>ERZ795056.27-NODE-27-length-206946-cov-8.290278_pt1 | contig 206946 bp, 165 predicted proteins | sample MGYA00375140_ERZ795056 | MGnify/ENA primary metagenome ERZ795056 (study PRJEB30185, sample SAMN05720227) | activated sludge metagenome | isolation source: Anaerobic digester | place: USA | collected 2015-03-09 ...
GGGGCGCTGTTGGGGGGCGGTCGGGTCAGAGGACTTTGGCCCGTCGGAATCCTGAACGCGGCGCTTTCGTCGGCGCAGGAAGACGGGGGGGTCTTCCTTTCGATAGATGTCGTGAAAAGGTTCCATGCCCGCCAGCTATGTAACGGAAAGCGTGGGGGTGGTCAAGGGAGCGCTGGGGTGTGGCGGTGCTTCAGCGTGATGCGCTCGAGTCCAGGAGCGGTTTCAGCGTGTCGGGCACCACGGCATGCGGATCGAGTTCGAGGACATGGGCAAGCACCTCCCGCGCAAGGTGGGGCTGCTGGTTTTCTGCGTGGGCGAGGGCAAGGTGGATGCCGATTTCCGCGCGTGTCGAGTCGGGCAACCAGCGTGCCCGTGCCTGCGCGCGTTCCAGCACATCGGACGCTTCGCGGAACGAGCCTTTTCGGTAGAGGGCGACGCCGAGCGTGTCCATGGCCATGGGGTTGGTGGGTTCCAGGATCATGGCCTGCCGTGCGAGGGCAACGGCCTCGTCGAGGGAGCGGTCTTCCTCGGCCAGCAGATAGGCGAGGTTGTTGTAGGCACGACCATTGTGGTCGTCCAGTTCGAGGGCGCGCCGGTAGGCCTGCTCGGCTTGGGCCGACCGGCCAAGCGTCCGGTGGAGATTGCCGATTCGAACCTGCAGGCTGCTGTTCTCCAATCCTGCATCGAGCGCGGCCGAGTAATCCGCGAAGGCGTTGGTGGGGTCGCCGCGATACTCGTAGAAACGCGCGCGGCTGAGATGTTCTTGTCCATCGAGCGGCCATCGAGCGGGCTCGGGTTTGGCGAAGGTTATCATCCATTCCCGGCCGGCGCGCCACCTGGTCATGAACTCGGAGTAGGCATAGGCCGTTGCACGACGCGGGGGCTCGAGACACAGCACGAGGTCTTTCCTGTCATCGAACCCGACCACGATGGCGCGGCGTGCGGAATAGGGATCGAGCGCGCGGTCCTGGAGGACAACGACGGGCGGCACGCCGTTTCGAATTCTCTGCCGGATGGCGGCGAGCGATCCGGCCTGCACATGGGTCCACAGGCCCTCGCTCCAGGCAAACCGGGACAAGCGCTCCTCGGGGCTGTACTTCAACCCGTCGCTTTCCATCCAGCGCTGAATTGCGGCAGGGGATGCGGGTTGATTCCAATAGTCGAGCACGCTGGAGAGGACGGCCATGCCGCTGTTCGCCGGGTCCGGCGGCGGCAGAGGGACGCCTTCGATCAGGGCCCCTTCGTCCGGGTGTTCGCGGAGCATGCGTCCGAAATCGCGGGCGGGGTTGGGTGCTACGCAGCCGCAGAGCGAAACCGCGGCGAGCATGGCAAGCAGAACGAGCAAAAGACGGGATCGCTGGAATCCGGGGGTCGTCGACATGGATGGCGCAAGGCCCTCCATGCATCACCGCCGATAGAGTTTATCGACCACGTCCATGACGCCGGGTGTGCCGCGGGCGATACCGATGACGCGGACGCGCATGCTCTCGCTCGGAACTGTTCCTTCCACCGTCACTACGGCCCCGGCTGCGGTTACGCCGAAGGTGAAGTCCGATGAGAGCGGGTCATTGGCCAGACGCATTTGGACATCGCGGGCGAGTTGCTCATCTGTGGATGGGCCCATGGTGTCGCCGCCGGGAAGAGTGGTGCATCCGCCAACCAGTAGTACAGCAGCAAGAGCCAGCAGGGCAAAAGCGTACCTGTTCATGAGTTCCTCCATCGGAGACCGTGTCCCGCCCGTGCCTGGTCGCGGGTCTCAATCCCGCGCACATCATAGTCTTGCGTGTTCGGTGCGTCAACGAAGCCGGTGCGGAGATAAACTGTTCATCCGGGGTGGAGTTTTGACGGGGGTTGGGGGTAGAATCCGGCCTATGCACTGTCGCACGGCATGTAGAGTGGCGCTTCTTCTGGTCTTGCTGATGGTTTCTCTCGTTCGGGCCGACGGAAGCCCGGACGCGCGCATGGTGACGGACACGCTCGATGTTTCCCGCAGCAGTTGGATCAAGAGCGCGACTTTTCAGACGGAAGTGGGGAGTGATGTGGGCCTTTTGGTCGTGCAGATTGGTGACAAGAAGACGACCTATATTGACGTGCCGGTCAAGGTGTGGATGTCCTTCAAGAACGCCGAGTCACCCGGCAGTTTCTACAACGACCATATCAAGCAGCAGTACGAGCGGGAGGTGGGGGCTCCCCTCTCGGAGACGTACGACTTCGTTCTGGATGCGCCTGTCACGGGGCCGATTCAGTGCGCCTTCAACGAGGAGTGCGAGCCGGTCATCTTGCGCCAGATCAACGAAGCGCGCTCATCGGTCCTGGTGGCGGCCTACGCATTTACCCGGTCGCGCATTGCCTCCGCACTCGTGGCTGCGCGTCAACGGGGTGTGGACATCAAGGTCAAGGTGGACGCGCAGCAGGGCGACTATCCGCTGGCCCGCAAGCAACTGGCCTATCTCGAAAAGAACGACATTCCGGTCCAGCGCATCGTGATGCGGGGCAAGTATGCTGCGCAGCACAACAAGTTCCTGGTGGTGGACGACCGATTTGTCATCACGGGCAGCTACAATTTCACGACGACGGCAGGAGTGGCGAACTGGGAGAACATCGTCTGGGTGGACTCGCCGGAAATCGCAAAGCGCTACGCGGCCGCGTGGGCGGCCATCACGTCTGAGTAGCTGCGTGTCATTCCATGGGCACGGGCAGGCGCGGATTTCTCTTCCGCTCTTCCTGCAGTCGCTGGATGGCGGCGGCGCCCCGCGGGCCATCGTTCTTCAGTCGCCGCTCGAAATTCACGTTGTAGAGATACTCCGGATGCAGGGACATCTTCTTGGGAATGCGGATGATCAGTTCCGGTGTGCCCCGATCGAGGTGATAGTAGAAGTCCTTTCCACTGAAGACATCCGTGGGCATCGTGCGGCGGGTGAAGAGGTTGATGGCGTCGATGCTGTTCGGCCACGTCTTCGTCTCGGCTTGAACGGCGGCGGCAGAACACAGGATGTGGGCTGCATCGTACTGGGCCTCGGCCAGCAGGAACAATTGGTAGAGATCGACGCCCTGCGGCATGAGCAGCGGGATGAGCGGATTCTTTCCGCCGGTGCGATCCTTCTCCATGGCGGCGCGTTCCGCATCCATCTTGGCCATCTTCTGGATGCCATCGGCGAACGGTTGTTCTGCCGCGAGCGCCATGGCCTCCATGCGTTTCTGGTATTCGTCCACCCACTCGCGGAATCGCTGTTCCTTGCGGGCCGCATCGAGCGTAACCAACTTGTCGATGGCGGGTCTTGATCTGGCGTTGCCGTAGAGGCGCGCGAGCTTGTCCTCGGGGCGCTCGCCGCGAAGGAGCAGCCACTCCGTGTTGCGTTGTGCTTCATCGCGCAGATAGGTTGGCAGCCGCAGCACGCGCCTCGGTGCTTTCTCGAAGTAGCGTGTCAGCAGTGCAATGGCGTCGGCAGGTTGTTTCCGGCTCAGGAAGCCCTCGAGTTCGGACAAGGTGAGCTGAATGAGATCGCCGGCCACAAGACCGGACGTCACATTGCGATCCTGATCGAGATGTTCGACCAGGCGAAGGACGTCGACGTATACGCCGGCAGCGCCCTGCGGGTTGTCCACGTATTCGTAAGCCTTGGCCAGCATGAGCGCGCGATAGGCCAGGTTGCGGAGCGGGGGCAGATGGGTCAGATCCAGCGAAGCGCCGTCGGTCTTCACGGGGAACACGCACAAGGTCTGGCGCGCGCCGTTGTTGAGTGCCATCAAGGAGGGGCGGTCGCGGAGCAGTGCGCGCAGCGCTTCGGGCTGGACGGAGAGGACGCTTGGCGGCAGCAGCGGAAGTTGATTGCTGATGAAATCCTGGGTTTCGAGTTCCAGTTCGGTGCGCGGCACATCGAGGAGGGCTGCGGCCTTGAGGTAGTAGAGCGCGGCATTCTGGGCCAGGCCGGTGTTCGGCATGGCTTGGGCGGTCGCGTCCAGGGGTGGCAGCACGACCGGCAGGACCAGCAACCACAACACCGCACGACGCAGAACAGGGATCGGCTTCACGCGCACCTCCGCTCACCTTGTGCCATGATGCGGCCTGTGGAACAAGCCAATCTTGCCCGTCCTTGCCGCCCGATGCCACTTGCGCGCCTGTCGCGGTCGGGCTATGTTTTCACATGAACGGGCGCCCTGTCGCGCTGTTCGCACGGCCATGATGGAGAAAAGAGCAAAGCAGAAGGCGGGTATTATGGGCCTCGGCCTCGACAACGAGGACGGGCACGTCCGCATCACGCAGGGCAAGAACTTCCGCGTAGTCCTCGGTTCCGAGGAGACGCACGGGCGTATGACGGAGATTTGCATCAAGATCAATGAGAAGCTGGACCAACGCGGCAAGCGCCTTGAAGAAGTCTCGGCCCGCGAGTTCGTCGATCTCGTGAACGAGACGGAGATTCCCTGACCCGCATGAAGATACTTTTCATCTCCATGCGCCTTCCGCATCCCCGCGTCGGCAGCGGGCACATGATTGTTCATCAGCGTATCCAGCGGCTTGCGAAGCGCGGGCACCAGGTCGGCCTCGTGGTCTTTGAGCAGGAGGATGATGCCGACCACGTGCCGGAGATTCGCGATGTGTTGCACGAGCTGGAAATCGTGCCGCGTCCCCGTCGGGCTCTGGGCGATCGCGTGAACAATTTTCTGTTTTCCCGGGTACCGCCGCGCTTCGCGGAGTATCGCTCCGACGAGATGCGCCGGCGTGTGGGCGACATGGTGGAGCGGACGCCCTACGACGTCGTGGTGGCGGAGTTTGGGCTGATGGGGCAATACGTCCATTGGAACCCGTACCTGCCCGCGGTGCGCAAGGTCATATCCGTGCATCAGTGTCACACGCTGGCCGCACGAAAGGCGCTGGAGACCCTGGGCTGGTCGCCGATTGCTTTTCGCGAGTGGTTTGCACTGCAGCGCCTGCAGCGGTTTGAACTCGACATGTACCGGAGCGCAGACCGCATTGTCGTGCTGACGGCCGAGGCGCGGTACAGCGTGCTCAGCTATGCGCCCGACCTGCGTGTCTCGATGATCCCGAGCGGTGTGGATACGGACTACTACCGGCCGGGCGATCCGGCCAAGCGCGAGCACGCGCTCTTGTTCACCGGTTACTACCGGGATGAGCCGAACCGCGATGCGGTGCTTTGGTTTGTCCACACCGTTTGGCCGACGTTGAAGGCCCAATTTCCCGAGCTGGTTTTCTACGTGGTGGGGCCGGAGCCCACGGCGGCTATTCGCGAACTTGCGGCGAAGAATTCGGGCATCATCGTGACCGGCGAGGTGGACGATATCCGCCCGTATCTCAACAAGGCCCGCGTGTTCGTCTGCCCCAACCGGATCGGCTCCGGCATGCGCGGAAAAATCCTGCAGGCGATGGCTTCAGGCGTACCGGTGGTGGCCACGTCGCTCGGGGCCGAGGGTATTCCGATCCAGATGGGCGATACCGGGTTCCTCGCCGACAAGCCCGAGATTCTTGCCCAGTCCATCAAGATGCTGCTGACCGACGAAGTCCTCCATGGCGGCATCGCGCAGCGTGCGCGCGCGATGATGGTGGAGCGGTTCTCATGGGATCAGGGCGTGCGGCAATTCGAAAACATTCTCGAAGAAGTCGTCAGCGGCCGCTGACGTGATCAAGGGGCTTCGCTCGTTGCGCGCTCAAGCGTAGACGGGATCGTTGTTCCCGTGGGGATCATGGTTTCCGTCTGGAAGGTTCGCGGTCCGCTTCCTTCCTGCACCACGAGTTCCACGCGTGCAGCTTCCGGGCAGATTGGCATGTCCGGGACGGGCCACTCGGCGACCCACTCGCTTCCGTCGAACACCATCACGTTGAATGCGGCGACATCGCGTACAAGGAGATTGGTTTCGGGGGGCAGGTCCGCGCCGGGGCCGGCCAGCGGTTGAAATTCGCGCGTGAGCCATCGATCACCGTGCTCGTCGGTTGTGACGCGGTAAGCGATCCGGGCGATGCTGCTCCAGCGCAGATCCTCGGCCCCGGGCGCGGGCAGGGCGGTGGCAAAAGAGAGCTCGGCCGTTTTGCCTTCGGGCGCGATCCGCGAGGCCAGGATAAAGCGGCACTTCTCGTCGTCGCCCTGGCCGAACGCGCAGGCCAGTTCGCGCGCGGCCCGATCCACGACGGCGGCCGTGGCATCTGCGCCGACACGACGCTGCTGCTGACTTTCCACCGTGCGCGTTGCGGCGTGATACATCGAGAAGACGAGCGAGATGACCAGCGATGCGATGACGATGGCGAGAAGAACTTCGATCAGCGTGAGACCTGCTGCGGGAGAAGGTCGGGGGTTGCCGGAGAGCGGGCGCATGGGCAGGCCCGTCACTCCGTGGTAATCAGCTTGAAGAAGAAGAGCACGACCACCACGAGAGCCAGGATGCCGACGACGGCGATCAACAGGAACCAGAGCCCCTTGTTTTCGCGGCGGCGCGCGCCGAAGGGGGAGATGCTGGCAAAGGAGTCGGGCGCCGCGGCGGGACCGGGAGCGACCTCCACATGCGTTTCGGCGTAGCTGTGGGTCTCGACAGCGTCGAGCATCCCTTCCGCGTCAAACATGAATTCGACGGAGCCAACCTGGATCAAATCCTTGGGCCGCAGCTTGACCTCGGAAACATCCTTGGAGTTCAGTCGCGTACCGTTGGTGGATTCCAGATCCTTCAATACAAAACGGTCCCCGTCGCGGCTGATGCTGCAGTGATGGCCGGACACGGTGGGGTTGTCGATCGGGAGGGTGTTATCCTTGCTGCGCCCGATGGTCAGCACATCCCGGTCGAGAGGATACGATTTGCCCTTCACATCCCCTGACATACCAATGATTGCTGCCATGAAACTCCGTCCTCCGAGTAATCAGTCGAATATTGGCACGGTCCCAAATAACTGTCAACGCGCTACCTGTGCAAGCCGTCCGGCGAGGCCGGGATCGCTCCACACCACGTTTCCGCTGAAAATCGTGCAAACGGAGCGACCGGTAAAGGTGCAGCCATCAAACGGTGTGTTGCGTGACTTCGACGCGGAGGTTGCGGCATCCACCTTCCAGTTCGAAGAAAGATCGAGCAGGGCGATGTCGGCCGGGGAGCCGGGCGCCAGCGATGGTGTCGGCAACCCCAGGATTGCGGCCGGGCCGGTGGTCCATCGTTGCGTCCACGCGAGGAGGTTCATGCGGCGGGTTGCGACCAGCCGCGTATAGGTGATGCCGACGGCGGTCTCGAGACCGATGATGCCGAAGGGGGCCGTAAGAAATCCGCGGGCCTTGGCGGCGGCCGTGTGCGGAGCGTGATCGGTCGCGAAAGCCTGGAGGGTGCCCTCGATGACGGCCTCGGCCAACGCTTCCTGATCGGCTTGCGATCGGAGCGGTGGATTCATCTTGAAACTCGCATTGTCCGGCTGCACGTCGGCTTCGGTCAGGGCGAGATGGTGCGGAGTGAGTTCGCCCGACACGGGGTATCCTTTCCGGCGCGCCTCGCGGATGAGATCGACACTCTCGCGGGCGGAGACGTGTTGGATGTGAAGGGCGCATCCGGTCTGGCGCGCCAGGGCAATATCGCGCTCGACGATGCGAAACTCGGAGGCTGAAGGAATGCCCGGGAGTTTCCAATGTTCGGAAAATCTTCCGTCGTGCATCACCCCGCCACGTCCAAGATCGGGATCCTGCGCGTGCTCCATGATGGGTACGCCGAGGTCGCGCGCGGTTTGCATCGCGCGCAGCATCAACTCCTGCGATGGAACGGCGGTGCCGTCATCGGTGAATACAAGGGCTCCGGCCTTGCGCAGCGCGGGGAGGTCCGCGAGCCGCTCGCCTGCACGGTTGTAGGTGATGCAGGCGGAGGGAATGACCCGTGCGAGTCCGAGTTTCTCTGCTGTTGCGATGACCTGCGCCACGAGCTTGGGGGTATCGAGCGGCGGCTGCGTATTGGGCATGGCGACCACGGTTGTGAACCCGCCGCGAGCCGCTGCCCGGCATCCCGTTTCGATGGTCTCTGCCTGCTCGTTGCCGGGCTCGCGGAGATGGACGTGTATGTCGATCAGGCCGGGAACAACAGTAAGTCCTTTGGCGTCAACGAGTTGCGTGTCGCCCGGTGGGGTGGCAGGCGGCGTTTCGATACGACCATTGCGGATGAAGAGATCGCCGGTGCGCACGGTGCCCGCCTTGGGGTCGACCAGAGTGCCGCCGCGCAGGAGGAGGGGGGTGCTCATGCTGAGGGCGGCCTTCCCGGTGTTCCGCCGGCGGCTTGGAGCGCTGCTGCCGCGGCGAGCAATTCCGGCGGTACGACGTGTTGCGCTCCGCAGCGCGGACAAGCGAGCGAGGGGCGATCGAAACCCGGCGGCAATTTGATCTTGAGCCCGCAGCTGCATGCGATGGTGGAGAACTGATTCAGGTTGTGCAGGATATTCTTGGCCGACCGCATTCGTTGCGAGGCGTTGGCGGCGGGTTCGTCCGATGGCTTGCGTACGCCGAACTCGCTTACGCCTCGGAGCGTGGCGGAACCGATTACGCCGTGGTCACCATGCGCGCTGCGGAAGGCTTGATCGTAGGCGGCGAACGAGGAGCCGCCCGCCATGGAGCGAAGAACGCGGATGCGGTCCTCGGTGGCCGGATGTGTGCTGAAGATGGAAGTGGATGACCCCGCGGCCGCGAGCGGGTTGATGATCATCATGGGCGCCACGGCGCGGCTGATCTGGAGGCGTTCGCCATGGTACCCGGAGATTTTTTCCAGCGCGGTGGCCAGGCCCTCGGGGTAGCGCGTGAACTGTGCGGAACTCGCGTCGGCCAGGTACTCCCGCCGGCGCGAACAGGCGAAGTAGAGGATCTGGGCCAGGATGGGGGCAAGGATGGCGAGGATGATGGAGAGGATGGCCATGATTGCTGCCCCTTGTCCTTCATTGCGGGAGGATGAGCGGCGGGTACGTCCGCCGCCATAGAACAGCCCGCGGAGGAAAAGATCGGCAATGATGATCACCGCTCCGACGGTCACGCCGGCGAGGGTCATGAACAGCGTATCGCGGTTGGCGATGTGGCCGATCTCATGCGCGATGACGCCCTGCAGTTCATCCCGATTCAGGCGGGAGAGCAGGCCGGTGGTGACAGCCACGGCTGCCCGTTTTGGATTGAGGCCAACCGCAAATGCATTCGGCACATCGGAGTCGATGATGAACACGCGCGGCATGGCCGGAAGGCCTGCCGCGATCTTCATCTCTTCAACGATGTTGAATAACTGCGGGGCTGCGTTGTGATCCACCTCGCGCGCGCCGGACGAGGCGAGGAGGATGGCCTCACCCCCGCCGACAGATGCAGCCATCATGATGGTCCAGACAAGCATGGCGGCGACGGCGCCATAGAGACCGCCGTCTCCGGGCGCAATGTAGAACCCGACGAAATAGCCGAGCGCAATCAGCACGACCGCCAGAAAGAAGATCAGGGCGACGGACTTGCGCTTATTCGATTGGATCAGGTCCCACATGGCTTCAGGATGGGAGTGCTGGAGTGTTGGAGTGATGAAAGAATGGCGTGTGGATTCTTCAACACTGCTTTACTCCGTTCCGCATTATTTCTTTTCTAGAACTGCACCTTCGGTGTCTCGCGTTCGGCCGGCGCGGTGAGTTCGAAGAATTCCGCGCGCTTGAAGCCGAAGCTTCCGGCGATGATGTTCGTCGGGAACTGTTCCGTCTTGTTGTTATAGTTCAGCACGATGTCGTTGTAGAACTGCCGGGCGAAACTGATCTTGTTCTCCGTCGACGAGAGTTCTTCCTGCAGTGCGAGGAAGTTCTGGTTGGCCTTCAGATCGGGGTAATTCTCCACGACGAGGAAGAACTTGCTGAGCGCCCCGCTCAGTTCGCCCTCGGCCTTGCCGGCCGCGGCCGCGCCCGCGCCGGAGGCTTGCGTGGCGAGGTTGCGCGCCTTGGTGATGTTCTCCAGCGTTTCCCGCTCGTGCTTGACGTAACCCTTGGCCGTTTCGACCAGGTTCGGGATCAGGTCATGCCGCCGCTTGAGTTGGACATCGATCTGCGACCAGGCGTTCTTCACCTGGTTGCGCGTCACGACCAGTCCGTTGTACATCGCTATGACCATCACCGCGAGCACCATGAGGACGCCGACTATCAGCAACAATGCGATCATGAGTTTCTCCTTCGCTCCCTATGTGTTCTGTCTTGTCTGTACGTTGTTTTGTTTGCCAAACACGTCCGCGCAGAAACCGGCCAGTGCGCTGGAGGCGCCGGCGCCCGCCCGCGATTCGACGACTGCCTGCAATTCGCCGCGGTCGAGCCACATGCCGTGGCGGTGGTCCGAGCACACATCGACCGTGACGGGGGTGCCGGGCAGGCGGCCTGTGCTCATGCGTTGATGGCACCGCGGACAGCGCCGCGCGCCGCGCGCAGGATTTTCGATCGTCAGCTCGTCCCCGGCCGTGCCCGAGATAAGGCCGAGTTCTCCGTGGTCGAGCCAGCAACCCTGGCAGTCGAGACAGAAATCCAGTTCCACGCCCTTGAACTCAAGGACGACCATCGGTTTCTTGCAGACAGGGCAATCCATAAATGCCTCGCGGTCGAGAAAGGAACTTTAACCTGCAAAGGTCACGAGTGCAACAGGAGGCTGACCTCGCGCAGGGAGCCCAGCACGGGCACGCCGCACGCCTGCAGCCTTTCCGGCGTGTTATGGCCGCCCGGCATGAGCACGCAATCGACGCCCATCGCGCGGGCCGTTTCCGCATCGTGTGTCGTATCGCCCACGAGCAGGACTTCGGAGGGATCGTGCGGCAGCTCGGCAATCCAGCGGCGGCCGAGTTCGACCTTGCCCGCGGCGTAGTGATCCTGCAGGCCGACCAGGCGGATGAATGCATCACGCAGGCCGAAGTGGGCGATGAGTTGTTCCAGCGTGTCCTGCCGGTACGCGGAGAGCACGGACTGCGTGATGCCCGCGTCGCGGAGCGTGGCGATGGTCTCTCGTGCAAAAGGCTGAAGATCGCACTCTTCCTTGCGAAGTTCATACGCACGGATGAATGCCGTGCCGGCCTCCTCGAACGTCTCACGTGTAAAATCGAAACCGAGCCGCCGGTAGTAATCCACCACGGGAAAATCGAACGTTTCCTGGTAGCGCTCGACGGTAAGCTCCTGCAATCCTCGCTGACGCAGCAGGACGTTCATGCAGTCCACGCACAGCCATGCATCGTTCAGCAGCGTGCCGTTCCAATCCCAGATGACATGACGATAGGAAGTGCGTTGCATGGGGCTGAACGTACACCAAATCGGGCTGCATCGTCTCAACTTATTTCGCGTCACGGCGCAAATCTTTTTGGTACGATGCGCGGCATGGACCGAGGGCAACTTCCCATCTTTGAAATCGAGCGGGCGCTTGTCAGCGAGGCGACGCACTGCAACCGGCTCGTCATCACCGCGCCGACCGGCTCGGGCAAGTCCACGCAGGTCCCGCAGATGTTGTTGGATCACGGGTTGCTGGGGGACGCGGGCGGGCAGGTGATCATTCTCCAGCCGCGCCGGTTGCCGACGCGCATGCTGGCCGCGCGCGTCGCGAGGGAGCGCGGGGTAAGGCTGGGCGACGAGGTGGGCTACCAGATCCGGTTCGACGACATCTCCTCCGCGCGGACGAGGATCAAGTATGAGACCGAAGGCATCCTGTTGCGCCAGATGCTGGGCAATCCACGGCTCGACGGCGTCTCGGCGATCATCTTCGACGAATTTCACGAGAGGCATCTTTACGGTGATATCACGCTCGCACGCGCGCTGGACCTGCAGGAGAAGTTGCGTCCCGATCTCAAGTTGATTGTCATGTCGGCCACGCTCGATGTCGGCCCGCTGGAGAAATATCTCTCGCCGTGCTCGGTGCTGGCTTCGCAGGGACGGACCTATTCCGTGCAGGTGGACTATCTCGCGCAGGCCACGGGCGGCGGCGAGACGCCGCCGTGGGAACTCGCCGCGCAGGCCTTTGATCAGGCGATCGGCGAGGGCGCGGAGGGAGACGTGCTGGTCTTCATGCCGGGCGCCTACGAGATTGGCAGGACGGTTCAGGCGATCGGTCAGTCGTCGCGGTCGCGCGGCTTCCTTGTGCTGCCGCTGCACGGGGAGTTGGCGGTGGCGGATCAGGATGCAGCCGTCGCGCGCTACGATCAGCGCAAGGTGGTGGTGGCGACAAACGTCGCTGAGAGCTCGCTGACGATCGACGGCATCCGTGTCGTGATCGACAGCGGCTTGGCGCGCATCCCGCGATTCGATCCATATCGCGGCATCAACACGTTGCTGGTCGAGAACATCAGCCGCGCGTCGGCCGACCAGCGCGCGGGTCGCGCGGGTCGAACGGCCCCCGGCCGATGCATCCGCCTCTGGAGCGAGCAGGAACATCGCGGCCGCGCGCCGCAGGAAGTGCCGGAAGTGCGGCGTCTCGATTTGGCCGAGGTGGTCCTGACGTTGAAAGCCGGCGGCGTGAAGGATGTCCGCGCGTTCCGCTGGTTCGACGCGCCGGAGCCACGGACGCTGGATCGCGCGGAGGTGTTGTTGCGCGACCTTGGAGCGCTGGATGCGAAGACGGGGTCGGTGACCGAGCTCGGCCGCAGGATGCTGGCCTTTCCCGTGCACCCGAGGTACTCGCGCATGCTGCTCGCGGCAAATGAGTTTGGTTGCGTTCGGTCCGTCGCGCTTATCGCCTCGCTGACGCAGGGGCGCAACATGCTGTTGCGGCGGCAGGGCGGCGAGGTGCGCGGGGATCGTGATGATTTGCTCGGCGATGAATCCGAATCGGACTTCTTCATCCTTATGCGCGCGTGGAGCTATGCCGAGAGAAACGGCTTCGACATCAATAAGTGCAGGCGGCTGGGATTGCATGCACAGTCCGCGCGGCAGGTGCGGCCGCTCTTCGACTACTTCCTCGGCATCGCGCGCGGGCAGGGATTGCGGATCGAGGATTCAGCGGCATCCAACGAGGCGATTCAACAGTGTGTGCTGACCGGGTTTAGCGATCAGCTCGCACGCCGGATGGACAAAGGGACGCTGCGTTGTGCGGTTGTGCATGGGCGCAAGGGGACGCTGGCGCGGGAGAGTGTCGTGCAGGGCAGTCCGCTTTTTGTTGCGGCGGAGATTCGTGAAATCGAGGGGCGCGACCGCGAATTGAATGTCCTTCTTTCGCTCTGCACGGCCGTGGAACCGGAATGGCTGAAGAAATTGTTTCCGGACGATTTCAGCGAGCGGCGTTCGGTGGAGTGGGATGCCGAAACGCGCCGGGTGCTTGGGCGGCGCGAGACGTTGTTCCGCGATCTCGTGCTGGAGTCGCGGCCGCTCGACCAACCACCGGCGGATGAAGCCGCCGCGATGCTCGCGGAAGAGGTGATCAAGGGCACTCTCGTGCTGAAACAGTGGGACCAGGCGGTCGAACAATGGATCCTGCGTGTGAACCGGCTGGCTGATTGGTGTCCGGACCTGCGATTGCCGACGATTACCGACGATGGCCGGCAGGCGATGATCCAGCAGGTCTGTCTCGGTGGTGTCTCCTATAAGGATATAAAGGACAAGGATGTTTGGCCGGTGGTCAAGTCGTGGCTGACGCACGCGCAGCAGGCGATGGTGGAGAAGTACGTGCCGGAGCGGATCGAACTCTCCAACGGCCGCCGCGCCAAGATTGCTTACGCCGTGGATCGCGATCCGTCGATTGCGGTCAAGATTCAGGACCTGTACGACGTGGTCGATACGCCGCGGATCGCGATGGGGCGGGTCCGGTTGGTGGTGCAGATTCTCGGACCGAACCAGCGGCCGGTCCAGGTCACGCAGGACCTCGCGAATTTCTGGAAAGAGCATTACCCGCGCGTGAAGCAGGAATTGAAGCGTAAGTATCCCAAGCACGAATGGCGCTGATATGTTTCGCGGGTGTGCGACCGAACGCTTTTCTTGAACCCGCGCGCGGGTGTCGGGTACAAGGACAACAGGAGCGGCGTCCACGCTGCCCCGAACGAGGAGGTTCTATGCTTCGCATCAGGCTTGCGCTGGTTGCTTTGGTTCTTTCCCTGGCTGTTGTATTCTCCGGATGCTGCCGCAAGTGCGAGAAGCAACCCGCGGTGGCATCAGACGAGTACGTTTTCGGCATGCTGCTGGTGGGCCCCTACAACGATCACGGATGGAGTCAGACGCATTTCGATGCCGGCAAGTACGTTGAGCAGAAGTTGCCCGGCACGAAGATGGTTTACGTGGACCGGGTCAATCCTGCCGACCGGCCGGGAACGACGCCCGCCCAATTGGCCGAAAGCCTGTTGGCTCAAGGCGCGAAGTTCATCATCTTCAATTCCGACGACATGAAGGATAGCGCGGTGGAATTCGCGAAAGCGCATCCCGACATTCCGGTGGTCCACGCCTCGGGCGACAGCGCGTGGAGCGAGGGCAAGGATTTCCAGAATCTGCCCAATCTCGCCAACATCATGGGGCGGGTGGAATACGCGAAGATGATGGCGGGCTTTGCGGCGGCGATGCAGACGAAGACAGGCAAGATCGGCTATCTCGGCCCGCTGATCAACGACGAGACACGCCGGCTCGTGGCGTCCGTCTATCTCGGTGCGCGCTACGCGTGGACGAAGGTGCTGAAGCGCGACCCGAAGGACCTCTCCTTCAAGGTCACGTGGATCGGTTTCTGGTTCAATATCCCCGGTGTTACTGCGGACCCGACGCAGGTGAGTGATGATTTCTACAACTCCGGCTACGACGTGGTGCTCTCGGGTATCGACACGACCGAGTTGCTCTCGCAGGCGCGCAAGCAGCGCGCCGCGGGCAAGCAGGTGTGGGCGTGTCTCTATGACTACCGGAAGGCGTGTGATGAGGCGCAGGATGTGTGCATCGGCGTACCGTACTTCAACTGCGGCCCTGACTACTTGCGCCACATCAAGGCTGCGCGCGAGGGCACGTGGAAGCCGGGCTTCGAGTGGGTCGGCCCGGACTGGGCGGACATCAATAACCCCGACACGAGCGCGGTCGGATTCGAGCAGGGCGCGGCGCTGAGTGCGGATACGTCGGCAGCGTTGGACAAATTTGTCGGGGAACTGGGAGCCGGGCTGAATCTGTGGACGGGGCCGTTGATGTTCCAGGACGGTTCGGTATTTCTGAAGGACGGCGAAACGGCCACGGACCCGCAAATCTGGTATCTCCCTCAACTGCTGGAGGGCATGGAAGGTCAGAGCGTGCCGTCGAAGTAGGCGCACGTTTCCGGACCTGCCGCTCATGCAGGTTGAACTTAGAGACATTCACAAGCTGTTCGGCACGCTGCAGGCGAACGCGGGCATTTCTCTTTCCCTGCCGGCCGGGTCGCTTTTCGGTGTGCTGGGTGAAAACGGCGCGGGCAAGAGCACGCTGCTGAAAATCCTCTCCGGTTTCCAGCGTGCCGATCGTGGCGAGATTCTGCTCGATGGCCAGCCGGCCAGAATCCGGTCTCCTGCGGACGGCATACGTCTCGGCATCGGCATGCTGCATCAGGACCCGCTGGATTTCCCGCCGATGACCTGTCTCGAGAATTTCCTCGTTGGCCGGCCCGGCCCGCTGATCCCCTCGTTGCGCGAGGCGGCGAAGCAGTTGCTGGCTCTTGCGGGCGAGTTGGAGTTCCGCGTGGAGCCCGGAGCCTTTGTCGACACGCTCACGGTGGGCGAGCGGCAGCAGCTTGAGATTCTGCGGCTCCTCGGGCTCGGCGCGCAGTTGCTGATTCTCGACGAGCCGACGACCGGAATCAGCACTGCGCAGCGGGATGAATTGTTCCGCGCCCTGCGGAGACTGGTATTGCGCGGCAGGAGCGTCGTCCTCGTCACCCACAAGTTGGCAGATGTGCAGCAGCTTTGCAGTCGGGTCGCGGTGTTGAGGAAGGGTCAGCTTGCCGGCGAAGTCGACATGCCGTGTGATTCCGGCCGGTTGGTGGAGCTGATGTTTGGGAAAGCGCTGCGTTCGCCTGCGCGGCAATCGGTCCGGGGCGCCAAGCCTGAGCTGGAATTGGACGACCTTGGGATTGTCTCCCGCGGCCAGCGTATCGATGGAATCCAGCTCGCGGTCAACGAGGGGGAGATCATCGGCTTGGCGGGTGTGGAGGGTAGCGGGCAGAACGAGTTACTGCGGACGTGCGCGGGTATCCTGCGATCGGCAGCCGGGCGTATCACGATTGGCGGCCGTGACATGACCGGCCGGTCTCATCGCCATTTTCTTCAGAGCGGGGTTGCGTACCTGCCTGCGGCGCGGCTCGAAGCGGCGCTGATTCGCGGGTTTACGGTGAGCGCGCATTTTGCGTTGGCGGGCGAGGCGCGGGGTATGGTCGTCGACTGGGATGGGGCTGCGCGGACTGCGGCGAAGCGGATCGCCGATTTCGACATCAGTGCCCGCCCGGAAAGTCTGGTGGAGGAATTGTCGGGTGGCAACCAGCAGCGGTTGCTCCTGTCGCTGCTGGATGCGGAGGCGCGCGTACTGCTGCTGGAGCAGCCGACGCGCGGGCTCGATGTCGAGTCGGCGGCCTTCATCTGGGAGAAACTTAGGGAACGATGTGGCCGCGGCGCGTGTTTGTTCTTCGCCTCGTCCGATCTGGATGAGCTGTTGCAGTACAGCGATCGCATTCTCGTGTTCTCAGGGGGGCGCGTGTCGGCGCCGCTCGATGCGGCGTCGGCGTCCGTGGAAGACCTCGGGCGGAGAATCGGGGGAAGGAATTCGTGAAGTCGCGAACCGACAGAACCGAGGGATTCGGTACCGGCGTGCTGATGAGAATCGGCGCGTTTGGGTTGGCGCTGGTCTGCGTGTCGGTGGTGCTTCTGCTGGCCGGTGTAGCTCCGCTCGATGCATTCCGTGAAATCATGGGCGGTGCGGTCGGGTCCTGGTCGGATGTGGGCTACGTTCTTCGCGCGTGGGTGCCGCTGTTGCTGGCGGCCGTCGGGTTGGTGGTGACGTTTGCCGCGGGCCTTTGGAATATCGGCATCGAAGGGCAGATCATGATGGGCGCGGTTTTCGCGACCGGGGCATTCCGCGTCATGGAGAGCCAAACGTTGCCGCCGGTGATGGCGGTGTTGTTGTGCGTCGTCGCGGGCATCGTGGGCGGCGTGCTGTGGGGCGCGCTTGTGGGCGTGCTGAAAACATTCGGCGGCGTGCACGAAATCTTCGGCGGGCTGGGGCTGAACTTTGTAGCCTCGGCGCTGACGCTGTGGCTGATCTTTGGACCGTGGAAACGGCCGGGCGTTGGATCGATGAGCGGTACGATGCCGTTCCCGGAGCAGCTCTGGATGAGTGAGTTGGTTGGGATGCACGTCAGCCCTTGGGCGCTCGTGCTCGGGCTGGCGGGCGTTCTGCTGGTGCACCTGTTGTTGAAGAACACCCATCTCGGCCTGCGCCTGAAAGCGGTTGGTGCCAACGCGTGTGCGGCCTCCCGGTTCGGCATTCCCGTGTCGCGTCAGATCATGCTGGCCTTCATGCTGTGCGGCGCGCTGGCCGGGGCCGCGGGGGCCCTGCAGGTAGCGGCGGTGTACCACCGGTTGATTCCTTCCATCTCGAGCGGCTACGGTTATCTCGGTCTGCTGGTGGCGATCCTCGCGGGTTATCGCGCGCTGTGGTGTCTGCCTATTGCCCTCTTCTTTGCGGCGATCAATGTCGGCAGCATTCAGTTGCCGATCGTGCTGCAAGTGGACTCGTCGCTGGGCGGTGTGCTGCAAGGTCTGCTCGTACTCTTCATCCTGATGGCGGATGGCGCGCGCCGTCGCTGGTGGGCGGGGAGGGCGGCATGAGTGGTGATCTGATCACAGGTCTGGCGGGTGTGTTGGCGGCGACGGCACCGATTCTCTTCGTCGTGATCGGCGAGACCATCGGCGAGCGCGGTGGTGTGATCAACCTCTCGCTCAACGGGCTCGTGATTTTGTCCGCGATGGTGTCCTTTGCCGTGGCGACCACGACAGGGAGTCTTGTCGCGGGCTTCATCGCCGGGATGGCGGTGGGCGCGTTGACGGGATTGCTCGTGGCGTTCTGCAGCATCACGTTGCGACAATCGCAGGTGGCCATCGGTTTTGTGCTGACGCTGCTGTGCCGTGACCTCGCGTATTTTCTCGGCAGCCGGTTCATGAATATGTCGGGGCCGACCGTGCAGGGCGTCAGCATCCCGGGGCTGGAACATATTCCGATCATCGGCGCTCTTTTCTTCCAGCAGGACGTGGTGACGTGGCTGAGCTTCGTGGCGATTGGCCTCGCGTGGTGGTGGATGTTCAAGACGCGGCCGGGACTGACCCTGCGCGCGATCGGCGAGCAGCCGGTGGCCGCGTATGCGCGCGGGGCGCGCGTGAACCGGCTGCGCTATGCCTACACCATCGCGGGCAGTTCGTTGGTTGGCTTCGCCGGCGCGGCGTACTCGCTCAGCGTGAAGGCGGGTTGGCGCGGAACTATCTCGGGGCTCGATGGCATCGGATGGATTGCGTTGGCGATCGTGGTGTTTGGCGGGTGGAACCCGGTGCGCGCCGCGCTGGGCGCGTATCTGTTCGGACTGCTCCAGTGGCTGGGCGTTGTGCTGCAGTCGTGCCTGCCCGGCGTACCGTCGCAGGTGCTGCAGGTTGCGCCGTTCCCGTTGATGATTCTCGCGCTGCTGCTGGTGAATATCGGTAACGCGGACTGGGTGGAGAAGACGCTGGTGCGGTTGCCGCCGGGCGCGGCGCGCGGCGTGCGGAATCTGCTTCGCGCGTTACGCGCATCGCCGCCGGCCGCGCTCAGCCAGCCTTACGAAACGCCGTGACGTCCTGTCATGGATCGACGCGGACAGGCATTCCAATACGAATCATGCGGAGCAGTTTCTCCGCGTTCCAATTGGCCAGCCGAAAACACCCGTGCGATTCGGTTTTGCCGATGTCCTCCGGGTGCGGCGTGCCGTGCATGCCGTAGCCGGACAGGCTCAGGCTGATCCACGCGACGCCGACCGGGTTGTTCGGTCCTGCCGGAATCACCAGCTTGCCGGTCATCGTGGCGGCTTCCGCGTCCTCGGTGAAAAGCGCGGGGTCGAAATAGTAGTTGGGATTCTCGGCGCAGTTGGCGACGAAAAGTTCACCGACGGGCCGCTTCTCGCGATCCTTCGCGATCGAGCAGGGGAACAGTGCGACGAGTGCGCCATCCTTGTTGAACACCCGCACGAATTTCTGGCCGAGGCTGATGGTGATCCGCTCGGCGTCGGTTTTGATCGCAGGCTGCGGGTTGGGCACGGTCAGGACGGTGCCCGGCTGTGGGTTGGGCCATGAGGCCTGCGGATTCAGCTCGCGGATGCACGCCTCGGCGGCGTGGGATTCCTCCGCCACGCGTTCCAGCACGGTTTGATAATCGAGCCGCGCCGCTTGTGACTTGCCGATCCATGTCGACGGTGTACGCGTCAGCGAGGAAATGTCTTCGGGCGTAACGATGCGCGTGGTGAAGGCTTGGTCGAGCGGACCGAGGGCGCGCAGCGTCGGCTCATCGATCGCGCTGGTGGCCGGGAGCTTGTTGGCCTCCTGCCAGTACCGGAGGGCGGCGCGGGTCTTGGGACCCTGCTTGCCGTCGATCACGCCGCAGGAAAAGTTGGCGCGGTCCACGAGCGTTTGTACAGCCGCGACGTCGCGGAAGGTCAGGTTCGTGATGAGGGGGATGGCGACGGCCACGCGCGGTGGTGGTCGGGGGAGATATTCCGGCGTGGAGCGCGGCGGGGGCACGGGTTTGGCCGGAGGAGTGTGCGGCTCGCGGACAATTTCCGCCGGCGGCGGTTCGGGGCCGTAGTCGACGGTCGCACAGCCGGCCAGTGCGAGGCAGCCGAGGAGAAGCGGCAGGCGGCGGAGCAGTGTCATGGAGTTGGGCCTCCGTGGACCATCGGTACGAACACAACGGGCAGGTCTTCCTCGATGCGCACCCGCCCGTCGAGCTTGCGCAGAATCATCAGCCGCTGGCTGACGTTGCCGACGGGGACGATCATGCGGCCGCCCTCGCGGAGTTGATCGACGAGCGCCTGCGGAATTTCCTCGGGCGCGCAGGTCACGATGATGGAGTCGAACGGCGCATGCTCGGGCCAGCCCTTGTAGCCATCGCCGGTGAGTACATGGGCATGCGTGTAGCCCTCCGAGGCAAGGACCCGGCGCGCGTGTTCGGCGAGTTCGGGCACGATTTCGATGCTGAAGACTTCTGCGCCGAGTTCGGCGAGGATGGCCGCCTGGTAGCCGGAGCCGGTGCCGATTTCGAGAATCTTCTCGCCCGGCTGCGGGTCGATGCGTTCGGTCATGTAGGCCACGATGAAAGGTTGCGAGATCGTCTGGCCGTAGCCGATGGGGCTGGGGTGATCGCCATAGGGGTCGGTTTTGGCGCGGTACGTCTCGGGGATGTATTCGGGACGGCGGACGGTGCTCATGGCTGCGAGCACGCGCTTATTGTTGACTCCGTACGCTTTGATCCGGCTGATCATCGCCGCCTTGCCGACCTGGCCGTCGGCGGCCGGCTGGGTTGCCGGTTCGCGCGTGCAGGCCTGACATAGCGGAAGAGCAATCAGCAGGCCGATCCAACGCCTGTTCATGTAGCCCCTCCGTCTGGCGGTCATAGTACCCGGGGGCCGCACCGGCGGCAATTTTTTCCAATCCACCTTCGCCGACGCCATGGAGGACAAGATGTTGGAAAAAATCGGGGCGTGGGGTACTCTTTGGTGCCATGAATACTACGCGGCATGTGCAGGGTAAGATTCGCAACGCCGGCTTCGCCGACGTTCCGGCGATTTTCAACCTGATCAAGAGCAATCCGAAAGAGCTCGTGCCGCGTTCGCACAGCGACATCATTCAGAACGTCGACCGCTTCCTCGTTTGCGAATACCGGAAGAAGATTGTCGGTGTGGTGTCGTGGGCGATTCTCCCCGAGATCGAGCGGGCCGCGCATCCGACGGTAGAGATCAAGTCGCTGGCCGTTCAGAAGTCCGTGCGCAAGAAAGGATTTGGCCGCATCTTGGTGGAAGCCGCGATCGAGCGCGTTCGCGCGCTGCATCCGGAGCAGATTCTTGTGCTGACGTTCACACCGGACTTCTTCGCGCTGTTTGGTTTCAAGCGGATTCCGAAAGAGACCATCATGCACAAGCTCTACACGGGGTGCGTGAACTGCAGCAAGTATGACTCGCCGTTTACCTGTCCTGAAGTGGCCATGGGACTGATGCTCCGGTAGCCCGCACGGGGCGTGAGCCCCCGATGGGTGGAGGAGAGATCCCTCGTCGCCGGGCTCCTCGGGATGACAATCGGCTGCACGGGATGACGAGGAATCTCCGCGGCTATTCCAGGCAGATGAGCATCGTCGAATCTTCGTGGTCCGCGCTGGTTGAAATGATGATGTGCGCGAGGCGCGTCACGCCGGCGATGTGGATCGTCTGACGTTCCTGGTGGGAAGCGACGAACTCCTTCAGCGGATGGCCGGGCTCGAGTTGCTCAATTGTGCCAAGGAGTCTGCGGGCCGGCTCGTTCATGCCCACGACGCGCATATCGTCATCCAGCACGACCGCAGCGAGGTGCATGTTTTCGAGCTCGCGCAGCATGATTTCCTTCACACGTTCGAGGCGGCGAATCTTGACCTCGCCCTGCTGGCGGACTTCCTCGACCTTCTCGTTCAGCCGTGTTTCGAATTCTTGGGCGATCAGTTCGCCAGCCTGGGCGGTGGACGTTTCGCGACGTTCCACAGAGCCGAGGACGTTGTGGACGAACTTGCGGAAGACGCGGGGCGCATCCTTGGCGGGTGTGGCCGGCGCGATATCCGGCAATGGATTGTCGAGGCCGATGACGTCGGTGCCGGCCTCGATGTCCCATGAGCCGCCGCTGCGGGATGGGGTGATGGGTGGCTGACTGGGGGAGACAGGTTTCTTCTCCTCGACGGGATGGACTACGGCGTCCTTGCCGACGATACCTATCTTGACCTTGTGCTCGCGGATGTGGCGGATGCCCGCGCGCTCCAAGCTGTGGGCGAGGCCCTGGGTTTCAATTTCGTCGGACCGGGCGGTGAGGATGGTGATGAACTTCGCAAGTTCGTCGGCGGTGACGCCCGCCTGGATGGCAAGGCCCTTGATGCCGCGAGTTTCAAGACTCTGCGCGACCTTGCGCAGCGCACTGGAACTGGGGTCGATGGGCAGCGTACCGAAACGGACTTCCCCGCCGGTGAAGAACAGGGTGATCTCGGGTATTCCCTTGAGCGCGGTTTCAAACAGGGCGATGTCCTGTTCGACAGAGCGCTGAAAGACCGGATGCGAGGTCTGGTACATCAGGGCGGTATTCAGCACGGTGCAGAGCCCGCGCACGGCGCTCGTCACCTCGGCCGTCTTCTGGGCGCTCGCGCCCGGCGGTTGTGGATATCCTGTCATACGCCTGAGTCTTGCGTGGCGGCATGTGCACCGCTACGCCAAGGTAACCATACACGCGGCGGCAATTTCCGTTCAAAGGAAACGTCGGGGCGGGTTCGGTGTATGATGGGGGCGTTGGAGGCGATGATGAAGGTGGAGTGCGGCAAAGCGTGGGTGTTCGACATGCCGGGTGGGGCCAGGATCGACTGGGTCTGGCTGGATGCGGTCGGCTACTGGGCGGCGCGGCACAAAGTGACGAACCGGCAGTATCGGATCTTCGATCCCGATCACCAGAGCGGCGTGCTGGATGGGTACGCGCTCGATGGCGATGATCAGCCGGTGGTGCGCGTGAGTTGGGATCACGCGCGGCAATTTGTGGGTTGGCTCGATGGGCAGGTGGCGGGGTTGAGGCCGGCGGGGTTCCGGATTCGTCTCCCGCGCGAGCCGGAGTGGGAGAGTTATGCCAAGTGCGAGGTTGTGAAAGAACCGCTTTGGGGCGAGCGCTGTCCGGGTTTCGGAAGCTATGACGTGATCGAGCGGATGAAGATCGGCTGGGGTCCGACGGCCCGCGTGCAGGACGAGCCTGCCAACGCGTGGGGTCTTCATGGGGCCGAAGGCGGTTTGTGGGAGTGGGTTGCGGATGTGTTCGATCCGACGATGAACTGCAGGATTCTGCGGGGCGCGTGCTGGTACGGCGCGGTTGGGGGTGAACAGCAACTTCTCTATCACCGGACAGGATCGCCCGATACGGGGCACGTGAATTTTGGATTCAGGATGGTGCTGGCGCCGGGCGAGGATGTTCCGGGCCGTTCCGTCTGAACGACATCAGGGCGTCATGACGGCCTTCAACAACACGCGATCGTCGGTGATGGAGAGGACCTCGAGATTGTAGTTGCGGCTGCGAATCTGCAGCTTGAGGAAATCGCCGACGTTGACGACCTGGTTATTGATCGCCGCGGTGTAATGGTCGCCCTGCTTCAGTACGCCATCAATCCGGAGATGCTCCTTGAGAGAGACCTCCTCTTGAGGTTCGACGCCCTCCACTTCGATTTCCGCTTTGGGTTTTGGTGGGGGGATGGGCGTGGACGAGATGGAGGAATACGAGGCCGCCGTTCCGGCCCCGCTGCCGGAAGCGCCGGAGTCTTTCTTGTCGCAGCCCGCGACAAGACCCAGCATGACAGCCCCGGTCAGAAGTACGGCGATGCGCATGTTCATGGTCCTTCTCCCAGAGAAGATTACGCCGTGCTCCGCGGATGTTCGCCACGCCCGCGGAACCCGAAAACTACTATACAAGGGAGTGGTGGTGTTGGATACACCAATCCAAGGTGGTTTGCGCGGATGTAGGGGAAACCCTACTTGAGCAAACACGCGTTTTGCGTATTCTAGTGGCCAGTTGCGAGTTACGTCATCCGATGTGGCTTGCAGCGTCACCCGGGAGTACCGAGTCGCAACTCAACGTGTGAAGACAGACAAGGCGACTGTGTTAGGAAAGGGAAGATGAATATATTCGTTGGTAATCTGCCGTTTGAAGTCAGCGATGGCGATCTGCGGCAGGCGTTTGAAGGGTTCGGTCAGGTTTCATCGTCGAATGTCATTCTCGACAAGTTCACCGGCAAGTCCCGTGGGTTTGGTTTTGTAGAAATGCCCAACGATGCCGAAGCGAAGGCGGCGATCGCGGGTTTGAACAACAAGGATTTGAAGGGTCGTCCTCTTCGCGTCAACGAGGCGCAGCCTCGTGAAGACCGTCCGCGCGGTGGCGGCCGGGGTCCCCGGATGTAATTGAAAAAGGGGGGGTAGAACTTTACCCCATGGGTTCAAGCGAGCCGTTCACGTTCCGTGGATGGCTCGCTTGTTTTTTATCCCGCACGTTTCTATTAACCCGGCGTGGTTTATCAGTGTAGAATGGGGAGCAGGAGGCGGCCTATGGCCGCCGGGGCGGTGCGCAGCCGTGGGGCGCGCGGGCAACCATCAACAAGGAGATAGTGGCTGACCCGATGAATAACTACATCCTGGATACCAACGTCCTCCTTCACGATCCCAACGCCATATTCAAGTTCGAAGAACACTCCGTCATCATCCCCATCCGGGTGATCGAGGAAATCGATCACTTCAAGCGTGACCTGAGCGAGTTGGGGCGCAGCGCGCGGACGGTCTCGCGCATGCTCGATGATCTGCGCAAACGCGGCAAGCTGTCGGATGGTGTGCGTCTCGACAGCGGGGGCGAGATCCGGATTGCGTTCAACGGTGAACTGCAGGGACACGGCAGCAAGGATCCCGCGGATTTCCAGATTCTCCAGATGGCGATGAAGCTGCGGAAGCAGAACCCGGATGTTCCCTGCATCGTGGTCAGCAAGGATGTGAATCTTCGCCTGAAGGCGGACGCGATGGGTCTCGATGCGGAGACCTACGACAACGATCACGTCGACATCAACGAGCTCTACACCGGGCACTCCGAGTTGATGGTGCCGGAGGAGCAGCTCCAGAAGTTCATCTCCGAAGGCCGCCTGCCGATGGAGTTCGACAACAAATCGCCCAACGAGTTTGTCGTGCTCAAATCGGAGGTGGAACCTTCGCATTCGGGACTCGGACGTTACGACGCGGAGCAGAAAGCGGTGGTGTCCCTGATCCGCTCGCCGGAGGAAATCCGGCCGGTGGTGCCGCGGAATAAGGAACAGCATTTTGCGATGGATGCGCTGCTGGACGACCGCATCAAAGTGGTCACGATCATCGGCAAGGCGGGCACCGGAAAGACCCTGCTGGCGATTGCAGCCGGGCTGTATAAAACCCTGTGGGACAAGGTGTACCGCAAGATGCTGGTCTGCCGGCCGACTTTCCCGATGGGCAAGGATATCGGCTTCCTGCCGGGCACGGTTGAGGAGAAACTCAATCCGTGGATGCAGCCCGTCTATGACGCGCTCGATCTGTTGGCGAATGGGCGGCGGGATCACTCCGCGCGGAACCGCGATGCGCTGGAGGAAAGCGATCGCATTGGCGTGGAGCCGCTGACGTACATCCGCGGCCGCAGCATTCCGAACCAGTACATCGTGGTGGACGAGGCGCAAAACCTGACGCCGCTGGAAGTGAAGACGGTGATCACGCGCGTCGGTCACAACACGAAGATCATCCTGACGGGCGACATTTACCAGATCGACAATCCGTACGTGGACAGTATGTCGAACGGGCTGTCGGTCGTTGTCGAGCGATTCCGCTCGTACCCGCTGGCGGCGCACATTCACCTGTCAAAAGGCGTGCGCTCCGAGGTCGCGGAGTTGGCGGCGAACCTGCTGTAGTTTCGGCTACGGCGAAGGGCGGACGGGGCCGACCTGGCCGGCCGGCAGGGCTGTGCCTTTGGGTACTGCCTTCGTGCGCTTCCCGAGTTCAAGGAATCCCTTCGACAGCAGTTCCGCGGCTTTGGCGTTACGCACCTTGCGGTCGACGCTGCCGATGATGACGGCGATCACGCGCTGGCCTTTGCGCTGGGCGGTTACAGCCATTGAGTAACCCGCCTTCGAGAAGAATCCGGTCTTGAACCCGTCGCATCCCTCGAAGGAAGACAGCAGCGGGTTGTGATTGCGCATGATGAAGGTGTCGTTCCGGAAGCCGCGCTCGACGGTGGACGTATAGCGCAGGGTGTCCTTGTGCTTGAGCAGTTCACGGCACAGGGTGGCGATGTCGCGCGGCGTGCAGATGTCGGGCTCCTGACCTGCACCGGGAGGCAGGCCGTGGCAGGAGTGGATCGACGAGGAATTCATGCCGATGGCCTTCGCGCGTTCGGCCATCATCTCCACGAAACCTTCCTTGGTGCCGGCGACCTGGATGGCGAGAGCGACGGCCGCATCGTTGCCGGACTGCACCATGAGGGCGTAGAGCAGATCATCGACGGAGAAAACCTCCTTCTCCTTCAGGTAAACTTGCGAGCCGCCCATGGTAGAGGCTTCCGCGGTGATGGTCACCATGTCGTTGAGGCCCACGGCGCCCGCGTCGATTTGTTCAAGGATGACGAGGAGGTCGAGGAGCTTGATGACGCTCGCGGGATAGCCCTGTTCATCGGCGTGGTCTTCAAACAGGACATCGCCGGTGGCGGCGTCGATGACGATGGCGCCGAGATAGGGATCGGCAGAGCGGCCGGGTAATCCCTGCGCAAGCGAGGGGCTCGCAAGGCAAAGCAGGGTGGCGGTCAGGCAGGCGAGGAAATATTTCATATTCATGGGGTGTTCCTTGTCATGCAGTGTGTGTCGCCTGTGGGCGCAGATTCAATCCTTCAATTCCCAAAGATGCTGCCGGGTTTCAGCGACGAGTATGGGGCTCAACAGAAGCAGCGAAATCAGGTTGGGGATGGCCATCAGTGCATTGGCGACGTCGGCGAAATCCCAGACCAGCTGAAGGGGCACGACCGAACCGACGAGGACGGCGGCGACCCAGAGCCAGCGATACGAGCGGATGGCGCCGCTTCCGAAGAGGTATTCGACAGCCTTCTCGCCGTAGTAGGACCAGCCGAGGATGGTCGAGAACACAAAGGTCAACAGGCCGAAGAAGAGCACAATGGGCCCGACGTCATGAAGGTCGGCGAAGGCAGCCTTGGTCAGGGCTGCCTTGCTCAGACCTTCCTGCCAGTGACCGGAGCTGACGAGAACAAGGCCGGTCAGCGCACAGATGACGACGGTATCCCAGAACGTGCCGGTGGCCGAAACAAGCGCCTGCCGGACGGGAGTTTTCGTTTGTGCGGCGGCCGCGACAATGGGCGCGCTGCCCATGCCGGACTCGTTGGAGAACAGGCCGCGCGCGACGCCGTAACGGATGGCCTGCTTCAGACCGGCGCCGAGGAATCCGCCGACCGCGGCCTGGCCGGTGAATGCCGTGGTGAAAATGGTGGAGAACGTCGAAGGCAGCGCGCGCCAGTTCATCACGAGGATCGCCACACAGCCGAGCACGTAGATGCCTGCCATGAAGGGCACGAGAAACTCGCAGAAGCGGGCGATGGAGCGGATGCCGCCGAGGATGACGGCGGCGGTCATGGCCGACATGGCCAGGCCGAGGCCCCACTGGAAGTAGACGGCCGGCACAGTGGGAAATGTTTCGCACACCAGCGAGACGACCGCATTGGCCTGCACGGTGTTGCCGATGCCGAACGCGGCGATGGCGGTCATCACGGCGAAGAAGATTGCCAGCGGCTTGTTCTTCAGGCCGCGTTCGAGGACGTACATGGGGCCGCCCGCCATCGTGCCCGACGGCGTGGTGATGCGGTACTTCACGGAGAGCAGTGCCTCGGCATACTTGGTGGCGATGCCGAAGACGCCGGTCAGCCACATCCAAAGCACGGCGCCGGGGCCGCCAAGGGAGATGGCCGTCGCCACGCCGATGATATTGCCGGTGCCGATGGTGGCCGCGAGCGCGGTGGTCAGCGCGCCGAAGTGGCTGACGTCGCCTTCACCCTCGCGGGTGCGTTGAAACGAGAGCCGGATGGCGTGACCGATATAGCGCTGGATGAATCTCAGGCGGAAGGTCAGGAAGAGGTGTGTGCCTACCAGCAGGATGAGCATGGGCGGACCCCAGGCCCAACCGTTGGCGACTTCGAGCAGTTTGGATATCGTCATCGTTTTGCTTTCGCGTTCAGCCGGTTGTTTCCGTGTGGCTGCTACGAATGCCAATCCGGGGCGTGTGTGTCAACATCGCGGGGGCCGTATTGTGCGATTTACACTCGCACCGCGGCGCTCAGCCGCGATAATACCCGCGATAACTCAAGGGGGGCATCATGTCGCAGAAGATCGAACGCATCGGGATTCTCACGGGTGGGGGTGATTGCCCCGGCCTGAATGCGGTTATTCGCGGGGTCGCGAAGACAGCGATGAATGATTACGGCGCGGCCGTGGTTGGCATCGAGGATGGCTTTGAAGGCTTGGTGGAAGGCCGCATGCATGAGATCGAGAATGCCGAAGTATCCGGCATTCTCAATCAAGGCGGCACTATTCTTGGGACGTCGAACAAGGGCGATCCTTGGCACTACCCGGAGGAAGGTGCGATGGGGGCGGTGCAGATCATCGACGCCTCGCACCGGGCGATGAAGAATTTCAAGCGCTGGGGACTCGACGCGCTGATCGCCGTGGGCGGCGATGGGACGATGAACATCTGCCGCAAGTTCATGGACCTGGGGCTCAACATTGTCGGCGTGCCCAAGACGATCGACAACGATCTCTCCGCGACGGATGTGACGTTCGGGCATGACACGGCGGTGTCGGTGGCGACCGAAGCGATCGATCGTCTTCACACAACGGCTTCGTCGCACCACCGCGTGATGATCATCGAGGTGATGGGCCGGTACGCAGGTTGGATCGCGTTGTCGGCCGGGCTGGCCGGTGGCGCAGACATCATCCTGATTCCCGAGATTCCATTCCGATGGGAGTCGGTGTTCCACAAGGTGGTGGAGCGGAGCACGCGCGGCAAGCGGTTCAGTATTGTGTGCGTGGCCGAGGGTGCGAAATGCCCCGACATCGGCGAAGTGGTGAAGGACTACGATGAGCGGCGGACAGATGCCAAGCAACTGGGCGGTGTGGGAGAACTCGTATCGCGGAAGATCAGCGAAGGCACGCGTGTGGAAACGCGGGTCACGGTGTTGGGTCATCTCCAGCGTGGCGGCGCACCCACCGCATACGACCGGATCCTGGCCACACGGTTTGGCGTCAGCGCGTGCAAGCTGGCGGCGGGTGGGACGTTCGGCGTGATGGTGGCGCTGCGGGGCACGGAAATCGTGCCGGTGCCAATTCAGGACGCCATCGCGCAACTCAAGACCGTGCCGAAAGATCACTCTATGGTGCTCGCGGCCAAAGCCGTCGGCACGAGCTTCGGGGACGAGTGAGAGGACGCAGAGTCCAGAATTCAGAACCCAGAATTCAGAACTTCCCCTTACTCCAACCTGATGCTGTAGTAGTAAGGACCTTGAGCCGTCGCGGTTGCGTCCGTGTATACGTTCATGGGCGGCACCGCGGACAGGCCGGATTCCAGCACGCTGAACCCGTTCACCAAGTTGGTTGCGCGAAGCAGCGAGTACTGTTTCCCGCCGACGCTTGACCAGCGGATGACAATGCCTTGCCCGTTCCAGTTCGTGGAATTTCCGGCGTCGACGTCGAACACGGAAACTTCGTTGGTCGGGCTGGTGCCTGCGCGCACTTCGAAAGCATCGCCCATGCCGTCGTTATCCGAATCGGTCGCGGACGGATTGGATCCATACAGCAGGAATTCGTCGGCATCGACCAGCGAGTCGCCGTCGGAATCCATGGTCTGCGGGTCGTACTCGACCGCACCGATGTCGTACCGCGGCAGGTTGTCGAAGTTGCCGTCGATCGGGCGGACGGTGCCGCGCTGATCGAAGCTAGGCACGCTATTGCTGCTGCCCTGATCGATGACGGGGCTGCCGTAGCGCGGGACGCAGGTCAGCGTGGTGCCGCCGTAGTTGCCGAGGCCGGTGAGCAAGGGGTCGGAGCCGATGATGACGCCGTTGGTCTCGCCGATGATCGCGCAGTCGGCGATGCTCCCGAGCAGGTTGCGTCCGGTTGCGTTGAACGTACCGCGGAAATCGGGGCCCACGGTGGAAGAGGTGTTACGGGCGATGATCGTGTTGTCGGCGTTGACCACGGGCGCACCGTTCTCAAGATAGATGCCGCCGCCCTCGCCGGCATAGGGCCCGCCGAGGGAGCCGCTGCCCATCGGGGCCTTGTTGTAGGCAAGCGTGCAGGAGCGCAGGGTCACGAGTCCCTTCGTGTAGATGCCGCCGCCGTAGCCGTTGCCGCCGGTGTAGCCGCCTGAACCGCCTTCAGCGCTGTTGGTGGCGAGCGTGGTGCTGATGAGGGTCAGCGTTCCGCCGTTGTTGTAGATCGCGCCGCCATAGCCGGAGCCGGACTCGCGGCCATTGTAGTTGCCGCTGCCATAAGCGCGGTTGCCGATGAGCGCGCTGTCGGTGATGACCATCACCGATCCGTTCGCGCAGTAGATGCCGGCGCCGATGCCTGTTCCGGCCGAAGGTGTGCCGCTGCCGGTGGCCCTGTTCCACGAGATGGTGCAGCGTTCCAGGGTCGCTGTGCCGGTGTTGTAGATGCCGCCGCCGTAGCCGGTCATGAGGTTGGCCTCGTTGCTGACGACCGAGCTGTCCTTCAGGACAAGCGTGCCCTGGTTGTAGATGCCGCCGCCCGTGTTCTTGTAGCCATTCAAGATCGTCACATTGCGGAGGTCGAGCAGGCAGCCCGTGCTCACGTTCAACGCACGCACCTGGTTTTCGATCGGGTAAGCGGATTTTCCGGTGAGCCGTACGCCGCCGAGGCCGCGGATGGACAGCGATTTATTGACGATGGTCTCGCCCATGTAGATGCCGTTGCTCACGAGGATGGTCTCGTTCGCCGAGGCCGCATCGATCGCGGCCTGCAGGTTTGTCGCGGCCATGCTCCAGTTCGTGTAGGGGTGGATGTTTCCGCCGCCCGAGGCGACGTAACGCGCGTTGAACAGCGCTTCTGAGGACAGCAGGACGGCGTCATCCCACTTGAACGCGCCGCCGGTGCCCGGTGTTCCGCTGAAGGCGAGTACGACACGCACGACCTTGGTGTCCGGCGGGGAGATGCCGGTGATAGAGAACTGCGTCCACGCGGCGGATCCGGTCAGGAAGCGTTGGGTGACGACCAGCGGCGTAAGGTTGTCCGCCAGGAATTCGATCTTCATTTCGAGCGTCAGAGCACCGGAGAAATCGGTATCGCGGAAGCCCCACGCGGAGAAGGTGTAGTTCGAAGTGCCCAGCGCGGCGACATCCTGCCAGACGAGGCCGCCGTCGGTCCAGCCGTACAGGGCGAGGCCGTTGGTGCCGCTGCGCGCGGCCCAGGGCTCGAGACGTGCGTCGTCGATGAACGACCACGCGCTGGGCGTTTCAAACGTGCCGTTGATGAGCAGGTTGGGGGTGGTCGTGCCGACGGATGCCTCGTACACGCCGATGTCGGCGCGTGCGACGGAATCGTTGTCGCCGTCGAGCGGTCGGGTTGCGCCGTCGAGATCGAGGGCCGGCGACGAGGCGTTATCACCGCGATCGATGCAGGGCGAATCGGCGAGCAGGTGCGCATTGCCGGCGGCGATATCTGTCAGCCGCGGATCGGCGGCGATATTGCCGGGGCCGTTGGTGCCGGGCGTGGTGCAGCAGTAAGTCATGGTGACGCTGCTGTAGGCGTACCAGTTGTCGGGTCCATGGCCGCCGGACGAGTTGCCGTGGATGATGGTGTTTCGGATCGCGGGTCCGTAGGAGGCGTAGAGGCCGCCACCCCCGTAGTTGTCGGCGCCGACGCCGGAATAGGAGCGGTTGCCGGCGATCGTGCAACTGCGGATTTCGGAGCTGCCGTAGGCGTAGACGCCCGCGCCGAATGCGTCGGCGTACATGTAGATGCCGGTCGTGACGTTGTTCGCCACGAGGCAGTTCTCCAGGATGCCGCCGTTACCAAGGTAAGCGCCGCCGCCCGCCGCCCAACTGTCGCCCCGGGAAGACATATTGCCGCTGACGCCGAGGTTGTCCTTGATGATGCACCGGCTGACCGTTGCGCTCGCGCAGTAGACGCCGGCCCCGATGCTGCCGCCGGGATACATGCTGCTCTGGGCCTTGGTGATGTTGTTCGAGATGCGGCAGGATTCGACGCGCGCGCCGTTGACCGCCATGATGCCGCCGCCGTTGCCGCCGCGTCCGTAATAGAACCACTGGATGCCGCCCTCGGCGCTGTTGCGCGTGATGTCGCAGTTCGTGACGACGACGTTGCCGATGCAGAAGATGCCGCCGCCGCTGCTTTCGCCGCCGATGGCGGTGTTGGCTGACACGAGGCAATTCTCGATGCGGCCGGTGACGGCGCAGTAGATGCCGGCGCCACGCGCGTAACCGTAGCCGCCGTTGGGCGCCGCGCCGGTTGCCGTGTTGTTGACGATGCTGCAATCGCGAATCGTGCCGCCGTTCACAAAATAGACGCCGCCGCCGTAGTTATTGCTGTCGACCATCATCGAACGGCAGTTGGTGATCGTAAGGCCCTGGATCACTGCGCCGGGATCGGTGACGTAGAACGCGCGGTAGAGATTCTGGCCGCTGACGGTGCTGTTGGTGCGGCCATTCACACTGCGGATCAGCATGGGCCGCTCCACCTCGATCTGGGACAGAATGTTGAATTGGCCGTCACCGACGAGGACGGTGTCGCCCGTGTTCGCCGCCTTGACCGCAGCAAGAATGGAGCGGGACGCATTTTGCAGGTTGGTGTAGGGATAGACCATCGCGCCGGTCGGCGAGCAGTAGTGAGTGTCCATGCCGGGGTTGTAGGGTGTGGAGATCAGCTCGGCGTCATCCCACTTGTAGGCGCCTCCGGAGCCGGGGGCGCCGCTGAAGGTGAGTGTGCAGCGCACCTTGGAGGTCTTCGGCGGGTTGGGCGCGGAGAGGACGTAGGTGTCCCATTGGTTGGTGCCGCGGACGACGCATTGCAGAAAATCAATGACACCATAGTTGGCGTCCAGGAACTCCAGTTGCACCTGCACGTAGTAGTTATAGAAACTGAAGTCGAGATCGCGCCAGCCTCTGACCGTGAGCGTGTAGTTCGATATGCCGCCGACTTCGATGTCTTGATACGCGCCGCCGCCGGAGGTCCAGCCGTAGAACGCGAGGCCGTTGGAGCCGGAGCGTGCTGCCCAGGGTTCAATGTAGGCATTGTCGTAGCGCGTCCACCCGGGGGTTGAGGAGCCAGCGCCGATCTCGAAGCCGGGGTTTGATAGCAGGTTGGCGTGGGCCGAAGGACACAGTGCAAAGATCGCACACGCGGCGACCGCAAGAAGGAGCAGGTTGAACCGGTACATCACAGGACCTCCACTGGAACATCACTGAGAGCGCTCTCAATCGTGCATTAGGACATAGTTTTGTGTTGGGGGCAAGGGAAAAAGCGGTCGATTTTTGGCGAGATCTTCCCGAAAAGTGCTGGTCGGTCAGGCCTGGTGTCCAAGTCCAAAGACGAGATTCTTCTGCCGCTTGCGCGTCATCAGAAAGACGTATTCCTTGGGGTTCTCCTCATCTTCCTTCGTTGCGGTGAGCAACGCGAGGCATCCCCGCTCCGTTTCCGTGCAAACGCTGAACTCTGGCGAGTTGCTCACTATTCACGCATTCTGTCTTATCCGGTATGTTTGAGTCCGTGGTGCGGCATCGATCAAGATGTCGACCTTCATCGCGCAGCGTGGGTAGGGAGGTCGCCCGTGGTGTTTTCGCCAAGACGATCGGCGGGGTGTTGGGGTTTGTTTCGCGGGGCCCCTGTCGCCATCGTCAGCGTTCTCTTGTTGTATCTGGCCTCGTCGGCGTCCGCTGCGCCTGTTGCCGGATTCGGCAACTCCCTCGAATTCAGCACCGACGATTATATTCTCATTCCGAACAGCCCAAGCCTGAGTCTCAGCGGGGCCGATAGTTTCACCATCGCGATGTGGATCCGGAGCGGCGGCGGGCAGGGGACGCTCTATCGCATGGACGCCGGCTACGGCGAGATGAACATCTACATCTACACGCGCACGGACAATCGCCTGACCTTTGGACTTGGCCGTCAGAGTTACACGTGGGATTGGCAAACCTCCGTGGGTAGCGTGTCCACCACCGGATGGACTCACGTGGCGTTCGTGAAGGAGACCAACTCGTCCCGCATCTACATCAACGGCCAGCTTGATTCGCAGGACACGGTTCACAGCATGGTCATGGGTGCCGCGCCCAGTACGCGCAGCACCTACCTCGGCGTCGACGTCTCGACGTGGAGCGCCTGGTTCGGCGGGCGCATGGACGAAGTCTGTGTCTGGCGCGAGGCGCTTGCGCCGCAGGTCATCGACGCATGGCGCTACCGGCGGCCAGATCTTTCGCAGTCCGCGTTCACCAACCTTGTGCTCAATCTGCGCATGGACGAGGGTGCGGGCGCCATCGCCGCGGATTCATCGTTGGCCACGAATCACGGGACGCTGGCCTCGATGGAGGAGACCGACTGGAAACGCAGCACGATCGTGGATGCCGCGACGATTGAAGGCGTGCCTGTCAGTGGCACGCTGGCCGGCAGTGACGTGGCCGGCAGTTCGGGCGACGGCACCAGTTGGCTGCTGGCGTTTGCGGTTTCGGCGCAGGGCGCCAAGGGCACGGCGGTTGTGACCGGCGTGAATGGCTACATCTACACGCCCTCGCCGGACGCGTTTGGGACCGACACATTCCAGTTCGTGGTGAGCGATACGGCTGGCGTAGCCTCCGCAGCGGGCACGGTTCAGATTGTCATCACCGGCACGCCAGACGCGCCGGTTGCTGTCGCCGACTTTGCGACGACGCGGCAGGATGAGATGGTCACCATCAACGTGCTGAGCAACGATTACGATGTGGATGATGACGCGTTGTCGGTCACCAGCGCCACGGTTGCCGCGCACGGCGACGTGGTCGTGGGCGGTTCCTTCCAGAACCTGAAATACACACCCGATGCGGGGTGGAGCGGCACGGACACGTTCTCGTATGTTGTGGCCGACGGCACAGGTCTTTTTGCGACGGGGCAGGTTACCGTGGTGGTGGGCTCCTCGTACGCGTGGCCGAACGGCAACAACAGTTACGACGGCGACGGTGTGGCCGACCTCGCGGTGTACGACGGTTTGGGTCATTGGTACATCCGCACGCTGCTGGGAGGCCAGCTCGCGTGGGCGACGAATTGGGGATTCCCGGGTGCGGTTTGCGTGCCGGGCGATTACGACGGTGATGGGGCAACGGATCTCGCGTTGTACGATGAGGCAACGGGCAACTGGTACATCCGTCGGCTGACGGGGCAGGTCATCGCGTGGGCGACGAATTGGGGATTCCCGGGCGCGGTGCCGGTGCCGGGCGACTACAGCGGCGATGGGCGTGCGGACCTCGCGGTATACAACGAGAACACGGGGGATTGGTACATCCGGACGGTGCAAGGCTCGATTCTCGCGTGGGCGACCAATTGGGGATACGTGGGGGCGATGCCGGTCGCGGGCGACTACGATGGCGATGGTTTGGCCGACCTGGCGGTGTATGACGAGAGTGTCGGTAACTGGTACGTGCGCCGGTTGACAGGTCAGCTTGTGGGCTTCGCGACGAACTGGGGCTATGCCGGAACGGTGCCGGTGCCGGGCGACTATGACGGCGACGGGGCGGCCGATCTGTCGGTGTACGACGAAGTGACGGGCAACTGGTACATCAGGCGATTGGGAGGAAGCATCATTCTGTGGGCGGGCAACTGGGGGTTCCTCGGCGCGGTGCCGGTGCCGGGCGACTACGACGCGGACGGTCGCGCGGACATGGCCGTGTACGCGGCGACAGATCTTGCGGTTGATCTCGGCATCGTCGGCAACTGGTACATCCGCACCGTTGACGGAACGACACTCCTCTATGGCGAGAATTGGGGTACACCGGGTATGATGCCGGCGGACGGCGGGTGGTGAGCGTTGAAACTGGAAGCTCGAGACTTGTCGGGCGGAAGGAAGAGTCTGTAGGAGAGGCTTTAGGCCTTGATGGGGAAGCCACAACGAGGCACAGAAGGCGCACAGTGCCTGGCAACAAGTGGAGGAACAATGAAGACGGTCATTGCGTGGTCGGTAGCAGTGTTGCTCGTGTCAGCGGTCGGGGTTTATGGCCAAAATGCTGTCCCTGCCTCGACGGACGAAGCGTGGCGAAATGACATGGCGGCTTTTGCTGCGGCGGTTGCTGATGTTGCGGCGAACTCGCAAGTGCCTGATGACTTTCAACTATCGCAGAGCATGAGAAGTCGATCGGTTCTGAGCGGGCGGGATGGCACACCCACGTGGGTGGTCCTCAAAGACGGCTTTGAGAAAGAACTTCATGGTGAACTAGCAAAGGCTTTTGCCGGGCAAGTTTCGTGGCAGGGCAAGGTCACGACCGCCGAATTGAACCAGGAGAAGAAGACGTGCAACATCAGGGTGGAATTTCCAAAGGCCAGCGGCATGCCTGCGAATTGTGAACTGACGGACGCGTTTATTGTTATTCCTTTCGACGAACTACCGGCAGAGAAGCTGCCGGCAGTGGGAACACTCTTCTCCTTCACGGGGAATCTGAAGAAGGCAAAAGACGACGATCTCTTGGACCGCGTGTGGGTGCTCTACGGGCGAGGCACAAATGCGGGCAAGAATCGGATCGGTGTGTCGCTCACCGACGAGGCCCCATCCGTGAAGTAGAGGCGCCATATTCGGCGCTGGCAAGAGGAAGTGTGTGATCAGATTCTTCAAGAGCGTGCCGGTGATCTCGCGGGATCAGATTGTCCAGAATATCAGTTCCCGCAGGCGGATGGTCAGGACAACGACCCGATATGATATGTCTTCCGTCTACAACCATGCTTTGGACATTGCGGTTCCGTTTGCCATGGGAAAGAGGTTCGGTGCGGCCGTTGGCGCAGCATTCGTCGTTGTTGCCATCAGCTTTATAGTGTTCGGAAGATCAGACGTGGGAATGGGTGCGGTGTATACCCATAAGGCGTTTTGGATTGTCCTCGGTGTGGCCGCATTTCTTTGTTTCGTCCTGTATGATCCGACCAACAGCATTCTGTGGGAGCAAATGAATGCTGTCGCCCGCAAAGACCGGGGCCTGAAGGATGATGAGGGAAACTTCGAGTGCGTTACCGACGAGCAGTGGTCTGCTTTCGTGATGCGATTGACGGGGTCAGCCGCAGCGAAGATCATCTGCCACGATGGGCAAAGCGTTGCCCTGGTGGCTGCGCCTTCCGTGGAAGGGAAGGGAGGCGTCTACGACGAAGTACTCGCCGAGATGCGACAGGAGAAGGTGATGGCTTCTGTTGCCAATAAGGGGCCTGCGCCCGACAAGCGGGTTCCGGGAACATGTCCGTCCTGTGGGACGCCCCTTCCGTTCCGAGGCTGTCGAGGCCTTCTGGCCCGCTGTCAGCGATGCGGTCAGAGATTCGAATGATGGGATTGTCGAACAAGACACGCGGTTGTCGGGAAAGGAAGAGGAAAGATGAATCCGAGTGTGATGTTGGGTCTGTCGAATATTGGCGTGGCGGTGTTGCTGATCGCCATCTCCATCCCCTTGATTCAGCGGCGGGTGAAGATGAATCACTTCTACGGCGTGCGAATTCCGAAGGCGTTTGAGTCTGACGAGAATTGGTACAAGATCAATGAGTATGGCGGTCGACAGCTTGTCTTGTGGTCCTGTGCTCTGGCTCTCTTGGGCGTCGTGACGTTCTTCCTGCCGCTCGGGACTGAAGAGAAGCCGAATGAAACCATGATCATCATCTCCGCCTTGATGCCGCTGATCGTCCTGGTGCCGGCCATCGTCCAGATCCTTCGCTACGCGCGGAAGCTCTGAACAAGATCGCGCTGCGGTTCAGCGCGAGGGCAAGCATTTCTTCAAGAGTCTGCCTGCAAGGCGGATAACGATTCTGGCATCCCATGCAGACCTGTCGCCGCCATGCGACTCGGTCTCCCACAGAAGAGTCGTCTTTCTGCGCCGCAGAACAAGCCTCGATCGTTTCCATACTTTCATTGCTCTATCTCCGTCTTCTTTGCGGGGCCATGCTGCCGCAAGTGCGCTATGCCGACAACTCTCTTAGTACCAACTTGCATAGTCGCTCCCTAATAGAGGTGAAAATGTCCACAAGGGGGTTGCTGCCATCTGTTCCGTGCCGGAGAAGCTATTTCACGGGAGAGTCGGGGCTCCGAAGTTCTTCTTCGCTCGCCGTGGAGGTTCTGACTCCGACAGAGGGACGTTCGGATTGCTTTCCCACAGCGACGCAGGTCTGCCGAGTGAAGGCTCCTCTTAACTCCTTCGTAGTCAGCGAGGTCCACCTTGACCGGGGCGACCGGTGGCCATACCCTCAGACTTGATATTCGCAGGGTGCGCGGACGTATCAGCACGGAGGCAAGCGGAAGGCCCATGAGCAGGCAAATCATTCGTGAACTCCACGAGCAATACCGTGCCGCGATTGAGATGTTCCTGCTGGCTGTCGAGAATTGCCCGGACCATTTCTGGACGCGCGTCTTTGGAGACAACTCCCCTTTCTGGAAAGAGGCCTACCATGCAGTCTTCTACCTCAGGAATCTTGCGAACGGACCTTCCGAAAACAAGTCCCTTACGCCCTTTGGAATCGACCTGGACCCAAGGTTGATCACCAAGGCGCAGGGAGTTGTGTCCAAGGGCGCCATGAACTCCTTCGTCACCCAGACCCGCGAGCACGTGGATCGCATGTTCTCCGAGCTCACAGTTGCCCAACTGGAAGGACCGGACAACTATGCCCCTGAGCGGTATCGGAGCATCCATCATCGCCTTCTCTACGGATTGCGTCACTTTCAACATCATACCGGCAAGCTCACGGGGTATCTCTTCTGCAACGGCATCGATTACGACCCTTGGCGTTGATGATGGAAGGGATGCACGCGGAGCGGAGTTGGGAAAGCGTCAGCAGGTGGCCCGATCGCTCTCGATGTTGTGGTTGTGGTGAGGACTGTTGGGGAAAACAAAAGGAGGAATACAATGGATCCGGTAGCTGAAGTCAAACGCGCGACGAAGGGGAAGAGATTTGCGGCGGCCCTCGTGGATCTTCTGTTGATTCCGTTGGTGGCCGGTATCGTGCTCGGGCTCTTGTTTGTTGCGGTGAAGGCAGATGAAGTGGTTCGCATGATCATCATGGTGGCCTTCAATGTCGCGTGGTTGATCATTCGCGATGCGGTCGGTTCTCCCGGACGAGCCATGGTTGGAATACGGCTCCAGAAGACAGATGGGACGCCGGTTGGAGTGGGCACTGCTCTTGCCCGCAATATACATTTGATGATTCCTCTCGTGTTGCTGGTCGGCTACTTGGTGGAGTTCATCGCTCTGCTGGCCACCGGTGAACGTCTTGCGGATCGGTGGGCGCACACCATTGTTGTGGAAAAGTAGGCCGACATTCGACAGAGAGGCGAACATGAACCCTGGATTGATTGGAGGGCTTGTCGGTGGCGTGATGGGGACCGTCGGAGGATTGGTTGGGACGTATTTCAGCATCAAGAATACCGACGGACCACGCGAGCGCGCCTTTATGATCAAAGCGTCGGTTGTTTGTTGGGTGGGGATCCTGATCTTTCTTGCACTGCTGTTCAATCTGCCCGATCCGTACAAATCGTTCCTGTGGATTCCCTACTCCATTCTGCTGCCCCTGGCCGTCATCCATGGCAACAAGGCCCAGCAGAGAATCAGAAGGGAAGAATCACAGAACAGCGGTGTCGCGCAGGGTCAGTGAATTGCGTTCGCGTCCGTCTCGTTGTCTACGGCGGGCTGTGCGTCTGCGGTCAGCCCCTTCCGACTTGACCGAGATATGTGCCGGGCTCAGTCTGGTAATAAGGGAAGTCCGAAACGAGAAGAAAGCCTGCGATTCTTGTGAGGCGAACCACAGGGTCATGAGTTGTCGGTTCCGAGAGGAATAGGTCATGAGCAAGCAATTGCCGACATGGATGTGGGTGGTCGCGACGAGCGTGGGTGTACTTGTGCTTGGGTGGGTGGATTGGCTGACGGGCTATGAACTCAATTTCTTCCTGTTCTACTTTCTGCCCGTGGCGGCAGGCGCGTGGTTCATCGGGTTGGGTTTCTCGGTGACCTTGGCCGTGTGCAGTGCCCTCGTGTGGTTCGGCGCGGATGTCCTATCGGGGCACGTACATGCCTCCTCTGCCTATGCGGTTTGGAATACGGTGATCCGTATGATTTCGTTCCTCGTGATCGGGTGGGCCGTTTCCAGGATGCGGCAGGCGCTTGATCGCGAACGAGGCACGGCGGAGAATCTGCGGCGAGCAATGTCCGAGATCAAGGTGCTTGAAGCCTTCCTTCCGATCTGCGCGCAATGCAAGAAGATCCGCAACCAGCAGGGCGGTTGGCAGAACATGGAGGCTTACATCAGCCAGCACTCCAAAACGCAATTCTCGCACGGTTACTGTCCCGAGTGTGCCAAGAAGGCCGCCATAGAGGCCGGCTTGCTCGATGAAAAAGAGTCATGAACTTTGGTCGGAAAGCAGAACGGCGAAAAAGAAAGCCATGAAGAGGAGGCTCCAGGTTGCAGCATGGCGTGCATGGATTGGTTGTGGCTTGCTGCTGTCCTGCGCGGCATCGGATTCACGAGCGCAGGATGCAATGCCCGTGCGCGTATGCGTGGACGCGGGGCATCCTGTTCGGACGATTTCGAAATTCCTGACCGGCTCACATTTTGTCTACGCCTTCGAAAGCGACGCCCTCTACAGCGACGAACGCATTGCGGACTGGATGCGTCGCAGCAAGGTCGGAGTGATTCGCTGGCCGGGCGGAACCGCCGTGCAGAATTACCACTGGGATCACCTGAACGGCATCGCCTTCAAGGAGGACAGCTGGGACCCGGACTACAAGGCAACAGATGTCGCCTCCGGGAACTACATGGACTTGGACGAGTACATCGCGTTCTGCCGCCGCGTGGGCGCGGAGCCGATGGTGGGTATCAACATCAAGTCCGGGAAGAAATACAAGCGGGAGGCGGAGGCCCTCGACGAGGCGCGCCGACTGATCACCTACTGCCGGGACAAGAACTACGGAGTGAAGTTCTGGTACATCGGCAATGAATGCTTCAAGGGATTCGGCGCGCGCGGCTATGCGCGATACATCGACCGGTACGGGGAAGTGCTGCGTTCGGTGGATTCGAATATCGTGGTCATCGGCGACTGGAAATTCGGGCCGGAGGAAAAACGCAGGTTTGAAGAATGCGTCGAAATCGCAGCGACCTCGCGACAACTGGACGTCATGGAGATTCACGAGAAGTGGGGCAATGACTGGTCGCTGACCACGGGCCATACGAAAGCCGACTGGCGCGCGGAGTGCCCGCTCTACAACGGCAAGCTCGGCGATTACATCCGGAAGTTCCACCAGGCCATGAAGGACGCAGGCCGGCCGCAGGTGAAACTGGCCTTCAACGAATGGGGCATCGGGAACGTGTCCGACGGCGATGAATTCGACTATGCGCTTGTGGCGGCCGACTTCCTGGTGGAGATATTCCGAAACGATGTGGAGCAGGCCTGCTACTGGAATCTCAACATGGGGCCGGGGAAGTCCCGGGTTCTTGCCACGACGGAGAACAGGAGCCGCCTGCTGAAGTTCAACCCGGTTGCCCATGTCTTTGAAATGTACGCCCACGCTCTCGGTGGGGAGCTCCTTGAGGTCGCCACATCGGAAAAATGTGTGTACGGATTCGCAGTCCGGGGGCCCGGCGATGAGCTTCAAGTCTACCTGCTGAACAAGAATGAGCAGCCTGCCGCCGTGGAGTTGAGCATTGAGCCCGGCGAATTGGAGGGCATGCGTGTACGGACCGAGGCGCTGGTCGCGCCCGGCGAGCTTGTATCGAGCGATCATGGGATTCAAGCTGTCGGACAATCGTGTGTGGTCGAACTGAAGCCGTCCTCCTTCACGACGATTGTGATAGCGAAGGATGATTAGCTGTAGCATCTGCCTGATGACGGAAGAACTCGGCGTCGTAGGCCCGGGGCGGCCGCGCCGGGATTGACAGCGCACGAGCATCAAAACTAAAGTGCCGCCATGAGAACACTTAAAGTCCTGCCTGTCGTGTTCATGGTTCTGTTGTTGGTTTCCGCGGTGAGTTCCTTTGGCGATCCTGACGCACTGTTGCGGACACTCACGCCGCGCGGTTACGTCAGCGATTTCGCCGGGGTCTTTGCCACGAACGACCTCGCGATGCTCAACGGCTTCCTCAAGCAGCTCGAGGATCAGACCACGGCGGAGATAGCCGTGGTCACCGTGAAGACGCTGGATGGTGGCGAGATCAGTGACTTCGCGAATCGTCTTTTCAAAAAGTGGGGCATCGGCCAGAAGAAGAAGGACAACGGCGTGCTGCTGATTACGGCCGTCGACGATCGCAATGTCTGGATTGAAGTGGGTTATGGGCTTGAAGGCGCAATCCCGGATGCGCGCGCGGGGCGGATTCTTGATGAGCAGGTTGTTCCGGAATTCAAAGAAGGACGTCATGCGTCGGGGTTGATTCGCGGTGCGCAAGCGCTGGCGGGAATCGTTGCGGCAGAATCCGGCATCACGCTGACCAATCTTCCTCCCGGCATGGCGGCGGTTGTTACACCCGTGGCGCCCCCGGTCGTGGCGACCACATCGCAGGGCTCGCCGTTGGCGCCCCTCGTGTTCTTCGGACTATTCTTTGGCATGATTGGATTCCTCGTCTTTGCCGCAAAGAAGGGGTGGATCAAGCCGACCAAGGCCGGCGGAGGCCGCATCGGCCGCTCGTCCGGCGGTGGCGGTGGTGGCGGCGGAGGCTCAGGAGGGGGATTTGGTGGTGGCAGCTCCGGTGGTGGCGGAGCAGGGCGGAGCTGGTAAGACATCTTAAAGGAGAACCGGATGAAGAAAGCATTGATCATTCTGGCCGTGGTTGCCGTTGTGCTGGTGCTGATGGCTGTGGGTATTCGGAACAACCTGGTGACGCTGGACGAGGACGTCAATACGGCGTGGGCGCAGGTGGAGACCGTGCTGCAACGGCGGTATGATCTCATCCCCAACCTTGTGAACACGGTCAAGGGCTACGCGACGCACGAGAAGGAGCTGTTCGAAAACGTGACCCGGTTGCGCAGTCAGTGGGGCGAGGCCAAGACGCCGGAAGCCAAGATCCAGGCGGCCAACCAGCTCGAGTCGACGTTGAGCAAGTTGCTGGTGGTGTCCGAGAATTATCCCGAATTGAAGGCCAATCAGAATTTCATGGCGTTGCAGGATGAGTTGTCGGGAACGGAGAACCGAATTTCGGTTGAGCGCCGCCGCTATAACGAATCGGTGCGCGCCTACAACGTCGCGGTTCGCCGCTTTCCGGCGAGCATGTTTGCCGGCATGTTCGGCTTCGTGAAGAAGGACGCCTACTTCGAAGCAGCCGAGGCCGCAGCCGCGGCGCCAAAAGTGGAGTTCTAGGCTTTGGAGGGCGGCGGTTCGCCGTCGCCCTTCAGTAATTGAACAGGTCTTTCAGCGCGTGGGTCTTTCCCGAGGCGCGGTTCAGCGCATTGAGAATCTTCGATTGCACGTTGGGCGTGAGCCGCCGCCCTTTGCACGCGCGCGCGACCATCTTGTGGGTGATCTGTTCCGTCGACGCGGCAACGAGGTCGTGGGATTTCAGCCCCAGTTCCGCGAGTATCTGTGCCACGGGCTGGGGGCCGAGATTTCTCTCTTCGTGGGTGTTCATCTGCGTGTCATTGCCGCATCTTGAGGGCCACTTTCAGCAGTGTCTTCCACTGGCCGAGCGGTCCTTTCTTGTTTGCGAGGATGGCGTCATAGAGCGCTTCGTCGTCTTTCGGCGGAGTGGCTTCCTGTTCCTTCTTTATGAGGCGGAGCGCTTCAGCCGGGCACGTCGTCACACACAGTCCGCATCCGATGCAGCGGCTGAGATTGATCTGCGCGGTGCCGTTGGGTCCATCCAGGGTGATGGCTTTGACCTGGCAGCGGTCGACGCACTGGCCGCAACCGGTGCATGCATCGGCGTTGACCTGCGCGAAGTAGTTGCTGGTCCAGAAGTCGATGGGATGCGGCAGGAATTTCTGAAACGACAACATTCCGCAACAGCAGCCGCAGCATGAACAGACGAAGGAGGGCTTCTGCGTGTTGGAGGGCTGGACCACGAGGCCGTCGTCCTGATTTTGCTGCAGGATGGTGAGTACCTCGTCGCGCGTGATCTCGCGGCCCTTTCCTCGGCGGAGCACCATTGCGGCAACGTGACCGAATCCCAGGCAGGTCTCTTTGCGTGAGGTTTGCTTGCACGGCTTGCGCCGCATCGCCGCGCCTTCGCGGCAGATGCAGTTGAGCACGACGAACGGCGCTTCAGCATCGCGGACGATCGCGCGGACCTCATCGTACGTGGCGACGGCATGCTCCACGGGAAGACTCTTGTGCACGGGGATGGTCCGCATCTGCGGCGGTTTCACGGCGAGGAACGACTTTCCAAAATCGAGCGTCCTCATGTACGCGCCCGCCGCGGCCAGAAAATCACGGGCTGGTTCCCCATCCTGGCCTTCATACATGCCGACGACCAGCGGCATAAGGAGCCATGTGTCGTTGCCGCCGCTGCGCTTCCAGCCGATCGAACCCTTTGCAAGCATTTCGTTGAGCAGCTTCGCGGTCTGCTCGGCGGAGAACTCGGGCGCTGCGCGATCGACCACCTCCTGAGTGAGCGAGGGCTGTCCGGAGAGATACAACGCGAGACGTGCCTCGTCGGGCGAGAAGAGCTTCTCCAACAGACGCAGGTCCGCAGCGGAGCGCGTGGCCGGAAATCCGACCGCCTGCCGGTCGAGATGGCGTTGGAGTAGGCGGTAGACCGGGTTGTGATGGGTGTTCTTCTTCATGACTTGGCGTTCCGTGGCGGACGATGGTGAACCGTCGGCGTGGCGTGAACAAGGAGGAAGTGGCGGAGCGATTCTGGCTGCGAGGCCTCCAATGGCATTGAATGTAACATTGGCAAATATCGACATAAGTATTGCATAGTGAACGTATTACACAAATGGAACGCGTTGTTGGGTGTGATTATAGTGCCTACAGTTTGACATTTGTTCCTATATGGTGTCTTTTGTGTCTTGCGGTTGAAGCATGAAGCTATCTGTCAAAGATGCAGCGACCTTGATGGGCGTTGCGCCGAAGACGATCTACCGGTGGATCCAGGATTCAGGACTGCCGGCGTATCGCATTGAAGGCCAGTACCGTCTGAACCGGACGCTCTTGTTGGAATGGGCGCGTGCAAAGCGGATCAACGTGGCCGCGCCGTTGTTTGACGAACCCTCTTCCGGACCCATGCCGCAACTCAGTGACGCTGTGAAGGACGGCGGAATCTTCTACCGCGTTGAGGGAACGGATGTGGCATCCGTGCTGCGTTCCATCGTCGGGCTTCTCCGTCTGCCGGAGGTGGTGGATCGGGAGTTCATTCTCCAGGCGTTGCTCGCGCGCGAGCGGTTGCAGTCCACGGGTATCGGCGATGGATTTGCGATTCCGCATGTCCGCAACCCGGTGGTCCTCGAAGTCGACAAGCCTTCTGTGGCTTTGTGCTTCCTCGAGAAGCCCATCGAGTTCGGTTCGCTGGATGGCCAACCTGTTCAGATTCTGTTCACGCTTGCGTGTCCCAATGTGCGCACGCATCTGCATCTTCTTTCTCGACTGTCGTTCTGCTTGCAGGACGCCGGGTTCAAGGCCTTGCTGAAGCGCCAGGCAACCCGGGAAGAAATCATGGGCGACATCCAGCGGATTGAATCCTCCCTGCCTGCGCCGAGCGCTTTGCAGGAAAGCCCACGCCCATGATGCCGTTTGTCGTCGTTCTCCTTGTCTTGCTGGCGGGCAGTGCTTTGTCACTGGCCTTCCGCCGCTTCCCCGTTTCGGCCTCCTGGCTCGGAACCGGCAGCGTGGTGGCGGGCAGTGTTCTTGGGCTCGCGTTTGCGGTACGCATTTTGTGGATGGGCGCTTCGCTCAGCTATTCCGTTTCATGGCCGTTGCCGTACGCGACGTTGTCGCTGGGCGTGGACCCCATGTCTGCGTTTTTCATGCTGCCGCTCTTCATCCTGTCGCCGCTCGCAGCGCTGTATGGCGCGGCCTATCTCCGCCATGGCGCACACGCGGTGCGCTGCGGTGAGGCCGGCTTCTTCCTTAACTTGCTTGTGGCGTCGATGGCGCTGGTGCTGGCGGCGCGAAACACCGTCCTCTTCCTGGTGGCATGGGAAGTGATGGCGCTGAGTTCCTTTGCGATGGTGGTGTTTGACCGGGAGGACGAGTCCGCGCGTGATGCGGGTTGGAGCTATCTTGTGGCCTCGCAGGCGGGCACGGCGTTCCTCTTTTTTCTGTTCCTGCTGATGGGGCGTGGGGCCATGGGCTTCGACGATTTTGCCGCCCCGGACTCGCCCAGGCGCGCCGCCTTGCTGTTTCTCCTCGCGGTCGTTGGGTTCGGAACGAAGGCCGGGTTCATGCCGCTGCACATCTGGTTGCCGCGCGCGCATCCGGCCGCGCCCAGCCACATCTCCGCCTTGATGTCGGCGGTGATGATCAAGATGGGCATCTATGGACTGGTTCGAACGCTGATGATCCTCGGGCCGTTGCCGGTGTGGTGTGCGTACGTGATGATCGGCCTGGGTATTTCTTCGGGCGTACTGGGTGTGATGTTCGCGCTGGCGCAGCAGGACATCAAGAAGGTGTTGGCTTACTCGAGCGTGGAGAACATTGGGATCATCGCATTGGGTCTCGGGCTGGGCATGTTGGGGCGGGCGATTGACCAACCCGCGCTGGCCTTTCTTGGATTTGCGGCGGCGCTGCTTCACGTGCTGAATCACGCGTTGTTTAAAGGTCTGTTGTTTTTCGGTGCGGGAAGCATTGCGCACGTCACGCACACGCGCGATCTCGATGTGCTGGGTGGATTGAGTCGGCGCATGCCGTGGACCGCCGCGACGTTCCTCGCAGGGTCGGCGGCGATCTGCGGATTGCCGGTGCTGAACGGTTTGTCGGCGAGTTCCTTCTTTATCTCGGTTCGTTTCGCGCGTTGGCCGGTGCGAGCGCCGGCCCGGCACTTGCGGCCGTCGGCATACTGCTGGGGCTCGCATTGATTGGTGGTCTTGGGGTGGCGTGTTTCACGCGCGTGTTCTCCGCAGTATTTCTCGGTCAGCCGCGGTCGGCGGCTGCGGAGCGCGGTTCCGATCCGGGAATACTGATGACCGGGCCGATGGTGTTGCTGGCGCTGGCCTGTTTTGCGATCGGCCTCGCCGGCCCGGTGGTCGTGCGCGCTTTGGCCGGGGTGACGGGGTCGCTCGCGGGGTGCGCGGGGGTGTCGTGCGCGCTGCCGGGTGCGATGTGGCCGCTCTACGGCCTGACGCTGCTGCTGGGGTGTACGCTGCTGTTGGGCTTGTTCGTGGCGGTGACGCGTCGCTCGTTGCTGGCCGGTCGCGACGTGCGTGAAGCGGACACGTGGGGGTGCGGCTACACGGCGGCTTCCGCGAGAATGCAGTACACGGCGACATCTTTTGCTGCTCCGCTGACGCATTTCTTTGGCGGCATCCTGCGTGTGATTCGAGCGGGCGGACCCGTGCGCGGTCTGTTTCCCGAGCCGTCGCAACTGGCCACTCGCGTTCCCGATGTCTTCGAAAAGACTCTGTTCGGGCGCCCCGCCCGCTGGGTGGTGGCGAGGATGACCGTGCTGCGCAAGTTCCAGCATGGCCGGATGAATCTCTACATCCTCTATATAGCACTCACGCTGCTGGCGTTGATGTTGTGGAAGCTGACATGACGATGTGGTTACAGAAATGCCCGGGCATCCTTCTGGCGCTGTTGCTGGCGCCGGCGGTGTCCGGTGTGATCAACAAGGTCAAGGCGCTCTTCGCGGGCCGCCGCGGTCCGCCCGTGCTGCAGCTCTATTTTGATCTCTTCAAGTTGCTCGCCAAGGGCGCGGTGTACAGCCGGACCACGTCGTGGCTTTTCCGCGCGGGGCCGGTGGTCAGCGTGGCGGCGCTTATCTCGGTGCTGCTGATCATCCCCTTCGGCGGGCCCTCGCTGCTTTCGTTCCCGGGCGACCTTGCCGTTGGATTCTACCTGCTGGCGATCGCGCGCTTCTTCACCGTGCTGGCTGCGATGGACACGGGATCGAGCTTTGAAGGCATGGGCGCGAGCCGCGAAGTGCAGTTCTCCGCGCTGGCGGAGCCGGCGCTTTTCCTCGGCTTCGCCGTGTTGATTCGCATGACGGGCCAGTTCTCGTTTTCGGAAATCTTCGGCAGCATGACGGCGTCGACCTGGGCCACGCAAGCCCCGGCGCTGATCCTCGTGGCGGTTGTGTTGATGGTGGTGCTGCTGGCGGAAAATGCGCGCATCCCGGTGGATGATCCCAACACGCATCTCGAACTCACGATGATTCACGAGGTGATGGTGTTGGATCATGGTGGTCCGGACTTCGCACTGATTCTCTATGCCTCGTCATTGAAACTCTGGGTGTTTGCATCGTGGTTTGCCGGCCTCGTGGTGCCGCGCGGTGTCGGATCACCTGCGGCATCGCTCGCCGCGACGCTGGGCGGCGTGCTGCTCGCGGCGGTACTGGTGGGCGTGATTGAGTCGATCATGGCGCGGCTGCGCCTGCTGCGAGTGCCGCAACTTCTGCTGGGGGCGGCCGCGCTGGCGGCCGTGGCCCTGTTGCTTGTGATGAAATGAGGAATGTGCACGTGATGGATCTTCTGCTCATGTTGGTGATCCTGACGAACCTGCGCCTGCTGGCGTCGAGCCGGCTCGGCGCGTGCATCTGGTGGACGGCCGGGCAGGGCTTCGTGCTGGGCTGGCTCACCATCGCTGCGGCTTGGCCGCATCCGGCCGTGGAGACCTGGGGTCTGGGTGTTTTGGCGGCCGGGCTTAAGGGCATCGTGTTCCCGTGGCTGTTGTTCCGGACGCTTCGGCTGGTCGATGTGCGGCGCGAGGTGGAACCGTATGTCGGCTTCAACGTGTCGCTCGGCATGGGGCTGGCCATGCTGTTCGCGGCATTCGCGCTGGCGCGGCGCTTGCCGTTGCCCGCGGGTCTCGAGAGCACGTTGTGGATGCCCGCGGCATTCTTTTCCCTCTTTGCCGGTCTGTTCCTGATTGTGGCCCGCAAGACGGCGGTGATGCAGGTGATCGGTTACCTCGTGATGGAGAACGGCATCTTCGCGTTTGGCGCGGCCGGTGTTCGTCACGAACCGCTGCTGCTGGAACTCGGCATCCTGCTCGATCTTTTTGTGGCGGTGTTCGTTATGGGGATCGCGGTGTTTCATATCGCGCGCGATTTCGACCACATCAATGTGGACCGCCTGACGTCGTTGAGGGAATGACCGGATGAGAAGCGACTGGATACCCTATGCGCTGGTGGCCATGCCGATGCTGGCGGGCCTCATGGCGTTTGTGCTGAAGTCGGACCGTGTGCGCCGCATTCTGCTGCTGCTTGCGGCGGCCGGGCATCTCGCGTTGACGCTGGCGGCACTGCGGCTGCACCCGGAACCCGTTCCCGGTTCATGGATTGCGCTGGATGATGCGGGTCTGCTCTTCCTGTTGTTGACCAGCGTTCTGTTCTTTGCCGCTGCGGTTTACGCGCAGGTCTATCTGCGGACCGAATCCGTAAGCGAGCATCGGGACCCCGAGGGGGAGAGCCTTCTTTTTGACAACGCGCCGGAGGCAGTCTTCACGGGTTGCCTGCTGATGTTCCTCGGAACGATGACGCTGGTGGAAGTTGGCCGTCATCTCGGCATGATCTGGGTGGGCGTCGAGGCGACGACGCTGGCGAGCGCGCCGCTGATCTACTTCCATCGCCATCACCGCTCGCTGGAGGCGGTGTGGAAATATCTCATGATCTGTTCGGTGGGCATTGCGCTTGCGTTGCTGGGTCTCTTTGCGTTGGCATCCGTCGAGTCGCTGCCCTCGATGCAGTTTGACGACGTGCTGCGCAGTGCGGCGGGTGTCCCTCCGGCATGGCTCAAGGCGGCGTTCATTCTGATGTTGGTCGGCTATGGCACGAAGATGGGCCTGGCCCCGATGCATACGTGGCTGCCGGACGCGCACAGCGAGGCGCCGTCGCTGGTTTCCGCGCTGCTGTCCGGTTCGCTGCTGAATTGTGCATTTCTCGCGCTGTGGCGCATGGCGCAGGTTTGTTTCGCGGCCGGGCTGGATCGTTTCGTGCAGGATCTTTTCCTCGTGCTGGGTTTTGTTTCGATCGGTCTCGCGGCGGTGTTCATCGTAAGCCAGCGCGACTTCAAGCGGTTGCTGGCGTATTCGAGCGTGGAGAATATGGGCATCCTGGCCGTGGGCGCGGGACTGGGCCCGGCCGGTGCGGCGGGCGCGTTCCTGCATGCGGTGAATCATTCACTGATCAAGGCGGCGTTGTTCCTGCTCGCGGGGAATCTGTTGGTGCTCTATGGCTCGCGGTCGACCGATGCGGTGCGTGGCGCATGGCGCAGCGCACCGGCGACAGCGCGGCTGTGGCTGTTCGGTCTCCTCGCGATCGGCGGTATGCCGCCGTTCGGCACGTTCATCAGCAAGTTCACCGTCTTCAAGGCGGCGCTGGACACGGGACATTTTATCCTCGGCGCGCTGCTGCTGGGGTTGCTGCTCGTGGTGTTCGCCGCGATGTCGCGCGTAGGCCTGAAGATGGTCATGGGTGCCCCGTCGCCTGTGCCCGGGGCGTCGCGCCGCGTGGGGCCGGTGGCCATGTGGGTGGCGCCGTCCCTGATCCTCTTGAGCCTCTCGCTTGTGCTGGGCCTTTACTTGCCCGGGTTTCTCGGTGGCCTGATTCAGCGTGCTGCGGGAGCGGCGGGGGTGTGGCCGTGAGCGCGTTGCTGCACAATCCCGATACGCTGCCGTTGACCGACTTGCCGTTGCTGGACCTTTCGGCTTTCCGGGGCGCGCTGGTCTCCGCCGTTGCCGGCGGCGGGCGCGTCGTATCGATGTTCGGTTACCCGGGGCCGTTGAAGCGGTCGCGGCTTGTGGCGATTCTCGCGCATGATCGGGCAGGAAGTCTTGAAGTCATTTCGACGGAGGTCGGGGCGGAATATCCGGCGCTCACGCCGGACTGCCCGCAGGTCCATCTTTTCGAACGCGAGTTGGCCGAGGAAAACGTGGCCACGCCCGCAGGGCATCCGTGGTTGAAGCCGGTGAGATTTCCCCGGGTCGCGGGTGCTGCGCCTGTCGGCTGTGCCGAATTCTATCGCGTGGAAGGTTCGGAGATTCACGAAGTGGCGGTCGGTCCTGTGCACGCGGGGATCATTGAGACGGGCCATTTCCGTTTCCAGTGCCACGGGGAGACGGTGCTGCATCTCGAAATCTCGCTGGGCTATCAGCACCGCGGCGTGGAGCGCGCGCTGGTTGGAGGGCCGGATCGTCGGACGCTGCGTTATATGGAAACGCTCGCAGGCGACACGACGATCGGGCATGCCGTGGCGTACAGCCAGTTGGTTGAGCATCTCGGAGGACGGCGCGTGCCGATGCGCGGCGAGGCGCTTCGCGCGGTTTCGCTGGAGCTGGAGCGGTTGGCCAACCACACGGGCGATCTCGGCGCGCTGGCGAACGATATTGGATTCCTGCCTACGTCGTCGTACTGCGGCCGGATTCGCGGCGATTTCCTGAACATGACTGCGTTGCTTTGTGGTTCGCGCTTTGGGCGCGGCATGGTCCGGCCCGGCGGTGTGGATTTCGATCTGGATGCCGCGCGGCGCGAGGAACTGGAGCGGCGGCTGGCCGCCGCGGAGCGGGACGTGACCGGTGCGGTGGAGATGCTGTGGGACACGCCGTCGGTTCGCGCTCGCTTCGAGGAAGCGGGGGTTCTCAACGCCGCGCAATGCCGTGAGTTGGGAATCGTGGGCGTCGCGGCACGCGCTGCAGGCGTCGAGCAGGATGTGCGGGTGGACCTGCCGCATGGCTACTATCGGTTTTTCCAGGTTCCTGTTTCCACGCTGCGGTCCGGTGATGTATTCGCGCGCGCGTGTGTGCGCTGGCTGGAAATTCAGCGCTCCGTGGAGTTCATCCGGAACGCGCTGAAGACGTTGCCGGATACGCCGGTTGCGGCGTCGGATAGTGAGCCAAATCTTGCGCCGGATTCGCTGGCGGTATCGCTGGTCGAAGGCTGGCGTGGCGAGATTTGCCATGTGGCGATCACTGATGCCGCGGGCCGGTTCCTCCGCTACAAGGTGGTGGATCCGTCGTTCCACAACTGGCCCGGGCTGGCCCTCGCGATGCGGGGCCAGCAGATTTCCGATTTCCCGTTGTGCAACAAGAGCTTCAATTTGTCGTACTGCGGTTTCGATTTGTGAGGTGGGTGAACGATGATCAGCACACTCTTTGAGCGATGGCGCCAGGGGTACCGGACGAAGGCCTTTCCTCCGGCGCCCGACAGCCTGCCGGATCGCCTTCGCGGCCGCCCGGCCATCGACGTCTCCAAGTGCGTCGATGGTTGCACGCGCTGCCTGGAGGCCTGTCCGGTCAATGCTTTGACCCGCGGCCCGGACCGTGGTGTGAGCATGGATCTTGGCCGGTGCCTGTTCTGCGGCGACTGCGTGAAGGCCTGTCCGGCGGGCGCGATCCGATTCACGCCGGATTACCGTCTGTCGACGCGGTTGCGCGACGACCTGATTACAGACGGCGCGACGCTGAAACTTGCGAAGGCGTTGGATCGCAGTGCGCGGCGACTCTTCGGGCGCTCGTTGAAACTGAGGCAGGTCAGCGCGGGCGGATGCAATGCGTGCGAAGCGGATACGAATGTGCTGAACACGCTGGTGTTCGATCTCGCGCGGTTCGGTATTCAGTTTGTGGCGTCGCCCCGTCATGCAGACGGACTGCTCGTCACCGGGCCGGTGACGGAGAATATGCGCGAGGCGTTGATTCGGACGTGGGAGGCTGTGCCCGCGCCGCGCATTGTGGTGGTGGTCGGCGCGTGCGCGATTGCCGGTGGTCCGTACGCGGGGCACGCGGAAGCGCATGGCGGCGCGGCGGCGTTTGTGCCCGTGGATTTGTTCATCCCCGGCTGTCCGCCGCATCCGTACACCATTCTCGATGGCCTGCTGCGGTTGCTGGGGCACGTGGAGGATGTCGGGGCGTAGGCGGCAGAAGACGGCCTCGCGTATCAGCAAAGACTACAGCTTCGGTTCTTCTTCGCCGCCCACAGAGGGGCGGCCTACATCCTTGGCGAGTTGGCCGGTCTGGGTCTCGATAGCGGAATCGCTATCAAACATTTCCTCGTGTTGCAGTCGTGCGAGGAAGTCCTTGGGGTCGACCTTTGGCGGCGGAACATAGCCGCCTGCGAGCGGCGCGGCGCGGGTCAACTTCTTGCGCTTCACCCAGAAGTCCGGCTGACGCTCGGCGAAGGCGATGCTCTTCGCGTGCTTGACCATCCGGTCGAGATCGGCCGTGTAGCGGCTCAGGTAATAGCCGCCGATCGGCGTGATGGTTCGCGATTCGACGGCCCCGGCGAATTCTGCCTTGGCATCCATGCTCTGGATCATGAAACAGTCGCGCGCCTTCAAGATTTCCAGCGCGGTCTTCTGAAAACTCTCGTTGTCGGGATCGAGCGATTTCTCCATCAGCGCAATGACCCGCTTGGCGGAGCAGAAAAGATCGAACCATGTGCGGAACAATTCCTCCGGCACGATGGACTGCGGATTCTTCAGGCGCTCGACGGAAGTTTCGGCGATGGCGGTCAGGTGGTCACCGATGCGCTCGAGATCTTTCATGCAACGATCGAGGTGCTGCACGAACAGCGTCTGGCGGCGCGAGAGGGAGCGGCGTGTGAGTTGTCCGAGATAATCGCTCACTGCATCCTTGACCTCGTCGATCACGGACTCGTTCGAGAAGAGGCGACGCAGCACCGACGGCTTGGGGGTGAAAATGAGGAGCCCGTTGAGCATCATACCTTCCACGCACAGCTTGGCCATGCGGCGCAGTTCGCGGATCACCGCGCACAGCGCCTGCTCGGGCGTGTCGAGCAGGTCCTCGACGAGGTAGCTGGGTTCGGGCGGCGGAGTACGTGAACGGACGATGAGCGCGACGAAGCGTGCGAAGAGCGGGGCGATAAGGAGGATGATCAGCGAAGCGCCGGCCATGACGAACGTATGGAGGTTGGCGATCTGCCGCGTGAGATTGGGCGAGCTCCAGACGACGAGTTGCTTCAGCCATGGGTACAGCGCGACGGCGAGGATGACATTGAAGATGTTGAAGAACAGATGAGCGGCGGCCGTGCGGCGCGCCTCGATGTTCATCGAGAGACTGGCCGTGAGGGCCACGATGCACGTTCCGATGTGCGCACCGACAACAATGGGGAAGAACTGGTCGAACTGGGTGAAGACGCCGGCGGTGACGAGCGCGAAGCACAGGCCGATCGTGGCGCCGCTGCTGGTGATCAGCGCGGTCAGGATGGCGGAAAGGCCGATGCCGATGATGCGACCTTCCAATGTTTCGCCGTGGATGCGCGTGAGCCACGGTTCGAGGGCGGCGCGGTGCGGGGCGATTGCGGCGCTGATCGTGGTCATGCCGAGGAAGAGCAGACCGAATCCGAGCAGGGCGGTGCCCATTTCGCGGCAGCGGGGATGGGGTACGGCGGACTTGATGATGAAGCCGAGACCAATGGCGATCCAGCAGTAGCGGCCGATGTCGAAGGAGATCAACTGCATCGAGAGCGAGGTGCCGAGGTTGGCGCCGAGCATGGGGCCGATGGACATGGAGAGGCTGATCAAGCCGGCGTTGGCGAAGCTGGCGATCATCGTTGTGGCCGCGCCGCTGTGGGCGAGGAAGCCGAGGGCGGTGCCGAGAGTGATGCCCTGGAGGCGGCTGCGGGTGGTGCGTGCCAGCACGGAGCGGAGCGCGGTTCCTGCGGCCTCGCGAAGCCCGGTGGTCATGACGTGCATGCCGAAGATGAAGAGGCCCATTCCGCCGACCACTTGCGCCATCGACATCAGCACCTGCGTTACGCTCATGCTCGTCACTCCATCACTCCCACAAAAGCACAATCACTACCCTGAGTCAGGCACTTTGTATTCATGAGGGGGGTGGCCAAAGCTTTTTCCAAGGGTTGGAAGAATGAGGAGGGGAGAGCCTGAGTTTGATCTTTCCGCGGACGGTTTGAGGGCGTAAGTTTCCGCTTGGGATATGACCGAACAGGAAAAGAGCATCTTCAGGGCGATGACGCCGGCGCAGAGGCTTCGGGCGGCGATGCTGCTTTATCACTCGGCGCGCCGCCTTAAGGCTGCGGCGCTACGATCCTTTCACCCCGACTGGTCTGAGTCAAAGATAAGCGATGCCGTGCGGGAGTCGTTCCAACATGCAGGAGCTTGATCTCTTCCTGGTTTTCGTGCGTCGGCTGAACCGGCTCGGTGTGCCCTATATGGTGACGGGATCTGTGGCCAGTATGGCCTACGGGGAACCGAGGTTGACTCACGATGTTGACCTGGTGCTGGAGGTGACGCATTCCCAGGTTCCGCTCCTGTGTGATGCGTTTCCATTGGCCGAGTTCTATTGTCCACCGGCTGCTGCAATCATGAAGGAGATGCAAAGGTCTTCGGGTGGTCACTTCAATCTGATCCATCATGAAACAGGATTCAAAGCCGACTGTTACCTGATGGGCAAAGACCCTCTTCATGTGTGGGCGATGGCTCGCCGAAGGGCAATCACGCTTGGTGAGGAGGCCATGTTTCTGGCCCCGCCGGAATATGTCATCCTGCGCAAGCTTGAATACTACCGAGAGGGTGGGACGGAGAAGCATCTTCGGGACATTCGCAGCATGCTGGAGGTCTCGGGTGCCCTGATCAATCTTGTGGAGCTCGTAGCCAAGATTCGTGACGGCGGTCTGGAAGCCGAGTGGGCCCTTGTGCAGCAGTCGTAGGGCGGGCCGAGAACGGGCTGGCTTCCCTGTTGCCCCGCGCGGCAGGAGCAGCATTCTGACTCCCGTGGCGTGAAGCCATGGGGAGCATTGCAGGCTTACATCTTCAGCAGTTCCTGGACATCGTCCCAGGTGAGCTTTTGCATGACCTGTTCGTCCTGCGTCAGCGTGGCGTCGATCACGGCCCGTTTTTTCTTCTGCATGGCGAGGACCTTTTCCTCGACCGTGCCCTTGGTGATGAGCTTGACGCTGTAGACGGTGTTCTTCTGGCCGATGCGGTGCGCGCGGTCGGTGGCTTGGTCTTCGACGGCAGGATTCCACCACGGGTCGAAGTGGATCACCATGTCGGCGCCGGTCAGGTTGAGTCCGGAGCCGCCCGCCTTGAGGCTGATCAGGAACAGCGGGATGCTGCGCTCGGTGTTGAATTCGTGGACGACGCGCATGCGTTCCTTCGTGGCGCCGTCGAGGTAACAATAGCGCAGGTCGCGCCGTTCCAGTTCCTGCCGGAGGATTGCGAGCATCGACGTGAATTGGCTGAAGACCAGTACGCGGTGGCCGGCGTCGAGCGCTTCGTCGAGCAACTCGAAAAAGAGATCCATTTTGGCCGACGGAAATTCGCTCTTGAGATCCGGTAGCTTGAGCAGGTCGAGATGGCAGCATACCTGCCGCAGGCGCAGCAGCGTCTTGAGAATTTCCATGCGCGACCGTTCAAAGCCCTGCGCGGCGACCATGTCGAGGATGCGGCGCTGGGAGGTCTCCATGAGGTTACGGTAGACGAGCTGCTGGTCGCGCGTCATCGCACAGGAGGCGAGGCGTTCGATCTTGGCCGGGAGGTCCCTGGCCACGTCTTTCTTGAGGCGGCGCAGGAGGAAGGGGTGCAGCTTGCGCCGTAGCCGGGCCTGCGCGATTTCGGCATCGCGGCCGCCGGACGCGATGGGCAACTCGGAGTTTTCGCGGAAGGAGGCGTGCCCGCCGAGGTAACCGGGCATGAGGAAATCCATGATCGACCAGAGATCGGATACGCTGTTTTCGATCGGCGTGCCGGTGAGCACGAACCGGTGCGCGGCTTTCAGTTTCTTTGCGGCGACGGCATTCTGCGTGGAGCGATTCTTGATGTGCTGTGCCTCGTCGAGGATGACGGCGGCGAATACGCAGTCCGCGTAGTTGTCGATGTCGCGACGCAGCAGTGCGTAGGACGTGACGACGAGGTCCGAGCGCATGAGATCCTCGCGCCGTTGGTGGCGGTCAGCGCCGCTGAGCACGAGGACGCGGAGGTCGGGCGTGAAGCGCGCGGCTTCCTCGGCCCAGTTGTCGACGAGGCTCGTCGGGCAAACAATCAGCACGGGCTTGCCGGTGGCGTCGGAATGCGCGCGCTGCAGTTGAACCCAAGTGAGCATCTGGAGCGTTTTGCCGAGACCCATCTCGTCAGCGAGGATGCCGCCGAAGCCGTTGCGTTCGAGGAAGTGGAGCCAGTTGACGCCGTCCTTTTGATAAGGACGGAGGATGGAGTCGAGGGAAGACGGCAGCGGCACGGGCTCGATGGTTTGCGCGCGATTCTGCGTGCGCGCGTACGTTTGCCACGAGGGCGTGGCCTCCACGTCGATCCCGTCGAGGGCATCGAGCGAGGATTTCACGTAGGCCGAGTAGACGCCGTCCATCCGGAACGTGCCGGGCTTGCCGCCTTCGCCGCTGGAACAATCGGCAAAGACCTCGCGCGCGGTGGCGATCGCATCGCCATCGAGGAGGATCGTGCGCCCGGACTTTTCGATGAACGATTCGCCTTTGAGCAGCGCACGTTGAATTTCCGAGTCGGACAGGCTTTGGCCGGAGCCGTCCTCGTAGACGAAACCGACGTCAAACCAGCCGGCCGCCGAGCTGTCGGTGATGCGTACGACGGGTGTGGCCAGGCTGGCGGAATCCATGAACGGCTGGACGCGGCCTTCGAGTTCCACCTTCCAGCCGGCGCGGCGGAGCTTGGGGACGCCGCTGCCGAGGAAGTTGAGGACTTCACGGCCGCCGACGATGGGCTTGAGGTCGTCGCCGTGTTCGCCGGGGAACCCGGCGTCGGCGAGGCGTTCAAGGGCGCGTTGTTCGCTGACGGGGTTACGCACGGTGTAGCGGAGGAAGTCGGCCGGGTCGGGCAGGGCGAACTGGCCGGCGGCGTCGGGTTTGCCGGCGACGAGGGAGATGCCGTCGTAATCTGCCTTCAGCGTTGCGGAGAGGGAAGCGGGGCTGCCGCGGACGATGAGGCGGAACTTGGGTGTGCCGGGCTCGAGGGTGAAGAGATCGAGCGAGAGATCGGTTTCGACGCGGATGTGATGCTCGAGCAGCGGCAGTTCGGTTTGCAGGAACCGGGGTACGCCGGCGCGTGCGATGCAGACGGGTTTCTCGTAGATCGAATGCAGCGGGGCGGGCAGGAGTTTTTCAAGCGGCCAGAAGTGGCCGGTGGAGTAGACCCAGCCGGCTTTGCCGGCGACAATGTAGACGGGGAACGAGCGCGGATCGGCGAAGGGCAGTTCCGTATGAACCATGAGAATCACTTCGCCGTTCTCGCGGTCGAGATCCATGTGGAGCCGGGAGGCGAGTCGCGCGGCATTGACGGTGACGGGCTCGGCGCGTCCGTCGATGTGCAGTGGTTTGCCCGCGTGAATGCTGAGCAGGTTGAGGAAGTCGGACACGCTGAGGTCGAGGCGGCCCTTGGCCGGGCCTTCGGAGATATCCTCGAGCACAAAGAAGATGTTTTCGTCCTGCTCGCTCACGAGATAGGGCGTGTCGGTATCGAGTTCATCGAGGAGGACGATGCGCCCTTCGACGTCGGCGGCGCAGACGATGGGGATTTTGCCGCGGCGATACTCCTCGGCCCAATTCCGCGCGAGGACGATGTGGAGCTGTGCCGGGACGCAGCCGGGCGTATCGCGCCGAACGCGTTGGACGTACACGGCATCATTGGCGGCGGCGAGTCGTGCGGCCCGGCGCATTTCCTCCTGCGCCTTACGCTCGCGTTCGGGGTCGGTGTTGCGGCGAATCAAGGCGAGGCCGAGGGCGACGACATGGCTGCAGATGACGCCGCGCTCGGTGCTGTCGGCACAGGGGCACTGGTTATCGGCCGAGCCGTCGGGCATCAGTTCGAATTGGCAGGTGAGCCCGCGCACGCCGTAGGCGAGTTCGCCGCGGACGAACGGATGCTCATACTCGACCTTGAGCACGCGACCGTTGTCGAACAGGAACTGGCCGCCGCGAAACATGTTCGGCCCGGCCCAGTCCATCAGCATCTTCTGTGTGATCGGTATCCTCATGGATAAAAGGTATAAGATAGGATGAAGACGGCCGATGCGCCAGTCCGTCTTCGCGGTCGAATACGGACTTGAATCTTTACGCACCGGGGGCGGGTCGGTATCGTAGACACGGAGGTTTGGATGCATCGTCTGCTGATCCGGAACATCCACACATTGGTTACCATGGGCGAGGACGAGCGGATCGTCCAGGGCGTCGATGTGCTGGTCGAAGATGGGCGCATCGTGGCGATCGGCAAGAATCTGGCGGCCTATCCCGGCCAGTCGCGGCCGCAAGCTGCGGACGTGCGCACGCTCGATGCGACGAACTGCGTGGTCTATCCCGGTTTCGTCAACTGCCACCACCACCTGTACCAGACGCTGACGCGCAATATTCCCAAGGTCCAGAATGCGAAATTGTTCGACTGGCTGATCGGGCTCTACGAGGTGTGGCGCGAGTTGAGCGAGGAGGCGGTCGAAGTCAGCACGCGCGTGGGGGTGGGCGAGCTGCTGCTGACGGGTTGTACGACGACCTCGGATCATTTCTATGTTTTCCCCAAGCGGGCCTCGCGGGAGTTGCTCGATGTGGAGATCGAGACGGCGCGCAAGTTGGGCATCCGGTTTCATCCCACGCGCGGCAGCATGAGCCGCGGCCGGTCGAAGGGCGGTCTGCCGCCGGACGACGTGGTGCAGGATCCGGAGGAGATTCTTGCCGATTGCGATCGGATCATCGCCAAGTTTCACGACCCCAACCCGTTTTCCATGTGCCGCATCGTGCTCGCGCCATGTTCGCCATTTTCGGTCACGACGGAATTGCTGGCGGAGACGGCCAAGTACGCGCGGTCGAAGAAGGTCCAACTGCACACGCATCTGTGCGAGACGAAGGACGAAGAGGAGTACTGCCTCAAGAATCTGGGGATGCGGCCGCTCGACTACATGGAGTCGACCGGCTGGGTCGGTTCCGACGTGTGGTACGCGCACGGCATTTACTTCAATGACGCGGAGATCGCGCGGTTGGCGAAGACGCAGACGGGGATATCGCACTGTCCGACGTCGAATCTGCGGCTGGGATCGGGCATCTGCCCGGTGCCGAAGATGCTGGATGCGGGTGTGAAGATCGGGCTCGGCGTGGATGGCAGCGCGAGCAACGACTCGTCGAATTTTGCGCGCGAAATGCAGTCGGCCCTCCTGGTGCATCGCGTCGGTACGGCGGTGGATGCGATGCCGCCGATCCGTGTGCTGGAGATGGCAACGCAGGGCGGTGCGGCGGTACTCGGGCAGCCCGAGATCGGCAGCGTGGAAGTCGGCAAGGCCGCGGACCTCGCGGTGTTCCGGCTGGACAAGATTGATTATGCGGGTGCGATGGCGGATCCGGCGGCAGCGATCCTGATGTGCGGTGCGGGGCCGCGGACGGAATACACCATCGTCAACGGCAGAGTTCTCGTGGAGCGCGGCAAGCTGGTCGGCGTGGATGAGGAGGCTCTCTGGGAGCGCGCCAACCGGGTTGCCGAGAAGATGCTTTCGGCTGCGGAGAAGACCACGGGCATGAAGTATCGGTAGCGGTGCGGCCCGGGATCGTGCAGTCGGCAAGGAGGGTGGGGACATGAGGATTCGGCAAGCTTGCACGCTGCTCGCACTGCTGGCGCTTCTGGGTACGGAGGCCTCGGCACAAATCCAAGTGACCAACGGAACGGATGTCGGTATCGGCACGTTGCGCTGGGCTATCGAACAGGCCAACCTGACACTCGCCAAAGAGACCATCACCTTCGCCGTTCCGCCGGTTGGCACGGCCGTCACCATTCAGCCCACGGGCGCGCTGCCGACGATCGTCTCGCCGGTGGTGATCGACGGGTGGTCGCAGTTGAGCGCGACGGGCTGTGAGGCGGGCGTGGAACTCGACGGCAGTCTGGCGGGCCCGACGCCTGCGGCCCTTCACTTCCAGACGACGAATTCCGACGTCAAGGGCATGTGTATCAACCAGTGGTTGGGCAATGGCATCTGGTTCCAGGGAGGGGGGAACCATCGCGTATTCGGTTGCTTCATCGGCACGGACATCACCGGGTCGACGGGGCTGGGCAACGCCGGCAACGGCATTCTCATGACCGCCTCGTTCCTGAACGATATCGGGCTGCTGCCGACCACCAGTTGCACCAACCGCAACATCATTTCCGACAACGGGCTGAGCGGCATCAAGATGGCGGCCGGGGCGGACAATAATACGCTTCAGAATAATCATGTGGGCGTGGACTTCAATGGCAGCGCGGCCATGGGAAATGGCTGGCACGGAGTCGAGATCACCGGCGCGTCGATTCAGAATGAGGTGGGCACGACGGCGGGCCCGAAACCGGTCAACGTGATTTCGGGCAACGCGACCAACGGCGTGCACATCGGCGAAGTTTCAACGGGCAACGAGGTCTTTGGCAATCACATCGGCGTCAACCGGCTGGGCTGGGCGGCGTTGCCGAACGCGGTGGATGGCGTACACATCCGCGACTCGGGCGGGAATTTTGTGGGTGACTCCAGCGGCGAGGCGCGCAACGTGATCGCGGGCAACGGGGATGACGGCGTGGAAATCCAGGGGACGAACTCGTCGGCCGTTGCGGGCTGTTTTGTCCAGGGCAACTACATTGGTGTGGGCACCAACGGTTACGGTCAGATTCCCAACGGGGACGACGGCGTGCTGCTGTACAGCAACTGCACGCAGAACATCATCGGCGGCACGGTCGTCGGTGCGCGCAACCTGATCTCGGGCAATTACGGCTGTGGCGTGAAGATCGAGCACGGCCCCTACGGCAACTGGGTCTACGGCAACTATATCGGCGTCAACCGCGATGGCCTTGGGGCGGTGTCGAACGCCGAGTTCGGCGTGCTGATTGTGGACCGCGCCAACGGCAACTGGATCGGCAATCCCACCACCGAGGACACGGGCAACCTGATCTCAGGCAACGGGGCCAATGTGAATTGGGGTGGCGTGGGGCTGTATAACGGAGCGGATGAGAATACGATCTGCCGCAACCGGATCGGCCTCGGCGCCGATGGCGCGGTGTTGCCCAACATGGGCGACGGCATCCGGATCGTGAACGCCGGATCGAATTCCATAGGCGGCAGCCTGGGTGCGTCGCGGAATTTTATCTCCGGCAACAACGGTGACGGCATCCAGATCGGCACCAACGCGCACTTCAACACGGTACTGAACAACTATGTAGGCGTGGATACGAATGGGGTGAGGGCGCGGCCGAATGCCGGGGAGGGGGTGTTTATCTTCCAATCGACGTTCAACACCATCGGCACCAATTTGGCGGGTAACGTGCTGTCGGGTAACCAGGGCAGCGGGGTGAAAATTTCGGACTCGCCGCAGTGCCGCGAGAATACGGTCGGGGGCAACAGGATCGGCACGGATGTGGCGGGCACATTCCGTCTCGGCAATAGCGACAACGGGGTTACCATTTACGGGTCGCCGAGCAACAGGATTGGTGGCGCCTTCCAGCGCAATACGATTTCCGGCAACGACAAGAGCGGTATACAAATCGAGGGTGCCGGGGCTGAAGGCAACAAGGTGTTCGACAATGCGATCGGCGTAGATGACTTCGGCGCGAGTGTGATCAGCAACGGGATGGATGGGGTGTCCGTTTTCGACGCGGCGAGGACCAGCATTGGTGGGGCCGGCGTGTTCGGCAACGACATCGGCGGCAACGGGCGGTATGGCGTGTTGTTGAATGGCCTCGGTGCCTTCGGTAATCGGGTGCAGGGCAACCGTGTCGGAGTGAACGGCGTGGGGGCGGCGATGCCCAACGGCCACAGCGGGGTGGTCTGTCACAACGCGGCCAACAACAATCTGATTGGCAGCACGAATTCGAGTGAAGGCAATGTGATTGCCTATAACTCGGAGTACGGCGTGCTGTTGCTCACCACGTCGGCTACGAACAACGCCGTACTGGGGAACTCGATTCACGACAACCGGAACCTGGGCATCGAGATTGGCCTGGACGGTGTGACGGCGAACGACAGCCTGGATGCGGATGACGGCGCGAATGGCCTGCAGAACTACCCGGTGATCCATAGCGCGACGACGGGCAGTGTGTACATGGGCGGCACGTTGGGCAGCAAGCCGCTGACGACCTACCGCGTGGAATGCTTTCTCAATACCAACAACACCATCTATGGCGTTGGCGAAGGACAGGTCTATCTCGGGTATACCAACCTTACGACAGCGGCGGACGGCAGCGTCAGCAATTGCTTCATCATCACCTTCTCGTACGCGGCCAAGACGGGGCAGTACGTGACGGCGACGGCGACCGATCCGTTCGGCAATACGTCCGAATTTTCGCCGTGGGTGGAGATTCTGCCGAACGACGTGTATGACGCCGACGGCGACGGCATGCCGGGAGCGTGGGAGACGGACCACGGGCTCGATCCAAATGACCGGACGGGCGATGAGGGAGCGACGGGCGATCCGGATGTGGACGATGTGGGGAACTATGAGGAATACGTTGCGGACACGGACCCGCACAACGAGAGTAACTACCTGCACATCGTGGTCTTCCAGCACCCAAGCAATAGCGTGGTGACCTTTACGTCCACCAACACTCGCTACTATCTTGTACAGGTTGCGACGAACGTCCAGCCCGAGGGGTACTGGACGAATCTGTATACGACGGCCATTCCGGGCGCGAACGGCACGACGACGACGAACGAGCCCGGCGAGTGGACGAATCGGTTTTACCGTGTGAAAGTGCAACTGACGCCGTAGAGTGCTGCGAAGGAGAATGCCTGCATGAGAATCACCGACTTCCATCGGCCGGGCTCCCTGCAAGAAGCCCGGGCGATCCTGAAACGACTTGGGCCCGGCGGCCTGCCCGTCGCGGGGGGAACCTCGCTTGTGTTCACCAGCGAGAAGGATGAGAAGGTTGCCGTGGATATCAACCGGCTCGGGCTGGAAGGCATCCGGCGGGTGAACGATGAGTTCCATATCGGCGCGGCCACCCGGCTCGTAGCCTTGCAGAAGCATCACGAAGCGGGCTGGGTGCTCGACCGCGTGGCGGTACATCTCGCCTCGCAGCAGATACGGAACATGTCCACGCTGGGCGGCAATATTGCGCGCGTGTTTCCGTGGGCCGATTTCCCGGTGGCCCTGCTCGCGCTCGGCGCGGTGATGGTGGTCATGGGCGATGCCGAACGCGGCATACCTGCAGACGAATTCTTCTCCTCACAGCCCGCGCGGCTGTTCCAGTCGGGTGACCTGCTGGCGGCGGTGAAGATTCCAGCGCTGGGCGCCGGGCAGGGCTTCGGTTACTCCAAACAGACACAGACCTCGATGGGGTTCAGCCTGGTCACGGCGGCGGCGATGCTGGAGGTGGATGGCTCGACGGTGAAGAGCGCGCGCGTGGCGGTGGGTGCAGGTGTGCCGTTTCCGTGCCGGGTGGCGGCGGTGGAGCAGGCGATCATCGGCAAGCGCGGCAACGAGCAAGCGTTCAAGGACGCCGCCGCGGCCGGCATGGCGGGGCTCAAGTTCAAGAGCGGCGCGGATATGTCCGAGGAGTTCATCGGGCACCTTGCGCAGGTGGCCGTGGCAGACGCACTGACCGAGGCCTGGACATTGGCGAAGGGAGGCCCGTCATGAGCGCCCTCAAGAAGATCACGCTGACGATCAATGGCAAAAAGAAGGAGTTCGAGGTCGCTCCGCACGAGAAGCTGGTGAAGCTGCTCCGGCGCGCGGGTTACAAGGGGACGAAGGAGGGATGCGACGAGGGAACCTGTGGTGCGTGCACCGTCATCATGGATGGCAAGGCCGTGTTCTCGTGCATCACCTTCGCATTTCTCGCCGATGGCCGTGACATCCAGACGATCGAAGGCATGGGCGATTTCGACAAACCACATCCGCTGCAGTCGGCGCTGGTGGAAGAGGGCGCGGTGCAATGCGGCTACTGCATCCCGGGCACGATTCTCTCGGCCGAAGCACTGATGAAAGAGATTCCGGAGCCTACGGACGAGGATATTCGGACACACATGGACGGCAATTTTTGCCGGTGCACGGGCTACGAAAAAATATGGGTGGCGCTCCGTAAAGTTATTGCGGAGAAGAAAAGCTCTAAGCCCTAAACTCTAAACAAGCTCCAATGACCGAAAGTTCAAAGAAGAAAACGTACGATCTTGAAGATCGCACATTTGAGTTTGCACGGCGGGTACGGGTGTTTGTGAGGGGTTTGCCGAAAACCGTTTCGACCATCGAGGACGCAAAACAGTTGGTCCGTTCCTCGGGGTCCGTGGGTGCCAACTACATCGAGGCGTGTGAGGCTCTCAGCAAGAAGGATTTTGTGATGCGGATCAAGATATCGCGCAAGGAAGCCAAGGAGTCCTGTTTTTGGCTTCGACTGCTGCACGTGGACGGGCACGTGACCTTGGCGAAAGAGCGGGATGCCCTAGTGCAGGAATCGGCCGAGTTGACGAAGATATTCGGAGCCATCGTGACCAAGGCGGGATGATGTTGGTGCATTGGAATCTTGGTGTTTGGAGCTTATTTAGGATTTCGAGCTTAGCGCTTGGAGTTTGATGGTGAGGAGGCTGTTATGTCGAAGAGAACATTCAATGTTGTCGCCCACTCCGTGAAGAAGGTCGATGCCCTGGCCCTTGCGCTCGGCAAGCCGAAGTTCGTGTCGGACTTTAAGCCGGACGATGCGCTGGTGGTGAAGTTTCTGTGGAGCCCGCACGCACACGCGGTCATCACGTCGATCGATATCAGCGCGGCGGAGAAGATGCCCGGCGTCGCCTGCGTGCTGTATCACGGCAACGTGCCGCGTATTCCGCACACCACGGCGGGCCAGGGATTTCCCGAGCCGTCGCCGTATGACACGTTCATGTTTGATCGCAAGGTCCGCTTTGTGGGCGATCGCGTGGCGGCCGTCGCAGCGGTGTCGGATGACGTGGCGGAGGCCGCGCTGGCGGCAATCAGGGTGGAGTACAAGGTGCTCGAGCCGGTGCTGTCGATCGAGGCGGCGCTGAAGGAAGGGTCACCGGTCATTCACGATGAGCCCGAGGCGCACGCGGCGATTCCGGTGCCGTACGAACCGCAGAAGAACATCGCAGCCCGTGTGGGGATGGATCACGGCGACTTGGCGAAGGGTATGGCCGAAGCGGACGCGAAGTTGGACTACTCGTATTACAGCCACTACGCGCAGCACACGCCGATTGAGCCACACGTTTCGATGGCGCACATGGATTCCGACGACCGGCTGGTGATCACGACCAGCACGCAGGTGCCGTTCCATGTCCGTCGCATCGTGGCGCAGTGCCTCGAAATTCCGGTGCAGAAGATTCGTGTCATCAAACCCCGCATCGGCGGCGGCTTCGGCACGAAGCAGGAGATTCTTCTCGAGGACGTGGTCGGGATGATGGCGCTGCGGACGAAAAAACCTTGCTTCATCATGCTCTCGCGCGAAGAGGAGTTCATCAGCAGCCGTACGCGGCATCCGGAGCTGATGCGCGTTCGCGTTGGGGCCAAGAAAGACGGGACGATTACGGCGATCGGATTGGACTGCGTGTCCAACACGGGAGCCTACGGCTCGCACGCGCTGACCGTGGTCTGCAACAGCGGCAGCAAGATACTTCCGCTGTACAAGGCGGCGAACATCCATTTCATGGGCCGGGCGGTTTACACGAATCTGCCGGTGGGCGGCGCGTACCGCGGCTATGGGGCGACGCAATCCAGCTTTGCGATCGATTGCGCGATGGACGAAATCGCTGAGGCGATCGGCATGGACCCGCTGGAGTTCCGGGTGAAGAATCACATCCACAGCGGCGACACGTCGCCGGTCTTCGCCGCGCTCGGCGAAGGCAAGGCGGGCGTGGAGCAGAGCATCGGCAGTTGCGAGTTGGACCGGTGCATCAAGCTCGGCGCGCGCGAGATCGGCTGGAAGAAGCGGAAGGACTGGCGGCAGAAGAAGGGCCGCTTCCGTCGGGGGCTCGGCGTGGCCTGCCTCATGCAGGGCTCGAGCATTCCGGAAATCGACATGGGCGCGGCCTCGCTCAAGATGAACGAGGACGGTTCATTCAATCTGCTGATCGGCGCGACCGATCTCGGCACGGGCAGCGACACGGTGCTGGCGCAGATTGCCGCCGAGGCGCTTGGGACGGTCACCGAGAAGATCGTGGTGTATTCGTCCGATACCGACATGACGCCGTTCGACGTCGGCGCGTATGCATCGAGCACAACATACCTGAGCGGTTCGGCTGTGCTGGATGCCGCGCAGAAGGTGAAGAAGCAGATCCTTGGCGTGGCGGCGGAGATACTCGGCTGCAAGCCTGCGGACCTCGTGGCGGCAGATCAGAAGGTCACCACGAAGGACGGGTCGAAGTCGGTGACGTACTCCGAGGTCGCGCTGCATTCGCTGTACGCGGCCAACCAGTTCCAGATCGCGGCGATCTCGTCGCACATCACGCACAAGTCGCCGCCTCCGTTCTCGGCGCATTTTGCCGAGGTGGAGGTCGACACCGAAACCGGCAAGGTGACGGTGATCAAGTACGTGGCCGCGGTGGATTGCGGCACGGCGATCAACCCGAAGCTGGCCGAAGGCCAGACCGAGGGCGGCGTGATGAACGGAATCAGTTTTGCGCTGACGGAGGAGTATCTCTTCTCGTCCAAGGGCAAGATGCTGAACGACTCGTTCCTCGGCTACCGGATCTTCTCGATGCGCGACAAGCCGGAGCTCAAGACGATCCTCGTCCCGAGCTACGAAAAGACCGGTCCGTACGGCGCCAAGAGCGTGTCGGAGATCTGCATCAACGGTCCGATGCCGGCCATTGCCAACGCGATCTACAATGCCGTGGGCGTTCGTTTGTACCAGGCGCCGTTCACCGCGGAGAAAGTCTGGCGCGGCATGCAGCATAACAAGCAGGGGTAGTGTCGGGGCTCGATCATGGATTCGACCATCATCGCGGCAGCACACGGAGAAATCCCGTGTGACCTGTTGCTGCGCAACGCCAACCTGGTCAATGTATTCTCCGGCGATATCCAACAGGCTGATGTCGCCGTCTTTGGCGGGCGCATTGCCGGATTCGGCGACTATGCGGCGCGGGCTTCGGTGGATCTTGAAGGCCGCTATCTGTGCCCGGGGTTCATTGACGCGCACGTGCATCTCGAGAGTGGCATGGTCACCGTGCCGGAGTTCGCGCGGGCCGTGGTGCCGCGCGGCACGACGACGGTAGTTGCCGATCCGCATGAAATGGCGAACGTCTTCGGTCTCGACGGTGTGCGGTACATTCTTGAAACGAGCGAAGGGCTGCCGCTGCGCGTTTTCGTGATGGTGCCTTCCTGTGTGCCCGCGACGGACATGGAAACTTCCGGCGCACGGCTCACGGCTGACGATTTTGGACTGCTGTTCAACCACACCCGCGTGCTCGGCCTGGCGGAGATGATGAATTATCCGGGCGTGATTCACCGCGATGCGGACGTCATGAACAAGCTTGCCGCGGCGGGCTACCGGCCGATTGACGGCCACGCGCCGGGAATGTCCGGACGCGATCTTGCGGCTTATGTCGCAGCAGGCATTGGTTCAGATCACGAATGCACGCAGGTGGACGAGGCGCGGGAGAAGCTGGCGCAGGGGCTTCACATCATGATCCGGGAGGGTACCTCGGAACGTAATCTCGAGACACTGCTGCCGCTGGTCAACGGGCGCAATTCGATCCATTGCAGCTTCTGCACCGATGACCGGCATCCGGCGGACCTGCTGGCGGAGGGCAGCATCAACTATCTCGTGAAACGGGCGGTGGAACTGGGGCTGGACCCGATGACGGCGGTTCAGATGGCGACAATCAACACGGCCCGCTACTTTGGCCTGCGGCGCATCGGCGCGATCGCGCCCGGCTATTGCGCGGATATGCTCGTGGTGGATGACCTCAAGGCGTTCAACATCAACGAGGTCTACAGCGGCGGGGTGAAGGTCGCCGAGCAGCATCGTTATCTAGCGCCGGCTGTCCCGGCGCGACCCAGCGCGTTGCGCAGTTCGGTCAACGTGGACTGGATGGCTCTTGATTTCAGGATTCCTGCGGCCGACTCGAGCCGCAAGGCTCGGGTGATCGGGCTGGTGCCTAACCAGATTGTCACGCAGTCCCTAATCGAGGATATGGCGGTGGTGAACGGGGAGATATCCGCCGATCCCTCGCGCGACATTCTGAAGATTGCCGTGGCCGAGCGGCACATGGCGTCGGGCCGGCTGGGCATTGGTCTGGTGAAAGGATTCGGGCTGAAGAAGGGTGCGCTCGCATCGAGCGTGGCGCACGATTCGCACAACATCATTGTGGTTGGCGCGAATGATCAGGACATGATGACGGCGGTGGTGGAGGTTGCGCGCATGCGTGGTGGCCAGGTCGTTGTGGCGGACAATGAGGTAAAGACGTCCCTGCCGCTGCCCATTGCAGGCCTGATGTCCGATCTGCCTCTGGAGGAAGTCGGCCGTCGTATCGACGAGATGAATGCCGCCGCCCATAAGCTTGGCTGCACGCTGCCGGATCCCTTCATGACCCTGTCCTTCCTTGCGCTCCCGGTCATTCCTGAACTGAAGGTCACCGACAAGGGCCTTGTCGATGTGAAGCAGTTCCAGATCGTTCCTCTGCTGGTGTGAGGTAGGGACGAGCGGCTCGCTCGTCCGGAAGAGCGGACGGGCCGGCGGCCCGTCCCTACCAGTGACAAAGAAGAACTGCTCGGCCCGCCTTCGCAACATTCCGGCGTGGCAAGAGAGCCGTCCCTACCAACGACGAAGAGGATTCCGTCAGAACCGGATCACGGTCATGGAGTAGTGCGGGAAGGTGTATTGGATGTTGGTTGGGTTGAGGGTGAGAGGGGTGACGGTGATGTCGTCACGATTCAAATCGTTGGTGATTCCGTAGCTGAACGCCGTCGCGCTTGAGCCCGCGCTGAATCCTTCCAGACTGATCGTAGGTCTCAGTCCGCTGTCGGGTGACGTGTTGACGACGAGCAGGCGCACGCTACCCGTGTCCGGAGGGATGCAGGCGTACGTGTGCAGTATGTCGGGATAGCTGTTTGTCACCTCGACCAAGTGGTCGCCCGGCCGCGCGAAATTCGTCAAGAGCTTGAACGCGTAGAACACCGGGTAGCGCTCGTTGATTGCATCGCCGAAGTTGGTGGACGAGGCGAGAATGCCGTAATCGCCGTAGTTTCGCCATCCGTACAGCGTGGAGCTGGTGTTGTAGTTTGTATCGATCCCGTTGTGCAAATCCCACCAGACGAAGGCCCCAGCGTCGGCCACGCAGGCCTGCGCGAACTGCTCCACGGCGTAGAGCGCGTTGACCAGGCTCAGCGTCTGCTTGCCGATGTTGTAGCCGAAGCTGTTGTTCTCGGTGATGTGGATCGCGACGTTGCTGCCGGCCGGGCCGCCGAGGTAGTCGCAGAGCATCTTGCGGGCCTCGCCCACCGCATCCTGCTCCCTGTGAAACGACCGCAGGAGGTGGTTGTCGTTGGCCCGCTCCGGCGTGACCTCTGCAATCATGCCGTGATTGTAGCCGTAGAAATGCAGTTCGACGAAGTCGGGCGGGCTGTTGCTCAACTCGTGCAGCAAGACGGCCGACCAACCGCAGTGCGCCGTGCCGTCCGCAGGGTTCGTGACGGCGGCGTGCGAATTCGTGAAGTCGTCCTGGCCGTACGTGAAGGCAACGCCCACCTTGATGCCCGGCCTCGCGTTGGTCATCGCGGTTCGGTACTGGCGCCAGAGCGCGGCATACTTGACGGCGTCGTGCGCCGGGTTGTTCGTGTCATACTCCCAGGATGCGTACGACTCGTTGCCCACGCACCACCATTCAACAGTTCTGTTGAGCGTTCCAAAAACGTGTTTCACCCAGTTGGAGGCCTCGGTCACGCTGCCCGAGCCGTAGTTGATGGTGACATTCTTCTCGGCACCGAGCGTATCGGCCAGAGCGATGAAGTTCGATGTGTTCATCGCATACCACGACTGAGCCGTCTTGTTCGTGTTCTTCTGCCAGTCGTATGTGTCTGCCGCGGATCCGCCGGGGAAGCGAAGCATGGTCAGGCCTGCCTCTGACATGCGCTCGCGCGATGTGCTGTTGGTCAGGAGGGTATCCCATGTGCAGACGTTGACACCGAACATCCGTCGCGAGATGGCGCTGCTGACGGCGTTGCTCGCGTTCACAGAGATCACGGGCGCGGTCGGCGGCCACGGCTTCAGCAGCTTGACGTTGTCCACCGAGAAAAGAGGGATGGCCGTGGCATTCGTATTCTTGAAGAAGACCCACGCCAGGTTGGTGACATTGGCCGCACCCAGATGGGCCAGGGGAATCTGGACATGTGACCACGTGTTCGACTGCACGGTTACATAGTCTTCCAGGGGAACGCCGCCGGGCCACGTGTTTTCCTCGAGCCGGACCGCCATGTAGATCTTGTGATTGTTCGTTGCGCCGCCGTTGATCCAGAACTCAAGGTTGGTGAAGCCGGTGGTGTCCATGTAGTTGCTAGCGACCACGCGGAGGATGGCGAGGGCGTTGTTGCTCGGCAACCCCACGCGCATCGCGTATTGGTTTGAGAGCACGTAGCTCGTGCTGGAAGGATCGATCCATCCCCCGCCGTTGCCGTCGTGATACCAGGGCCCGGTGCCATAATCGAGGTACAGCGGTACCTCGTTGCGCTCGACGTACTGGGGATTCAAAGCTGCGGCATACTCACCTGCATTGCTGCGCCCGTCGCCGTCAGGATCGCCGTCATCGCCGTCGTTACCCGTTGTTGCTGTGGGAATTAGATCATACAGAACTTCCCAGCCGTCGGGCAGGCTGTCGGCATCGCTGAACGCGCTCATGGGGTTCAGCGGTGTGTTCTGCAGTTCGTAGACATCGCTGAGCCCGTCGTCGTCGAAATCCAATGCATCGCGATGCAGCAGGCCGCTGAAGCGAATGAACGTGGTCTCGTTAGTCCAGAGGTTGGTCCACGACTGCGGCGTTGCGGTGCCGAGCGCCATGCCGATTTCCGACCATGTTCCGGCAACGAGAGAGGTGGCGGCCCAGACTTGGTAGTAGGCTGCGGTCTGTCCGCTGAAATCCACCAACAAGGTTGACGTGGCCGTGTCGAATCTGGAAGTGACGGCGAACTCGTCGACAACGTTAGTGTCGCCCGCAGGCGTGTTGGTGTTAATGAGCGTAACGGCGTCAAGGTAAGCCGCGCCCCAGGTCTTGCCCGATGGTTCCTTCCAGTTGATGCGCGTGAACGCGCCGGACGTGCAGTTGAAGTCGGTCATCGGAATGAGCGCGCGCTTCCACGTGTTGCCGAGCGTCTTGCCGGAGACGTAGTTGGTGACCCGAAGGGCCGTGAATGAGACGCCCTCGTATTGGAGATAGACTTGGAGGTCCATCGACACGTTGGTGCCGGCGTTCACGTAGAATTCGAGGTAGTGGCAATTGGTGAGCGTGGTTGCGGGATGATAAAGCGACAGCGCACCCCATGCGAGATAGGTGACCGAGATCGACTTCGTACCGCTGTATTTCGGCGAGGAGTTGTTGAAGTCGCGTGTGCAATCCCATGACCAGTCTGCCCAGTCGGCTCCGAGACTGTCGCCATACACGCTCAGGTTGGACTGTGCCGCAGCGATATGTGCGGAGCCGAACAGCAATACAGCGGCCAGTAGAGGATGAAAGACGTGGCGACGCATGACACCACAAAAATACCGGAAAAGCGGGCTTTGATGTAGGGCGTATCGAAGGGAAGGGCGTGTCAGCCGCCGCCGACCGGGAGCGAGAAGACCACCTTGTCGCCATTGCTCAGCCGATACGGAAGCCGCTGCTGCTTGCCGTTGACGAACGGTACAACGTATTTCTGATGCATGGGCTGCACGTGAAGTTGGGTGAGCAGATCGGCAATGGTGCAGCCGTCCGGGACCTCCACATCGTCCCCGTTACGGACGCCTTCGAGCTGCAGTACGGCGGTATACTCAAGATGAATCTTCATGACCGTTGCGGTCTACCACTTTTCCAAGTGCAGGATGTCCTTCAGTTCTTTTCTCTTCTTTGGTGCCGGGGCGTTTGCGGCTTTTCCGAGCGGCGTCATGGCGACGGGCTCGACGCCTTCGGGGATGCCGAGCGTCTTCTTGACCTTGGTCGCATCAAAGGCGCCAACCCAGCATGTACCCAGTCCAAGATCGGTCGCGCAGAGCGTCATATGGTCCATGGCAATCGCCCCATCGACCCAGGCGAAATTCTTTCCGTCGAACCGCGTCCACGCGCGAGCGGGTTCGACACAGACCACGATGATGACCGGCGCCTGCCAGAACCAAGTTTTGGCGTAGGCGTCACCCAGCGCGCGCTGAATGGCCGGGTCGCGTACGACGATGAAATGCCACGGTTGGAAGTTGGCGGCCGATGGCGCGATGCGACCCGCCTCGAGCACTTTCTGGAGCAGGTCCTCGGGAACGGGGTCTGTGGTGTAGGCGCGTACGCTTGATCTTTTCAAGGCCAGTTCGAGGAAGCTCATAAGAATGTTTTCCGTTATGTCCTAAACACACTATAAACCAAGTTAGCCATGAGTGCCAACCCGGTAGGCCAAGTTGGGGAGACGTTGAAAGCATGGGTGATGCGCTTGCCCGGCTGGGTGAGGACGCTTCTTCCGCGCCTTCTCGGTTTCTGCGTTGTCGCCTTCATCTTCTACATCATGTCCCTCTCGAAGTTTGCCACATTGCAGCAGTGCCAGGTGTTCGATCCCAAGGATGACCTGGGCATGTACTGGACGGAGAACGCATTTCACTATCGTTACGCGAAAATGGCGGCGCTCGGCGACGGTATCCCCGCGGTCGATCCCAAGATGCAGTATCCCGAGGGCATGCATGTGTTGCGCGACGAGATGCCGATGATGGAGCGCTTTGCCGGTTTTGCGTGGCGTCATTTCCATCAGCCGGGTATTCCCTTTCATGTCTTCCTCGCGCGGCTGGTCTGTTTCTACTCCAGTCTCATCATCTTTCCGGCGTACCTGCTTTCCGCTCGGCTTTGGCGGAGCGCATTGGCCGGGGTGGTGACCTGCGCGTTCTATGCGCTGACGTATTCGTTCTTCGGCCCCGTGGTGCTCGGGGCCTACGTTCGCCAGGATTTCGTGCTGCCGTTTCTTTTTCTCGCAACCTACTTCTTTGTGGGGGCGATCGACTCGGGCGGGGGATGGCGCGCCGTCGTGGCGGCACTGGTTCTTCTTTTCTCCATGGCCTCGTGGCACCTGTCGCAGTTCTATTACCTGGTCTTCCTCGGCTGTGTGACCGTGGTCTACTTCGCAGCGCCCGGCGCGCGCGCGGGAATTATCCGCACGCTGGCGGTCGTGACGGCGATGTTGTTCGCCGCGTCGTGGTTCGTACTTCCGCTGCGTAGCGGCGGGCTGCCGCTGTCGTTCGCCATGCTGGCCAGCTACGCGCTGCTGATTCAGCACGCGGTGTTCCGCAAGCAGGTTGTGAGCAGCACGTGGCGGCGACTGATCGTGTTTGGCGTATCGCTCGTGGCGCTGGTCGCTCTGGCGGGCGCGCTTCCGGGCGGTCACTACGGCCGCTACTCGCACGTCTACGCGCTGATGATCGACAAGATCCGCTTCCTTGGCGTCAAACCCGCCGATCCATCACGCCTGAGTTTTGAATCGCGCGTGATGTGGACATCGTCCTTCCGTAGTCCGGGCTTGTCGGTCTGGTTTGGGTGGTTGGGCATGTCGTGGCTGGCCGGTACGGCTGGGCTGTTGTTGGCCGCGCGAGAGGCGTGGCGGACGCGTGCAACGCGGGTGGGCGAATGGGTGGTCGGGGGGGTGGCCGTTGTCTTTGCGCTGCTGTTCGCGCTGATCTGGCGGATGGAAGTGTTCGCGGCCTTTTTTGTGTGCGTGATGGCCGGGGCGGTGGTGGCCCGCCTTCCGTCCTGGCGCGAACGGGTGGCGGCGCTGATGATCGTGCTGGTTCTGCTGGCCTCGGATTTCAAGAAGCTGAAGAAGTACTACCTCACGAGCATGGCGCCGCTGGCGTCGGAGTACCGGGGCGTGATCGACTGGCTGCGGCAAAACACCGGGCCGGATGATCCGGTGCTGGCGTTGTTTCAGTTCAGTCCGGTGATCTGCGCATATGCCGACCGGCCGGTGATCGTACATTCGAAGTTCGAGAACCAACTCGTGCGCGAGAAGGTGGAGGAATTCTACACGCGGCTCTACGACCCGGAGCCGGCGTTCTATGCCTTCTGCACCCGGTACGGCGCGAGATATGTGGTGTATCAGCCGGCGATGCTGCTAGATACCTCGGCCGACTCGCTGCGCTACATGGTCAACCGGCTGATGGTGGACATGAACAGCACGGCGGTGCTGATGAACTTCGCGCCGCAGGCACTCCAGCGATTCGAACTCGTGTACCAGGACCCGTCACACCGGATCTTCCGCGTGCTGGAAGCCGGCGAGACGCCGCATCCTGCCACGGTCGAGCCGCTGCCGGTCTACAACAGCAAGATGTTTCGGCGAGAGGATATCGGCCTGCGGTGACGGCGCGCGCGCCTTGACAGAATCGGCGCGCGGACGTACCTACAATCGCATAGGGGCTGGCTTGTGGGCATTCCCAGGCGCAAGGAGGACCACCCTTGAGAAAGATACTCTCTGTCGATGATGATCCCAACGTACTCAGGGCTTTCCAAACCACGCTGAAGCAGAAGGGGTACGAGGTATTCATCACCACCAACCCGAATGAGGCGGCGGACATTCTGGCGGCCCACGAGATCGATCTCATCATGCTCGACATCCGCATGCCGGAGAAGAACGGGTTCGAGATCTTTGCCGAAGTGAAGAAGAAGTACAGCAAGCTGCCCGTGCTGTTTGTCACCGCGTATCCAAAGTCCTTCACCATGCGATCGAGCGAAATGGTGCGCATGTGGGAGGAGGATTTTGCGGATGGCCAGACCGACATCCTGTACAAGCCTTTCACGATAGATTCGCTTTACGAAAAGGTCGAAGGACTGATTGGCAAGGCCGACGAATTACCGTCATGAACCTTTCGCCATTGGAGAGGATCGAGCTGTATCGGCAGGCGCGCATCGTCCTGGTGCGGCACCTGATCGATCTCGGCCGCGTGACGATCCAGGTGGCGGCCAGCCACCTGCATTTGCGTGGCGAAATGGTCCGTTTGCCCGGCGTCACGGCGAAGCTGACCCCGGACGTGATGCAGGCCATCATGGCCGAGCTTGGCCGCATCCCCGGCGTGCGCCGCGCTTCAGCGGAACTCAGCAATTGGACGACTGACAACGGCGGCGGTTGGCAGCCGGTCGAAGCCGCCAAGCATGGGGGCAGCGACGTCTTCATCGACCCGACCCCGCAGACTTTCGATCTCGGGAAGCCGAAGGATCCTGATCCGCCCAAGTAAGCCGCGTAAGACAGCGCCTTTGGGCCGTATTGACGGCCCGGAACCCCCGGCGTACTCTGATTTCCGCATTTCGGTCGTGTTTCGCACGGCCGCGACGCAAGGAGAATGCATCGATGAGGAAAATCATCACGTCCATCCGGAAAGACGTTGTTGCCAAGAGTATCCAGCGGGCCAGGGAGCGTAAGGTCATTCTCCCGCAATTTGCGCAGCAGAAGGATCCTTCGAAGATTCCGGCGAAGATCGTGGACAAACTGAAAGGCATCGGTCTTTGGGACATCAACCCCCTGAACCTTTTCCGCATCACATGGAAGAACGAGGCGACCCCCAAGGGCGGCGGTTTCAACGAGGGCAACTGGATTGAATTCCCGTCCGAACTGACCGGGGTGGATGCGAAGATCGTCGGCATCTCCGGCAAGTGGTTCCCGACCGGTGCGCACAAGGTCGGCGCCGCCTACGGCTGCCTCGTGCCGCGCCTTGTGTCCGGCAATTTCGATCCCACCACGCAGAAGGCCGTCTGGCCATCCACCGGCAACTACTGCCGCGGCGGCGCCTATGACTGCGCCTTGTTGGGCTGCCCCGCCGTGGCGATCCTGCCCGAGGGCATGAGCCAGGAACGATTCACATGGCTGAAGTCCATCGGCACCGATGAAATCATCGCCACGCCGGGCACCGAGTCCAATGTGAAAGAGATTTACGACAAGTGCTGGGAACTGCGTCGTGACCGTGGCGACAAGATCGTCATCTTCAACCAGTTCGAGGAATTTGGCAATTCGGTCTGGCACTACCAGATGACCGGCGGTGTGATCGAAGAGCTGTTCGAGAAACACTTCAAGCCGTCCGGCAAGCGCCTCTCCGGCTACATCAGTGCGACCGGCTCGGCAGGAACGATCGCCGCGGGCGATTTCCTCCGCACGAAACACCCGGCCCTTCGCGTGGTGGCTACCGAGGCGCTGCAGTGTCCGACGCTCTACCAGTTCGGATTTGGCGCGCACCGCATTGAAGGCATCGGCGACAAGCACGTACCGTGGATTCACAACGTGCGCAACACCGACGCTGTGGCGGCCATCGACGACGAGCAAGTGATGCAGCTTCTGCGCCTCTTCAACGAGCCTGCGGGTCAGAAGTATCTCGAGCAGCGGGGTGTCAAGAAGGCGGTGATTGATCGCCTGCCCTGGCTTGGGATATCCTGTATCTGCAACCTCGTGGCGGCGATCAAGACGGCGAAGTTCTTCGACATGGATTCGCGTGACGTGCTCTTCACGCCGCTCACCGACTCCATGGAACTGTACGCCTCGCGCCAGAAGGAGATGACCGAGCAGCACGGGAAGTACGACGAACTCAAGGCTGCCTCGCACTTTGCGCGGTACCTGGAAGGCACGTCGGTGGACTTCTACCGCGAGCTGACCTACTTCGACCGCAAGGCGCTGCACCAGTTCAAGTACTTCACCTGGGTCGAGCAGCAGGGCAAGAGCTCTGAAGATCTGCGGGAGCTGTGGGATGAAGACTTCTGGAAGGAACTCTTCGCCGACGAACAGGTGAAGGAATGGGATAAGCTCATCGCCGAGTTCAACGACGCGGCGGGTGTGCTGAAGCAGCTGTGATTTTTCCAACCCTTGGAAAAGACGCAGCACGATTTTCCAAGGGTTGGAAACTTTAGGAGGACTCCGTGAAAAATAAGTTCTACGAACTGGCAAAGAAGAATGAAAAGGCCCTGGTCCAGTTCATGGCCGACATTGTATCGATTCCCTCACTGAGCAGCCAGGAAGGCGCCGTCGTCAAACGCATGGCCGATGAGATGAAGAAGCTCGGCTACGACGAAGTGACGATCGACGGCATGGGGAACCTGATCGGCCGCATCGGCAACGGCCCCATCAAGATTGCGTTCGACGGGCACTGCGACACGGTCGACGTGGGCAACGCCTCGCTGTGGAAGAAGAAACCCTATCCGGCCACGATTGAGAACGGGATTCTCTACGGGCGCGGCGCGAGCGATCAGAAGGGCGGCGTGGCGTCGTCGATTTACTGCGCGCCGCTGCTCAAGGAGGCCGGCCTGCCGAAGAACGTGTCCGTCTACGTTGTCGCTTCGGTGCAAGAGGAAGACTGCGACGGCCTTTGCTGGCAGTACATCGTCAAGGAACACAAGCTGAAGCCCGACGTGGTGTGTTTGACCGAGCCGACCAGTCTCCGGATCTATCGCGGGCATCGCGGCCGCATGGAGATCGAGGTTGCGACGTCTGGCATCTCGTGCCACGGCTCTGCGCCCGAGCGCGGCGTGAACGCGGTCTATAAGATGGCGCCGATCATCAAGGATATCGAACAGCTCAACGAACGGCTTCAGCCGCGCGCGCCGCTGGGGAAGGGGACGGTCACGATCAGTCACATCCGTTCCACGTCGCCCAGCCTTTGCGCGGTCGCCGATGGGTGTACCATTCATCTCGATCGCCGGCTCACCGTTGGCGAAACGGAAGAGACCTCGGTGAAGGAGTTGTACGATCTGCCGTCCGTCAAGGCGGCGGGCGCAAAGGTCACCGTGCTGGATTACGCAGTACCCAGTTGGAAAGGGCTGACGTACCCGACGAAGAAATACTATCCGACGTGGGAGTTCCCCGAATCGTCACCGCACGTGCAAAAGGCGATTGCCGGTTACGAGGCGACGTTCGGACAGAAGCCGGAGGTCGGCCACTGGACCTTCAGCACCAACGGCATCGCGACCGCGGGGATGTTCGGCATTCCGTCGCTGGGCTTCGGCCCGGGTCATGAGAAGTTCGCGCATTTTCCGGACGAGCAGATCGAAATTGAGCATCTCGTTCGAGCTGCGGCATTCTACGCGGGCTTTGTTTCCGCGTTCGGCGAGCGCTGATGCCCGTTTCCGTTTGACTTTGGAATGCCGCTGACTATACGGGGACGTCCATGATTAATTCATGGATGGGGGTATGGCGGTCGCTGCGGCAGCGCGTAAGAGCTGCCTCCCAATATCCTCTTTTCTCGGCCGTGGTCTCTTTCCTCATTCTTGGCGGGTGGATCGTCCGTTCCATGGTGGGCGTGGCGTCGATCCGCTGGATGTTGGTCTACGATGTCACGGATGTGCAGACGCTGCGGCAGTACCTGCATTTCATCACGAATCTTCGCATTCCGATTCCTCCGGTCATCGCCACGTTGGAGATTCTCGATTACTGGCTTTGCGGCCGGTCGCTGATCATGACGGTCTGGATGTATCGGGCCGCGTTGGTGCTCGTGTATGTGCTGGCCTTGGTGCACGCGCGCCGATCGGTATGGCGGCTGCTGGCGGCCTTCGGCCTTTCGGTAGAGTTCATCTGGGCCACGAGCGTCATTCATCCCTACAACCCGCCGACGTACGACATCTGGTTTCCACTATTTCTGTGGTTGTTCGTGTTGCTGTTGGATCAGGCCCGCGGGGTGGATGGGCGGCGGGGCCTGATCTACAGTTGTTGGGCCGGATTCTTCCTGTCGATGGCGGAGTTGACCCGGCCGTACATGGTTTTGCTCCTGCCCGTGTTTCTGGTGGCAGGCATTGTGTCGCTGAGATCGTGGTGGAAGAGCCGGCTGCCTGTGTTCCTTCTGCCGCTGCTGATCTTTTCCGGCGCGTGGCATGTGCATCAATACGTCAAATTCGATGAGATCGTGTGGACGAATCACAACGGATTCAACATTCACCGCGCCTGGCAGATGGTCCCTGATCCGCCGAAGGTTCCCGAGCCGCATAACTGGCCCGTTGCGTTCGGCCGCTGGCGAAACCTGAATACGCCGGAGCATACCGAGAACAACCACCGAATGAGAGCGGCGGTGGCGGCGTACATCGTGGCTCATCCTGTCAGGAGTGCTTATCATATCATGGATAAGCTTGCCGTTTTCCTGCATCCGCAGACGCACATGCGGCTGCACGACGCTGCAGAGAGGCATCCGATGTTATGGACCTATCGGCTGATCTTTCATCTGGCGATGATCTTCTGGGCGGTTCAACTGGCGATGCTGGTCTTCTACGGCCTGAAGTTCCGGCGTCGTTGTCTGGACCTGCTGGCCGAACCGGACAACATGCTGATCCTCATCATCCTGATGGTGTCCCTTGTCATCGCCATTGGCGAGGCGGGCGAGGAGGCGCGATTCCTGCTCTCGCTCCTGCCGTTTTTTGCTGCATTGCCTGTGGCGCGAATACCGAAGCCCCGGATTGATTCGATCCCCGGAATGGGGGACAATTCGCGGCGGATGTCACACAACGAGGAGGCCATGCCATGAAGTCGCGTAACCTGTTGATTCTGATCGTCATGATGACTGCCGTGCTCAGTTCCATGGTGTGGGCTCAGCAGGAGGAACCCCGCTGTGTCATCGTCAGCGACAAGGCGGCGGTCGAGGCGTTTCGTTCACCGGACAATCCGGTGGATGCGGACTACATTGTGATCGAGGCGGGTCTCGCCGAGCTGGGCTCGGAGGCCGCGCAAGTTCTTCGCGACTGGGTGAAGAGCGGCAAGGGCGCGCTGTTGGATGGCGGCAAAGCGGCTGTGTTGTTCGACGAACCGGTCGGTTACCAGGCGCTTTACCGCGACCCGTTATCACCCGGTGCGCTGGCGCGACTCGTTGCGGCGACCGGCGTGCAGCATCCTCTGCTGACGTCGGTTCAGACCGTGCTGTGGTCGGCGCCGCCGATCGCGCGCTTCCAGAAGAATCTCTCTGACATCAACGCCACATCGATTCTGCGGACCGAGTACGGCGATGACGTGGTCGTGGCCATTGACTACGGCGCGGGGCGGGTGGTGATGGTGGACAGCGTGGCGCGGTTGCCGCGCCGGGCGCAGGCCTCCGCAATGAAGATGGGCTATGACAGCTACCGCTTCGTGGTGAATCTTGAGCTCTGGTTGGCCGGCCGCGAAGTGCCCGCGGAACTCCCTCTGCAGGAACCCGCCGCGGTCCCCGCTATGCCTGCGGAACCTGTCGTGGCAGCGCCAGCGGCGGAAGAGGCACCGGCTGAGATCGCACCTCCAGCCGAACCGGCAGCCGAAGAACCCGCTTCTCCGTAGAAGAGCTGCACGTAGGTCGCTCAGGAGGGACGGAGCGGATCCATCCCTAGGTCAGATCCTTCTGTGTGACGTCGATCCAGCGCAGGAGACGGGTGCGAAGCTGTTCGTCTACATCAAGGGCAGCGAGCCTCTTCCTCAAGGTTGTTCCGCGAATCAATCCCTCTCCAAGAAGCGTTCGGACGAAATCCCGATCCTTTTCTCGGTAGGCAACCAGCTTGCTTGCCGCAAGGTCGTGTGCCTCGATGCATAAACCCGTCTTGCCCCGTGTCCCTATCTCGTCCATGACGGGGATCACTCGAGATTGCCAGCCAGAAGGAAGGGAAGCCGCGGCCAGAGAGACTCCATGCACGTAAAACCCGAAGGATTCATAGAATGAAGAGAGCTCGCCCAAGGAGCCGTCGACTTCATCCACCTTTTCAGGGTGGTTCTTGGGCTGAATATCAACTTCAACAGAAGCGCAGATACTTTTGGGTGCGTCAGGATACTCCCCCAAGATCGCCTGGGAACCAAAGACCCACACCTCGGTATCGCCAGCGACCTCACAAGCAGCTCTGATCGCATGTTCGAGCTGGTCCCGCGTCATGTCCTATTCCTCCGCTGAAGATCCTGCAAACGCGCCCGTTCTGCATTGCTCAGAACAGCCAAAAATGGACTGCTTTGCCGCAGGCGGCAAGCTCGAGGTGTGGATGACTCCATAAAACGCAGCAGTCGGCGACGAGGATATAGTTCCAGAATCTTCCGCCATTCGCTCAGATCGCGCTGGGCCGTTCCCTGGTCGTTCTTGAGCAATCGATCGAGATAAGCACGAGCGCGACGAATAAGGGATGGGTCATCCTCAATTGCGGAGACGAGGGCCTTGGACCATGCGGATGAGCGCTCATCGAGATCTCGATGAGAGTTCGGCTTCCACGAGGCTGCCCTCGCCGGGGGTGTGACGGGCGGAACACCTGCAAGCAACAGGAGGGTCTGGGGATTCAGGTCCGGCAGGTCGGCGCGCGTGTATCCGCTGACTTCAATGGTGACATCAAACTTCTGCTCGATTCCTGCGAAGCGCCGTCGGGCGTCTGACGTCGTTGCTGATGTGTGTGCGCTTTCGCCCAGAATTCCAATCTCCAATGGGTCGCCAAGCTGCAGGGGGAGATTGCGAATCCAGACGGACTGCGGCGACGGAGACAGTTGTTGTGATTCCTGCCGTAGCGCGTCCATCAGTTCCTCGTATCGCTGCCGCTCTGCACGGAACAGGCTTGTTGTGATCTTCATCAATGGCTCTGACTCACGAAGAGCGTATTGCTGCTTGCGTCCGCCGCCGACCAATTCCACGAATCCTGAGTCGACGAGTCGCTCCAGCGCTTTGCGAGCGCCCATAACGGACAATCCGGCCCTCTCCGCGATGTCAGGCGCGGAAAGCGAACCCTCGACCTCGTCGGTCAGGACCCGGAGCAATCTCACATTGGCTTCGGTTCCCAAGATCTCGTTGAGGGGGTTACGCAAGACGCTTTGAGCAGACGAGATTGGCCTCATGGTTCAGTTTCCTTTCAAACACTGTAACGTCTATATATACACTATAGTGTAGAAAAGTAAACTATAATATATCTTGCCAGGACGGTTCGGCGAACCGTCCCTACCAACGACGAAGAGAACCGCTCGCAGAGCGGTTCTCACACTCTCGGACGAGAGACGCGGAATGGTCTGTAGCCTATGACTTCGCCTTCTTCTGCTTTCCGGGCGAGGTCTTGAATTCGTAGGCTTCGGGTTTCCCGAGGAAGCAGAGGCCGATGTAGTGGCCTTTCACATCGTCGTACGGGATGTGATTGAGCTCGAGCGCGATCTTCTCCGCGGTCAGCGGCATGCTCTTGATGCGGATCCCCAGCGCGTCTTCGATCGCGTTGGCGATGACCGGTGCGGCCGGGATCATGGTGTGCTCGCCGACGCCGCGCGCGCCGAACGGGCCATCGGGCTGCGCCACTTCGACAATGATCGGCACAATCTCGTCGGGAATATCCAGTGCTGTCGGAATTTTGTAATCCGTAAAATTCGGGTTCAGCAGCTTGCCTTTGTGGTCATACCGGATGTCTTCGTAGAGCGCTGTCGCGAGGCCCTGCACCACGCCGCCGGTGACCTGGCCTTTCACGAGGTCGGGGTTGATCGCTTTGCCGACGTCGGCTGCCAGCACCGCCTTCAGCACATGAATCTTGCCGGTCTTTCGGTCGATCTCCACTTTCACCGCCGAGGCGCCGACCGTGTAATGAACGTTCGGGTGTCCGCCCTGGCTGGTTTCCGGATCGCCTGTCGCCGAGGTGAATTCGGGCATGAACATGCCACTGCCGAGGATGGGCCCGCCGATGAAGTTCCCGCGCTTCGTCTGGATGCCGCTGATGACCATGTCCTTCAGCGCCATGGCGAAGTCGGGCTTCGTCCGGCACTTGATGGTCTCCTTTTCCAGGTAGAGGTCGGCGACGGCGAACCCGAGCGCGCGGTGTACCGTGTCGAAGATCTTCGCCTTTGCGTCAAGCGCCGCGGCCTTTACCGCGTTGCCGCAGCCCCACGTGACGTGCGAGCCGACGGTCTGCCATTCGTACGCGTTGCGGTCCGTGTCCGGCAACTCGACGCGGATATGTTCAACGGGAACAGTGAGCACCTCGGCCGCGACCTGCGCCATGACGGTAAGGAAGCCCTGCCCGATTTCCATGCCGGAGACGGTCAGGTTCAAGCTGCCATCTTCGTTGAACTTGATGAACGCCGCCGATGCGGCGTTCGGCGGCATCGCGGGCGCCTTCCAGAAGCAGGCGAAGCCCTTGCCGATGGCTTTGTTCGGGTCCTTCGACACTTCCTTCTTGCCCCAATCGATTTCCCTCGCAACCTTGTCGATGGCCTCGACAAGTCCGCTGGGATTCATCTCCGCGCCGTACGGCAGCGTGTCGCCGCCGCAAATGGCGTTCTTGCGCCGGAATTCGACGGGGTCCATGCCAATCATCTTGGCGATGCGGTTCATATGCGACTCGAGGCCGAACATGAACTCCGAATAGCCGAAGCCGCGGTAAGGGCCGCCCGGCGGCAGGTTGGTATAGACGCACACAGAATCGATTTTCACATTCGGCACGCGGTAGGGTCCGGTCGCGGAGAGGCCGACCGCGTTCACGACGTTCGCGCCGTACTCCACGTAGCCGCCGGCATCCCAGTGCAGGGTGTGTTCGATTGCGGTGATCGTGCCGTCCTTCTTCACGCCCAGCTTGATGCGGGCGATCACGCCCTGCCGCTGGTAGGTGTTGTAGAACTCCTGCGCGCGCGACCAGCGGACCTTGACCGGGTGGCCTTTGACCATCATGGCGAGGGCGGCGCCGAGGATTTCCATCGACACGCCTGCCTTGCCGCCGAATCCGCCGCCGACGTAGGGCGTGACCACGCGGACGTCCTTGTGCTTCAAGCCGAGCGGAGCGAGGGCCTCGGCGAACACGTGGCGCTGCGTGTAGGGCGATTGCGAGGCGGACCACAACGTGAGGCGGCCGGAGAGGTCGTAGAGGCCGACGATCACGTGCGGCTCGATCGCGCAGTGCGCGTAGCGCGGCACGGTGTAGGTGTCTTCGAGGATGGTGTCCGCTTCCTTGAATCCCTTTTCCATGTCGCCCTTGCGCGTCTTGCGCCAGTGGGCGATGTTGGTCCCGGCCTGCGGGAAGAACCACGCGCAGTGGTTGTACTTCTCGAGGTCCGGGTGGACGAGGGTGGCCTTCTCTTTCAGCGCGCCTTCCAGGTCGAGGACGTACGGCAGCTCCTCGTATTCTACGTGCACGAGCTTGGCCGCGAGCTTGGCTGTTTGCGCGTCGCGCGCGATGACGGCCGCGACCTGTTCGCCGACGAAGCGAACCCGATCGCGGGCGAAGATCCAGCGGTCCTGCATGTAGAGGCCGAAGCGGTAGGGGAAGTCGTCGCCGGTGACGACCTTGACCACGCCGGGAATCTTCTCGGCTTCTGCCGTGTCGATGTTCTTGATCCGTGCGTGGGCGAACGGGCTCTCGATGATTTCGGCATGCAGGAGGTTGGGGCCGAAATCCATGTCGTCCACGTACACCGCCGCGCCGCTGACCTTGTCCAGGCCATCGATGCGGACCGAGGGTTGTCCAACGTGTTTGAGTTCGCTCATGACCGCTTCCCTGCCTTCCTGCTCACTTCGCGAACGGCCTCGATGATGGGTTCATAGCCGGTGCAGCGGCACAGGTTGCCGGAAATCGCTTCCTGGATTTCCTTCTTGTCGGGGTGGCTATTGTGCCGGAGCAGTTCTGTCGCAGCCAGCACCATCCCCGACGCGCAGAAGCCGCATTGGAAAGCGTTGCGGTCGACGAACGCGTGTTGCAGCGGCGTCAGGCCGTCACGGCCGAGGCCTTCGACGGTGGTAATCTCATGTCCGTCCGCCTCGATGGCGAGGATGAGACAACTCCGGACGGTTTTCCCGTCGTAGAGGATTGTGCAGACGCCGCAGTCGCCGCGCTCGCAGCCGATCTTCGGGCTCTTGATGCCGAGCTTCTCGCGCAGGACATCCAGCAGGATGTCGGAGGGGGAGACATCGATGCTCCGACGTTCACCGTTGAGCGTGATCGATATAGTCTTCTTCATGTGTGCTGCCTCGGAGTTGGAAAATCGAAATGTGAAAGTTGCCGGGAAGAGCCGGAGGTAAGTTTCCAGTTTCCAATTTCAAACGTCATATCAGCTCCTTCCCGTACTCGGGGCCGTCGCCCTCGAATCGTGAATCCGCCGCGCGGAGCGCGCGCTCCAACATGACGCCGAGCATGTGCAACCGGTACTCCTTCGAAGAACGGATGTCGGTGATGGGCGACGCGATTTGTGGCACCATGGCAACCGCGGAGGCGACGAGCGCGTCCGTGATCGGCTTCCCCTCGAGCAGCTTCTCGATGGGCGTCGCGCGGATCGGGGTGGGGGCGACCGAACCGAAGGCGACGCGGTAGCTCTGCCCGTGGAACAGCATGACCGTGACGCTCGCCTGGGCGAGGTCCTCGCCGCTGTAGCGGCGCAATTTCACGAAGCAGCCCGCATGTTTTCTCCGGGGCTGCGGTATGGTGATGGCGACCGCGACCTCGCCCTTGTGGAGCGACGTCTTGCGCGGGCCGGTGAACCACTCCGCGATGGGAATCTTCCGCTTGCCCTTCGGGCCGGCCACGTGAACCGTGGCATCGTAGACCAGCAGGATCGGGCCGCTATCGCAGCATGGGACGGCGGAGCAGATATTGCCGGCCATCGTCGCGCGATGCCGGATGCCGTTGGAAGCCACCCAGCCGATCATCTCGCGGATCAGCGGGAACTTCTTGCGGACCACGTTCGACTCGGCGATGTCGCTGAAGGTCGCAAGCGAGCCAATCCGGAGCGCGCCATCCTTGAGCGATACGCCGTCCAGCCCGCGGATGCCCTTGAGGTCGATCACCGCCTCGGGGCGGACGATGTCCTCCGTCATCAGGCTGATGAGGTCGGTACCGCCCGCGAGCAGGCGACCGCGGTCGCCGTAGCGCGCCAGTGCCCGCGCGGCCTCGGCAACCGATGCGGGCTTCAGATAATCAAACGCACGAGCAATGGTCATGATGCTCCCTTCCGCGTTCCGCTCTCCTGATTCAATTACTTGGGCGGCAGCATCGCGACGATGCGACACTGCGCCGATTCCAGTTCAATTCCGCGCATCGGGAAGCAGCCGATCCAGCAGCGCTGGTTGCTCAGCTTCCCGATCTCGCCGCCGATATTCTCCGCATGCACGAGTTTCTTGGGGAACAACTTGAGATGCATGACCTGGTAGTAGTAATCCGGCGGGAACATCTCGTCCCAGCTCTTGCCGTACTTCGCCTTCAGCTTGGCCTCGGCCTCGAGGAACCGTGCCGGATGCCAGGTGCGGATAATCGTGTTCATGGGGTGATCCGCGCTGCCGCAGTCGACGCCGATCCACTTGATCTTCATCTTCAGCGCCCACTTGTCGAAGCCGGGGCCGGGGCCAGGATGTTTCACGAAGTAACGGACTTCGTCCGAACCGGGCTGATCCCATGCGTAGCGATTGTAGCCGGTGTTGATGATCAGGATGTCGCCCTTCCGGATGTCCGCGCGTTTCATCAGCATTTCGGGCGAATAGAGGTCATAGTCGCCGACGTCTTTTGAAATATCGACGACGACGCCGGGGCCGATCCACTCCTTGATCGGCACGTTGCCGATCGACCGGCCACTGGCATGGAAATGGATTTCACCATCCATGTGCGTGCCCACGTGGTTGCTCATGGTGATGATCTGCCCGTTCGCGCCTTGGCCCATGTGTGCGCCGGCGATGCGCTTGAAATACTGGATGCCCATCGGCATATAGCTCGGCCACGGCGGCGTGTGAATGCTTAGCCGCTGGGTCAGATCGAACACGCGCGCTTCAGCCATTAATTTGATGAAATCGTTAGTCTTCATTTTCCCGCACCTCCGGTTTCGTGTTGTTCGTGTCTTTCGTGGTTACTTCTTTAATCCTTTTGCCAATCCTTCAAACGCCTTCCGGAACGGTTCCAGCGGGGCGTTCAGCACGCCCGCGCCGATCTGGCCGACACCCGCCTGCTTGTGCGCGACACCGGTGTCGATGAACGGAAGGATGTTCTTCTCGATGATCTTCACGACGTCGATGCCAGTCGGTGTGCCGCGGAAATTGAGCGCCGGCACCTGGTACGCGTTATTCTCCCCGGCGGTGATTTCGTACATCTGTGTCGTGTAGCGAATCGAGTCGGCGACCTGGCCGCCGACGAACTGGACAATCGCAGGCGCGGCGGCGATGGCGAAGCCGCCGAGGCCGTTGGTTTCCGTGATCGCGCTGTCGCCGATGTCCGGATTCGCGTCGGCCTTCGTGTAGCCGGGGAAATACAGCGCATCCGGCACGTCGGCAGGCCCGGTGAACCACGCGTTGCCCGTGCCGGCGAGTTGTACGCCGAAGTCGGTGCCGTTGCGCGCCATGACGACTGCCACGCTGCTATTGGGGATGTTGCGCGCGGCATCGAGTGTCGCCTTCGATGCGGGCATGGAGAGGTTCAGGAAGAAGTGGTCGTTATGGTTGATGAACTCCAGCACGTCGGAAGCGGTCTTCGGATCCGGCGCAGTGGTGATGACGGCCGGTGCAATCGTGCGATAGAGGATGGACGTTCCCGCGCGATTGCGGTTGTGGACCTCGTCGCCCATATGCAGCGCCTGCGCAATGATGTTCTTCAAATCGATCACGCCGATTTTCGCGATGGCCTTTTTCAGCGTCGGATAGAGCACGCGCTCCATCCATTTGAGTCTCGCCACAACATCGTCCCCGTAGGCGCCGTAGCGCAGCACTTTGCCCAGCCCCTCGTTCTGCGTGCAGTAGGCGAAGTTGCCGAACGTGGCATTCTTCAGGACGAACACGGGCATGGAAGGGGAGATGATGCCGGCCATAGGGCCGACTGATGCGTGCTCGTGGCAGGGCGCATATTTGATGGTGCCGGATGACGCGAGGGCCTCGGCCTCTGTCGGGTTCTTTGCGCGGCCTTCATAGATCAGTGCGCCCATGATCGCGCCGCGCATCGGGCCGCACATCCGTTCCCAAGTCACCGGCGGGCCGGCGTGCAGGATCAGGTCGCGTTTCATGCCGGGGATGATGTCGATCGCGCGCTCCATGCCCACGAGCTGCGGCATGCCGCCCAAGATGATTTCGATCGCCTTGCGGTTGGCCTTCTCAATGGCCGGTCGCCGTGCCGCGATGATCCGCAGAAGCTTGTCATCCATGTCCACCGGTGGCTTCCAGTCCACCTGTACCGCCTGTGCGCCGGAGGATGCCAGCGCATCCTTGAACGACGACAAGCCGAAGTTGACCACCTTGAGGTCCGTTTCAAAAAGCTGGTTAATGCCGCTCTTCTTCTTGCTCACTTCCCACCTGCCTTTGCCGCGTTGCCGGCGTATGCACACGCTGCGGCGTTGCTCGGCATCACGATGGCTCCAGCAGCCTTCAGGGCTTTGACCACCCGTGAACGATTCTGCGGGTCGCCGTCGGTGCCGGTGACCGAACATACCACCGGAACTTTGCGCGAGGCCGTGCGGATCACCGGTGCAAGTTCCGCGGCCGGGTCCATGTTCGAGCCGTAACCGAGTACGACGTCCAGCAGGATCACGGCAGTCTCGGGATCAGCCGCCTCCGCCAGAATCCGTTTGTTGCGTAACGAGAAGTCGATCATCGGATGCGGTCGGCCGACGGTAAACTCGTCCTCGCCCAGATCGACGAACGAGTGCTTCTGGCTCTTCAACGAATCCTTGAGCCGCTTCGTCCTGCCGGTCGGCGCGTTGGAGTAGAGTTGGCCGAGCGTGTCCTCGAGAATGATTTGCGCTTCTGCGCAGAACGTTCCGCCGCTGAACAAGCCCCGGACGTATTTGCGGCGGCCGCGGGCGCGCCGCGGCCGGCTCTGAGATCCGACCCTATCTTGAAGGTCTTCAATCTTGCGGCCTGTCGCGAGCGCAACTGCTTGCAGCGCAGCCTCTTCCAGCGTCTTTGGTCCGTCTCCTTCCGCGCCGAGAAGTAGCGAGACAACGGGCTTACGGATGCGGCGCACTTCACGGCGGACGCGGTTCAGCACGCTGGGGTGGGGCGGTTTGGAGACGAGCAGGATGACCTTCGTCTGCGGGTCGGCGGCGAGCGCCTTCAGGCCGGCGAGGAACATGATGCCGCCGACTTCCTTCTTTACGTCGCGCCCGCCCGTGCCGATTGCCTGTGAAATACCGGAGCCTTCGTTGGAGATGATGGTGCTGACTTCCTGGAGTCCGGTTCCGGCGGCGGCGACGATGCCGATCGGGCCGCGGCGAACCACGTTGGCGAAGGCGAGCGGGATGCCGTTGATGATCGCCGTGCCGCAGTCGGGACCCATGACGAGCAATCCCTTCTTTGCCGCGAACTTCTTGAGTTCGATTTCCTTCTCGATCGGCACGTTGTCGGAAAAGAGCATGACGTGCAGGCCCTTCTCAAGACAGCGCATCGCGAGCGAGCCGGCATAACGACCGGCGACGGAGATCAACGCGAGGTTCGCGCCCGGCAGAACCTTCACGGCGCCGTCGAGATCAGACGGGAGCGTTTCACCGGAGGAAGTCCCGACGGCCGCGGCCTTGCTCTTGAGCGCGGCCTCGGCTGCGTTCAAAGCGGCCTCGGCTGTCTTGGCATCGCGCGCCTTCACGGCCAGCAGCAGGTCGGTATCGGTTGCCTTGGCAAAATCGGAGATCAGCAGGCCGGACGCCTTGAGGATGCCGAGGTTCGACTTCGTGCCCATGACAAGCGCGGCTTCGGCGACGCCGTCCGTGCCGGCAATGCTTTTGCCTACGCGCATCAGCGAGACGGAATCGTGGTAGGCGCCCTTTTTGATTCTGCCGAGGGTAATCATTTTCGAGCCTTTGTTTTGAGGTTCCCCGTGGGTTCACCCCACGGGGGCCAGAATTCTGCCTCCTGCCGGTCAAGCCGGCAGGGAGGCAGGAGCATGGAGGCTCCCCGTGGGTTGACCCCACGGGAGCCAGAATTCTGCCTCCTGCCGCGCAAGGTGGCAGGGAGGCTCTTCAACATCAACACGAACCCTGCGGTGAGGTCGGCGCCCGACGTTTCGCCGAGGGCAAGTACGCGACGGCCGCAGGAACGAACTTCGCGCGCGCTGCCGTGAAGCAGCGCGCCGATCAGGTTCTTCATCGGTTCAGCGACGAATCCGTCGCGGGCGAGGCCGAGAAAATGGGCGGAGAGCCGATGCCGAGTCCTCGCTGCAGCGTGGATCGTGGCAATCGCGCGGGAGTAATCGGTGTTTGTCAGGTTTCCTGCGAGATGCAGGGCCATCATTGCGCCTGCGAGGAAATCGTCGCCGCCCGGTGTCAGGCCAAAGCCACAACCGGCGAGGAGACGGCTCCCGCGCGCGAGCCGGCGCGGGTTGTTTAATCCGTCGAGCATGTCCTTCGCGCCCGCACGAATGCGCCGCGCAAACTGGCGGGAGAGCAAATCGGGCCCGGGCGCAGCGTGGGGGTCGAGCAGGAGCAAAAAGTTCCAAGGGTTGGAAAACTGGGGTACCCATTTTTCCAAGGATTTGAAATTTCGTGCGAAGCGCCGGCCGGGTACCTCATCGCGCGCGAGGTCGGAGCGATAGACCGGAGTCCGGCGGATGACGTGGCGGCGATCGGAGAGGGTGACTGAACCGCGGCGGATGATCAGGCGTGGCGCGGCGCCGCAGAAGTCGCGCGCGGAACCTGCGACGACAAGGTTGGCCGGGCCAGCGCCGATCTCGGCGCTGACGACGGACACAAGGCGGCCGCCGCGGACGAAATTCACGGCACGATCAAAGCGGGAGTGAACGCAATACGTTCCTTCCCGCACTCTGTCGCCGATACTCAGCAGCATGAGCGGTTCCTGTCGGCGCCGCCTTGGGGCAACGCCTATTTCACCTCGGAGAAAATCATACCGAGGTGTTTCCGAAGATCGCTTTGTCTCACCACCGAGACGCTGCCCGTCACGGCCATGCCGGTGCGGGGTTTATCGATGTTGAGTTGGCCCAGGATGCGGAGACCGTTCTCCAACTCGACAATGCCGAGCAGGAGCGTGGGCACGTTGAAATCGCCGGGCAGCGTGTGCAGCCGGGTGAAGGTCAGCAGCTTGCCTTTTCTCGGCAGGGGCACGGGTTCGAATTCATTGTGCTCGTTGGCATGGCACTTCTTGCAGACCATGCGGTAGGGGTAGTGGAGCTGGCCGCATTTCCGACATTTATAGGCATAGATTTCGGCCATGGCTAATCCTCCCGGATAAAGGTCAGGCAGACGACGTTGTTGCCGAATCCGCCGAAGTTGCAGGTGAAGCCTACCTTCGCATCCTTGACCTGGCGTTTGCGCGCTTCGCCGCGCAGTTGGGTGACGATTTCGTGCGCCTGCCCGATCCCGGTTGCGCCGACGGGGTGTCCCTTGGCCTTGAGGCCGCCGGACGTGTTGATCGGGATCTTGCCGCCGATGCGGGTCTCGCCCTTTTCGAGCGCGATGTGACCCTGCCCTTTCTTGAAGAAGCCGACTTCCTCGCTCTCGACGATCTCGAGGATGGTGAACGCATCGTGCAGTTCGGCCACGCTGACATCGGATGGTTTCACACCGGCCATCTTGAACGACTGCTCGGCGGCGCGGCGCACGGCCAGCAGGTCCGTCGGGTTCTCGCGCTCGTGTACCGCATGCGTGTCGGTCGCCTGGCCGACGCCGGCGAGGCGGACGAGCGGGCGGCCGGTCTTCTTTGCGACTTCCTTCGTGGCGAGAATGACGCATGCGCCGCCGTCGGAAACGGGGCATAGATCGAAGAATCGTAGCGGCTCGGCGACGTACGGGTTGTTCGTCAGCGCCTCGGGTCCGTCGAGGATGCCCTCGATCGTGATCTTCTGGTGCAGGTGGGCGAACGGGTTGAGCATCGCGTTGTCGTGGTTCTTCACCGCGACCATGGCGAGGTGGCGCGAGGTGACGCCGTACTGCTCCATGTAGAGCCGGGTGAACATGCCCGCGAGGGAGGGCAGGGTCACGCCGTAGATGTATTCCGCGATCTGGTGCGTGAGCGTGGCGACGAAGTCCGTCGCCTCGAGGTTGTTGGTTTCGCGCATGCGTTCCGCGCCGGTGACCATGACAACGTCGTGGAGGCCGGAGGCGACCGCCATGAAGCCCTGCTTGATGGCGGAAGCGCCGGAAGCGGGTCCGTTTTCAATCGTTTCCGCGCCGGCGGGTGTGAGGCTGAGGGTATCGATCACGGCGCTGGCGAGCGCGGTCTGACCGTTCACGCGGCCGCTGCCCATGTTGGCCACGTAGAGGTGATCGATCTTCGACAGCCCGGCGTCCTTGAGGGCGATCATCGCCGGATAGGCGGCGATTTCGGAGATGGGGTAATCGAGCCGGGAGAAGCTCGTGATGCCGATGCCGACGACATAGACCTCGCGCATGTTACGCCTTCCCTTCGGGGCCGTCGGCTTCGCCATGCTCGAGCCTCCAGCGCTGCTGGAGGATCGCGGTGCCGGTGGGGTCCTTCATGGCCCGCGTGGCTGCCATGAGATCCGCGGGCGGTTTGGGCGGGTTGGATGGCGGAAGAATCTTGTCCTGCGCCTTCTTCAGTTCATCCGGCGGGACGGGGCGGCGGCCGACGACGAGCGTGCTGCGCGCCTTGTTGAATAATTCCTTGGTCAGCGCCCACGAGGGGACGCCGCCGAGTTCGTGGGCGATGTCGAACCGCTTCTCGAGCTGGTACTCGATCATCCACCGGCGGAAGCCGATGGGCGATTCGGCGACGATGAGGACCTCCTTCTGGCCGACGATGTCGAGGTGGTACTCCATCTTGGCCGCGAAGGCGTGAGCGCCGACGCGGAGGCCGCGCCGGAGGGCGAGGGTGTGGTAGGACACGCCGACGTCCTTGCTGGCAAAGCGGCCGTTGACGATCGCGGCGAGCTCGCCGTTGATCTGGGCGATCAGCACGTACTCGTCCTGAACGCGATGGCGGTAGTAGCCGAGCAGTTCGGCGTACACGCGTACGGAAACGATGTCGTAGAAATCGCGCTCGACGTGGATCAGCGGTTCCACGTGCGGAAGGAGGTCGGGAATTTCTTCGCGCCCCACCTGGCGGACGACCATGTTCTCGCCGCTGGCGAGCTGCATGAACTTGGGTGGAAACGGCGGCGCGGGGTGATCGATCGGCCGGAGGATTTTCTCGAGTTCTACCGCCATAAGACCCCCTTTCAAGGTGCCTCAAGTTATGTACGGCTCGGTGCCTGAAATGTTAATACGGGCAGGGGGGAAAGGCGAGTGCCGAAACAGTGATCGGTGACCCGTGAGTAGTTGGCGGTTTTTGAGTGACAATGGGCCGGGATCGGGAACAATAGTCCGGCACGCAGTGCCAAGGTTTCCGTGTTGTAAGCGAAAGGAATCCAACGATGGCCAGGTCCCGAACCGCATCAGGGCTGAAGTCCCGCGTGAAACGCGTGACGGTTGCCGGCGTACAGGTCTCCCCGCGCCCGAACGATATTCCCCACAACGTGGAGATGGTGATCTCGTGGTTTCGGCGCGCGGTGCGCGAGACGGATGCGCGACTGGTCGTGTTCCCGGAGAGCATCACCACCGGGTTTCATCCCGGCATGCCGCTGGAGCAATTTCACGATCTGCTGCCGCGCCGCGTCGAATCGATGCTGGCGCCGATCCAGCAGGTGTGCCGCGAGAAGAAGTCTTATTGCGTGGTACCGACCTATGAGCGCGGGCGCGGGCATCGCACGATCTACAACAGCGCGTTCCTGATCGACGGGCGAGGCGATATCGCCGGCGTCTACCGCAAGACGCATCCGTTTCCGACGGAGCGGTTGAGCGCGGGCGGCTGGACGACGCCGGGCATGGAGTATCCCGTGATTCCGACCGAGTTCGGCGCCGTCGGCATGATGATCTGCTACGACGGCGATTTCCCGGAAGTGTCACGTATCCTCGCGATCAAGGGTGCGCAAATCATCGCGCGGCCGTCCGCGCTGCTGCGCGGGTTCGACGTGTGGGAGATGACGAACAACGTGCGTGCCTATGACAACCACGTCTACCTCGTGGCGGTCAACGCGGTCGGCACCGATGCGTCCGGCACGCACTACTTCGGCCACAGCATGATCGTCTCGCCGACGGCGCAGGCGCTGGCCGTGGCGCGCGGCACGGAGGAGATCATCTACGCGGAACTGAATCCCAATCCGCTCAAACGGCTGGGGTTGGGTTCCGATGCGCCGATGCTGTTCGACCATCTTGAGGACCGCAATGTCGCGTCGTACGGTTCGGTGTTGTCGCGGTCGGTCCGCAGCCCGTTCGAGCCGGCGAAGAGGTTCAGTATTCACAAGCACACGCCGCAACGCGGGAAGAAGTCCGGGAGGTCCTCATGAAGTTCGACCGCAACAGGAAGGACTACGAGGAGCGCATCCGCCGGGGCCGCGCGTTCGCCGACGGCAAGCTGGTGCCGAAGGAGCGCGTGGTGGACCTGCTCAACGCCGTGCTGAAGCGGGGCGACCGGGTGTGCATCGAGGGCGACAATCAGAAGCAGGCCGATTTCCTCGCAAAGCGGCTGCTCGAGGTGGATCGCAAAAAGATTCGCGACCTGCACATGGTGCAGTCGACGCTCGTGTTGCCGGAGCACGTCGAGCTGTTCCGGCAGGGCATTGCGTCGCGGCTGGATTTTGCCTACTCGGGCCCGCAAGCGAAGAACCTCTATCAATTGGTGGCCGAGAAGAAGGTCCGCATCGGGGCGATTCACACGTACCTGGAGCTCTACGGCCGTTACTTCGTGGACCTTTGTCCGCAGGTGGCGATGCTCGTTGCCGAGGCTTGCGACGACGAGGGCAACATCTACACCGGGTTCAATACGGAAGATACGGCGCTGATCAGCGAGGCAGCCCACTTCAAGTCCGGCGTGGTCATCATCCAAGTGAAGGAGAAGGTGCGCAAGCTGCCGCGCGTGGACATTCCCGCGGGCTGGGTGGACTTCATCGTCGTCACCGGCGAGGAGTATCACCTGCAGGCGCTTTTCACGCGCGACCCGGGGAAGATCACTGCATCGCAAGTGCTCATGGCGATGATGGTGATGAAGGGTATCTACAAGGAATACCAGGTGCGGTCGCTGAATCACGGGCTTGGCTACGCCACGGCGGCGATTGAGCTGCTGCTGCCCACCTACGGGCGCGAGCTGGGCCTGAAGGGCAAGTGCTGTACGCACTGGGTGCTCAATCCGCATCCGACGCTGATCCCCGCGATCGAGCGCGGCTTCGTGGAGCACATCTATTCCTTCGGCGGCGAGCCGGGCATGGAGGCGTACACGCAGGCGCGGGGCGACGTGTTCTCGATCGGCTCCGACGGTAACCTGCGCTCGAATCGGTGCTACGCGCACATTGCGGGGTTGTACGCCATCGACTTGTTCATCGGCGCGACGCTGCAGATGGACGGGGATGGAAATAGTTCCACAGCCATCAAGGGTATGATCGCCGGATTCGGCGGGGCGCCCAATCTCGGCGGCACCCCGCCGGGGCGGCGGAATTTCACCGAGGCGCTGGTGCGGGCGGGTCGCTGGGACGGGAAGGTGTTCCAGGGTCGCAAACTCGTCGTGCAGATGACGCCGACGGTGAGCGAGAAGAAGCAGATCCCGGTGTTCGTCGAAGAGCTCGACGCGATGACGCTTTACCGGGACAAAGTTTTTGCGAAACCGCCGGTGATGATCGCGGGCGACCAGGTGACGCACGTGGTGACGGAGCGTGGCATCGCGTATCTCGACCGCTGCAAGGATTTGGCGACGCGGCGGCTGGCGATCGCCGCCGTGGCGGGCGACACACCGGTTGGCCGTACGATCAAGAAATCACAGGTGGGTCCGCTGCGACGCGCGGGCATTGTGAAGACGGCGGAAGACTTGGGGATCGATGTTCAGAAGGCGACGCCGGACCGGTTGGCGGCGCACAGCCTGGCCGATCTCGTGCGGATTTCGAAGGGCCTGTATTCTGTGCCGCCCGGCGTCACGGGGTGAACATTTCGTCGAGGCGCAAAGCCTCTCCTTCAGCAGATTGCCGGAGGACGTGCTCCTACCGCTCCCAGTACGTCTTGAGCTTGGCCAGACCTTCCTTGATCAGGGGCAGATCGATGCCGGAGTAGGCGAACCTAATGTACACGCGATCCTCGCCGGGCAGGGGTCGGCCGAAGTGGCCGCGGGAGCAGAACGAGATGCCGGTGGCGTGGAGAGTGTCCAGGCGGAACTTCTGTTCGTCGGTGTATCCGAGCCGATGGAACACGTCGGTGACATCGGGGAAGAGGTAGAACGTGACCTCGGGCTTGTAGACCGTGACGCCCTTGATGCTGTTCAGCGCGTCCACGAGCACGTCGCGCCGCTCACGGAGGATGCGGATGATGTCCAAGGGGCCGGACTGATCGCCCTTCAGCGCTTCGACACCCGCGATCTGGACGAATTGGGGCGTGCATGACTCCTGGTTGACGTTCAGCTTGTTGATCACGTCGATGATTTCCTTGGGTCCAAGCGCCCCGCCGAGCCGCCAGCCCGTCATGGCGTAGCGTTTGGAGAAAGTCATCAGGATGACGGAGCGTTCCATCATGCCCGGTATGCTGGTGATGCTCTTGCTCTTGCCCGAGTAGCGAGTGTGGAAGTACGGCTCATCGGCGAGCACCCACAGGTTGTGGCGCATACAGAAGTCGGCCAGCCATTGCAGTTCGCTGTCGTCCGACTCTGCGCCCAAGGGGTTCTGCCCGTTGTTGAACACGATGAACCGCGTGCGCTTGGTGACCAACGACTCCATCTTGTCGCGCTGGAGCCGGAAGCCGTCCTTCGTCATCGTGTAGCCGTACGGCACAGCCGTGCCGCCGAGGAATTGGATCTGGGACTCGTAAATTGGATAACCCGGGTTCGGGTAGAGCGCCTCGTCACCCTCGTTCATGAGCGCCTGGAAAAACTTGCCGATGACCGGTTTGCCGCCCGGCTGGATCGACACGTTCTCTGCGGCGAAGTGTATGCCGCGATTCTTCCCGAGGTCCGCGGCGATGACCTCGCGCAGCTCGGGGATGCCCGCGGCCGGACAGTAACCGGTCTTGCCATCCAGCAGAGCCTTGTGGGCTGCTTCGATGATGTTCAGCGGCGTGCGGATATTCATGTCGCCGAGGTGGAACGGATAGACCTTGTTCCCTTTGGCCGCCCAAGCGCGTGCGTCGTCCGAGACGGCAAAAGCAGTTTCGACACCCAAGCGGGATATGCGTGTGGCAAGGTTCATCGCGAGGTCCTCCTAGTAACGTAACCCGAGTTAACATACCGACATGGGTCGGGCGTGTTCAGCCATCGCGGAGTCTTTCGACCTATATTTTTCCGTGCCGGCGCGGTATTGGTGAGCTGTTGGTTCCGTGTTCTTTATGGCGCGGATTACAATTACGAGTACGAGTGCGAACAAGAGCACGAGGAGAGACCCCATGAGTGTTGCCTTCGGACCCCGCCGCGCTGTAATGATCAACATCGCCGACGAACTCAAGAATGGCCCTGCTCCTGTTTCAGAGGCGGATCTCAAATCATTCGAATTCCTCGACTTGGTGTATCGCTGCATGGTGGCGGTGCTCTACAACTACGTCCCGGGCTCCGGTCATCCCGGTGGATCGATTTCCTCCGGCCGTTTCGTCGAAGGCATTCTCTATGACGCAATGGATTACGATTTCTCGGACCCGGATGCAGCGGGCGCGGACATGATTTCCTACGCCGCGGGCCACAAGGCCTTGGGGTTGTACGCGATGTGGGCGTTGCGCAACGAGGTGATGCGGATCGCGCGGCCCGACCTGTTGCCCAAGCGCGCCGAGCTTCAGTTCCGGCTCGAGGACCTGCTTGGCTTCCGGCGCAACCCGACGAACGACACGCCGCTGTTCAAGCAGTTCAAGGCCCGCGCGCTGGACGGACATCCGACGCCCGCGACGCCGTTCATTCGTCTTTCCACCGGCGCATCCGGCGTGGGCGTGGCCGCTTCCTTCGGCCTTGCACTGGGCGCAAGGGACATCTATCGCGCGGATTCGCCGCGCGTGCACATTGTCGAAGGCGAGGGCGGGATGACGCCTGGCCGCGTGGCCGAGGCCTTTGCCGCCGCCAGCTCGACGCGCCTTGGCAACATCATCATGCACATCGACTGGAACCAGGCGTCGATCGACAGCAACCGGGTATGCCGCGACGGCAATCAGCCCGGCGACTACGTCCAGTGGGATCCGGCCGAATTCGCCTACCTGCATGACTGGAATGCGATTCTCGTGCCGGACGGCAAAGATTTCCGCCAGGTGTTTGCGGCGCAGCACCGCGCGCGGGCGCTGGACAACGGGCAGCCGACGGCGATTGTCTATCGCACGGTCAAGGGTTGGCAGTATGGCATCGAAGGCCGTGCGTCGCACGGCGCAGGCCACAAGCTCTGCTCGGCGGGCTACATGTCCGCTGTGATGCCGCTTACCGTTGAGGCACAGACGCGCCTGCCGCAGTGCCAGAGCGATATGCGCTGTGGCGGCACCGACCGCAATATTATCGAGCAGTGTTACTGGGACGCGCTGTTGGTGGTGCGCGAGTCGTTGACGAAGCACCGCGATCGTATCGCGCCGTTGGCCGAACGGATTGCAGCATCACGCGAGCGCCTGCAGAAGCGCGGCCGGAAGCCGCACGCCGGCGCGCCGAAGATTTCTGCGATCTACGACCGGAAGCAGGTGGACCCGAAACAGGTGCCTGCGGGCTTGGTACTGAAATCCGGTTCCTCGACGACGCTGCGCGCGGCGCTTGGCGATGTGCTGGGCCATCTCAACAAGCTCAGTGGCGGGGCCATCCTGACTGCGTCTGCCGACCTGCTGGGTTCCACATCGGCGTCGAACGCTGCCAAGGGATTCCCGGAAGGCTTCTTGCAGTACGATGCGAACCCGGACGCGCGATTAGTCGCGACAGGGGGCATCTGCGAGGACGCCATGGCCGGCATTCTGTCGGGTCTTTCCACCTATGGTTTCCATGTCGGCGCAGGTTCGTCGTACGGCGCATTCGTTGCGCCGCTCGGGCACATTGCCGCGCGGTTGCACGGCATTGGCAACCAGGCGCGGCAGGCTCTGGTCCCGGACGATCCGTTCAAGCCGTTCATTCTGATCTGCGCACATGCCGGATTGAAAACGGGCGAGGATGGCCCGACGCATGCCGATCCGCAGCCGCTGCAACTGCTGCAGGAGAATTTCCCGAAGGGCGTGATGATCACGCTTACGCCGTGGGACCCGCAGGAGATGTGGCCGCTGGTGATCACGGCGCTGCAGAAGCGGCCGGCCGTGATCGCGCCCTTTGTCACGCGGCCGAATGAGAACGTGCTGGATCGTGCGGCGCTGAAACTGTGCCCGGCGGGCGACACTGTCACCGGCCTGTACGCTTTGCGGAAAGCGGATCCGGCCCGCCGCCGTGACGGCACGATCGTGCTGCAGGAGAGCGCGGTGGCCTATGCCTTTGTCGAGGAAGCGTTGCCGCTGATCGACAAGGCGGGCCTCAACCTGAATGTATTCTACGTTTCGTCGGCGGAGTTGTTTGATCTCCTGCCCGACGCCGAGCGCGAGAAGATATTCCCCGAGGAACTTGCGCAGGAAGCGATGGGCATCACCGGGTTCACATTGCCGACGATGCACCGCTGGGTGCGGTCGGCGCGCGGATTGGCGCACACGCTGCATCCGTTCATGCGGGGTCACTTCCTGGGCAGCGGTGCGGGAGCGGCCGTGCTGGCCGAGGCGCATCTCGACGGTGCAAGCCAGTTCAAGGCGATCGAGAAGTACATCAAAGCGCGCGGATAGAGGGTGTCGGGAGCAAGGGCAAGAGCGAGAGCATGTGCCTTCGGCAGTCGTCTTGCCCCTTGCTTGAAAGGATTCCTTTTCCGTCCCACTCTCTCCCTGTCTTCATTGCAAGTCCCCCTCCTCTCTCTTTTCTTGCACGTAGAGCAGAGACTTCATGCGCATATGCGCATGAAGTCATATGCGTTGCGAGGGTTGAGGCCTCTGTGAGTCGCGAAAGATGAAATATTCGTGAGTCGTGAGGGATGAGATCTTCAGCACGGGCGGCGCCAGCCAGTTCGCAGCGATCGAGAAGTACATCAAGGCGCGCGGCTGAAGCCGCGCGCGGTCTTCCGCGTAAACGCGGAACTCGGGCGGTCGGAGTCCCGCCTTTAGGCGGAAGCGTTTGGCCACGCTTCAGCGTGGCGACTCACAGGTCAGGCTCGTCCCATCCGTGCCCCATTTCAAGAACTGGGTATTTCTTCCATGTGCGCTCAGCATAGTCCCTTCCGACCCGATCCAGATATGGGGCTGCACTGGAAAACGGCCAATCGGTCCAGCGAGCGGCATACCCGTGGCGGACGGCATTGTGGTGAATGTAGTTGAGGGTGGCCCAGCGGTGATCGACAGACCGGACAGGCTTCAGCAGGCAGGCATGCCAGCATTTGCGACCCGCTGCGTTGTCCTCGACGTTCCATGTGTGAGAAGTGCGCCCATGAAGTTGTCCAAGGGCTTTGCGCAGCCGGGTCACATCAATGCATTGGACCAGTGCATGGTAGTGGTTGGGCAGAATACACCATGCCATGGTGACGAGGGTTTCCGCTCTCAGAAACGCATCCAAATCGTTGGAGAAGGATGAGAGTCGTTGTGGGGTTGATCCGAGCAGCATGGCGTGCTCGTAGCAGGATGCGGCCAGATGAAACCAATTTGTCTCCAGTCCGTGCGGCGGTCGGTGCCAAGGCTGCTTTGATATCTGGCGCAGCCTGAGAACATCGGCTCGCTGGGCGGGTGTCATCTTGCGCCAGTTGTACATGTGTTTATCCCCGGGTCTAAGGGGGCGCATGATGTCTCAAACTGTGTCTGCAGCGAAGTCTTTTTTTGCGCGCGGCTGAAGCCGCGCGCGGACTTCCGCGTAAACGCGGAACTCGGGCGTCAGCACTGCGCGGCGCCGGTCGGATCTGGCGGTACGGCGGGGGCTTCCTTGCCGGCGCGTTTTCGCCAGAGTTGTGCGAGCCCGCCGAGCGCTGTTTCGCGGTAAGCTGCCTGCAGGTCGTGGCCGGTTCGGTACATGACCTCGACCACATCATCAAAGCTCACCAGGTGTTTCCCGTCGGTCAGCGTTGCGAACATGGCGCATTCGAACGCGCGCAGGCAGGCGGTCATGTTGCGTTCGATGCAGGGAATCTGGACGTAGCCCTCCACCGGATCGCACGTGAGGCCGAGGTGATGCTCCATGCCGATCTCAGCCGCGTACTCGATCTGCCGGATATTTCCACCCAGGATTTGTGCGCCCGCGGCGGCGGCCATGGACGACGCTGAGCCGATCTCGCCCTGGCAGCCGACCTCGGCGCCGGAGATCGATGCATTGGCTCGGATCACCGCGCCGAACAACCCCGCCGTGGCCAGCGCCTTGAGGATTGTATCGGTCGGCACCTTCTTGATCGTTTCGTAATAGTAGAGCAAGCCGGGCACAACGCCCGCGGCGCCGCAGGAGGGGGCGGTGACAATCTGGCCGCCAGCGGCGTTTTCCTCCGCGACAGCGAGAGCGAAGGCGGAAAGATAGGTCAGCCCGCGATGTGGCGTATCAAGTTCCGCAGCCTTTTCGTAGATGCTTCGGGCGCGGCGTCGCAGCTTGAGAGAGCCGGGAAGAAACTCTTCCCTGCTTTCGATGCCGCGGACGACGCAGCGCTTCATGGCGTCCCAAATGGGGGTGAGGCGTTGCCAGATGTCTTCTTCCTGCCGTTCGAGATACTGCCAGAAATTGAGGCCGCGATCTTCGCAGAAGGAGAGGGTGCTGGAGATGGTGCGCGCCGGGTAGCGTTTCACTTCCTTGTCGCCGGTCAGTCCGTTGGCGTCAACGAGATTGCCGCCGCCGATGCTGAAGACGGTCCACTCTTTCAGGAGTTGGCCTTTGCGATCCAGCGCTTCGAAGCGCAGGGTGTTGGGATGACTCAGGGCCGTGGTCGTCGTATCCCAGACGAACTCGTGAGGAATAGAGCCGAGCGCCTCGCTGATACTTTTGTCGGTGAGATGGCCCCTGCCGGTGGCGGCAAGGCTGCCGAAGAGCGTGATACGAATACGGGCGGGCGGCTGTTCCATCATCTTCAGAAACCACTTCGCCGCGCGTTGCGGCCCCATGCTGTGGGAGCTCGATGGTCCGCTGCCGATTTTGAATATCTCGAAGATGGAACCGACGTAAGGCTGCATGGTGGGTACAGCTTACCCCGGTTTCTCTTGGCTTTCACGCATATTTGAATGGTAGGATGACCGCCATGGCGGTGGGCTAAACGCCGCAGGCTTTCTTTGGTAGAATACACGCCGTTGACCATGGCGTTTCGCCGACAAGGAGCTACGGAGAGATGAAGAAGAAACAGCCCCCCCGACCGAGCATTTCCAGCCTGATCTCAGACATTCGCAAACTCAAGGCCGACCTGTGCGGGAAAGACTTTCTGCTGACGTGGGACAAGTCCGTCCCCGAATTGAAGCTCGTGGTGCAGGTGGCGGAGGCTTTGAAACAACTGCACGCGAAGAACATTTCCGCCAAGGTCTTTGAGACGGGGCTGGCCGTTTCGAACTTCCGCGACAATTCGACCCGGACACGCTTCTCCTTTGCATCCGCCTGCAATCTGCTCGGCCTTGCGGTGCAGGATCTTGACGAAGGCAAATCGCAGATCGCCCATGGCGAAACCGTTCGCGAGACGGCGAACATGATCTCGTTCCTCACCGAGGTGATTGGTATTCGTGACGACATGTTCCTTGGCGCGGGTCACACCTACATGCTGGAGGTCGGCGAGGCGTTGGATGATGGATTCAAGCGCGGCGTGTTGAACCAGCGTCCGGCCATTGTGAATCTGCAGTGCGACATCGATCATCCGACGCAGAGCATGGCGGACTTGATGTGGCTGCGCGAATACTTCGGCGGGATCGAGAATCTGAAGGGCAAGAAGATTGCCATGACGTGGGCCTACTCGCCGAGCTACGGCAAGCCGCTCTCCGTGCCGCAGGGCATCATCGGTTTGATGACGCGATTTGGCATGCATGTCTCGCTCGCGCATCCGGAGGGATACGACCTGATTCCGGATGTGATCGAGGTGGCGAAGAAGAACGCGAAGGCGGCGGGCGGCAGTTTCACGCAGGGGACATCGATGGAGGCCGCGTTCAAGGATGCGGACATCGTGTATCCCAAGTCGTGGGCGCCCTACAAGGTCATGGGGACGCGGACAGAACTCCTGCGCGCGAATGATCGCGACGGTCTGAAGGAGTTGGAGAAGAAGTGCCTTGCGCAGAACGCCAACTTCAAGAACTGGGAGTGCACGGAACAGAAGATGAAGCTGACGAAGGGCGGCAAGGCGCTCTACATGCACTGCCTGCCTGCGGACATTTCCGGTGTCTCCTGCAAGGAAGGCGAAGTGGCCGATTCCGTGTTCGAACGGTACCGCATCGAGACGTACAAGGAAGCCGGCTACAAACCGTTTGTCATTGCGGCGATGATTCTGACGAGTCGATTCAAGGATCCTGCAGCCATCATTTCCGGCCTTGCCAGGCAAGGCAACAAGCGGATTGCCGGGTGAATGTCCAATGACCAATGCCCGAATGACCAGTGAAGGCGCAGCAGACGGGAGTCTTCTATTATTGGGCCTTGGTGCTTGGTCAATGGTCATTGCTCAGGAGGGTCCATTGCATGAGTAAGCCTCCTCTTGTCGTGATTGCCATCGGCGGCAACTCACTGATCAAGGATGCCAAGCACATGACGGTGCTGGACCAGTACCGGGCTGCGGGTGAGACGAGTCATCACATCGCCGCGTTGGTGAAGGAAGGCTACCGCATCGTGGTCACGCACGGCAACGGTCCGCAGGTCGGATTCATTCTCATGCGGTCGGAGATCGCAAAGACCCAACTGCACCAAGTGCCCCTGGAGAGTTGCGTGGCCGATACACAGGGCGCGATTGGTTACCAGGTTGAGCAGACGTTGATGAATGAGTTGCGGCGCCAGAATCTCAAGAAAGAGATTGTTGCCGTGGTTACACAGGTCGTGGTTGACGCGCAGGATCCGGCGTTCACACATCCCACCAAGCCGATCGGCCCGTTCTTCTCGGAAGAAGATGCAAAGCACCACCAAGAGAAGGACAAGTGGGCGGTGAAGGAGGATGCGGGCCGGGGTTGGCGTCGCGTGGTGCCCTCGCCGAAGCCGCTTGAGATTGTCGAAGAGCAGACAATTCGCACGCTCCTCGAAAACGACATCCTGGTCATCGCTGTGGGGGGCGGCGGCATCCCGGTGATTCGTCGGAAGAACGGCAATCTGCAGGGTTGCGCCGCGGTGATCGACAAGGATGCCGCGTCGAGTCTGCTCGCCCAGCATCTGGCCGCTGACCTGTTTGTGATTTCGACGGGCGTGGACAAGGTGGCCATCAATTTCGGCAAGCCCGATCAGAAGTTTCTCGACCGGATGACTGTGGCCGATGCTGAACTTTACATGAAGCAAGGGCAGTTTCCGGCAGGCAGCATGGGGCCGAAGATCGAGGCGGCCATTTCGTTCCTCCGGAACGGCGGCAAGAAGGTGCTGATCACCCAGCCGCACCTGTTGGAAGATGCCATGCACGGCAAGACGGGGACTGTCATTGTTCCGTAGAATGGGGGCTATGAATTTCAAGGGCTTCAAATGTTTTTCCTGCGGCGCGGAGCAATCCGCCTCGTTTGCCGGCTATGTCTGTCCCGCCTGCGAGGGCAACATCGAAGTCACGTACGACTACGCGGCGCTCGCGAGCGACGCGCGGGCGCTGCACAAGACGGCGGCCGGGCGGAACGATATTTTCCGTTACGCGCGATTGCTGCCGGTTACACGATTGGATCTCGCGTCTCCTCTGCGGGTGGGTATGACGCCGCTTTACCGGGCCGACCGCCTTGGCGCCGCCGCGGGGTTGAAGAATCTCTACCTGAAAGATGACGGTCTGAATCCGAGCGCTTCGTTCAAGGATCGGGCTGGTGCCGTCGCGCTTGTACGGGCGCGTGAGACGGGCGCCAAGGTGATTGCCGGTGCGAGCACAGGCAATGCGGGCAGTTCCATGGCATGCCTCGCGGCCAGCGTCGGCGTGCCCTGTGTCATCTTCGTTCCCGAGAAGGCCCCAGCGGCCAAGATTGCGCAGCTCCTCGTGTTTGGGGCGAAAGTACTCGCCGTGCGCGGCACCTATGATGATGCCTTCGAGCTTTGCATGAAGGTTTGTGCGGAACGCGACTGGTTCAACCGCAACACGGGTCTGAATCCTTTCACGCGCGAAGGGAAGAAGACCTGCAGTTTCGAGATCTGCGAGCAGTTGGAATGGAGCGCTCCGGATAGGGTGGTGGTGCCCACGGGCGACGGAAACATCATCAGCGGCATTTGGAAGGGGATGCGCGATCTGCATGCGGTGGGCTTGATCGATCGCCTGCCGAAAATCGATTGTGCGCAATCGGAGCGGAGTGCGGCAATCGTCGGAACGATTGCGAAACTGGAAACTGGAGATTCGAAATTGGGCGGGGTGGATTGGAGCTGCGTTGAAGTGGAGATGGTTCAGGCGACGACTATCGCGGATTCCATCTCGGTCGACGTGCCGCGCGATGGGCTGGCGGCTGTTCGTGCGGTGGTGGAGTCGGGTGGTGAAGCGGTAACTGTTTCCGACGAAGACATCCTGGCTGCAATTCCGGAACTGGCGCGTGGGGCGGGCGTGTTTGCCGAGCCGGCCGCGGCCTGTGCCTGGGCCTGCACGAAGAAGCTGGCGCGCGAGGGGAAGATCAAGCCCGACGAGCGCGTGGTGTGCCTGATCACCGGCAACGGGCTGAAGGATGTCGCCAGTGCGCGCAAAGCGGCGGGCGAGCCCGTGGTGATCGATCCGACGCCCGAGGCGGCCTCCGCGGCATTGCACCACCTCGGCGTGAAATAGGATGGGTCGACAATAGAAAAGGAAAGGCCCCGCGTGAGCGGGGCCTTTCTCTTTGGGAATACAGTTTGATGACGATCTAGCGGCGACGGCGGAGGGCGAGAAGCCCAAGGCCGATGATGCCGAGCAGCGAGGCCGTACCCGGTTCCGGGATCGCCACGACGTCGAACGTCACGTTGTCCAAGTAGAGAGCGCCGGCGGTGCCGCCGGAATTCTGGAAGTTGATCTCGGCGCGTGCGCTGCTGGCGGCCGATGTCACGGTGAGCGACCACGAATTCCACGTATCGATGGTACCCGCGGACCAGGCGACCCGGTTGCTCGCGAGCTGCGCGCCACCGGCGTCCAGCCAGCGAACCTGGATATCCATGCTGCCGTCATATCCGCTGTCCCACAGCGAGTAAAACGACAGGTTGTAGGCCGTGTTGGCGGTAACGGTCGGCTTCTGTTCAATGCCATCGCCAGCTCCGAGCCAGTTCTTCATCACCAACGTCTGGCTGCCTTCCTGTGGAGTCTTCCACCCGGAATTCACAGCCTCCACATCGCCCCAGCCGAACCAGTTCGTCGTTTCATTTTCCGGTGACCACGACGTCATGACGGGCGCCTCGAACCCGCCGTTAAGCAGCAGGCTGGCTTGAGTCGTCATTACGCCCGTCAACAGGACAACCATCACAACAAGTAACTTGCGCATCATCCCTTAACTCCTTCAAAGAATGTTTTGTTCCCTCTCATACACACAACCCTCAGCATCCTTCTGCCCATCCCTTTGTCTCTCTGCGCCCTCCTTTCCAAAGGTCAAAAACACGTGATTCAAATCACGGGGTGACCGGAGCAAGTTCGACGCTGTCGATTCCAAGCGCGCCATCGGCACCGATGCCGGACGCTTCAAAGACAACCTGCAGGCGTGTGGTGCCCTCGGGTGCCTTGGCGGAGACCGACTCCTTGACCCACTTGCCCTCCTTGAGTTTGTCGAGCGAGGAAGATTCGCTGGCGAGGAGTTGATTGGCGTCATCGAAGAATTCGATCTTCATGAGGCGGGTGGAGGCGGTCCAATTGTTGTCGAAGTAGAAGAGGGCGGAGAGTTGATACTTGGTGCCCGGTATCGCGGGTGCGGACTGGATGATGCCGCCATTATCGCTTCCGCTCCACGAGCCGCGGAGATACGCGGCATACATGCCTTCCGGTGGATTGTTCCACGTATCGCGAACGAAACTGCCCCACGTGGTGCTCCAGTTATTCGCGTTGAGGTCGTCCTCAAAACCGGCATTACTCAGCAAATTCGCCCCGGCAACAACTCCTGTCGCGAGGAACATCAATACGGCGAGCCATCTCATCTTCATTACAGCCTCCATTACGCGTTTTACGGATCGGCCAACCCGACCACATGTTATCGGTAACATATTAATGTTTGCCGTGTGGCTGTCAACGCGAATTGAAGGGCGTTTTTGGCGGGCGTGGAGGGGGCTGTTTTGTTGGGTGGGAGCCCTATCGCAAGGCATTGGAATGAGGTAAGTTGCTCTTCAAGCAGGATGGGTCGATGGACCCGCATCAGAAGGTTACATCATGAAATCATTCCTCCTCTCGCTGGGTGTGTTCTCCCTTGCGCTCTGTCTTCCCGCACGGGCTGCGAGCCAGCGATTCCTGGCCACTTCGGGTGATCGCCACAAATTGCGCGTGGACGATCCTGCCGTAGCGTCACAAATTCTCGCCGATGGTGGTCGGCTGATTGCCGACTACGGGTCTTTCCAGATGATGGAAGCGAATGCGTCGGCTGAGCAGACCTTCGCCGGGTCGGGCAGTGTAGAGAATCGCGATGAGGACAATCGCATCCTGTTGAACGCGGGCGAAGTGGACACAACGACGGACGTCGCGAAGTTCACACGCCGGGCTCCGACGCAGTTCGCGGGACGTCGGCTTCATCTTGTCCAATTCGCGGGTCCGGTGAAAGCAGAATGGGTGGACGAGTTGGAGAAGGCGGGACTCCAGATTGTCACCTACATTCCGAACAACGCCTACCTGGTGTATGGCGATGCGGCCGCGCTCGCGGCGGCGGGAGCCTTGGCCTCCAGCCGTCCCTTTGTGCAGTGGGAAGGTTCCTATTCCGCCGACGACAAGATTCAGCCGCGCGCGCGCAATCGTGACGCGGCGGGGCAGTACCGGATCCTCGGCACCGATCTCTTTGCCATCCAACTGGTGGACGATGACGTGGGCAATGCGGACACCCTGGCGCTCATCGATTCCATCAAGCTGGCGCCGTTGCGGCACGAGTCGAGGATGATGGGATACCGCAGCTTCGTTGTGCGTCTGCCACCGGACCAGGTGCCGGTCATCGCCGAACAGCCGGATGTGGTGTCGATCAACACCTACGTTGAGCCGAAGAAATTCGACGAGCGGCAGGACCAGATTGTTGCCGGCAATTTGAACGCCACGGGCAGCTACCCGACCAACGCGGGCTACCTTGCGTGGCTGTACTCGAAGGGCTTCACGCAGGACCAGTTCACCGCGTCGGGCTTCGTGGTGGATGTGACCGACAGTGGTGTGGATAACGGCACGAACGCGCCCAATCACTTTGGCCTCTACGTGCTGGGCAACACCGGCCTCGCCAGCCGCGTGGTGTACAACCGGCTTGAAGGCACGGCGAACTCGGGGAGCACGATCCAGGGCTGCGACGGTCACGGCAATCTCAACTCGCACATCATCAGTGGCTACAACGATGGCAGTACGTTCCCGCATCTCGATTCCGCAGGCTACCGCTATGGACTTGGTGTTTGCCCGTTTGTGAAAGTCGGCTCGTCGGTCATCTTTGACCCGGACACCTTCACCGACCCGGACTACGAGGACCTCATCTCCCGAGCCTATCGCGATGGCGCGCGGATCAGCTCCGACAGTTGGGGCGCGGATACGGCCGGCGACTATGACATTGATGCGCAGCGGTACGATTATCTTGTGCGCGACGCGCAGCCAGCCAGCGCCGCGGTCGCGACGGCTGGCAACCAGGAAATGACGATTGTATTCGCCGCGGGCAATGCAGGGTCCGGCACCCAGACGGTCGGTTCGCCGGGCACCGCTAAGAATGTCATCACGGTTGGCGCGGCGGAGAATGTCCACTCACATGCGATCACCAACGGTGGCGCGAGTGCGATTGGCGATGATGGTTGCACGACGCCGGATTCCGAGGCGAACAACGCGAATGATATCGCCAGCTTTTCGAGCCGCGGTCCGTGTTCGGACCTGCGGAAGAAGCCGGAGATCGTGGCACCCGGCACACACATCACCGGTGGCGTGGCGCAGCAGACGCGCGGGACGACCAACGGCAATGATCTCGCCTGTTTCGACGGCACGGGCGTGTGCGGTTTGCCGGGTGGCGGGACGGTGGGCAGCAAGTTCAACTTCTTTCCGACGAACTCGGCCCAGCAATTCTGGACGACGTCATCCGGCACGAGCCATTCCACTCCGGCCGTGGCGGGTGGTTGTGCGCTGATCCGCCAGTACTTCATCAACCTGGGCCTCAACGCGCCGAGCCCGGCGATGGTGAAGGCCTACCTGATGAATGCCGCCCGCTACATGACGGGCACCTCGGCGAACGATACATTGTGGTCGAACAGCCAGGGCATGGGCGGGATGAATCTCGGCCTCGCGTTCGATGGTACGCCCCGCATTCTGCGCGACCAGCTCACCAACGATTTGTTTACCGCGACGGGCCAGTCGCGACAGTATGTCGGGACGATCAGCGACACTGGTAAACCGTTCCGCGTGACGCTGTCCTGGACCGATGCGCCGGGGCCGACCTCGGGCAATGCCTACAAGAACAACCTGGACCTGACGATCACGCTGGGTGGGCTGACGTATAAGGGTAACGTCTTCAGCGGCGCCTATTCCACCAACGGTGGTTCGGCGGATGTGCGAAACAATGCCGAGAGCGTCTTCCTTCGCGCGGGCCAGACCGGCGTCGTGGTGGTCACCGTTACGGCGGCGAACATCAATTCGGACGGCGTGCCGAACTACGGCACAGCGCTCGACCAGGATTTCGCGCTTGTCGTTTACAACGTCACCGAGGGCGCTTCCAATCTGCCGCCGGTGCTCGCGTCCATTGGGGACAAGTCGGTGGTGACGAACAACCTCCTGTCCTTCAGTGTCAGCGCCAGCGATCCGTTCGATGGAGATACGGTCTCGCTGTGGGCGACCGGTGTCCCGCCGTGGGCAACCTTCACGGGGGCAACGAATGCCGTGGGTGTGACGAATACGTTCTCCGGCACGCCGACGTCGACCGGCACCTGGGTCACGACATTCTACGCGGGCGACAAGGACGGCACGAACAGCGAAACGATCACGATCAATGCGAAGGCCGGGGGAGCCCTGGATGTGGGTGGCTACAAGGTCAATCAGTTCAACAGTACCCAGACCTACACGATTCCCAGCGGAACCCTGGTTGAGCAGGGGGGATATCTCGTGCTGGCGCGCAATGTTTCCCAAGCGCAGTTTGAGGCATATTGGGGCGTGACGCTTGGCGCGAACGTGGTCTTTCTGAATTCGAGCAACAAGGTTCCGCAGATCAACGGGTCCGAGCAGTATGAACTCCTGGATGCCTCATCCACCCTGATCGACGGCCGCACAGCCACGAACTTGGTCACCGTCAACATGGCGAATCAGCGCGTCAGCACAACGGCCGATGAGACACTGCTGACCAGTTGGAATACGGTGGCCATGGCGTCGGCAACTCCCGGCAGCGGTGCCGTGGCGGGGGGCGGGGCCGGGTTGGTCATCACTGAATTTTCGGATGCCGGCGCGTTTTCGAACGAGTTTGTCGAACTCTATAACGACAGCGGTGCCCCGGTGAACACACCGCCGGTGCTGAACGCCATCGGCAATCGGTCCGTGGTGGTGAGCAATACGCTGGAGTTTGCCGTGTCGGCGACGCCGACGGAGAGCGATGCCGTGACGTTGACGGTGAGCAATGCGCCGGCGGGCACCTACTTCAGCGCGGCGGGTGAGAGCGGCGTGTTCTACTGGACGAACGCGTCACCGGTCGGCGTCTACACGACCACGTTCTATGCGGCGGACATTGGAGGCGTGGACTTTGAGCAGATACTGATCAGCGTGGTGGCGGCGGGTGGTGGTGGCGGCGGCGGCACGGAGACGTTCAGCAACTCGACAGCGCCGGCGGCCACCTATGGCAGCGGCAGTTATGTCGGCGATGGCAGCATTCAGTGGACCTACAGTGGCGCGCGCACGCCGGAGTCGCTCTACTCGATCGATGGCACTTCGCTTGGCTTTGGCGATTCCACGCGCAACCCGCGGGAAGTCTACTCGTCGACGATTCCCGGCGGTGTCGGCAGCATCGCGATCAAGTACCTTAAGTATTTCACGGGCGCGGGGACGCGGAGCTTCGACGTCTACGTCAACGCGACGCTTGTGGGTTCGGTGTCGGATGCGAACAACGCGACGGTGGCCACGCAGACGTTCAGCGCGATCAACATCAGCGGCGACGTGGTGATCAAGGTGGTCGGTACCGGCGGCAAGCAATTCGTCATCGATACGCTGAACTGGACCAGCTACGCGGGTGGCGGGGATGATTCCGATTTCGACAACATGCCGGACACGTGGGAGCAGGACAACTTCGGCACGTTGACCAACACGGCAACCGGCGACTGGGATGGGGACGGTCTGGACAATCTTTCCGAGTATATTTCCGGCACGCAGCCGACCAACGATCAGTCGTATCTGCAGTTTGAGACCATCTCGATCCAGCCATCGGTGGGCATGCAGTTTGCGACCGTCACCGGCCGCACGTACTGGGTTGATTTCCGTACCAATCTGCTGTCGGGCGACTGGACGAGCCTGATTTCTGGACTGATCGGCAGCAACGACGTGCGAACCGTCAGCGACACCAATGAGATTGAGCACCGGGCCTATCGCCTGGGTGTCCAAAGAAACTGACGTGTGGGGAGCCTCTATCCCTGCAGCCACCGCCCCGGTACGTTATTCCTCCGGGGAGGAAGGATGCGCGGGCGCTACATGGTCTTGGGTTGTGTGCTGCTGGCTACCGGGCTTGTCGGGACGGCGCGGGCACAAGTCCGCACGTTGACCGGATCCTCTTTCTCCGTCGACGACGCGGGCATGGTGCGTACGCTCGAAGTTGCGACCGATGAAATTGCCGTTCGCCGTTCCGGCGGAACCTGCACCGTCGAAAAGGTGGGGCCCTTCGCCGACGCAGAATCCATCCGTCGTTCCGCGCTGGCCCGCAAGCAGCTTGCCGACGAGGAGGTCGACCTGGTGCTGTACGAGCCCGGCGTGCCCCGGACGATCTACACGCGGCGCATCCTGACCCGTGGCGTGCTGGTTCGGTTGGACGCCGGCGCCAACCTTGCCGATGTCGAAGAGGAGTCTGGCGCGGTCGGCCGATGGGCGCCCGGCGGCGGAGGTTGGCTCATCTTCGATGCCGCGGACGCGGGGGGAGCGTTGATCTTGGCCGACACGCTGCGCGGGGTGAAGGGCGTCGCTTCCGCCGACCCTCTGCTGGCGCGGCAGCATGAGAAGCGCTACACACCGAACGACACGCTATTCAGTGATCAGTGGCACCTCGTCAACACCGGCCAGATCGGTGGCACGCCGGGCATCGACGTAAACGTCACGAATGTGTGGGACACGTATCGCGGCTCCGGTGTCTACATCGGCATCTGCGATGACGGCTTGCAGACATCGCACGAGGATCTTTCGGCCAACGTCAACACCATCATCGACTGGGACTGGAACGGCGGCGACGGCAGTCCGGATCCCAACACCGCGCAGGACTTTCACGGCTCCGCGTGCGCGGGCGTGGCGGCAGGCCGCGGGAACAATGCGTTGGGCATCTGCGGCGGTGCGCCGCAGGCAACCCTCGTCGGCATGCGCTTGATTGCCGGCTATGTCGATGATGCCACCGAGGCTCAGGCGATGCTGCACAGCAACACGATTATCTGGATCAAGAGCAACAGTTGGGGGCCGGTCGACAACGGCTACACGCTTGCCGGGCCCGGTTCAGTGACCCGGGCCGCGCTTTCCAACGGGGTGCACAACGGGCGGGGTGGAAAGGGGACGATCTACCTGTGGGCGGGCGGCAATGGCCTGCAGTACAACGACAATGTCAACTACGACGGCTACGCCAATTCGGTTTACACGATCGCCATCGCTGCGCTCGACAACACGGGGGGGCAGTCCTACTACAGCGAGCCCGGGGCGTGCCTGCTGGTCACCGCCCCGTCGAGTGGAAGCAACGGGGGTATCACGACTACGGATTTGATGGGAAGCTCCGGCTACAACAGTGGCGCCGGTTGGGATCTCGCCGATCCCAACTACACGGCCTACTTTGGCGGCACATCTTCCGCGACGCCGCTGGTTGCCGGGATCATGGCGTTGATCCTGCAGGCCAACACCAACCTCGGCTGGCGCGATGCCCAGGAGATCCTGATCCGTTGCGCCCGGCAGGTCAGTCCGTCGGACAGCGACTGGTCCACGAACAGCGCGGGTTTTCACTTCAACCACAAGTTCGGCGCCGGCCTGATTGATGCCCGTGCTGCGGTCACGCTGGCGGAGACATGGACCAATCTCGGGCCGCGGCTCTGGTACGAAAGCACGCACACCAATCTGGCGCAGGCCATACCGGACAACAATACAAACGGTACGACCGTGAGTTTTGTGATCAGCGCCACGAATATGAGGGTGGAGCACGTCGCAGCCACGGTGTACATCACGCACCCCGCGCGCGGGAATCTCGCGATTACGCTCACCTCGCCGAGCGGCATGAAGAGCCGGCTGGCTGAAAAGCACAGCGATCTGTCGGCCGACTACCCGAACTGGACCTTCACCAGCGTGCGGCACTGGGGCGAGGAACTGCAGGGCGCGTGGACGTTGAATGTGGCGGATCGCACGGCTGGCGCCATCGGCACGCTGCAATCCGTTCGCCTGGATTTCTTCGGCACCGATACGGAGATTCCCTCCAACAGGCCGCCGGTGCTCAGCCGTCTCAGCGACCGGTCCGTTGCGGAAAGCAACCTGTTGGAGTTCGCCGTGTCCGCGTGGGATACGGTGGATGGCGACACGGTGACGTTATGGGCCACGAACGTGCCGGAGTGGGCCAGTTTTCCGGCCGTGACCAACGACATTGTCGTGACGAATCTGTTCTCCGGCACGCCCACCAATCCTGAAATGCGCACGGTGTATTTCTTTGCTTCTGACAAGGACGGCACCAGTACATCGGCTGTGAACATCACGGTCCGGCAGGCGGGCGACAGCGGTTGCGGATTCATCATCTCGGAGTACCTGGAGGGAACCAACGCCACGGCCAAGGCGCTTGAATTCTTCAATGGCACGGCCTCCGGCATCGATCTCAAATCCAGCAACTGTGTGGTACAGATCTATCTCAACGGGAGCAGCACACCCGGTTCGCCGATCAGCCTCACGGGTACGGTGGCGGCGGGGGCCACCTATGTGGTTGCGCATTCCAGCGCCCCCACGGGCCTGACCGCGCGCGCCAACCAATTGGCGAGTCTGAGCGCGATCGGCGGAGACGATGCCGTGGTCGTAAGGTTTGGGGGGACGAATGGTCCGATCCTGGACCGTGTCGGACAGGTGGGCGTCGATCCGGGTGTTGAGTGGGGCTCGGGCTCGTACTCCACGTTGAACAACACGTTGCGGCGCAACCCGTCGGTGACGATGGGGGATACCAACGCGTACAGCGCCTTCGACCCCACGCTGGAATGGCAGGGCTATGGACCGGACATCTTCGTCGGCTTCGGCGAACACATGATGAATTGCGAGGGCGCGGAGTCGCCACCGATTCTCAATCCGATCGGCAACACAGCGACCGAGGTCGGCAGTCTGCTGGAGTTCACGGTCAGCGCGGAGTCGACCGGTGGCGATGTCGTGTCCCTGTCGGCCAGCAATCTGCCGCAGGGGGCTACCTTCACATCGAGCAATGAGACCGGCGTGTTCCGGTTCACCCCCACGCCTTCGCAAATGGGCACGCACTCGGTGGGCTTCTACGCATCGGACAACGACGGTGTTGATACGGAGACGATCGAGATCAGCGTCTCGGCGCCGCAGGGCGGGGGATCATCCAACGTGTTGGTCTATTTCGATTTCGATGACGGTGCAAATTTCGAACCGGTTCCGGAATCCGTGGTGCAGCACCTGCAGGTCAGTGCGTTTGAGAGCCGTGATGGAAAATCCACCAATGCCATCGGCAATCCCGGCCGGGCCATTGCGGACAGCGGATGGACGGGCACGGTTCAGTACTTTGAGTTCACGGTTAATGTGGAGACCGGCTACACCATGGCCGCGGACGGGATGACCTTCGACGACCTGCGGTCCTCGACGGGGCCGTTGGGTTGGCGTGTGCGGTACAGCGGAGATGGCTACGGCGCCGACCTCTCGCTGGCGGGCACGCACTCGTCTTACACGACGAACGTCCCGACCTTGTTCATGCCCGCGGTGACCGGCCAGGTGACGTTCCGGGTTTATGCGGACAACGCCAGCATGGCGGGCGCGACGTGGCGACTGGACAATGTGAAGCTGCGCGGAGCGGTGTATCTGACCTCTGAGGGGAATGACAGCGACGAAGACGGCATGTCGGACGATTGGGAAACGGCGCAGTTCGGATCGTTGACCAACGAAGCGGCAGGTGATTGGGACGAGGATGGTGTGGACAATCTGTCGGAGTACATCGCCGGGACCGAGCCGACGAACAACGGGTCGTACCTGCAGTTTGATGACATCCTGACGCCGGGCGGATTCCAGGTCCGGTTCGCGACGGTGACGGGCCGCACGTATTGGGTGGAATACGCCGAGGACCTGCTATGGCCGGGCGCGTGGAGCAATCTGGCGACGGGCCTTTTGGGTAGTAATGATGTGCGTTCGGTGAGCGACACCAACGCCTCCGGCGGGCGAATTTATCGCGTGGGCGTGCAGAGGAATTGACCCCTCTTGACGTTCCGGCATGAAACGAATAATGTCGCCCTCGCTTCAACGGACGCCCCCATCGTCTAGAGGCCTAGGACGCCAGGTTCTCATCCTGGTAACACCGGTTCGAATCCGGTTGGGGGTGCCAGGCACCAGAGTTCCTCGCGGGGCTCGGAACACGGTGCCTGGCAGGCCAGATCCACACGTCAACGACCCCAAGAGGAACTCTGGGGCCTGCGCCGGTCACCGTGTTCGAGGCGAAGCCGAGAACTCGGGTGACCGGGCCATATCCTTCTGATAGCTTCTCGATCCTCATGACAGGAACTCTTCCATACACCGTCTACATCCTCCTCAGCGAAAAGGACGGCAACTTCTACGTGGGTTTCACAACGGACTTGGCGAAGAGACTTTCAGATCACACCGCGGGCAGAGTTGAATCCACAGCACCTCGCCGGCCATTCAAGTTGGTTCACGCGGAGCAATATCTTTCCGAGGCAGATGCGATTCGAAGGGAGAAGTACCTCAAGACCACCAAGGGACGCCGTGCCCTCCGCCTCATGCTTCGCGATGCAGCCGGCAATTCTTCATGATTTGAGCGAGGCCATGTCGATGACGAATCGATAGCGCACGTCCTGCTTGAGCATCCGTTCGTAGGCATCGTTGATCTTCTGGATCGGAATGAGCTCGATGTCCGAAACGATTCTGTGCGCAGCACAGAAATCCAACATCTCCTGCGTCTCCGCGATTCCACCAATGCACGAGCCGGCGAAACTGCGGCGCGGAAGCAGCAGATTGAAGACATTCACCGGAAGCGGCTGCGATGGCGCGCCCACCTGCACGAGCGTACCGTCCAATTGCAGCAGGCCCAAGTAGGCATTGATGTCGTGCTGTGCGGAAACGGCGTCGAGGATGAAATTGAAACTGCCGTACTGTTTCTTCATCGCGTCGGCATCTTTGGACACAACGACTTCATGAGCGCCCAACCGCAAACCGTCGGCGGCCTTACCCGGCGACGTGGTGAACAGGACGACGTGCGCGCCGAAGGCGCGTGCGAATTTCAATGCCATGTGTCCCAGCCCGCCGAGCCCCACGACGCCGACCTTCTGGCCGGGGCCGACCTTCCAGTGGCGCAACGGCGAGTAGGTTGTGATGCCGGCGCAGAGCAGGGGAGCGGCGGCGGCCAGATCCAGCCCGGCCGGCACGCGCAGCACAAACGCCTCGTCCACAACAATGCTCGTGGAATACCCGCCGAACGTGTGCCCGCCCAGGTGCTTGTCGGGGCTGTTGTACGTGAAGGTGGCGAACGAGTGGCAGTATTGTTCCAACCCCGCCTGGCAACTCGGGCAGGTGCGGCACGAGTCCACCATGCAGCCGACCGCACTCAGGTCTCCGGGTTTGAACTTCGTGACGCGCGGGCCGACCCGCTTGACGCGACCAACAATTTCGTGGCCGGGCACGCAGGGATAGGCGGTGGCCATGACGGCGCTCCACTCGTCGCGGACCGTATGGAGATCGGAGTGACAGACTCCGCAGTACAGGATTTCGATTTCGACATCGAGATCGCCGGGCTCGCGTCGGTTGATCCCAAACGGAGCCAAGGGCGAAGACGCGGTTTGTGCAGCGTAGGCTTTGGCGTGTGTAGTTTTCATGCCCTTAACATAACCCCGACTCATGCTTTGTCACCAGCAGAACACGCCAATCAACTTGCCGAATACGCCATCGGTCTGCAGCGTCCAGATTGGGCGCCGGAAGGCTTGGATTCCCTGCGTGTCCGGCCTTGCGCGAACACGCGGCAGGCTTCCATCCCGGTCCCCAATCTGCGATCTTGGGCCCATGATTTCGGTCTATGATCTCGACGGGTTGGAAGCGCTCGTCAGCCGTCTGGGGATTCCAGAACCGGCGCTGAGACGGTTCCGAATCGCCTATTTCAAAAAGGGGCGATCCGTGGACGAGTGTCTCGATGCGATCCCCGAAACAGCGCGGGCACGGTTTGTCGCCGGGGTGCGACTGGACCAGCTCGAACTCGTTGAGCGGCACGACTCGAAAAGGGACGGGGCGTCGAAATTGGTTTTCCGCACCGCATTGAACGAGCGGGTTGAAGCCGTTCTCCTTCGCGTCGCTTCCGGCCGGACCAGCCTCTGCATTTCTTCGCAGATCGGTTGCGCTGCGGATTGCGCATTCTGTGCGACGGGACGGATGGGTCTCGTACGCAATCTCTCGACCGCTGAAATCCTCGATCAAATTATTCTCGCCATGCGTGTGCTCCGCGCGGAAGAGCGCGTGCTGCGGAATGTGGTGTTCATGGGCATGGGGGAGCCATTCCACAACGAGAAGGCGGTATGTGACAGCCTCGAAGTTCTGCGCGATGTGCGCGGCTGCAATCTGTCCGAGCGGCATTTGCTCGTCTCCACGGCAGGCGTGCCCAAGTCGATGCTGCGCTTCGTGGAGCGGTTCCCAAAGATCCGCGTGGCGCTCAGCCTGCACAGCGCGCGGCAGGAAGTCCGGGAACGAATCATGCCCATCGCATCGCATCATTCGCTGAAGCAGTGGTGCAACAGTCTCCCGGAGCTCGCCCGTCACGGGAACCTGATGATCGAGATCCTGCTGTTGCAGGGCGTGAACGACGGACCGGCGGACCTGGCTGCACTGATCGACTACCTGCACGGCTTGCCCGTGCACATCAATCTCATCCAGTTCAATCCGTTCCCCGGCAGCGGATTCGAGCCGGTGCCCCGCGCGGCGCGCGAGGCCTTTGGCGTCGCGCTGCGGAAGGCCGGGTTCAAGGTGACGCTGCGGTATTCCCTCGGCGACGATATCGCCGCGGCCTGCGGGCAACTGGCGGGAGTCTGAGCGCGCCGTGGGCGGCCAGATTTTCCAACCCTTGGAAAATCGAGCGCTATTTTTTCCAAGGGTTGGAAAAATGGGATTCACCCGCCATTCGCTTACGCGATCTCGCCAGCCTTCTTCAGGGCGATCTCGGCGGCGATGGGGCCGATGATTTCGTGAATGACCGTGGCGCCGATGACGATGCCCACCACGCTGTCCGAGATGGATGCAAACGCGGGGTTGGCCTTGATCATCAGGGCCAGACCAATGACGATCCCGCCCTGTGGCAGAAGACCGAGAGCGGTGTACTTCTTCACGTTGGGCGAGGCGTGCGAGACGAACGCGCCGAATGTGGCGCCAGCGCCCTTGCCGATCGCGCGGAACACCACGAACAGTGCAACAAAGAGAAGAGAACTGCGAAGCGTCGCGAAGTTGAGTTGCATTCCGCTGAGGGTGAAGAAGAGGACAAAGATAAGCTCTTCCGTATACCGCTCGAGCATGCGGAAGATGATCTCCTGGTTCGGATTGAAATTCACAACGATGACCCCCATGGTCATCGTCGCCAGCAGCTCGTCGACCTTGAGGACTGTGGCGAGGCCGAAACACAGCGAGAGAAGCGCGAACACGAGGACGATGAACGCGCCCTCGGTGTCCCGTTTCATGAACCGCGCGAGCTGGTTGAACAGCCACCCGAACGCCGCGCCGGTCAGAACGCCACCAACGATCGACACCGCGGGAGCGACTACGGCGCCGCCCGGGGCGAATCCCGTGTGCGCAAGCAGGATTCTCGCCGCGGCAACCGCCAGGCTGTAGTTGATGATGCCGAAAACATCGTCAAACGCGGCGACTCCCATGATCGTCGACGACACGTCGCCCTTGGCGTGGTACTCGTGGGACACGGCAAGTGTCGCTGACGGGTCGGTCGGCGAGGCGAGGCATCCGAGGAGAATGCCAAGCGGGAGAATTTTTCCCGCCCACGCCGCGGTCGACCCATGCCCCACAAACGGCGCAAGCGCAAGGAAGCCAAGAACGACGGCCAGCAGGGCAAACTCTGCCTCAAACACCGTGATCCAGAGAATAGTCTTTCCCAGCTTCTTCAGCCTGCCGGCGAGAAGGGTGCCGCCAACAGAAAACGTGATGAACGAGAGCGCAACATTGGTGATCAGGTCTGTGTGCGTGGTGAAATCCTGCGGGATCAGGGGAAGCAGCCTGGGATTGATGCAGATGCCGGCAAGGATGTAGCCGGTGACTTTGGGAAGCTTCACCAACTGCGCCAGTTCGCCGAATAGAAAGCCCGTGATGATCACGAGGCCAACGATGAGAATCGGATTCATGGTGCCATGACTTCTCCGCCGCAGAAGACAGGTTGACCGAAGGATAAGGGAGTCCGCTCGGCGGGCACAAGAACGTTTCCCGCGTTGTCCCATTACAACATTTATGAAACGCGGTCGTTGTCGGGGAAGAATGGCGCCGGAGGTGGCAGGTGAGTGGGTCGAGGCCATCCTTCTTCGCGTCGCTTCCGACCGAGCCAGCCTCTGTATTTCTTTGCAAATCGGCTGCGCTGCGGAAAGTCGGGTTCAACGTGACGCTGCGGTATTCCCTCGGCGACGATATCGCCGCGGCCTGCGGGCAGCTGGCCGGCTGAGCCGCCCAAGACGGCCTAGTGATGGGTTTGAATCCCCTTGCCGACTTCGGCCAGGATATCCACGCAGGGCTGGGGGATCACGCCGTCGGCCGTCGGGCCGACATTCAGCAGGTAGTTGCCGCCCCGGCTTGTGCAGGCGGTGAGATTGCTGGTGATAGTGGCGGCTGATTTCCAGTTCTGGTCGTGTGAGTTGTAGCCCCAGTGATCGTTCATCGTCATGCACGATTCCCAGGCCCCTTCGGGCGGCGTGTCGGGAATCGTCTGTTCGGGCGTGACGTAATCAAACGATCCGGGAAACTTGCTCGCGCGGTCGTTGACGATGATGTCCGGTTTGAGCGAACGGACATGCCGCACCACCTCATCGCCTTCCTCCCAGCTCCAGCCGTCCCAGCCGCCGTCGAACCAGATCAGGTCCGGCTGGTAGGCGGCGATCAGTTCGCCGAGCTGGCCCTTGGCGTACTCGACATATCGCTTCCTGTCGGGGGCGCCTGTGGCCACATCGTTCCATGCGCGGCGGTTGTTCCAGTCCGGGTGATGCCAGTCCATGAGCGAGTAGTAGATCCCGAATCGCAACCCCTGTTTCCGGCACTCGGCGGCCAGCTCGCCGAGCAGATCGCGTCCCGCGAACGGAGTCCGCGCGATGTTCCAGTCGGTGAGTTTTGAGTTCCAGAGGCAGAAGCCATCGTGGTGCTTGCTCGTGATGACGAGGTACTTCATGCCGGCTTTTTTCGCCACGCTCACCCACGTGGCTGCGTCGAACTCCCGGGGGTTGAACTGCTTCGCCAGCTCCTCGTATTGTGAGACCGGCATCTTCGTTTCATCGAGAATCCACTCGCCGTAATGGGTCTTGCCCTCCCATTCGCCGGCGGGGACCGAGTAGACGCCCAGGTGGATGAACATGCCGAAGCGCGCTTCGTGGAACCACGCCATTTGGTCGGCCGCGACGGCGGACCACACGCAGGATAGAAAGGCAAGGGCGGTCAGTTCACACAGAAGGCTTCTCATGATGGCTCCTCCCGGGAACTATGTTGTTCCCATTCCGTCCGATGTCAATGAAACGCGGGCGGGAGGGGACGGGTGCGGCGGCGGTAGAGGGCGGCGAGCCCGACCGCGAGCAGGGCGAGGATGCTGGGCTCAGGAATGGCCTGCAGCACAAAGACCTCGCCGCTCGCGGCGTCGAATCCGCCGGCGTAGATGCCGGTGATGTTGGTCGAGGTGAACGAGCCCGAGTAGCCGCCGGCCGTGAAAACCTGGAACCGCTGGCCGTTCGTCGGCGTGAAGCTGAACGCGATGTTCAGCGTGCCGCCATAGTTGATCGTGTCCGCTGTGACCTGGTCGTATTCCGATGCGCTGGCGCCGTAGAGTTCGATCAGGGTTTCCGCGTACTGCTCCAGCGTCAGCGAGCCGGCCTCTTGGGTAGGGCGCGACCGCTGGGCGCGCCGCTTTCAGTAGAGCCGGGTCTATCCCGGCTACGATACCGGGGTAAAGCTGGTGCGCCGAATTGGCCGTGGCGAAAGCGGGGCCGCGGCCCCACCCCAATGACTCGGATTCAGAAGGTAGGGCGGGGGCCTCCGGCCCCGCCGCGGACGCAAGGTGGCGAGCGGGTGAAGTCGCCACGTCGGGGGCTGTACCGCCAACCGGGATCGCACACCACTGAACGGCCGGCTTGACGAGCGCGCGTAATGATCATATGTTCATAACCGATCAGACGTCAGAAAGGAATCCGACGATGCCAAGGCCATGTTGTCCGAGACGGGTCGGTTTTACGCCGGGAGTCACGTATTTCAAGCCTGCCGGGGTCCCGCTGCGCGAACTGGAGGAGGTGGTGGTGACCCTGGACGAGCTGGAGGCCCTTCGGCTGGCCGATTTGAACGGGCTCTATCAGGAGAAGGCCGCGGAAGAGATGAAGATCTCGCGGCCCACGTTCGCGCGCGTGGTCGAGTCGGCGCGGAAGAAGGTCGCGGACGCATTGATTCACGGGAAGGCCCTGCGCATGGAGGGTGGGGCGATCATCATAAAAGGAGAAAAGACAATGCCAGGACGAGATGGAACGGGGCCGATGAGTGAGGGACGCGGCAGGGGACGCGGGCGGTGCGGATGGGGGCAGCGACGCCGTTGTGGCGGGGGAGCGGGCATGGGAGGCGGGCTACGGGGCAAGCGTCACGGTCAAGCCTCCGACATTTCGACAGCCAAGGAGAGCGAGAAGGGAGAACAGCCGTCATGAGAATCTGCATTCCTGTGGTTGAGTACCGCGGGCTCGATAGCCCTGTGAACGGGCATTTCGGGTCGGCTCCGGCCTTCGCGCTCGTGGATTCAGAGACGATGAGCGTTGAGCCCGTGGACAATGGCGATCACGGGCATGTTCACGGCATGTGCAGCCCTCTCAAGGCGCTTGCCGGTTCGAAGCCGGATGCCGTTATTGTGGGAGGGATCGGTCGTGGAGCCTTGTTGGGGTTGCGGGATCTCGGAATCAGGGTGTACCATGGCGCAGGTAGCACCGTTGCCCAAGCCGTTGCGCTGATCAAAGCCGGGAAGCTGAGCGAAATCGACGAAAACGCTGTCTGTGGCGGTCACGGCCACGGCGGCGGTTGTCACTGAACGAAACCGAAACGGAGGAGCAGGACCATGACAGAACCAACCGCGACACATCTTCCGCTGATCGGAGAGCGGGCGCCGCCCTTCAAGGCCAAGTCGACCCAGGGAGAGATCGACTTCCCGGCCATGTACCAGGGGAAATGGGTCGTCTTCTTCTCGCACCCGGCGGACTTCACGCCGGTCTGCACGACGGAGTTCATGACGTTCGCGACGATGCAGCCGGAGTTCGAGAAGCGCAACTGCAAGCTGCTCGGGCTCTCGATCGACAGCATCTACGCGCACATCGCATGGCTGCGTACGATCAAGGAGAAGATCCAGTACAAGGATATGAAGAACGTCGAGGTCACCTTCCCGGTGATCGAGGACCTGAAGATGGAGGTCTCGAAGGCCTACGGCATGCTCCAGCCCGGCGCGAGCACCACGCAGGCGGTTCGCGCGGTCTTCGTCATCGATCCGAAAGGCGTTGTGCGCGCGATCCTGTATTACCCGCTCTCGAACGGCCGGAACGTGGACGAGATCATGCGCCTGTTGATCGCGATGCAGACCTCCGACGCCCACGGCATCGCCACGCCGGCCAATTGGCGGCCGGGCGACGACGTGATCGTGCCGCCGCCGGGCTCCTGCGGTGTGGCGAAGGATCGCGTGGAGAAGGCCGACCCGGACGTGAAGTGCCTCGACTGGTTCATGTGCCTGAAGAAGTGCCCGAAGGTGTGATGAAGACTGACGCGCCTGTGCCCGGCGGAGTGGGTGTTCGGCTGCTGGCGTTCGGTTGCGCCATCTGTCCCTTGTGCATCTGCGCGCGCCGCTGGCCGGAGAGTCGTTTCGCGAAGACGATGTTGCGCATCGAGAGGCTGTGCCCAATGTGCCGCGCGTATCGGGCGCTGCACGGAAGGGAAGAGGAATCGCGGGCTACTTGACGGCGACGATCACCTTGAACCACCGGAAGGCCGGCACGGGGTGAATCGTCACGCGTCGGAACCCGGCTTGAAGGCACAAGGCCTTCCACTGCCGGGCGCTGACGCAGTACTCGCCCTGATTCAGGATGTGTTTCCTGCCGTTGTCGTACATCCGGCTGAACGCGGCCACGCCGCTCTCCTTCAGAGCGAGGACAATCTCGGCCTTCAGGAAATCGAGGATCCGCGCCAGGCGTTTCGGATCGGCGTGGTCGCCGGTCGTGTCCACATCCACTTCGCCGATGACCAGCCGGCCGCCGGGCTTCAGGATCGCGCGGAGGGTCTTCAGCATCGGGAGCTTGTTCTCGACGTGATGCAGCGCGACGGTTGCCGCAGCGATGTCGAACGAGCCGCGGTCGAAACGCAACGTGGTCGCGTCCTGCCGCAGGCATCGGACACGCGGCTGCAGGTGAAGCTTGTCGACCTTGCCTTGGAAGAGCTTCAGCATATCCACGGAACTGTCCACCGCAGTGACGTGGCATTCCGCGCGCTTGAGAAACTTGAGCGAGAGCAAGCCGGTTCCGCATCCCACGTCCAGCACGTGGTCGCCGTCCTTCACGCCGGAAAGACGGACCGCGAGGTCCAGCATCTGGTGGTGACGCTTCACCTTGCCCAGCGTCGCATCGTATTCATCCGCCCAGTTGCCGAACCATTTGCGGGTGAGGTGAGTCTTCATGGTGGATGAAGCTTATAGCATCCTGAAGTTGCCGGCAGCAAGGGGAGGGGTACCGGCGCATCGGCCGCTAAAACGCCGCGGATGAAACTTGAAACTTGAAAGTCGAAACTTGAAACTGGCCCCGGTCATCTGGGGCGGTTAGCTCAATTGGCAGAGCGTCAGCTTTACACGCTGAATGTCGGGGGTTCGAGTCCCTCACCGCCCACCATTCGAGCCGCCTTGTCGAGCCACCGAACGGCGCCGTCAACCCACCCAGCCCTGCCAAGGGATCAGCCTTCGGTGATGCTATGGCGCCGTGACGCCGATGCGGTAGAACCGCTTCGGATCCGATCCCGGCGAATCCTCGTAACTCGTCGTCGGTCCGTTGGTCGCGCCGCGCACGGCGGCGCTGATCGGATCGAAGGGCAGGGCAAGGTTCGTCGTTGCGTAGACATGGTAGAGCCGCCCCGACACGCTGCTCCACGTCAGCACCCACGCGTCGCCAGTGAGGGAGGGCGCCGCGCCGATCACTCTGAAGACCGAGGCGATTTGCTGGGGATTCGTACCGGCGACCAGCTCCTCCCGGTTGCTCATCTTGTCGCCGTCCGGATCGCCGGCTGAGCCGTTGTCGTCGTCCGCGATGACGGCGTCGGTGTTCATGTTCGTGTGGCCGACGATGCCGTCGTCCCACGGTGAGAGTTCGTTGGCGACTTCCCAGCCGTCCGGCAATCCGTCGCCGTCGGTGTCGGCCTGGCGCGGGTCGGTTTCCCACCACTGCTCGCCGGAATCGTGGAGATAGTTGTTGTTCAGGTCGCCTGTGATGCGCCCGTCGCGGTTGCCGTCCTCGAACCCGTCGGCCAATCCGTCGCCGTCCGTGTCGGTCGCCTCGAAGTCGGTCTCGTGGACATCCTGCGTCTCGTTGCGGTTCACGTCCTCCAGCGCGTCGCGGATCCCGTCGCTGTCCGTATCGGGGTTCAGATTCACAACTCGCGATGCCGACAGACTGTAGCCGGAGGTCGCGTAGAACACCTCGATCGTCCGCGTTCCCGTGCTTGAGTCGCTCCACGAGAAACGAATCTCGTTCATGTGGTCGCCGGCGACCTCGTCCTGGAAGAAATAGCCCGCCGCGTTCTGCGTCACGCCGTTGACCTTGAAGGTGAAGGCGTTCGTCAGGGCCGGCAGCGTCTCGGTGAACTGGGCGACCACGGTGTAGGCCTCGTTGGTGAGGATGTCGATGCGCTGGCTGTCGTAGTTCGGCCACGCGATGCGCGCGCTCGCGTCAGCGCCCTGCTGGTTGAGCAGGATCTGGTAGCTGCGGCCGATGCTGTTGTTGTCGAGGTCGCGGCCCCAGGAATTCGCCGACACGCCGACATCGCCGCCGAGAACATCGATGCCGTCGTTGTTGCCGTCCGGCGTGTTGTACGTCGCGTCGCTGCCGGCGTCGTTCCCGCTGCTGCGGAACGAGGCGAGAGACAGCGTCACCTTTTGCGGATAGAACAAGTCGAGGTCGTAACGATTGATGCGGAACTCGATGCAATCGTTGTCGGCGCTGACCGACACCGCCGAATCATGCGCGTTGGGCTCGTACCATCCGCCGCCGTTGTAGAGCCGGATCTTCGACGTGCCGCCCGCCGTGTAGACCATGATCTGGCGCGTCGCGTACTGGTCGGCGTTCTCCAGCCCGATCGAGCCCGACGGCGTGGACGAGTCGCCGATCCACGGGAAGCTGCTGCTTCCGACATGCGCATTCCACGCGATGCCGATCGCGGGCAGGGCGGCGTTGGTGATGTTCTGCATTCGGACGAGGAAGTAGGCATAGGTCTCGTCGCAGGTCACGCGGACCTCGGTGATGTCCTCGTCCTGCGATGCGCCCGCGAACGTCCGGTGGTCGTTCGCCTCGCCCTTGTAGATCCACTCGCCCTGGTCTACCGTCACCGCGTGGATGTCCGTCGGCGCCGTGCCGGCCCATTCGCCCGGCCAGCCGTCGATCTTGATGTCCGTGCGCTTGTCGAGGATGACCAGGTCCCAGTACTCCAGCCGCGGCACCGTGAACTCCACGTAGTACCCGCCGCCATCGGTGCCTTCCGTGAAGCTCAGCTCCTGCGCCCGCCCGAGCCCGTCGTCGGGCGTGGCGACGTACACCTTCTGCACCTTCTTGTCGGCGTAGTACTTCATCGCGACGTTCGTCTGCGCGGGCGGGCGCGCGCTGCGGTTGCGCCAGACTTCGTCGACGCCGTTGAGGTTCACGAGGTTGAGCGTGTCGAACTCGTCGCGCCAGAGCTTCACGATCGTCCAGATGGAGCCGGACTGCCCGTTCTTCGAGAGCGTGTGGCTGGAGCTCGAGAGGTTCGCGGCGGCCGTTCCGTCGGACACGTTGCCGAGCGTGTTGAAGAACAGGAGGTTCTCGTACTTCACGATGAAGTCGTAGTACTCGCGCATCGCGCGCTTGAGGGTGGGGCGCATCGGCGGCCAGTGCATGGGGAAGTAGTGGTTCGAGAGCATCTCCACGCCTTCGCCCATCTCGATATGATATGCGCCGTTCGCGAACACGCAGGCGTCCATGAGCCGCACGGACGCCTCGCTGAGGTAGTTCGTGTAGTCGTTGAGGTTCATGTACGCGGCCAGCACGACCTGCTTGTTGCCGCGGTCCTTCGCGCGAAGGATCAGGTCGCGCACATCGTTGTAGCGGTCGTAGCCCCAGACCTCGGCGTAGTAGACATCGACGGCCGACGGGGCGATCTGGTCGAGGTAGCCCGCGTAGACGTCGTTGTGGACGACGCGGGCGTCCGGATGGGCGGTCCGGATCGCATCGCGGCAGCCCGCGATGAACGCGGGGAACGCGTCGCCTTCCCAGATCCCATCGTTGGAGTTGTACTTGTAGGTCCACGACCCGCCCAGGTTGTCGAGGTGGATGCCCTCGAAGCCCATCTTGAGGATCGCGTCCTTGTACTGGTTGTAGATCCACGCCTTCCAATCCGGGTGGGTGCAGTCCATGACCCAGATCGTGTGGTCGCCCAGCGGGTGCTGGCGGATATCGACCGGCGAGGTCGACCACGGCCTGTTGTAGGCGGCCCACGACGGGTGCAGCGGCGCCGAGCCGGAGCCACTGTCGCCGTAGAGGAGGTCGTAGGCCATCGTGAACATGTTCCGGCTCTTGGCGGCAGCGATCTTGTTGGAGACGGTCACGAGCGACTGCACCCGGCCGTCGATCTGAACGAACACGTTTTGCAGGCTGCCGTCGTTGCCGTAGGGGAGGAGCCGGTCGTGCTCCCACATCCAGTCGTAGAACTGCACGGCGTTGATGTGATACTTGCTCAGCTCCTTGGCCTTCGCCGCCGAATCGCCGGACTGCTCGCCCTCGTAGAAGTCGGAGAAGAAGCCGTAGCGCGGGAACTGGGTCCAGTCGGTGCTGACGTCGATGGCCGTCGACCGCCGGTCGTTGGTCGAGCCGCCGACGATGAAGTCGGCATCCACCGCGTAGCCCCGGAAGTCGTCGTTCCGCGTCGCCCACGACAGGTCCACCGCGAGCCCCGCGCCCGCGCCGACCGTCACGTTCGAGTCGATGACGGTGATCTCGCCGAACAGGTGCGAGATCCGCAGCCGCAAGGTTCCGCTCACCGGCGAGCCCGACGAGTTGAACAGCTCCGCGGAGATCACCGCCGTGTCGCCGGGGTTGTACCGCGCCTTGTCGGTGTAGAGGTCGGTCAGGATCGAGTTCACGCGGAGATAGAAATCCTCGCCCCCGTTGCTGTCCCAGATCGATGTGCCGTAGGAGTCGATCGCCTCGATGGCGAAACGCACCGTGTCGCCGGCGGAGAAGCTTCCGATGCTCGCGTGCCAGAGTGTCCGTCCGTTCGCGACCCCGTTCGAGGTCATGTTCGCCGTCAGCCAGCTCACGCCGTCCGTCGTGTACACCACGCGCACATTCGTCGCCGCGCCGTCCGGCTCCGTCTCGGTGTTGATCCAGACATCCTCGCCCGCGTCGATGCTTCCGTAGTCCGGCCAATGGTAGGAGTTCTTGATCGCGGTCAGATGGCGCGGCGAGTTGACGATCGCCTTGTAGTTCGCGCCGCCTGCGGTATCCCAGACGACCTCAGGTCCGGTGAACGTCACCTCGACGGCGAACTCGTTCGTTGTGCCGGCCGGGAACGTGCCGAGGTTGACGTGCCACAACGCGTTGTTGCCGTTCGTGCCGTTGGAGGTCATCGGCGTCGAAGTCCACGCCGCGCCGCCGTTCGTGCTCCAGACCACGCGCGCGGAGACCGAGTTGGAGGCCGGGCGCGATTCCGCGTTGATCCACAGGTCGTCCTCGGGATCGATGTCGCCCAGGGCGGGGTAGGTGGTCGTGTTGCCGACCCAGCGCGACGTGGAGACGCTGTTCACGACGGCGAGGTAGTTGGTGCCGCCGGCGGTATCCCACGTCTCGCCGCCGTAGCCGAAGTTCACCGCGGCCGCGTACCGGATCTGATCGCCCGCCGAGAACGGGCCGATGCCGCCGCGCCAGACGTCGTTCGAGCCGGAGCCCGCGTACCACGGCAGGTTTGCATCCTGCCAGGCGCCGCCGTTGACGCTGTACGCGACCTTGGCCGCGACCGCCTTCGTCTGCGGGCGCGACTCCGTGAAGACGTACAGCGTGTCGCCGGGGTCGATGTCGCCGTTCAGCGGGCTGTGGCGCGTGTTGCCGACCGACTGGCCGTCATGGACCTTGTTGACGATGACGGGGTAGTTCGCGCCGTTGCGGGTGTCCCATTCCTTGTCGTTGGGGCCGAAGGTCACCTCCACGGCGTAGAAGTTCGTCGTGCCCGCCCAGAAGCTGCCGATCGACCCCTGCCACAGATCGTTCGCGCCCACGGTGCCGTTCCTGGCCATGTCGACGGAGGTCCAGTTGTAGCCGTCCGAGGTGTAGACGACGCGCGCGGCGGTTGCCGTGCCGATGGGGAAGGTCTCGATGGAGACCGTGACGTTCTCGCCCTGGTCGACTTGCTGGTCGGGCGGATCGTGATGCGTGTTCCCGAACCAGCGCGAGCCGGCCCCGCCGTTGACGTGCGCGAAGTAGTCCGCGCCGCCGTTGTTGTCCCACTGTGACCCGCCGCCGACGGCGAAGACTTCGACGGCGTAGCGGATGGTCGTACCTGCGGCGAACTTCCCGAGGTTGACGTGCCACCAATCGTGGACGCCGAGGAGTCCGTTGTAGCTCATGTTGGTCGACGTCCAGTTCACGCCGCCGTCGGTGCTGTACACGCAATGGGCGCCCGACGCGCCGCCGGTGGGCGAGGACTCCACGTTGATCCAGACGTCGTCCGTCGCTTCGATCAGACCCTCCTGCGGGGCCGCCGTGACGTGGCCGATCCAGTCGAGCGCGGCGAGGACGTTGAGCGATGCGGCGAGAAGCGTCGCGGCTGCAAAGGGCAAGACCCGTGTCGGAGTGATCATTCCGCACATCCAGCTAAAACGATTTAGATATACTATACAGATACCTGCCGCAAGCCCTTTTGTTAAGAAAGAATACCGCAGGGGCACGCCGTGGCTCCACGAGGGCGGGATGGGGGGTAAAGTTGGTTCGCCGAATTCCGGGGTGCTGCGAGAGAGAGGGATTGCGTCCGCGGCCGAGACGCGTGGCGGCTGAGGCCGCGAGGATCACGCGCGATCCCGGCCCGTCTTCTTCGTTGTCGCCAGCGGCGCGGACATCAGTCCAGCGCCGCCGGCGACGCCTTGAATACGGACCGGTCTGGCGCGTTCCCTCGCTTGGGCTCGCTACGCTCGCCCGACCTCAGCCGCCCCGCGGTATCCGACTCGCGGCTCGGAGGACCTCGCCGCGAGTGAGAATCCCCGACGGCTGTGATCGTGAGAATCTGGAGTGCGGCGGCTCGACGCCGCTCTTCCGAGCGCCCAACGTCGGAGGGATCGAGTACGAGCACGAAAGGGTAGAGCCGGGGGTACATTGGCTACGACAGGTAGGGCGCGCACTCCGTTGCGCGCCGCTATGGCGGGCTGAGGGTCAAATACACGAAGCACACGAAAAAGGGATTTCGTGTCTCTCGTCTATTTCGTGGTGACCTCTTCTTCTGAGAATCGGCGAACCAACTTTACGAAATCATCGCCTGCGGCCGCTTTGTAGACGCGATTTCGAAATCGCGTCTACGCAAACGCAAGGCGTCCCCGGACAAGTCGCGCGACGGAGGACGGACTCTGCACTCCAGTCTTCTCCGTGCCTCCGTGGTTCGTCTTGTGTTTCTTGTGCCTTTTCGTGGCCAATCCGAATTCGGCGAACCGACCTTACCGGCGATAGTCGGCGTCGCGGGGGGAGCGCCGGGTCGGTGACCCGGCCTACAGAAGGGCGCATCGTAGATGCGCCCCAACAACGTCAGCGCGACGCGGTGGTGCCGCGCACGATGAGTTGGCCGCCGGAGACCAGCTTGTGGATCGGGGCGGAGCCGGGTTTCTTGAGAAGTTGGATCATGATCTTCGCGGCCTGGAGGCCTTCTTCGCGGACGGGGGCGGAAACCGTTGTGAGGTTGTAGCCGCGCGGGCCGGCCATCTTCGAGTCGCCCAACGTTGCGACGGCGACGTCGTCGGGTACGCGGATGCCGAGGCGCTCCAGGATGTCCATGGCATCGAGCGCGGTGTCATCGTAGAGGGCGAACAGGGCGTCGGGTCGTTCGCGGGAGGACTTGAACAGGTTCGTGATCCGCTGCTCGACGGATTCATGCGGCTTGCCGAGCGAGAACAAGGGCTCGCCCGCGGGCAGGCCGTTCTTCTCCAGCGTCATCCGCACCGCGTCATTGCGCGCGCGGGCGATCAGGCGGCGGTCGTTGAATCCGAGATAGGCGATCCGCTTGCGCCCGATGTCGGCCAGGTGCTGGACCGCGAGGGCGACTTCTTTCGGATCCCACGCCGCGTAGCTGACCGCGGGGAGCTCCTCCAGCGTGTCGCCGAAGAACACGAGCGGCACGCCGTTGTCGATCGCGCGCCGATACGAGGCGACGCTGTCGGCCAGCGGGTTGCAGATGATGCCCTCGGCCCGCCGCTCGATCAGGAGATCGATCTCGCGCGACTCCTGCTCGGGGCTGTCGCGATGGTTCACGATGAACGGCACGAGCCCGGCTTTCCCGAAGACGTCGTACATGCCGTCCATGATGTTGTGCGCCCAGTCGTTTCGCAGGTGGGGGAAGATCACGCCCACGACGCCGGACTTCTGGTTGCGCAGGCTGCGCGCGAGGGCGTTGGGCACGTAGTTGAGCTTCTTCGCCGCGTCGCGGACCTTTTTCACGGTCGCGTCGGCGATGCCGTACTGCTCCTCGAGGCCGTTGAGCACGAAGGAGACGGTGGTGACCGACAGGCCGAGGTGCTTGGCGATCGTCGAGACGGTGATTCGTTTCTGTCCGCGTGTCATGGCGTCCTATCCCTTCATGCCGGTGAGCGTGATGCCCTGGATGAAATACTTCTGCGCAAAGAAGAAGATCACGATGACGGGCAGGGTCATCAGAAGCGAGCCGGCCATCATCATGCCGAAGTCGCCGCCCTGCTGGACGTTCAGCGCGTACAGGCCGAGCGAGAGCGGGTAAAGCCGCTGGTCGCTGAGGAACACCAGAGGCCCCATGAAGTCGTTCCACACGCCCATGAACGTGAAGATCGCGATGCAGGCGAGGGTCGGCTTGATGAGCGGCATGATCACATACCAGTAGATCTGCAGGAAGCTGCAGCCGTCGATCTTCGCGGCGTCCTCCATGTCGCGCGGGATGCCCTTCATGAACTGGCGGAGCAGGAACACGTTGAACGCGTTGGCGCAGCAGCTCGTGATCCAGAGGGGGCTGAGCGTGTTGTACCAGCCGAGCGATTTCATGATCAGGAAGTACGGGATCATCGTCACCTGCGGCGGGATCATCATGGTCGCGAGCATCACGCCGAAGCTCAGCGTGCGGCCCGGCCACTGCAGCCGCGCGAAGGCGTACGCGACGATCGAGCAGGAGAAGACCGTGCCGAGGATGTTGAGGATGACGAGCAGCAGGCTCGTCCCCGCGTAGCGCCAGAACGGGATGTAGCTCAGGACATTGCGGTAGTTGCGGCTGCACTTGGCCCACCACGCGACCGCCTGCGAGCTCTCGCGCAGGACCATCGTCACTTTCACCTTGTCCGGCCGCGATTCGAATTCCGGGCCGCGGGCGATCTCGCGGTAGGGAATCCACAATCGGATGCGGCTCGAGTCGGCGGCGTCGGCGGGTCCGAACTCCTGCAGCGTCACGACCTGCGGCTGGAAGCGGCCGGTGTACTCGGGCCGCATGCCTTGATAGCGGACGCCGTTCTTCTCGACGAAGAACTCGATCGCGTGCCACGAGTCGTCGGGCGTCAGCGAGATCTGGATGCGGAACAGGCGGTTCGCCGGAAACGGCAGGTCGATCGTGCGCTCGAGGACGATCTCCTGACGGCCCGGCGCGGTGAAGTCGTACACGAGGTCGGCGGCGGGGACGGTATCGGCGCGGTCGACGAGGTGGGGTGAAGACGCGATCTGGAGATCGCGTCTACGAATACTCCAGAACTCTGAAATCGGCCGACCCACTGTAACCTCGTCCTCCTGCACATCGAAGCTGCGCACGCGGACGGAGCCGAACGCGAGATGGCGCTGGATCTGGCGCGTCACTTCCGCGACCAGTGTGGCGTCGACGGCGTTCGAGATCGCGGCGCGGAGGTCCTCCGGCGAGGCCGACCACGCGGCGCGGGGAAGCGTCTGCTCCAGGCGTTTGAACACGCCGGGTGCGAGCGCTTCCGGATCCGGCGAGTTCTGCAACGCGGGGAGCGAGAGCAGGAACGGGTGAAGGTCGCGATAGACGGGGTTGTTGCCGGTCTTGAAATAGGCGGTGTCGAGATACGGCGACTTCAGCGCGGGAACCGGGCGCCCCGGCATCAGCGTGATCCGGTCGCCGAACATCTCGCGGTCGACCTTGAAGCTGCTGCCGATCATCCAGATGAACGGCAGGGCGAAGACGGCCGAGCCGGCGATCAGAAGCGCGTAGATCGCGAGTCCTCTGGCAACTGCGTAGACGCGCTCTCCAGAGCGCGTTCCGCGAAGCGGTCTAGAGACCGCTTCTACGCTATCATTCCCCTTCATAATGCACCCACTTCTCCGACAGCCGCATCTGGATCACGGTCAGCACCAGCACGATCAGGAAGAGGAACCACGCCATGGCTGCGGCGTAGCCCATGTTGAGATAGCGGAAGGCGTTGTTGAAGAGGTGGTAGACGTAGAACAGGGTGGAGTTCACGGGGCCACCGGCGGTCATGATGAACGACTGCGCGAAGACCTGGAACGTGCCGATCAGGCCCATGACGAGGTTGAAGAAGATGTAGGGCGTGAGCATCGGCAGGGTGATGTAGACGAACTGCTGGAAGCCGGTGGCGCCGTCGATCGAGGCGGCCTCGTAGTAGGACTGGCTGATGCCTTTCAGGCCGGCGATCCAGATGATCATGCCGCCGCCGGCGGTCCAGAGGCCCATCAGGATCAACGCCCACTTGCTGGTTGCCTCGTCCTGCAGCCAGAGCGGGCCTTTGACTCCGACGAGCGCGAGCATCTGGTTCAGCAGGCCGGCCTGCGGGTTGAAGATCCAGATCCAGAGGATGCTGGCGGCGACGACAGGCACGATGCTCGGGAGGTAGAAGAACGTCCGCCAGACCGCGACGCCGCCGACCTTCTGCGTGAGCAGGATCGCGATGCCGAGGCCGACCGCCATGCCGATCGGAACGCCGACGACCATGAAGAGCGTGTTGAAGAACGACTTCGCGAAGAGCTCGTCGCCCGAGAACATCACCTTGTAGTTGGTCACGCCCGTGAAGACCGCGTCGTTGAGGATGTCGAACCGGCAGAAGCTGATGATGAGCGAGAACAGGATCGGGCCGCCGGTGAACAGGACGAAACCGATCAGCCAGGGCAGGGCGCAGATGACGCCGTCCTTCCATTGCGAACGGAAGTAGGAGCCGGAGCTGCCCTCGAGCACGGCGTCGTGCTTCACGCGCACGCCGAACTTCCGGCGAAACGAGGGGCTGGTATCCCAGAGGTAGACGCCGGCCACGGTGAGGGCAAGGATCGCGCCGTACAGCCAGAAGAACCACGTCCAGCTGCGGATGGGTTTTCCGGCGACAGGGTGGAGCAGCGCGTCGAGGTCGCGCTGGACGATGGCGCCGTAGTAGTCCAGCGACTCCTGCGCGGTCTTCTTGTGGAAGATCGCGTCCTCCATCGCCCAGATCTGCGCGTTCCAGAGCTTCTGGCCGACGGGGGTGACGGGGCGGTAGCGCGAGTCGGGAAGCAGGTCGTTGAACATCGTCATGACCTGCTTGAACTTCGGCTCCAGCGTCGGGTTCTCCATGATGTACTTTTCCTGGAGCCACTCGTTGTGCGCCCGGTTCGGGCGTTGGCGCGGGATGAAAGGGCGGCCCTGCGCCGCGTAGGTGTATTCCTCCGACACGGTCATGATCTGCAGCGCGCGCCAGCTGCTGAGGAATCGGATCAGCTCCCACGCGCCATCCTTCTTCGTGGAGGAGGAGGGAATCGCGAAGGCCCAGCCGCCGACCCACGAGATCGGCCTGCGCCCCTTGTCGAGCTCGGCTTGAGGGAGGGGCGGGGGCGCGGCGGCGACGCGGAGGTCGCGGCCGTAGAGCGCGAGCGAGGACATGATCCAGACGCCGTCGATCTTCATCGCGACCTTGCCGAGGATGAACGGGTCGAGCGAGTCGCCCTGGAAGGCGCTCTGGAACGCGTAGACTTCCTTCGCGCCGCCGAGCTTGTCGTAGATGCCGGTCATGAAATCGAGCGCGCGGACGATGTTCGCGTCGTTGAGCGTGCAGCTCGTGCCGGCCGGATTCATGAACTCGCCGCCCGCCTGCCAGCCGTAGAGGTAGAGCCACGAGTTGCCGTAGTTGGGGATGAACCCGATCGTCTTGATGTTGCCCTTCGCGTCGCGCTCGGTCATCGCGACGGCCATCTGCTCGAGCTCCTCCCACGTGCGTGGCGGCTTGGCGCGGCCCGTGGCGTCGGTGAACCCGTTGCGAATGAGGATGTCCTCGTTGTAGAGCAGGACGCGATCGTCGGCGTTGTTGGGGATGCCGTACAGGCGGCTCTCGCCGGTCTTCGGGTCCGTATACACGGCTTCTCCCCAGCAGGAGTGGTAGAAGTTCGACTCGCTGATGGGGTCGACTGCCGGAAGCGACTGCGCCCCGGGGGCGCGCGGTGGCTCGGGCAGCGCGCCGGGCCACGGCGGCACGGCGTTGGAGTTGGCCGCGAGCTCGTCCTGCCATCTCGACCAGGCTTGCTCGTCGCGACGGAGATACTCGTCGAGCGGCGTGAACGCGCCGCGCGAGGCCCACTCGCTGATCGCGAAGCGATCGAAGAAGATGACGTCCGGCGGTTCGCCGCCGACGAGACTCAAGAGAAACCGCGTGGGGTCCTCGACCTGGTTGCGCGAGGCGTGCTGTCCCGCGACCACGCGATACAGCGGATACGCACCACCGGACTCCTCGTGGCGGCGCCGGCTGAGAAACTCGAATTCGCGGACGGCGTCCTCCATCGCGTCCTTGATGGGCCCGTCCGGCGCCATGTAGGTGATCTCGATGGCGCCGTCGTTCAAGACCTGGGAAGAGGGGTGAGGCGCGAGCAGCCAGATCGCCGTGAGAAGCACGACGCCGACGAAACCGCCTTTGATCCATCCGCTCATGATTCGGTCACATCATCAACGACAAGGCCGTGGCATCCAAGTTAAGATCGGAGCGCAGCTTGCCCATGCCCCCGGGGCAGACGTATAGTTCTGCATGCGGCGGCTTGACTTCTCATGCCTTCACGGTATCGTGCTAAAAGGTTTTAGTAAAGGAGATATCGCATGAATCTTCCGCGACGTTCCCGGCTGGTCCTCCTTGTTGTCGTCGCGGCGCTCGGCCTGTGCGGCTGCGGCGTGAAGAAGAAGCCGGAGAAGGAGAAGCCCGTGGTCGCGCCGTCGAAGCCCGCTCCTGCCGAGCCCCAGGTTGAGGTGAAACCCATGCTGCGCGCCGTGAGCGGCGGGCTTGAGGTTCAGGTGACGCAGGACAAGCCGGGCGTCTTCCGTTTCGATGTGAAGCCCGCGAAGGGGACGGTGCCGGCGATGCGGACGCTCGATGGCGTTTCGTTCGACGCCTCAAACGGGACGTTTGTCGTTCAGGCGTGGACCTGTCGGCTGGCGGCGCTCGACAAATTCGGGCGGGCGAATGTGCCGGGGTTGGAGCTGTCGTGGAAATCCTTGGACGGCGAGGCCCTCTACGGGTTGGGCGAGCGATTCGATGGCCTGAACCAGGTCGGCAAGGTCGTCGACATGTGGATCGAGGACGCGCCGGGACAGGGCGACGCGAACCGGCAGAGCTATTACGTCACGCCCGTCCTCTACAGCACGCGCGGCTACGCGTTCTTTGCCGCGCAGAATCCGGAAGGCACGTTCGATCTGAACTCCGCGCGCGACGGGCTGCATCGGTATCGGCGCGCGGGGCAGGCGATGACGTTCTACGTCGCGTTCGGCGATTCGCTCAAGGAGCTCGTCGGCAAGCGGGAGTCGGTGCAGGGCCCGCACAAGGGCATTCCGGACTGGGCGTGGGGACCGTGGATCAGCCGCAACAGTTTCGAGAGCCAGGCGGAAGCCGAAGAGGCGATCAACGGGATGGTGAAGAGAAAACTTCCCGTTGCCGCCATCGTTCAGGAGGCGTGGAAAGGCTTGAGCGAGTCCGGCGACTTCAACAACTTCAACCCGCAGCGGTGGCCAGACCTCGACGCGTACTTCGCGTTGTGCCGGAAGCATGACATCAAGAATGTGCTGTGGCAGGTTCCGATCATCCATCCGTCGTCCCCCGAGTTCGCGGTCGGCAAGGAGAAGGGCTACTTCGTCAAGAAACCGGACGGCTCGATCAGCTTCCGCCAGAACTGGCTCAAGGATTTCGCGAACGTCGACTTCACCAATCCGGACGCCGTGAAGTTCTGGCAGGATCTGATCCGCCCGACGGTGAAGCTCGGCATCTGGGGCTTCAAGGCGGACGACGGGGAGGACATCAAGCCGGACGACGTCTTCTTCGACGGCCGGCGCGGCTGGGAGCTGCATAACGAATACTCGACCCTCTACAACCGCGCGCTGACGGAACTGATGGAGCAGGAGGGCGTTGACGGCCTGCTGTGGGCGCGGAGCGGGAGCCTCGGCAACGAGCAATATCCGGCGTTGTGGGCTGGTGATCAGTACGCGCGTTGGGACCAGCTTGCCTCGCTGGTGCCTGCCGGACTGTCGGCCTCGATGAGCGGCATGCCCTTCTGGGGGCACGACATCGGTGGCTACGTGGGGCAGCCGACACCGGAGCTGTACATCCGGTGGGCGCAGTTCGGCGCGCTCAGCCCGTTGATGCAGTATCACGGCGTGTGGCGCCGCGAGCCGTGGGAGTTCGGACCGCTGGCCGAGGAAGCCTACACGTTGCTGGCGCAGCTCCGCATGAACCTGAAGCCGACGCTGATCGAACTGGGCCATGAAGTGGAGCGCGCGGGTTTGCCGATCATGCGGCCGATGTCGATGGAGTTTCCGCAGGACGACCGCTTTGCGGCGACGGACGACCAGTACATGCTGGGGCCGGATATGCTGGTCGCGCCCGTGCTGGAGGAAGGGCATGTGGGCCGCGCGGTGCAGTTCCCCGCGGGCGTGTGGCAACATGCGCTGTGGCCGGTTTCTTTTGAGGGCCCCGCGACGCGCGAAGTCCCGATCGGCCTGCTCGACGCGCCGCTGTTCGTTCGAGAGGGCGCGACGTTGAAGCTCCAACTCGCGGAAGGCGCGCGCCTGGGCCGGTGGCAGCCCGCCGATCCGGTGCGCGATGTTTCCTTCGCGCCGACGCGCGCGGTCATCCGCAATCTGAAAGCTCCGCTGAGGGGCAGCGTGCTGGCGCGGACGGCGACGGTCGAGTTCGACCGCGCGCCGGGCAGCACGAACGGATTCCGCGCGTACTGGTTCCTGGATGCCGATCCGGCGCGGCGCTTTCCGGCGGGCATGGCGACGAACGGCGGGCAGGTGTTCATCGATCTCTCCCCTGGTTCGGGCTTCAACCTGCTGGGGCGATTGCAGACCTACGTGATCGAAACGCCGGATGGCGCGGAGCTCTTCCGCGGAAGCATCCGTTGGGAGACGCCGGTGGCCCTTGAGATCGATCGCAGCATCATCAAGGTGGTGAAAGGCGGGCGGGAGACAGTGGAGACGGTGCTGGTGAACCGTTCCGCCGCGGAGATCGAAGTCCGGGTCGTGGCCGAGGCAAGCGCGGGTGGGCGGGTGGCCACGCCGGCGCAGACGGTGACGATACCCGCGCAGGGCCGCAGTCCGCTGCGCTGGGAGGTGGACTTCGACGCATCGAACGCGGTGGGCGATACGAGAGTGCTGTTCAGGGTTCTGTCCGGCGGGGCCTTGCTGGCCCGCGAGATCGTGACATTTGCGCGCGTGTCCCGCTGGATCGCGGTGGGGCCGTTCCCCGCGCCGCAAGGGAAGGCCTATTCGACGGAGTTTGGGCCGGAGGGATCCGTCTCGGCGGGCGTTTCGTTCCGGACGCCGCAGGGGACGGTGAAGTGGGAACAGGTGAGCGATGCGCACGTTGCCCGGTTCGCGGGCGTGGATTTCAACGAGCTGTATGGGCAGCGTGACAACGCGGCGGCGTACGCGCTGACGAAGATCGTGTCGGACCGGCAGCAGGACGTCGCGCTTCGGTTCGGCTCGGACGATACGCTGACGGTGTGGCTCAACGGCGGGCGCATCTACAGCGTGGAGACGTACCGGCTGGCCGCGCCGGACCAGGAGATCGTGAAGGCGCGACTGCGCGAGGGTGTGAATACGATCATGGTCAAAATCGCGCAGGACAAGAACCCGTGGAAGTTCTACTTCCGTGTGACGGCGCCGAACGGCGCACCCGTGCTGGGCCTGCGGGACGGATTCAGCGACTACACCGCGTATGCGACGAATCGGGCGGCAGGGCGCTGAGTGCCAAGTGCCAAGTTAAAGGTTACAGGTTGGCTGAAGAGTCTGCTCCTTCCACCTGCCACTTTTCACCTTTCACTCCGTGCCCCCTCTCTTCTCACTACTCACTACTCACTGGTCACCCGCCTTCGCCAAGCCTATGGCGTGGCAAGCTGCTTACTGGTCACTGGTCCCTTCCTCCCTCCCTCAGGTTTCAGGTCTCAGCCTTCAGGTTTCTTTCTTCCTCCAATCCCCAACGCTTGATGTTGTGTGGGGGAGTTGGTTGAATCCAACACTGTGAAGCTGGTAGTCCTCATCGACATCGAGTGCGTGGAGGAGGGAGACCCTTCCTTTGAAGGCCGGACGGCCGCCGTGCGCCAGACGATGGAGTTCCAGGTGAGCCATGCGCTGCGCGATCTGGGTCACACGGTCGAGGTGATTCCCTTCCAAGCCGATGTCATCCAGGTCATGACGACGCTGCGGGAGAAGTCGCCCGACGTGGTGTTCAACCTGACGGAGCATTTCGGCGGCGACCGCCGCAAAGACGCGCACGTGGCAGCGATGTTGGACCTGCTCGGGTTGGCGTCCACCGGCACATCGCTCACCGGGTTGATGCTGTGCCGCGACAAGGCGGTTTGCAAGCGCGTGCTGGGCTACCATCGTATCCGCCAGCCGCTCTTTCACGAGGTGCCCGTCGGCCACGCACGGCCGACAGGCCGGCTGGTGTTCCCGATGATTGTGAAGCCGCTCTTCGAAGACGCGTCGGACGGCATATCGCTTGCCTCCGTTGTTCACACGCGCGAAGAACTCGATGAGCGTGTCGCGCTCATGCACGGGAAGATGAAGCAGCCGGCAATCTGCGAAGAGTTCATCGAGGGCCGCGAGATTTATGTCGCGCTGCTTGGCAACGAACGGTTGCAGGTGCTGCCGCCGCGCGAGTTGATGTTCGGCCCGCGCGAGGATGGTGGACCGACCATCGCGACCGCGCGTGTGAAGTTCGATGAGGCCTATCGCAAAAAGTGGGGCATCGAATACCGGCACGCGGAACTCGATCCGTCGCTGCAGAAACAGATCGCCCGAATCAGCAAGCGCGTCTTCCACCTGCTGGGTATGCGCGATTACGGCCGCATCGATCTGCGAATCACCCCGGAGAACGAAGTGGTCTTCCTTGAAGCCAACCCCAACCCGGCCCTCGGCGTCGAAGACGACGTGGCCGAGTCGGCGTATCGCGCGGGCCTGACGTATCCGCAACTGATCGAGCGGATCGTCCATCAGGCAGCGAGACGGAAGGGGTGAGGGGGGGCGAGTTCCAAGTTTCAAGTTGTTCCATTCCGGGATCATCACGCCCGTTCGATCTTGTCGTTCACCCTTTGCGGCTTTGCGAGCTTGGCGTGAAAATCCTCTCCATTGCGTTACTTCCGTCGGAGTTAGTGTGACTTCAGTGACCCTTAGTGGTTAAGAATCTTTGGCCCTCGGCCTTCGCAAGCGAAGGCCCTACAGTTCCTTCCGCCTAATTAGCGCGTGCCCTGCGAAGCCTCTGACGACGTATTTCCTTTGCGCCTTTTCGTAGGCTTTGTGCCATTGCGTTAATAATCCTTTTTTCCGAACGGCTCTCCTGCCTATCATGCGCGCATGAGAGCGATTGCATCCCGGTTCTCTTCGTTGTTTCTCCTGAGTCTCCTCCTCACCGCGAAAGGGTGGGCGGCCGATCAGGAAGCTCGCATTCAGGAGCTGATCGATCAGATGTCGTTGGACGACAAGATCGCGATGGTGTCCGGCGAGGATCCGTGGATGACTCATCCAATTCCGCGCCTCGGCATTTCCAGCGTGAAGGTGGCCGACGGTCCGCATGGCGTCCGTAACGGCGGCAAGGCGACTTGCTTCCCGACGGGCATCGGCATGGCGGCGACTTGGAATCCCGATTTGGTGCGGCGTGTCGGCGTTGCGCTGGCGGAGGAAACGCGCGGCCGCGGCTTCGACATTCTACTCGGGCCGTGTGTGAACATCTGCCGCACGCCGCTCAACGGTCGGAACTTCGAGGCATTCGGAGAAGACCCGTTCCTGATTTCGCGGATCGCGGTGGCGTACGTGAAAGGCATTCAGAGCCGAGGTGTCGGGACCTCGACGAAACACCTGGCGTGCAACAACCAGGAGCGGGATCGATTCAGCGTCAATGTCCGCGTCGACGAGCGGGTCCTTCGCGAAATCTATCTGCCCGCGTTTGAAGCGGCGGTGAAGGAAGCCGATACGTGGACGGTCATGACGGCCCACAACAAGGTGAACGGCTCGTACTGCTCGGCCAACGATTTCCTCGTGAACAAGGTGCTCAAGGGTGAATGGGATTTCCGCGGCTTTACGGTCTCGGATTGGGGTGGCGTTCACGACACCGTCGGCGCGGCGAACGGCGGGCAGGATTTGGAAATGCCCGGACCCGCTGCGCAGTTCGGCGCCAAGCTGAAGAGCGCGATTGAAGCCGGGGCGGTCAGCGTGAATACGCTGGATGACAAGGTGCGGCGAATTCTGCGTGTGGTCGTGCTTGTGGGCGCGCTCGACCCGCGGCCGGCCGGGCCGGTGGGCGGGGTGGATACGCCGGAGCATCGGACCCTCGCGCGCGAAGCGGCGCGCGAGTGCATGACCCTGCTCAAGAACACGAACAACGTCCTGCCGTTCGATGCGAAGAAGATCAAGAAGCTGGCGGTGATTGGTCCAAACGCGGATGCGGACAGCGTGGGCGGTGGGGGGAGTTCGCGTGTCACGCCGTTCTACTTCGTGACGCCGCTTGATGGGCTTCGCGAACGGTGCGGGAAGAACATCGAAATCGTCTACGAGCGCGGTTGTTCGATGGCGAACGAGTTGGATGCCGTTCCCGCGGGTGTGCTTTTCACATCGCGCACGCTGAAAGAGGCGGGGCTTCGCGCGGAGTATTTTGCGAACAAGGATTTGTCCGGTACACCCGCGTTCACGCGCATTGATCCGGCGGTCGATTTCAACTGGCCGGACGGGCCGGGCGAAGGGCTGGCGGCGGACGGCTTCTCCGTGCGCTGGACAGGCGTTCTTGTAGCGCCGATGACGGGCGATTTTGAATTGGGAACTTACAGCGATGACGGTTCGCGGTTGTTCATCAACGGCGCGATGCTGGTGGACAACTGGGGCAATCACGGGCCGCAGACGCAGGCGTATCACATTCAGTTGAGGAAGGGCGAACTGGTCGACCTGAAGATGGAGTATTACCAGGCTGGCGGTGGTGCGACCGCGAAGCTTGGCTGGATGGGTGGGGACGGCGGGATTCAGAAGGCGGTTGCGGCGGCGGCGCAGAGCGATGCGGCGGTGGTGTGCGTCGGATTGTCGGCCGAGTGCGAAGGCGAAGACCGTGACCGGCCGGATATGAAACTGCCGGGCAAGCAGGCCGAGCTTATCGAAGCCGTGATGGCCGCGAATCCGCGAACGATCGTGGTGTTCATCGGTGGGTCGCCCGTGGTGATGAATCCCTGGGTGGACCATGTTCCTGCCGTTGTCTGTGCGTGGTATCCGGGGCAAGAGTGCGGCCACGCGTTGGCGGACGTTCTGTTCGGCGATGTGAACCCCTCCGGGAAGATGCCGGTGACGTTTCCGAAGCAGTTGGAGGATAACCCGTCGGCTGAGAACTACCCGGGGAGCGATGGCGTGGAAGACTACGCGGAGGGGTTGCTGGTGGGCTACCGGTATTACGACACGAAGAACGTGGAGCCCCAGTTTCCGTTCGGGCACGGCCTGTCGTATACCGAATTCAAGTATGACCACCTGAAGGTAGATTCCGTTGGCCGGGTGGTGACCTTTGACGTCAAGAACACGGGTCGGCGGGCGGGGAAGGAAGTGGCCCAACTCTACATCGGCGATCCGAAGTGCAGCGTGGAGCGTCCGGTGAAAGAGCTGAAAGCCTTCCGGAAGATCGAACTGCTTCCCGGTCAGCAGCAGACGGTTCGCTTCCAACTGGACGAGCGTGCCCTGTCCTTCTACGACGTGGCGACGCACCGCTGGGTGGCGGAGCCCGGCGATTTTGATGTATCCATCGGAAGCTCCTCGCGTGATATTCGCCTGAAGGGAACGCTCACGCTCTCCTCGTCGGCCAAGCCATGACGTCTCGACGAATACTATCGATCATTTGTCTTCTTCTCCTGGCGGTGTCGGCAGTGTCCGCGCAGTCGGTGAAGGTGGCGATGTGCCAGATCGTCTGTCTCGACGGGGATCGGGAGGGCAACTTCGTCCGCATCGAGCGTGCGGTCAGCGAGGCGGTTCGGGCCGGGGCCCACATCGCGTGCTTCCCGGAATCCTCGATTCTCGGCTGGGTTAATCCCGATGCCCACGCGCGGGCGTGTGCCATTCCCGGCGCGGACTCCGACCGGCTCTGCGACATGGCGCGGCGGCACAGGATTCATCTCTGCATCGGGTTGGACGAGAAGGATGGCACGAACCTGTATGATGCCGCGGTGCTGATTGATGATGCGGGGCAGATTCTGCTCAAGCATCGCAAGACGAACAACCTGCTGGACGTCAAAGATCTGATGGTGCCGCCGTACACATCGGGCAGCGACTTCGCCGTGGCCGATACCCGTTTCGGCAAGTTGGGGGTGATGATTTGCGCCGACACGTTCGATGACAACAATCTCCGCCGGATGGCGGCGTTGAAGCCGGCACTGGTGCTGGTGCCGTACGGCTGGGTGGCGGACGAGGCGATGTGGCCGAAGCACGGCGAAGCTTTGGGCGGAGTCGTGAAGCACGCGGCGGAGGTCATCGGTGCGCCGGTCGTCGGAACGGATCCGGTGGGTCAGGTGTCGCATGGCGCATGGGCGGGGAAGTACTACGGCGGCGCGAGTGTCGCCTATGACGAAAGCGGAAAACTGCTGGGCGTTGCGGCCGACCGCGACCGCGACGTGAAGATGCTCGACGTCCCGCTGGTGAGCGGTCGGGGGCAGGCCGACAAGTAGCCAATACGAAAAAGCGGCTTCTGAACAGACTCCGCGGCGCGAGGCTAGGGTCAGGCCTTGCATCTTGCAATTGCGGGAGTGAAGGCGTCTGGAGCCGGACTGACCTGTTTCTTCAGCGCGTCATGACAGCGACCTTCCCTTTTTCCAATCCTTGGAAAAACCCGTTCGGAATTTTCCAACCCTTGGAAAAAGACGTTGGAAGATTTTCCGGCGGGGGCTGCCGCCGGACGCAGGAACCGCTGCTACAACTCCACCTCCTCAATTCGCGCGTGCCCTGCGAAGCGCCGCGCGAAGAAGGGTCCATTCGTGTTAATTCGTGGTCGACTTCCTGCAGCGTCGTTCCGTTGTCATCTGGTTCTGGGGTCAGACCTGTACGGTGTGCTGCCCAAATCCGAGGACGAGATTCTTCTGCCGCAGGAGCGGCATCAGAATGACAGCTTTCGGCGCGTTTCGTTGCTATCGCTCCGCCTCCGATCCGCGGTATCAGCGACATCCGCGGTTAAATGTCAGAAGCGGACATATTTGGATCGGAGTCTAACCACTAATTTCCACTAAGCTGCACTAAGGGGGCGGAGTTAGTGTGACTTTAGTGACCCTTAGTGGTTAAGAATCTTCGGCCCTTTCGGCCTTCGACGAGCAAAGGCCCTACAGGGAACTGAAGCAGGAGGTCGCGAGGGCCCACTGGTTACCGATCACTGACTACCGGTCACTTCAGCTCTTCGGCCTTCGGCCCTTTTCGGAACACATTGCGGAAGAAGAGTGCGGTGTCCACGCCGACCACCTTGGGTGCGCCGCGCTGGAGGGCACGATCCTTTTCGATCTCCGCTTTCAGGAAGTCCTGCACGAGGATCTTGATGGCGCTGATGAAGCCGACGCACAGGGTCCACTGATCCGCGGCGATCATCTTGAGCGTCAGCATATCGTCCGCGATGGATTCCGGGGTGTCGTTCTTCGCGTGGCCGTGCGGGTAGAATTCGGTGGCCAGCCAGCCGGCGACGTTGAAAGCGTGGTCGAGTGTGCCGCGCTCAATACCCAGCTTCGGCAGCGCCTGCTGCGCGATGCGTTCGTGGTCGGATACGCTCGTGCTGAGGAGTTCGCGAACGGCGAGCATGAACGCGGGCAGCTTGGCCGAGCCGAGGCTCAGCATGGCGGCCAGGTCCCCTTTGACGGCATCCAGCTTCAAGGAATCCTCCTTGAACGCTTCGATATTCTTGAACAATTTCGATTTCATAACTCACTCCCGCTACGAATTAATAACACTAGTAGTATACTAGTATGCATAGTATTTGCAAGTTGCTTGTCTTACTGTGGTTAAACAAGCCACATATGGTGCGCAAGTGGCTGTGGCGAGGGGAGTTAGGGATGGTCCCGAGCTCCGCGTCTACGCGGAAGCAGACGGCGACGCTTAAGCGCCGCCAAGGCTTCCGGCTGAAGCCGGGACTCTGGCTGGATTCCTACAGTCCCGTCTCGAATCGGAGCGTCTCGCCCTTCTTGATTTCCACTCCCTCGCCGGCGGGCAGGGGTTCGTCCATGCCTTTGACCGTTACCATGACGTCATAGGTGCCGGGCGGGACGATGAACTGGCGCCATAGCGGTTCCTGGTTGTCGAATCCGCGGCGCACAGAGAGCAGCGGCGTGGTGTTGCCGGAAGGAATCAGGTCCCACCCCTGCACGCTGGTCTCGGCTGGTTTGACCAGCACGATGCCGGAGTCCAGCGTGACATAGGCCTCCTTGCCCGCAGCCACGTCGATCTTCCCGGCCACCTTGGTGGGCGAGGGGCTGCGGTAGTAGAGGAACGAGACATCATAGGTGCCGGCCGGAAGGGCCTTGGGTTTGAAGAGGTAGTAGTCGTTGCCGTTCGGTTCGACCTTCAGCACCTCGCGTCCGGTGGCGCTCTCGGAGATGATGATGGCGCTGACACTCAGGTCGTTCAACTCCTCTGCCATGTTGAAGACGAGATCGCCGAGAAGGACTTCGGCGACTTCGCCCTTTGCGACGGTGAAATCGGTGAGCGCGACTTCTGTCGGGGGCCTGTAGTTCGGGTTGGCGAAGAGAAGCGTGAGCGAATAGTCGCCGGACATCAGCGGATGCGTCGAGTCTGCGCCGGGCAGTTCGGCTTCCTTCACCACCTTGCCGTCGGACTTGCGGGTGATGCGGAATCCGGACAGGCTCTTCAGCGCGCTTTCCGGCATGGCGATGCGCAGTTTGCCGAGACCGGAGACCTTCTGCACGGTGGAGCTCTTCGCCTTCTCGACCTTCTGCTCGATTTCCTTGCGAACGGTTTCGAATGCCGCGAGCAGGGCCGCCGGGTCGGCGGCATCGAAGTACTGCCCGCCGCCGGCTTCGGCGATGCAGGAGAGCTGGACCTTGTCCTCATCCGTCACGTCGAAGCCGACCACGTGCATGATGAAGTTGACGCCGGCGGTCTTCAGTGCCTTGACGGTGGCGCATGGATCGCCGCCGCACGTCTCCTTGCCGTCGCTCACGAGCACGATGGTGGTCTCGGCAGTGCGCCCTTTGAGCAGGTCCGCGACCTGGGTGACGGCGGCGGCAATGGGGGTCATGCCGGTGGGTTGGATGGCCTTCACGCGCGCGAGGAGTCCGTCGCGGTCTGCGCTGCCGGGGGGTATAAGCACTTCGATATCGGTGCAATCCTTGGCGCGGCGGTGGCCGTAGGCGGCGAGACCGATGCGAACTTCCGGGGGAACTTCGGGGACGACCTTTTCCATGACGGACTTGGCCGCATCCATCTTGGTCTGAGCTCCCGCCGGGCCCTGCATGCTGCCGGACCCGTCGAGTATGAATACGGCCTCCGGGAAGCCCGCCGCCTGAACGCATGTGGGAATAAGAATGGATATGATCAGCTTGTGCAGGGTCCTCATCTCGTCCGTCCTCCTCCCATGTCCAATACGCAGCGGACGCGGATGCGTTAAGGGTTGCGAACCGATGAGCGCGCAGGCCCCAAACATCGGCGGCCGGTTCTGGTATGGTATCCGCCATGAAAGATCGGCGGATGGGGCTGGTGTTGCTGCTGGCGTTTGTCGCGTTCGTGAGTCTTGGACTTCCGGACAGCGTACTGGGCGTCGCGTGGCCGTCCATCCGGCGGACCTTCGGGCTGCCGCTCGATGCGCTCGGGCCATACCTTCTTGCGGGGGTCATTGGCTACTTTCTCTCCAGCTTCAACAGCGGCCGCATTGTTGCGCGATGGGGCGTCGGTCTTGTGCTGGCGGCGAGCAGCCTGCTCACCGCGCTGAGCCTGTTGGGATATGCGCTTTCCCCGGCGTGGATGGTCATCATCTGCCTTTCTTTTGTCGGCGGGCTTGGGGCGGGCGCGATCGATTCCGGGATCAACACCTTCGCGGCGGTACGCTTTACGCCGCGGCACATGAACTGGCTCCACGCGTGCTGGGGTATCGGTGCGGCGATGGGGCCGGCGATCATGACCGGCGTGCTGAAGATCGGCGCATCGTGGCGGTGGGGCTATGTGGCGGTCATGGGGATCCTGCTGCTGCTGACCATCGGATTCTTCGCGACGATTCGCCTGTGGACGATCGACAGCGCGCACGAGCAGAAGGCCGAACCCCACGCCCGGCGGCGAGATACGCTCGCGATTCCATCGACATGGCTGAGCATGGGCATCTTCTACGTCTACTGCGGCATCGAAGCATCGACGGGCCAGTGGAGTTACAGTCTGCTTGTGGAATCGCGCGACATCGCCCCGGTGACCGCCGGGTTGTGTGTGAGTCTCTACTGGGGCTCACTGACCGCCGGGCGATTCCTGATCGGCGCGATCGCGAATCATGTGCCGCCGGTGCGCCTGCTTCGCGTCTGCATGCTGGGCGCGGCAGCCGGGGTGATGGTGCTGGGCTTGCGCGTGGGGCATGGACTGGAGGCCGTGGGTCTGGGACTGACCGGGTTCTCGCTGGCGGTGATTTTCCCCACGATGATTACGCAGACGCCGGGCCGTTTTGCGTCGACGCACGTGGCTAACGTGGTTGGGTTTCAGGTCGCGGCTGCCAGTGTCGGGATCGCTACGATCCCGTGGCTGTTCGGCATTATCGCGCGCCGCGCAGGGCTGGAGGTCCTGCCGTGGCTGCTGCTGGGGGCGACCGTGATCATGATCATTCTTCACGAGGCCGTGGTGCGGCGCGGGAAGGCTTGAATTGCGGAATGATTTGTCCTAACCCGGACATTGCACGAGAATTCGTGCAATGTCCGCCCTGCGGGCTTCGACGCGCCGCGCCAGAGCGCGGATTGCTCAGGATAGGCCTTTCGGCGCGTCGAAGGATTAGCCTTGAGCAAGCTGCGGAGCAGCGCGCCGAAACCTTGGCCGCAGAAGTTTCTGCGGCCAAGGCGCTTATTGCATGAGCGATTCCTCGCTCATATAATAAACGGGCTAAAGCGGGAGCAACCTACCAAGGAGCAAGACATGAGAAAGACCGCCTTCGTGTTGATCGTCATCTCGTTGTGTTTCGCCGGTGTAGGGGCCGCGTGGGCTCAGGATGCGGGTGCGCTGGTCCAGCACGCCAACACATGTCTGCGTGACGCGCAGAACCACTTCTTTGGAGGGCGGATGTCTCAAGCTGAGGCAAGCCTCGCCGGGGCGGAGGCCTCTGTGACGGCGCTCAAGGGCGTGGATTCCGCCAACGTCCAAATCGCCTCGCTGGAACAGAAGTGCGCGAAGATGCGGAAGGATATCGATGCTCGGAAGCCGAAGGCCGCGACTTCTCCGGCCGCCCCGGCCGCGACTACCGCCGCGCCGGCAGGCGACAAGCTACCGTCCGGCGCGCAGTTCCGTCTCAAGGAAGCAGGTCGCAGTCTGGACAAGGTGGATCGTATCTTGAGCGGCGTCTCGTCGGCCGACTACAAGGTCGAGGCCGCGCGCGCCGCCGTGCAGGAGGCGAAGGACAAGTTGGCCGAGATCACGTCCATGTTTGGCGCACAGGCGAGCCCCGATGCGCCGGAGATGAAGGCGGTCAGCGATCGCATCGCGGCGGCCGAGAAGCAGATCAACGGCGTTCAGGCTGGCGCGGCGCAGGCAGCCGTTCAGCAGGACAAGGTCAAGGCTGTGGCGGAGGAGTGGCTGAACAAGATGAAGCCCTACGTGATGGGGCAGGGCAACAGCGAGCACAACCCGGACAAGTACCTTGTGCCGGGCAGCACGAGCGATCTCAAGGAACTGGTGCGCCGCCAGGCGTTATGGCGTGAGGCCACAGCGTTGCTGGCGGAATATGAGAAGGCCGGGTTGAGCAACGTGTCCGATGAACTGGCGGAAGCCGAGCGGCAGCTTCGCTACGCGGTGAAGTCGTTCGATGAATCCTATAAGAGTCACATCGAGCGGGCCGTGCAGGATGCCGAACGGCGCGCGGGGGAGATCGATACATTCCTGAAGCGGCAGGAGGCGGCGGCCGGTCAGGCCATTCTGCTGGAGAAGGACCAGCTCGGCGAGTTGCAGAAGAAGATCGACGAGGCAGGCGGGTTGGCCGGGATCGCCGATGCGCGCGTGAGCGCGTTACGTTCCATGTTCTCCGGATTGCAGAAGCGGGATGCTGCGCTCCGGCAGGCCCGCGTGGAGCAGACGCGTATGACCGCGGACCGCTACACCAGCGAGGACCTCGCACAGTTGAAGCAGCGCGCAGAGGCCATCACGCGGGAGTCGCTTGCGAACGCGAACATTCTCCGCACGACCATCACCAGCGCCGGTTGGAAGGAAGAGAGCGTGATTGAGCCGACGGATACGACGCACACGGCCCTTCGTTTCCGCACGACGCGGAGCGTGACGGCGCAGGTGGCGGCGAAGCAGGGCGACAAGGTTCAGCTCCACACGCTCGATCTCAGCAAGGATCTGCAGGCCGGCGGAGCATGGGGTCCGGTGTATGGGCACATCATGTTCTCCGATCCCATGCTGGAGAAGAACGTAAAGTAGTTTTCCGCATGGTTCGGCCGAGAATCGCACGGCAAGGCCTTGATTAACCCCCTGCCTCGGGCCTATCTTGTGCTTGTACGATGCGGGAGCAACAAAGATGAAATTCAAACTCGCGGTGAAAGAGAACAAGAAGCTGGAGCAGGTGATCGCCCGCGTGGAGGGTGATGCCGAGTTGAACCAGCTCTGGAAGTGCGCGAACATGAACGCCGTCGATCGCGCGCACATCAGCGATCACGGCGAGATTCATATCCGCATTGTCGCGCACGCCGCATTGCGCATCCTGCGCCTGCTGGTGGAAAAGGGGATTCAGCCGAGCATCGTCAAGGATCACAAGATGACGGTCGAGGACGCGGAGGTGGTGGTGTTTCTCGGCGCGTGCCTGCACGACCTCGGCATCAGCATTCATCGCGACGATCACGAACAGTACAGTCTGTTCCTGGCCTATCCGAAGGCGCGTCAGCTTCTGGCGGGGATTTACGACGAACCCGGATTGACAACGGTGGTGGCAGAAACGTTGCACGCGGTGATCGCGCACAATTCCGACCAGCGCTGTCTCACGATCGAGGCGGGCGTGTTGAAGGTGGCCGATGCAGTGGACATGAGCGAGGGCCGTTCGCGCATTCCGTTCGAGGCGGGCCAAGTGAACATCCACTCCGTGTCCGCGCAGGCGATCAAGGAAGTGAAGATCGAAGTGGGGAAGGAGCGGCCGATCCGGCTGTCGATCACCCTCAACAACTCGGCCGGCATTTTCCAAGTCGATGAGCTCCTCAAGCGCAAGCTGCACAACTCCACGCTGGAACCCTACGTGGAACTGGTCGCCCAGATCCACAACGAGCCTGAGCGCAGCATCGTTGAGGAGTATCGGCTGTAGGAGAGGCTTTACGCCTCGATTCAGGGTCGAGGGATAAACCCTCTCCTACAAAGCCCGACGATGTGCCTCGACGGGCTGCCTGCCGCTCACAACGCGAGCGGCCACACATCCAGTTGCCAACCAGTATGATTAGTGCTAGACATCCCCTTGGACTGGTTACGGTCCCACGAAGTTGGAGATGGTCATGAAGTCGTTGCATGTTGGTGTTTTGTTGGTTCTTGCCTTGTCGTTGTCCGCTGCTGTTGCCGAGGATTTGCCCGGCCGGGTGAAGGGCGCGACGCGGCCGAAGACGTCGCCGGGCTACAGTTCCTATACGTTGGTCTCGGCTGCGTGGGACGCTTTCAACGGGAAGGAAAATCGCCGCGCGATTGCGTTGGCGAACCAGTGCGTGAAGGACTACGCGGCAGCGGCCGTGGACCAGCAGAAATCGTTGCGTGAACTCCCGCCCGCGAACATGATCAACGATTACTGGGCGCTGAACGATGTGGCCACGGCGCTCTTCATCCGCGGGCGCGCGCTGGAGAAGTTGAACGACTCCGGCGCCGCGCGGATCACCTACGCTGAAATTCTGAAGCGCTATCCTTACGCACAGTGCTGGGATCCGAAGGATGTGTACTGGTCCGTGGCGGCGGCGGCGCGCGATCGGATTCAGTGCATCGATCAGCACATTGATTTCGGCGACTACAAATCCAGCACGCTCACATCGAAAGGCTGGGACTCCCTGAAGCAGAACCGGTCGATGGCGGCGCTGGCCTATGCCGACAAATGCATCGAGCTGTACGGCGAGAAGGCGAAAGAGATGCAGATGTCGCTTCGCGATTTTCCATCGTCGGGCCTGGAGTGGGAATACTGGGCGCTGAACGACGTCGGTACGTGCCTGTTCATCAAAGGCCAGGCGCTGGCGAAGATGGGCAAGGAAGCGGAAGCCAACCGCGCGTTCCAGGACATCCTCGGTTCGTACGGCTACGCGCAATGCTGGGACAACAACGGCCAATGGTTCTGGAAGTTGGGCGACGCCGCGCGCAAGCTGCTCTACAAGAACAAGGAAATCTGACCGGCGGCACCCTCGGAGCAGTGTAACCACCAATAGACACTAATGGACACTGATACGGGACGGTGAGGATGCGAGTTCGGGTTGGTGTCCCTCGCTGGTGGAGTATCCCCTTCGTTAGATTCTGCTCAATACCCCCTCAACCTTTTGCTTGTCGCCGCATCGTTTGCTTGTCAGCATACCTGCGGGAGGAAGATGTCCGGCGCGAGGCCGGGACAGGCATTTTTCATCATGGGCAAGAAGGACCACGTCAGTCCCCCGGATGCCGACGGCCGTATTCCGGCCGGCAAGACCATCTCTGAATTTCTATCACAGGAAGGCCATGCCCGCGGCGTGGATCTCCGCGGTGGTGAGCCCTACGCCGAGTCTTCCATTCTCCGCGTGCAGGGCGGGGGGCGGTACGAAGTTGGCCCCGTCATCGCCCGCGGTGGCATGGGGGTCATTCACCAGGCGCGCGATCTGAATTCGCGGCGCGTGGTCGCGTTGAAGCTGCTGCCTCGCGATGCGCCGTGTCCAAGGGAGGACCTCCTCCGCTTCATCCGCGAGGGCCAGCTTACGTCCCAGCTCGAGCACCCGAATATCGTCCCCGTGCACGACATCGGTTTGGATGAATCGGGTCAGATGTACTACACGATGAAGCTGGTCGAGGGCCAGACGCTGACGAGCATCTTGCAGGGCATCCGGAAGAACGATGCCGCGATGCTGGCGGAGTATCCGCTGGCCCGCCTGCTGAACATTTTCCAGAAGGTGTGCGATGCCGTCGCTTTTGCGCACTCGAAAGGCGTGGTGCACCGGGATCTGAAGCCCGACAACATCATGGTCGGCAGTTTCGGCGAGGTGCAGGTGATGGACTGGGGGCTGGCGCGCATCCTGCGCGCGATGGAAGAGGCGTCGGAGGATGCCGGGGAACGGCGGGCGTCGTGGGCCGACCGGGAACGGCTGCAGCAGGAAGAGGGTGGGCCGATTCCCACGGACGATTTTGGAGATACGCTCAAGACGATCAGCGGAAGAATCATGGGCACGCCGGGCTTTCTCGCGCCCGAGCAGATTCTCCAGGATGCCGCGCAGCCGCCGGGCATGAAGGCGGATGTCTACTCCCTCGGCGCGGTACTCTACGCCATCCTGACCCTGCGGCCGACGGTGAAAGGCGCCGACATTTCAGAAATGTTGCGGCATATCGTGGCGGGCGATTTCCCTGCGCCGGCCACGTTCAATGCGGCCGATGGCGAGGATGCCGGGCGGGCGCGCGAGACGAAGGCCGGATCGGTGCGACAGGGCGGATTCCCGCATTGCCCCGACGGTTGGATACCTACCGCGCTTTCGGATATTGCCATGAAGGCGCTGGCGACCCGGCCGGAGGATCGTTACAGCTCGGTGCAGGAGCTGCAGCGCGAGATCGAGGATTACCAGAATGGCTACGTATGGCACCTGGTGATCGATGAGGATTTCTCGGACCCCGGCGCGTTGTCGCGTTGGGTGGTGTCGGGTGGCCGCGCCGAGATTCAGGACGGCGAATTGCGTTTGCGCGAGGGCGAGCCACAGGTGTTGATGCTCCGGCGTGAGGTGCCGGGTGATGTCCGCATCGAGTTTGAATGCCGCCAGGTGGGAAGCTACCTGAATTGCATGGGTTGCTTCATGAACGCGATCCGCGCGGATAACTACCGCGAGATTCCGTGGAGCGGCTACGAGTTTGAGTATGGCGGCTACGAGAACTCGCGCAACGCGATCCATCGCTCCAACTCGCAGATGTGGATTGATCCCGCCGCGCCGCTGGCCTCCGACATCAAGTACGAGGTCCTCGCGGAACGCGTCGGGTCGCACCTGCGGATGGTGGTCAATGGCCGGGAAGTCGTGGCGCTGACCGATCAGGACCCGTTGTCGGGCAGCGATCGCGTGGCGGTGGGATTCGTGGGGTGGAACACGGACACGCGGTTCACGCGGATTCGGATTTCCACGCTGGGCACGCCGTGGAAGGGCGACGTGCTGGATGTTGCCGAGCGGCAGATTCAGAAGGGCCGTTACGATGCGGCCATCGGGTTGTTCGAAGATACGCTGGAGTCCTTCCCGGATGCCGAACGGCGGCGGCGCGCGGAGGCGGGTCTGCGCACGGCCCGGCAGCGGCGCAATTTGGGCCGCCAGTTGCCGGCGTGGAATGCCGCGCTGCAGAAGGCGTGGCCCGGCATGGGGATCGAGTTGCAGGTGGTCAACGATGGGCTGTCGCTCAATCTCAACGAACTGCCGGTGAGGAACCTGGAACCACTGCGGGGCATGCCGCTCAACATTCTCTATTGCGCGCACGGCGAGATTGCCAGCCTGGAACCGTTGCGGGGCATGCCGCTGACCGCGTTGAACTGCACGGGAAATCCGATCCGGACATTGGAGCCGCTGCGTGGGATGCCGTTGACGACCCTGCTGGCCGAGGATTGTCCCGTCGCAGATTTGGAACCGCTGCGCGGCATGAAACTCAAAATGCTGCAGATCGGCTTGAGCGAGGTGGTTGACCTTGAGCCCTTGCGGGGCATGCCGCTGACTTTCCTGCACTGCTGGTCATCGCGCGTGGAAAGCTTGGAGCCGCTGCGCGGCATGCGGCTCGACACGCTGAACTGCGCCGGTAACCGGATCACGGGCTTGGAGCCGCTCGCGGGCATGCCGCTCAACAACCTGCACTGCGGCGGCAACCGGATCAAGTATCTCGAGCCGCTCGCGGGCATGCCGCTGACCGTGTTGCATTGCGGGGACAACCAGATCGAGGATATCTCGGTGCTGGCCGGACTGCCGCTGACGATTCTCGGTTGCCACAGCAACCGGATCACGACGTTGCGCCCGCTGCTCGGCGTACCGCTGGCGTCCGTCACCTGCGGGGATAATCCGATCCGCGACCTGGGGCCGTTTGTGGCGCGCCCGCCGGAAATCATCCACTTCGAGAGTGAAAGTCTTCCCGATGCCGAACTGGAAAAACTGCGCTCCCAGTGGTCGAAGAATCCCGAGTTCGCCCGGCACGCAAGCGAAGTAGAGACGCTGCTGCTCCTTCGTCGCGGCGATGTGAAGGGGTTGAAGGCGCGGGCGGCGGAATTCCGGGGACACCGCTATCTCTTCATTCCAAAATTCATGCGATGGGACGATGCTCGCGTTTACTGCGAGAAGCTGGGCGGCCATTTGCTGACGATTACGTCGCGCGAAGAGGATGAGTTCATCGCATCGCTTTTTGAAGGCGGCTGTTTCTTCTGGATGGGTTTGTTTGTGAGCGAGCGCGGTCCTGAATGGGTGACGGGCGAGCCGTTTACCTACAAGAACTTCGTCGGCGAAATGCACGAAATGTGCCGCGGTCCGAAAGCCTTTGCGCGCTTCTGGCGCGCCGACCATGTGGCCGATGCGCACAACGGTTTCATGATCGAGTGGGATGCGTAGCGAGTCAGGCGTTCGCGTCCTTCAGACTTACTCGGTCGCCGTCTGAACTGGGTGTAGCCGGATTGCCGCGCCGCCGCTGGTGGCAAGGTGCAGTTTCAGCGTGTCCGAGGCGCGCACCGTCTTCGATTGGATGTCGAGTGCGGTCGGATTCTTTTCCCAGTCGGCGTCCTGCCCGTCGACATACAGCGTTGCTTCGTAATCCTGATCCGGGCGGAGGAAGGAGAGGGGCACTTCCATGTCGCGCGCGGTTTCGTCGGTGATCGCGCCGATGAACCAATCCTGCCCGCTGCGGCGGGCGAGGGTGATGAAGTCGCCGACGGAGCAGTTCAGCGCCCTCGTCTCATCCCACGTCACGGGAACATCGCGGATGAATTGGAAGGCGGGCTGGCCCTCGTAGTTCTCCGGCAGATCGGCAACCATCTGAAGCGGGCTGAAGATCGTCACGTACAGCGCGAGTTGTTTCGCCAGCGTGGTGTGCACGCGGCGGCCTTCGCGGTACTTCGGGAACGTCACGGCAAAGACGCCGGGCGTGTAGTCGATCGCCCCGGCCAATCCACGCGTGAAAGGAATGATGGTGGTGTGCTCGGGGGGATTCCCGTCGCTCCACGCCTCGTACTCGGTGCCGCGGACGCCTTCGCCCGACATCAGGTTGGGCCATGTCCGGCAGAGCCCGGTCGGCTTGATGGGCTCATGCACGTCGAGTGCGATGCGGTGCGCTGCGGCCCGCTCGGTCACGCGCTGGTAGTGGTTGATCATCCACTGCCCGTGATGGTGCTGGCCTTTGGGAATGATCTCGCCCGCGTAGCCGGTCTTCACGGCGTGGATGCCGAGGCTCTCGTAGAGCGCGAAGGCGGCCTCCATCTGCTGCTCGTAGGCGGGAATGTTGCCGCCGGTTTCGTGGTGGCCGATCAGCGCCACGTTCTTTTCCCGGGCATACTGTGCCAGCGCGGGCAGATCGAAATCAGGATACGGCTCGGTGAAGCTGAATTGCGCGCCGTTGAACCAGGATTCCCAGCCCTTGTTCCAGCCTTCCACCAGCAGCCCGCGGATTCCGTTCGATGCGGCGAAATCGATGTAGTATTTCGTGTTCTCCGTGGTGGCGCCATGCTTGGGACCGGCCGCCCACGTTTCCTTGCCGATGTGCAGGCTCCACCAGATGCCCATGTATTTCATCGGCTCGATCCAGGAGGTGTCCGCGATCTTGCACGGCTCATTCAGATTTTCGATGAGATGCGATTCGAGCAGCCCGCCCGCGCGGTCGACGAGCTGAATCGTCCGCCACGGGGTTTGCATGGGGGTCGACGACTTCACCTTCACGCCGTCGGGCCACGGGACGAGATCGCACTTGAAGCTGTTGGCGTCTTCCGGCACGGGCACGAGGGTCATGCTCGCATAATCCACGAGTGCCGCTTCGTGGATGCTCAGGTGCAGGCCTTCGTGGGTGCGTATCGTGAGGGGGGTGTTGAGGGCCTGCACTCCGCTCAGCGGAGTGGTGCGGTAGGTGTTCTCGTCGCCATTGTAATCCACCGGGTGCCACCACGCGGTGTAGTTGCCGGCAAATCGGAACTGTGTTTCCTCGGAGAGAATCGCCACGTCGGTCAGATTGGATTGCGCGGGGAGAATGTAGCGGAACGCCACGCCGTCGTCGTAAGCGCGAAACACCAGGATCATGTCGCGGTTGGGGTCATCCTGTTCGTGGAGTCGGGCCGTCAATTGGTTGTAGTGGTTCCGTACTTCGCTGGCCGTGCCCCAGACGGGTCGCCATGTTTCGTCGCCCGACTCGCGCAGGATGTCGACCGCCTCGAATCGATTGGTCATCGGCGGGGCGTCTTGCAGGATGAAGCCGAGGGCCGAGGGGCGGATCACCTCGGTGCCCGAGTGAGCGACGGCATAACGCGGTGCGCCATCTTCAATGAGCAGGGTGATGGACAGGTTGCCGTCAGGCGAGGTCAGGATCTCGTTGGTCACGGCACCGAACGATTGGGAACTCAAGGCGAGCAGCAGCAGAACCAGCCATTGTGCATTTCGAGTTCGCATGCGACCTCCGCGGGTTGGGGGACATGATGCCGGAGGAGGCAGCAGGAACAAAGAGTTTTGTTTGTTCAGTGCGGTGGCTGCGCTACGGCAGGCGCACGCCGAGGCGATAAAATCGACGTTCGGATGCGCAGGCATTGGTGACCGAGATCATTCCGTTGCGGCCGGGCAGGTTGGAGAAGACCGTCGACCACGAGCCGGTGGGGCTGTTGTCGCAGAAGCGCAGGCTGTAGTAGCGGTGGCCCGCGGCGGTGAATGAGAGGATTGTCTGGTCCGGCCCGATGCCGGGGACAATGTCGAGCGCCAGCGCGGTGGCTCCGCTGGTCGGCGAACTGCACGCGATGTACTCGTCCAGATTGGACAGCCTGTCGTTATCCGCGTCCGCCGCCGCATCGTTGCTGGACGTGTTCAGTCCCTGCTGCTGTTCCCAAATGTCCGGCATGCCATCGGCATCGGCGTCGATTGAAGGCGCGATGAGTATGAGTTCATTGGTGCCCGTTCCCTCGGGAAGGGAGAGGTTCTGCACAACGGAAGTCGTCGTGCCCACGACGATAGTCAGCTTGTAGGTTCCGTGGAATCCGCGGAAGTTCAGGACGCCGTAGGTGTCGGTGATTTTGTTCGTGTGGGTGGTCCACGAAGCGAGAAGTTGTTCGTACATGCGACCGGCGGCGTTGGTGGTCCAGTCGGCGTTGACGATTGCGGCGTCCGCGCCGCGCCAGTGGTTGCTGCTCCAGAAGCCCCACATGAGAATGCCGTCGACGCCGGGATGGCTGAACGCGGTTTTATAGAAGGTCTTCAGCAACCGCGCGCGCTCGACCTCGTCGGGATGCGCGACATCGAACTCCGAACACCAGATCGGCAGGTTCAGTTCGGCGAGCGTGTTGAGGCGATTGAGCACGAGGTACGGATTGATTTCCCACATGTGACACTGCGCCCCGACGCCGCCGACCGGCGCGCCGCTTTCGATGAGATCGCGAATGTGGGTCACGTACTTGTCGGTGTCGGAATAGGAGACGACGCCATAGTCGTTGACGAATAGTTTCGCGTCGGGATCCAGTTCCTGCGCGCGCTGGAACATCCAGGTTCGGGCGGTGTTGCCAAGGTTGTTGGAGTAGAAATCGCCGTGCAGCATCTCGTTGTTTACGTCCCAGTGCTCGAAGTGGTCGGCATAGCGCGGGACGATGGCGTCGAGGCGGTTGGAGACGGCCGCGAACAGGTCGGCGGATGAGTTGGTCAGATCCTGCACCCAATCCTGCACGTATTGTTGGACCTCCCAGAAGATGCAGTGCCCGCGCATGCGGATGCCGTTGGAGCTGCAGAACGCGTACATGGTGTCGGCGTCGCCATAGCTGAAATTGGTCTGGTCGGGCTCGTTCCAGCCCCACTTGGTTTCGTTCTCGAACACGGCCCATTCGAAATGGTTGGTGAAGAAACTCCGGTATTGGCTATTGCTGATGACGTGGTAGCTGAGCGCGGAGCCGAACGCAAAGTCGTGCTTCACCTGCCGGATATCGACCGCGGCGTTGGTGAGGGGGCGGCCAAGGCAGTCGTAAAGCGCGATGCGGACATCGCGCTTGCGGATCGACTCAATACGCGCGTCGGCGTCCGCTTCCCACGAGCCGCTGCCGACGACGGCCGCATCGTCGATATAGAAAGACACGCCGGCGTCCGGACCCTCGACGTAGATGTTCAGTTCCGACAGCGTGCCGGTGTATTCGAGCGTGTAGGCGCCGATCAGTTGGACCCATTGGTTGCTGTAGGCGGTCGCGTTGGCAATGTTGGTCCACGTGGAGATGCCGTTGGCGGTCTTCTTGACGGTGAGGGACACGTTGGCGGTTGCGGCATTGGCGAGGCGGATCCATGCGCTGTTGGTGTAGGTGTAGCCGTTGGCCATGATATTGAGGAGATCGTGTACCGGTCCCTGCCAGTACTGATCGCGCGAGTGGATGTAGCCGGCGCGGCTTCCGCTGTGGACGTGCGCGGTGGTGGTGGTGACGATGGCCGGCGAGTACGCCCACCAGTAGGCGGCGCCTTCCTCGAAGCCGGGATTGGTGAGCAGGTTGTCGCTGGGCGTCGGTGGCGCGCCGACCCACACGATGGCCATGCGGTCGACGTACAGCGTGTCGAGCGACTTCTTGTTGTTCCTGTGGTTCGTATCCTGCACGCGGATGAAAATGGTGCCCATGATCGAACTCGGCAGCGTGAAAGTCTGCGGCGTGTTGTCGTCGGAGGACTTGGTCACCGTCAGCATATTGCTGAACGTGCTGCCGTCCTGCGAATAGGAGAAAACGAAGTCATCGCCATCGCTGTTGCTGGGCCGGTAGGCCTCGACGTAGAAGGTGAGGGCGGTGCCGCCGGTGACGTAGAACGTCCACTTGTGTTCGAGGTAGCTGTAGCGGCTGTTCACGACCTCGGTGAGCGACTGGTAGATGTTGTCGCTGGAGTGGGTGTTGGTGTAGCTGCCGTTGATGGTGCCGGAAAGAAACAGCTGCCCACCCGCCACGTTGGTGACGGACTGCGCCATGGCGGTGGAACTCCAGCACAGCGTGGCAAGCAGGGCGAGGACGACTGAACGACTGAACAACCTGTACGTCATACGAATGATACGGGTAACAATCTAAGCAATATAGTACTTGGTGGGCATGCGGTTGTGTAGGGCAAACGGAAAGAAAAGGCGGTTTTCGCGCCGCCGGGCCTATTCCGTGGAGATGCGGTAATGGTAGGGGCCCGCTCCGGTGGCCGTCTCGTCGGTGTAAACATTGATCGTCGGCGTGGCGGTGATGTTGGTCTTCAGGTTGGAGAAGTTCGTGGTGAGAAGGCCGCTGGATCTTTGCAGGCGGTACTTTTTCCCGGCGACGCTGGACCACGAGATCACGGAGTTCGACGCTTGAAACCTGAGACTTGAAACTTGGAACACTGAGGCCGCGTTAGTCGGCTGCGTGCCTGCGAGCAGTTCGTCCGTATTCCACATTCCGTCGCCGTCGGTGTCCGGGTCCGTCGGGTCCGTCTGATCCTGGTAGTGTTTCAGGTTGCTGATGGTGTCCTGGTTGAAATCGCCGGCGGCGGTGTTGGTGAGACCGTTGAACCAAACCAACTCCCACGCGTCGGGGAGGGTGTCGCCCTCGGTGTCCGCTTCTCCCTGGATGCCGATGGCGACGGACTGCGTGATGTTGCCGAACGAGTCGTAGGCGTAGTTCACGCGTTGCGTGCTCGAGAGGCGCGACTCCGACAGTCGCCCATCGCTGTCGAAGACGAACGATTGAGAGCGCGCTGTCACGGTCAGCGCGGCCCATGCCATGCACCACACTATGATTCGTCTTGTCATCAGAATGAGCTCGGCATCGAATTCCAGACGGCCTGTTCCTCCGGCGTCATCGGAGTCTCCGATACGACGCACCGCCATTGTGCTTCCAGCGCGCGCTGCCTTTCTCCGTTTTCCCAGGCAGAGCGCTCATACTGTTCAAGCAACTTCGCCGCGAGCGCCTCCAGTTCGCTGGCTTCGACGGGACCGATGATGCCGGCCTCGGCCAGACCCTTTCCAAATCCGCTCAACTCCGATCCTTGAAGGATGTCGTCGCTGATGGATGTTGCCATTTCCACCGAGCCTTCGAGGTCAAAGGTGTTGTCGTCCTCCGTGCCTTCCGGGTCTATCCGGTCCACCGGATTGCCGCGCACGTAGCGGTATACATTCACATCCGGCAGCAGGCCCAGCGGATCGCGCTGGAGGAATCGGCCGGCGGTCGCGTCGTAACAGCGGGCCTTCATGAAGTAGAGCCCGCCGCCTTCGTCCGTCACGCCGTACCGGCCGATGAAGGTGAACGGGTTGTTCATCCGGCTGTAACCGCCCGCCGGCTGGCCGTAGGCGTCGTACCGATAGAGCGCCGACAGTTTCCCTTGCTCGTCGGTCATCGCGATGGTGCTGCCGTTCTTGTCGGCGTGGTAGAAGTGAGTGCCCCTGCCGGCGAACCACGCCGCGACCAGCGCCCGGCCGCGGTAGAAGTAGAGCGCGGTGACGCGGGAGGCTCCGTCATCTTCGCAGATCAGTCGATCGGCGTGGTCGTAGTACAGCCGCCGTGCGGAGCCCCCGGTTGTCACGCTCGCGCGGCGCCCGAGCGCGTCGTAGGTCCACGCGCTGTTCGTTCCCCCGCGAGTGATGGAGGTCAGCCGGTTTGCGGTGTCGTAGGCGGCGGTAAAGTTGGTTCCGGCGGTCTGATTGCCGTCCGCATCGTAGGTGCAGGCGGATGTGTTGCGTTGGGTGGCCTCGTTGGCCACGTCGAACCGCGCGCGGTTCGTGGCGGGGGACTGCAGGGGCGACCACGGGATCAACCCACCTTGCTTCACGATGTTCGTCGTTTGACCGGCGGCATCGCGGTAGTAGGCAAGCTGGATGAGGTTGCTGGTGCCGGCGCGGTGGAGGATTCCGGTGGGATCGTTGGCGGCGTCCCAGCCCCAGTAGGTATCGCCGCCGTTCGAGCGCTGTTCGCGGAGCGGATTGCCTTCCGCGTCATACGTGAAGCGAATCCAGTTCGCACCCCACGCCATGTTGGTGACGCGGTCACGGCTGTCGCAGGCGTAGGAAACGACGGTGCCGTCGGGATAGGTCATGGTGGTGACGTTGCCCTCCGGGTCGCGCGCGAACGACAGCGTCCTGCCGCCGGGATAGCGCGCGGCAATCACGTCGCCGCGAGCGTCGTAGGTGTACGAGAATGAACCGGCATCGTTGGAGAAATTCGTCAGCCGCAACGCGGCGTCGTAGGCGAAGACGCTGGCTGCCCCGTTTTCCACGCGGCCGATCAGCAACCCGTCCGCGTCGTAGGTGAAGCCTGTCCGCTGGAAGCGGGCGTTGAACGTGTTGGTGAGTCGGCCCAGCGGATCGTAGTAGCAGCTCGTGAAATGCCACAGCGGATCGTTGATCGACTGCACGCGATTCATGCAGTCGAAGCTGAAGCTGTAGAAGTCGCTGGAGAACGCGCTGGTGCTGACCGACGAGATGTTGTCGTTCGCATCGTAGGTGTAGTACATGGAGCGGCCGAGCGCGGTGATGTGGTTGGTCATCCGGCCCGCGGCGTCGTACCGGTACGTGTTGGTTCGCGCGAGCGGATCGACGATGCGCTTGAGCTTGTTGAAGTTGTTGTAGGCGTAGGTCGTGCGACGCCCCATGGGGTCGATCGACGCCGTCGGCCACAGCATGGCGTTGCGCTCGACCGTGGTGGTCCGACTGTTCCCGTCGATCCGCTGCGATTCCGCGCAGCAGTCATACACGATCCGTTCGGTTGTGCCGTCGGGCCGGATGGTTCGCGTGCGCCGCCGCAGCGCATCGTATTCGAAGCGGGTGACGAAGCCGCGCCGGTTGGTGATGGCGACGACATCGAAGCCCGCGGCGTCATAACCGAAGGTCGCGGAGTACCCGAGCGGATCGGTCATGCGGGTGGGTTTGCCGAGCGAGTTGAACGCGAAGGTGGTGCGTTCGCCGGCGGCGTTGACGGCGGCCGTGACGAGGCCGAGCGCGTTGTACTGCCAGCGTTGTTCGCGGCCGCCGAACGAGACGAGATTGGTGAGGTTGCCGCGGCTGTCGTATCCGAATCGCATGGCCTGTCCAAGCGCGTTGGTTGCCGCCGCGATGCGGCCCTTGGCGTCGTAGCCGCGGGTTTCGACCGTGCCGTCGTAGTTCACGCGCCGCAGCAGGCGCCCGTGTGGATCGTAGCTCATGCGCATCGTGCAGCCGCCGGGGTTGGTGACGGTCGTCGCCCAGCCGTTGCTGTACGAGGTGAGCGTATAGCGGTCCGTGGGGTCCTTGACCTGCGTGGTCATTCCGTTGCTGCTGTAGTAGATCCAGAATCCGCCGGTCGGATCGTCACGCCAGACCGCGCGGTTGTCCATGGGCTGGCTCATCGCGTAGTAGTAATTGGTGCGGCCGAGCGCGTCCGCGACCGTTGAAATCCGCGTGTACGTTCCTGCCACGCTGCCGGTCTCCCAGGTGAAGGTCCACGTCCGGCCCTCGGTGGACATGTTCGTCATGTAGTGCTGGGCGTTGTAACGAAAGAGGGTTGTGTTGCCGGCCGCATCGCGGCTTTCGACAAGATTCTGGTTCGCGTCGTAACGGTACGCGCAGGCCGCGCCGCCCGGCACGATCACGTTGGTGCAGCGGCCCTGTGCGTCGTACTGGAATCGGGTTGAGCGGCCGACGGCGTCGGTGATGTTGGTCAGGCGCGTGCCGTTGTAGCCGAGCGTCACCCGGTTCGAATTGCCGTCCTCGATGCGCACCAGCGGAATCCAGGCATCGCGCACATCGGCGCTTTCGTAATACCACGTGTCGCCGGTCCGGGGATCGAACCACTCGTAGACCCAGACGCCGCGGGCCGTGTCGTTCGTGCGCCGGAAGCGGCGCGTCTCGCCGGGCGGCACGACATAGTCGCCGTCCCATGTGACGAGCGGAGTGACGGAATCCGACGAGCGCGCGCTCGTGTTGGTCACGTAGTACACGGGGATTTCTCCGCCCGCCTGGTTCGTGTCGATGCTGCCCGGCGGAACGCCGTAGTACATCGCCTGGCCGGAGCCGCCGTAGCGGGAGACGGTCAGGTACGAGCCGGAGAGATGGGACTCGGCGGAGAACGTCCAGCCGCGTCCGAACATGCCCGTCGCCGCGGGGTTCGCGTTCCATGTGCGGGTGAAGGTGAGGTCGGGGCCCGGGCTGGAGTAGGCGTAGTCGGTGTCTTCGACGAGGAGGTTCAGTGTGCACGTGTTGATGCGGAAGCCGGGCAGGCCCATCGGCACGCACCCGCCGCAGCCCTCGGGTTTGTGGAACTTCACCGGCGGCTCGAAGCCGGTGTATTCCGGCAGGCCCATGAGCCATTCCCAGTAGCCGATGGCGAGCGCGTCTTTCGGGATGATGTAGATGTACACGAATTTCATGTCGCGGATGTCGGGCCAGTAGTTCGTCTGCGAATCAAGGGTGGCCGAGAGGATTTCAATCTGGCTGTACGTCCGGTTGGGCACAAAGGGATCGCGGTGTGTGAGATTGAGCACGGCGGGCGGCGACCCCTCCGCGTGCCAGACCAGGTGCGAGCGCCAGAGGCAGTGCGTGTAGGGAATGTCGATCCGGCCCTGCCGCTCAAGCGGGATCGAGTTGGAGAGCAGCTGGGTATTGGCCACGCTCATCGAAACGCCGTAGCTCATGTCCGGCTTCAGCGGCGCGGCGTAGGTGATCTGCGTTATCTCCGGTGTGTCGGACCGGCTGACCAGTTGAATTTGCGCGTCGGGAATTTCGGCGATCGACCACTGCACCGTGATGAGTCCGCCGGTGGAGGTCATGCCCGGGGCGATTGCGGGCACAAGGAGGACCAGCACGGCGACGATTTTCCAAGCGTTGGAAAAATGGCGGCGCGATTTTCCAAGGGTTGGAAAAACTGAACGGGATTTTTCCAAGGGTTGGAAAAACCGTCCCGCACACCACCTCGTCACGGCTTTGTACACGTTGACGCCCATGGTGAGAACAAGCGCCCGGCCCATTCCGGAAGCATGCCTCCTTGGGGCGTATTCTAGGAGATCGGGCGGAATCTGTCACGGTCATGCCGCGCTGGATTTTGGGGCGTTCCGGCCCTAGAGTGGGGCGCCATGTCGATTCTGCTCAAGAACCAGACGGCGGAGGAATTGCACGCGGCGCTGGCGTTGGCCGGCATGACCCCGCGTGCTGCCCGCATCATCCAGACCGCGGCGGTTCGCCGCAACGAATGGCCTGCGCCGCAGACCGGAATGTCCGCCGACTTGTTGGCGCGGGTGCAGGCGGCTGCGACGATTCCGAACCTGGAGGTGGCCGGCAAAACGGTTTCGCCGACGGATGGCTTCACGAAGTATCTCTTTCGCGGTGCCGACGGCGAGACGTTTGAGTCCGTACGCATTCCGATTCTCCACCGTCCGGAAGACCGGAAGCTCATCATCTGCGTCAGCTCGCAGGTCGGTTGCGCACTCGGTTGTGCGTTTTGTTTCACCGGGCGTATGGGTTTCAAGCGTAACCTCGCCGCGTGGGAAATTGTCGATCAGGTGCTGAAGATCCGCGATGACTCCGACCTGCCCGTGCGCGGTGTCGTCTTCATGGGCATGGGCGAGCCGATGCTGAATTACGAAGCCGTGATGACGGCGGCATCGATCTTGTCCGAGCCGTGCGGTATGGCCATCGATTCCAAGTCCATCACGATTTCGACTGCGGGCATTGTCCCCGGCATTCGCCGATTCACCGCCGAGCGGCGGCGGTTCCAGCTCATTGTCTCGCTCACGACGGCGAACGCCGCGCGGCGTGCCGAACTGCTGCCGGTGGAGAAAGCGCACCCGACACCGGACTTGATCGCGGCCCTGCGCGAGTATCACGCCGCCACACGGCGGCGCGTGACGCTGGCGTGGATCATGATGTCCGGCATCAACACCGGCGAGCGGGATGCGGAGGAACTGGCGGAACTCACCAGGGATCTGCCGGTGAAAATCGACCTCATCGACGTCAACGATCCGACCGGCCAATTCAAACCGCCGACGCGCGAGGAACTGAGCCGTTTCCGTGACGTGTTGCGGAAGCACGTCGGCGCGCCGGTGCTTCGCCGCTACAGCGGCGGGGCCGATATCTGGGCGGCCTGCGGAATGCTCGCAGGCAAGACCTGACCTGCGCGATTACGGCAGAAACGAGCAGATGTATTCGCAAAGGCCGGATTTGATCTCGATATCGAATCCGGATTTCGCCGGAACCTCGAAGACCTGGCCGCCGGAATAGGAATTCACCGCCGGCTTGCCGTCGAGTTTTACCTCGCACTGACCGGCGACGATTTCCATCCGCTCGGCTTTGTCCGTGCCGAAGTGGAACTTGCCGGGATAGATCAGCCCGAGCGTTTTCTTGCTGCCGTCCGGAAAGAGAATGCTGTGGCTGACCACCTTGCCGTCGAAATAGACATTGGCTTTGGCGATCGCCGTCACGCCGGGAAATTCAGTCGGTATGGTTTTCATGGGGCACCAGTTTCGAAATTCAGGGAAGGAAGTCAATCCTCCTTCGCCAAGGCTTCGGCGGATATGGGCAGGGCGAGATCCCTCACCCCGACGTCTCGGAGAGTCAGGGTTCGGGATGACAGAGGCGCGCTTCGCGATCGGGACGAGGAATCTCGTCGGCGAATCCTACAAACCTTCGAACAACGATAACTGCGTTGGTTGGGCGGGCGTGGCGGGGGTCTCGTAGCCGTCATCCGTCGGGAGGTCCGCAGCCTGCCGTGCTGCGACCGCCAGTTCATCACAGCGGGAGTTTTCCTTGTTGTCCGTATGTCCCCGCACCCAGATGAAGTTCGCATCGTGCAGCGCGCAAAGATCCAGCAGGATTTCCCAGAGGTCGGGGTTCTTTGCCGGATCCTTTCCCTTGTTGCGCGTCCAGCCATCCCGCCGCCATTGCTGCGCGTAGCCGCCGTTGATCATGTTCACAACATACTGCGCGTCGCTGTAGACGGTCACCTTGCCATGGGGCAGTTCCAGTTCGCGCAGGGCGCGGATGACGGAGAATAGTTCCATGCGGTTGTTGGTGGTCTTGAGGAACCCGCCGGAAAGCTCTTGCCGCTGCCCGTCGGCGATCAGGACGACGCCATAGCCGCCGGGGCCGGGATTGGCCTGGCACGCGCCGTCCGTGTAGATCGTGATATCGCCGGGAGACTTGAACATCGCGGGAGTATTGCAGAGTTGGCGGCGGGATCAATTTCCAAGCATCGGAAAATTCGTCCCTGACTCCGGGCGCTCAATGCAGTAACGTCCCCGGTCTCTCATGCTAACGATTTCTGGAATGACCAAGGCTTTTGGCGAGCGCGCCCTCTTCGAGGACGTATCGCTGCAGGTCGGCGACACCGACCGGATCGGGCTTGTAGGCCCGAACGGCGCGGGCAAGTCCACGCTCTTCTCGCTCATTCTTGGGCGGGACACGGCGGATGCGGGCGAGGTGTTGATGGATCGCAATCTCTCGATCGGGCATCTCCCGCAGGAGACCGCGCCGGTCAACGACGAGACGGTGCTGCAGTTGGCGACGGCGATCACGCCGGAGGTGGTGGAGCTTCAGCGGCGGATGAAGGAATTCGATGCGGGGCATGACACCGAGTCGCATGATTTTCACGAGGTACAGGCGCGGTTCGACGAGGTGGGGGGCTACCAGCTTGAGCCGCGGGCCAAGACGATCCTGCGCGGGCTGGCGTTTCGGGAGAAGGATTTCGACCGGCCGCTTCGCGCGATGAGCGGCGGCTGGATCATGCGCGCGCATCTCGCGCGGCTGCTCGTTCAGCAGCCTGACCTGCTGATGCTCGACGAGCCGACGAACCACCTCGACCTTGAGGCGCTGCAATGGTTCCAGGGTTACCTCAAGACATACCCCGGTTCGATTCTGCTGATCTCGCACGATCGCGAGTTTCTGAACCAGCTCGTCGGCAGCATCGTGGAGATTCGCCAGAGCCGGCTGATTCGCTACCGCGGCAACTACGACGAATATCTTCTCCAGCGCGCGGCACAGGAGGAGCAGCAGCTCGCGGCCTACAAGGCGCAGCAGAAGAAGATCCAGCAGCTCCAGGAGTTCGCCGACCGCTTCCGGGCGAAGAATACGAAGGCTGCGCAGGCGCAATCGAAGCTCAAGCAGATCGAGCGGATGGACAAGATCGAGGCGCCGGAGCGGGACAACCGGGCGATCAGGTTCCGGTTCCCGCAGCCGGTGCGCAGCGGGCACCGCGTCATCACGCTGAAGGACATTCATCACTCGTACGGCGAGAATGTGGTCTATCGCGGCATGCATTTCGAGGCCGAGCGTGGCCAGCGGCTCGTGCTGGTCGGTCCAAACGGCGCGGGCAAGTCCACGCTGCTGAAGCTGCTGGCGGGCGTGCTGCCGGTCCAGTCCGGCACGCGCGAACTGGGCCTGCACGTGAAGGCAGGCTACTATGCGCAGCACCGCGTCGAAATGCTCCAGCCGGGGCGCACGGTGCTGGCCGAAGCGTTGGACACGCCGCGGCAGTTGTCGGAAGAATTCGCGCGCACGGTGCTCGGCTCATTCCTGTTCACCGGCGACGACGTGTTCAAGCAGGTGTCGGTGCTCAGCGGCGGCGAGAAGAGCCGGCTGGCGCTGGTGAAGCTGCTGCTTGATCCGCCGAATCTCCTGCTGATGGACGAGCCGACCACGCACCTGGACATGACCAGCATCGACGCGCTGATTCGCGCGTTGGAGCCGTTCGAGGGCACGCTCATCTTCATCAGCCACGACGTCTACTTCATTCGCAAGCTGGCCCGGCAGGTGTTGCACGTCGATGCCGGGCGGCTCACGCCCTATCACGGCGATTACCAGTACTACCTCGACAAGGCGGCGGTGCAGGCGGCGTGCGCAGCGGGGCTGCCCAAGCCTGCCAAGCCGCCGGAAGAGAAGTCGAAGAAGCGGCTCGAGGCTGAAGCGCGCCAAGCGCGCTCGCGCGAGCGGCGCGGGTTGGAGAAGGAAGTCGACAAACTCGAAGCGGAAATCGCCCGGCTGGAACTTAAGCAGAAGGAGTTCGCCACCGAGCTCGAGAATCCCGCGACCTATGACCAACCCGGCCGTGCGGTCGCCGTGAACCGCGAGCTTCAATACGTTACCGAGGATCTCGAACGCGCGACCAAGGAGTGGGAAGCCGCCGCGTCGAAGCTGGAAGCGCTGCAGTAGCCTTTCGCCTGACCACCTATCCTGCACGAGAACGGAATCTTGACATGCATGCATGACTCGTGTAGTCATGCATACATGAAGACGATTACTCTGACGGACGAGGCCTATGAGCGGTTGCTCTCCTGGAAGGGTGCCTCCAAGGAATCGTTTTCCAAGGTGGTGCTGTCGGTCGTTCCTAAGAAAGGAACCTTGGGGCAGATGTTGGAAGACGTGAAATCCCTGCCGGCGTTGTCGTCGAGACAGGTCAGGGTGATGGAGGAGGCCGCAACCTGGGGCAGGAAGCCTGAGACGCTGAAGGACAAATGGACCTCCTAGCTGACACCACGTTCCTGATCGATCTATGGCGGGAGCAACGCGCCCCGGGTTCCGCCACGAGTTTCGCCAAGCGGAGCGCGGACCTTGCGTTGGGATTGCCCTGGGTTGTTGTGGGGGAATTCCTCAGTGGAGGAGTGCTTGCCGGGCAGGATGGAGAACTCCTGGACGCTTTTGTGCAGCGCTATTCCATCATTCATTCCACGGATCGTATCGTGAACAGCTATGCGCAGATCTTCGCCTCTGTTCGAAAGGAGAGGATTTCCATGGGGCCCAACGATCTCTGGATTGCGGCATGTGCGGATGCTCTTGATCTTCCCTTGGTCACGCGGAACGCGGCGGACTTTGAGGTGGTATCATCCATTCGTGTGTTGAGTTACAAGGACGGGGGTCTGTGAACGGGAGGTGGCCATGAAGCGATGGATACTGTGCATGTGCCTGATGGGGATGTTGGCTGGGACGTCGTGGAGCGAGGAGAATGCAGCGCCTCCGCCGAAGGAAGAGAAGAAGGGGCACAGTTTTGGCCACAAGGTGTTGTTCTATCTGCCCAACCGCGCGTTCGATCTTTTTGACATGGTGCGACTGCGTCTTCGCCTCGGACCGGGGTTGGCTGTTGGCGTGCGCGCGACGGAGCCTCTCAGTGCCTACCTGGGTTCCTATGTCTCGGTGTACGGCGGTTTGCCCGGGCCCCGGCAAAGGCGTGGGATTCCGATTCCTGTCGGCTTTGAAAGCTACAACGGGGCGACGTTGAGCGTTGTTCACGCGGCCACCGGGGTGGGGCTCGGCCCGGACTACTCCCCGACTGAAATCGGCGGCAGCCTGCACCTTCTTATCATCGGCGCAGACGTGGATGTGGATCCGATGGAGGTCGTCGACCTGCTCGTGGGCTTCTTTGGTTTCGACCCGCGCCACGACGATTTCTGACGCACCTCTCGAGGAGTCGGCGAATTCATATTTGGGCCTGTTTCGGGCCTAATTCGTTATAGTAAAGCGCTTGACGTTCGTGTCTGGGCGGGTTAACTATTATCTCATCCCAATTTCATAGTGGAGGGTGTGGCGATGAGAAAGCTATTCATCGTTGCCTTGTTTGTGGTTTGTGTGGCCGTGACTCACGCGTCGCTGTTGGCTTCCGACAACGCAAGCGATGCTGCCTATAACAACGGTTGGACGAATGGTGCTGACGGCGGGACGGGATTTGGCGCCTGGACACTGAATGCGGCGGCCAACGCCGGGTACTTCGTCGGCTCTTCGGTCAACAACGGAACCTTTCCCAGCGGTGGCATCGACACGTCCGGAGGAAAGTCGTGGGGTTTCTACGCGAATAGCGGTTCGTCGGCGCACGGCTACCGGCAGTTTGAAGGCGGGGCGCTTTCGGTCGGACAGTATTTCATGATTGATTACGACAACGGCTGGCTTGGCGGTGGGTCGAGCGTTGGCTGGGGTCTCCAGAATGCCAGCGGCGAGAATCTGTTTGAGTGGTACTTCGCGGGTGGTGATTCCTTCTACACGATCAACAAGTATGGGGGCATCGGCGCCAGCAGCAATGGATGGACCGATGGCGGCTTGAAGCTTCAGTTCGGTTTGGTCAGCACCACGAACTTCTCATTGTCGGTCATTCAGGGTACGCAAACCAACACCTACAGTGGCTCGCTTCTCGCTCCGGCCGATCAAGGCATCCAGCAGGTGCACGTCTGGAACTACAACGCAGGGTCCGGCCAGAACTACGACGCTTTTGTCAACAGCATGCAGGTGGTTCCGGAACCGTCCGCGATTATCCTGACACTGCTGGGCGCGGGCATGCTCCTCGGGCTTGTGCTCAAGATGTTCTGACGCCGGCTCAAATGCCTGTCAGCGATGGCTCGTCGAGCAGCGTCGGCTTGCTTTCCAGAAATGCGAGCGCTGTTTCCCTTGCCGCATCGAGCGTCGGCGCGTTGGACACGGCGGCCTGAAATCCGTGGCCGAACGTAAAGTTCCGCGCGTAGTACTTGGTGAACAGCTTGATCCGTGAGATGGCGACTTCAGGCGCGAAATCCTCGAGGATGTTGTCGAACATGCTCGTCCAGACCTTCGTATAATCCACGCTTGCAGGCTTGTTCCAGCCCGCGAAAACCCATGGCTGGGCGATGGCCATGCGCCCGATCATCAATCCTGCAGCGGGCTTGAACAGCTCCGGATTTTTGCGAAGGATGGCCGATCCCATGATGTCGCCGTTGGCGATGATGGGGATGCGTGTGAGCGATGCAGCCCACGCGAGATGCTCATGCCGCGCGCGTCGCTTGAACTTGTCCTCGAAGAAACGCGGATGAAGAACGACGGCATCGACACCGTTATCTTCGAAGCATTTCATTCTCTCCGTGAACCGTTCCTGCCAGCCGTCGGCGTCGCGGCCCAATCGGATCTTCACGGTAAGCAATCCGGGCCAGCAGCGGCGGACGGTTGCAAGCACGGAGGTCAGCGCGGGCAGGTCCTCGAATAGACTGCTGCCGGCGTCGAGGTTGCGGATCACGGGCGCGTGGCAGGCGAGATTGATATCGACGCCGTCGGGGCCTATTTCTGCAAGACGCGAGATGATTCGCTCGATCGGGTCATCCTGGCGGAGCATCAACTGGTAGATCAGGCGATGCTCGCCGGGGCTTCTGCGGAGATAGGGTGAGCAACGCGGGTCCTCGCGCAGGATCTGTTTCGCCGCGAGCATTTCGGTCCAGAATCCGCCGCAGCCGCCAAAGTTGGCGACGACGCGCCGAAAGGCGCTGTGCGTGAGCCCCGCCAGTGGCGCGCAGAACAGCGCGGGGTTGAACGTGACTCCGCGAATGGTTGCTTCCTTGAACATCGATGGCCCCATCAATAGCAGAAAAGCCGACATGTTGCGCCATATCCTGCGATTCTTGCTTGTGCCCCAATTAGCTTGTGTTTTTGGGATAAAATGCAGATAAGTCTCCATTGAGAGCGGTTGCAGTAACGGGGGGCTGTTCCATGTGTTCCAAGCATTTCATTGCACTGCAGAAGGTGGCGTTTCTGCTGGGCTCCTTTCTGCTGGCCGGGACGGCCTTGTCAGCAACGCTGCATGTAGATGCCGCAAACCCATCCTGCGACAACGTGGAGGGCGCACCGTACTGCTCTCTCCAGTCGGCGATTGACGCCGCGACCCCGGGCGACACGATCATCGTCAGCAATGGCGTCTACGCCGGCGAGATCGTTGTGAACAAGCCGCTGACGATCGAGGGCTCAGGCGATACGAGGCTGGCCGGCAGCGCCAACCAGCGCGCGGTGTTTGTCCAAGCTGGCCATGCGGTGACGCTTCGCAATGTGATCATCGTAAACGGCGATAAGGACATCGGTGGCGGCATCCTAAATGAAGGCACCCTGACGATCATCGACAGCACGATCGTGAGCAACACGGCAAACGGGAACCTGACGCAGGTGACCGGACGTGGCGGCGCAATCTACAACGCTGCGACGGTCAGCTTGGAGCGCTGTGTCGTGGAGTGGAACCGGGCGGTGGGCGACTACGGCTACGGCTATGCGTCCCGCGGCGGTGCGATCTACTGCACGGCCAATGCCACCCTCGTGATCAGCAACAGCACGATCCGTGACAACACAGCGGACAGGACCGGCAACACCAGTATCCGTGACGGTGTGGATGGCTACGGTGGGGGCATTTGTGCCGAGGGCTACACGCTCCTCGTGGACTCGACGGTTGCCGGCAACACGGCGTGCGGATCGTATGGCTACCGCTACGGCGGCGGCTCGTACGGCGGCGGTATTCACAACCAGGGCACGCTGATCATCCGCAACTGCACGATCGCGAGCAACGTCGCGGACCTGAGCCTGACCCGCGCCTACTACGGCGGCGGTGGCGGCGCGATCTATAACACGGCGACGGTCATCGTGGAGCGTTCCTCGGTGGAGTACAACCGGGTGTTCACGGACTTCAATAGCCTGGGGTTCGTGGTTCGCGGGGGCGGGATCGGCTGCGCGGCCGGCACCACGCTCGTGATCAGCAACAGCGTGATTCTCGGGAATATGGCCGAGGGAAGTCCGGGTTCCCGTCCTCAGATCGGTGGTGGGGGTATTTGCTCCGAGGGCGGCACGCTCCTCGTGAACTCGACAGTCGCCAGCAATACGGCGTACGCAGTCGTCGATGCGAGCGGCGCGGCGTACGGGGGTGGCATCTACTCCCTGGGCACGCTGGAGATTCTGAACTGCACGATTGCGCAGAACTACGCCCACGCCGGGGGAACTCCGAGCGGTTACTCTGCTGCCCAAGGTGGCGGCGTTTACGCGCTGAATCGCTCCGTCACCCTCCGCAACACGATCCTGGCCGACAACCTCGCGACCTCCACCCAGCCCGACTTGTACGGAACGGTCAACTCACTCGGCTATAACCTCATCGAGAGTTTCTGCACCATCACCAACGTCACCGCGTCGGTGATTACCGGAACGGATCCGTTGCTTGCGCCATGCCGGTCGTACGGTGGCGCGCGCCCCGCGTTCCTTCTCCGGCTCGGCAGCCCGGCGATTGACCACGGCGGCGCGGGCGGCCCGTCCGCCGACCAGCGCGGGGTCCCGCGCCCCCTGGACTTCGACGGTGTCGCGAACGCCGATGACGGTTCTGACATCGGCGCCGTCGAGTTTGACAATCGTGATTTGGATTCGGACGGGATGTTCAACGACTGGGAGTTCCAGAACAGTCTCAACCCAACCAACGCGGGAGACGCCACGCAAGACCCGGACGGCGACGACCTGAACAATCTGGCGGAGTTTCAGCATGTGACCGATCCCGGAAACTCCGACACCGACGGCGACGGCATGGGGGACGGTTGGGAATCGCTGTACGCCTTCAACCCGACCAACGCGGCTGATGCACTGGAAGACTTGGACGGTGACGGCGCGCTGAATCGCGACGAGTTCATCGCGGACACCCATCCGACGAACGCGGCATCGAGGTTCGTGCTCAGCATCGGCTGGACGGCGACGCAGAACGTGTATTGCCTGTCTGTGCCGTCCTCCACCGCGCGGCAATACCTCTTGCAGTACAGAACGAACCTGGAGAGCGGCGCATGGAATGATGTGGCGGCCGAGACCGCCGGCAACGGCGGCACGTTGTCCGTGAGCTCGACCAACACGTTGTTCTGCATCTACTACCGCGCGAAGGTGCGGAAGCCGTAGCGCCTGAATCTGGGCTGCGCTGAACCCGGGGGCCGCGGCAGAGATGCCACGGCCCCCGTTGTGTTTTCATCACGGCAGCAGGGTCCACAGCTCCCGGGCCAGGATCCGCATGCCGGTCTCCATCGACGCGTCGTCCGCGTGCGTGAAGTTCAGCCGCATGGTGTTGAACTCCGGCCGGCCGGGGTAGAACGAGCGGCCTGGCGCAAAGGCCACGCCGTGCCGGATCGTCGCCGCCAGCAGCTCATCGGCCGACACGGCCTCGGGCAGCGTGACCCAGATGAACATGCCGCCCTGCGGCGTCGTGTATTTTGTGCCGGGCGGGAACAGCGTCCGGATCCAGTGAAGCATCCGGTCGCGCTGATGCCGATACGCCTCGCGCAGGCCGGCGATATGCCGGTCCATGTCGAGGTGCGTCAGGCATTCGTAGAGCACCCGCTGCGTCAGGTCGCTGGAGCAGAGGTCGGACGCCTGCTTGGCGACGGTCATGTGCCGCAGGATTTCCGGGCGCGCGTAGGCCCAGCCCATACGCAGGCCGGGCGAGAGCACCTTGGAAAAGGAGCCCATCAGCACGGCGGACTGCTCCGGGTCGCGGAGCACGGGCCGCTCGTCCTCTCCCTCAAACCGCAGTTCGCGGTACGGGTCGTCTTCCACGAGCACCGTGTCGTACATGCGCAGCAGGTGTGACACGGCACACCGGTTCTCTCCCGAGTAGCTCAGGCCTGTCGGGTTCTGGAAGTTCGGCACCAGGTAGATCAGCTTCGGCGACCAGCGTTCCAGCGCTTCGGCCAGCAGGTACGGATCCATGCCGTCGCTGTTCAGGCGCACCGGCACGAACCGTGGCTGGTAGAGCTCGAACGCCTGGATGGCGCTGAGGTACGCCGGCGATTCCATCACCACCGGATCGCCCGGCTCGATGAACACCTTGCCGACAAGGTCCAGCGCCTGCTGTGACCCGTTCGTGATCAACACGTCATCCGGCGATGCAGTGATCCCGCGTCGTGGCAGGACATGCTCCGCCACGTATTCGCGCAGCGGGAGAAAGCCCTCGCTCGACGAATACTGAAGGGCGGAGGAGCCGTGATCCTTCAGGACGCGCGCGGCGGCCTCGGCGATGGTATCAACCGGGAACAGCCGGGGGCTGGGCAGACCTCCTCCGAAAGAGATCACATTGCGGCTCGAAGCCGCCTTCATGATCTCGCGCACGCAGCTCGGGCGCAGCGTGAGCACGCGTCCCGCGAAGCGGGTCTCAGTCCGGGTTGTGGTCATACGGCCCTCCTCTCCGTTCTCGATATGGCGTGGGTAGGGCGTGCTCTCCGAGCGCGCCGTATGTCACGCGGACGGCTCGGCGAGCCGTCCCTACCAAGTTGGTCTCAATCGCAATCCACACATTCTTCTTCATCTCGTTCTCCTTTGGGTTGGGGTTTCACTACACGCAGAAGGCCTTCCGGGTTTCCCCGGAAGGCCTTCAAACTGAAGTCAGTTATGGAAGACGCCTACGGAGAAGCCCCGGGGGCCGCGGCCAACATGGCTACGGCGACGGAGTTCTTCGCGCAGGAGATAATGGAATTGCAGAAAAAGCCCGTGCGCGGAAGCCGACGGCTTTCGCGTTCGCGGTGCGTAGATGTGTGACTGCAATTCATGTTCAGGCGATTAAATACGCCGATGGATCGGACAAGTAAAGCAGGATTGGATCAGGGCGCAGTCGCGGCAGCCGGGTAATGCGTCACGATGGTTGAGGGCTGGATGCGGTCTCCGAACCAGCGCACGCGCAAATCCCACGCCATGGCGAGGACCCTGGCGCCGAATCGGACGAAGCGTTCCTTGGCTTCGATGGGTCCAAGCTCGCGTCGCTCCTTTTCGAGGGCCAGCGCGCGCTGCCGTTCCGTCTCGTTCACTGCGCGCCGGGCGATGACGGGAAGAAGTTGTGAGTATTCCCGGGCTCGCGCGCGAAGTTGCTGGAATCGGGCTTCGGTGCAGGCATCTCTCGACTTCATGGCCGCCAGCGTGTGGTATCCGCGGAAAGAGGTTTCGATCATCCGGTAAATGGAACTGGAGTTGACCTCGAAGTCTTTCTGAAAGGCGTAATCGAGCCAGATTTTCGCCTCGCCGTCGGGGAAGGCCGGATGGTTCCAGTTCATCAGGTTCTGCCCATGCCATTCCTCGAACGGCACATCCGGGTTCAGCAGCCCGCGGGCCTTGTGGTCCTCGTAGAGTTGCGTCACGGGCATGCCGGTGTAGAGCATGAACTGGCAGAAGTCCGTCTGCAGGCCGACGACATAGTCAATCTCGCCGGCGATGTTGTCGGGCGTGTGATGTTCCATGCACATGATGGCCGAGCCGAGGACGGAGATGCCGTGGTCGCGCAGTTCGCGGACGAGGCGGGCGGCGTCGATGCCGGTATTCTTCGCGAAGAGCTTCTCGGTGTTGGGCGATTCGAACCCGATCCAGACGAAGACCACGCCGAGCCGCATCATGTTCTCGACGCCGAAGGCGGTGATCGCCTCGGCCGAGGATGAAATGTAGAAGCGGAACCACCGCTGATGTTTCTCCATCAGCGCCAGCAGATCCAGCGCGCGGGCGCGGTCCTTCAGGAAGTTCTCGTCCATGATGTAGAACTCGGGCGTGCCGCGTGCGTCGGCGATCCGGCAGCATTCTTCGAAGACATCCTTGCCGGTGCGGAGGAACGAGACATAGGCCTTCTCAAAGAAGTGCGATGTGCAGCAGAAGTTGCATCCGTTTACGCAGCCGAGGCCTGGCACGAGTACGCTCGGCGTCGCGCCGGGGATCGGGATGCCGAAGATACTGCCGTACTCGCTGCTCGGCATGATGGGGTGTGTGATCGGGGCCTCGGTGTCCTGACCGAGAAATTGGCGCATCCAGCGGATGCCTTCCCCGCGGGCGACATGGTCGCATTCGATCAGTTTGTCGACGCCCTCGATGGCCGCGCCGTGTCCACCGAGGACGATGACGGAATCGGGCGAGTGGAGCCGGATCAGCCGCGCCATTTCGCGGGCCTTCAGAAAATTGGGGGTGATGAACGAGATGCCGATGATGTCGTAGTGGTTCCGGAGCTCGCGGATGAAACGCTCCTTGGAAGGGAAGTCGAGGATCGTGGTGTCGGCGTGGATGTTGGCGGCAATGAAGTAGAGGCCGAACGAGCGGTGATGAAATCGCAATGAAGCCGGTCCCTGGATGCGGGTGACCTGGTTGTGGTAGAGCTCCATGAGATTCTCTTTGCGCCCGTATTCGTCGTCCACGCCATACGGTCCAAAGACTCCGCAAAGAAGGACGCGGGGGACCTGGCCCGAGAAACTTCGTGCCTTGCGGTCTGCGCTTTCGGGGTGTGATGCCTGTTGCATGAACGCCTTCCGTGGTGAGCCCACGCGGATAGAGTAACCCGTCGATGCGGCTTATTCAATGCGGCTGTCGGGTTTGTCCGCCGGCAGCACGAGATTGAGGATGACGCCGAGGAGTCCCGCGAGGCCGATGCCGCTCAACGTGAGGCGGCCGCAGCAGAGCTCCATGTCGCCGATGCCGGCGACGAGAATAACCGCGGCAATCACGAGGTTGCGTGGGCGAGACATGTCCACATTCCCCCTGATCAACGCGCCGACGCCGATGACGGCGATCATGCCGAAAAGCAGGATAAGGATGCCGCCCATGACCGGTGTCGGGATGGTCTTGAGCAGGCCGCCGAGCTTGCCGACGAAGGCGAGGAGAATGGCGGTCACGGCCGCAATGCGCATGTAGACCGGGTCGAACGCGCGGGTCAGCGCGACGGCGCCGGTGACTTCGGAGTAGGTCGTATTGGGCGGTCCGCCGAGCAGCGCTGCGAGCGAAGTGGCCAGCCCGTCGCCGAGCAGGGTCCGGTGCAGGCCGGGGCTCTTGATGAAGTCCTTGCCGGTCACCGACGAGATCGCGAGGATGTCGCCCACGTGTTCGATGGCAGGGGCGATCGCTACGGGCAGCATGAACACGATGGCCGTCCACTCAAAACGCGGAATGGCGAACGAGCCGTTGGCTACGGCGATATCCCAGGGGTTGGAAATCCACGCCGCGGAGTAGACCGCCGAGAAATCGATCACGCCCATGAAGAACGCGAAGACATAACCGACCGCGATGCCGCAGAGGATGGGGATGACGCGGATGAGCCCCTTGCCGAACATGACGGCGATGATGGCCGTGGCGAGCGAGATGGTGGAGAGGAGCATTGCGCGCGCGTCCATGCAGCCGGACCCGTCGAAGCTGCGCGCCATGCGCACGGCGACGGGCGCGAGCTTGAGACCGATCACCATGATGACGGGCCCGGTGACGATCGGTGGCAGGTATTTCTTGATCGTGCCGATGCCGCCGAGCCGGACGCCCGCGCTGAGGAGCGTGTAGACCAGCCCCGTGCATATCAGCGCGCCGAGCGTCGCAGCCACGCCAAACGTTTTCATGCCATATTGAATCGGCGCGATGAAGGCAAACGAGCTGGCGAGGAAGATGGGGATCGTTCCGCCGGTGATGAGTTGGAAGAGCAGGGTACCTGCGCCCGCGGTCAGGAGGGCCAATGATGGATCGAGCCCGGTCAGCAGGGGAACCAGCACGAGTGCACCGAAAGCGACGAAAAGCATCTGCACGCCAAGAATAGTCTTCTGCACGGGAGAGACAACATCCATGACCGGGCCTCCTTGCGCCTGATCTTGCCGACTCCGGCCGCAAAATCAACACGACAGTTCAGGCACGGGCTGCGTCGGTCAGATTGTGCGACTGGGCCGTGGGGTCCCAGATCACCTGGTTCTTGTAGGGGCAGTTTCCGCAGTACGGGATGCTGTCGATGTCGGTCTTGTACTGCCGGCGGAATGCCCGTGCGGTCGCATTGTTCCAGCACTCCGTGAGCGGCGTGGGATCGTCGAGGCGCGCGAGTATGTGATTTCGTTCCAGATCGAATTCGCATGGGACGATGACGCCATCGGCAAACACGTGCGCGCGACGCCACGGCCGGTAGCAGTAGAAGGGGCGTGGGATGTCCGTTACCTGGTCCGAGGTTTCGTTCATCGCATAGCGCTGAAACTGCGCAAGGGTCGGGAAGTCCGGATTGCGGCCGCCCTTGCGGTAATCGCACAGCGTCTTGTAAGAGACAATATCTACGCCGAGCTTTTTGCCCGTTTCCAGAAACTCGTCCACCTGGTGCTGGTTGTGGCGCATGACCAACATGCGCATGTTGATCAGCGGGCTCGACAGGCCCAGCCGTTGTTTCGTTGCCACCAGCCGCCGGATGTTGTCGAGGACGAGTTCCAGCCGTCCGCCGATGCGGTACTTGCCGTAGGTCTCCTGGTCGAGTCCGTCCACGGCGACGATGAGCTGTGACAGGCCGCACCGGACGAGTTCCTCCAGTTCGGCGTCATCCATCTTCACATTGCCGTTGGTGCTACAGATGACGACGATGTCCTTCGCGCGGGCGAGGCGGATCATGTCGTACACCTTCTTATTAAGGAGAGGTTCGCCCCAGCCCCAGAGCCAGATCACGGTCAGGTAATCGCCAAGCTCGTCGATGATCCGGCGGAACATCTCGAGCGTCATGTAGCGAGATTGGGCCTTGTGTGCCGGGTCGTTGGTCCAGCAGCCGGTGCAGTTGAGGTTGCAGAGATCCGTGGGTTCGATCATCAGGCCGGTCGGCTGGGACCACACGCGTTCGCCGCGCAGGAGGTGGTCCACGCCGGCCTTGAGCAGATTCCATTTCCGTCGGGCGGGTACGTGGCGGATGTTCCAGACCTTGCCCTCGCAGTAGAACGACAGTTTCGAGCGCAGCAGGAGGTGCAGCATCGCGCGCAAGCCGAACTGATTCTTGGGATAGACGCCGGTCTTCCTCATGGATGGGGCATCATACCTCATGCCGCGGGCACTGCAATTCGGGAACGACGTTCATGCTCGTGCTTGACGCTGGGGCGGCGCTTTGATACTTACGCGCACCCATGGGACAACAACTCAGAATTCGTGGTAAGCGGGCAGCGCGCAAGCGACGTGTGAAGAGGCAGAAGGCCGCAAAGCGGGCCCAAAGCCAGAAGAAGAAAGTCGCTGCGCCGGCTCAGCCTGCCACCTGATCCTCCTCGGGTCGTTCAGGAATCGTTGATCACGCGGGCTCACCCGCGTCGTCGCCTGTTTTTTCCAATGCTTGGAAAAACGGGCCGCACTTTTTCCAACCCTTGGAAAACTCCCGATTTCATTTCGTCTTTACCCTCTTTGGTGCGCTGGCTAGACTTGGGGGGCTGTGAATAGCGATACAAAAAGCCTGCCGAAGGGCGCATGGGTTGATCTCGTGCGCTGCATGCAGCTTTCCCGACTGATCGAGGATCGGCTGGTGCGGCTTTACCACCAGGGCCGTATCTTCGGCGGCGTCTACACCGGCATTGGGCAGGAAGCGGTGGGCGCAGCTACGGCGATGGCTTCCGGCAAGAATGATCTTCTTTCCCCGCTGATTCGCGACATGACCGTTCACCTCGCGCGCGGGCAGACCGCGCTCAACATTTTCCGTCAGTATCTCGGCCGTGCGACCGGACCGACGCGTGGTCGCGACGGCAACGTGCACCACGGCTCTGCTGCGCAGGGCGTTTATGCGATGATTTCCCATCTCGGCGCGATGCTGCCGGTGCTGGTGGGCGGCGTCATGGCGCGCCGGCGGCAGGGGCGCGATACCATCGGCCTTGGCTATATCGGTGATGGCGCGACGAGCACGGGCGATTTTCACGAGTCGGTCAATTTCGCCGCCGTGTTCGACGTCCCCGTGATTTTCGTCATCGAGAACAACAAGTACGCCTACTCGACGCCCAACAGCACGCAGTTCCGCTGCGCGCGCCTGGCCGACCGCGCGGCGGGTTACGGGATCGAGGGCATCACGACGGACGGCAATGACGCCATCGCCCTGCATCTTCTCGCGCGCGAGTTGATCGCATCGATCCGTGCCAAGCCGCGGCCGATTTTGCTGGAGTGCGATACGCTTCGCATGCGCGGCCATGGCGAGCATGACGACAGCTCCTACGTGCCGAAGGAATTGAAGGAACACTACGCGGCCCGCGATCCGCTCCGGCTCATTCGTGATCGGCTGGTGAAGGACGGCGTGGCGAAAGCTGCGGAGTGGGATGTTTTGGAACGGGACTGTCTGGCCGTGGTGGATCGCGCCTATCACGAGGCGCTCGCCGACCCGCGGCCCGATCCATCCACTCTCACGGAGGGCGTCTATGCCGATGCGTGAGATCACCTATTTGGATGGTATCAGCGAGGGGCTGCGCCGCCTGATGCGCGAGCGGCCCGATGTCGTGATTTACGGCGAGGATGTCGGCAAGTTTGGCGGCGCGTTCAAGGTCACGCTGGGGTTCCAGGAGGAGTTTGGAGTCGAACGCGTGTTTGACACGCCGATCAGCGAATCGGCCATCTTGGGCTCGGCGATCGGCATGGCGACGCAGGGTTTGCGGCCGGTGGTGGAACTGCAGTTCGTGGATTTCGGTACGACGGCGCTGCATCACATCCTCAACAACGCGGGGACGACACATTATCGGACGGGCGTGCCGGTGCCGATGACCGTGCGGGCGCCGTGCGGTGGCGGATTCGGCGGCGGACCGTTCCACTCCGAGGAGCTGGAGGCGATCTTCTGCAACATGCCCGGCATCAAGGTGGTCTATCCGGCGTTTCCGTCCGATGCGCGCGGATTGATCTATTCCTCGGTACTCGACCCGAATCCGGTGATCTTCCTTGAGAACAAGTACCTCTATCGGCACGTGAAGGAACTGGTGTCGGAGAAATTCGAACCCATTCCTCTGGGTGCGGCGCGCGTTTGCCGGGCCGGCCGGGACGCGGTGATCCTGACGTACGGCGCGATGGTGCATGAATCGCTTCGCGCGGCGGAGCGGCTGTCGGCGGACGAGGGGCACGAGGTCATGGTGCTCGACCTCCGCACGCTGAAGCCGTTCGATGCGGATGCCGTGCTGACCGCGGTGGCGGCGACAAACCGAGTGCTGATCGTTCACGAAGGGTGGCGGACGAACGGATTTGGCGGCGAGTTGGCCGCGCTCGTGGCGGACCGCGCGTTCCATCTTCTCGACGCGCCGGTACGACGTGTGGCGGCGCCGGATGTGCCGGTGCCGTTTGCGCCGGAACTCGAAAACGTCTACCGTCCGAACGCCGAGCGCATTGAGCAGGCGCTGGTGGATTTGATAGAATACTAACAAGGCGATGATTTCATGACACAGGTTTCCGTCATCATGCCGCAGATGGGGCAGAGCGTGGCCGAGGGGACGATCCTTCGCTGGCTCAAGAAAGTCGGCGAGGAAGTGAAGGCCGACGAAATCCTTCTCGAGGTGGAGACGGACAAGACCACCGTCGAAGTCGAGAGTCCTGCGGAAGGGCGACTGGTGACATGCCTGAAACAGGCCGGCGAGATTGCCGCGGCGGGGGAGACCATTGCGATGATCGAAGCGGAGGTTGCCCCGGCGGAAGCCCCGATGGCGCAACCGAAAGCCAACGCGCCGCACGGCGGCGCGGCGCAGCCCGAAGCGCGGCTGGTTCATGTGCAGGACCTCGATCCCTATCATAACAGCGCGCCGCTGCCCGAAATGGACCGCGACCGCTATTCGCCTTACGTGCTGCGGCTGGCGATGTTCAACAACGTGTCGCTGCAGGATCTGGAGCAGATCCAGGGCACGGGCCGGCAGGGCCGCGTGACGAAGAACGACGTGCTGCAGTTCCTCGCGCGGCGGCCGATTGCCGCGCCGACGGTGCAGGCGCTTGCGGGCAAGGAAGACCTTTCGACCTCGGATATGGCGGCGTTGGGCGAGGTCATGCCGATGAGCACGTTGCGGCGGACGATCGCGGATCATATGGTGCAATCCATCCGCACCAGCGCGCACGTGACCATGGTTCATGCGGTGGACCTGACGAACGTCGTGCTGTTGCGCGAGAGGATCAAGGATGAGTTCCTCAAGAAGTACAACGCGCGTATGACGTACACGGCGGTGATCCTGTTTGCCGCTTCCCGCGTGCTGAAGAAGTTCCCAAAGATCAACGCGTCGATCCACGGCACCAACATCATTTTCCGCAAGGACATCAATATCGGCTGCGCCGTGGCGCTGGCCGACGAATCGCTGGTGGTGCCTGTCGTCCGCAATGCGGACCGGTTGAGTTTTCCCGAGATTGCGCAGGAGTTGGCGCGGCTGATCGATATCGCGCGTCGCAAGCAGTTGAAGCGGGAGGACGTGGATAATGGCACGTTCACGATCTCCAACTTCGGGTCGTTCGGCAGCTTGATTGGTACGCCGATCATCAACCAGCCGCAGGTGGCGATTCTGGGTATGGGGGCGGTCCGCAAGGCGCCGGTGGTGGTGGACGGGCAGATTGCCGTGCACGATCAACTCTACCTCAGCTTCTCGTTCGATCACCGGATCATTGACGGCGACCTCGGCGGCCGGTTCCTGAACGAGATCCAGCAGGTCGCGGAATCGCTCTCCGAGGAAACGTTGAGCGTTCACGTGTTGTGAGCGGACCCGGCGGCCTGCGGGAAGATTTCAGCGGCCGCAACCATTCGGTACGTGACATCGTTCGCGGCCTCTCCTATGCTTTGAATCGACAGGGGTAACGCCATGATTCTGGTGGTAGACGACGACAAAGTTCTGACTCAGCTTCTGAAGACGCTGCTCGAAGATGCGGGCTACGAGGTCCACATCGCTCACGACGGCGAAACGGCCTACAAGCACCTCCGGGACCCCAAATGCCGCGGCATGCTCCTGGATATCCGTATGCCGGGCATCAACGGCGCCGAACTGCTCATGCTCATGGCGGCAGAGGGCATCAAGGTGCCCGTCATCGTCATGGCCGGGTTCCCGGATTTTGACGAAGAAGAGATGAAGCAGTTTCCCAATGTCAGGAAGCTCTTCCACAAACCGCTTTATCCCGAAGCCGTTCTTGCGGCGGTGCGTGAATACGCGCACAAGTAGAGCCCATCCGAGCGTTCTTGACCCGCTGTCGAATCCCCGCCATAACATGCTTTCATGATCATGAAACGTGTGCTGACCGTGGCCCTGACGTTGCTGCTGGCCGCCGGCTGCAAGCTTCCTTCTTCTTCCTCGTCCGCCCGCCGCTTCTCGCCCTATCGCGCGGGCGGCATTGTGAAGCCGGTCGTTGCGGTTTCCGATTTCGAGAACCTTGCCAGCCCTCCCGCGCAATGGAACCTGGGGCGTGGTATGGCGGACCTGCTGATCACCGAACTGCTGGATACGGAGAAGGTGACGGTGCTCGAGCGCAAGGATCTTGGTGACGTGGTCGGCGAGATCGTCCTGCAGGGCAAGGAAATCTTCCGGAAGGAAGGACGCGTGGAACGCGGCCGCCTGAAGAATGCCAAGTATCTGCTCCGCGGTGTGGTGACCGATTTCAGCGAGATGAGCCGCAAGTCCGGCAAGCTGGGCTTTCCCGGGTTCTCCCTGTTTGGCGGCAAGAATCGCGCGCGCGTGGCGATCAACATCAAGGTGTCCGATGTGGAGACCGGCGAGATCGTGGCGTCGGTCAAGGTCGAGGAGATCGTGTCGGCGGGCGGAGTCGGCGCCGAAGGCCGGTATAAGAATGTACAGTTTGGCGGCGATGCGTTCTTCCGGACGCCGCTGGGCAAGGCGACCGAGCGGGCAATCCGCGATGCCACGAAGCGGGTCCTACGCGAGCTGCCCGTTTCGCGCTGGACACCGCGCGTGGCCGAGGCGGGGCCGGACGGCGTGATCATCAACGGCGGCGAGGATGTGCGTCTTCGCGAAGGCAGCATCTTCCTCGTGCGCGAGGCGGGGCGCGATGTGACGGATCCGGAGACGGGCAACGTCATCGAGCGCGTGCCCGGCAAGGTCGTGGGTCGCATTCGGGTGGTCAGCGTGCAGCCACTGGCCGCGCATGCGGAGTTGCTGGAAGGCAAGGCTCAGCGCGGGCAGTTCCTTGTGCCTGTGGAGTGACGCGTTTCGGGTTTGGCGGCGCGCCGGGAACGCCGTATGATCGCCAAGTGATATCGGCATGATCGCATTTCTTCAAGGGATACTGGTGGAGAAAGAACCTACGCACATCCTGATGGATGTCGGCGGGGTGGGTTACGAGGTCTTCATTCCACTGAGCAGTTACGAGCGGCTGCCGGCGGTCAACACGGCTTGTCGCATCCTGACCTATGACCACGTACGCGAGGACGCGCACGTGCTTTACGGGTTCATGACCGCCGAGGAGCGGCGGATGTTTCTCCTGCTCATTGATGTCAGCGGGATCGGCCCGAAGCTGGCCATGACGGCGCTCAGTGGTCTTTCCGTACGCGACCTCAAGGCGTCCGTCGCGCAGGCCGATGTGAAGCGGCTGAGCGCGGTATCGGGCATCGGGAAGAAGACGGCCGAGCGGATTGTGCTGGAGTTGAAGGACAAACTTGGCGCGGGCGAGTCGATGGAAGCCGTGACCGGCGGTGCGGAGCCGACGGAAGAGAATCTCAGAATGAGGGATGCGATCCTCGCGCTGGTCTCGCTGGGTTACAAGCAGGCGGATGCGCAGGACTTGGTCCGGAAGGTGGCGGCGACGACGCCCGATGCCAGCCTGGAAGACTTGGTGCGCAAAGCGCTGGCGAAATGAACATATGACGGACCGATTCATAACGGACACGCTGAACAAGTCGGACACCGACTTTGACATCAGCCTGCGGCCGACGCTGTTCACGGATTTCGTGGGACAGAACAAGGTTCGCGAGCGGCTGGAGCTTTTTGTGGACGCGGCCAAGGGTCGCAAGGACGTGCTGGACCATGTCCTGCTTTCAGGCCCGCCGGGCCTGGGCAAAACCACGCTTGCCTACATTCTGGCCAATTCGATGAAGGTCAACATCAAGTCGACCTCTGGCCCCGTTATCTCAAAACCGGCGGACCTCGCCGGCCTCCTTACGAACCTCGAGCGCGGCGACATTCTATTCATCGATGAAATCCACCGCTTGCAGAAGTCGGTCGAGGAGTACCTGTATTCGGCGATGGAGGACTTTGTCATCGATATCATGATCGATCAGGGGCCGCACGCCCGGTCGGTCCGGCTGAACCTCCCGCGCTTCACGCTGATCGGCGCGACGACCCGGAGCGGCCTGCTGACGGCGGCTTTGCGCTCGCGGTTCGGGCTCAACACGCGGCTGGATTACTACGGGGCGAACGACCTGCAGTCCATCATCAAGCGGTCGGCCCGGATCGTGAACGTGGATGTGGATGAAGAGGGTTCGGCCGAAATCGCCAAACGCGCCCGTGGAACTCCGCGCATCGCCAACAATCTGCTTCGTTGGGTGCGTGACTACGCACAGGTGCGCGCGGACAACAAGATCACCAAACCGATTGCAGACAAGGCCTTGTCCATGCTCGATATCGACGAGCACGGGCTGGACGAAATGGACAAGCGCATTCTCGAAACCATCCTGCACAAGTTTGCCGGCGGCCCGGTGGGCGTCAACTCGATCGCGGTTTCCGTGGGCGAGGAGCCGGATACGATCGAGGAAGTGTACGAGCCGTTCCTGATCCAGGAAGGCTACCTGAAGCGCACGCCGCAGGGGCGGGTGGCGACCGAGCGGTGTTACGAGAAGTTCGGCCTGAGACCGGGGACGAAGCAGGGGGACCTGTTCTGAGCGTCGGCCCGCGGGGTTGACTCGGGCCGGTCTTGCCGATAGCCTGCCGCTGTTTTTCCGTTGGTCATCAGCAACAAAGGTGCAGTTATGGCAAAGCAGGGAAATAACGCAATCAGTCCGGCCCGCGCGGAAGATTATGCCGAGTGGTACCAGCAGGTCGTGCGCGCTGCGGAGTTGGCCGAGACCAGCCCCGTGCGCGGCTGCATGGTCATCAAGCCGTGGGGCTACGCGCTCTGGGAGAACATCCAGGACGTTTTGGACGGCATGTTCAAGGCGACGGGTCACGTGAACGCCTACTTCCCTTTGTTCATTCCGCTGAGCTTTCTCGAGAAAGAAGCGGAGCACGTCGAAGGCTTTGCGAAAGAATGTGCGGTGGTCACGCATCACCGGCTTGAAGCCGGGCCCGAAGGCGGGCTGGTGCCCGCGGGCGAACTCGAGGAGCCGCTGGTGGTCCGGCCGACGTCGGAGACCATCATCGGCGCGATGTACGCCAAGTGGGTGCAGAGCTACCGCGATCTGCCGCTCCTCATTAACCAGTGGGCAAACGTGGTTCGGTGGGAGATGCGCACGCGCCTCTTCCTGCGGACGACGGAGTTCCTCTGGCAGGAAGGGCATACCGCGCACGAGACTCGCGACGAAGCGTGGGAAGAAACCATCAAGATGCTCGGCGTGTATCGGAAGTTCGCCGAGGAATACATGGCCATGCCGGTCTACACGGGCGAGAAGACGGCCTGCGAGCGTTTTCCGGGTGCCGTGAATACCCTGTGTATCGAGGCGATGATGCAGGATCGGAAGGCTTTGCAGGCGGGTACGAGCCACTTCCTCGGGCAGAACTTTGCCAAGGCGTCCGGCATCCAGTTTCAGTCGCGCGCCAGCCAGACCGAGTTCGCGTGGACGACCTCGTGGGGTGTTTCGACGAGGCTCATCGGTGGCATGGTGATGACGCATGCGGACGACGATGGCATGGTCATTCCGCCGCGGCTCGCGCCGAGCCACGTGGTGATTTTGCCGATCATTCGAGCCGACACGGACCGCGAGGCGGTGCTGGGTTATTGCGAGAGCCTCGCCGCGGAACTGCGCGGGCAGTCGTATGACGGCAAGCCGGTTTGCGTGGTGCTTGATACGCGCGACATCAACGCCGGCGAGAAGGGTTGGAACTGGGTCAAGAAAGGCATCCCGCTGACGGTGGAAGTTGGCCCGCGCGACATCCAGTCGGGCAGCGTCTATGTGGGCCGTCGCGACAAGACGCGCAAAGAGCGGTACTCCGCCAAGCGCGAGGAATTCGTCGCGTCCGTCGGTGGCGTGCTTGAGGACATGCAGAAGAATCTCTTCAACCGCGCGTTGGCCTATCGTACGGAGAACACGCGAGAGATTGACGACGAGGCCTCGTTCAAGGCGTTCTTCACGCCGAAGAATGCGGAGCAGCCGGAGATTCACGGCGGGTTCGCCCTGTCGCACTGGTGCGGTGGCGCGGAATGCGAGACCAAGCTGAACGACACCCTTTCCGTCACCATCCGATGCATTCCGACGGACCATCAGAAATCCGGTCCGGGCCACTGCATTGTATGCGGAAAAGACAGCCCCGGCCGGGTCCTCTTCGCAAAGGCCTACTAAGCCGTAACGGCACACCCGACACGGAATGTGCGCCACAATGGCGCACTGTCGCGTATCTCGACTTCCGCCTTCAACAAATCGGATAATCTGCAAAACATTGATTAACAGGTATTTACATCTTAACAGTGTGACGTTGATGTCACACTTGGCATGGCAGTTGCTATAGTACAGGGGCAATTACTTTGTAGTGAGAGTGAAACTGAAAGTGAGGGGTTAAAACCATGTCCAAGGTACTCGGCATAGATTTGGGTACGACGAACTCGTGTATGGCGGTGATGGAGGGTGGCGAGCCGCTCGTCCTGGAGAATTCGGAAGGCAAACGGACAACTCCGTCGATTGTGGCTTTCACCAAGACGGGTGAGCGTTTGGTCGGTGATGCGGCAAAGCGTCAGGCTGTGACGAATTCGCGCAACACGATTTACTCCATGAAGCGTTTCATGGGCCGCAAGTTTGACGAGGTGCAGGAAGAGGCCAAGCGCGTTCCGTACAAAGTCGTGCGCGCGGCCAACGGCGATGCAGCGGTCGAAGTCGAGGTGGACGGGCAGACCAAGCAGTACTCGCCGCCGGAGATCTCCGGAATGATCCTGGCCAAGATGAAGGCCGACGCGGAAATGCGCCTCGGCGAGAAGATCACGCAGGCCGTCATTACGGTCCCCGCCTATTTCAATGACTCGCAACGGCAGGCGACGAAAGACGCCGGCCGGATTGCCGGCCTTGAAGTTCTCCGCATCATTAACGAGCCGACCGCGGCTTCGCTGGCGTACGGTCTCGACAAGAAGAAGGAAGAGAAGATCGCCGTGTACGACCTTGGTGGCGGCACGTTCGATATTTCCGTCCTCGATATCGGCGAAGGCGTTTTCGAGGTGAAGGCGACGAACGGCGATACGCACCTTGGCGGCGACGACTGGGACAACAGGATCATGGATTGGATTCTGGACCAGTTCAAAAAGGATCAGGGCATCGATCTCCGCAAACAGGCCGACGCGCTGCAGCGCATCAAGGAAGAAGCTGAGAAGGCGAAGATCGCTCTTTCCAGCGCCCAGGACTACGAAATCAGCCTGCCTTTCATCACGGCCGATGCAAGCGGCCCGAAGCACATCACCATGAAGTTGTCGCGGGCGAAGTTGGAGCAGCTTTGCGATGACCTGTTCGAACGCACCGTGCTTCCGGTTCAGAACTGCCTGCGCGATTCCGGCGTCAGCCTGGACAAGATCGATGAGCTGGTTCTCGTCGGCGGCATGACCCGCATGCCCCGCGTTGTTGAGACCGCACGCAAGCTGGTCAACAAGCCCCCGCACCAGGGCGTGAATCCGGATGAAGTGGTGGCCATTGGCGCCGGCATCCAGGGCGGCGTGCTCAAGGGCGAGGTCAAGGATGTGCTGCTGCTCGACGTGACGCCGCTGACGCTCGGTATCGAGACCTTGGGCGGTATCGCGACGCCGCTCATTGAGCGCAATACGACGATCCCGACGAAGAAGAGTGAAATCTTCAGCACCGCTTCGGACAACCAGACGACGGTGGAAATTCATGTTCTGCAGGGCGAACGGAAGATGGCCGGGCAGAACAAGTCGATCGGTCGATTCCACTTGGACGGCATTCCGCCGGCCGCGCGTGGCGTGCCGCAGATCGAGGTGACCTTTGACATCGATGCCAACGGCATTCTGCATGTCAACGCCAAGGACCTCGGTACAGGCAAGGAGCAGAAGATCACGATCACCGCGTCCAGCGGTCTCTCGAAGGACGAGATCGAAAAGATGCGGCGAGATGCCGAAGCGCATGCGGCCGAAGACGCAAAGATTCGCGAGGAGGCCGAGACGCGCAACAAGGCCGACAGCATCGTCTACCAGACCGAGAAGTTCCTCAAGGAGAACGCGGACAAGGTGTCGGCCGACAAGAAGGCCGGGGTCGAGACTGTCATCGCGAGCCTGAAGGACGCGATCAAGGCGCAGGATATTGAGAAGATGAAGTCGGGGATCGAGGCTGTGAATACTGCGATGCAGGCGTTGTCGGCGGAGATGTACTCCCAGGCGCGTGCGCAGGGACCCCAGGGGGGCGCTGCGGCCGGGGCGGGTGAACCGGCGGCGGGCCAGCAGGCCGGCGCGGGAGCACAGGGGGACAAGCAGGGAGACGTGATCGACGCCGATTTTGAAGTGGTCGACGACGACAAGAAAAAGAAGTAACGGCAGGGTGGTGCTCCGTCGCGGGACGGGGTGCCCCGCCAGCGTCCATGCGAAGGGATTCGCTGCGGCGCAGAGAGCCCTGTCCGAAAAATCGAGTACAACAAACAGAAGGAGGAGAGTGCTGCATGAAGATTCAACCGTTGGGTGACCGGGTGTTGGTCGAGCCTGTCAAGGAAGGCGAAGTCAAGAAGGGCGGGATCATCATTCCGGATACCGCGAAGGAAAAACCCCAGCAGGGCCGCGTTGTGGCGGTGGGCACCGGCAAGCTGGATGACAGCGGCAAGGTGATCCCGTTCAACGTCAAGAAGAACGACCAGGTCCTGATGCCGAAATACGGTGGCACCGAGGTGAAGATCGACGGCAAGGATTACCTGATCCTGCGCGAAGAAGACATCCTCGGCATCATCGAAGGCTGAACGCGTTAACGAACCAGAACAAAGGAGAAAGAACCTATGCCAGCTAAGCAACTGATATTTGAGTCGGAAGCGCGCCAGCTCATTCTCAAGGGTGTTGAGAAGTTGAGCCGCGCCGTCAAGGCGACGTTGGGTCCGCGCGGACGCAACGTGATCCTCGACAAGAAATTCGGTTCCCCGACGATCACCAAGGACGGCGTGACCGTCGCCAAGGAGATCGAACTCGAGAATCCGTTTGAGAACATGGGCGCGCAGATGGTGCGCGAAGTCGCCAGCAAGACCAGCGATGTCGCCGGCGACGGCACGACGACCGCGACGGTTTTGGCCGAAGCGATTTATCGCGAAGGCCTGAAGAACGTCACCGCCGGCGCGAACCCGATGGACCTGAAGCGGGGCATCGACAAGGCGACCGAGGTGATTGTGGAAGAGCTCAAGAAGCTCAGCAAGAAGGTCAAGGATCGCTCCGAAATCTCGCAAGTGGCGACGATTTCCGCGAATGGCGACACGACCATCGGCGCGATCATCGCTGACGCGATGGACAAGGTCGGCAAAGACGGCACGATCACGGTCGAGGAAGCCAAGGCGATCGAGACGACGCTGGATATCGTCGAAGGCATGCAGTTCGACAAGGGCTACCTGTCCCCGTACTTCGTGACGAATGCGGAAGCGATGGAAGTGGTCCTCGATGATCCGTACATTCTGCTCTTCGAGAAGAAGATCTCGAACCTGCAGGACCTGTTGCCGCTGTTGCAGAGCATTGCCAAGTCGAGCCGCCCGTTGCTGATCCTCGCTGAAGACATCGAGGGTGAGGCGCTGGCCACGCTCGTCGTGAACAAGCTTCGCGGCACGCTGCAGGCTTGCGCAGTCAAGGCCCCGGGCTTTGGCGATCGCCGCAAGGCCATGATGGAGGATATCGCTGTCCTGACGGGCGGCCGGTTTATCTCCGAAGACCTCGGCATCAAGCTCGAGAGCGTACAGCTTTCCGATCTGGGTCGCTGCAAGCGCGTCACGATCGACAAGGAAAACACGACGATCGTGGAAGGTGCTGGCAAGTCGGCCGACATCCAGGGCCGCATTGCCCAGATCCGTCGCCAGATCGAAGAGACCACCTCGGACTACGATCGCGAGAAACTCCAGGAACGTCTGGCCAAGCTCGCGGGCGGTGTCGCGGTGATCAACGTTGGCGCGGCGACCGAGACCGAGATGAAGGAAAAGAAGGCGCGCGTGGAAGACGCGTTGCATGCGACTCGCGCGGCCGTGGAAGAAGGTATCGTCCCCGGTGGTGGCGTGGCGCTGATCCGGTGCATGAATGCGCTGGCGAACATCAAGGTGAGCGGCGATGCAGCGATCGGCGTGGATATTGTGCGCCGGGCCTGCGAAGCCCCGATTCGCCAGTTGGTCACCAACGGTGGGATCGATGGCGCGATCGTCGTGCAGGACATCAAGAAGCAGAAGGGCAACTTCGGCTATGATGTTGCCTCGGCTGAGTACGTGGACATGGTCAAGTCCGGCATTATCGACCCGACCAAGGTTACGCGTATTGCCCTGCAGAATGCGGCCAGCATCGCCTCGCTGCTGCTGACGACCGAATGCATGGTGGCGGAGCTTCCTGAGAAGGATAAGGCTCCGGCAATGCCTGCGGGCGGCGGCATGGGCGGTATGGGCGGCATGGGTGGTATGGATTACTAAGACCGGTAATTGCCGGTTGACAATCGGGGAGCGGGGCGCCTATAGTGCGCCCCGCTTCTCTTATAGGACTTTGGAGGCCGCATTGTGAATCCGAACTATCTGGAACTGGCCCGGGAACGTATTTCGAACGTTCCGTTGTTGATCAATGTTGTTTCGCGGCGCGTGCGCCAGCTGAACCAAGGCCACAGGCCTCTCGTGAAGCCCGACACTCCCCAGATGCCCAATATGGACCTCGCGTTGAAGGAAATCGCTGAAGGCAAGCTCTCGGCTGAAATCTCCTTTACCCCGGCCCGTAATTTGCCCGAAGAGAAACCGATCAGCCTGTAACCGTCCGGCGTGCCGGGCGGGAGACCGACCATGGCCCCCGACGACAGGAAACCCGCGGCGGGCAAAGTTCTTGCCACCAATCGCAAGGCATTCCGGGATTACTTTGTCCTCGAAAAGATCGAGGCGGGTATCGAGTTGCGTGGTGCCGAAGTCAAATCTCTCCGCGAGGGACGCTTCAGCCTGGCCGAGGGTTTCGCACTCATAGAGGACGGGCAGGTCTTCCTCCAAGGGCTGCATATCCAGCCGTATGTTCACGCGCGCGCAGCCGAACAGGATCCTGATCGCCGCAAACGCCTCCTTCTTCATCGTCGCGAGATTGACCGCATCCTGGGCCAGGCCGCGGTCAAGGGGCACGCGCTGATTCCGCTGACCATCTACTTCAAACACGGCATGGTCAAGGTCGAGCTGGGCATCTGCAAAGGCAAACATGCCGAGGATAAGCGCGACGCGCTGCGCAAGAAGACGGCCGATCGCGAGGCCGAACGCGCAATGGCGTCGCGAACCCGACGATCCGTTCGCTCGTGACGTTACGGCGATTCTGTCGGCGAGGCGAGGCGCAGGCCTTCCCGTACCAGTGCGTTGGAGAAGGCGGCCCATTCGGCAGGCAGAACATTCTCCGGGCGTGCTTCAGCCCGTACGCCAATGCCGGCCAGCATGCGATCAGCGATGGCTCTGCCGTCGGCGTGAAACTCCGATGCAAGCACGGTGTGTAGTTGCTTGCGTCTGCGCGAAAAAGCCAGCTTGAGAAGTGCCGTCAGTTGATCGACGTCGGCCACGGTCGGCGGCTGCTCCAAGAGTTGCAGATTCACGATGGAGGAATGCACTTCCGGCGCGGGGAGGAAGCACGTGGGCCTGACATCCTTCTCGATCACGACGTCGTAGCGAAGCTGGGTCAGGATGCTCAACAGGCCATAATCCTTCGTCTCGGGCTTTGCATTCAACCGGTGCGCGACTTCCTTCTGCACCGTGATGACCATGCGCTCGGGCGGCTGCGGGCTCTGAATCAGTGTCACCAGCAAGCGGCTGGCAATGGAGTAGGGCAGATTCGCAACCATTTTGTTGATGCCGCCGGCGAGAAGTTTAGCCAAATCGACATCGAGCACATCCGCGTGGATCAACTCCACGCGATCCGACTTCGCAAATCGGTCCTTCAGGTGTTCAAAAAGACGCCGGTCCTTCTCAATCGCGACGACGCGACCTGCCCAACGTTCCAACCATTCGGTGACCACACCCAGGCCCGGACCAACCTCCAGCACCTGGTCGCTTTGTCTCAGCTCGGCCGCCGCGAGGAGAATGCGGAGAATATTGGCATCGATCAGGAAATTCTGTCCGAGAACCTTGCTGGGGCGCAGGTCGAGCTGGTCCAGCAGTGCTTTAACCTCGGAAGGAGCGGTGAGATTCATGGGGCGGGGGGAGAGGGAAAGAATGGTTAATGGTTCTATGGTTAAAGGATGCTGACCACGCCGGTTAGCGGGCTCTCCACGGGTTCTTGCGTTGCGCGAGTTTCACAGCCCAGCGGACGGCCTCGACCATGCTCGACGGATTGGCGATGCCGCGCCCTGCAATATCGAACGCGGTTCCATGGTCGGGCGACGTCCGGACGATGGGAAGGCCAAGCGTGATGTTTACGCCGCATTCAAAGGCGAGCATCTTCAGCGGACCCAATCCCTGGTCATGATACATGGCCACGACGGCGTCGTGTTGTCCGTTGATGGCCTGATGAAAGATGACATCGGCCGGGATCGGCCCTGCGACGCGAAAACCTTTTCGGCGGGCGGCGACGATGGCGGGGGTGATGACGCGCTTCTCTTCGCTGCCCAGCGCGCCGCCGTCGCCGGCGTGGGGGTTCAGTCCGCAGACGCCGATGCGAGCGCCGCGACAGCCCAGCCACGGCAGCGCCTCCCCGGTCAGTTCGATGGTCTCCAGCAGTGCGGCCGTGTTGAGTGTTGCCGCAACCTTGGCGAGAGGAACGTGGCGCGTGGCCAGGATGACGCGCAGGCCGGGGCCGAACAGCATCATGGCAAAGCGTTTCGTTCCGCACAACCGGGCAAGCATTTCCGTGTGGCCCGGCGCGCGAATACCTGCGGCTTGCAGCCCCTCTTTGCAGATCGGAGCTGTCACCATGCCGTGCAGCTTGCGATTGAGACAGGCCGCAACGGCTGCATGAATCCAGGCTTCAGCGGCGCGCGAAGCGGCGGCTGTGACGCGTCCCGGCTTCAAGGTTGGTGTGAGCCGAGGCGCCGGATCCCAAATCGAAATGGCCGGAAGCGCAGATGTCGGAAGATCGAGTGGACAGACAGGGGGCGTGGAGAGGTGCAGGCGGCGTGCCTGCCGGGCAACGACAGACGGCGACCCGATCAGTACAAAATGAACATTACGTGGCCAGCCACGCTGGTGCACGGCCTTGAGGGCGATCTCAGGGCCTATGCCGTTGACATCACCGAGCGTGATGCCGATGCGGACGGCTTTCTTCATGGCGAAAGCTTACTCCTCCGACGTGTGGAAGACCTTGACGTAGTACTTGTCCTTCAGGCGCTGAATCCACGCCTTGTACAAGCGATCTTCCTCTGTCTTGCGAAGTTCTTTCTCAATGGACTGCTGCGCCTCTTCGAAGGGCGTTACTGCGGCGCTCTTCTTCGCCTCGACCTTGAGAATGTAGAGTTCGTCCTGGGTGGGGATGACCTCGCTGATGCGCCCCGGCTCAAGCCCGTTGGCTGCATCGGCCAATTCCGGGCGGAGGCTGCCGGGCTCGACCCAGCCCATGTCGCCGCCTTTTGCCGCCTTGATGCCCTCCGACGATGCTTTGGCGACCTCGCCAAAGTCCTCGCCTGCGAGCAAGCGTTCGCGGATATGCTCTGCTTCACCAAGCTTTGCAGCCTGATCTTCCTCTGTCGTACCCTTGTGCAGCGCAATCATGCGGAGCTTGATCTGGGCCGGGGTACGATACTTGTCGATGCTGGCATCATAGACTTCGCGCACGGCGCGCGGCGCGATGATGACCTTGTCGGTCACTTCCTTCCGCCGGAGAATGGTGACCTCGAGGCGGTTTCGGGTCTCCGTGCGCCAGTCGTCCAGCGTCAGGCGATCTTCCGTGAGGGCCTTGAGGAAGGCCGCGCGGTCGTTGTTGAAGTGATCGCTGACAATCTCGCTGATCTGATCGTCGATGAAGCGGTCCGGGATCACTCCGCCTTGGGCCGTGAATTCCTCGAGGATGAGGGCACGCTCTATCAGCGCCTGAAGACCGGTCTGGAAGGCTTCTTCTGTCTTGGTTTCCAGTTCGTCGCCTGAGTAGCTGCTTTCCAGCTGGAGCCGAACGGGTTGAATGAGTGCCAGCACATCGCCGACCGTGATCACGCGGCTGTTGACCAGAGCGGCGTAACCATCCACTTCCATGCCGGCGCCGTGCGAGGGTCCGGCGCAACAGGCCAGGACGGCGGCCGCGAATAGAACCATATACAGACGTGTTTTCATGGGTAAATCGATATCGGCCGAATATGGCAGATGAATCCGGCCTTCGCAACGTGTTTCAATCAGACCGGCGGCATGTCGATGAGTACTTTGAGGGCACCCGGCTGGGTTGCGGCGGCAAAGGCCTCGACCGCGCGGTCGAGCGGAAAGCGGTGGGTGATCAGGCCTTCAAGCGGGAAGCAGTGTCGGGCGATTTCGGCGAGTCCGCGCCGGAAGTCGCCGCATCGTGAGCCGAGAATGTTGATCTCATGAATTACGACGGGGGCCAGGTTCATGCCGCCCTCGGCGGCGATCGTGGATTTTAGCACCACGGTGCCGCGTGGCCGGCAAAGCGCGATGGACTCCATGAGGCCCGCGGAGGTGCCGGTGGCTTCCACCACCACGTCTGCGCCACCGTCCTCCGCGCCGGTCTTTGCCGTTGTTCGGACGCCGTTCCATCGGGCCTTCTTCAGTTTCCCGGGGTGGTGCCCGACCAGCGTGACATGCCGCGAGACGGTGGAGAGGGCCCAGGCGCAAAGAATGCCCAGTTTGCCGTCGCCGAGTACCATGCAGCGGTCGGTCGGCGAGATGGGCAACTGATCCAGAATTCGGAACGCGGCAGAAAGTGGCTCCACAAAAACCGCGGCATCGTCAGAAATGTCGTCCGGCACGGCGTACAGATTGGAGCTTGGAAGTGTGCAGTATTCGGCGAAGCAGCCGTCGAGGTTGAAGATGCCAAGCGTGGATCGGTTTGGGCAATGGTGGCCGAGCCCGCGTCGGCACCAATCGCAATCGCCGCATGCGGCGTTGATGTCGCCGACCACGCGCCGGCCGAGAAGCGATGCGTCATCGCTCTGATCGACGATACCGACGAACTCATGGCCGGGCACACCGCGGAAGTTCATGTAGCCGCGCGTGATTTCCTGGTCGGTCCGGCAGATGCCGGCGCGGATCACGCGGATGCGCGTCCAGCCGGGACGCGGAGCGGGAAGGGGATGATTCGCGTCGAGCCTCAGGTGGCCGTCAAACACCAGTGCTTTCATGAGCGTCACCATATCGGGCGCGGGACCGGCGATCAAGTGCCTTGCGGCACATGCTTGACACCGTGGTCGGTGATTCCTAGCGTAGTCGTCCAATATTCCAACGAGGGGTTGCCATGAACATCGGTATCGTCGGATGCGGCAATGTCAGCGATGTGTACCTCCAGAACCTCAAGCGCTTCGATGCTGTGAGCGTTCGGGCGTGCGCTGATGTGGACGCTGAACGCGCCCGGGCGAAAGCGGAGCATCATGCGATTGCGCGGGCCTGCACCATGGATGAACTCGTGACCGATCCCGAGATTCAGTTGATCGTCAATCTAACCCCGCCCAAAACGCACTTTGACATCGCGCTGAAGGCGCTCGAGGCGGGCAAGCACGTTTACAATGAGAAGCCGTTGGCCCTGACTCGTGACGAGGGCCGGCGGCTGATGGACCTGGCCGCGTCGAAGGGCCTCCGGGTTGGCGGCGCGCCGGACACCTTTATGGGTTCCTCGCTGCAGACTTGCCGAAAGGTCATCGATTCGGGCGTGATTGGCGTACCCGTGGCGGCGTCGGCCTTCATGCTTTGTCATGGTCACGAGAGCTGGCACCCCAACCCCGGGTTCTTCTATGAGGCGGGTGGCGGCCCCCTGTTCGACATGGGGCCCTACTACCTTACAGCGCTGGTCAGTCTTATCGGGCCGATACGTCGTGTTGCCGGCTCCGCCTCTTCGGCATTTCCCGAGCGCACGGTGGGTGCCGGCGAGAAGCAGGGGCAGAAGATTGCCGTGCAAACGCCCACCCATATCGGGGCGTTGCTCGAGTTCGCCGAAGGACAAGCCGGTACGCTCACGATGAGTTTCGACGTGTGGCACCACCAGCTTCCGTGCATCGAGGTCTACTGCACGGACGGCACGCTGAGCGTGCCGGATCCCAATATGTTTGATGGCGAGGTGCGTGTTCGTGCGTCCAACGGCAAGACGTGGCGGAAGATTGGTTCGACCCATGGCTACGCGGAGAACAGTCGCGGGCTGGGTGTGGCCGACATGGCCCGCGCGATCGACACCGGACGCCCGCATCGCGCCAGCGGGGAGATGACTTTTCACGTGCTGGACGTGATGCAGTCCATCCTGGAGGCGGCCCGCGAAGGCCGGCACGTGGATGTGGCAAGCCGTTGTGCGAGGCCGGCGCGCATGCCGCAGGAAATGGAATTCGGGCAGATCGACGACTAGCTGCGATTACTACTCTTTTCCTGTCCAGCAGTAGGTGCAGACCTTTTCCGCGGGCAGGCCGATGGCCTCGATGAGATCCTCGATGCGCTGATATTTCAGCGTGGTCAGCCCGAGCCGCTTTCGGATGGACTCGACCATCGCGCAGTGTTTTTCCGAGTCGGACAGTGCGTAGGTTTGCAGATCTTTTCCGTCTTCGCCTTCGAGTTCTTTGACGGCGCGCCGGCCCGCAAGATCCAGCTCCGACCGTGAACGCGAGAAGTTCAGGAACTTGCAGCCGAACAGGAGCGGCGGGCAGGCCGGACGCATATGCACTTCCTTTGCGCCGCTGTCAAAGAGACGCTTGATGGTGTCCTGTAGTTGGGTTCCGCGCACGATGGAGTCTTCGCAGAACAGCAGCTTCTTGTCCTTGATGATTTCCCGAACCGGGATCAACTTCATGCGGGCGACCAGATCCCGGATGCCTTGATCCTGCGGCATGAAGCTGCGCGGCCAGGTGGGTGTGTATTTCACGAACGGCCGGCGGTAAGGAATCTTCGCCTCGCTGGCGTACCCGATTGCATGGCCGACGCCGGAGTCGGGGATGCCGGCCACCATGTCGACCTGGACATTGTCCTTCCGCGCGAGTGCCGCGCCGCACCGATTACGCGCGTCTTCGACGTTGATCCCTTCGTAGCTGGAGGCCGGGTAGCCGTAATAGACCCACAGGAAAGCGCAGATCTGCATCCGTTGCTGCGGTGGGCGGCGCTGTTCCACGCCTTCCGGCGTGATGCGGACGATTTCGCCGGGACCCAGGTCCCTCGTGACCTCGTAGCCAAGGTTGGGAAACGCGCAGGTCTCCATGGTGACGGCATAGGAGTCGTCCTTCTTGCCCAGGATCACCGGTGTGCGGCCGAGCCGGTCGCGTGAGGCATAAATCCCGTGATCCGTGAGCAACAGGATGGATGCGGAACCCTCAATCGCGGCCTGGGCCTTCTGAATGCCGGCCTCGAAGGTCGCCTCTTCGTTGATCAGGGTGGCGATGATTTCCGTCGGGTTGATTTCTTCGCCGCTCATTTCGGAGAAGTGTGTCGTCCGCTTCTGGAACGCCTTCTTTGTCAACTCTTCGGCGTTCTTTACCACGCCCACCGTCACGATGGCGTAGGTGCCGAGATGCGAGCCGATGATAAGCGGTTGGTCTTCGTAGTCGCTGATCACGCCGATGCCGGTGTGGCCGTGCAGCTTGGTGATGTCGTGTTCAAACTTTGAGCGGAACTGCGCATTGGAGATGTCGTGGATGAATCGGTTGAGCCCGTTGCCATTGCGAACGGCCAGGCCGCCACGCTTGGTGCCCAGATGCGAGTGATAGTCTGTTCCGTAGAAGAGATCGGTGACACAGTCCTGTTTCGAGGCCACGCCGAAGAAGCCGCCCATGAGAGTCCTCCTGTTGAAAACCCGGATGATAGTGTGGCGATCGCGGAACGGCAAGGTTCAGTGAACAAGATCGGCAAATCCGCGCCGCGCCTCATCGGCGAAGCAGCGGACGAGGGCTTCATCCTTCCGGCCATCGGGGCCTTCGACGCCGGTATGGGCGTCGACGCCAGCGGGATGGACCCGGGCAATGGCGTCATAGACGTTGTCGGGCTTGAGGCCACCTGCGAGGATGACGGGCCGCGGAGAGATCGCGACGAGGTTGGCGCTGATCCGCCAATCGTGAAGCTTCCCTGTCGCGCCGGTCGCCCCGGTGGCGGGGTCGTAAGTGTCGGTGATGAAGGCATCCACAACGTCTGCGAGGTCAGCGACTTCGCGTTGCAGGCCGGATTCGTTTTCGCCGCGCACAATCAGACTCTTGATGACCAGAAGTTCCGGATCGAGCCTGCGCAGTTCAGCCAATTCGCCCCGCGACACATCGCCGTGAAGTTGGACGTGCCGCGAGCCGAGTTTCCGGCAGAAAGCATCGATGTCGCGCGCCTTGTCGAGATAGGTGATCAGCACTCCAAACGATGGGGCGGGAAGGGAGGCGATGATTCGGGCTGCCTCGTCCTCCGTGAGGTCCTCCCGGTGGACGGCAAGGCGCAGCGGAAAGCCGAGTGCCGGAACGCCGCAACGGATGACGAGGTCTGCCTCTGCGGAGTCGCAGATGCCGGCGATCTGGATGAACGGATAAGGCAGAACCGGTTTCATGATGGCTGTTCCACGGTGTCACAAAAGACGGCCGCGGACAAGCGTGCCGCTTGCGTCAGTCACGATAAACTTCGTCGTGCGAACCGATGTCCAGCAGCACGATCTCCCGGGCTTTGACCCGGAGTATCAGGACGATACGGTGACTGTACGTCAAGCTGGCGGCGAGCTTTCCGTGATGCTTGCCTTTTAATGCATGCAATCGCAGCCGGGGCGCATGAGGGTCGTCCTCGAGTTGCTTGAGTGCTGCGTGGAGTTCGCCTGCCAGCTCCGGGTTCCGGCGGATGAACTTTTTTGCTGTTCGCAGGAACGATTCGGTCCAGACGAGTTGGTGGGTGGGCATCGCGTCACGCACCTTTTCGAATGGCGTGCATCAACTGCGCGGCGGACCCGCGCTGGATGCGGCCTGCCTTCAGATCGGCATCCGATGCCGCCAGCCGCGCTTCGGCAAGGTCGTTCAGCATTTGCTGATAGTCGGATTCCGACATGACAACGTACTGGGCCCGACTCTCCTTGATGACGTGGACGGGCCCGTTCTCCACAGGCTTGTCCACGGCCGAGATGCCGCGCCGCTTGATTTCCCCAGCCGATATGATGTTCATCTGGATTCCTTTGTCACAGTACTAATATAAGTACCGTATAAGGTACTGTCAACAGTGCTGGGTGGGCTTCAGGTCTCAAAGTCGCAGATCAGGGGCAGGTGATCTGAGAAAAGGACGCGCGGCATCTCGAAGTGGGTTACGCGGATGTCCGGGCTATGGAGGATGAAGTCGATTTCGCGCTTCGGCGAACGGCTGGGATGCGTGGGCAAATCATTCACATTTGCGCTGCGGAGGCCGGAGGCGGCAAGGAAGAGCTCGATCTCGTCATCGCCCCACAGGGGATTGAAGTCGCCGACCACGATGCAGGGCTTCTTGACCTCCTTGACCATCTTGTAGAGGTCGAATAGCTGCCCGTGGCGGTGCCGGAACTTGACCGAAAGGTGCACGAGGAAAATCGTGAGGTCGTCCAGCTCGAGTTCGATGACGAGCCGCTTGATGCCTTTGCGGAAGTAGTGGAACTTCTGCGTCTTGATCTCCTCGCTCGTCAGGAATGCGTTGACCTGCTTGCTGACGATGGGCAGCCGCCGGATCATCGAGGAGCTGTCGTATTTCGATTCGTAAATGTGGTAATGGCCTAGGGCCTTGGCGATGACGGAAGCCTGGTTGAGTTTGCGCGCGCGGAACGAGCCGCTATCCACCTCGATCAGACCGACGATGTCCGGCTTGTAGGACTTGATGAACGCCGTGATGTTCTCAAGATTCTCACCGGTGTGCTTGAGGTACCCGCCGAACGGAACAGGAAGGTGGAAGCGCGCGCCGGCCCCGGTCCCGTAACGCATGTTGTACGCAAGCAGTCTCATCGCCCAGCAGACTACCCCTTGCGGGCAGAATCATCAAATTTTCCAATGATTGGAAAATGCGGGGCCTGTTTTTCCAATGATTGGAAAAACCAGTGACATCAGGCCTTGCGGGCCAGTGCGAGGAGTTCGTCAAGGCAGGCTGAGGGGTCGGTGGAGATGAGGCGAGGGAAGCGGCTGCCGGTCATGAGGTAGTCCCGGTCGCGCATCATCATCACTTTGCCCTCGCGCGTTTCGATGGACTGGAGGCGGCGTGTGGAGGCGACAATGCGGAGCCGGGCAACTTGGAGGAGGCGTTCAGTTGGCATGGGCAGCGGGCCGAAGCGGTCACGGAAGTCCTCGGCGATGGCGTCGATGTCCGGCTCGGTGACGGCTGCGGCGATCTTGCGGTATGCGGCGAGGCGCAGGTTCTCGTCCTCGATATAGGAGGCGGAGATGGCCGCGGCGCGTTCGGCATGTCCGGGTGCGGGGGAGAGATCGAGGAAGTCGAGTTTCACCTCGGCGTCGATGATCGGCGCGGCGGGTTCGTTGCGGAGCCGGGCGACGGTTCGTTTCAGGAGTTGGCAGTAGAGATCGAACCCGACGGCGGCGATATGGCCGCTCTGCTGGGAGCCGAGCAGGTTGCCGGCCCCGCGGATCTCGAGGTCGCGCAGGGCGAGCTTGAAGCCAGCGCCGAGGCTGGAGTAGCGGCGGATCGCGCTGATGCGTTTGCGGGCGTTGTCGAAGAGCTGGCCGTGCCGTGGGAGCAGGAGATAGGCGTAAGCCTTGTGCTTGTAGCGGCCGACGCGGCCGCGGAGCTGATAGAGGTCTGCCATGCCGAAGCGGTCGGCGCGATCGATGAGGATCGTGTTCACGTTCGGGATGTCGACACCGCTTTCGATGATGGTGGTGCAGAGCAGGATGTCGAATTCGCCGCGGACAAACCGATGCATGACATCGGCCAACTCACGCTCGTGCATCTGGCCGTGACCGACCTCGATGCGGGCTTCGGGGACGAGGCGGCGCAGGCGGTCGCGGATGGCGTAGATCGTGGTGACGCGGTTGTGCAGGTAGTAGATCTGGCCGCCGCGGTTCAGTTCGCGGAGGATTGCCGAGCGGACGATGTCGTCGTTGTTCTGGACGACGAGCGTTTCGACGGGCAGGCGGTCCTGCGGCGGCGTCTGGATGGTGCTCATGTCCTTGGCGCCGGTCAGGCTCATGTAGAGCGTGCGCGGGATGGGCGTGGCGGTCAGGGTCAGCACGTCCACGAGTTCGCGAAGGTGCTTGAGGTGCTCCTTGTGAACGACGCCGAAGCGCTGTTCCTCGTCGACGATGACAAGGCCGAGGTTGTGGAACTTCACATCCTTCTGCAGGAGCCGATGGGTGCCGATGACGATATCGACGGAGCCTTCGTTGACGCGGCGGACGGCATCGTGCTGTTCCGCGCGGGTGCGGAAGCGGCTGAGCATCTCGATGGCGACGGGATAGGCGGCCATGCGTTCGGTGAACGTGTCGTAGTGTTGCTGGGCAAGGATCGTGGTGGGCACGAGAAGGGCGACCTGGCGGCCGTCCATAACGGCTTTGAAAGCGGCGCGCATCGCCACCTCGGTTTTGCCGTAGCCCACGTCGCCACAGATGAGGCGGTCCATGGGTCGGCGGCTTTCCATATCCTTCTTCACCTCGACGATGGCGTTGTGCTGATCCTCGGTTTCCTGGAACGGAAATGCGGCTTCGAATTCGTGTTGCCACGCCGTGTCGGGTGTGAAGGCGTGGCCGTCGAGAGCGTCGCGATGCGCCTGGGTTTCGATCAGCGATGAGGCGAGGTCGCGGACGGCGCGCTCGGCAGAAAGCTTTTCGCGGGTCCATCGTTTGCCGCCGAGCGCGTGAAGATCCGGCCGGCGTCGGCCGATGCCGACATAGCGGCTGAGCAGGTGCGCCTGGGAGACCGGCACGTAGAGTCGTGCCTTGTCGGCGTACTCGATGGCAAGGACTTCCTGTTGACGGCCCTGGAAGTCGATGTCGTAGAGGCCGAGGTATTTGCCGATGCCGTGATCCATGTGCACGACAAGTTCGCCGGGCTGGATATCGGTCCAATCGGCGAGACGCTGGCCGGTCTCGCGCGCGGCGCGGGTGGTTCCGGCGGTGCGCGCGGGAGCGTGCAGGTCGTAGCGACCGGGAAGGCGTTTGCGGAAACCGTAGAGGTCCGATTCGGCGACGATGATGAAGCCGAGCGGGTCAGACTGGAAGCCCTCGGTCAGCGGGCTGACCGCGTGATGGATGTTCGGCACGCCCGTGAGATCCTTGTCATAGAGTTCGAGGAAGCGGTCGCGCGAGCCCCCGGTATTGAGGAAGAAATAGACGTGGCGGCCGGACTGGGCCTGGCGACGCAACTCGAGGATGAAGCGGTGGCGCGCCTCCTCCATGAGATCGGGATGGAGGTGCCCGCCGGAGACGGCGGGCACGCCTTCGACCGGGTGAAGGTCGGGTTCGTGCGCGAGCGAAGACTGAGCCGGATCGACACCGCACACGAACTCGCCGCCGGTGAATCGGCGCGAGACGACCAGGCGAAGTTGTTCGAAGCGGGCATCGTCGCGGGCCGGGCTCTTCTCGGGCAGCGTGGCGCGGTACATCTCGAGGTGCTGGGCCAGGCTGTCGGGCTCCGACCATGCGAAGAGCGCGTTTGCGGGGAGATAGGACAGGAATCCGGCAGGCTCGGGATTCTCCTCCTCCGCGGCGGGCGCGAGAGTGACGGCGTTAAGGTGTTCGAGCGAGCGCTGGTCCGCGGGATCGAAGGTGCGGATGGAGTCGAGCACGGGGCCGAAAAACTCGAGTCGGAACGGCCACGGATGGGTGGGTGGCCAGACATCGAGCAGGCCACCGCGGAGGGAGGCCTGACCCTTCTCCTGCACCTCGGCTTCGAAGCGGTACCCGGATTCGGCGAGGGTGCGAACGAGCGCATCGGGGTCGGCTTCGCGCGAGACTTCCAGTTGCATGGAATGGCTTGACCGCCATGCCATGCAACTGGAAGTCGCGCGCGAAGCCGACCCCGATGCGCT
>ERZ795056.31-NODE-31-length-194122-cov-21.889064_pt1 | contig 194122 bp, 129 predicted proteins | sample MGYA00375140_ERZ795056 | MGnify/ENA primary metagenome ERZ795056 (study PRJEB30185, sample SAMN05720227) | activated sludge metagenome | isolation source: Anaerobic digester | place: USA | collected 2015-03-09 ...
CCTCGTGTCGAGGAATATGCCCGACGCTCTTCTCGTTCCCTTTCTGTGTGTTCGGCGCATTCGGTGGTTGACAAGATGGTTGATAAGATGCCCACAGCGGAAGCTGCTGGATCTCGGGTACTAACGTTGGAGCGTCATATGCATGATGCAGCAAGTGCTGTTCGTAAACCAATAGGGGGTCCGCTACCCAATCCCAACGTTTTCGTTCAGATTGGAGCAATGAACCACGGAATGCACCGAATGCACGGAAATGGAAGAACGGCAAAGCGTAGTAGCGAACACGGATCCCGTGGGCAAGGCGCCTCGTGTCGAGGAATATGCCCGACGCTCTTCTCGTTCCCTTTCTGTGTGTTCGGTGCATTCAGTGGTTGATGCCGAGCCCGCAGCGGAAGCGCCTCGGGCCGCGCTAGGCCTTCTTGACGCGGATCACGAGGACACCGTTCTCGTACTCGGTGGTCATCGAGTCTTCATCCACCGGCCCCGGCAGCGGGATGTCGCGCTGGAACTGGCCTATACGCCGCTCTTGGCGGAATACGTTCTTCTTGTCGCCTTGCGTGACGTTTTCCTCTCGCGTGCCGCGCAGCGTCAGCGTACCGTTCTCGAGCGTTACGTTCACCGTGGCCTGGTCCACGCCGGGCAGGTCGACGCGCACGACATACGAATCGCCCTCCTCCGAGATGTCAACCTTCGGATTGAACAGGATGTCCTGGGTCAGGCCTTTGAACCGCGTGCTGCCGTGAAAACGGCCGAAGGCGTTATCGAAGATCTGATCCATTCTCTTCTGCATATCGGCCATTTCCTTGAAGGGGTCCCACGAGTTCGGGTCAAATGGCGTGCCGAAGAGCTTGTTCCAGTCATCTTCCTCGTCGGTTTGGGGTAATGGATTGCCTCCCGGCGGCGCGCTGAGAGGGACGTCGATGGCATCGCTGTCGCCCGGCTCGGCTTTCTGGGCCAAGGCCTGCTGCAACTGGCCATGCATGCGGAACAGGAAGTAGCCCTGTACGGCCGCGGCCGCGAGCAGTACCACGACACACAGCGCGGTCAGGTACTTGATCTTCGATGCCGATTCTCTGGATTCACTCATGGCAATGATCCTCCATCGTTGTCAGGTTGCCTCGTGAATGAACGAGGGCCGCGAACCGACGAGTTGGTTCGCGGCCCCCGCTCTGTCCTGGGAATCAGGTTACGTTCACACGCACCCGCGTGGTCTTGGCTGCCTCGGTTTTGGGCAGCGTGATGTTCAGCACGCCGTGCTTGTACTTGGCGACGACCTTGTCGCCATCGACCTCGCACGGCAGTGGAATCACGCGTGAAAACGACCCGTAGCTGCTCTCCGAGTAGTAGTAGTCGCGCTTCTTGTCCTCGTGACGCGCCTTCTTCTCGCCCTTGAGCACCAGGTGGTCCTCACGGAGTTCGACGGAGAAGTCCTTCTCCGATAGGCCCGGTAGCTCGGCGGTCACGCGGACGGAGTCGGCATCTTCGGCGATGTCCACCGCCGGCCCGCCGTGGGCGAAGAACGCCATCGGCCACGATTCGGGGCGGCTGAGTGTCTTGGACTCCGAACGGTGAGGCAACCACCGGTCGAACGCGTCCATGACACCACTGCGTAGGTTCTCTACCCCTTCTCTCCAGGACTGTGGTACCAAGTTCGACATTGTGATCACCTTTCCTTTCTTTCTTCTCCTTGCCGGGCGGTGCGCGACGCGGTCGCCGCGCCTCGCCCAGCCGCTCCGGCCGCCTTCGACAAGCTACTTCTCGACTTTCACGTCGATCTTCTTCGGCTTGACCTTCTCGACCTTCGGCAGGTGAATGGTCAATACGCCGGTCTTCATGTCGGCCCGGATCTTCTCCTGGTCGATCTGCTCGCCGAGTTCGAACTGGCGGAAGTAGTCGCGAAGCTCGAACTCCCGGCGAAGCATGTCGCCCTTCTCCGAGGTCTTGGTGCCACCCTTGATGGTGAGCACGTCGTTCTCGACGTGTACCTCGACCGTCTCCTTCGCTACGCCTGGTAGGTCGGCGATGACGACGAGCGCATCGGACGTCTCAAAGATATCTACCGGCGGAACCAGGGTCCGCGATTCCTCTCGCGTCGCGGGCGCTTTCACATCGCTCTTCTCTGGAAGCGTGCTTTCTTTCATGGTTTACTCTCCTCTCTTGGAAATCCGCGTTGACCGGTCCGTCGTGTGTCTAGCCCACGTTCACGGTGATTTGTTTCGGTTTGGCTGCCTCGACTCTCGGCAGCGTGATGAGCAACAGGCCGTTCTCGTAGTGCGCCGTGACCTTGTCCGGATTCACGTCCGCCTGCAAGGCCACCGTCCTGACGAACTTGCCGGCACTCCGCTCGTTCCGATGGAACGCCTCCATCTTCACGTCTTCAGAGATCGGCTTCTTTTCGCCGGCGATGCGTACCACGCCCTGCTGGACCGTGATGTCCAAGGACTCCGGATCCACACCCGGCGCCAGCGCCTCGATGTATACGTTGTCCTTGTCCTCGCTCACGTTCAGTAGCGGATACGCACGGGCCGCAAGACCCGGCAGGAACGATACCCTCGAGAAGGGCAAACGCCACCGATCGGGCGTGTGCATCTCGAAGGCCCGCTCGACTTCCCGCCGCAGCGCATCGACTTCGTCAAACAGGTTCCACGTCATGGCTACATCCTCCTTTGCATCACGCGATCCCAACACCCGCGTGTCCTATCCACTGTTCCGCCCGGCCGTTCCTCGTGCCGGGTCGTCGTACGCCTCACATAAAGCAACCGGCGTGCCACGGCCGCGCTAGGAGGCCGCGGAGCGGACCTGCTTCGATGATCGTTGAGACGTAAGCAACTCACGGACAAGCACTTGGCCTACGAACGACTCGTGGATTCGAGGTGTCGTTCAGGCAATTCCCTCAAGCTTCTCCGTCACGAATCGTGTCTCATTCGAGGCATGAGATGCCTCATGGTGAAACGGTTGCGTTTCATTCTGAAACGCTCTAGGCTTCTTGTGGCCGTGGATGAAACGTGATCCGCTGGACAGAGCAGGGCCGCCGCCGGGGTTCCTCAAGGCTGTCGTCGGACCACCACGGACTAGCCCTCATCCCCAAGTGATTTGCTGTCAGTTCGTTACGGCATGATCTCCGGATCGGAAACATTTTATCGCCTATTCAATCCCGTTGTTCGGCCCTGCGACCTCCCGGATTGGCATGGCCATTGCTCTTTTCCAGACACGTCGAGCATCACGTTCGTTCGGTTCGAGGCGCGTGGCGTCTCGGCAACGGGACGACGTTGGACTTGACCTGAACAGAAGGAGAAAGACCATGCAGAAAGTAATCGGCATAGACTTGGGCACCACGAACTCGTGCGTGGCCGTTATGGAGGCCGGCGAGCCGGTCGTCATCCCGAATCTCGAGGGCAATCGGACCACGCCGTCCGTGGTGGCGTTCACGAAGGACGGGGAACGTCTTGTGGGCACAACCGCCAAGCGGCAGGCGGTGACCAATCCCCACAACACGATATTCTCGATCAAACGGTTCATGGGACGCCGGCACAGCGAGGTCGGTGAGGAAGAGAGACTGATCCCGTACAAGGTTTCGGCCGGTCCCTCGGGTGATTGCCAGATCGCTGCGGGCGGCAAGACGTACAGGCCGCCCGAGATCTCGGCCGTGATCGTTCAGAAGATGAAGGAGACGGCCGAGAGTTACCTGGGCGAGCGCGTATCGCAGGCCGTGATCACGGTACCCGCGTACTTCAACGATGCGCAACGGCAGGCCACGAAGGATGCCGGGCGGATCGCCGGACTCGAAGTCCTCCGCATCATCAACGAGCCCACGGCGGCCGCGTTGGCTTATGGCCTCGACAAGAAGAAGAACGAGAAGATCGCCGTGTACGACTTGGGCGGCGGCACGTTCGATATCTCCGTCTTGGCGATCGGCGAGGACAGTTTCGAGGTGTTGAGCACAAACGGCGACACGCATCTTGGCGGCGATGACTTCGACCAGTGCATCATCGTGTGGCTCGCGGAGGAATTTCTGCGCGACCAAGGTATCGACCTGCGTAAGGATCCGACGGCGCTCCAACGGCTCAAGGAGGCCGCCGAGAAAGCCAAGTGCGAGTTGTCGAGCAGCACGCAGACCGATGTCAACCTGCCTTTCGTGACGGCGGACGCCGCCGGGCCGAAGCATCTGAATTACCGCCTGACGCGTGCCAAGCTCGAACAGCTCTGCGATCACCTGTTGGCGCGTACCAAGGCGCCGTGCCAGAAAGCTATCGAGGATGCCGGTCTCAAGGCCTCCGATATCGACGAAGTGATCCTGGTCGGCGGTATGACGCGCATGCCGGCCGTCGGCGCACTCGTGAAATCGATCTTCGGCAAAGAACCGCATCGGGGGGTGAATCCGGACGAAGTCGTGGCCGTTGGCGCGGCTATCCAGGGCGGTGTCTTGGCTGGCGACGTGAAAGATGTGCTCTTGCTCGACGTGACGCCGTTGTCGCTCGGTATTGAAACGCTCGGCGGAGTGTGCACGCGCCTGATCGACCGCAACACGACGATTCCGGTCACGAAGCGCCAGATTTTCACGACCGCGGCCGACAGCCAGACGGCGGTGACGGTGCATGTACTCCAAGGCGAGCGGGAGTTCGCGCGCGATAACCGCACGCTCGGGCGGTTCAACCTCGAAGGGTTGCCCCCGGCGCCGCGCGGCATTCCACAGATCGAGGTTTCCTTCGACATCGACGCGAACGGCATCGTCCACGTGACCGCGAAGGACCTCGCCACCGGCAGAGAGCAGCGCATCCGCATCGAATCGTCGAGTGGCCTGACCGAGGCCGAGATCCAGCGGATGGTCAAAGATGCCGAAGCGCACCAGCGTGAGGATCAGGAGCAGAAGCACGTCATCGAGGTGCGCAACAACGCCGAAACACTCGTGTACAGTGTCGAGAAGACGCTCAAGGAAAACGGGAACACGATCGGTGCCGAGGACCGGGCCTCGGTCGAGCGCGCGCTCGACCGGTTGCGCGATACCCTCAAGGGCCATGACACGGCTGCCATCGAGGCCGCCGCGAATGACGTGACCGCCGCGTCACACAAGTTGGCCGAGGCCATGTACGCCGCGACGGCCGGTGCGGCCCATGCGCAAGCCGAACCAGGCCCGATGGGACCTGAGCCGGGCCGCGCCGCGGATGACACGGTTGATGCAGACTACAAAGTGATGAACGACTGAACCTGTAGGTGGTAGCCACGTATGACCACAGCAACCAAGAAGACGTTCTATGGCGTGCTCGGTGTCGCCGAGGACGCGTCGCAGGACGAGATCCGGAAGGCCTATCTCAAGTTGGCCCACCGGTACCACCCGGACAAGACCGGCGGCAACAAGGCCGCCGAGGAACGCCTGAAGGAAATCAATGAAGCGTACGACACGCTCAAGAATCCGGAGAAGCGCAAGCAGTACGATGCCATGCGCTCGGCCGGCGGGCCTTTCGGCGCCGATGCCGGCCCGTACGGGTTCGATGGCGGTGCGGACAGCTCCGCCGGTTTCGGCTTCGGCGGCCCTGGTGGCGTGGACTTCGAGGATATCCTCGGGTCGTTCTTTGGCGGCCGCGCATCGACGCGCGCGACCTCCGTCCGCCGCGGCCGCGACGTCGAAGCGAGCGTGAGTATCACGCTTGAAGAAGCTGCTACGGGCACGACACGCGGTCTGAAGATGTCGCGCGACGAGCCCTGTCCCGTCTGCAGCGGCGCCGGCCACGAGCCCGGCCACGTACCTGAGACGTGCCCCGCGTGCCATGGCACCGGCCAACTACGGCAGGGCCAGGCCGGTTTTGCCGTGTTGACGGTATGCAGCCAGTGCCGTGGCACCGGCAAGATCGTGACACATCCCTGCGGACGCTGCCACGGATCCGGACATGTGCGCGCGCGGCGCGAACTGTCGGTAACCATTCCTGCCGGAGCGGAAAGCGGTACGCGGCTGCGTCTCAAGGGTGAGGGCGAGCCCGGCCGCGGCGGTGGCCCCAACGGCGACCTGTACGTCGTGGTTACGGTTCAGCCTCACGCGCTGTTCGAGCGCGACGGGGCCGACCTCGTGTGCGAAGTGCCGATCACGCTGACGGATGCTGTGCTTGGCGGTACGGTGAAGGTACCTACGCTCGACGGCCTTGCGGAACTGAAGATTCCGGAAGGCACACAGACCGGCGCGAAGCTCCGCATGCGTGGCCTTGGCCTACCGGAAATGGGCAAGGCGCGGCGCGGCGACGAGATCATCCGGACGTTTGTCGAGATACCGACCAAGCTGAACCGGAGGCAGCGTGAGATCCTCCGCGAGTTGGGCGGCGCCACGCTCCAAGAGAACTATCCGAAGCACTTCGGATTTCTCGAGCGGATCAGGAGGCTCGGCAAGAAGTAGGGCCACCTGCGAGATCGGCAGGCAGACACAAACGGGGCGCTCTCGGAACGGACTTCCGTAGAGCGCCCCGTCACGTTCTTCGTGGACGTTAGCCTGCGATATCCTTGAGGGCGGCCAGGGCCGCCTCGTAATCCGGCTCGGTGGTGATTTCCGGTACGTACTGCACGTAACGGATGATACCTTCCGCGTCGACGACGAATACGGCGCGCGCTTCGAGTCTCAGCTCTTTGATGTGCGTGCCGTAGGCGTCGCCGAAAGCCATGGTGCGGTGATCGGAGAGCGTTTGTACGCGATCGATTCCGGCGGCCCCGCACCAGCGCGCCTGCGCGAACGGCAAGTCGGCGCTGACGGTTAGGCCGACCACGTTGTCGCCGCACGCCGCGATCTTCTCGTTGAACTTGCGCGTTTGCGTGTCGCATACCGGCGTGTCCAGAGAAGGCACAACGCTGATCAGCCGCACCTTTCCGGCGCTGTCGGCAAGGCAGACAGGTTCGAGCGCGTTCGATAGCAGTTCGAAGTCCGGCGCCGCGTCGCCTACCTCGAGCGGATCGCCGAGCACAGTTAGTGGATTTCCCTGAAAGGTTACTGCGCCTGGACGTTCATTCATGGTCGTGTCCTCCCAATCTTGCGCCATAGGCTGCGCATTTGTTCTCCCATGCCTGGAACAGCCTACGGGCGTGAGACATTCCTCGCGTCCGTTCGGAAGAACCGCTTCCTAGAATTCGATGCTCTTGAATTGGGGGAGGTATGCACGGTTCTTCTTCAACATTTCGGCTGTCATCTTCCTGATTTCGGCCAAGGAGAGCACGGCTGCCGACACCGGATCGTAAGCCACGGCCTGGAACACGAGCTTCGGATCGCCCGAGATAGCTGCCTCGACGGCCATTTCCTCGTAGGCGATGGTCAGATTGTTGAGCGCGGCGCACTGCGGCGGCAGCGGTCCGACATGAATGGCGTTTAGGCCTCGGCGATTGGCGAGCACCGGAACCTCGACGCAGGCGTCCTGGGGCAGGTTGTCGACGAGGCCGGTGTTCGGCACGTTGCCGTTGAATTGATACGGCTCGCCGCCGAGATAGGCGTTGATGATGCAGGCCGCGTACTCGCCACCGCGCCGGAGGTCCATTGGCGCGCCTTCATCGAACCATTTCTTGACCTCGCGTCTCCATGACCGACTGCGACTCTGATAACCCTTCAGGATGTAGGCGTATTCGCCGGGATTCCAGCCGGTACCGTGCGTACAGTACTTCTCGATGAGATCCGTGCGTTTGCGGAACCACCAATTGTACTCCGAGTTGTGACCGCTCGATTCCGTCACATAGTAGTCGAAGGCCAGGAACATCTCGTTCCGCACCGGCTCGTGGTTGTAGATCTTCTTCTTATGAACGGCCTTGCGAATCAGCGGATAGGCGTCATCGCCGTTCCACTTGAACTCGACGAACCACGACATATGATTGATGCCGGCGCACACGTAGGTGATCTCGTCCATGGGCGCGCCGATCCAATTGGCGAGCATGTGGGCCGTACCTTGCACGCTGTGACAGAGGCCGCTCACCTGAACGCTGGTCTCGCGTTGCATCGCGCGGCACAGCATGGCCATCGGATTCGTGTAGTTGAGGAAGATGGCTTTCGGGCAGTACTTCTCGATGTCGCGGCAGATATCGAGCATGACCGGAATCGTCCGCAGCGCGCGGAAGATGCCGCTGACGCCGCGCGTGTCGCCGACGTTTGTGTCGACGCCGTATTTTTTCGGAATGAGGATGTCGTGTTTCCACACACTTACGTCGCCGCTCAGGATCGTGCACAGCACCGCGTCTGCGCCTTTCAACGCTTCCTTGCGATCCATGGTCGCGATGACCTTGGCCGGGAGGCCCGTCTTGTCGATGATGCTCTGAACAGCGCGGTGTGCGAAATCCAGTCGCTCCTCATCGACGTCCACGAGGGCGAATGTCGCATCCTCCAAGAGCGGGAAAGTGAGCAGGTCGCGTACCAATCCCCGCGTGAATCCCAAACTACCGGCTCCGATGAAAGCGATCTTAGCCATGGTGTACTCCTCGGCGTTTTCCCATATGTTGCGGCCCAAAACGAGGAAATGATCCCTCTTCTGCCTGTCCACAGTCAAAGAGGGACGCGCTCCGAGGCCAAGGCGCTGTGTGGTATCATGGTTGTGTAGTGAGCAGCGAGGGGCCGCGAGATATGCCTCAGGCCTCTCCGCTGTTCCCAAGTGATTCTGTGCACGGGAGTCGTAGCGGAGGTCAGATGCCGACAGTCTTCGAAGAAGATGGCTACAGGTTCTTCTTCTACAGCAATGAGCATGTGCCCATCCACGTACACGTTCGCTACGGCGGCGGAGAAGCAGTCTTCGACGTAGAGAACACGGTCGAACTTCGCGAATCTCAGGGCATGAAGATGAGCGAGTTGAGCAAGGCACAGAGGCTTGCCCAAGAGAATCGGGCGCTCATCCTGGAGAAATGACATGCACACGTTGGTTGACGCGGCAGTCGAGGCTGTCCATGAGAATGGTCATATCGTTATCCGCATGAAGAGCGGCGTCGAAATCAAGTTCCCTGTGAGTAAGAACAGGCGTCTTGCGCGAGGTACCGATGCTCAACTGAACAACGTCGAAGTTTCCCCCTACGGCCTTCACTGGCCCGACCTGGACGAGGACCTGTCCTTTGGCGGATTACTGCGGGGGGACTATGGGCAGCGTCCGGACAGCGAATGACGCATGCCGTTGGCTTCCTGACGGCCATGCCGACACACGCGATCTCCGGAGTCTGCATCCCCGTCAGCAACGTGCGGTCTTCGCCCGTGATCGACACGTCATGGCCTAGCGAACGTAGCCAATCCACCAAGGAAGGGTCGATACTCTCGTCGGCCAGGATTCTCACCCGGCCCCCTGGTCGACAAGGACCGATTCATCCAGTGAGAGATACGCGGCGGCATAGCTCTGGGCGGCTCGGATGTGCTCCGGACAGATCTCCGGATTGGCGTCAAGAAGATCGGCGACAGCCCAGCCATCGCCGAGGCGCTCCAGAATGAGTTCCACCGTCAGGCGGGTACCCTTGATGACCGGTTTGCCCAACATAACATCGGGTCGTTGTTCAATGTGCTCTCGCCAGTCCATAGGCCTAAGTTTCCTTCCGGATTTGGGATACCACGAGACCGGCGCGGAGGGAAAGCGTCGCTGTGCCGGCGAATACCCGTAGATGGATGTGGGGACTGCGGGTAATCGCCCGTTCGGAGAATGCCGATGACCAGCACGCTCGTTGACACAGCCCGTCCCTCGCATTGCGTCGATCCGAGATGTGCTGCTACCATAGCCTTTTCCGAAAATGGAAGGAGAGCACGATGAAACTCGGAATCGTCGGCTATGCTCGCTCCGGGAAGACCACAATATTCAACGCGTTGACAGGCTCGCAGGCCGAAGTCGGCGCTTTTGGTAGTCGCGAGGCCAATGTGGCCGTGGTCAAGGTGCCGGATGAACGCCTCGAACGACTGGCCGAAATCCACAAGCCGAAGAAGGTCACGCACGCGGAATTCCAGTTCATGGATATTGCGCCGAACGAGGTGGCCGGCGACGATAAGGCCTTGGATAGCGCGGCGCTGACGCTGCTCAAGAATGTCGACTCGCTCGTGCACGTGGTCCGCGCCTTCAAGAACGATAACGTTCTCCATCCGCTGATTTCGGTGGATCCGGTGCGCGACTGTCGGACGCTCGAGGAAGAGCTTCAGCTTGCCGACCTGATCATCATCGAGAAGCGTATCGAGCGTCTCGAGAAGGAAAACCGGAAGGACAATGAGTACGCGGTTCTCAAGCGGTGCCGCGAGCACATCGAGTCCGGCGCGTCGTTGCGGACGCTCGAGTTGTCTGGGGCCGAGGAGGCCGAGATTGCCGGATTCACCTTCCTCTCGCAGAAGCCGTTGATGTTGCTCGGCAACTATGGTGAAGAGGCCATCGGGCGCGAGGACCCCTCCGGCCTGGTGGCCTACGCGGCCGAGAACGGATTTGCGCTCATCGACTTGTGCGGCGAGATGGAGATGGAGATCGCCGAGTTACCGGAAGAGGAGCGCGCGGGGTTCCGGCAGGAACTGGGCCTTGGCGAGGAATCGCGCACGGCCTTCCTGCAAAAGGCCTACGCGATGCTGGGCCTGGTCAGCTTCTTGACGGCCGGCGAACCGGAGGTCCGCGCCTGGACGATTCGCCAAGGTACGAAGGCCGTCGACGCGGCCGGCGTGATTCACTCGGATATCAAGCGCGGCTTCATTCGCGCCGAGGTCGTGCACTACGACGATTTCATGCGCGCCGGATCGATGGCCAAGGCCAAAGAGGCGGGCACGCATCGCCTCGAAGGCAAAGAGTATATCGTCCGAGACGGCGACATCATTCTGTTCCGCTTCAACGTGTGAGGGCGGTCTTGAAAACAGACGCGACAAGTGCCAAGTTTGACATGAAGCGCGCCAAGCGGGGCGTCGAGCGAGTTCTCGAGATCTGCGAGCGGCCGGGGCGCGTGCTCATTCTCATGCAGGACAATCCGGATCCGGACGCCATTGCCAGCGCGGCCGCCGTTCGAGAGCTCGTGGCAAGCCATCTGCACAAGCGTGCCCTCATCGGATACGGCGGCATCTGCGGCCGCGCCGAGAACCGGGCGATGATGACGACGCTCCATATCGAGGCCCATCGCGTCACGCCGAGCGATGTGCTCTGTGCCAAGACCGTGTGCCTCGTGGACTGCCAGCCGTACACCGGCAACAACGCGCTTCACACGGCGCGTGCGGCCGAGATCGTCATCGATCATCATTTGCTGCCAAGACCGGCGGTGTGGACGGCCGAGTTTGCCGATGTGCGCCCTGAGTACGGGGCGACGTCGACAATCCTGTACGAGTACCTGCGGGCCGCGTGTGTCGACATCTCCGAGAATCTGGCGACGGCCCTTTTCTACGGGGTCCAGTCCGACACGCAGGACTTAGGCCGCCAGGCCGCTTCGCCGGACATCTGCGCGTTCCAGGACCTCTTCCTGTTGGCCAACAAGAAGAAGCTGGCCCGTATCCGCCGTGCCGCTGTGCCGCCGAGATACTTCGCCGCCCTCCAAGGTGGCCTCACCCATTGCGTCGTGGCCGGCAAGACCGTCATCAGCTACATTCCTGAACACGGCACGCCCGACATGATGGCCGAGGTGGCCGACCTCATGCTGCGGCTGTCCGGGACGCGCGTGTCGGTCTGCTACGGGCTGTACGGCGATGTCATCCACATCTCCGTGCGCGGCTACGACGCCCGCAGCAATGTGGGCCGCCGGCTCAAGCGCGCGGTTCGCGGACTGGGGACGGGCGGTGGTCATCGGAGCATGGCGGGCGGCCAGGTGCCGACTCTCGGGACGGCGGAGCGGCGTCTTGCGCTGGTTCGCGAGCGTCTACTCCGCGTTTTCGCCGCCGGCAACGAGCCGCATCCGCTCCTCGACCTCGCCGACTGAGTGGGTCACTACTCGCCGACACGCGTCAACGTGACACCGGTCCCCATCACGACGCTCACCGGCGATCTCCCGGGGAACTTGATGAACTCGACGTGACCGTCCATGAACAAGACATTGCATCCGCCCGGCACGTGGTTGAACTTCTCGGCCGTCTGCCCGAGGGTGTCGCACATGACCCAGATCGCGCTCTGGCCGGTGGCGCTGGACGACGCGTTGGCCACGTCGGCGATGAGGAATCGCTCGATCCCTTCGGCCAGCCGATACACCGTGTCGCTTCGGCCACTCCCCATCGGCTCGCCCTCCCGACGATCCAGGACGGTATCCTGGTCCAGTACGCTGAAGTCGCGCATGCCCGACGCGGCGACGGCATTGCCCATCTTGACCCAATGGTCGATGAACTGAGCCGGGCCTTCCGCGTTCGAGTCGACAGAACCCGCCGCAACGGACGTGACATTCATCAGCGAGAGCAGGACGTAGAGCGGCCCAACCTCGGTCTTCGCGTCGTCGTCGCTGACTTTGTCGTAGAGGTAACCGAAGTACACGTAGCTGATGTCGGCCTTCTCGAAGTGCGCCTGATCCGTCAGGACGGATGTGCCATCCTCGAGGTAGAGGTCGTCGAGCGAGCTGTTTCCATCGGACGGACACAGCAGAATGGCCGGGTCGGTTAGGTATTCCGGATAGACCGAGCGGACGCTCGGCATGGCGGCGAGTTGGATATCCGTGATGTCCGGTTCGAGCTGGATCCTTGGATACCGGCCTCCGTCGGACTCGTTGGCATACATCTTAAGAATGATGCCCCATTGCTTGAGATTGTTGGCGCAACTGGCGCGTCGGGCGGCCTCGCGGGCTCGCGCCAGTGCCGGCAACAGGATGGCCGCCAGAATTCCAATGATGGCAATGACGACCAGGAGTTCGATCAAAGTGAAACCATGTTTACGCAAGGGTGTATCCTTTCTTGAATGGCAGCGTCTTGCCGGAGACGGTTGGCGAGTCAGCATAGGCTGATGCGCCGGCGCTGCCGTGGACGCAAGTCTTGGAATGGGGTTCCGGAACGAGCGATCGGCGGTTTGCGCTGGCCGCGAACGAACACGCTCGGCGGCGATCAGGCGGCGCGCAACGACCGGCCGCATGCCAAGACCAGGGGTGGGACTTTGGGCTTCCTCGAGAAGCGGAACCGGACGAGTGTTGCGGCCATCGGGCAGGGGCTTGCCGGGGCGCGCACGCCCGCCTCGACATCGCGCCGACGCGCAGCGGCCGTGACGCCCGGGGCCTTGGGACCGCGAGACTCGCCACCGCCGTGGTGAAGCCACAGCGCATCGGACAACCGCCACGCGGTGGCCGAGAGGAACAACACAACGGGATACACTTCGGGCGCGTATCTCCGGACGATGTCCAGCACTTGCTGGAGCTGTCCCGCGGCGAAGGACTCGAGCGGCTTCTGACGGTGAGTCCATCGCGGCCATGAGCCAACCGGATCGCGATCGATGAGGCCGGTGTCTACCGCGGCTCGGATGCCGGCCCGGATGTAGTTGACGCGGTAGGCCGCGCCGCCTTGGCTCAACCCTCGGCCCAGCATCGAGACGTACCATGCCAAGACGGTGTTGGGGCTCAATTCTTCGGGCGCAGTGAGGTCTTGCGTACGGCACCACTCCAGAAAGCCGCGCCACGCGCTGCGGGCAGCCTGGACGGTCTTCTCCCCGGCGCCCGCGAGATAGGTCTCGACATGCCACCGCGCAAGACGGGCCAAGGCGCCCCGCCGGCTGGCTTCGAGGTTGTCCGCGGGGATCTGTGTTTTCAGGAAGGCGCTGTACCGATCGAGGGCGACCGTCAGTTCGACCGTATGCATGGACCGACGGACGCGTCGTCCGCCCACCACGCAATCGGCGTAATAGCGCCCGTTCTTCTTGCGGCGGAGCATGGCCATAGACACATTTTCGCAGTGCGGCGTATCCGAAAGCAAACCGCGCTTGTGGAAAGGGAAGGTCAGCCTTGGACGTCGATGAGCGCGCAGTTCGGCCGGCTGAGCTGGGCCGGCGGTCGGCCATCACCTTCCTGGGCCAGCTTGAGGAAGGCCTCCTCCCAGGTGTCGCGCATGGAGGTCATCAGGCCGACGCACTCGTCGATGGGGGATGGGTCTTTGTGGATGTTGGCCTGGATGAGGAGATGCTGAAAGTACTCATAGATTCGATTGAGGTTATGGGCCACGGGCCCAGCCTCCATGTTGAGCGCGCTCCGGATCTCCGCCACGATCTCCTGGGCTCGAACGAGGTTGTTATGAACCGCGACAAGGTCGTGCTTTGCCATCTGGCGCTTTGCTTCTTCAGCCCGCTGGATAGCACCGTTGAACAGCATGACCACCAGCTTTCCCTGCGAGGCGGTCTCGACTTCCACGCGGCGGTAGGCGCCATAGCTGGGATCGGATGGGGCCATCGAAACATCTCCTCATCTGACGCGGCGGCTATCTCTAGAGAATCGAGTAGGTGGAGGCCAGCGCGGATAGCGCGGAGCTCTGCTGCTGGTAGGTCGCGCTGATCTTCTCGAGGTTCGCGAACTGGGTGCGCAGGCGCGTTTCCTTCTTCGTAACGCGTTCCTCGATGCGGTCAATCTGATCATTGAGGTCCCTGATCTGCACGTCAATGGAGCCATTCGACTTGGCGCGGGCATTCAGGAACCCCGTCGTGCGCGAGATCTCGTCCACGTAAGAGTACAAGGTATCGGCAATGCCGGTGTTGGCCGTGTTCGCGAAGAGATTGCGGATATTGAGCCGGTCATCCCGCAGCGCCTCTCGGAAGGCTTCCTCATCGAGTTGAAGATGTGCCACGGCGGACGAATCGAAGCTGTCTCCCGTCGTAATCCCGATCTCCGGAAGGCTCTTGTAGTCGCCGTAGCCCGTCACCTGAGCGAAGACGCCGCTGCGCAGGTAGTTCTCGATAGCTTGCAGCGAACTGTCCCCGGCCAACGCGCCGTCCGATCCCGTCAGTTCACGGATCTTGTCGACGGAGTCGTTGAATGCCGTGAGGAACTCATTCAGCTTCTCCACCACGGCATCGTCATTGCCGGATACGGTGACGGTACTTGCGCCGACACTGAGCAGATTCAGAGTGACGCCGCCGATGGCGTCTGAGACTTCATTCGTGTTGCGTGTCTGAGCGGCGCCACCGTTCACCGTGAACCGAGCGTCGTTGCCGGCCACCTGGGTGGCGGCAGTCAGATTGGTCACGTCCAGGAAGTTGCTCGTGCCCGACTCAAACCGGATGGTTCTGCTGCCCAAGGTATTCGAGACGATCTTGATCGTGTCGCCTGACGTGTCGTAGCTGGCCGTTACCTGGGCATCGGAGTCGTTGATGCGTGTCAGTACATCCGAAATGCTGTCCGTGGCCGCGTCGATGGTTATCGTGATACCGTTGATTCTGAAGGTGCCGCTGGTGACGGCGCCGTTTGCGAACGGTACCGACGCGAGATCGTCGGCGGGATTTACGGCGCCGAGGTTGCGGGTGCTTGTGGCATAAGTCTTGTTGCCGGCGCCGGTGCTTTGCGTAGCGTTGGTGATGTTGATGGCGCTCAGAAAATCGCTGGTGTCGTCGTCGCCGCCGAAGATGATGACACTCGTGTCGTCATCGTTGGTGTTGGCGAACGTGACCTTGTCCGTGACCGCGTCATAGGTGGCCGTAACCCCTGCCGCACTTGAGTTTATGGCGCCAAGGATGTTGTTCAGGCTCTGGGTGTCTGGGTCGAAGGAGAACTGAACGCCGTTGATCGAGAAGATGCCGCCCTCGACGTCTTGGCCGATGCCGCTCGAGTTGAAGGCTGCATTAGGATTGACCGGACTCCCCAGGACGCTGCTGCTCGATGCCTCGGTCGCGCTGGCCAGTTGGAGAACATCGATGGCGTACGAACCGATGACGGGGTCCGATCCCGAGATCTCGACGGTCAAGGCTTTTTCATTACTCGATGCGGCTCGGTACTGGTCGAAAATGGTGTTGAGTCGAAAATCCTGGAACTTGTTGCGCAACGTGAACAACTGGGTGCGCAGTTCGCCAAGGGCTTCTTTCTGTTTTTTGAGGACGCTGATGCGGTCTTCGGCTCGTGTAATGGGCTTCCGCTCGATGAGCATGAGCTGGGTGATGATGCTATTGGTATCGAGGCCGGTGATGAGCCCGCTCGTGGTAAATGATGTTGTCATAGGCCAGACCTCCTCGACGTTCGCCGGCGGCATACGCACCCGCCAGCCGGCCCGCTCATGCCCATTGAGATCGAGCCGATCCGTCCCGCTCAGACTCCTCGTAAGGTTCATCGGCTGATACGGCAGAAACTTTAGCGGAAGACGGGTCCCCGCCGATCGGAACCGGGCTCCGACGGGTTGGTTCCCTCCCGATTATACACGAAGACGTTATTGTCCCAACGGGATTACCAGCGGGGCGACCTTGATAGTGGCGCCTATCGGAACGCAGATACCGTCTCCGTGAAGCCATCCGATGGCGCTTGTATACGGCCCCACTTCCACCCACGATGCGCCTTGGCGCCCGTCGTCGAGCGTGAAGTGAAGGCAGAAGTTGCGCAGTTTCATGAAGTCTTGTCCGGGGTTGCGAACTTCCAGACGGTTGAAGGCCTTCAGCGCTCCTATCGCCTCGGGAGAGAGAGGTACCGACGCCGATTGCCATTCGGTATCGGAGCCGGAAGACGGCGTTGTTCCAATCTCGATACCGTTAATGTCGATGTATGAAGTGTGTTCGCCCACATTCACGCCCGCGGACTCGAAGGTCAACTCCGCAGATGCGATTCGACTCAGGTCGGCTTTGGTGAGTCCCTTGATGGGCAGGGGCGGGGCCTGGACGCTCCAACAGGGCTTCTCGTCGTGTATTGTTAATGTTAACACCTCCGCGCCAAGCGTGATCCTGGGCTCACCCCAACAAGACCAGTCCGAGTAAGAGTTGTCCGCAGGGCCAACATCGGATATGAGCTTGATAATCAGGGATTTGCCGGCGAATCGAGTCAACTCGACAATGCCGTGTTTCCATTGGCCAAGCTGCGCGTACTGCTCGGAGAACACCTCATGTTCCTGCTTACCGTCGATGATAACGACCTTGAATACGCACCCGTCCTGGGTGGTCGAGCTGTTACTGAAACCCATGTCGAATTCGAGAAAGGGTTTACCCTCAGGAAGGTCCACGGCTATCGAGGCAAAGGTGTAACCCACTCCGGTTTGATAGGGGGGATGCATAAACAGACTTGGCTTGCTTTCTTCGCCCACGGCTTCGACCGTTGCATTAACATAAGCGCCTGTTAACGACATGTCCAAGGGACCCTCGCCACTGCCGCGTATGGCTACGCCGATTTCTCGTGGCAGTTTGATGAGATCGGCCGCGACCCATTCCGATGGGCGCACGCTCAAGTAGCGCGCAACATCAAAGACCCGCTCGCCGCGCTTGAACCGGAAGACAAGGGGCTCGACGGCGGGTTCCGGCGAGACCTCGATACCCCACACCGCCCGGCGCACCTCCTCTGGCGCGAAGGGGATGCTCTGCTCAGCCGGGTCGACGCGCCAGCCATCGGGGACCTCCGCCCTGCAAGTTACCTCCGTCTTCTCGGCGAGGTGGCAGACGATATCCGCTTCGATGGTCGTGGTCACGCCCTGCTGGACGGGCACGGTGTCCGAAAGGATATTCACTTCAAACGCTGGGACGACCCAGATGTCGATCCACCTCGAATCTTCCGCGACGTCCGGTCCCTTGATGGGCAACTCGATCCAGAATCGGTGGTATTCGTCGCCTGTGATCTCGAGAGGTGCGCTCAAGGGATAGGCCGCCGCCTGCCGCTCGCCCGTGAGGGGCCTGCCGCTCAGACCGGTGCAGTCCGACGGCGCGAGGCCTTCAGGCAGTGCCACGGTAGCCGAGATCGCTACCGCCTCGCCATTGGTCGCGACGTGGCGCGGCACTTCAATCCGCCACTGGGCACCTGCGAGACCTTGGGCCGGCTCGGCGCTGAGTCGGTACTTGACCTCGTCGGCGGCGTACGGCATGACGGTCACCTCGTTGCCACCACGTCGAATCTCGCATTCGCCGAGACGGTTCCCCTTCATGTCGTAAGCCGTTGCGCTGAAACGGTATCCGGCGTCGCGGCCGAGCCAGTCGGTCGAGACCGTCACTTCCTCGGTGTCAGGGCATGGAATGATCCACCAGGCGTCGTTACCGTCCCGCTTGACGGCCACCTGACCGCGGGCAGCCAACGACGGTGTCCGGACGAATCCGTCGCGTGAGTCGAGGTACAGGTAGTCGTTACAGTGGACGAACTCGTGTCGGGCGTTATCCAGCACCGCCGAGTAGGCGAGGATATCGCCTGGGCGTTGCGCGACGAACCCTCCGGGCGGCAACAGGTACTCGCGATCACCAACGGACACCGTCCAGTCTTGGTCGAAGCTCAGGTTGCACCAGGTCTCGAGGCCGTTCTCGTAGCGCACATGGACCTGGCGGCGCAGGTGAGCATCCGTCGCGATCGCCGTCGAGGTATCGACGAGACCCTGGCCGTCGGAATAGCCGATCTTGTCGACGGGCACCATGATGTAGCGTTGCTGGAGGGCCTGAACCATGTAGTACGACTTGAGCGTCGCGGCGAAATCCCACTCGTAGGTCAGGAATCCGAGATGGCCGAAGGCAATGGTGCTCGTGATGAACCGGTCGAAATAGGGACTCAGCCGTGATCCATCCTCGCTCCATTCGCCTCGTTCGCCGTAGAACATGTTGGCGAATCCCATGCCGAAATCCGTCATCTTGGGGTGCATCTTGAGGAGGTCGAAATCGACGATGGGGGGGACTTGCCAGCCGCCGCCGTAGGGCATCATCGTGGCGTAGTCGCCGTCGACGATCCCGGCGTAGAACCAGTGGTAGTTGCCTTCGCTGAATACCGGTCCGTGGTGGGCTTTGCTTTCGTTCCAGAGCAGCCGTGCGAAGGCGTTGAATTGCGTGCGGAACATGCCGGCGCCCGGCGTACGCGCATCGTAGTCTGTCCGGCCCCACGGGGTGTAGGCCGTGTGGACATCGCAGTACTGGGCGGTCGTGCCGAACTTCTCGTGGATGCGCGGGGCGTAATACGCTTCCTTCTCTGCGGCACGCAGCGGTTTGAGAGCGTAGCAGCGCGGCCAGGCCGTCTGCCACGAGCCGTCGGGGTCCAGGCACACGTCGTCCTCGTTCCAGTTCGAGTTCACCGGCGCGAAGTCCACGTAGTTTGTGTACGTGCCGAACCGATAGCCGAGATCCTCGCGCAGGTGGCGGCCGTACCGGGCCAGGCCCTCGTCGCCGATGCGCGGGGCGGCCTTAAGCCGCATGGTGAAGCTCTCGCCGGCGTCGCGCCAGCCGACCTCGTGATGGCACGCGATGAATTTGTCGATGCCGTAGGCCTTGTACCGGTCGAGCATCTCTTCTTCCGGCTGACCGACATTGCGCCACACGCATTCGCGGGCCATCTCACCGGTGTCGCATGTAGGATTCGGGATGCTCGGCAACACCTCGTGTACATCATGGCTGATGTTGATGAAGACGCGCTCACGGAGGTCGTTGCGCTGGCCGTCGGTCTTCGGCTTGTGGATCGAGCCGCCCGCGTAGCCGAGGGCGTCGTCGTCACGAATCTGCGGCGCGCCGAACAGCTCCGAGGCGTCCGAGTTGTAGTAGTCGATGAGCGCCGAGACGAACAGCGGCGTGTCGCCTGTCGGTGAGCAGGCCACGCGCGGCCAATCGCCGCCGTAGGTCAGGTACGGGATATACACCGCCTTGGCGGCGTCGAGGCCCTTCGCGAGTCCGATGTCGAATCGTGTCGCGCGGCCGCCGGGCGCCGTGACGTCGACGATCAGGGACTTCCCCTTGACGCGGAAGGTGTAGCGGTAGCTCAGGGCGTCGCCCTCGGCCGGTTGGACCGTCCAGTCGGCGACAATCGCATCGCCGTCACGGCGGACGCCCTCGCATCGCGGCGTCAGGCCCGGATCGCCAATCTGCAGTTCGCCATGGGGTGTCTCGAACCGGATGCCGCCGCGCCAACACGGATGAAAGGTCTGGCCCTCGGCCTCGACGGTGATGTCGCTCAGGGAGCCGTCCTTGGGCGTGTAGGTGAAGCGGATGGTCTTGCCGGCATAGGCAGAGATCCACGCGTAGCCGCCCTCGGCCGTGGCTCCAGGCTCCGGCACAGGTACCGGCCCGTCGCCCTTCAGGCTGGGCAGGATGGTGTCCGGCGTTGTTGGCCATGGCAGATTCTCGGGAATGGGCTCGAATTCGAGCGGGGCATATGGTATCTCGTAGAAGCTGAGCGCGTCGAAATGCAGATGGGCCGTTTTCTGGTTCTGGAATCCCAGGCATTCGATGCTCAAGAACCGCGCCGGATGGTCGATCACGCCGTCCGCGTTCCCCTGGGGTTTGACGCACGAGTTGAGTGTGCCCGTGGCCGGATGCACAAGGGTCTGGTGCATCACGCACCAGTAGTCGAACGTCACCGTATGGAGTGCGATACGATAGGTCTCGCCTTTCGCGTCCTCGATGTACACGGCGACATGCGCCCGTTCCGGCGCGGGGGTCTCGACGAAGCTCCAGTTATTGCCGCGTACCCATAGGTTCACGCCCGTGAACGTGTCGGGTATGGCGATGGGTTCCGGCGGCTCGATGCGTAGCCAGCACGAGGGCGAGGTCCCGGTGTACTCGACCCGGGCCGTGTATTCGCCGAAACACTGCTCCTGTTTCGAGCGAAGCAGTTTTGCGTCGGCACCGTCCGAGCACCGCACCTGCCAGCCGGTGAGGTCCTCGAAATCCGCGAGTTGCGGATGGTTGGGTTCCGTGCGCTCAGCCCAATCCATCTCGTAGGGGCGTGCGCCTACCGGTGAGTCCGGGGGATCCTCATTGACGGCGGGGATGATGGGACCATCGCACCAACCGGCGACGGAGGAGACAAGTAGTAGTGCGAACTCGAGGGAAGTTCTCAGCGTGGTCATAGGATTCTCCTTTGCGTGCCATTGGCGACGATGAGGATACCTCCACGACCAACCCGTCGGGAACCGCCGCCCGGGCCATTGTAGCAAACAAGGGCCGCAAACCGCCGCCACATTCGCAGCGAACCGGATGTAGGTTTCCAATCGTAGGGTGCGTGCAGCGGAGCGGAACGCACCGCGATGCTCGCGCCCGCCAACGCACAGGTTGTTGGCCTTCACGTGTGTGAGACAATGAAATGGTGCGTTCCACGTTGTTGCACGCACCCTACGGCTGGTCCGGACAGTCCTCGGCAGTTGCCAGCACACCAGGCACCGGCCCGAAGGGCCTCAAGATTACAGCCCCGGGCAACGCCCGGGGAAGATGGCGCATGCCGATGGGCCGCCCTGTAAGGGCATGACTGTATGCCTGAGCCTGTGTCCGCTGATCCTGTTGTGCCCTTTCAGGGCGGGTCTGAATTGTGTAACTCCTTTATTCCCAGGGCGTTGCCCTGGGCTAGAATCTTCCGGCCTTTCAGGCCGGCGACGGTCGGTCTGGTTCCTGTCGGTCCTGGGGCGGAGTGTGCCCAGCACGAGGCCTGAGGTAGCACGAGCATCCTGCCCATGATCTTTGCGGTGCCGGACGCCGTAGCACCTCGGAGCGTCTGAGGTTGCGTGGGCATCCTGCCCGTGGTTTTCCTGGGATCGCCGCGCTCCAGCGCGCCGCTTGATGCCTCGGGCTCTGCGGCCACCATGGCCATCCCGGACGAGATGGACGGCAGGGATGGCACGGAGGAAATGGTCGATTTCTGTCATGGGGTTCGTGTTGTCCAACTTGTCCATAACATGGAGCGCCTGCAAGCGTCGTGACCCTCGGACAGGTATAGCGTCCGTTTCCCAGTCCGGACGTGATACACGCGCCCGGTTTGGGCTACACTATGGTCTTCGTAAGGAATCGGGCATCGGGGCTGGTGCCAATGAGGGATGATTTCATGAGCATTGAGAGGGTGTGTTCTGTTCTCGCGGCCGTTTTGTTGTGCGCCGCGTTGGCTACGGCGGCGCCGGCGATATACGTCGGGCCGAACGCCTCGGCCATCGAGCGGTCGGCGGCGATGGAACTCCAGCGGTGTCTCTATGCCGTGCAGGGGCAGGTGATCGCCGTCGAAACGGCGGCTGCCGTCGGTGATGACGCCACAGGACTTGTCGTCGGCACCGAGGGCAGTCTTCCGGACGTCGGCGACGCGTATCCTTTCGGGCTCGACGAGCCGCGAGACGACGGCTACGTCTTGCATACGGTAGACGGCCGACTCGTGGTTGTTGCGGCCGCGACACCGTGCGGCGCGCAGAACGGCGTATACGGCCTGCTGGCGAATCTTGGTTTCGGATTCTACCTAGGGAGCGACACGTTTCCGGAATCGGTTCCAACCTTTGCGGGGGAGGATGTGCCCGAGTTTCACGTGTCGGAATCGCCGGTGTTCTCGGTTCGGGGGTCGCTGCCGTGGTACAACTTCTTCGATAGCCCGACGGCGTGGGAACTCGAGGATCACAAGGCGTTTGTCGACAGTCTGGTTCGGATGCGGTGCAACTTCATTGGCTTCCACACGTACGATTTCGAGCCGTTCGCGGCGTACGAGTGGGAGGGGAGCCTGGCCGGGGGCGAGCCGCTGGCCAACACGTCGCAGTCGACGTGGGGCACGCATCCGCTGGCCACGGAGGAGTTCTTCGCGGGCACGGGCCGGTATTTTGCCCGGGACTACTTCGGTGCGGCGAGTTCTTTCGTCGAAGACCGCACCGAAGCCATCCTCGCCGCGAAAGAGGTATTGCGCCAGGCGCTGACCTATGCCAAGGCGCGGGGCCTCCGGACGTGCCTCGGCTTCGAGCTGAGTGGCGATCCCATGAATATCGACGTCCAGAACCGGTTCGAGGCGCGTCTCAAGGCGTTACTCGCGGACTATCCGATGCTGGACTACGTGTGGTTGTGGCAGCCGGAGGGCATGGGCGCGCATCCCGCGGAATCGCCGGCCCCTCGGAGCCAGTGGGAAAGTCAGGCTCAGCGTTGGGCCAAGGAGTTCGCATATCTCGCGGAGCCCGAGCGCCGGACGGAGGCGGTTCGGCTGGCACTGTTTGGCAAGCAAGCTTATCAGATCCTCCATGCGGTGCGTCCTGATGTGACGTTGGTGATGAGCGGCTGGGGCGGCGACCAGTGGCTGAAGTGCACCGATCTGTACCGAGGCTTGGATGTGGTGCTCCCGGGCGATGTGGTGTTCTCGGCGCTGGACAATATCGCCGTCACGCCGTCGGTTAGCGAGGCCTACGGGTCCTTCGGCGCCGAGCGGGTGCGCTGGCCTATCGTCTGGTTCGAGTACGACGGTGACCAGTGGATGCCGCAACCGAACCTGCGGGCTACGGCGGGCGCCTGTCGCGACGCCTTGGCCAAGGGCTGCCAAGGGTTGCTGGGAATCCACTGGCGCACGCGCGCCGTAGCGGAGTCGGCCGCGTACTGTGCGCAGTTCGCCTGGAATCCGGACTTGACGGCCGAGCGGTTCTGCGGATCGTATGCCCGGCACGTGTTCGGCCAAGCCGCGGGCGAGGCCATGAGCACGTACATCGTCCGCCTCCAAGACCTGGGCTACCGCTGGGTCGGCGGAAGCGGCCAGCCGGAGTGCGGCCGGTTCACGTGGAGCGTTGGCGACAAGGAGAAACGCGCGGAGTTGACGACGATCCATCGGGAATTGCAGTTCGAGATGGACAAGAAGGATTTCTGGCCAGCCGACCTCGTGGCCGAGCTTCCCCTTCCGAGCATCCCGCTGACAGCACGGCTTGTGGACGAAGTGGCTAGTCGGAGCGCCCTGGTTCGAGCGGTTCTTCGGCCGAATCCCAGGACGGCGCTCGAGGATCTCGTGCGCGAGATGGATTATGTCCTCATGTATGACGAGGCGGCCGAGGCGTTTGTGTCCGATGGCGCGTTCGACGCACGACTCTGGAAGGACGATGTGAAGGGGGCGGCGAAGGTCGTTGAGAACTCGGCCTTGGCTGGCGCCCTGCACACATACGCACGCCGGATCAAGAACAAGGGCGAGTTGGGCGTACTGGCCACGATCAACGCCAAGGCCTGGGCGGACCTGAAGTCGCGGGGCGGTTTCGACACGGCCGCGCTCGAACGCCTCGCCGCGCTTCCGAAGTCCTTCGAGAACGACCATTATGTGTTGGCCTTGCCGGATCGTGTCATCGCCGTGGGTGTTCCGAGTGAAGGCCTCCGGTGTGTGGTCAAGGCGCGTCCGTTGGGTGGCAAAGCGTTTGTTGATCGTGAGCTCGAATGCATCGGCCGAACCACCTTCGCCATGGCGTTTCCCGAGGCGCTCATAGGTACTGGGAACGTCGAGTACGGAATCGAGATCGGGACGGGCAACCGGATGACGCTGACGTGGCCCGAGCATTTTCCGGCGCGGATGAGCACGGCGGGATTGCCCAAAGCCGAGACCGTGTCAGACGGGGCGCCGGCGACGGAGAAAGGGATCGAGGCGCCGACGCTGACCGCCTCGATTCGGCCTGAGCGCTACAGCGTGGTGTTGGCATGGACGGCTGTGCCGGGCGTGTCTTACAGCGTTTCGCGCGATGGCGAGTATCTTGGGGCGGTATTCGACGGCTGGTTCGAGGATGTCTATCCGCGATCCGGCGCGGAGGTTCATTACGCGGTGACCGCTCGGAACGTGGGGAGTGGCAAGTCCGTCGAGGCCAACCTCACGGTGTCCGTTCCGGAGTTGCCATTGCCCGGTCCGCCGGAGCAGGTCCGCATCGATACGCGCGCGAATCGGATTGTGCTGGGCTGGGATAGCGATGATCCTGCCGCCTCGCAGTACTATGTTCTTAAGTATGACCAGGAGAATCGCGTCATTGAAGAGACGTATATCGACGCCGACTTCGGCAACTATCTCCAAATGTCGGATCAGGTGAACGCGGGTGTCCCTTACTCTTACACCGTGGCCGCTGTGACGCCGGATGGACGCATCGGAACCCCGTCGAAACCGGTGGGTATCATTTCGTCGACAGCGCTGCTCGAGCCGGCGGTCCGGTTGTCGTTCGAGGACGACTCGCACCTCGCGGGCCTGGCCCAGTTGGCGAACAACGCGCTGGCGCTGGGCGGCCGCGGTTGGGCCGAGTTGCCTCCGCAGCCGGAATGGGATCCCGACCATGCGTTGACACTGGCCATTTGGGTCAAACTGGAGGACCTCGAGGGTATGCCGGTGCTCATCTGCAAAGGCGCTTGGCAGCAGAGCGGCTACTTCCTCCAGATCCTCAACAAGCAGATCCGGTTCTTCTTGGCCGGCGTGGACACGTTGGATGCCGGCAAGGTGCAGGCCGGTGAATGGCAACATATCGTCGCCACCTTCGGATTCAATCAAATGCGCGTCTACGTGAACGGCGAAGAAGTGGGCCGAAAGCGTGTGACGGGGCACCCGAGACCAAGCGCGACGCCGTTGCTTGTCGGACGCTACGGCGTCGGCGACGACGTCTATTTCGTCCGCGGCTTCCTGGACGATATTCGTATCTACATTGTGCCGTTGACACCCGACGAGGTCAGGGCGCTCTACGAGGAAACCAAGCACTAGCACACGGGGCTACGTCGGTTGCGACGCGTCGTGAGTGCCGGACGAGCCCGGAAAGCGAGGACAGACAGCCGGCCTCGTAGACTCGGGACAAGGCCGGTTTCCCGCTTTCGGGTTCTGTCGTTCGAGGCGAGTCAGACAGCCGCATTGCGACCGGCCGGAGTCAGTCCCCGTTTTCCGGGATTCGCCTCTGCGGCAAGAGGAGGGGTGAGTATGTGGGCGTTGCTATGCGTGATCGCTTCGTTGGCGGGGAATGCCCAGGCGGACGCCGCGTGGCTTGATCTCGGCGGAGAATGGCGTTTCCAGGCCGATCCGGCGGACGCCGGAATGGAAGCCGGTTGGCAGCGCCCGGATTTCGATGATGAGGCGTGGGCCTCGATCGAAGCCGGCAAGCGCTGGGAGGACCAAGATTACGCCGAGGTAGACGGCTACGCGTGGTATCGCCGGACGTTCGAGATTCCAGCCGCATGGGAAGGCAAGAACGCCTGGCTGGTGCTGGGCGGCGTCAACGATGCCTGCACGCTGTTCTGCAACGGAAACCGAGTGGCGTCGTACGGCGACCACACGGAAACGACCGTCTGCGATACGCCTCTGATCGCCGACCTCACGCCTTGGCTCAGGCAGGATTCCGCGAACGTACTTGCCATTCGCTGCTATGACTGGGGGGCAAGCGGCGGCCTGTGGCGTCTGCCCTGTGCGCTCACCACGGACAGCACCCGGCTACTCCTCGACCAGGTCGTCGCGACACAGGTCGATCACCGCGACAAGACGATCTCCCTCGATGTCGATCTGGCGGGACTCGGCAATGATCGGCCGGACACGCGCGTGACCATAGCCGCGTATCGTCCGGATCGCGAGCAACCCGTGGCCACGGCGTCGGTGGTGGTGTCCAAGTCGGAGCGGCGAGGGTCGACGGCGATTCGGATGCCGAAGGCGGCCGACGGCGACGTGTATCGGGTCGAGGTGGCGATTGAAGCGCCAGGGGCGCCGCCTGTCCGGACAACGCGCGAGGTCGCATGGCCGGGCCGGCCTCGATGGCCCGCGCCGTACGATGGCCTGCGCGTGCGGAACAACTTCGTGACCGAACTACTTCGCGAGGAGGTCGAGTCTGCCGGCGAGAAGACGTGCGTGTTCGGCAATCCGCGCGATGGCTGGGTGTTCGTGACCGCCGGTTGCGAGGCGGGTGCGCCGCCGCGCTTGTGGCTGGATACCGAATCGGATCCGTTGGTGTGGCGCATCAATCCGGACAGCGGGTCGGTCGAGGCGATGCGGCTGATTACGGAGGGGCAACACCATGTCCGTATGGTGGCGGAGAAGGCTGCGTGCATCGAGATCCGAACCGTGCCGGAAATCGCCTTCTGTTACTATCCGAGCGGCCGGCATATCCAGGCATTCCCGGCCTACGACTGGGCGTATATGGAGCGCTACGTGCTATCGCACGTGAACACGCTGGTCTCAGGCAACCGGGCGACGGATGATGAGTTTGCCCAGTGGCTCGGAGAGGGTCGCCAGTGGATCGCCAATGCGGCATTGCCGGGCCTTAGCAGCAAAGAGGCGCCTTCGGCAGACGACGTGTTTGCCGCCTGGGCAGCGAATCAAGGCGTGACGGATCCCGGCTTCTCAGGACTGATGGTCGACGAGTTCTACGCCGCCGGCGAGGCGCACTACCGCGCCTGGAGCGAGGCGGTACAACGGCTACATGACCTACCGGCGTTTGCCGGCCGGCACTTTTACGCGTGGTGCACCGACCTGTACCTCCAAGCACCGAGCCTCGAGTTCAGCCGGCTGTTGATGACACTCGGCGAGCGGTTTTCTTGGGAGCGTTACGTTCCGGAGGAACCGACGGTCGAGAAGGCGCGGCAGCGCCTGTTGAGAGAGATGCAGTTTCCGTTCGAGAAATGGCGCGAGCACCTGCCGGGTGTCGAGCGGAACATGGTCGTGTGTCTCGGCTACCTCTGTGCGCCGCCGGAAACGCTGAATCTGAATCCGGGCGTGGATTACCACGTGTTTCTCGACATGCAGTTCAATCTCTTGGCCAATGATCCGACGTTCTGGGGATTGTATGGCGTGATGGAGTACATGGCCGCCTATGCGGACGAGGAATCGATCCGGTGGGCGCACCGGCTGTTCCGGCACTACGGCATCGAAGGCCACACGGAGCCACTGGTCGAATCGCCCTACGCAATCGAGCACATCAAAAATCCGGATTTTGCGGACGGCCTCCAGCATTGGCGCGTTGACGCGGCGGCGCCGGACAGCGTCGGCATCGGCCAAATGAAAGGCTTCAGTTGGCTGCAGGGCCGCTATCCGACCACGCGCGCCGGCGACCAGTATTGCGTGATGCGGCGCAGCGCGGATCGCCCGAACCGCGTTTCGCAGAAGATCCGTGCCCTCAAGCCGGGCGCAACCTACTCCGTGAAGGTTCTCTCGGCCGATCCGGCCGACCTGGCCGTCGAGAAGAAGACGGGCCTGTCCATCGAGATCGAGGGCGGAGACGTCCTCGATCCGCTCTGCTTCCAGTATCCGTATCCGAGCTGCTATTCGCACGAGGAAGGGCCGTACAATCGCGATCATCCGGCTTGGTTCAACTTCCATCGTGTGGTGTTCCGCGCGAAAGGGCGATCAGCGGAGATCGTGCTGTCCGACTGGACGACGCCCGGGGCTCCGGGAGACCAGCCGGGAGGCGAGACGGCGTTCAACTTCGTCGAGATACAGCCCTTCCTCATGCCGTGATGCCATTGTGGGCGTGCCGGCTGACTTCGCGAGGGGCGCTCTGCTACCATCTCGGCTGGGAAAACGCCGGAGAGGGAAAAGATGCTCATCGATTGTCACATGCACGTTCGCGGCAGGCCGGACGGCTCGCTGGATGAGGAGTACTGCGACCGCACGATCGAGGCCGGCGACTTGCTGGGTATCGACGTGTTCTGCATCTCGGATATCGACCTGACCGGCGGTGCACGCTACGAGCGATTTCACCAGGCCAACGATCGGGTGAAGCAGGCGGTCGAGCGCTATCCAGGGCGTTATCTGGGCTACTGTTTCGTGAATCCGGGTGATCCGAGGGCGCTTGACGAGGTGCGGCAACGGGTGCGCGACGAGGGGTTCATCGGCGTCAAGCTCTATCACCAGTACCGGATCGATGAGCCGGTGCAGGAGCCGCTGCTCGAACTCGCCACGGCATGGCAGATTCCGGTCTTGATGCATGCCGGCCACCCCACGGATCCGGACACGATGGCGCGTCAGCCACGCATCAGCGATGCGGCCCATTTCGTCCGTGCGGCACGGCGCTTTCCGGAGGCCATCCTGATCGAGGGGCATATCGGCGGCGGCGGCGATTGGGAGTGGGCGCTCAAACATCTTCGCGAGGCGCCGTCGGTGTATCTCGACACGAGCGGGAGCGTTGTGGACGAGTGGCTTGTCGATCGCTGCGTGGAGTCCATCGGTGTCGAGCGATTGCTTTTCGCGACAGACATGACCATGGAAGGCGGCGTCGGCAAGGTGCTCGATGCGGACTTGACCGAGGCGCAGCGGCGGAAGATTCTCGGCGAGAGCTTCCAGGCGATTCTCGATCGGAGGGCCGTATCATGAAGTACTTCGAGGGGTGGCCCGTCGTCGACAGCAACGCCTTCATTGGCAACTGGGCATTCCGCCGACTCCGCCGAAACGATGCCGCCGGTGTGTTGGCCATGATGGATGCGTTCGGCATCGCGCGCGCCTGTGTGGCCTCGGCCGATGCCATCTTGTACAAGGATTCCCATGCCGGCAACGAGAAGTTGCTCGAAGAGACGGCCGGGCACCGCGACCGGTTCTGGCGCTACGCGACGCTGAATCCGAAATACGCCGGCTGGGAGCGCGACCTGGCATGGTGCGTGGAGCGCGAGTTCAAGGCACTGCGCCTATACCCGTACTACCATGGCTACGAACTGACCGATCCGGACTTGGCGAAGCTGGTGGATGCGGCCATTGAAGCGGGGCTGCCTATTTCGGCGCCGGGGCGCGTCGTTGATGTGCGCCAGCGCCACTGGATGGATACGACGCAGAATCTGGCGCCGGAGGCGTTTCTCGGACTGGCCGAGGCCCATCCGAAAGGAACGTACGTTCTTACGGAGAGCATTCCGGGCGCCGCGCCGGAGAGCGATTTCTGGCGTCGGATGCGTGACGTCGCGCTGTACGTCGAGATGTCGCGGATGACGAGTGTGTTGGGCCGGAGCATCCAGACGATGCTCGAGGCGCTTGGAGCGGAACGCGTTCTGTTCGGTACGGGGTTTCCCTTCAAGACGCCGTCGCCTGCCTTCCTGAAGGTGCACGTGCTCGATACCGATGATTCGGCGAAGCGTTCCATCATGGGCGAGAACGCCCGCCGGCTCTTTGGGGGCAGGTAGGCCAACGCCCTGCCGTAGCGCGGGGGGCAAATGAACGGCGGCGCCAGCCGCTGATGGGGCCGGCGCCGCCTGAGATTGTTCTGGCTACGCGTTAGTGCGCGGTGATGCTGAAACGCTGGCTGAAGTCGCGCAGGTCACTGTTGGAGTACGACTGGACGCGGACTTTGTAGCCGCCGCCCACCGGCGTGCTGAGCGGAATGACCGTGGTGAACACCCCGTCATTCTCCGTCTTGAAAGCGGTCCATCCGAGGAACGCACCGCTGTTGTGAAGGCCGATGCGGACGAAGTCGCCGACGTCAGGGCTGTTGCTTTCCCATTCGACGGTGAGTACTTCGCCCTGCTTGACGGTGTTGCCGCGCGCCGGTTTGGTGATCAGGATCGGCGCGCCGGTGATGGTGTACGGCTTGTCGCTGAAATCGCGCACCGTATTGTCCGCGTAGGACTGCACGCGGATCTTGTAGTTGGTGCTCGATGCCATGGTGTAGGGCACGATCCAGTTGAACGCGCCATCGTTGTCGGTCTTGAGCGCGATCCACTGAACGAGCGTTGCGCCGTCATGCAGGCCAATGCGGACAAAGGGGCCGACAACACCGGCATTGCTTGTCCAGGTGATGGCGACGATATCGCCGGTGTACCAGGTCTCGCCGCCGTTGGGTGCCGTAACCGTGATGGGCGGTATGTTGTTCACAACCGTGAACGGCGTGTTCGTGAAGTCGCGGACGTTGCTGTCGTCGAAGGACTGCACGCGGATGAGGTAATCGGTACCGGCTTCCAAGTCGGGAGACACAAGCCAGTTGAACTCGCCGTCGTTGTCGGTCTTGAGCGCGATCCAGTAGAGGAACACGCCGCCGACGCGATGGAGGCCGATGCGGACGAAATCACCCGCGATGGCTGTCGCCGGGATCCATGTGACGGATTGGGTGCTGCCGGCGGTGACTTCTTGGCCGTCCGCCGGACCCAGGGCAACGAGCACATCCTTGGTTACTTCGTAGACGAAGTCTTCGCGGTTGCCGCCGCCGACCGTCACAACCTGATTGTAGACCTGGAGGTTGGTAACGCCGTCGTGGTTCCAGTCGCCGAAGGCGGAAATCGGCTCGGCGGCGGTCTTGCCCTCGACGCCATAGGTCAAGAACTGAGGAATCGTGATGGAGAAGCCCTCGGCGATGTCGGCCAGTTCATTGATTTCGGCTGCCAAGGCGGCCGAAATGTCGCCTGTTCCAGAGGGGCCGTAGTCCGTGGCCATCGAGCGCAGAAGATCCACGAGGTCATCCAGCATACCCAGATAGCCCGCAGCCTGTTCGAGCAGGCCGTTGATCTGCCCATTCATTTCGCTGCTCAGGCCGCCCATCCCGGCGAACCACGGTTGGGCCATCGTCAGGACGTTGACAATCACCGGCAACAAGGACTTGTAATCCTTGATGGTGTTGCTCAAGTCGATGATTTCCTCCGCCAGGTCGCCGATGGTGTCGCCTTCGTCCGGCCAGTTGATCACAATATCCTGAATGGCAGGAATCGCAGCAAGGCCGGGACCAATGCCGATGACGGGCGGGTTGGCGGTGGGATTTCCGCCCATCAGGTCGATGATGCGGTTCGCGTTGTTGACGACGTACATCACGTCGGTCAGAAGTTGTTCGTAGGTGGCGAAGTTTATATCGTACTGCGCGCGGATCAGGTCAAGCAGCGGATCCGATTCCTGGCTGCACAAGACCGCCGCCAGCAAGGCCATCTGGAAGTTGTCCGGTATACCGTCGCCCATGACGCCCTCGGGATTTGTGGGAACGCTTTCGAAGTCCCACAGAAGCCAGTCCGAGGGAATGGGGATGTCGAGATCCGGGATCATGGCAAGGATCAGGGACAGAACGCCGCCCTGCTCGTCAAATCCGGGATTGTTCTCATCCGAATTGGTCAGGATGAGGCACGTGCTCTCATCCAGCGTAAGCGCGCGGCTTACCTGAGGCATCGCCACCGCCATCGCCGCCAGGATTGCCAATAGCATCGTCTTCTTCATAGCCTACTCCTCGTTATTTCAACGCCTGCGTTGCATGAACACGTTTGCCCTCTTGACACACCGCCTTGCCCGATGCACACCATCACATCAGACAAAACTACTCACTTGCGCGACCGGAGCTCCGGCGCGGTCCCGGGCATCATGGCAGCCCTCCTCGGGCACCCACTTGTACCATTTACATTATGTCTGTCTTCGCCCAGCGTGTCAAGCAGCCGGAATCTTCCTCAGGGGCTCCCCGCGCTCGCGTTGGGAAGGCGGGGATGACCGCGCACGCTATCCCCATTGCATCCCCGGTTTCTCAATCGCACCCATATCCCGTTCCGCGCAGACCTTGTGAAGAGGGGGCAATCGCCGCGCAAACGGCGCTCACAATGGCGGCCGGCGTCTTGCCTTGGAGCCACCGGATTCCCTTGACGCGTTGCTTGGCCGTGCCAGAGGCTTGTGTCAAGAAGTTTCTGTAAAAGTGTCTTGGTGAGTGTGAAGTCCTTTGTTGCCTGTTGACGTCCCTTGTGTTGGTGTAGCCCCTCCTCCGGAGGAGGGGCTACACTGATATAGTACAGCTACGCCACCTTGTTTTGCTCAAGCGTTTGCGAGCTGGCCTGCTCAAGGTGATCCATCACAAGATACCGCATCCGTTCGCATTGCCAACTCTCGTGCCGCTCGAGCAAATGGGCCCCCACGAGTCGATCACACGACGATTCGTTGGGAAAGATGCCGACCACATGGGTTCGGCGTTTGATCTCCCTCATGAGCCGCTCCAGAATATTGGTTGTATAGACCCGGCGGCGGTGTTCCTGGGGCAAGTCGTGCACGCTGAGCGTCTCTTCGAATTGCTCACGGATCTGTTCGGCCAGGCGGGGATAGTCCCTCTCCCAACGCTCCGCGACCCGCTCGGCTTCCATCAAGCACGTCTGTACGTCGTCGAACTTGCGCGCCGCAACGAGTTCTTTGGCCAGCGCGTCCTTGTGTTTGTGACCTACCTTGGCCAGCGCATTACGCATGAAATGCGTCCAACAGCGTTGCCAACTCACACCGGTGAACTGCGTGCGCACCGCGGCCCGAATCCCGGCATGACCGTCCGAGATTACCCATTGCACCCCATGGACGCCGCGATGCTTGAGCTCGCGAAACACCTCGGTCCAGGTGTCTTCGGACTCCACATCGGCCAAACGCCACGTGAGGATCTCCCGCCGACCAGCGTCGTTTATGCCGGCCACTACCAGCACGGCCTGCTCCACGACCCGTCCCTTCTTGCGTACCTTCACGTACGTCGCATCCGCCATCAGATACACCCAGGCGTGGTCGTCCAGCCGCCGTTGCCGGAATTCCGTAAGCTTCTCGTCCAACTCCTGGGCCACGCACGACACCGTCGACGCTGACAGTTCAAAGCCGCCCATCTTCTCCAGTACCTTCTTCACCTTACGCGTCGACACCCCCATAAAGTACATCTCTGCACACGCCACCAACAGCGCCCGTTCACTGCGTTCCCATTTGGCGAAAAACAGCGGCGAATACGGCTCCGTGCCCCGCGCCTGCGGTACCGCCAACGCGATTTCCCCCACCCGTGTCTTGAACGTCCGCGGTTTGTAGCCGTTCCGATGGCCCGTGCGCTGCTCCGTTCGCTCGTGCCGCTCGGCCCCAAGATGACGCGCAAGCTCTTCTTCCATAACCTCTTGCATCATCACCCGAAGCATCTCCCGCACCACATCTCCCTCTGAACGCTCTTGAATCTCGTCCAAATACCCGTCACACTGATGCTTGGTCATCGTTCTTCGCTCCTTTCTTCTTGGCTTCGCAAAACACCAAGATCGGAGCAAACGATGACCCTTGTGTCTACTCCCACTTTTACAGAAGGTTTCTTACACGATCTGCCAGAGTGACGCTCGCGTCGTGCAAGGTCTTGTCCTCCCTGTGGGTCCGTATCTGTCTCCTTGGGCCCACGCCAGAGGATGATGCCGTCCTGTCGAGGGCCACTCAGAGATGGGGAATCACCGGGCACTGAGGGGTGGAGAGGAGGCGTTCGGCCGAGCGCTTGTGGTAAGATCTAAACGGTGGAGTATGTCTCGTATGAAAGGCAGGGACTCTGATGAAAATACGGGTGTTTCTCGCTCTCTGGGCCGTGGCTATGGCACTCGGCATTGCCGCTCTGGCGCAAATGACGCCGGAGGATATCGAAGCGCTACGGGCTGAAGGCGAAGCCAAGGGGTGGACGTTCACCGTGGGCGAGACTTCCGCCACGAAGCGTCCCATCGAGCACCTATCCGGCCTCAGGATCCCCGAGGGCGATGAATGGAAGCGCGACATGCCGAAGGCCATGGGGGCGCCTGCGAAGACGGCGTTTCCTTCACGCTTCGACTGGCGCGAACAGGTGGCGGGTGGCTTTCCGCCGGTGGGCGATCAGGGCTCCTGCGGCAGTTGCTGGGCCTTTGCCACGGCGGGTACGCTCGAGTGCGCTATCAAGGTATTCGACGGCGTCAATGTTGACCTCTCCGAGCAGTGGCTGTTGGGATGCAACACGGAGCTTTTCTATCACAGTTGCGACGGCGGCCTCTTTGCGCATCAGTACTTCGAGTCCAAGGGTGATATGTGCGGTGACAGCGGCGCCGTGCTCGAAGCGGACTGTCCGTATCTCGCTGACGACGCGTACTGCGGATGTCCGTACGAGCACCACTACTGGATACGCGATTGGGGTTACATCGGTGACATGACCGATATCCAGCCGCCGGAAGTCATCAAACAGTATATTCTTACCTACGGTCCCGTCACCGGATCCTTCGAATACACCAAATCGTTCATCGCCTATACGGGCGGCGTGTACAACGACGATGCCGCCGAGCAAGGCGGTTCGGATCCTGCCTCGTGGCACGCCGTGGTCCTTGTCGGTTGGGATGACAGCCAGGGCGCGGAAGGCGCCTGGATCTTCCGTAACTCTTGGGGCGATGACTGGGGCGACAACGGCTATGGCTATGTCGAGTACGGGACCGGTTACCTGGGCCTCTTCACCGCCTACATCGAATACGCGGATCCCATCGACGACCTGGGCGTCTCGCCCGAAACCGACATGGTTGCCGAAGGCCCGGACGGCGGTCCGTTCTCACCGGCTTCCGCAACGTACACCGTTGCAAACGGGGGGGCCGGAACGCTCAACTGGGCGGCGTCGTGGTCCTCGACCGATGGCGATTGGGTGGTCCTGTCGCTCGAAGGCGGCGCGTTGGCGGTCGGAGCGTCCGCTCCGGTAGTCGCGACGATTAACGCGGCGACGTTGTCCCCCGGCGAGCATCGCGGCGATATCGTCTTCACGAACACGGACACGCAAGCGCACTGTGTCCGGCACGTGAGCCTCACCGTGGCGGCGCAGGTGGCCCACTCGTTCTCGCTGGATGCCTCGCCCGGTTGGACCACCACCGGAGCCTGGGCTTTCGGTGTGCCCACAGCGCCGGACGGGCCAACTAGCGGTCACACGGGTTCGTACGTGTATGCCTACAACCCCTCCGGCGACTATCCCGCCAACATGAGTGCCGAGTATCTCACCACTGCGGCATTGTCTTTCAGCGACTACGTGGACGTGTCGCTCTCCTTCTATCGATGGCTGGGTGTTGAGCGATCCACCTACGATCATGCCAAGGTCCAGGTGAGCAAGACTGGCACAACATGGACCACGGTCTGGGAGAACCCGGCGAGCGCCAACATTGTCGACGGTTCTTGGCAGTACTGCGAGTACGACATTTCGTCTGTCGCGGACGGCAGGGCGGTAGTCTATGTGCGTTGGGTGATGGGCCCCACCGATAGCAGTGACCAGTACGTCGGATGGAACATCGACGACATCGAGTTCCGAGGCACTTACGTAGGCGGCGAGGGCGAAGGCGAGGGCGAAGGCGAGGGCGAAGGCGAAGGCGAGGGCGAAGGCGAAGGCGAGGGCGAAGGCGAAGGCGAGGGCGAAGGCGAAGGCGAGCCGGATCTCGAAGTCACGTGGCCCCAGGGCAATATCAATTGGAGCGATGCCTATATGCCCATCACGTGGGTCGCATCCGGTCCTGTCGGCGCCGAGGTCCGCATCGGCCTCTACAAGAGCGGCGCGCTCCAGTCCTGGCTCGATTCGCAGGCGCCGAACACCGGATCGTACGACTATGACCTGCGCACACTCGAGCCAGGATGCAGCTATATGATCGGCATATTCTCGGTGGCTCATCCTGCCGTGTTCGATTTCTCTGTGCCCGTCTGTGTGTTCGCACCGCCATTCGACATATTGAAGCCAAACGGCGGCGAGGCGTGGGGCGCCGGCACCGTGCAGGACATCACGTGGGAGCCAGGCGACACGGTGGCCACGCCTGAAGTACGCCTGGGCCTGCATAAGGCCGACGAATTCGTTGACTGGATTGTGCGACGCACGGAGAACGACGGCCTCTACAAGTGGGTTGTGCCTACCGATCTCGAATGCACCGATTCCTACACGATCCGGCTCCAGTCCTACACCGACTCCGAACTCAACGATCTCAGCGACGGGCCCTTCGCGATCTTGCCGCTAACGCTCACAGCGCCCAACGGCGGCGAAACCTGGCAGATGGGCAGCGTTCAGGCGCTCACGTGGCTCTCGAATGCCGACGCCGTCGGCGCGGACGTCCGGTTGGGTCTCCACCAAGGTCTCGATTTCCTCGATTGGATCGTTCGGCGTACGGCCAATGACGGCCGCTACTCGTGGCTGCTGCCGACGACCCTCGAGCCGGACGTGACCTATCGCATCCGCGTTCAGTCCTACACGGATGCGGCCATCAAGGACTACGGCGACTTCGAGTTCGCCATCGAGCGCGCGCCCTTGCTCCTGACGTCGCCAACCAATGGTGATTCCTGCACGATGGGCGCCACCTGGAGCGTCACGTGGGAGAGTAACAGTCCGGCCGTGGGCGACGATGTCCGCCTTGGACTCCACAAAGGCGGCGCGTTCCTCGATTGGATCGTTCGGAAGATGCCGAACGACGGCGAATACACCTGGCAGATTCCGGGCACACTCGTTCCCGGATACGGCTACCGCTTGCGCCTCCAGTCCTACACGGACTCGTCCATCCGCAACATGAGTCCGGCATTCACGATGCTGGCCGAGTGAGGTCGCCGGTGTTGCGCCGCTCGCGTTTGCGGCAGGAGGAGGCCCGTATGGCACGAACGCTGAGTCGCCGTCGATTTATCCAGGCGTTAGGCGCCGGCGCGGCCGCGACGCTGCTGCCGATGCACGCGTATTCTGCGGATCGCAAGCCGAACGTGCTCTTCATTCCGGTCGACGACCTCAACGATTGGATCGGCTGCCTCGGCGGCCATCCGGACACGATCACGCCGAACCTCGATCGCCTCGCCGAGCGCGGCGTCCTATTCACGCGCGCCTACTGCGCCGCGCCGTTGTGTAATCCGTCACGCGCCGCCTTGATGTCTGGCATACTGCCTTCGCAGTCGGGCGTCTACCAGAACGATCAGCCGTGGCGTCCGGCGATGCCGGATGCCGTCACGCTCTCCCAATGTTTCATGCGGCAGGGCTACCGCGTTATGGGCGGCGGCAAGATCTTTCACGGCCGGTTCAACGATCCGGCCTCCTGGCAGGAGTACTACGAGCGGCCTGCCGATCCCAGGCCCGACAAGCGCCCGGTGAACGGCATCGAGAACGCGGGACACTTCGACTGGGGGCCGGTGGACTGCGACGATGAGGACATGGCCGACTGGCGGCTCGTGGACTGGGCCATCGAACGGCTCAACCGGACTTACGACGAGCCCTTTTTCCTGGCAGTCGGCCTCATCAAGCCGCATTTGCCTTGGTATGTTCCGCGCAAGTACTTCGACAGGTTTCCGGAGGACGCGATCACGTTGCCGGACGTCAAAGAGGACGATCTCGACGATATCCCTCCGTGCGGACGCGCCATGGCCCGGCCGGAAGGCGACCACAAGAGCGTCATCGAAACGAGCAACTGGCGCAAGGCCGTGGCCGGTTACCTGGCCACGATCAACTTCGTCGATGCCTGCGTCGGACGCCTCATGGATGCGTTCGAGCGCAGTCCGCACGCGGACAACACCATCGTGGTGCTTTGGGGCGACCACGGCTGGCATCTCGGCGAGAAGTTGCATTGGCGCAAGTTCACGCTCTGGGAGGAGGCCACGCGCAATCCCTTTATGATGGTTGTGCCCGGCGTTACGAAGCCGGGCGGCCGTTGCGACCGAACCGTGAGCCTGATGGACGTCTATCCGACACTGGTCGACTTGTGCGGTCTCGATGCATGCGGCCCTCAGGCCGGCGTGACGTTGCGGCCGCTGCTCGAGAATCCCCAGGCCGAGTGGGATCGCCCGGCGTTGACCACCTACGGCCGCAACAATCATTCGGTGCGCTCCGAGCAATGGCGCTACATTCGGTACCATGACGGAACCGAGGAGTTGTACGATCACGCGAAGGATCCCATGGAATGGACGAATCTCGCCGGGCGCGAAGACCTCGCCGCCGTGAAGAAGGATCTGGCCCAATGGTTCCCGTCGATCAACGCCGAGGATGCGCGTTCGATAGGCGGTGGCAGCGGTGAGTAGCGGTCGAGTGATGCGGCACCGAAAGGCCAATGGACGAGTGAGGAGTATGCCGATGAACCGATGGATCGGAATCGCTGCAGTGGCGCTTGTGTCGCTGTTTGCCGTGCCCAATGCGGTGGCAGCCGTTTACCACGTCTCGAGTAGTGATGGCGATGACGCCGACGACGGCCTTTCGCCCGAAACGGCCTGGAAGACTATCGCGCGACTGAACCGAGGCGCCATCGAGCCGGGCGACAGCGTCTTGCTCAAACGCGGCGACATGTGGCGCGAACAACTGGTGCCGCGCAGCGGCGCCGAGGGCGCGCCCATCACGTACGGCGCGTACGGAACCGGCAGGAAACCCTTGCTGCTTGGCTCCGTCGAGCGGAACGATCCCGGCGACTGGGTGCGTGGTAAGGACAACGTCTGGAGTACGAAGGAGCCCGAGCCCGTCGGCGACGAGATCCTGCCTAATCCGAGTTTCTCGGATGGCCACGCGTCCTGGAACATGCATCACGAAGGCGGCGCCGTCGCCCGTGGCGCCGTGGATACCGACGACTTCGACACGGCGCCGGCCTCGTACGCCGTCACGTGCGAGCAGGCCGGCGAGAACGGCAGTCACATCCAGCTCTACGTCGTGCCGTTCAGCATTCAGCAAGGCAAGTTATACCGCCTCACGTTCCGCGCGAAGGCCTCCGAGACCCTTGCCGTGAGGACGCCTCACCTTATGTCCGCCGGGCCGCCCTGGACGAGCTATTGCCGCGCACCCATCCAACCGAAGATCGAGATCGGCGCCGAGTGGGCTACCTATCATCGCTACTACGAAGCCACCGTCACGGCCGACGATGCGCGGTTCACCTTCTTCTTCGGCGACATGCTGCCGGCCGGCGCGACGCTACACATCGACAGTTGCAGTTTCGTCGAGTGCGATGGCAATACGCTCCTTCCGTGTGATGTCGGCAACATCATCTTCGACGGCGAGAAGAGCTGCGGCGTCAAGGTCTGGGAGGAGCCCGACCTCGATGTGCCGGGCGAGTACTGGTACGACGAGGCACGGAACGTGGTCACGCTCTGCTGCACGGACAATCCGGCCGTCGTCCACCCGGATATCGAATGCGCGCTGCGGCGGCACATCATCGATCAGAGCGGACGTGCCTACGTGACCTACGAGAACCTATGCCTCATGTATGGCGCGGCCCACGGCATCGGCGGAGGCAGCACGCATCACATCATCGTGCGCGATTGCGACCTCGGCTACATCGGCGGCGGCGATCAGAGCGGCGGCGATCATACGGTGCGCTACGGCAACGGCATCGAGTTTTGGGGCGCCGCTCACGACAGCCTCGTCGAGCGGTGCCGCCTCTGGGAGATCTACGACGCCGCCCTGACCAACCAGAGCAGCGGGCCCAAGACCGACCACTACAACATCACCTACCGCAACAACGTGATCTGGAATTCCGAGTACTCCTTCGAGTACTGGAACCGGCCCGAGGCGTCCGAGACGTACAACGTGCGATTCGAAGGCAACACCTGCATCAACGCCGGACACGGCTGGGGCCATACGCAGCGGCCGGATCCCAGCGGCCGGCAGCTTTGCTTCTACACGAGCCCGGCCGTGTTGCGCGACATGACGATCCGCGACAACATCTTCTACGAGGCCACGAAGAACGCCTTCTACGCGCCGGCGTGGCCGCGCGAGGCCATCGACGCCCTCGATATGGATGGCAACGCCTGGCATCAGGCCGAAGGCGCCATGATCAGCTTCCAGAGCGGCCCTTACAGCATGGCGGAGTTCGCCAAGTATCAGGCTGAGTACGGCAAGGAGCCCAATTCCACCGTGACCGCGCCGACGTTCCTCGATATCGCCCAGCGTGACTTCCGCCTCGCCGAGGACTCGACGTGCCGCGACATCGGCGCGGACTCGGCCTTGCTCGACTGTCGCGACACGCTCGGTCTGGCTACTGGGCCTTGAGCACCTCGATCATCGCGGCGATGTTCTCGGGTTTGGCGTCGGCCGGAATCGCGTGGGCCGGCGACGCGATATAGCCGCCGTCCTGGCCGACGCCCTCGATGAGCCGCTTGACCTCGTCGCGCACATCGTCGACGGTACCGTACGGCAGCGTGCGTTGCGTGCTGATCCCGCCGTAGAAGCTCAGGCGATCGCCGTAGCGGCGCTTGGCCTCGAACACGTCGATGACCTCCGGCTGAAACGGATTGAAGCAGTCCAGGCCGCACGCGATCAGTTCGTCGAACAGCTCATCCACTTTGCCGCAACTGTGAATGAACACGTACTTGCCTCTGGCCTTGACCGCCTGGTACATCGCCTGCACGCGCGACTTGATGAATCGACGCCAATACTCGGCGCCCATCAGTAGACCCACCTGCCGGCCCCAGTCGTCGCCGAACATCATCGCGTCGATGTCGTGGGCGCACGCGTGCTCGACACACGCCAGGTTGAACGCGAGGATTCGGTCGAGCAGCGCGTCCACAAACGCAGGATCGACGGCCATGGCGATGAATAGGTTCTCCATGCCGTACATCGTCCACGCGCGCTCGAACAGGCTGAAACCGAGGTTCGCCACGAGGAATTGGCCGCCTTTCTCGGCGGCCGCCTGCGCGTAGGATGCCCAACGGCGCGGATCCTCCGGATCCGGAAACGCATAGTCGCCCAGCGTTTCCGGCGTCACCACCTGGTTGCACACGACGCCGATGTCCTTGTCCACCGATCGGTTCCACCGTACGCCGAACTGGTCTTCCCAGATGTCCGGCGCGACCTCGCGCCACGCGTCCGGCGCTTCCGTGCTCAGGAACGACATGGCGTTGCCGAGCGACTGCGCGAAGTTGGGATCGCCATAGTACTCGGCCGTCTTCCTGAACGCGGGCTCGGTAAATCCGATGCAGTACGGCGTTTTGTCCGGTTGCCGGTGTTCGAGGCTTGCGATGACGCGTTCACGGTTGGTCATGGTCCGAGATCTCCACGGATAGCGGCTACTATCGCGTTGTCACGCCTTCTTGACGCCGAGCCGGATGATCGTCTTCAGCTTCTCTGGCGCGCACCGCTGCGGATCGCTGAGGTAGATCTCGTGCGCCGGGCCTGTCACGTCCAGGCCGTGCTCGGCGGCGTACGCCCCGAGGCACTCATACGCGCCGCAAACCTGATCGTACGGCCCGACGTGGAGCACCTGGACGGCGCGGCCCTCTTTCCAGCGCAGCCGCTTCACGGCCGATGCGTTGATGCCCTTCTCGTCGCGTAGGCGCTTCTTGACGGCGTTGATGTCTTTCGTCTCGACCTCGGCCGGAATGCGGATCAGCATCCGCCACTCCCAGTCGTCCATCTTCGTCGTAGCCGGATCTGACAGATACAGGCACTCGAGGCGGCCGACTTTGAAGTCGAGCGTGCCCGCCATCTTCAGCGTGAATTTCAGTGTGTACGCCGTCGAGTACATCGCGATGATGGCTGTGTGAAACACCTCGCCGCCCGGCGCGCCACGGCCGTCCGCGGCCAGGAACGTTCCCGAGTCGGCCGTGATTTCCTGCGGTTTCCGCGTCGCTTTGTACAGGTCCTTGTGAATCGCCGCCAAATCGATGGTTTCCATAGCGTTTCCTCCGAGGAATATCTCCTATGGCTTCTTCCACGCGCGAACGTACTCGATGCTGAAGGTCGACGGCAAATCCTCGTCCTGGGGCAAGCCGAACCACTCCGGCATCGTCTCGCTGTCGAAGTTCAGGCGTAGCGGCTGATGCCAGTGCGTGTTCGGGCCGCTACGAACGAGGGCGCCATCGAAGTAGTATCGGATCTCGTCTGCGCTCCATTCGAGCCCATACACGTGATAATCGTCGATGAGGTCTTCCGGCGCGATGAATACGCCCGAGACCGACCAGTGCTCGCGGCTCTCGGGCGTGTGGAACACGTGCAGGTTCATGTTCACTTTACGCTCATAGCCAGGCGCTTTGCCGCCCAGCTCGAACACGTCGATCTCCGTCCAGATTTCCTCGGTGCTGTTGTAGAACCAGAACGAACTCGAGCCGGCGGAGGCCATGGGCTTGGCCATCACCTCGAAGTAACCGTAGAGCACCGTGTCCTTGCTCTTGACCGCCGCGCACGTGTACGAGTGATAGCCTTTGTCTTTCGGCACGCCCACCGGCTCCTCTTTCTTCATCGTCAAATGGAGCTTGCCGTCGCTGACCGTCACGTTGTTCGGAGAGAAGAGGCCCGGCTGACGGCCCATCCAGTCCGGATTGTGGTTCCACCACTTAGCAGCGTCCAGGCCATCGCCCTCGAACTCGTCCGTCAGCGGCGCGTAGGCTGTCCACTGGCCGTGATTCTCCTGATCCGAGAGCGGATACGCGTCGGTTACGCACTTGACGGCGTCTTTGGCCATATCCGGCGTGTGGGCGGTGAACTTGGGTTTGGCAATGGCCTCTTGCGCTACCGCGGCGTGCGCCGCGACTAGCGCGCAAACGACGACTACGTAGAACCTATTCTTCATCGAACGCATACCCCAAAGGCTCGACGGTTCCATCCTCAACGCAGTGTACCAGATCTCCCACCGGAATGCCCCGACTGGCTACAGGCCTTTGATCCGCCAGTGCGTGCCCATGAGGCACGGCGTTTCGCCGTCCTGTTCCGCCTGGTAATACACGGTCCAGATTGTGCCATCGTCGAGCTGAACCGACGCCGGATAGCCGAGGTCGCCGTTCGGCGCGGTGGCCAACATGGCCTCTTGCTCGACGTTCCACGTGACGCCGCTGTCGGTGCTCACGCAGGCAAATTCGCCGAAGGGCTCCCAGCGCTTGCCGTACACGGCGAGCAGCCAATCGTTCCGCAATCGAATCACGTGCGGCGGATAGCCGTGCATGCGCGTCGTGTGCGGCGCCGACCATGTGCGGCCGCCATCGCGGCTCTCGGATTGGTGGGCGAGGTGCGGCTCGTTGCAGTCGCGGAAGAGGATGACGAGCGAGCCGTCGGCGCACTCGACCACGTGGCACTCGTCGTAGCTCAGCATATGCGCGCCCTCCGGCACCGGAAAGGCGCCGATGGTTTGCCATGTCTGTCCGTCGTCCGCGGACTCCTGAATGCCGACGTCGTACGGCTTGCCGTGCGACTCGTGCGGCCGCTGCCCGACGAAAAGGATGCGGCCGTCGCTGAGTTGCGTTGGGCCATGTGGCGTGGTGACTTCAGTGCGGATCGGCTCGCCCCACGTACGGCCGGCATCCGTCGAGCGGATGACCCAATGGCCCTGCCACGGCCCGCCGCCGGGATTCGTGAACCAACTCACCAGCATCGTGCCCTTCGCGGTTCGGATGATGCCGGAATCGCGATCGTCGATCGGGCTGTCGAACACCGTCTCCGGCGCGCTCCACGTCTGGCCGCCATCCTCACTGCGCACCATCTGCACCTTGCCGTCCGGCGAGATGTGGGCCGTGCGATCGCCGGAGAACACGGCGAGGAGGTCGCCGCCGGGCGTCTGGGCAATAGACGGCCAGCCGATGTATCGGCCGGGCTCCTTGCACAGCACCTGAACCGACAGGATCTCGGCGAGCGCCTGATCTTTCGGAACGCCTTGGATGTGCATGGCCGCCTCCTCCTGCTGCAATGCTTCCTGGCCGAATACGCCGGCCGCACAGACCGGCACGAGGACGATCATCAGGCAAACGAGACGCATAGCGCTTCTCCTTGACGGCGGACGCGGCCTCACGGCATCTCGCGATCCGTGGCCGTTGACGTGGACGCGGCGCGCACCTCGTCGGCGGTGACTTCGCGGCCCAGCTTGGACGAGAGGTAGATCCCCTCCGAGATCAGCATCGTGTTGAGCGCGATCTCGGCGGTCGGCAGCAACGCGACGCGTCCGCGCAAGGCAGCGACCCAGTGATGCTGAGGACTGTCGTAGACGTCGCCGACCTCGTGCACGTTATGCAGGCGGTAGTCGAGTGCGTCGAGGTTGGCCGTGCAGTTCATCTCGAGGTCAGCCATGTTCGTGAAGTAGCCGAACGGTTCGAGGCGCACGCCGCCTTGACTGCCGACGATGGACGATCCTTCGAAGGCGTTCAGGTGAATGGCCCACGACTCGATGATGTCGAGCGTGAGGTCGTCCGCGAGGCGAACAAAGCCGAGGCCGAGTTCCTCGACGCTGTACTTGCTAAACTCGCGTCGTTTGGCGTGCATATCGGTTTCCTGATACGTCTTGCCGGTGATCGTCTGCACGAGCGGATTGCCGAGCAGATACAGAATGTTCGAGATGTGGTAAACGCCCATATCGAACATGGCGCCGCCGGCCGAGATCTTCTTGTTCACGAACTTGTGCGTGCCGTAGCCGTCCACGAAAGGCCGGCCGCGACGGCGAAATCCCGTCGATCGCGCATGGTAGATGCGGCCAAGGTGTCCGCCGTCAATGATCTGCTTGGCGGCCTTCGTTTCGCGCGAGAAAAGCGTCGACAACTGAATCTGGAGCTTGCGATCCAGCTCGCGCGCCGTGCGCAGCATCGTCTCGGCGTCGCAGTAGGCGCCCGCCATCGGTTTCTCGCAGTAGACGTGCTTGCCGGCCTTCAAACCGGCGCACGTGTAGTGCATGTGGAGGTTGTTGTGCAGGCACACGTCCACGGCCTCGATGTCGTCGCGCGCGAGCAGTTCATCGGCGCAGCAGTAGATATCCGGAATGCCGAACCGTTCGCTCACACGCCGTGCCTCGGCCTCGTCGATGTCCGCAATCGCCACGACTTCGGCGTCCTCGATCTGCCGGTAGTTCTCGATATGATGTTTGCCGATCTGGCCGACGCCGATCACGCCGATGCGCGTCTTCTTAGTACTGGCTACGGTGCTCATGCTCTATCCCCTCAATCGTCCTGGCCCTATGGCTTGACGCAACGCTTCAGTAACGCAATGGTCTTCCCGACGGCGCCGTATTCGTCGCCATCGGTTGGACAACTCTCGACGCCCCAGCAACCGGAGTAACCGGCGTCAACCAGGATCTGCACGCAACGCGGCACGTCGACATTCTTCTCGTTGCCGTTCTCGTCGAACTCGAAGGTTTTGAAATGGGTCGAGCGCGCGTACTTGGCACATGACATCCAACCTTGTTCTTGCATGCCCGGCGCCCAGTTGTGCGAATCGAAGAGAAGGCCGAGGCCGTCGACGGCCTCGATGATCCGCGCCACGTTCGTCGGAATCACCGACGGGCCCCAGTGGTTCTCCATGAGGACTTCAATGTTGCGTTCGCGCGCTCGCGCGATCAGGTCATCGTATCCGGCCACGATGATCGCGAACACGTCATCCGGCAGTTCTTGCGGGCCGCCTGCGTCGACGCGCATCTGCTCCGCGCCGAGGATATCGGCCACCTCGAGCCACCGGTAGGCCAGCCGTCGGTTCGCCTCGCGCGCTTCCGGCGTGGGCTCATAGATATGGGCGCCGTCCACCGCGATGCAGCCGAAGGGCAGGCCCGCGGCGTCGGCGGCCCGCTTCACGCGCGCGAGGTACTCGTCGTCCTGGGCCGTCAACTCCGCGTGGCCCGGATCCGACCCGGCCTTCACGATGCTGTCGGCGCTTTGAATCGGCGCAAGCTGGGCGTTCCACGGATCGAGCTGCGTGGCGCCGAGCGCCTTCGAGTCCTCGATGTACTTGAACATGTCCTGTCGGCCCGACTCGAGGGCGCGATGGAAACTGAATCCGCCGATGCTGATTCTCATGCCGTTACCTCCGTTGGTTCGCGTCCGGCGAGTATAGCATGGCGATGGGAAACCCAGGAATCCATTGGCCCGATGCGCATTCCGGATCGCCATCTTGAACGAGATTGACCTATCCTGTAGAACCGAGGCGAAACGAGATGCTCCAGGCGGATCTTCGGGAGGACGGAACGCGATGACGACGACACGACGGGAATTCATCCGAGACGCCGGCGTGTGCGCCGCCGCGGCGGCGGCAGGCGCGGCAAACGCCGCAGACACCGAATCGCACACGGGGCCAGCCGCCCCGGAGGCGATCACGTGGCGGCGTACAGCGCCGGTTCGGTACGAGTGCGACGTGGCCGTCATTGGCGGTGGGATCGCGGGCGTGTGTGCGGCGCTGGCTGCGGCGAAGTCGGGCGCGCGCACGCTCCTCGTGGAGCAATTCGCCGTGACGGGTGGCAACGCGACCGTCGGTGGCGTGGCGTCGTTCTGCGGCGAGACGGCAGGCCAAGGCGAGGCCTTCGACGCCATCGTCGACGCAATGGAAACCTGGAACGCCATCGCGCCGTACCGCCCGTATCCCGAGGCGGACAATCGCGTGTTCGATCACGCGGTGCTGGCCGTGGTCTTGCAGGAACTGCTGCTGGCGCGGGGGGTCAAGCTTTTGCTGCACACCCACTTCGTCGACGTGCTCGAGCGCGACGGACGGATCACCGAATGCGTCGTTTGCGGTCCTTCCGGGCCGGAGGGCCTGCGTGCCCGGCAGTTCATCGATGCCACCGGCGAGGCGATGGTCGCGCGTATGGCCGGCTTTGAGACGATGAAGGGCCGGCCGGAAGATGGACTCACCCTGCCCATGTCGCTCCTGTTTTTCGTGCGCCACGTGGAAGAACACGATGCGCGGGCCCAGGTGCCGCCGGAGTGGTTCGAGGCCATCCGATCGGCTGCCGACCTCCCCATGACGAGCGTGTGGCCCAATGGACCGCGCAGCAATGCGCTCAAGATCAAAGTTCCCATGTTCGACGCGGCCGACACGGAATCCCTCACGGCGGCGGAGATTCGCGCGCGCCGGCGTATGATGGAGGTCCTCGATTACTACCAGCGCGTCGAGAAGAAACCGTGGATCCTCGATCACGGCTCGCCGCGCATCGGTATTCGGGAAGGACGCCGCATCGTCGGCGATTATGTCTTGTCCGTCGACGATGTGCGCGCGGCTCGTGCCTTTGACGATGCCATCGCGCGCGGCGTCTATGCGCTCGACGGCCACAAGCCGGACGACGACAAGCGAACGTACATTCTGCCGCCCGAGGCGCGGGCCGTGCCGCCGTATCAGATTCCCTTTCGCACGCTGATCGTCCGAGATGCGGGGAATCTGCTCACCGCCGGCCGCTGCTTCTCGGCGGACCAGCTGGCCTTGTCATCGGCGCGCGTGATGACGACCTGCGCCATGATGGGGCAGGCCGCCGGTATCGCGGCGGCGTTGGCTTCGGCGCGGCAATGCGATCCGCGTCAGCTCGACTTCGCCGCGGTCCGCAGGACCGTCGAGGAACGCGGCGCCGTGCTCGACGTGTGACGCCGCCGAAAACCGGTGCTATACTCCGCCCGATGTCGACGTAACAGGAGTCAGAAGATGTATCCACTCGATCCGCCGGCCGTCTACGCCCATGAGAGTGTGATGGCCAATCCCACGTACCGTGCCCGCGTCGAGCGCGTCGTGGCCGCCCTGGAAAAAACCCGCGACATCGTCACGTACCGCGACGACGACCTGCCGGATCTCATTCTGCACCAGGGCCTCATGGACGGTCGCAAGCGCATGGGCCGTCTGGATGCGGTACGCGATCCCATCCTGCTGTTCAACACCTTTCGCTTCGATAGTCCGGAAGCCGTGGCCGCACGGCGCGAGCGGTTGGTTGCTCAAGGTGTTCCGTGCGAGCAATGCCGTGACTCCCTGGTCGGTACCGGCGCGTTTCATTGGGCGCGGTACAACCTCGACGGTGATCCGTGCCGCCACGACAAGGTATGCCGCCCGTGTTGGCGCATCCATCTCGAGGACGGCTGCGTGCACCGGTGCAAGTACTGCGATTTCGGCGGGTTACTCGTGAGCATGGTCAACATTGAGGAGTACTGCGAATACCTCGGACACATCATCGAGCGGCATCCGTGGCAGAAGACCTACCTGCTCGACGACGACGGCGATCCGCCCGGACTCGAACCGGAGCTGGGCGTCGCGAGCCGCCTCATCGAGTACTTCGGAACGCTCGAAGACCGCTACCTTGTTGTCCACACGAAGACGTGGAACACGCGCTGGCTTCGCTCGCTCAAGCACAACGGCAACACTATCATGTTGTGGAGCATCAGCGGTGCGACGCAGAGCCGCTTCCTCGAGCCGAAGGCCGGCTCGACCGAGGAGCGCGTCGAGGCGGCCCGCATCGCTCAAGAGGCAGGCTGCCCGGTGCGGTTCAAGTTCAAGCCCATCATCCCCGTGCGAAACTGGCGCGAGGAGGCCGCCGAGGCCGTGCGTCTCGTGTTCGAGCGGACAACGCCGGATGTCATCAGCCTGTGCGTGTTCATGTGGATGACCGTCGACGACATGAAGAGTATGCTGCCGGTCAAACTCCTGGATCCCGAGTTCCTCGCCGAGGCGGAATCGAGTGTCGAGGAAGTCAAAGAAACGCGCACGAAACCGTTCCCGCCACGCGTTCGCGCCGCGATCTACGATCACTACCTCAACGAGATCCGCAAGTATGACGCCGACATTCCGGTGTCGCTATCCACGGAGACGTTCGCCATGTGGAAAGCATTCCAGGACAAGCTCGGCATGTCGGCCACCAACTACGTGTGCGGATGCGGGCCACAGTCGGTGCCCGGCGCCAGGAAGCTGGATGCGCATGCGTTCAATGTCGCCGTGCGCAACGATGCCGGAGCGATTCCCGGCGTTGTCGATGGCATTTGAGGCGAGCGTGACGCGCCGCGAACCGACGGCGCCTATTCCTCGACGCGGCCCTGCGGAAACGAGCCGAGGACCTTCAGTTCGTTAGCCTTTTCCGCCACCTGATCGAGGGCCTTCTTCACGTCGGGATCGTCGACATGGCCGATCATGTCGATGAAGAAGACGTATTCCCACGCCTTCTTGCGCGACGGCCTGGACTCGATGCGCGTCAGGTTGACCTTGGCTTCGGCGAAGGGTAGCAGCAGATTGAACAAGGCGCCCGGCCGATCTTTGACGGCGATGAGAACGGATGTCTTGTCCTTGCCGCTAGGCTTGGCGATCTGGTGGCTAATCACGAAGAACCGAGTGAAGTTGTTCGGCGAATCCTCGATACGGGCCACAACGATGTCGAGGCCGTAGGTTTCGGCGGCCAGGGCCGAGCCGATGGCCGCTGCACCCTCCTCCTCGGCGGCGATTCGGGCCGCCTCGGCCGTGCTCGACGTATCGATGAGCCGGGCGTTCGGAAGGTTGGCCTTGAGCCAGTTCCGGCACTGCATGAACGCGTTGTCCTTCGAGTACACCTTGACGATGCGATCCAAGGGACACTTCGCCATCAGGTTCTCGGCGATGTGCATCATGACCTCGTTGATAATCTTGAGATCCGATGTCACGAAACGATCCAACGTATCGCTGACGCCGCCGCCCATCGAACTCTCGACAGGCACGATGCCGTAGTCCAGGCGTTTGCGCTCCACCTCGGTGAAAATGTCCGACAACGTCGGCAGCGGATGATAGTCCGCGTTGACGCCGAAGATGCGTCGTGCCGCCATGTGGCTGAAGGTCGCCTGAGGGCCGAGGAAGCCCACGGTCGTCGGCTTCTCGAGTGAGCGCACGGCGCTCATGACTTCGCGGTAGATCGCCTGCACGGCGCGATCCGAGAGCGGCCCTTCGTTCCGCTGGACCAGCTTCTCGAAGATGGCGTGCTCACGCTCCGGCACGTAGTAGACGGCATCGGTCGAGCGTTTAATCTGTCCGATCTCGACCGCGGTCTTGGCGCGTGCGTTCAGGAGTCGGAGAATCTCCGAGTCCAGCTCGTCGATCCGTTGCCTCAGGTCTTCCAGGTTCACCGTTCCTTGCCCTCCAGAATCTCCAGCGGCGCCTGGCCAACCACAAAGGTCTTGGCATGGCCCGTCTGGAACCGGATCCGAACTTTCATTTTGGCCCCAGCGCCCGAAGTGAACATCACTACGCCGTTGCCAAACCGTGCGTGCCGAACCCGCGCCCCGGTCTTCAGCGCGCCGGCCTCGGCCCGCGCCGGCCCGCGAGGCATGGCCGGACGCTCAGCGTTCTTTCGCCGCACTTCGCGCCATAGCGTCCCTGGGATCTCACCCATGAACCGCGACCGTTCTCGCCGCTCCTCGCGCCCATACAGGACACGGCTTGCGGCGGCTGTCAGCGTGAGCGATTCGCGCGCGCGCGTCATGGCTACGTAGCAGAGACGCCGCTCTTCCTCGATCTCGTCGTCGTCCTCCAGTGCCGTAGCGTGGGGGAGGAGTCCCTCCTCCAAACCTACCAAGTAGACATGATCAAACTCAAGGCCCTTGGCGCTGTGACACGTCAGCAGCGTCACGGCCGGCGTTGATCGATCCCATTCGTCGACATCGGAGACCAAGGCGAGGTCCTGCAGGAATGTCATCACGTGGCCCGCGGGATTGGCGCGATCGAACTCGGCGCAGGCCGTCAGAAACTCATCCACGATCTCCATGCGGCTCTGGAAGTCGCGTTCCTCGGTGGCACGCACATAGTCACGATAAGCTGTCGTCTCGAGCACGGCCTCCACCAGCGAAGCCAACGGTTTCGTCTTCGCGTCGATGGCCAGGTTATCCACGATCTGCACAAACCGCCCGATCGCGTCTCGTGCCCGCGTCGAGAGGCTCTGGTCGTGTTCGATCTCGCGTAGCGCTTGGAAAAGAGGCAGGTGGCGCGCGGCGGCTACTTCCTCGATGTAGGCGAGTGTCGTGGCGCCGATGCCGCGGGCCGGCACGTTGATGATCCGGCGCAGCGACACGTCGTCCTCGGCATTGACCGCAAGCCGGAGGTAGCTCAGGAGATCCTTAACTTCCTTTCGCGCGTAGAAGCGAATACCGCCCACAACCACATAGGCGATGCCGCGCTTGCGCAGGGCTTCCTCGAAGAGTCGCGACTGGCCGTTGGTGCGGAACAGCACGGCCGCGGCCGACGGAGCCAAGTCCCGCTCGACCATGTCCTCGACGACCCAACGCGCCTCTTCCTGGCCGTCCTCGGCGCAGTGGTAGCGGACAGGCTCGCCGCTTTCGCGTTCCGTCCAGAGGTTCTTCCCGAGGCGCGCCACGTTGTGCGCCACGAGGGCGTTCGCCACGTCGAGGATCGGCCCCGTGCTTCGGTAGTTCTGCTCAAGGCGATACACCGTGGCTGCCGGGAAATCGCGCTCGAATTCGAGGATGTTGCGGATGTCCGCGCCGCGCCACGAGTAAATGCTCTGATCCTCATCGCCCACGGCGAAGAGGGTGTTTTCCTCACCGGTAAGGTGTTTGGCCAGGACGTACTGGGCGTGATTCGTGTCCTGGTATTCGTCAATCAGGATGTGCCGGTACCGCCGATGGTACTTCTCGCGCACATCCTCGTGCGTCCCAAACAACTGCGCCGGCAACACGAGGAGATCGTCGAAATCGACGCCCGAAACGCGCGCCAGGGCGGCGTGGTAGCGCGTCCAGGCCTCGCGCAAAGCGACCTCTTCATCGGTCTTGGCGGGTGTTTTGGTGTCGGGAGCTTCGAGACCTTGCTTGAGCCGGCTGATCCACGTGAGGGCCTCGCGCGGTGAGACCTTCACGACGCGATCCGGCAAGGCCTTGATGATCTCCTTCATGAGGGCCGTCTGGTCGCGATCGTCGAATACGGTGAACGTCTTGGAGCGTCCGAAGCGTTCCATCTCGCGGCGGAGTACGTACAGGCCGAAGGCGTGGAACGTGCCCACCCACGCCGCGAGGCGCTCGTAGCCGAGCCGTGCGGCCACGCGCGCTTTCATCTCGGCCGCGGCCCGGTTTGTGAACGTCAGCGCCAATACGTGGCGCGGATCCACGCCGCGCTCTTCGACCAGCCACACGATGCGCTCGACGATGACCCGCGTCTTGCCTGAGCCGGCGCCCGCGAGCACAAGCGCCGCGCACTGCTCCGTGGCCACCGCTTGGCGCTGGGCGTCATTGAGATAGTCCATATGGTATTCCCAGAGCGACCAATATGCCCTATAGGTCGTATGAGTCCTATTCAGCGAATCGCCACGCCCCGCTCGTGAAGGTATTGCTTCAACTCCGGGATGGCGATGAGGCCGAAGTGAAACACCGATGCGGCCAGCAGCACCTCGGCCCCGGCCTCGACGGCCTCGTAGAAGTGCTCGAGCGTTCCCGCGCCACCCGAGGCTACGATCACGGCCGACGTCGCTTTCCTCATGGCGCGAATCACGGGCAGGTCGTAGCCCGTCTTGGCGCCATCGCCGGCCTTGCTGGTGGGCAGGATCACCGGCACGCCGTAGCCGTCGACGCGCTTAGCCCATTCCACCGCGTCCGTACCCGTCGCCGTGCGACCCCCGTCGATGTACACCTCGTAGCCGGAGGGCAGTGCCGGGTTCTGATCGACGTCAATGGCCACCGTCACCGTGTCGGCGCCGAACTCCTTGACCATCTCGGCGATCACCTCGGGTTTGCGAAACGCGGCACTACTGGTCGAGACCTTGTCGGCCCCCGCCCCGAGCACCGCCGCCGCCGAGGCCACGTCCGCGATACCGCCGCCCACCGTGAACGGCACCGTGGCCGCCTCCGCCACGCGCCGGACGACGTCGAGCATCGTGCCGCGCCCCTCGACGGTGGCCGTGATATCGAGCAGCGCCAGTTCATCGGCCCCGGCCGCGCAATACGCGCGTGCACACGCGACCGGATCGCCGGCGTCTTGAATATCCACGAAATGCACGCCCTTGACGACGCGCCCGTTCTGCATGTCCAGGCAAGGCATAATACTAACCGATTGCGTCATGGTCTTTCTCCTACTCCGAATGGCCTTTCGTCTTCCCAGATGCTCCGTGAAGAGCACTATTCTACCGCGTCGGCCTTGCCTTCGGCCACCAGGCGATCGAGGGCCTCCCGGGCCGCCCCGTTCGCCGGCATGACGCCCAAGGCCGCCTCATACTGACGTATCGCTTCATCGCGATGCCCCTCGGCTTCGAAGGCTTGACCGTGGCCGGTGTGCATGTCCGCGATGTAGGCATCGGCCTCCTCGCCCAGGATGCCCTGGACCTCGAGCAGTTTCCGGACTGCGGCGCGCAGCCCGTTGGACTCGGGGTGGTATTTCAGCGCCTCGCGATAGGAAACGGTTGCCTCATCCACACGGCCCAGTTTGAGCAGCACAATACCAAGCATGTTGGTGGCCTCTTCATCCTCAGGTGCGCGCGCGAGCACCTCCCGGAAGCAGTAGGCAGCCGTCTCGAAGTCTAGATTGCCACCGTATATGACGCCGAGATTGAAATAGGCGTTCCGGTTTTCAGGATCCAACTCCAGAATGCCTTCGTACTGGTCGGCGGCTTCCGCGAATCGGCCCCCTCGAACCAGCGCATTGCCAAGGCTCGTTTGCGTTTCGGTGTCGCTCGGGTTCCGTTCCAGGAGATAGGCGTAGAGGTCGATGGCCGTTTCCGTCCGCTTTGTGTTCTCGAGCATCGCGCCCAGGCTTGCCGGAACGTCATCGTTCTCGGATGCCGCCTCGACGCCCTGCCGAAACCGTTCCAGCGCATCGTCGAACCGGCCCGCCACCGCGAGGGACGCGGCCAGGTTGAAGAATGCCCGCGGCAGGGGCGGCGAAATCGCAGCGGCCCGCTCGAAATACCTCCGGGCTTCCTCCGGTTTTCCCATGTCTTCAAGCAGGAGCCCCAGCTTGTTCAGGACGTCCGCATCGTCAGGACGACTCTGGGCAACCACCAGGAGAAGGTCGAAGGCCTCCCGCGATTGTCCGGCGAGCGCAAGCGCCCGGCTCCAATTGTACTGCACGCGAAGATCCGTGGGATCGATGTCGGCCGCTTCCCGAAACTCGGCGATAGCCGCGTCATACTGGTTCCGGTCGATGAGCACCTTTCCCACGTTGATGCGGGCGGACACCAGCAGGGGCTCCAACTTCCGCGCTTCCTCGAAGTGCTCCAATGCCTCGTCGGTGTGGCCTCCCAGATACAAGGCCTCGCCGAGGCTGTCGTGTGCGGGCGCGTAGCTCGAATCGTTATCGACGGCCGATTCCAGCCACACGATGGCCTCCTCCAGGAAGCCCTGACGGCACAATTCCTGTCCGTAGAGGGTCAAGTAATACACATTGCCCGGTCGCGCTTCCGCAGCACGTCGGAACTCCTCGATTGAGGCCGCGTCGTCTCCCTTTCCGCGGTATGCCTGGGCGCGATCATGATGCCATTTCCCAAGGTCGTACTCGTAATGCACCAAGGGGATATGGCATGCGGCGATCAGCGCGATCACGGCGGCGCCTTGAGCAGTGGCCCGGCCAAGGGATTCGCCCCGGAGCGATAGCGCGATATGGCGTATTCCATACGAGGCGAAGATCATGAGGAATGGCAGCACCGGCAACCGGTACCGCGCCGCCATGTGGAACGGAAGCACACTCGAGAACACGGCCATCATCACAAGCACCACGAGAACAACGAGACGAAACCCGTTCCGTTCCAGTTTCCACGTGCGCTCGCGCCGCACCCCACGCGCATGAATCCCCATGAGTCCGATGCCAAACAGGGCCAACCCCAGAAGCACCGGAAATCCCGGCAGAAAGCGTAGAACCGCGGAATGCTCCTTCTCGTAATACAGGACCTTGTTATTCGTGATTTCTGCCGGCCCCCAGAAGAGCAGGGCCTTTTTCGCCATCAAGTAGCACGTCCGGCCGGGGTTCTCGGCCATATACTCCAGTGCCTTGCGCGTGAAGTAGTTGGAGGTCTCGCGATACGTCAGGTCGGTGCGATTCAGACGTTTCATTACGGACCGGCGAACCAGCGGGATGATGTAATTGGTTGCTGGCTTCGAAACGCCGGTGAATTCCCGCATGTCCATAGAGGGACGCATGCCGTCGGCCGCGGGGTTGTTGCCCCCTCGCAGGTTTGGGCCACCGCCCACGCAAATCGGAACAAACTCGCCGGACACAAGGAGGTTACGGATGGTTACCGGTGCGATGGCCGCCGTCATTCCGACCAGCAAGACCACCCCCAACGCCCCCAGGCGCCGCCAAGGCACGCGTCCTCGCGCTACCCATCCGCCCCAGGCCATGGCTAGGGGCAGGATCAGGCCAAGCTCCGGACGAATCGTTGTCAGGACGCCCAGGATGACTCCAGGTGCTAGAGCATTGACCCAGAATGGTTTACGCATCCAGAACCGAAGGCTGTGGACGAGGCACAGCACGAGGAAGATGACCAGTGTTGGGGAGTTGAGCTCGCCTTCGAAGTACACGAATGCCCAATAGACGGCGGCCAGACCTGCCGAGATGAGCCCGACGGCGGGTCCAAAGATGGCGCGGGCGAGGAAATACAGAAGTACGGCATTCCCAAGGCCCAATCCCATCTGGATCAGTAGTACCTCCAGGTGGTCACCGTCGGTCAGGGCATAGACCGCGCCCAGGAAATAGGGATAGCCCGGCGGCCAGGCGAAAGGGGTGGACGTGACCTGAGGGTCGGGTTGGCCCACGGGGGGTGTCCATTCGCCGAAGGCGATGCCCCGAGCCCAGTAGTCGTACCACTCAGCGTCCATAATCGGGGTGTCGAAATCGGGCGCTTTCACCCGTTCAGTCAGGTAAACGCCCCGAAGTGCGCCTCCCAATAAGAGGATAGCGCTCAGGATGGCCCATTCGCGCCACGAGGCGCCGCGCCGCTGTCCCCATGGTGCTCCTTCCCTGTCGGCTTGCCGGGGTGGAGCGGCGGGGCGTTGGGTGCGGGTCGTGTGTGGCGAGTCCTTGGCCATGGGCGGCTGCTTCCGAAGTCAATCTCCCCGAGGACTATACCATGCCGCGCCATGCCGTCCAAGACGGCGGGCGTTGGGCAAGCCCCTCGAAACCGGCTGTGCGTGGCACGTTCGAGCGGTGCGTTTTCGAACACGCATCTTCGATTTGTGTTGACAGGATTCTCATTGTCCTTTATACTCAAACCATAGGCTAAACAGCGGTGTTGAGGTAGAGGTCTTATGGGGCGCGGAATAGGGCTGGCGCGTCCGGAGACAGTATTGTATCTAATGATACACGGTATTCGTCGCGTGGTGGTTCACGCAGTGCTTAGGAAAGGAAGAACGTCGTGAGCAAGTATTCATTCTCGTTCGGACTCATCGTGGCGTGCGCAGCGTTGTTGATACCCGGCGCTGCTCGTGCCCAGCAGCGGGACGTGGACTATGACTGGATGATGGCGACCATCGACGGACTTATCGGCGATCTGGCCCCGTCGTTCAGCTATCCGCTGGCCGGCAGGGATCGAGACACCGACGGCGTGTACGAAGAAGACACCCTCGGCATGTTCTCGACGGTCCTCCGGGGCGGCACGCGCGTGGCGGCCGTGCCTTCGGCAAACGTAACGCAGATTCAAGCCGATTTCGCGACCAACCGGACCGCGGTGGACGACGATATGGCCGTCACCGGGATGCTGTGTTCTACGATCCAGACCTTTGACCTGTTGCATATCGACGGGGAGGGTATCCCGGACTGCAAGCTCACGACGATCCTTCATACCGACGAACTCGATATGGGAGAGGCGGCGGACGTTCTCTCCAGTATACTGCTTGACTTCTTCGCCGGCTTGGCCACCTCTGGAAATGCCTCGGCCTCGTCGAACACCTTTACCTTCATCAACGACGGCTTCCTAAACCAGGTGATTGAGGCGCTCAAGATCATGCTGGGGGAGAATGAGGACTTCGCCGACATGGTGGGCATTCTGGACCAGCTCAAGTCGGAATCCCACATCTACCTTTCTGCGAACAACTACTATCGCTGGGGTGAGACTCCCCGCGGCACCGGGCGTCGCAATGCCTTCGGCCCCAACGGTGTGCTGGACAACAGCGGTGCGACGAACATCACTTACTACAACGCGAGCCATCCTGCCGGCAACCGCGAGACGTGGATGACGGGATGCGGTGTGAGCACGCCGCCGATCCACATCATCACCCAGCCCATCGGCAGCTACAACAACCATATTAACAACGGCACGTTCACGACGAGCACAAAGGGTGCTTCCTCCGATCCATACTGGTCGATGGGGTCAGGGTGGACTATCGACGACCCCAAGCTCCGGGCCAGGCATTCGACCGGTTCCACCGCCCCGCTTTCGCAGCCTCAGGCCAACCAACGGATCGCCATTGTCAGCGGCACGTACTACCGTGTGAAACTGAGCGTTCAGGACCGGAACGCGGGCAGTGTCACGGTGGCCCTCGGCACGGCGGTTTCCGGCGCGCTGACGGGCGGGTCCACGGTGCACTTGACGGCGGCCGGTACCAGTCCGGCGTTGGTCATCACGCCCACGAGCGATTTCGACGGATACATCGATGATGTCGAGGTGACGATTCCGAAGCTGACCGGCGATCCCTACACGATGACGGTGCAGATTGCGGTAGCGGGCGGAACGTCACCGTTCTACTACTGGTGGGAAGATGCCAGTGATTTCACCGAGGGGCCGGCGCCCGAGTACGGCATTGTGCCACTCAACGACACGGGTTTCCCCGGCGTCAGCACGACGCAGAACCTGTCGGGGACGACGGCGCGCATTTTCAACCTTACGTTTCATTATCCCTTGACGGCATCCGACAACTGGAAGCCATGGTGCCGGGTGTGGGACAGCTACACCCCGTACCACTACTTCGGCGCGCCCGGATCCTTCCTCGAGCCGCAGGGCTTCGGCGGCCGTACCTCGGCGATGGCCACGATCCAGGTTACCGAGCAAGCGTTTGAAATCCGCCAACATCCCGTCGGCGCCGTGTTGTTGGTCGGCGGATCGCACACCATGACGGCCGGCGCCCGCGGCGGTAATGAGGTGCCGACCTACACGTGGCACAAGGATGGCAGTCCAACCCCGATTCCGGGTCAGGCCACGACCTCGTTGCCCTTCACGAACGCCCAGGTGACGGATACGGGCTCGTATACGTTCCGGGCCACGAACAGCGCGAAGGCGCAGGTGACCTCGAATCCCGCTTCGCTGATCGTTGTCACATCGTACTTCACGGCGCAGCCCGCAGGCGCCCACAAGAAGGCGGGACCATCGGAATCCCACACCTTCAGCGTCACTCCGAACCCCGCGTTGCCCGGGCCTTTCACGTATCAATGGTACAAAGGAGCCCTGGGCGCAGCGCCCGGAACCGGCACCGTCGTTGGTACAAACCAGACCCTCACCGTGGGGCCTGCTTTGTCCTACCTCGACCAGGGGACGTATAGCTGCAGGATCACGTTCGGTGGCGGTGTCTACACGGCCACAAGCAACGGCGCCGACCTGACGGTGTTGGATATCCAGACGCACCCGTCGTCGCTTTCGCGCAACACGGGACAGTCGGCCTCCTTCAGCGTTACCGTGCGTGCGGACAGCGGAACGCCGCCGTACAACTACACCTATCTCTGGTACTATCAGGGAAGCCCAGCGCCCGGCACGAACAACCTGTCGAGCTATACGGTCTCTTCATGCCAGGCTGGGTCGCCCAGTGGTAATCCCTCCCCCCTGAACCCCAATGGCGACGCCGGTGACTACTACTGTGTTGTGGGCGATGGCCAAGTCACGTTGCAGAGCCTCACGGCTACGCTCAGCGTGAACTACACCCCGCTCTACGTCGACGTCGATCCTATAGGCGAGAGCTTGTATGTCGGCGACACCAAGGTTTTCCATTGCCTCGCGGCGGGCGGTGTCGGCGGAGGAAGCTACACGTACCAGTGGTTCAAGGATGATGATCCGTTGACGGGCGAGGATGATCCCGACCTTGATCTGGGCATTCTGGATACGGATGACGCGGGCGACTACCAGTGTTTCGTCGGTGAGGCGGGTGTCGGTACGCCGCCGGGTGTGACCTACATACCCTCCGAGAAGGTCACGCTCGATGTGGCGGATGCCATCACGTTCTCGACGCCTCCCGATGGCGCCAACAAGAAGGCCGGAGACAACCATGCCTTCAATGCGGTGGCAACGGGCGGATATACACCGTACCAGTACGATTGGTATAAGGATTCCGTGTGGCAGGCGACCGCGCAGTACTACCCGGTGTTGAACCTTTCGTACGCGGCCCATCAGGGCGCTTGGACCTGCCGTGTGACCGACCGGAACGGCACTGGTCGGACGGTCGAGAGTTCGCCGGTTGACCTGACCGTGCTTCAGCTCAGCGGTCCGGCGGTGCCCACGCCGTCCACCGTTTCCGTGGGAGCCCCTGTCACGGTTTCCGTGCCCATCGTGTCCGGTAGCGGCCTGCCCGGGTACACATACCTGTGGTATTACCAAGGCATCCCTGCTTCCGGAACCAATAACCAGCCCACCTACCAGATCGCGGCGGCCCAGGCCGGTTCGCCTACCGGCAGTCCCGCCCCGCAGAATGCCACCGGCAGAGCCGGAAGCTATACATGCCGCGTTACGGACAGCGCCGGGGTGGCGATCACCTCGGGCGCCGGCACGCTGACGGTGACCGCCAATCCGATCACCTTCACACAGCAGCCGTCCGGCACCCACCAACGGTACACGGGAGGCTCCATCACGTTCAGCGTACGGCCCACGGGCGGCAACGGGCCGGCCTACACCTATGCGTGGCGGCGGAACGGGACCGCGATTCTCACCACCGAGAATCCCACGGCCGATGAGCAGGATCTCGTCCTGACGTCCTTGGTGGCGGGACAGCAAGGCGACTACGACTGCGTGATTGGCGAGGTGGGCGTGCCCTCCACGAGCGTGGCGTCGACCAGTGCCGAGCTCGAGATTCGGGCTCCGCTGAACATTACGGGGCCGCCGGCCGGCGGCAACAAGGCCGCCGGAGGTTCCCATACCTTCACGATCACGGTGACAGGCGGCTTTGAAGAGCTCACCTACGAGTGGTACCGCAACGGTACTCCGGTTCGGAGCGGTACGGGGATCGCGTATGCGCAGTACCAGATTTCCCCGCTGCAATCTCCGACTCACCAAGCCACCTACTGGTGCAAGGTGACCGATCAACTCGGCGTGGCCCCGAACGGCCAAGTCGAGAGTGCCCATGTGGACCTCACGGTGCTCGGCATCCAAACCCAGCCGATTACCCAGGAAGTGGCGGTAAACGACCCGGCCAACATCAGCTTGGTCGTGCGAGCGGGCAGCGGCGTGCCGGGCGTGCCTCCCAATGAGTACACGTATCTATGGTACTATGAAGGAAGTCCTGCGCCGGGCGTGAATAACCAGGCCACGTATAGCATCGCGGCCGCGCAGATCGGTTCGCCCGACGGCGATCCCGCGCCGGTGAATCCAACCGGGAACGCGGGCGAGTACTACTGCCACGTGACCGACGTGGCCGGCGCCCAGCTCGATTCGAACCATGTGGTGCTGATGGTCACGGCGAATCCGATCGTGTTCCTGGACGGTCCGGAGGACGTGAGCAACTATGTGGGCCAGCAGCAGACCTTTGCGGTCGTGGTGGATCCCGCCAGCGGCCAGCCCGGCTACGACTTCATCTATCAGTGGTGCAAGGACGGAACCGCGCCGGAGAACTACATCGACACCGTAGCAAATCCCACGGCGGCCACGAGCACGTTGGTGCTCACCTCGCTCGACATGGACGATGAAGGCCTCTATCGATGCCTGGTGGGCCAGGAGACGGTGCGTCCCATTGCCATGGGCGCGCCTTCGAGTGCAGGGACGCTGACGATAGGCGATCCGTTGAGTGTCACGGACGAGCCGGACGGGGCCCATAAGGCGGTGGGCGACACGCATGCCGGTTTGAGCGTGAGCGTCGCCGGCGGCCACGCCCCGCTCACCTACGCCTGGTATCGCGCGGACATCGGTGACGATCCGGAGACCGAAGGCATCGTCGTGCTGCAGGGCGAAGGCGATAGCTACAAGAGCTACAATCCCTCGCCGCTCGAAGCCGATGACCAAGGCACGTACTGCTGCATTGTGACCGACAGCGTGTACGAGGGCGGTTCGCCGATCCCGCCGGGCTCGCCCGTCAACCGGGTCCGGAGTCAGGACGTGGATCTCACGGTGCTTGCCATCGATGTCCAGCCTGTGGGCGACGCCGTCGATGCGCGGGATCCGGCTTCGTTCTCGGTCACGATGCTGGCCGGCAGCGGTGTTCCCGGCCCGGTTGGCAGTGAGTACACATACCTGTGGTATCACCAAGGCAGCCCGGCGGCGGGCGTGAACAATCAGGCCACCTACTCGATTGCGTCGGCCCAGGGCGGTTCGCCCAGCGGCAGCCCGGCCCCGGTCAATCCCACCGGATCGGCCGGCGAATACATGTGCCGGGTGACGGACACGATGGGAGCCTCGATCGATACGGAGCCCATTCAGTTGACCGTGGACTCCGTGCCGATCACGTTTACCGCGTCTCCGGAAGGCGGTCAGAAGTACGCCGGCGAGAACGTCTCGATGTCGGTTGCGGTGACCGGCGGTTACGGCGCACCGTATACCTACCAGTGGTGCAGGAACGGCACGCCGATCAGCGTTCTCGACGTGCCTACGGCCCAGAGTCAGACGCTCATCATGACCGGTATCACCACCGCCAGGGACGGGCTGTACAAGTGTCAGGTCGGCGAGCAAGGCATACGGCCTCCGCTGCCCCTGATCGACTCGGTCGAGGTCGATTTGGATGTGCGGGATCGCATCGCGATTTCGCTGGCGCCCTGGGGTGACCACCGCGCGGCCGGGCTGGATCAGAACCATCGGTTCCGGATGCAGATCACCGGCGGTTACTCGCCGTATCACTTCGCGTGGTACCGCGCGGATGTCGGTGAGCCCGACCCGATCAACAACGGCACGTTGATCCATGAAGAGTCCACCGTGTTCGGCGACAGTATCTACGACATCATCGGTCTGGCCGGCGTCCATCAGGGGTCGTACGCGTGTCACGTGACCGACGACTACCTGGACGATGAGACCAGCGTGGCGGTCGATCTGACCGTCCTCGAAGTCGGTGTGCCGCCGTCGTCCCTGTCCGTGAATGTGCGCGACGCCGCGCCCTTCACGATCACGATGACGCCGGGTAGTGGCGTTCCGCCGTACGACTTCTTCTGGTACTACGGCAACGAGTACATCGATGGGTCGTATACAACGAGCAGTTCCGGCTCCTCTTACGCGGTGCCGAGCGCTCAGGGCGGGTCGCCGGACGGCTCGGTGCTTCCGGTCAATCCGACCGGCACGGCCGGACAGTACAAGTGTCTGGTTCGCGACAGCAGCGGCATCGCCGAGATGTTCTCGGCGTCGGCGACGTTGGTGGTGAATTCCGACCCGATCACCTTCGCTCAGAATCCAACCGGCGGCGTTGTGTACGAGAACGGTTCCTACACGTTCCTGTGCGTTCCTATCGGCGGATACGGCCCGGCCTACACCTATCAGTGGGCTTTCGGTGGGACCGAGCCCGCGAATTACCTGGAGGGCAAGACCGGTTCGACGCTCCCGCTGACCGGTCTGAGCGCCGCCCAGGCCGGCACGTACTACTGCCTGGTCGGCGAGCAGGGCATCCGGCCCGATTCGCTTCCGTACGTACCTTCCGCCGGCGCGAGTCTGGCGGTGGTGGCTGGCGTCACCTTCGATCAGGAACCGCAGAATGCCAAGGTCTATGTGAACGAGGACTACTCGGTGAGCGCTACCGCGTCCGGCGGCGTCGGCGCGCTCACGTGCCAGTGGTACAAGGTCGACGAGTCGAAGGCCGACATCGAGTTGCCTGATGGCGATGACTGGACCTACGAGAAGCCCGGCATCCAGGAGGGTGACGCTGGCTTGTACTACTGCGTCGTGACCGATGACATGGGTACTCCGAGTGTTCCGTCCGATGACATCGAGACGCCATCGCCCCAGGCCGAGCTCGAGGTGGCCAGGCATCTCGTCGTGATGGACCTCGAGAACGTCACGGTACCGGCCGGAAGCGACTACACCTTCTGGGTGACCTATTCCTTCGGTTTCGAGCCGATCGAGTTCGTCTGGAAGAAGAACAGCGCACCGCTCGGAGCGCCGAATCTCCCATCTCTGTTCCTCGACGATGTGAACAAGGACGAAGACGAGGGGTTCTACTCCGTTCTGGTCAAGGACGCGAATACCGACCAGTATGAGACATTCTCGGTCAGGCTCACGGTAGAAGAGACGGGCATGCCCGTGGCTGGGCTGGCCGCGCTCGGCCTCTTGGCGGGTGCCTTGGCCGTGGGTGGCGCGGCCCGGGTGCGTCGCTCGACGCGGCGCGACTAGGCCGGCGGGTTCTCTGCGACCTACAGCCCGCGGGTCGGTTCGACCGGCCCGCGGGCTTTTGTGTGGTGCGCGCGGCAGGGCGCGTTTGCTTGGGGGGTGCAAGCCCCCTGCAAGCCCTGATGGTGGGGCAAGCCAGCAATGGATGCGCGACGCCCAATAGCCCTTCGGACACGCGCCTTGGCAAAACCGGCGAGGGTTGGCAGAAAGGATCGCGCCTCACCTTGCGAGGCCCGCTCGCTCGTCCGATGCAGAGAAGAGCTTGGCGGCCTGGCTTGAGAAATGGCAGACGCGCTATAGCAAGCTATGCGAGTGGGTGGAGGCGAACATCGAGGAGACCTTTGCTTTCTACCGGCTCCCGGTGCAACACCACAAGCACATGAAGTCCACCAACATGCTCGAGCGGGTCAACGAGGAGATCAAACGACGGACCCACGTCGTTCGCATTTTCCCGAACGAAGCGAGCTGCCTGAGACTCATCCGAGCATTAGCCATCGAAATCCATGAGGACTGGATTGAGGCCACCCGCTACCTCAACATGGACCTCCTGGAAGAACACAAGAAGCTCACACGGTTTGACCAACTTGACGCGGCCTAGAATCGAGCACACCATGTCCCTTTTGCAGAACTTGACGCACACAACTACGCTGGTTTCGGCCTGGTAACGCTGGCGGTCTTCGCCGTCTTTGCCGCAGATGCGACGCTCCAGGCGTACGACAGTACGGCGACGACGTAGCATGAGAAACCCACCCAGAACGCCGTGGAGATACTCGAACTCATGGCGATGACCACCGCGAGGACCGAGGCACACACCGACATGGCGCCGTTGATGCCGAAAAGCCACGGCGTTACCGCAGCAGTCTTCCCGGCGGCGACGCGCATGCCCAGCGGAAACGGCATGCCCATGAAGAATCCGAGGGGTAGGAGGATCGTGATGGCCAGGCCAATCCGCACGGGCGTGACGCTTGAACGGTACGCTTGCGTCACGTGCGGTGTCCATGCCCCAAAAACGACCAGGGCGCCCAGCAACAACAGCAGACATGCCATCGCCGCCCGGTCGTTGCCTGCTCGGATGAACCGTTGCGAGAACAGACTTCCCAGGCTGCTCGACAGGAGGAGGCTGAACAGGACGACCGCCAGTCCGTAGGTAGGATGCCCCAGAAACACGATGAGGCGCTGCATCTGCGAGATCTCGACCAACATGAAACCCAGTCCAATGCCGATGAACAGCATGAACAGCGGCAGGCTTCCCTTCATGGAGCCGGCCTTGGTGGTGAGGATGAGCGGTATGACAATGCACAGAAACGTCAAGCCGAGCACCGTCACCAAGAGCGTTCCCAGTACGACGACTGCGCGCACGTTGCAGGTGACCTGGCCCTGGTCATGCAAATCGCCGTTGAAGATGCTCCGAAGGCGGAGCATATGGAAGAAGAAGGGGCTGTCATCGGTGGGAGGCGCCACATTGAGCGGATAGGATGCGTAGAACCGGTCGAGATGCTTCCCGTTGGCGATGGTCTCGAAGGTATCGTCGATGGCCGTTCTCGGACTGACAACGACCTCGAAATGCATATCCCGGCATAGGGATTCGACCTTGTCCACATCCTCTGCGGTGAAGGGCTCGCGCGCGACCAGGATCGTGCCGATGCCCTCGGGGCCGTCCTTCACATTTTCCGCATCGTCCAGCCAGGTCCGGCACGACATGTTGCGCACCACGATGATGTGCCCTCTCGTGTCGTTGACCCCGATCCGTTTGAGCGCTTCCGTGGCCAGCGAGACCAGGCGGTAGATTTCCCCGGGCCGCTCACGGAAATACCACCGCGAGAACGTCAAGATGCCTCTTGGCGTCAGCTTGCCCATGAAGATTTCCCAACCGTCCGCCGTGTAGAGCGAGCTCTCGGAGAGCACATACGCCCCGGCCACGGTGGCCGCCCAGGTGTCGATCAACGACACCTGGATGATGTCGAAACCTCCCTTGTGGCGGGCCAAGTAGCTTCGGGCTTCGTCCGTGACGAACCGCACGCGCGGATCGCGATCCAGGTGGCCGGTGAAGTCGGCAAACCGCTTTGTGACTGCCTCGACGATGGCCCCGTTGATTTCGATGGCCTCGACCGAATGCTGGTCGAACAGCATGGCCGACAGCACGTCGCGTCCGCCGCCGGCGCCGATCACGGCGATGTCGGCGTCCGAACGAAGATGATGAACCGTGTTGACAATGTCGTACTTGAGATACTCGAGCGGCTGCAAGTGGCCATCGAACCGTGTCATGATGGTGCCCGAGCCCGCGTCGATGTGAACGCCCAGCTCCTGCACCCGCGTGTCCGGAGCCACCTCACTCAGACCCCAACAGAACGGCTTTCGCCACGTATCCGGTTCGCCCCGAATGTCCACCCGCGAGAACGAATTCCATTTCTCGTAGAGCGGAAATGGATCCGTTCGTCCCTTCGTGTACTTGAGGCGAAGCCGCGGGGCCGCCTGCCGGTCGGCCTGGAACGCCTGGAAGGCGGCCACCGCGGCGAACACGGCCGCCACCAGGATAGCCGCGGCCGAGATACACCGCTTGCCGGTCGGCACGGCGAACAGGAACGCCGACACTGCCGCGAATGCCGCTACGATGAACACGGAGGCGGGGCCGTCTGTGAGGTTGAGTGTGACGATAAGCAGAATGCAGCCCAACGCGGCGCCCGCCAAGTCCGCGGCATACAGACGCCCCACTTGGTCGGGGAATCGAGTCAGTGCGAGGCACACGCAGATGCCGCTGAAGAGGAAGGGAACCGCAACGACCACATAGGTTAGGACCACGTTGGCCAAGCCGGCCACGCGGTTCAACTCGACGAGAAAGGGCACTTCGACGTGGACCAGGAACGCAGCCACGCTGGTCATGGCGAAGAGCAGGGCGCTCATCGCCATTTGGGCCTTGGCTTTCTCCGGCGAGAATGTGCCCGCGAAGAGGTAAACGATTAGGGCGCCCACGGTCATGCCGAACATGGCAATAGAGATGGCCACAAACGCGAAGTGGTACCACATCGTGACGCTGAAGATACGGGTGAGGAGGATCTCGAACATCAGCGTGGCCAAAGTGACGGCAAACAGGCCGGCATATGTCCATCGGTCGGCTGTGACGCCGCTTCTTGAGTCCTGTGTCATAAAACCTTTCCCTGGTTTGACTTCCGGAGAATCAGGAGATGCGGGCCGCGAGAGAGACGCGTTTCAAGGCACCGGAAACAAGCCGTCTTCGCGCAAAGCCGATTGTACACGATGGCCAACCCCAGACGCCATTCACCTCAGGCCTGGGGGCGCATCCGTTCGTGAATGGCGACCGCATCCTTCACCAAGTCGGCACAGCGAGGGAGTATCTTGGCGCCCAGCCCCTTGCGGAGGTCCAGGCGCAACTGGGTTAGCCGCTGGGCCAATGGAAGCACCTCACGGCCTAGCTCCCGCACCTGGTCGACCTTGCCGCGTGCCATCACGGCGGACATCGTGACATCGCAGGCGCATAGGGCCGAGCTGGCCTCGATGATCTTGCTTCGGGCTTCGCACAGATCGGGCGTGGCGTAGGAGGCGTCCAGAAGGAGGTCGCGGGCCTGCTTCATGATGTGTAGATCTGCCATGGTGTCTTTGCCGCCCAGTTGTCGAAGCAGTCCGTCCGCGGCCCGCAAGTCGACGTTGTAGCGCTCGATCAGCCGGCGATCGATGGTGAACTGGCGCACGTCGTCCTCGACCAGTCGGCGGGCGATCTGGTCGCGCCAGATCGCGCATGCGGATGGTTTCGCGGCGAGGATGACGTGGGCTTGCCCCGGAAACATCTCGAGATGGCGCCGGCGCGGCATGGGTGCCCACACGCGATCGCCGACGAACTCGGCCACATCGTAGAACTCAAGGCCACGGGCGCTTCGCGCCGCGACGTCGATCTGTTCGGAAGCCATTTTCACGAGATCATTGCAGACAACGTGGTAGACGTTGAATTCCTCGCCCTCGAGGCGGTAGACGGCGGTGGCCGGCACATCTTCCGGCAGATGGGAGCCCGTGTGGCTGATGCTCGTCGAGCCAAACCACTTCTGCAGTTCCGGGCGGGGTTGCGCGGCAAGGACCAGCGGCGCCAACGCGTTGAATCGGTACACGCGCTGGGCCAATTCCGCCCAGAGATCGCTGAACGTGAGGAAGGGCCCTGTCAGCGAACGCCGACAGCTTCCGCTCAACCACGGTGGCTGACTGTGGTAGGCATACGAGAACCAGCCCTTGGCCCCGGCGGCGAACGCGAGGTTCATGGTCAGCCGCATCTCCGGGCAACCGTTCCAGTCGGGTGTGTCCGACGGCGACACGAACGCCGGTGCAATGAGCCAGAAACACCGGCTTTGGCTCAAGGGCAGATGCCGCCGCACCATCGTCGTCACGGTCCACGGCGTGTGTGCGGCGAAGTGCGCCACCGCCGACGCGCTGAAGTGCCGGCCATACAGCACGAAGGCATTGGGGAACTGACCGAAACTCACCATCGGATGATTCGGATCCGCCCGCTCGACGAGATCCTTGACGTGGATCACCTTCTCGAAGGCTCGTTCGCTCGGCAGGGCGTGCATGCTCCACGCGAGGATAGCCGGGGATTCCGTGAAGGGCGACACGTGTCTACGGATGAAGGCGTCCAGTTCATCTTCGGTCCCTTCCAACGGAAACCGGAACATGGGCACCAGCTTGATGCCGTGGGCGGCGGCGCGTTCGACGACGCATGCCATCTGGGCCGGGCTGAAGACCTCGGCGCCTTGCAGGGCGATGCAGTTGTGATGGTGCTTGGCGATGTCCTCCACAACCAGGTTCCAGTAGTCCTCAAACGATACGTCCAGCATCGCCACCAAGTCCTGGACGGCCTCGGCGTCCATGAACGTACCCAGCGGGACAAAGTCATCGAGAACCGGATAACGGGGCTTGTCTTCCTTGCGCATTAGGTGGGCGGTGGCGGTCGCGGTGGCTTTCATCTCCCGGGCCGACATCGCCCGCAGCCGTATGGATCGTATCTCCATTGTCTCCAGCACGCGCGCGCTCGAGTAGAGGCGGAACGACAGAGAATCCAGGCGATCCGGAAACCCAGCCAGTTGCAGGAGGCGGGTCACCGTGGTCCACTCCTCCGTAGGAGGCAGTGTGAATAGGTGGGCGCCCCCGGGATAGGTCCACAACAGCGAAGGGCCGGCCGTGGGGCTTGCGCACCGATAGGTCACTTCGAGCACGGGATGCTTTTCGAGATCGATGGGAAGTCGCCTGTCTGGCTTAAGCATGTTGGCCGTCGTCAGCGATACCCAGAATCGCCGATCGGGCGACGGGATGTCCAGGCGGCGTATCGAGCGGAAGTCCCCTTCGAGCGTGATGGAGCCCCTATTCCGGCCCACTTGAACCGGAATGTGCTCCCACTCTCGGTGGTCGTCGCGCTGCACGATGGTCCACGAATCCAGGTCCCTTGCGGTGAACGTGATACCCTCGATCCCGTGGCCTTCCCGTGCATCGGATGGGCCGATCAGACTAGCCAAGAACCCTGAGTACTCGTATCTCATTCGTGCTGTGCCTCACCGTGCCGCGAGCCCCGTTCTATTGCGGGGCGCGATCCTGTCGCCCGGCAAACAGTTCGTCTATCAGTACGCCCAGCAGTATGGCGCCGCCGATGACGACGTACTCCAACTGGCTGGGGATTTCCAGGATACTCACCAAGTTGGTTAGAACGCGAATGAGCGCCGCGCCGATCACCACGCCCAGTACGTTACCCGACCCTCCCCGAAGGCTACACCCCCCCAGCACAACGCCGGCGATGGCGTAGAGTTCGTAGAAGCTGCCGAAGTTGGCCGGGCCCAATGAGTTGATGTTGAACGCCAACAGGAGCGCGCCGATGCCTGTCAGGAGGCTGCACAGCGTGTATGCCAGAATCTTGAGCCGGTGCGTCCGGAGTCCGCTGAAGCGCGCGGCCTCCTCATTGGCGCCCAACGCGAAGAAGTGTCGCCCGGTCGGTGTTAGGTGCAAGAACGCCGCCACGATGGCCCCGAGAAGGAGGAAGATGAGGAAGGGCACCGGCAGAAAGCTCTCGTTCGTGGGCAGGAAACCGTTGGCCAACCACCCGAGCTTGGGAAATGCCCCGCCGAAACCGCGCGTTTCATCGCCCGATATGACGCGGGCGATGCCCCGGTAGAAGAACAAGCCGCACAGCGTGACCACAAATGGCTGCATGCGTGCTCTGGCTATGAGTACGCCGTGCCACAGGCCGAGGGCGGCGGCGAGGGTCAGCATGGCCGGTATCACTATCCAGGGACTGACGCCGTTCCCTTTGTCGAGCAGATCGGCGGCGAGGATCCCGATGAGTGCGACCACACTGCCCACCGAGAGGTCGATCCCGCCGGTGATGATGACGAAGGCCTGTCCCAGGCTGAGGATGCCGAAGAGCCCTATCAGCGTGAGCAGGTTGCGCGCGTTCTGTGCCGTGAGGAACTTGATGTGGCCGTGCCGGATCTGTTCCCACGTGCAGGCGAGCACGATCAGACCGATGAAGAGCGCGAGTAGCCCGAGAACTTTTCTCACGACTTGCCTGTCTGCTCCTTGAGCTCTGCCCAGAACACGTCTACGTTCTCCGACGTGATTGTCTTCACCGGGATGATGATGCGCTTGTTTTCGGGTACCATCGAGTGGTCGTCCTTGGCCAGTGCGAACAGAAGCTTGACGGACCGGTAGCCGAACTCGAACGGCTGCTGCACAATCGTTCCCTCGATGAGTCCATCCTTCACGCCCTGGAGCGTCTCGTCTTCCTCGTCGAAGCAAACGATCTTCACCTGGCCGGCATTGCCCGATGCCTTGACCCCGCTCAGGATCGCCGGACCGTTGTAACTCCACAGGCCGACCAGACACGCCAAGTCCGGATGGGCTACCAGGGCGGTTTGCGCGTTCTCCTTGGCCTTGAGCCGATCCGTTTCATCCGTGCGCGTGTCCACGATGGTGATCGCGGACCCCTCGAGCGCCTTCTCGATGCCCTTCTTGCGATCCTGGGCGTTCTGGGCATCCAGCGTTCCCACGAACAACATGATCTTGCCACCCTCCGGAAGCACGTTCTTGATCAACTCGCCGGCAGCCACGCCCGCCTCGAAATTGTCCGTGCCGACGTAGCATAACCGCTGGCTCGTGGGCGCGTCCGAGTCTTGCGTTACCAGGTTCACCGAGGCCGCCGCCTGATTCAGCATCGCCGTTTGGTTGTCGGGATCCTTCGGGCTGATGGCGATGCCCGATACGCCCAGCGTGACCAAGTCTTGCACAATCTGCTGCTGCTCTTGGGCCGTGCCGGTGGGTGGAATACGGAACAACACCTCACACCCGTTCTCAGCCGACGCCTTTCGAGTGCCGGCCTCCGCGATCTTCCAGAAATCCGATGCATTGTTGGTGACAAACGCCACCTTGACAGCCGTCTCGCGAGTGCCGCCCTGGTTCTGGGGTACATCCGGCGCGCCGCAGCCGATCAACACGAAGCCGAGCAGGGTTACCAACACGACGGTTCTCATGGTCACTCCTCCGCAGGCGTGGTTAGGTTACTGAGATCCAGTGTAGCGTGGAACAAGGCCATATGCAATCCTACAGGCCGGCGGCCTTTGTCACGCGTCGGCCGCGGGGAACTTCGAACTGCGATTCGGCCGCGGGTGGACCTCGGTGTAGCCCTCCTTCTTGTGGTCCCAGAAGATCACTTTGTCCTGCCGATACGAGTCGACGCCCATCTTGACGCCCGCCATGGCCCGATACGCCGTTTCGGCATCCAGGGCAACGTTTTCCCGCGACCGGATGGCATTGAGCCAGCAGGCTCGATGATCAGCCCGGGGCTCCGAGTTCACCACGATCTCGGTGGCGCCGTGCTGGTTCTTGAACCACTCCTCGAATTCCTTCTCCGCCGTGACCTTGAATCCGCCGTCGCAGGAACGAATGGTAGCCCGATGCCCACGAATCACCGTAGGGTTTCCCTGGCGGTTGGCCATGGAGGACGTCAGCACGATGGTGAAATCCCCCGGATAGTCCAGCGTGACCACAAACGTGTCCGGCACCTCGCGATCATCGTGTTGCACGAAGATACCGCCGCTGCCGACGGCGCGCTCGGGGGCTTCGGCGCTTAAGGCGATGGTCAACGGCGCCAGCACGTGGTAGTGCAAGTCGGTGGCGATGCCGCCGGAGTAATCCCAGTACTTCCGGAACTGAAAGAAGCGCGGTTTCGAGAATGGCCGTTTGGGTGCCGAGCCGAGCCAGAGGTCCCAGTTGATGTAGTTCTCGCCGGCGTTGGGATCATCCGTGGCGTCTTCGTCGATGGGCCAGTTCCACTCGCCGCCACGATCATCCGGCCCGCCCGCCGAGTTGCGGCTACAATCCGCCTGTGCCCACAGCACCTTTCCGATTCCGCCTTGCCGGATGAAGTCGCGTATCTTCCACCACATGTCGTCGGAACAGCCTTGCGCGCCGCATTGATAAATGCGCCCCGTCTCGAGAACCACGTCGCGCACGGCAATGGCCTCTTCGATCGTCAGCGTCATCGGCTTTTCGCAGTAGACATCCTTGCCGGCTCTCATGGCGTCGATCGAGATCGACGCGTGCCAGTGATCCGGTGTCGCGATGACGACGCCGTCCACATCGTCTCGCTCGAGGACCTTCCGATAGTCCATGTACGTATCGACCTTGCGCTCGAGCATCCGCTCCGCCCACCGCTGCCTGTGGTCCAGTCGCTTCTGGAACACATCGCACACGGCCCGCATGCGCGTGTTGGCGCCTTCGTGCTCACTCTTGCAGTGGTCTTGGAAGTGCGAATTGCCCTGGCCGCCGACGCCGATCACGGCGAGGCCGATCGGTTCGTGGTCCTTGAGCAAACGTCCGGTCTTCGGTTGGTGTGGATCGGCCGGTGTGACCGCGGGGCGTTCCTGTCCCATGGCTCTGGCCGCGAAACCCACGCCGATTCCGACCAGGGCTGCATTTCCGCCGGTGCGACGCAGGAATTCGCGTCTGTCCATCGCACACGTCTTGTCCATCATGTGATTCCTCCTGGTTTCTGCCCGGGCCGTCAGTATACGGTTTGCGGGCGATTTCCTCCAGCGATGTGGCAGGAACTACCGAAGCAGGACCAGTGTGGCCGCCTCGTATGAGGCCGCAATCGCAAGCATCACCGCCACCAGCAACGCGGCCTGTATCAGCACCCGAAATCCCGTGCCCCACTCGCGAAGAAGACGGCCCGCGAAGATACCGCCGAGGATCCGAACCGGCAGTACGCAGGCGGCGAACGAGGCCACGACGTAGGCCTCGAGTTCCAGCGTTAACGTGACGGCGTGGTAAAGCAACAGCGGGTTTGAGCCGCTCCATATCGGCGCCATGGCGAAGCCGACCACGGAGAAACTGACAGCGTTCTTGAATAGGCCGGCAAAGGGAATCACCAGGGACGGCGCCAAAGAGAACGCGAGCGTTGCCACGGCGTAGTTGTGGAAGAACGTGGCGAGGGCGGCTCTTGGAATGCTCTCGGTGGCATACGCGGCGCCGATGTAACTCAAATCGCCCCGCTCGAACTCGTGGGTGATCAGGTTGACCAGTTGCGCGTTCAGCACGGGAGCGCGCGTGGCGAGCACCATTCCGGCGAAGAAGAGCCCATACAAGGTGAAATGGACGCCGTAGAGCAGTCTCGGGCGGCGTTCCATTTCCGTCAACGCAGCGGTGAACTGGCCGAAACGGCGGCGGCCAAGCCAACGGAGCAGGCGGACCTGCGCCATGGCACCGCCCGAGGCTACCAGGAGCAGACCGAACATCGTGCCCCAGGCGATCGCCGACCTCGTCCGCGTCATCGTGCCGGCCACGTGGCCTCCAACGTTGATCGACTCCGCAAGAGACGGGTGCTCGGAAAGCCACGTCATGCCTTCGGGATCGAGCCAACCGGTTACACCGCCGGCCTCAGGCAAGAAGAGACGTTCCCACGTGCCGTCCCAAGGAAGGAGATACGCGAAGCTCACGCCCCCTACATTGCGCTTCAAACGGCCCACGCTATGAAAGGCCACACCGTCCAGCTCGAAATGGTCGAGTCGAGCCAGGTCGCCGGCCAACACTTCCGGCGCTCCGGGTTTGGGCGGTCGTCCCGAGGTTAACACGGCCTCGAGTTGACTCCGGGGAAGGTCGGCGAGGACTACCCGCTCGTGGGATTCCAGTGTGAGGCGATCCACTACGTGGCTGGCGTCGAACTCCTTTCGAAGCCGTTCGACGAGTTCCTCGACTTGTGGGAAGTTGGTTCCGGGCAGCTCTCGGATACGCACAGGGATTCTTCCCGTTTGGCCGCTGTCCGCGACGGGCTCTTCCTTCTCCGATTGGATGAAGAGTGCCGCTTGTGCCCACGGCGTCGACGCGACGATGCGGTCTTCGACTTGGCCCAGAAGACCGACCAACACCAGTCCCGCCGCCACCATGATAAACGGCAGCACCGGGTCCTTGTGCAGCGGAAACCTATGGGGAGCCAGATGGCCGTGTTCCCCGGACATGAGTGATAGAGCCTGTCGTGTTATTGGCCTGGGCTCGTGATGGCGGCCAGCATGTGATCCTTGATCGCGGTGAAGAAGGCCTCCTGATGGGGGCCCGTCCACGACATGAGGCCCGTCTCGTAAGCCGGATTGCCGTGTTCGTCCTTCACTTCGCCATAGTACTCGTCCGGTGAGATGTAACCGACGTAGTCCGCGCTGAAGCTGGTGGCCCAGAGATCCCGGCCATCCTGATTCGCGGATTCCTTCCACTTGACGCTGATCTCGCCGCTGAAATCGCCCGGCATGCCGACGAAGAGGATGTCGCCGATACGCACCGCCTGTACCCAGCCATCGGTATCCAGGCCGACCAGGGGCCCCGCGAACTTTGAAAGCCGCCAGCGGTCGCTCAGCGGCCGTATCTGGAGCGGCGGCATGGTCAGGTTCGCACCCACGGACGCAATGTCCAGGTTCGTCTCGAATGTCGCGCTCTTGGCGTCCCCCAACACTCGTTCCGCGAGCGCTTCACCGAGGGCCTTCGATCGGGCAAACACGTCCGGCCCGTCCGGCGTCCTCGAACGCATGCTACCGACGGCTCCGCCCAGGTAGACCGCTTCGGCGCCCGACTGCTTGATGGCCTCCTGAAGGAATCCCGGGTAGCTCCCGGTGAACTGCATGGTATCGCCGCTCATCTCCGTGGGATGCGCCGAGAAACTGACCAGGTAGCAGCGCTCGCCGCTCTCACGCTCGACCAGCGCGTAACTCAACTCCGCATCGACGGGGGCTGTGCGCGTGCGGTTGTCGATGAATTCCGGCGCCATGACGCCGCCGTGGGCGAGCTTCGCCGGCCCGAGTTTTCCGTAGGCGTCGACGATGGCCTGGGCAAAGGCGTGGGCCAAGAAGACCGGGATATCGGGGTCGTACTTACCCCCTGTGACAAATGCCGCAATACCGGGCCCGAAACCGCCCACGCTGCAGTGGGTGTGGCTCGCGGCGAAGTAGAGGTCGTTCGCTGTCAAGGCGGTCTTCTCCGCGACTTCTTCGCGAACCATCTCCGCAACGTTCTCCGGGATGAGCAGCATGTCCGCGCCCACAAACACCACGGTGTCTTTCCCGTCGCTCAGTGCCAAGGCCTTGACGTGCAGGTCGTCGTGGACGCCCTCCGACGGGGCACCCCGCCGGTCGCCGTATCCGGCGAGCGGCACCCCGGGCTTGGGCGGATTGATACACACGGCGGCCCAGCCGGCCTCGAGTCGCCCTGGGCTCGACGTGATGTCTGACTCCCGAGCCTGGGCCGCGATGTCGGCCAATCCTTGTTCGTAGTAGCGCGTTCCCTCGAAATGTGACGAGTAGGTTGGCCATGGGCCGATGAGACTTACGGCGAACAGCCCAACCATGATCGCCGGGAGACTGGCTAGGACGATGACCTTCGTGAACATATGCATTCTTCCTCCGTTGTGGCGTTCCGGCAGGGCCCCGGGACGTCCGCGGTCTCGCCACGGTGCTCCAACGCGTTCTTGATTCGGCGTAATCGGATGGCCGCCAGCACGGCCAATGCGGCGAATACTGCCACCAACGCCGCGCTGTACCACACGCCCCGAACTCCGAGGATCCAGGGCCAGAAGCATCCAATCCCGAGCGCGATGATACCACGCTCGATCCAGGACTGCCACCGGGCCATCATAGGTCTATGGACACCTTCAGCACATTGTCCTGCGCCCGAGACACGAGCTCAAAGGCCTCGGGCGTCTGCTCGAGACCAAAGGAATGCGTGATGATAAGGCTCAGGTCGACCTTTCCGGAAGCCACTAGGTCGATCGCGCGGGGGAAGTCGTGGCGGAACCGGCGACACCATTGGATCTGTAGCTCCTTGCGCCGGGCTACGTTCACAGGAAACGGATCGCATTCCTGGCCGGAGATGCCCGTCAGCACACAGCGGCCCGCCGGGCGAACCACGCGGCATGCGAGAGCCGGGGTGTCCGACGAGCGCGCCGCGTCAATCGCCACATCGACCCCGCGCCCGTTCGTGGCCTCGAGTAGGGCGGCGACGGTGTCGACACGGCGCGCGTTGACGGCCACGTCGATGCCGCAGCGTCGTCCCGCTTCGATGCGGTAGTCGAGGAGATCCGTGCCGAAGATGCGTCCGGCCCCCGAGAACCTGGCCACCTGGGCGATGAGCAGGCCAATAGGGCCCAACCCCAGGACTGCCACGGTCTCGCCGGGCCGCAATCGGGCCAACTCGACGGTGTGAACGGCCACAGCCACCGGCTCGATCAAGGCGGCGGCCGCCGGATTCATCCCCTCGGGTACCGGAAAGCAGTAGCCGGAATGAACGGCCATGTATTCGCACAAGGCACCTTGGTGCGGAGGACCGCCGGGGAAGACCATGTCCGGACACACATTGTAGTGCCCGGTTCGGCACGACTCGCACACACCGCAGGGAATGCCCGGCTCGACGGCCACGCGCTTGCCTACGAGCGAAGCGTCGGCGGTTTCGCCGACGGCTTCCACGGTGCCTGCGTATTCGTGGCCCAGAATGAGCGGATCGCGAATGATCGCGTTGCCGATGCGGCCCTCCTCATAGTAATGCAAATCCGAGCCGCACAGGCCCACCGACTCGATGCGTATCAAAGCCTCGTGGGCTCGCGGCGTTGGCTTGTCGACTTCGACGAGACGCAGGTCGCGCGGCCCAAACCACAGAACGGCTTTCATGGACGATGGCTTTCCTTGTATCGTGGACAGCAATACCGCCTTCGCGTGCATGGAGACCCGTCTACGACACCGATGGGAGGCGCCGCCCAGGCCCGCCGGCGAGTGTTCTACACGCTCAGGGTTTCGATCGCGGGTACAACATGGGTGAGCAGGCTGAACGTCTTGGCCAGCATCTCCTTGGCCCGGCGAACGTCGAACTCGCTCCGGGTCCCGGAGCTAATCAACATGTCCAAGTATACCGCGCATTCCGTGGCCCGTTCCTGTGCCAGGTCAAACGACTTCTCCCGCTCGACCTCCGTGTCTCGGATGCATCCCAGGGCGATCGCTTTCGGGATCTCCTGGGAAGCCTCGAGGAGCTTCGAACCCAACAGGGCGTTGCGCTCGGTCAGCGTCATCACCACGTTGGAAACCCACGCCGCGAACCGCAGGCTGCCTTGATAGACCTCCAATTGCTCGTAAAAGAAGATGCTTTTCATAAGTCCTTAGTTGCTCCATGCTTATGAGACAAATGCCTAATCGGGCAATCCGCCGACATCTGGGTGCCGGAATAACCTTGGCTTCGCGTAACTGCGATTCACCCCCGGGTCCCGCCCGGGATCAGGCGCGAACGTCCTGATACAACACGTCCAGCCCGTTCATAGAATACCATATTTTCGAGATTTTTCTCAAGGATCCTCGGGGTTTCCGGCCTATGGGCAGCGCGCCATCGCAAGAGACCGTTTGCTCGCCACGGGCTTCGGCGGCAGAAGACCAGCGGGACGCGCAGCGCATCCGACCCGAAAAGGCCCTAACCTTTCGTCACAATGGTGATGGTACCGGCACGTTCGGCAATGTTGAGAAGATGGTCGCCCACGCGTTCCAGGTGGGCCAGCACGTCGAGGTAGATGACGCCGGCCTGTATCTCGCACTTGCCTTGCTCGAGGCGGGCCACGTGGGATTCACCGGCCTCGGCGAGGATCCGGGTGAGTTCCTTCTCGCGTTCTGTTACCTCGTCCACGCCCTCGGAGCCGTCGGAAGCGAGGATGTCGTAGATCTGCTCGAATTGGCGATTCAGCACGGCCTGGACGTCCCGAATCTGGCGGTGCGCCACCGGCGACAGGCTACGCTTCTGATCGCGCACCAGGTGGCCCAATTCGACGAGATTCTCGGAGTGGTCGCCGATGCGTTCGGTGTCATTGACGACGTGTATCAGTGCGGGGATGAGGCTGGCCTCGCTGGGCCGCAGATCGCGTCGCGACAGCTCGACGAGGTACGCGGTGATTTCCTCCTGGAGTCGATCGATGACACTCTCGCGTTCGAGGATCTTCTCCTCGAGTTCTCGCGTGCCCTTGAAGAAGAAGTCGCAGCTTTCGTTGAGTGATTTCTGAGCCCGCCGGAGCATGTATCCGACTTCCTTGACGGCCAGTTCGAGGGCCAATGCCGGCGATCTCAGAAGGCGTGGCTCCAAGTACTCGAGCACGCTCTCGCGGTCTACTTCGGAGACGGGGATGATGGCCTGGCAGACTCGGGCCATGACGCCTACCATGGGGAGGAATAGAAGGCAATTGAACACGTTGAAGACGGTGTGCGCATTGGCTACATGTCTTGCCAGGTTCTCCGGTATCGAGGCGAAGGCCTGACCGGGAGTGATGGCATCGATGAAGCCCAAGAACACCGGCTGTCCGTGCCAGATCGGCACGAAGAACAGAGCATACATGTAGACCGCGCCGAAGACGTTGAACAGCGTGTGGGCCAGTGCGGCGCGCTTGGCATTGCGGTTGGCGCCCAGGGACGCGAGGAGGGCGGTGATGGTGGTTCCGATGTTGTCACCTAACACAAATGGAACCGCCGTGTAGAAAGTCAGTAGTCCTTGGCTGGCCAAGGCCATCACCAGGCCTACCGTGGCGGAACTCGACTGCACGATGCAGGTGGTGGCGGTGCCTATGAGGACACACATCAATGCCGGGCCGGCCTTCACGAACCCACCCGCATCGGGGGTGCAGTCGAACATCTGAAACCACGACTGAAAAGAAGGGCTGTAGCGCAGAGGCTTGAGAATACTGGACATGATCGTCATGCCCAGGAAAAGGAGACCGAAGCCGAGGACCGCCTCGCCGAGGGCCTTCTGCCAAGGGCGTCGTCCGACGGCGGAAAGGATAAGGCCTATCGCGATGGCCGGGTAGGCGAGTGCGTCCAACCGGAACGCGATGATTTGGGCGGTGACGGTGGTGCCGATGTTGGCGCCGTAGATCACGCCGATAGCCTGTGTCAGCGTCACGAGTCCCGCGTTCACAAATCCGACAGTGAGCACGGTTGTTGCACCCGAGGCCTGTATCATGGCCGTGATTCCGGCCCCGACCCCAACGGCGACGAAACGGTTCTTGGTCATGGCCCGCAGGATGCTCTTGAGCCGTCGGTCCGCCATGCGCTGTAGTCCGATGGACATGCCGCGCATGCCGAGAATGAAGACCGCGATGCCGCCGATGAGTTCGACAAGCAGCTTGCTTCGGTTGATGGCCATGGCCTCGAACTCGATATAACGACACTCGAACCGGTCGTTCTCGGCGATGCCTTGCCGCGAGTCGCGGATGTCTACCTCGGCCACATACTGCTGGACAGTGCCGCCCATCTTCCAGGAAGTGACGGCCTTGCCCATCTCGTCCGTCAACACCATTTCCTGCCCAATAGAGGCCTCGTGGCCCACGGTCGCGAAGAAGACCGGGACGCCCTCGACAAACGCGCCTGAGGCGCTGCGTAGTTGGACGCCGAATTCCTGGATTACCGCGTCCGTATTGGCCTCAAGATTCGCTCCGATGAGGGTCACGCCGGAGAGGGCGCGGAAACGCACCACCTTCCGTTCCGTTCTGGTCTCGACCGAGGCCTGAACATCCACGTCGCCGCAGCTGCGCCCGAGGCGCAGCGTGGCCGACGCCATGCCGCCGGCGTCCGTAGCGACGTTCAGCGTGGCCGCCTCGCTCTCAACGAAGACGGCCCCGGTCTCCGGCTTCTCGACGGCGAAGGTGACGGTCGTGCCAGGGATGCGCGGCCGACCTCCCTTACCGCCCAGCAGGCCGGGCTGGACAGCCCCCTCGACAATAACACGAAACGGCTTGGCCAAGGCTTCGCCCTGGAGGCCACATTGGTGGTTGCCTGAAGCGTACGGATCGGGCACAATACGGTCGGGGAGGGCGGGTTGTCGGGCGGAACACCCGGTCAACCAGGCCGCAGCCAAGCATAGCGAGACTGCGCTTGACCGACAGAACGCCACTCTCAAGAGCGAAACATGCATGCGCGGGTAAGCCACCCCTCGACCGGTTCTGCGGGGATGCGCCCAAGACTACCCCACAAGACCGGCGATACTTCTGCCACCAAGCGAAAGCCTACCACACCGACGGCGAGGGGATCAACAAGAGAGGAAGGAGAGAGACACCCTGCCATAGGGTCGGCATAGGCTAGATACTCAACATCTTGTGGTTGCCGAGGCCCATAGGCGGGCCGCCGCATCAGGGCTTGTTCCGGCCGAAGTAGAATCCGATATCCCGCCACGTGTGCAGGAGTTCGGTTGCCAGGCACCGCCACGCGAACCGGAGACTGAGCTCGGTGTTCGTGGTGTCCCAGCAGGGCGAGGAACAACGGTGCACGCATTGGCACAGTTCCCGAAAGGCCCGACCATGCCAGATAGCTTCGAGGGGGGTGTCGCGGACGGACTGGTTTCCAGCGATGTCGCAGCAGGGCGAGACCACGCCCCAAGGATTGATCGTAGTCACGGCGTAGCCGGCATAGCAACGGAACCTCTGCGGCGTTCGATACAGACTGGTGATACCTCTCAGGAACGTGATGGAGGTTGTTCCGAGCGAGGTTTTCCTGAGTGCCTGAATCGCGTTCCGAACGTACTGATCGAGTTCCGGCAAGAGGTCTTCGGAGAAGAGCAGCCCATCGCCGGGGTTGAACACCTTTTCCCTGTGTTGGAGGTTGGTGTGGATCGGCGCGAACTTGAGCTGGTTCACGCCAAGACCCTCGGCAAAGGGGATCATGTCGAGCATGTTGCGGAAATTACGTGCGGTGATCACGTAGTTGATGCCGATATTGAGTTCCGGCGCTCGTTCTCGAAGTCGTCGGATACCGGCAACCGTTTGATCGAAACTCCCTTCTCCTCGGAGTGCGTCGTGGAGTGACGGCTCCGGGCTTTCGACGGAGATCGAGACCGTATTCACGCCTGAGGATACCAGCCGCTCGACACGCTCGTCGGTGAGCAGCGCGCCGTTGGTGCAGATGTGCACGCCGATTCCCCGGTCACGGCCGTACCGGATGATGTCGTACACGTCGTCGCGCAGCAACGGTTCGCCGCCGGTGATGGATATCAGGAAGACGCCGAGTCTCTTTGCCGAGTTGACGACGGCGTACCACTCATCTCGGGTGAGTTCGGGATCGGCTGATTTGATGCGCGGGTCGTTCCAGACGCCGCACATGGCGCAGCGCAGGTTGCACCGGTGCGTGACCGCCATGAGCAAGACCGGGAGGTGCTTGGGGCGCCGGCCCAGTTGCCGGTTTACCCAGATGCGGGCGATGCGCGACAGACTGACCAGCACGGGCGCCATCCGCCGTACTGCGGTAACCTGTCCGGATGTCTTGTCTTCGCCGTTCACGCTTCGAGCCCTGTCGACGATGGCCGGTCTGGGGTGGTGCGGTGCCCGAGGCAGGCCTCCACCTCGTGGACTACCTCATCGACGGCGATGGCCTGCATGCACACGCTGTCGGAACACGGCGAGAACCGGTTGTTGTATACGTTGACGCACGGACTGCAGGCCAGTTCGGCATAGAGGATATGGACATTCGGGCCGAGTGGGGCAAAGATCCGGGGCGTCTCGGGCCCAAACAGGATGACGCTGTCGATGGAGGTCATGGAGGAGAAGTGACCGGGCCCGCTGTCGCTCGTGACCAGCACGTCGGAGACCGTGTACAGCACGAGCAGGTCGCGCAGGTTGGTTTTGCCGGCCACGCTGGTCACGCGCGGCGAATCGATGGCCCGCCGCATGCGCTCAATAGCCTCGACCTCCTTCGCCGTGCCCGTCAATACAATAGCAGTATCGGGGTGGCTGGCCAGCAACCGTTGAGCCAGTTCGATGTAGCGTTCCCGAGGCCATTTCCTCAGTCCCACGACGTCGCACTCGTTCGGATTGAACACCACGAGGTGAGCGGGCCGATATCCACCCAGCGCGCGGTACAGCATCTCCCTCATCTCGGCCTTTTCCTGCGCGTCGCAGGTGAATATGGGCCGAAGCAGCCCAAACCGGTTGGCGGGCGCCTTCAGCATGGGCCGCACGGTGGGGTCCTCGACGAGGGTCTCGACAAGGAGTAGGTAGGCCTTGGCTACGTTCAGGTACGGATTGTACTGCACGCGGTGCGTTAGGAGGTCTCCCCGGTAGGGGCCTTCGCTTCGGAAGAGGTGCAGGCCTGCGCGATGTCGGGCGCCGGTGAGGAAGGCCAACAGCACCGACGCGCGCGCAAAGAATTCCATGTCAACGGTCGCGTCGATGCGTGCCCGTCGAACGACCCGCACCGTCCTCAAGACATCGCATACAAAGGCCGGAAAGGACGTCTCCCGGATGCACAAGATGTTCTCGGATGGAATCAGCGAGGGGGATGGGTTCTGGGTCTCCGGAGCCTCGTCGTGTCCGGTCGCGCGGCCGGCCGGCGGCTCGATCCAGTGGCTGTTCAAGGTCAACAGATCCAAGATCGCGCGGTTGTTCTCAAACGCGCAGAAGAAGACGTTTTCGCGCCCGACCAAGTCCACGGCTCGCCGAATTGCGCTGTACGCAGCCACGGTGGCTCCCTGCTCAATCAGCTTGATGAACAGGATTCGCTTCACCGAATCTCTTCCGCTCGGTTCCGGAACGGCCACACGCACAAGCCGTCGAAGGCACGTGCAGAGAAAGCACAGCACGCGGCCTGTATAGACGTCGATTATCCTAATGGTCTCGCTGTTCATCCGATCTCGATATGCGGCCTACCGGGATTCCTGCCGGCGTCGGTCATGCTGCTGCCGCAGGAAGACGGCGGTGCCCGAACTCGTACTCGCATACTCAGCCAGGCGGTGGATGACCAGGAGACTGTAGCGTACTTATGCGTGAGAACACAAGTTGCGGCTCTGCACTTAGTGCTAAAACCAAAGGTACGGCCCTATTCCTCGGCCAGTTCCGGATAGAGATCCCGAGCGCACTCAGGACATATGGCGTGGCTGAAGGTGGCCTCGGAATGCTCCTGGATATACGCCTCGAGCCTCAACCAGGCCTTGTCGTCCGTCCGGATCTTGTGGCAGTGCACACAGATGGGAAGAATGCCCTGAAGGGTTCTTACCTCGGCAATGGCATGTTCGAGTTCGGTCACTCTCCGGGCCAGCGTCATCTCGAGTTCCACAACGCGTTGGCCGACGCGTAGTCGAGCGACCAGTTCTTCCTTGTCGAAAGGCTTGGTGACGTAGTCGTTCGCGCCCGCTTCCAGGCCCTTGACCACGTCCTCTTTGAGGTCGCGCGTAGTGAGTAGGATGATGTAGATGCTTCGGGTGGGATCGGTTCTGCGCAATTCCCGGCACACGTCCACGCCGTCCATTTCGGGCATCATCCAATCCAGAATGGCGAGACGGGGTGCCTCTTCGCTGAGAAGCAGATCGAGGGCACTTCGACCATCCGCTACCGTGACGACATCGAAGTTGTGTCTCTTGAGCACCCCTTCGAGAATCATGCGGGATGTTGCGTCGTCTTCGGCAACAAGCGTACGCATGGAGCCCTTTCCCTTATCCGTGTCAACCGAACCATCCAGAGGCAGCGGCTATTCGCCGGCTGGATACCGTGTTCGGGGTCCATCATGCGCGTGTGGGATTCCTCGGCGCTTGCTTCGCTAGCGGACCTTGGCTACACTGACCCTGTATGTTCAGAAACCAAGTGTACCACAGCCAAGGCAGAGAGGGGTAGGGTGTGGACAAGATCGGGTTTGGACTGATTGGCACCGGTTTGTGGGGGCGGCTTCACAGCCGGGTGTATGGCTCTGCCGGGCGGGCGCAGTTGCTGGGTGTGGCCGATCTCGTTGAGGCGCGCGCTCAGGAGGTCGCTTCGGAATACGACGCCCGCGCGTATACGGACTACCGGCAACTGCTCGAGGACGATCGTATCAGGGCGGTGTCCATCGTGACGCCGGATTTCGCTCACACGGAGATTGCGCTGGCGGCGGTCGAGGCCGGTAAACACATTCTCTGTGAGAAACCGTTGGCGACCACGGTGGAGGAGGCGCAGCGGATTGTGGATGCGGCGGCGGAGCGTGGTATCAAGCTGATGGTGGATTTCCACGCGCGGTGGAGTCCTCCTTTGTACAACGCGCGTCAAGCCGTGAAAGAAGGGGCCATCGGTGATCCGCAGCACGTGTATTACCGGTTGAGCGATCGCATCGGCGTGCCAACCGAGATGCTTTCGTGGGCGGGTCGGTCGACGGTCATGTGGTTCATTGGTAGCCATTCTATCGATACGTTGCGCTGGCTCCTAGACGATGAGGTCGTTCGCGTGTACGCCGTATCGTCCTCGCGCGTGTTGAAGGCGATGGGTATTGACACGCCGGACTACTATCAGGCGACGCTGACATTCCGTTCCGGCGTGACCGCGGTGCTCGAGAACTCGTGGATCATGCCTAACACGATGCCCAACATCATCGACCTCAAGTGCGAACTCGTCGGCAGTAAGGGAGCCTTGTACTTTGACGGTAGCCATCACCGGGCGCTGGAGAAGTACACGGTCAAGGACGCCACCTATCCCGACGTCTTCGTGATGCCTACGATCTACGGCGAGCAGAAGGGCTTCGCGGCCGAGAGCATTCGTCACTTCATTGACTGCGTGATCGATGATCGCGAACCGCTGGTGACCGGACGCGACGGACTGGAAGTGACGAGGGTGATCGCGGCGATCGAGGAGTCAATTCGCACCAAGCAACCGGTCGAGGTGCGCTAGGGGTTCCCGCGCGCTTCGGGTTCGTTATCCGCTGGAGGACAGGACGATGCAGTACGTGATGTTCGGAAACACCGGCATGAAGGTGTCGAGGTTTGCCCTGGGCGCCATGACGTTTGGGAGTCGCCTTGACTTGCCCGAGGCGGCGCGTGTTGTGGATGAGGCCATCGATCACGGCGTCAATCTGATTGATACGGCGGACAGCTACGGCGACAGCGAGCAACTGCTGGGCCAGATCCTCTCGCCCGACAAGCGCGAGAAGGTGTTTGTGGCCACGAAGGTGTTTCGGCGCTTCTGCCGCGAGGGGCGTGTGGGCCGGAATAGCCGGACGAACATCGTGAACTCTCTGGAACGGAGTCTGCGCTTGCTGAACACGGACTACGTCGATCTCTATCAGTTGCATCATCCCGACGACGAGACGCCGATCGAAGAAACCTTAGACATACTGGATTCGCTGGTGGACCAAGGGAAGATCCGCTACATCGGTGTGTCGAACCACTATGCCTGGCAGATGGCCCTCATGCTGGGTGAGAGCAAGCTCCACGGTTGGGCGCCTCTGGTGTCGCTCCAAGCCAACTACAGTATCCTGGATCGCCAGATCGAGAGCGAGGCGGTTCCCTTGCTCTCGAAGCTCAACATCGCCCTGATGTGTTACGGGCCGCTGTGCGGTGGCATTCTCACGGGGAAGTACCATGGCCCCGAGGGTATTCCGGGGGGATCGCGCGGTGCCACCAACCGCAAAGTCGTCGAGTACGTCGAGGATCCCGGCGTGCGCAGTATCGTCGCGGCGCTCGTCGCCATTGCCTTGGAGTGCGGCCTCGGTATGAACCAGGTGGCGATCCTGTGGCTCATGGCCAAACCGTATGCGACGACACTCATCCTTGGTGGCACGCGGCCCGAGCATTTCGCCGATATTTACAGCATTGCCGAGCAGAGCTTGCCCCCGGAAGTCATCGGCCGCATTGACGCGTTGTCGGCGTCGCGCGTCCACACGGACTTCGCCAATCAGCCGTTTCGATGGGGGCCGGGTCTTTTCCAGCGTCGGTAGGGGGCTTTATCCGACGAGACGGAGGATCTCGCGTTCGAACTCCTCGACGAGGATCTGGCTGCCTTGCTCATTGAGATGGCATTCGTCCGCGAACAGCGTTTCGCCGGGCACGCCGTGCGGTTCGGCGGCGGCTACGGACGCTTCGATGTCGACCAGGGGGACGCCGTACTGCGACGCGACTGAACGAACGATGGCATTCTCGGCATCGGAGGCCTGATGCCGCACGACCTGTGGAAGGATCTCCCGGCCGAGGGCGGCACCCTTCTCAAACTCCCCTCGGGCGAATAGCTCTTTGACGGGTCGGTACCGCTCGCTCCCTTTGGCATCGAGAAGCGGCGCCATGAGATTCGAGGGAAGAGTGCCGACGACCACCGCGATGCCTCGCTCGGCGCACATCTTCACGATGAGCGAGTAATTGTCTCGGAACGTGTCCATGCGCTCGGCGATTTCCTGGTTCGAGAACGCGTGCTGCCACACCTTGGTCACGTCGACGTCCGGGCTGGCCAGGATCCGGCGATTCCGCTCGTGCCGAATGCTGCGGATCTGGTAGTCCGCCAGGCGGCTGATGGCGAACCGGCACAGGGCGGACTTGTAGAGCAAGCGCTGGAAGGGGAGCAGCTCAACCTTGCCCAGATCCAACTGCTCGACTTCCTCGAACTCATTGTGCCCCATGTAAATCAACACGAGATCCGGATCGTACTCGAGAATCTCGGCCGCGATCAGCACGATTCGCTGACTGCCGTATGAGAGTCCTCCTGCGTTGATGATCTCGACATGATCGTAGCGCCCCCGGAGTTCCTGGGCCAGACGCGGTTCGAGGCCGAGAATGTCGGGCCCCAGGTAGTTGACGGATGAGCCGCCCAGGAAGAAGATCCGCAAGGTGTTCGCATCTTTCGTCTTGCGAAAGGCCTCGACATTGAACGAGGCACACCGGAGTGGATTGGTGACCAGCGTTTCCGGATCGCTTTGTGAGGGGACAAACAAGCGTGTCTCCGGATCGAATCCCAGGCCGAGGTCAATCCTGCGCGGCGGAATCCACACCTCGACAATGCGGAACACGCCCTCCGATGTCGCAAGGAACACGAGCAAGGGGAGGACTGAGTAGACCACGGTCCTCCATCGATGTCGGGTGATCGGAGACGCCGGTTTGCCCTCGCTCATGGCGTGTCTCCAGCCAGGTTCTCGACGGCTTGGGCTAACGCCGGCGGCACCTCCTCGGCGGCATCCCGAAGACGTTCGAGTTCCTGTCGTGCCTTCGCCGGATCCTTGTCCTGGAACGTCAGTTTCACGAGTGTGGTGAAGGGTTCGGTGGCACTCGAATCGAGCGCTAAGGCTTCCAGGAGACACCGAGCGCCGCGGTCGCGATCCCCTTGCATCAGCAGCACAATGCCGAGAGCGAGGAGCGCGGGCGCCGACTCTGGGCGCAGCTTGCCGTACCGCTCGAAGGCTTCTTTCGCTGCGGTCAGGTTGTTCGTGTGAGCACACAGTTGGCCCTTCATGAAGAGGGCGTACGCGTATCTGGGAGCCAGGGAGGTGGCCTCGTTCAACGCGCCAAGTGCGTCCTCCACGAGGCCGTTGCCGATGGCACTGAAGGCTCTGACCACCGCGAGTGTCGCTCGGGCTGAGTCCTCGGTGGGGCCGCCTTCGGTGAGGGCTCGCAGGAGTTCATCGCCGACTTCGGCATGTTCGCCCCCGAGTGCCACGGATTCGGATATGGCGCTAAGGGCGCTGTCTCGATCGCCCGCGAGAGCCCGATTCGATGCCAGCCGCGCCAGCACGCACCCAAGATCCCAACGAGCTTCCGCGTACTCGGGATCCGCAACCAAGGCCGAGCGGAACGAGGCCGCCGCGCCCTCGAGGTCCTCTTGGCCGATGCGTGTGCGGCCCTCTTGGAGCAACCGGACGGCTTGCGCTGCCCGCTTGGCGTCGCGTTGCCCCTCTAGCGATGCGACCACGTGGTCGAGGAGGGGCGCGTACTGCTCGTCGAGTTGTGTGGCCTCGCGAAGCGCTTCCAGCGCTTCGTCTCGCGCCCCCTGTTCGGCGAGGTCCAGGCCACGTTCGGCCAGTGTTCGGGCCAGTTCACGCTGTGCCAGGCCGAAATCCGATTCGGCAGCCAAGGCGCGCCGGAACAACGCGATAGCCTCCTCCTTGCGATGCGCATCGCGCGCGGCCCGTCCTTCCAGAAGGCATCTGGTGGCCGCCACGGCCTGCGTTACCCCGCCGCCGGAATCGAGGCCGGCGAGTATGGGTTCAAACACCTCCGCGTCGGCCGGTTGTATGCGGACCGCCTCGCGTAGGATCGCCCCTGCTTTGGCACTCGTGCCGTCTTCAGCGAGCCGGAGGCCGTACTCTTCCAGAGCACCTCCAAGTTCCTGCCGGGCAAGGGTATGCGACGGATCCGTCTCTACGACCTCACGATAGGCGGCGATAGCCGCTTCGTAGTCCTTTCGGCCGAAGCACTCTCGGGCCTCCATGAGGCTCCGCACGGATTGCGCGGCGGCAGGCACGCCAGCGTCAGTAACGAGGGCATCGACCAGGCTACTCAGCACCGCGGTGTGCTCCGCGTCGAGTTCGCCTGCCCGACGCAAGGCCTTGAGTGAATCCTCCTGTCGTCCTTGTTCCGCAAGATCGATGCCCCATCGGACGAGCAGACGGGCCAGCTCCTTCTTGGCCAGGATGTAGTCGGGGGCGGCCGCGAGCGCTTCGTCGAGTGCGGCAACGGCTTCGTCGTACTTGCCGCCGGCCGAGAGAACGTACGAATCGCGGAGTCTGAGGACGGCGGTCAACCAGTACTCGATATCTGACCCTTGCTCCAGGGCGGCGACTAGGCTGCCGAGGATCTCCTCGTAGTTCGCGTTCACACTGACGGCTTCGCCAAGGAGGGATAATCCCTGTCCATTATCTTTGCTGACTACTGCGGCAAGGCCACGGTCCGCAAGTACGCCAGCCAGCTCGAGCCGGGCCAGTGCATCATGCTCATCGGCGGCAACAGCCGCTCGAAGGGACTCTAGGGCTCCGTCGAAGTCCCTCTTGGCGAGGCTTTTGCGGCCCTCATATACGCATGCCGCGGCCTTTGCCGCGGCCGGGACGTCGTTTCCGGTGTTAATGGCATCGACGAGATGCTGGAGCATGGCACCGAGATCGGCATCTTCTTCAGACACCTCGTTCAGCAGAGCCGTTGCTTCGGCATAGTTGCCGCGGTTGGCAAGGTCGAGCCCAGACTCTGTTAGCATTAACACCAACTCGCGTTTGGCAGGGGCGAATTCGGGTGTTAATGTTAATGCATTCCTCAGGGCGACCATGGCCTTCTCGCGGTCTCCCGTTGCGAGAAGAGCATGCGCTTCTCGGAGCTTCCGGAGCGTGTCGAGGGCGATGGTGATATCGCGTCTTTCGCGGATGGCGGCGATGAGGTCGCTGAACAACTCGACATAGTCGGGGTTCATCTGCCCTGCCTGTGTTAATGCTTCGATGGCCTCCTCGAGCTGGCCCTTACCGGCGAGGGCCAGGCCGCGGTCGGCCAGGGCACCTCCCAATTCCCATTGAGCCTCGCGGTAGGTGGGGTTGGCGGCCACGGCGGCCTGAAACGCTTCCACGGCCTTGTCGAAGTCCTGACGCCCGAGGTACTCCCGAGCGGTGTGCATGCTCCGGACGGCCTTTGCGACCTCCGAAACGTCGGATTTCTGTTCGATGGCTTTGATCAGATCCTCGAAGAGACGGCCACTGTCCGGGCTCAGGTCGGCGGCATCCCGCAAGGTCTTGATGGCCTCATCGTCTCGCCCTTGTTCGGCAAGGGCGAGGCCCCAGTCGCCGAGGGCCTTGGTGAGGGCGTGCCGGGCGGGCCGGAAGGACGGGTTTCGGGCCAACACGTCTCGGAACGCGGCGATGGCGACCTCGTAGTCGTTTCCTCCGAGGCGGGCGTATCCCTCGCGGAGTCGTTCGACGGCGGCGAGGGAGTCCGGTACGCGCGTGTTCGTGTCGAGGGCGGCGACAAGCTCGCCGAAGACCTCGACGTAGTCCGGATTGGTTTCGCCGGCTTGGACCAGCGCGCGTTTGGCTTCGTCGTATTTTCCTTCGCGGATGAGCGCGAGACCTCGGTCGGCCAAGGCGCCACCGAGTTCCCATCGTGCCGTCGCGAAGTCGGGGTCTGCCTCCATGGCTTCCCGAAAGGCCTCGACGGCCTTACCGTAATCCTTCCGTCCGAGGAGTTGGCGTCCCTGATAGAGGCGCTGGATTCCGGCGGCGGCCTCGATGACTTTCTTGTTCTGGTCGACGGCGGTGATGAGGCCGCTGAACATCCGCGCGTAGTCTTCGCTCAGGACACTAGCCGCCTGGAGTGCCGGAACCGCTCGCTCGTAGTCGCCTAGGTCGGTGAGTTGCATGCCGACTTCCCCGAAGACGTCGGCGCACGAGGGTGGCGGTTCGGGAATGGGGACTTCGCGAGTGCGAGCGATGTCGTAGATGATCAGGCATTCCATGCCTTGGAGTTCGTGGTGAGCGAAAGACAGGCCGCGGGATTCGAGGCAGGTCTCGAGTTCGGGGAGGGGCGCCGAGCGATAGTCCTGCTGGAGGACGCCCCAGACGTGGCGGGCCTTGCCGGCATTGAACTCGGCAGGCGCTTCGGGATTGGTTAGGCAGGTGGCCTTGTCGCAGAAGTCCGCCAGGTCTTGGCACGGCAGGATGGGAATGCCGGTCTCTCCCATGTGGTACCGGAAGATGTCGAGAGCGCGGTAGGGCGAGCCGTGAGCCAAGCCGGCATAGACGATATCGTCGGGGCCTGCGCCGGACCGCACGTGATCGGCCGCCTCGATCCAGCGCGTTCGTGTATGCGTAGGTAGGATGCGGGCGGCCTGGTAGCTGTACAAGACGAGGACGGCGGCGACGGCGAGGTATCTCAGGGATCGTTGTGGAATGGCGCTCACGGCCCCGCCAATGGCCGCGTACAAGGCCAGTGAGGAGTAGAGGGTGTATCTCGGGAAGATACAGGGCCTCCAGATGTAGGAGAGCACGGCCAGAATGATCACCGGCACGAAGATCACCGCCAACAGGAATAGACCCTGAGCGCGGGTTGCGTCCGGGCTGTGGGGCTTCGGCGATGCAGCGACGGTGCGCCGGGCTACCCAGAAGGTGCCGAGCGTAGACAACAGCAATAGGGCGTAGCCGAACCAGGCCTCGGCACCCATGAAAGCCTTGGCGACGCTTTCCGGAAGGAACTCCCAGGTTTCCTCGGAGGGAAGCAGGTCGAGGTTGAGGTCCGGGGCGTCGTCGGCCAGAACATCCAACAGGACGTTTTGCGGTGTCGGGGGGTGGTAATGCTCATAGGAGGCGTCCGGCATAGACACCATGGTGACGACCCAGATGGCGGAGGGGACTATGGCAATGGCGTGCACGCCGCCCCAAGCGAGGGTGCGCCGGATGTGCCGGCGGCCGAGGAACAGGAGGGTCAGGCCTTCCGTGAAGAGGAGAAACACACCGAAGATGTGTGTCCACAGCAAGGCGATGTTGACCAGCACATTGGCTATCGACCATCGGAGGCCTTGTGTTCTGAGCGCTCTTGCGAACGTGTAGATGGACAATGCCGACACGAACGCCATCATCGAGTAGGGGCGGAGGCCTTGGGCATGGAAGATGTGGATGGGGGAGAGTGCGAAGCAAAACGTGGCCATCAGCCCGGCCCGGCGGCCGAAAAGCTCGCGGCCCAGGGCATAGAGCACGGGCATGGTGAGCAGGCTGGTGAGAACGGCGAACCAGCGCATAGCGACAGGCGTTTTTCCGAACAACGCCGACACGACGTATTCGCCGATGAAGTAGAGGGGCACGTGCTCGCGGTTCACGGAGCCGGGCGCGTAGGTGGCGGCGAGGTAGGAGCGCAGATCCGGTTCTTCAATCCAGTTGGCAACGTTGTAGTCGTCGTACCAGAAGGATTGCTCATTCAGGCGGTAAAGCCGGGCCGCGAGCCCAAGCGCCATGATCGCGATCAGGGGGATGGCCTTGATGACCCGCGTGGTGTCCGAACGTCGTTCCGGCGTACTGTTGCTGTGGATGCTCAAGCGCTTCTATCTCCGAGAGAGAGTGATACTATAGCCGAGGGATTCCGGGGGCGGCAAACGCCCGGCTGCGTTGCGCATCGAGAATCGGACAGCGACACCTTCGGCTTCACTCGGTCGGAAAACGTTTCCGGATCTCGGCAATCGTGCCTTCGCGGTAGAGGTCGAAAAAGGCATCGACGACTTGCGGATCGAAGTGGTGACCTCGCTGGGCGGCGATTTCCTCGAGTGCCTCCTGGTCGCTCCAGGCCCGCTTGTACGGCCGATGGGTGGTCAGCGCGTCGAAGACGTCGGCGACGGCGACAATCCGGGCAGCCAGGGGGATTTTCTCCCCGCGTTTGCCCGACGGATAGCCGCTGCCGTCCCATTTCTCGTGGTGGTTGGAGGCGATATCTCGTGCGACGGCATAGAAAGGCTTGTCGCGTAGGATGGATGCGCCGGACTCCGGGTGTTGTGCCATCGAGGCCCACTCGGGGTCGCTCAGCGGGCCGTTCTTCTTGAGGACGTTGTCTGGGATGTGGATCTTCCCGACATCGTGCATCATACTCGAGTAGCCGATTTCCTCGGCCGCTTCCTTTGACAGGCCCAGTCGAAGCGCGATAGCTTCCGAGTAATGCTGAACGCGCCGGAGATGGCTTCCGGTGAGCTCGTCTTTGGCCTCGGCGGCCGCGGAGAGCATGAAGATGCCCTCGAGGCCGGCCTCCTTGAGTTCGAACTGGAGCATCTTGAGTTCGGTGATGTCCTTGGCGATGCCGACGTAGGCAAAGGCCTTACCGTGGGAGTCCTTGATCTGCGAGATGGAGAGATAGGAGTACCACTCCTCGCCGGTCTTTCGTACGTTGATGATCTCGCCGCGCCACCAGCCGCCGGAAAGGATGATGCTCCACATGTCCTTATACGTATCGAGCGTAGTGTGCCTCGATCGCAGGATGCTCGGTTTCCCGCCGACAGCCTCCTTGGCCGTGAAACCGGTGATGGTGGTGAACGCCGGGTTGACGTATTGGATAACGCTCCTGATGTCGGTGATGACGACCGAGTCCACGGTGTTGTCCAAGGCGAAGCGATAGGCTTCCAGCGACAATTCGCTCATGGCTCACATCTCCTTCGGGTTAGGTCGATAAGACAGCATAGCACGAATCGCGGGCATTGTTTAGTCTGTTAGGTGTTTGCGCGCCCTGGACACCGTGTTTCGAATCTCCTGCAGCACGCCCGAATCCAGTTCCGGAGGTGCATATCGCGTGAGTGCGTCTCTGTAATGATCATGGGCTGCCGCGAGCATGGCTTGATCTCGGGAGAACTCGAACTCGTCCGTCTCGCAGGGAGTCCGAGACATGAACTGCGGGAACCACATGCTGCGGAAGTAGTGCATGGTGTGGTCGGTTCCGAGATAGGATTTGCCTTCGCCGACGCCGACGGCCCGGATCGTATCGACAGCCAGCGTGTCCTCGTCTATGGTGATGCCTTGGCCGAGGCGCCACAGTCCTTCGCCCAGATCGCGTTCGAGAATGAACTGAACCGGCGAGAACACCTTGCCTCCGTCGAGCGTACCCGACCCGCCGAGGTGGAATCGGTTGCCGGCGAACGCGGCGATAGCCATGGCGCGATATGTACGTTCGTAGGCGGCCTGGATACCCGGCAGTCGGGCCTCGATGTAGTCCGCACCGGCCGCGACGCCTACGGCGCCGCCGAGGCGTCGCTCGAACAGCTCGGCCACGCCGAGATCCGCCAAGAGGGCCTCGGGTGAGTTGAACGTGGCGACGCCGCGGCGCAGGTCCATGAATCCGTTGCAGGCTCCGCCGCTGAAGGTTGCCTCCGGCACGCGGGCGCGGATGGTGAGCCAGGCGCCAAGCAGTTCGGCGGCGCTCAGTACAATGTTGCCGGCGATGGTCATCGGCGCATTGCCGCCGGATATGGGCATGACGCCGAAACCGAAGTGCGTCTGGCCGAGGGCGATCGTGGCGAGTGTTTGTTGCGCGGCGCGTTCGCCGAAGGTCAACGGCGACGTCATGAAGCTGGCGCCGTGCGGGAAGATCCTCCGGCCGTGATAGGCCTCGGAGAGTTCGAGCAAGAACTCGATCTGTCGGGTATCGCTGGCATAGGCGGCGTCGTTAGGCCGACTCGAGTGCTCGAGCAGGAGCGCGTAGGCCTCGATGGGCTCGACGCGCGGATCCACTTCGCTCATGGTGACGGCCTGGCCGATGTGCGTTGAGGATGGCGTGTCGACTTCGGCCCAATGGATGAGTTCGATCAAGTCGTTTCCGGTGGCCGGCCGACGCGTCCGACGGGCGAAATCGTGGAGGAAGGGTGCGATGACGCAGCCCACCGACGCAACGTAGGAACCGTCGTGATCCCGCGCGGTCATCGCCGGCTGGCTGGCTCGGCGTTCATCGACGAATCGCTTCACCGTTGCCGGTGAGAACGTGACGTGCCGCGCCGCCTTGTCCACGCGCGCGTCCGTGCGCGCTAGTGCATCGAGAAATTCATCGCTGTGAACTTGGATACCGGTGTCCCTGAGGATATCGAGCGTCGCGTCGAGGAGCCGATCCAGGTCGTGTTCCGAGAAGAGAGTGAGTTTGCCGTCAACCACGTGGACTGAGTCCTCCATCGATTCCGAGAACGCGCAGCAACCACAACGCGACGGCATCGTAGCACCGCGTTGGGGCCTGTGCAACGCGGTTGACATGGAATGCTCGGCGGTTCAGGATCCAAGCAGAAGGTAGACAAGGTCCGCAGCATAGGAGAGTGCCGAAGATGGCGATTACGATTACGTCGATGGCGTGCCACGGCGCGCCCGCTTCCGGATTGGCGGTTTCATGGAGCGACAGTCAGTTTGTGATGATCATCGCCGACAAGGGCTTGGTGGCCTGCGGCGTGGTCGACAAGGAGGTGATGGAACGGGCTGGCGCAGCCATTGCCATTGCGCGCGGTACTCGGGAGAAGCCCTTGAAGACCGTCGAGGACTTGCTCGGTGCACGGATCGCCGACATCACGGCCAAGGCGGCTGCGTATGGCGTGCAGCCCGGCATGAGTGGACAGGAGGCACTCGACCTGCTGTGCCGGTAGCACGGCAGGTGCCGTTCACGTGTAACGCCGAGGTCGCGCTCTTTTTCCGTTGCCTTCTGTTGGGCGATCAGGCACAGGCCTAGAAGTCTTCCATATCCTCTTGGTCGAGTGGAATCACCTCGTCGGGTTTCACCACGGTCTGCTGGCCCGACGCTCCCGAGCCGGCTTGCACACGTTGGAGGGCCCGTCCACCGCCGTGGCCACCGGCCAATTGGCGTCTCTGGCCGATCGCTCTACCTGCAGGCTTCGGCAGTCCCCGGCGTTCTGAGGCCGCGGAGAGCTTGTGCTCGGTGCTCCCCTTGATCGCACGATTTCCACCGACAATCTGGGCCAGCACGCCCACCATCTGGGTGAGTTGCGCGGCCTGAGCCGTCAGCTGCTCGCCGGCCGAGGCGGTTTGCTCGGAAGAGGCAGCATTGCTCTGTGTGACCTGGTCCATTTGGGCCACGGCGGTGTTGATCTGCTCGATGCCTTGTGCCTGTTCCTTGCTGGCCGCGGTCACCTCGGCGATGAGTTGGGCCACCTTCTCCACGCTTTGGGAAATGGCCTCCAGAATCCGGCCGACTTCCTCGGATGCGCTCACGCCATGCCCCGCGTTTTCCTGAGCGTCCTCGATCAGCTCGGAGGTGTTTCGTGCCGCCTCGGCACTTCGCTGGGCGAGGTTCCGCACTTCTTCGGCGACTACGGCGAATCCCTTTCCGGCCTCACCGGCTCGTGCGGCCTCCACGGCCGCGTTCAGGGCCAGCAAGTTGGTCTGGAACGCGATCTCGTCAATGGTCTTGATGATTTTGGCGGTCTGATCGGACGATTCCTTGATCTTCGAGATGGCATCGCGCATCTTGTTCATGGCGTCACCGCTCCGGTGGCAGTCCTCGGTGGTTCTGGACACCATGCCATTGGCCTGACTCGCGTTGTCCGCATTCTGACGCGTCATCGATGCGAGTTCCTCGAGAGAGGCCGATGATTCTTCGAGAGAGGACGCCTGCTCGCTTGCGCCTTCGGCCATCGCCTGGCTCGACTGCGAGACCTGATTCGACGCGCCGTAGACCTGGTTCGAGGCCTCCGACAGCTCGGTCACGACGCCCGTGATGCGGTTTGCCAGGCCTCGCGCGACCACAAACCAAATCAGTGCGGTTGCCAGCAAGACCACGGCTCCCACTAGCGCGATCACCAGGTTCGTTTGCTGCGATACGGTACCGACTTGCCGCTGGGCGGCCTCGAATTCGTCCAGATACGATCCCGCGCCAATCGCCCAATCCCACGGCTCGAAATACATGATCCGCGCGATCTTGTCGCGAGCAACGACATCGCCCTCGTTCTTCCACGGATAGATCTGTTCCGCGATTTCACGCGGCCCCAAGGCGAGCGCCTTCTGGCAGATCTCCTGGATGAACGGCGATCCGTTTGCGTCTTTGGCGTCCCAAATGATCTCCCCATCGCGCTTGCCCTGATAGGAGATCACGTACTTGCCCTTGTTGTCCCCCTTGGCGTTCAAGACGTACACATATCCGGTATCGCCGACTTTGGTCTCCATAATGGCGTGGCGGAGGCTGGTGGCACTCTCTTGCGGCACGCCCACATACAGGGCGCCGATAACTTGGCCGGTGTCGTCCTTGATGGGCTCATAGGCGGTGATGTAGTTCGCGTTCACCACGAATGCCATTCCGCGATAAGGCTCGCCCTTCAGCAGCGCCTCGACCACGTTGTTGGCCTTACCGTCAACCTCGATGGCCGGAATGTACGTTCCGACGGCCCGCTTGCCATCGAGGGTCTTCACATTTGTGCATACCCTCAGCATGTCGCCGGCCGCGTTCATCCGCTGGAACACCGTGCAGGTCGACCCCAAGAGACGCATCAACTCGTCTACGACGGGCGACTCGATACCCGGGTCGTAGTTCTGGCCGAGCCAGTCTGCCCCGACGCACATCTTCGGGAGATCTACAGCGGTCGTCTGTTTGGTGAATTGGTTGATGGCTTGCCATGTCACGGTCTCGGTCGGCAAGACATGGACTGCTCCCTTGTTTGCGAGGAGGCTACCCGCCACGTTGAGGCCTTTGTCCACCTGGCCCTGCAAGACTTCTTCCTGGCTCTCGCACATGGCGTAGATGCCGGCCGTGATGTGGTCCAGATCGGCTAAGGCGAGTTTGTTGCTTTCCTCCACCGCGACCGCGCGCATTCGTTCATTCTGGGTAAGCACGACGGCCGCTACGACCAGGATGGGCGAGATGCTCAGCACAATACCGATCGCCATCAGCTTCGCCTTTAACGTCATCCCCTTGAACATGTGGTGTTCCTCCCTCTCCGTAACCTCGCCGCAGACCGACTTCAGTCTTGGGCTCCCATGTGACTCACCTTGGCCATCTCTTCATCGGAAAACAACCTATCGACATCGAGTAGCAGGATTACCCGCTGCTCGTTCTTGCCAATGCCCAGAATGAAGCGCGTGTCGACCGAAGCCCCAAATTCCGGCGCCGGTTCAATCTGGCTTTGAGGCAACTCGATCACCTCGCACACCTCATCTACAATGGCACCCAGCGTCAGGACGCGGTGGTTCTGCGAGAGATGGACGATGATGATGCAGGTTCGGGATGTGGTTTCACCGCAGGTCATGGCGAAACGAAGACGCAGATCGACGACGGGTATTACTTTGTCTCTCAGGTTGATCACGCCGCATACGAAACGGGGCATGCCCGGTATCGGCGTGACGCTCTGAAAGCCGATGATCTCCTGGACCTTGAGGATGGGGAGCGCATGGAACTCCTCGCTCAGTTTGAAAGCTAGATACAACCCCTCCTTGGCTGGACACGCGTTTCTCGCGCTCTCCGGAGCGGCGGGTGTCGCTACCATTGGACCCCTCCTTTGTTGGCACTTCCCTGTTCCGATCCCGTGCCCCTTGCGACGGTCCGCTTCCCTGCTGAGTCTCTTCCCTCCTCACAACAGAATCCGGCATCGCTCGGATTCCCTCACCTGTGTGGCGCCCCGCTATCGTTTTCGGCACGAAGAAGCGAAGCAATGGTCCGGCAGGGGGTCCCGTTCCTCCCCGCCTTCCAGATGAATCCAGTATATTGTAGTGGATGATTCGGTTCAATTCAATCAATTGTCAACAAATTGTCAACCATTTTTCTCGGCGAATTGCTTCGGCAGACCGTTCCGAGAGAGTCTCTGGAAGGTAGAACGTTCAAACCGACTCCGTTCTGCCGAGGGGCGCGCCTTGATATTTCCGGTTGTTCTGGACATCATCATGTGGCGTGCCGTGAGGCCGCGCGGTGTCTGTGGCATGCCGGCGCGCGAGAGGAGGAGCCATGGCCGAGGCCGCCTATGCGTTTCGCAAGTATGAGCGCCGGCCGTTTGATGACGGTGCGTGCGAACAATGCGGGAAGTGCCTGAGCGCTTGTCCTGTCATGCGGTTGCCGGAGGAGCGGAGCAAGCAGAGCATCCAGGCGCTGGCGACAGCCTGGCTCGACAGGTCGGAGCCAGAGGAAGCCGCTGCAGATGTCCTCAAACGGTGCACCTCGTGTTTCACGTGCGACCTCGTCTGTCCCAACGACTGCCGGCCTACGAACCTTATCCTGGACTCGTGGAACCGGAGGTATCTCGAGCATGGCCTGCCTTCGCGCGCGCGCCATTTCATGCCGCATGAGCGGCCGAACTTCCGAACATATGTCATCGAGCGGCTGCCGAAGCGTGACCGCGATACCATCGAGTTGTGGAAGTCCATGACGCCGGCCGAGGAGATCTTCTATCCGGGCTGCAACATCGTCACGGCGCCGTATCTCACCTATTCGTCGTTGTTCGACGGATTCGCCATTCGCGGGGGCCTCGACTACTGTTGCGGCGAGACGTATCTGCGGATGGGGGTGTACGATCATGTCGAGCAGGCGGCCAAGCGTATGACGAAGTACTTCAAGGACCTCGGCGTGCGCCGCGTGTACATGGCGTGCACGGCGGGCATCAACGTGTTTCGGAACGTGTTGCCGCAGTTTGGCGCCGATTTCGACGGTATCGAGTTCGTTTCGTTCCTCAAGCATGTTTACGGCCAACTGATTGCCGGAAGATTGAGGATTGTGAAACGTTTTGACGGTCAGCGCATCGCGTTCCAAGACTCATGTTACGCGAAGTTGGTCGAGCCGGAGTTCTACCAATGGCCGAGGAAGATCGCGGAGTACCTCGGCTTTACGGTGGTCGAGCCGGAGTGTCACGCACGGACGATGGTGTGTTGCGGTATCGGCGATGGCTTCTCGCCGGCATCATCGTATCATCCCGTCGACATTCTGCGCGGTCAGGCTAGAGCGCTGAGCAACCTGCGCGCTGCGGATGTGGACTGTTTTGGTGTGTATTGCGCCGGCTGTCTCCAGATGTTCTCGCTGGCGTTCTGGAACCGCAATCCGGTGCATCATGTACTTCAGCTTGTGCAGGAGGCCATTGGCGAGGAGCCGGTGCGGCGGCGCACCGGGCCGGCCTTGAGTTTCCTTGTTGGAACACTGAGGCATCAGGAGTGGGGCAAAGGGCCGTTCCGGGTTCCTCCCCTCGGAGACTGAAATGGGCGGACGATACTTCGAGTTCAGCGCCGAGTTCCGGCGGGATCGTTGTCAGCAGTGCGGCGAGTGCCTTCACCATTGCCCTGTGCTCGGACTGCCTATCGAACAGGCGCGCGAAGAGATGCAGCGGATGGCCGCAGGCGAACCGTCGTTCGTTATCGACCGGTGCACGGGATGCATGGATTGCAACAGCTTCTGTCCGAACGGCGCGAATCCGTACACGCTGGTGATGCACCGCTGGCATGAACGCTACCTCCGGGAAGGGATTCCGGTGCGCGGTCGCTACGTGTTGCCGTACCAGGAGCCCAATCATTACACCGTCGGCATCGAGCACTTGCCGCCCGAGGAGCGCGCTCTTATCGATCGGTGGGAGAGGAACTGGAGGGAGCCCGGCGGCTACGACACGATGATGTATGCCGGCTGCAACTGCCTATTCCAGCCGTACCTGCTCGATTCGCGTGTGTTCGACGGTCTGCCGATCTTCGGCTCGCCGGATATCTGCTGCGCCGAACCGTTATATCGCATGGGCTGCTGGGAAGCCGCGCGGGCGGCGGCGCTTCACGTCAAGGCCGAATTCGAGCGGATGGGTCTCAAGCGAGTCATAGCGCCGTGCTTCGGCGGCTACTCGATGTTCCGCCACGTTTACGGCGAGGTGCTCGGCGTGCCGCTCGACATCGAGGTCGTCAGCGTGCTGGATTGGGTGCTCGGGCGCCTCGAGCGAGGCGACATCGAACTCAAACCGCTCGGCAAGCGCGCCGTGCTTCACGATAACTGCTGGCCGCAGTCCGAGGGCGACCACCACCACGAGGCGGTGCGGAAACTGCTCGATATCCTCGGTGTTGAGGTGGTCGAGCCGACGCATGCGCGGGCCGACACCATCTGCTGCGGTATGTGCGCTGCCGCGACGCGGTTCAGTTTTGTGGACGTCCTGAAGGCTGCCAAACGGCGGGTGCGCGAGTTCGCCGAGGCGGATGCCGATTTCGCGGTGGACTACTGCGGCGGCTGCAACTGGCTGATGACTATGGCGCAAACGCTTTCGCTTCGGAAGCCCTCGAAACCCATCCTGCACGTACTCGAGGTGCTCCAGATGGCCACCGGCGAGTGGCGCGGCGAACGGACGCCGGAACGGGCGCGTACCGTGTTGCGGCACATGGCCGTTCCGATTGCGCGATCGTACGTGTCGTCGGAGCGGTTCTGGATTAAGGATATCCTGGGGCAACCGGTGGAACCGTTCGAGTTGGACAACGGCGAGGGGAAGCGGGGTTAGCGCCATTCGAGTCAGTTCCCCGTTTCCCGCTTCTTCGGGATCGACGCACGACCATCGTGCGCCAACGAGTTACTCGTTGGGTCCGATCATCTTGGCGGGATCCTCCCAGGCCTGGAATCCCTCGGGGGTGACGAGTCCGAGGCGGACGGTCTTCTCGTCGAGCATGGTGCCGTTGACGGAGGCGGCCTTGGCGATGACGGCGGCGAGTCCACGGGTCATGTCGTTGCCGACGACCTGCATGCAGACCATGACGAGCGCCTCGCACTGGGTCGGATTGACCTTGCCGAGCATGATGGAAGCTCCGCGTCCACGCGGTGCTGGTAGTTCTCCGACAGCGGCGTTTCGTAGTGGGCTTTCAGCCGGAATAGGTCATTCTCCACCACCTCTCGGCCAAGGCGTAAGAGTCTTACTGACGGGCACTTACGTGAGAGCGAGCATGCGCGGTAGGCACTCTGCCCGTTGCCGCGCGGATCGAAATCGCCTTGCGTAAAGGAAGATCCGTCGAGGTCGTCCGCCACGGTTCTCAGTGGCAACACAACCGCTCCAGGCCGGGCTGAAACGTCATCCGGTATAGGCTCGTTGTCTCATTGGTGTTGACAACGTCCGGCCGTGGTAGGCCGAAATCGAGTTGTTCTAGAAGAGTCGAGTGAGTATGACCCCGAGGGCATCCGCCGGGAATCGGCTGGGCCACTTCAGGAACTCGACATGGCCATCCGCGTACAGGCAGTTGCCGCCGCCCGGTACATGGTTGAAACACTCCGACCCGCCGTGGTACGCGATCTCGTCCCACATGACCGGCAGTTCACTTGCCGACACGCTGCTGGCCGATGGGTCGGCCACGTTGCGGGTGAAGAATCGTTCGACACCCACACGGAGGCGCGGTACGGGGCCGATGTCGTTCATTTTGAGCTGGATAAGTGCGCTGTCCATGTCACTCGATCCCATGGCGGCCAAGGCGATTTCGAGCGCGGCATTGACTACGTCCTCGCGAACATAGGGCAGCGCGTATGCGGCAATCTCGGTGGGATTGTCCATGTTTAGGCTAATGAGTTCTTCCGTGGGCGGCAAGACGGCGCCATCGCGGAGAATGGCCTCAGGCTTGAACGCCCAGCCGATGTAGTAGTAGCTTCCGCGCGCCAGCTTGCACGGCTCGACGGGCTTCGCAGGATCGCCGTCCTGGTGCCAACCCGCGGCCATTCCGTCCGCATCCGCGTCCGAGGGACACACGCAGACGTTGATGTCGGTGAGGTACTCCGGATACACCTGCGGGCCGTCGAAGGTGCAGTCGCCTGCCGATCGGGGCGGATCGTCGCAGTTGAACAGCTTCAGTGTTGGGAAGAAGTCGTTGTTTTCGTTGGCGTACATATTGAAAACGATACCCATCTGCTTCAAATTGTTCTGGCAACTCGATCGACGTGCCGCTTCGCGGGCTCGCGCCAAGGCGGGCAGCAGAATTGCCGCCAGAATGCCAATGATAGCGATGACGACCAACAACTCGATTAGCGTAAATCCTTTGCGTTTCATCAGACTTCCCTCCCTCGAATGCGTACGGGCGGTTCAAATCAATCCAACCGATTAAGCCAACCAATTCTATTGTACCTTTATTGGGTATACGAAGAAAAGCCGCCCGGACCTCCTAGGGGCTGAGAAACCCGGCCGGAGAGGCGTTTCCTTCGATGGTTGTTCCGTCTGTTCGGGTACGCTAGAATCAACGATGGTTGATTGCGCAGAGGGAGGGGCAGCCATGGAGAAGACCGTGAGTAAGGCCCGCATCGAGACGGTGCAGGGCGACATCACCAAGGAGCAGGTCGACGCCATCGTGAATGCGGCGAACAACTCGCTGTTGGGCGGCGGGGGCGTCGATGGGGCTATCCATCGCGCCGGCGGCCCGGCCATCCTCGAGGCCTGCCGGAAACTGGGAGGCTGTGCGACGGGCGACGCGAAGATCACAACCGGCGGTCGTCTGCCGGCCAAGTACGTCATCCACACCGTCGGGCCGGTGTATCGAGATGGCCACCATGGCGAGCCGGACCTCCTGTCGAGTTGCCATCGCCGGAGTCTTGAGGTGGCGCTCGAGCGTGGCGTGAGGACGGTGGCCTTTCCGGCCATCAGTTGCGGTGTTTACGGTTATCCCATTCCCGATGCGGCGCGGATTGCCCTGAAGACGGTGAAGGAGTTCCTCGAGGCGAAAGAAGGCATAGACTTGGTTCGCTTCGTCTTGTTTGGCCCCGCGGTGTACGAGGCGTTCGAGCGGGCGCTGGATCGCCTCTAGGGCACGAGAAGCACCATAACCGAAGGAGTCTGGCCCGTGATTACCCGTTTCATGGTGATGTTGCTGGCCCTAGGAGGACAGGCAATGGCGGAATCTCAGAATTGGCACCGGGACGCGTTCTTTGGCCTGCACTACGACCTCCATCCGAACGCGACCGATACGGAACTCGGCCGTGAGACCACATACGAGCACATCCGCGAGCAGCTCGAGAAGGTTGCGCCGGATTTCGTTCAGTACGACTGCAAAGGTCATGCGGGCTACACCGGTTATCCCACCAAGGTCGGATCGCCGTCGCCCGGTATCGTCAACGACGCCCTCAAGGTCTGGCGTGATGTGACGCGCGACATGGGCATTCCGCTGTCGGTTCACTACTCGGGCGTGTGGGACACGCGGGCCATCGAGCTGCATCCGGAGTGGGCGCGCGTGGACGCGAAGGGCAATCCCAGTCCGAACAACACGTGTCCGCTGAGCGCGTATACCGATGAGTTCATGATTCCGCAACTGGTCGAGGTCGTGCGCGAGTACGCGATCGATGGGATGTGGATCGACGGCGAGAACTGGGCCAGCCAGCCGTGTTATTGCGACCGGTGCAGGGCCGAGTTTGTCCAGCGCACGGGACTCGAGGTCGTCCCGACGGCTGCAGGCGAGCCGACTTGGGAGGCGTGGCTGGCGTTTCACCGTGACCTGTTTGTCGAGCATGTGCGCAGATACACCGAGGCTGTGCACACGGTCAATCCGAGTGTTATGGTGTGCAGCAACTGGATGTACAGTGTGCGTATGCCGGAGGCCGTGGCGGCGCCGGTGGACTATCTGAGCGGCGATTTCGATCCGTCCTTCGGCGCCCAACGAGCGTGTGCGGAGGCGCGTTTTCTTGCCTCGCGCGGCATGCCGTGGGACCTCATGGCGTGGACGTTTCTCAACACGGGCGGCCAGGGCTGGACGATGAAGACGGTGCCTCACCTTTGCCAGGAGGTTTCCGAGGTGTTGGCGCAAGGCGGGGCCGTGTTTCTCTACAACCAGCCGCAGCGTTCGGGGCGACTCACAGGATGGCAGCAGGACCTCTTCGCCCGCGTGGCCGAGTTCTGCCGCATGCGCAAGGAGTACTGTTTCCAGACGGCCACTGTGCCGCAGGTCGCCGTGCTGCACAGTCCGACGTTCTATTACCGACACAACGACCCGCTGTTCAACTTCGCGCAGGCCAATCAGCCCATGGAAGGCGCGCTTCATGCACTACTCGAGAATGGTTACAGCGTTGACATTCTCAACGAGGACATGCTCCTCGATCGCATGGACGCGTATCCGCTGGTGGTAGTGCCCGAGCAGGAGGGATTGCCGGAATCGCTGGTGGCGGCGTTGAGGGCCTACGTCGAAAAAGGCGGCCGTCTCCTCGTATCGGGTGCGAACGTGGCGGATGAGTACGCCGACCTGTGCGGTGTTGAGAAGAGCGAAGGACAGGTGGGCGGTTTCGTTCCGGCGGGCGACGGTTGTGTCCGGGTATCGCCGCCGTGGCAGGCGGTGGCAATGACGACGGCCAAAGAGATCGCGCCGCTACTTGCCGAACAGGAGCCCGAGTTGAATCGTACCGGCACGCCTGCGGCGACGCTGAACGCCGTCGGCGCGGGCCAGGTGGCTGCCGTGTACGGCCCGATCTTCCGCGTCTACCACGAATCTCATTACACGCGTCTCCGCTGGTTCGTCCGCGACGTGATTGATCGTTTCGATACGCCGGGCCTGATGCGCGTGGACGGGCCGTGGTGGATCGAGATGGCCGCCCGTCAGAAGGACGGCCGTATGCTCATCCAGTTGGTGAACCGCTCGGCGAGCGGCTACCTGGCGCCTAACCGGCACCTTGTCGAGCACGTGCCGGATACCGGTGCGTTCACTGTGACGATTCCTATGGCACAACGCCCGACGCGTTGTTTTATGGCTCCGGACGCCGTTGGCTTGGATTGGACATGGGCGGACGGGGTCTTGACGGCGCGGATCGGCGGGCTTGGCATTCATAGCGTGTTGGTGGTCGAGTGACGGGTTGTTCGGAAGAGGCGAAGAGACTCCATAGCTGCCCGGCAAGAATGCCGTGGCCCAAGGTTTCCGCCGGTGAGAACGCAGTACGCCGCACGGGCCTCAGATCGTGATGGGGAATGGCCGGTACGAGCGAGCGCGCTCCCCATACGGGGGGCGCACGCCGCGCGATGGCCTGCGCGTTTCGATCAACTTCGGATAGGGCCGCGTCCGTCTTCCCCAAGTACTCAGGCTAGGTCTTTTCGAATGGGCACGGGGATACCGTAGAATGCGCGGGGAGGCGAAGGACATGCGATACAGTATCGAGGCCGATGGTGTGGCTGTGACGTTCTGCTTGTGTTGGGTACTGGCGACATGGGTGGCCTCTGGCGTCGCCTTCGCGGCGAGTCCTGAATTGCCGGAGGAGGAGCAAGCAGTCCAGGACACGGTTGATCATTGGGGACAGGCGTTTTCGGATCAGCACCGGTTGCTGGAGGATCGGTTCCTGGCTTTCGAGAAGGCGAAGGGGGGCACGCCGCTGAACTATGTGCTCGGCGTCGAGTCGTCACTCACGAAGACGTTCCCGGACAAGTACCGGTTCAAAGGGACGGTGACGGACAAGGTCCGGATTGCAGCGGCCCGGAATGAATCGGAGGCGTTTCAACTCGCCGTGATCCCCCGGATGGGTGTTCAGCTCGATGGTGTGGTGGTGACGGTGTCCGACCTGAAGCGTGAGGGGGCAGGGGGCTTGTCGACCATCCCGGCGGATGCAGTACAGGTGTGGCGGGTTGGGTTTGTGGAGACGGCCGACGGGACGCGGTGGCCGGATCCGTTGTTGGAATATGAGCCGTTCTCGGTGACGGGGCGCGATCTGGGCCTGCTCTGGATCGAAGTGAAGACGCCGGCGGATGCGGCGCCGGGCGATTACGTGGGCACGGTATCGGTGGCGCCGGCGAATGCGGCACCGGCGACGTTGCAGGTGACGCTTCACGTGTGGGACTTCGCGGTTCCCGATCGCGTGCCGATGCCGATGATGGTGTGGACGCGGCAAACAGCAGGGCCGGAGTTCCTGAAGACGGCGGAACTCTTCCTGGCCCACCATGTCGATCCGATTTCGGCGGGCCGGAATGCCGATCTCGATGAACTGGATCGGACACTTCCGTTTTGTTTCGAGCGGGGCATGATGGAGTTCCAGACGCCGGACGCGGGAGACCTCGACGCGTTCCGCCCGTACTACGAGCACGTGCGCGACAAGGGCTGGCTCGACAAGGCCTTGCTCTACGGCGCCCATGACGAGCCGCTTCGCGAGCAGTTCGAGGAGATCGTGGTGCCGCAGACGGCGCGGGTGCGCGAAGCGTTTCCGGGACTGCGGACGTTCCTCGCGAGCGAGTATCACGAGGGTATGGAGCGAGGTGCGGACATCCTCCTCATGGACCTGTCCACGAACTTCTATGACTGGCTCGCGGCCGGCCGACCGGGCCAACAGGAACTCTGGTGGTATTTCTGCGGGATTCCCGTGAGGGCGGAGTTGCGGCGCCGTCTTGCCGACGCACCACGGATGCTCATCGACCGGGACGCCCTCGAGCACCGCATCATCTACTGGCTCGCTCACTATTACGCCGTGCGGGGCCTGTTCGTCTACGCGGGGGATTGCTGGCCGGAAGGCAACGAGAACTGGCCGGAAGAACCGTTCAGACTCAATCAGACGATGCATTATCCGTACGCCGGGGCGCACGATGGCGATGGGTTCATCGTGTATCCAGGACCTCGAGCGAGCATCCGATTGAAGAATATCCGCGATGGCGCGGAGGACTACTGGTATTTGACTCGGGTATCGCAACTCGCGGAGGATGCCGGCCAAGGCGCCCGAGCCAAGGAGCTTCTCGAGGGCATTCGGCCTGAGGTGTTCGTGGACACGCACTACTTCAACCGGCGTCCCGAGGTGTTGCTCGAGTATCGGGCGCGGCTCGGGCAATTCATCGAGAGCGCCGGGGCGGAACCGTGATTGTCTCTAGGTAGGAGCCACATGAAGTACCATCACATAGGAATTCCCACCAATGGCCGGTTTGAGGGCGAGATCGAGCTGCCGCATCTGCGAATGACCGTAAGCGATCATGCGAACAATGGATTCGGGATCCAGTGGCAGCGCTACTGGGAAGATGCGCCCTATCCCGACCTGGTCAAGCGGGTGCCGCATGTGGCTTTTGAGGTCGATGACCTGGAAGCGGCTATCACCGGCCAGATGGTGATCATCCCGCCCAACCGTCCAAGCGAAGGTGTGACCGTGGCGTTCATCGCAGTGAAAGGAGCGCCTGTCGAGCTGATGCAGTTCGATGCGCGTCCGGGAGACTCGGAAGGGGTCGCCTAACGAGGAATAGCGCGGTGCCACTCCGTGCTGCATGGAACAGGGAACTCATGATGCCATTACTCGCCTCGGTGGTTTACATCGTGCTGGCCCTTGTCGGAACGGGAACGAACCTCATTCATCTCGACGTGGGGGCGGGGGTAGTCAAATCGCTTCCGGCGCTTTTTCTTGTGGGATGCGCCTGGGCCTATTCGCGGCCGCGATTCGGCCTGTGGATCGCCGTCGCGGTGGCGCTGGGGGCCGTGGGCGACTACAGCCTGGCCAACGCGGAGCGCGCCTGGTTCATGACGGGGCTCTGCGCGTTCCTCGGCGGCCATGTGGCCTATTCGGTGGCGTTCGCGAAGGATCTGCGGTGGACGCGTGCGCGGGGCACCGTCATCGGTGTCACGATGCTGGCGATGGCGGCGCTCGTGGCGGTAGTCGCCGTTCACATGGCCCGTGCCGGCGAGTCAGGTCTGATCGCGCCGGTGATAGTCTACGTAGTCGTGATGGCCGTGATGATGGCGCTGGGCTTGCTTCACGAGAGCCCGACGCAGCTCATCGCGGCCGGCGGTATCGTCTTCGTCGTATCCGACGGTCACATCGCGGTGAACCACATGCTACTGAGCGCGCCGCAGCTCGGGATCACGCTCTCCGGCTACGCGACCTACTACCTCGCCCAGTATCTCCTCGTGGCGGGGGCGGTATCCGAGGCGCGTCCTCGAGCGTGATCATGTTGCTTCATTTGGCTCCTACGCTCAGTACGGTGCTGAGGTCATGGTGACAAAGACGGTACGCTCTTCGTAAACGTCCGGCACGTACTCGGTGCGGGTTTCGTGGAAGCCGCCGCCTAGTTTCTGACCGGTGCGCGGATCGTGGAGTTCGGGAATCCACACCTGCTTGGTCTCGTAGTGGGCCGGGGCGATGAGGACGCGTTCGCGCACCCATTGTCCCTGTGGTTCCGGACGGCAGTAGACGGTCTGGCTGGTCTGGCTCATTTGGCTGGCCTGAACCATCACGCCGACCAAACCGACCATGGCGTTGGCAATGCCGACGTCGCGGTAGGCTTTGGCCATCTGGTCTTCGCGGTGATGGTCATAGATTTCCCACGGGAGACCGGGATAGCCGCCCTGGTAGTCGCGATTGCCCATCTGCTGGTTCAGTACTTTGCCCAAAGACCCCAGGACGTTGGCCGCGTTGGCGCCGTTGCCGAACGAGCCGAAGGGGGAGTTGCCGAGGCCCGTTCCGCTCGATGAGAGGCCGCGTATTCCGCTGGACGAAGGCAAGCCCCCCAGGCTGCGTGCGCCGCGTGAGATTGCCGCGCCGCTCAGAGGGCTGCGAATGGCCCGCGAGGCCGCAACTTGGCTCATGGCTTTGCCGATGTTGAGTGACGGCGGGCGCGGTCCGGCCATCGCCGGCACGGCGATGAACATGGTAGCGCCGATCATGAGTATGGTCCATCCGAACAACCGTTCCTTGTGTTTCATGGTTTGCGTCCTTCCCTGGAGTGTTGCCGTCAGAAGCGTCGTCCCGGATACGGAATGCTGACGGGGGCCTGCGGCAGGCTGTGTTCGCGAGTTCAACTGCTCGAATCGCTTCTGTCTATGTAGACGAGACGGCACGCCGTGGTATTCACGCCATGGCCGCTATGCCGCGTTCTTTCTTCGGTGAGGAACACGAGGCCGGTTGCGCAACGCGTGAGGGAATGTGGCGCTACGGCGGCTCATCTGGCCGGCGTTTCGGTCATGGCCTTCAGACAGGTTTTCAATGCCTCGGCCGAGGGTAGGGCGCGATCCTTGAGAACCTCTTCATCGCCTTCGCCCAACAGCGCTTGGGCAAAGTGGCCGGGCGCGATCACCCACGAGGTGCCCAGGTATCCCAGAATCCGGCCCGTGGTGTCGTTCTTGGCATACGCTACCTGGCGCAACCCCGCCTCTGCGCTCTTCCAGCTTGCCGGCCAGACGCGAAACCCCTTCTCGAGAAACAGGTCGATGGACGGATAGGACTCCTGCGCGTTGTAGTGCCAATCGCAGATGATGATGTCCTTGGGAATGGCGTCGATGGCGGCGGCGGTTTGCTTGTCGCTGGCGGACCAGCCTTCTCCCATGCCGGGAATCGAGGCGTCCAACAGCCGGTCGCCCCACATCAGCATGGTCCACCCGCGATCGTCAACGATGTGGCGATGCAGCTCGCGCACGGCGTGCGCAAGCAGATCCGCCGGGGCTTTTCCTGCGCAGCGCGGGCAGAGGGGACTGGCAAACACGAGGACCTCGTCCATGCCGACGTGGAAAGCGTCCGCTTCGAAGGCGGCGGCGATCTCATCGATCAGGTCGAAGACGATGGGGTACACGTCGGGATGGAGTGGGCACCAGTTCTTGAGCATCTTGGGTCGTTGGGACTCGGGGATATCAGGGACCTCCTCGAACTCCGGGTGCAGGGCCATCAGCGGAAAGATCATGTTCTGCTTCGCCCAGGATTGGTGGCCGAGGCAATTGAACTGAGGGATGAGCCGTATGCCGCGCTCCTTGCAGAAGCGGGCGAGGGCGTGGGCCTCTTCCTTCGAGATGGTTTTGTCGAAACGCATGTCCGGATGGGAGTCGAACGCAAAGTTGTATCCGACTTCGTAGATCAGCACGTTTACTCCGAGTGGGCGCAGGACTTCGTCGATGGCGCGCTTGAGCACGGGGAGTCCTTCATGGCCGCCCGCCGGTCCCCACGCCATAACGTGAACACCGCGCCAGGCCGTATCCGCGGAGGCATGGGCCGCAATGGCTACCAGCAGCACCAGCAATGGGGTGGGTCTCCAGCGATACACGCTCATCAGCAATGCCTCCGTTGCCCGAGTCCTGACTCGGTCGAATCCACACGGTGCGTCCATTGTACGGATGCCGGACGGGGATTCCAACGCCGTGCTCGCGGCGACTTGCAGGCGGGTGGTATTGACACGCAGACGGGCAAGTGGGATGCTCGTGGGGATTGGGACCTACAGCGTGGAGGGGATTCCTGATGATCGGGACAATCATCGTGACATTGGCCTTGTCGATGGCGGCGAATGGGGAGTTCGATCTGGGAACGGCCCGGCTCTCGATTGATGCACATGGCTGTGCCCGCCTCTACATGCGCGGGGAGACCGAACTGTGGTCCAGTGCCGCACGGCCCATCCTCGAGGCGGAGCGAGGAGGGGAGAGACTGCCTCTCGAATCGATTTCCGTGGAGGATGATCTTCTGATAGCGCGATTCCCGGGTGGAGGGATGTGCGAGTTTGCCGTCCACGCCGGTGACGGATTCGCGGTGTTCGACTTAGTTCGACTTGCGTTTGCGCCACCGATCGATCGACTGCGGCTGTTCTCGATAGCCTTGCCGGAGGGGGCCGAGGTCATGGGCACGCTGAATGCCGGCAGCACGGCGACCCACATCGTAGCCTTGTCGGCGGCCGAGCCCAATGTCCATGCCTTCACGCAGTCGTCCGGACGCCACGAGTCCGATCGCGTGGGCTGCACGCACGAGTTGGTTTTCACGGAGCAAGCCCAGGTGGGCGCGGGCGCGGCGCGATTTCTCGCGACGTGCGACGCACAGGCCGGCGGTTGGTCCGTGTCGCCCCGGCCTCTGTGGGAGCCCATCGATCTTACCGGCATCACCGCTATCCGTGCCTGGATTCACGGCGACGGCAAAGGGGAGTTGCTCAAGATCCAGTTGTACGATGGCCTCGGCGGCTATCGAGACACATACGTGCCCATCGATTTCGAGGGTTGGCGACAGGTGACGATTGCCGAGAGCGCCGTCAACACCCTCCGCCTCGATCATGTTGCCGCGCTCAATCTCTACTACAATGGATTGCCGGCAAACGAGACGGTGACATGCATCGTTGACCAGATCGAGGCCATCCTCGATCACGAGGGTGAGGCATCGGCCGTGCTGCTCGAGGATTTCGAGGCCGCCTCGGCCTATTGGGCAGGGCCGACCACCGTTCTGAACGTCGAGACAGGGTCGAGCCACGGACTGCAGCCCGCCCGGTTCGGCCTTATCGCAAGTCCGCGCGAGGGGTTCATGTCGGCCATGCAGCGGTTCGAGGGGGCCTCGGGCCTGCCCAGTCCGAAACCGGGAGGCACGTGGAACAAGGAATCGCCTTGGATCAAACGCTCGTACCTTTTCATCACGGGTTTCCGGGAGTCGCAATTCGACTCGGTGTTGGCGTTGGCGCGGCGCGGCGGGTTCGACATGATCCTGATGGGTCAGGAGTCGTGGGCCAAGGCAACGGGACACTACGAGATCAACACGGACCATTTCCCCGGCGGGTTGGACGCCCTCGCGCGCACGTTCCAGCGTTTCAGGGAGGCAGGGTTTCATGTAGGCCTGCATTTCCTTGGACCATCCATCTATCCGCCGGATCCGTATCTGACACCGGTGCCCGATCCTCGGCTGTTCAAGGATGCGGCGATGCCGTTGGCCGACGGCGTGGGTGCGCAAGGCGATTTCCTGCCCACGGGCGAGCCGCCCGAGACGTTTCCCGCCGAAGATGGCGGTTACCACGGCGATGGGGCGGTTGTGCAGATCGGGGATGAGTTGATCCAATACGCCGCGCGGTCGATGGAAGTGCCTTTCGGGTTCTCTGGGTGTACGCGGGGGATCCTAGGCACCCTGGCCGCACCCCATGCCGCCGGTGACTCCGTCATGCACCTCAAGAAATCCTACGGCTATTACCTGTTCGATATGGACACGTCCTTGCTTGACGAGGTCTCGACGAACTTCGCGAGGGTGGCCAATGCGTGCGACATTGACATGATCTACTTCGATGGTTCCGAGCGGCTTCAGGGCGATCACTGGTATTACAACGCGCGATTGCACAAGGCCTTTTTCGATAAGCTCGCCCGGAAGGACATCCTGATTCAGGCCAGCAGCTTCAGCCACTATTCGTGGCATATCCTTGCGCGGAGTGCCTCCGCTGACGGGCATGGCGACCTCAAGGGCTATCTCGACGAGCGTTCGGCGTGGCTCGATGCGTTCAAACGCAACGCGATGCCGCTCGACATCGGCTGGTACTACGGCTACGACACGATGTGCACGCCCGACATGTACGAATACGTCCTGGGCGCAAGTATCGGTTACGACTCGTCCATCTCGTTCCAGGTATCGTTCGACGCGGCGTCCAGGCATCCATTCACGGGCGAGATCCTTGACCTGATCGCACGCTACGAGCGACTCCGCCTCTCCGGCCGTATTCCGGAGGACGTGCGAGCGCACCTGCGCATCGATCCGGCCCTTGCCGGCGAGAAAACGGCCGAGGAACGCGCGGCGTTGCTCGAGCTGCGGCGGGAGTACCGGCTCGTGACTCAAGATGGCGCGGACGCGCTCCAACGGGTTGTCTATGAACCGTGGCACGAGATCGGAGCCTCCGATGCGGAGGTGTGCACGTGGCCGGTGCGGGTAATAGGCGGTCCGGCGCGCGTCGGTGTCCAGATTCACGCGATGCCAGGCCCGTGGTTCGAGGCTGGCCCATCCTACCAGGCATCGGAAGCCGTGATCCTCGAGTCGTTTGACGATCTCGCCCCTTACCTCCAGCCCCGAGGAGACCGCAGCGGCGTCCGGGAGATTCCTAATGGGGAAGCGGGCGCTACGCTTGAAGGGGTTGCGCATCATATCGGCGTTAGCGAGGAGGACGCCAAGGCGGGCGGCCGGTGCGCCGTCTACTCCGCCGAGAGCACGCGTGGCACCGACGACGGCTGGTCCGTGTTCGGCAAGTCCTTCGATCCGCCGCTCGACCTGTCCAGCCACAGAGCCTTGGGATTTTGGTTGCGCGGGGACGGCCATGGCGGGCTGTTCAAGCTGCAACTCCTGGACGGTGCGCAGGCGGCAGACTTCTACGTGACCAACAACTACACCGGCTGGCGGTATCAGCAACTACCTCGACCCGAATCGGATCCGATTGACTACTCGCAGGTCCGCACGCTGAATTTCTACTACAACGGCCTGCCCGCCCGGAGCATTGTGGCGTGTGCCATCGACGATGTGAAGGCTATGCCGGCCGTGGATAGTCAGAGGCTTGTGGACCCGTGGGCGGACGTTGGCGGACACCGCTTCGACTGGCGAGGTGAACTGAGCGCGGGCCAATACGTCTTCCTTTGGCCGGGCGAAGTGTCCAGGTGCTACGGGCCGGCCTTTACCGAACCGGTCATGGGAGCAGCGCCTATCTCGTCCGCGGCCCTTCCGGTAGGGGAATACGCAGTCCGCTTCGGCTGTGCGGACGGACTGGTCTCGCCTGTTCGGATCCGCGTGACGCTTCAACCCGAGGAGGGCTACAGGATTCCCTGAGCCGTCTTTCGTCAGGTTCGCTCGCGAATTGACACCATGGAGTAGGAAGGATACGCTGAAGCCGCCCCGACGGACCGATGGCTGCGGGGGAGTGTGCCGGGAGCACCAAATGGAGGTCACCAATGATTAACGTGCGAGACTTCGTGTTTGTGGAGTCGATGCGGCCCTTTCTGGTGGCACACCGGGGAGGCGTTATAGGGCCTGATGCGCCGGAGAACTCGATGCTGGCCATCCAGCGTGCCGCCGAACACGGCTATGCCATGGTGGAATTGGATGTGATGGAAGCGGCAGACGGCGAGCCCGTGCTCATGCACGATGCGCTGTTCATCAGTTGCGGCGTGAGGAAACGAGTTTGCGATCTCACGAGTGAAGAACTGACTGGCCTGCGATACCGGGCGAGCGACGAGCATCTTGTGACCTTCGCGGATGCCGTGGCGGCGTGTGCCGATCTGGGGCTTGGGATGATGCTGGACAAGCTGCGTCGGGATTCGGATTCCGATCCGGACATGTCGCCTCGGTGCATGGAGCGGGTGAAGTCGCTGATCGTCGGCGCGGGGCTTGAGTCTTCCACGGTGGCCATTGTCGATACGCCCAGACTTCGGGCCCATCTGGAAGACGTGATGGTGTTTCGCATGAGGCCGAGCGACTATGAACAGGTTCTCGCGAAGGGGACGATCCCCAAGGACAGGTTCTGGTTCGGCTGGGCGGCGGATATTTCGGAAGAAGGCATCATCGCGTTGCATGAAAGCGGCGCGTTTGCCATCGTTTCGATCAACACATTCCACTACCCGCCTCACGCGCCCTACATCATCGCGTGCGAGGATATCGACCGGCTTCTCGCGGCGGGAATGGACGGATTCCAGATCGATAGCGTGTACGAGGCGCACTTCAAGAGTCGGCGAATGTGAACACGGTGAATGAACGGGGTGCGAGGGTGCACGTGGTTTCGCCGCTCTCGATCGGATAGCGCCATTCGCTTGTGTTCGGAACGACAGTCGACGGCGCGTCGGCGGTGATCACGGCGTCGAGCGGCGCGGCCAGAGTCTCGACGGCGGACGCATGGAGTTGGCCCCCTTCGATCATCCAGGTTCCCTCGAATGCTTCGAACCCCTTGGGTGCCGCGACCAGCGGTGGCTCCTGAAGACTCTCGCCGAAGATCATCTGACGGTACAGCCCGCCGTAGATCTCGTGGTTGACGTCTTCGACACAGGCGCCCGTGTGCGTGCGCCGGTCATTGGCACATGTGCCGCATCCACCATCGGAACACATCGGATCGAGTCCGATCAATGCGTGCGTCCGGTCCCTCGATGTCTCCGAGTCTGCGTCAGAGGAGTGGATTTGGCCGGCCCGCATTGACGGAATGGGTACCCGCGACTATAATCACCCGGAATCCGCGCAGGGCGGTGGTTGTCTTTGAGGACGGATGCGCCCAGTAGATATCATAGTGTTGGTGGTGTATTTTGCCTCGATGTCGCTCATGGGGCTGTATTTTGGGCGACGGGCGAAAAGCACGGAACGGTATTTCGTGGGCAACCGGGCTTACCCGGGTTGGCTTATCGGCATCTCGCTTTTTGGGGCCACGATCAGTTCGATCACGTTTGTGGCGTATCCGGCGGATGCGTACAAGACCGCGTACCTGCGGCTCCTGATTTGCTTCATGCTTCCGGTGGGCGTGCTGATCGCGTCGCGTTTCTTCGTGCCGTTCTTCCGGCGGGGGCAGATCACCTCGGCGTTCGAGTATCTCGAGGGGCGTTTCGGCCCCAAGACGCGCCTCTACGCCGCTTCGGTGTTCATTCTTGCCCAATGCGTTCGTATCAGCCTGATCCAGTTCCTGGTCGCGGTGTTGATGCATGAGATGACGGGCTGGAACGTGACGATCTGCATCCTGCTCGGTGGCCTGGTCACGGCGTACTACACCGTTCACGGCGGCATCGAGGCGGTGATCTGGACGGACTTCGTTCAGTCCATTATCTTGGCGGGTGGCGGACTGTTGATCCTGGTCGTGATCCTGACGAAGGTGCCGGGGGGGCTCGGTCAGGTGGTCTCCACCGGCCTCGCGGATGGGAAGTTCATGCTCGGCGATCTCGATGTGACCGATGGGCAACTGCATGCCGCGCGATGGGCGCCTTCTCTATCCGAAAAGACGATCTCGATGCTGCTTCTGCTGGGTTTGTTTCAGTGGCTTGCCGAATACAGCAGCAATCAGGAGGTCGTGCAGAAATACTGTGCCGCCCGCAGTGCCCGCGATGCGCGCCGGGCCATGTGGGTGTGCTGTTGCTGTTCGGTGCCTACCTGGGCCTTCTTCATGTTCGTGGGCACCGGCCTGTATGTGTTCTACAAGTGCTTCCCGGAGCCGGACGCCGCCGCCATGCTTTCGGGAGGCCAGAAGGCGGAAGGCATTCTTCCGCACTTTGTGACGACGCAACTGCCGCCCGGCTTGTCGGGCATCGTGATAGCCGCTGTGCTCGCGGCGGCCATGTCGTCGATGTCCTCGGCGATGAATTCGATCAGCGCGGTGGGCATCACGGATATCTACCGCCGCCACTTGGTCAAGAACCGCGATGACGGGCACTATGTGAAGGCCGCGAAGCGACTCACGCTCGTGAGTTCGGTCATCATGATTGGCGGCGCGTACGGCTTGACCCGGACGGACGCGAAGACGCTACAGCATCTGGCCACCGAGTTCGCGGCGATCATCGCCGGCGGGCTGCTCGGTTTGTACATGTTCGGCTTCTTCAGCACGCGTGGCGACGGGCGGGCGGCCGGCGTAGGGATTCTGTGCGCGGTGGGCTTCTCTGCGTTCATCTCGCTGGTGGGACTGGGCTGGCTTCCGAAAGGGATATCGACGGCCGTCGAGAGCCGATTCGATACGTACTACACCGGGATTGTCGGCAATATCCTGACGTTTTGCGCGGGATATGCGCTGGCGTGCCTGCTGCCGAGGCGTCCTCGCGACCTTACCAACCTCACCGTGTGGACTCAGAGCTCCGCCCCTCTGGATTGACATCCGAGCCGCGTTGCCGATCGCGTGATTCCGAGCTGTGTCAGGAAGGCACCGAGCCGCTCCATTTCGGCGTCGGTGCAACTGTGATAGGGCTTGCGCCGCCAGCGTCCGGCGATGCCAAACAGCTCGAGCAGCCCATGGATTGCGGCATCGAAGCTGCCGCGGGACGACAAGATGAAGTCGAACAGCGGGACGTCGTATTTCCGGATGATCGTGTTGGCCGCGTCGATATCGTTCGCTTCAATGAAGCTCCAGTACGTGCGCGCGATCTGGGGATAGAACCGCATGAACGTCGACAAGTACCCATCGCATCCGTGCGGATGCATGTCCATATGGTTCCGCTTCTGGCCACCGGAGATCAGTGCCAGTCTGCCGTAGAGCATCTGACCCAGGCGTTGGGCAAAGGCGCCGCCCACATCGTCTTTGACGGCCACGACGCCGGGCACTTCGGTGAGTCGCTGCATGAGCTCGATGCCGAAACCCGCCGGCCGTTGCCCGAGGTAGTTCGTGACGGCCATCACGGGAATCTCACGCGCCACCGCCGTGTAGTGCTCGACAAGACTCTCCAAGGTGCAGGACTGCGCCCAGTCCGGCGGCAACACCATGAGGACATCGGCGCCGACGTCGCGGGCGTATTGTGCGAACGCAACTTCTTTTGGTGTCGCCCACATCCGGTCGGCGGCGACGACGATCGCCCGTCCGGCGGTGTGTTGGGCGACGATGCGCGTGACCTCGGCCACTTCGTTGTCCGTCAGTAGGCTGTACAGGCTGTCGCCGTAGGTGAGGAGCACCGTCCGGCTTCCTGCGTCCACGGAGAAATCGACGATGGTTCGCAAGGCGGCAGAATCGACGGATCCGTCCCGGGTGAAGGGCGTAGAGATGGAGGCGATGGGCCCGGTGAGTGCTGCGCGGATGAACGGAGGGTCTTTGCTCATGGATGCGCTCCCGCAATTGCCAGCCCGGCGGCGGCGAGGATCACTTCTCAAACAAGCTTCCCGAGTCGAATGCGGTTCTGTGTGAAACGACCTGCCAAACGAAGCTGATGGCGTAACCGGAAATGCCGCTCGCGGCCAGGCCGACAGGGCCGTACCAAGACCAGAACACCTGCGTGGAATGAGCTACCCACGCCGTGACGCCGAGACCGATCAAGGTTCCGAGAAATACGCCCACCGTGTTGGCGCGCCTGGTGAGCACCCCGAGAAAGAACATCGCGACCAACGGGCCCACGAGTAGACTGCCGATCTTCCCGATGATCTCGATGATGGTGCCCAACTGGCCGACATAGAGGGCCGCAATCGTTGCGGACAAGCCGAAGAATACCGTTGCGCCTCGACTGACCCAGAGGTAGTGGCGTTCGTTCTTCGATTCGCGATGGAAGAAACGCTTGTAGTAGTCCATCACGGCCACCGTGGCCAGGGAGTTCATCCCGGCATCAAGACTCGACATGGTCGCCGCGATGATGCCGGCAATTACGAGTCCGCCGACACCGGTCGGCAACGCGTGCACGACGAAGTGCGGCAACACGCGGTCCATGGCCTTGATCGGATCCGCCGGGGCGAGGGCGAGCAGCGATTGCATCATTTCGGGATGTCGCGTGTAGTATGCGGCGAGAAACGTTCCCAGGAGAAACATGGGAATCACCACCGGAATCACGATCAGAGACTGGGCCAAGGCGCTCTTCAGCGCGATGCGCAGTGAGCGGGCGCTGAGGTACCGTTGGACGGTGACCTGGTCGGCACCGGCGGCCGACATGTTCGAGACGATGCCGCCGGCCAGGACACTCCACACGGTGTACTCGGCGACGAGGTGATAGTCGAGGTCGAGGATCCGGGTCCGGCCCTGTTCCGCCGCCAAGGTCCAGATCCCGGCCACATCGCCTTGGAAGTCTACGATGATGGCGATGGCCGCCACGATCACGCCGCCGACTAGGATGAAGAACTGAACCACATCGCACCAGATGACGCCCTTGAAACCGCCCACGGCCGCGTAGAATGTTGCGAATAGTCCTGTGCCGAAGATGCAGATGGTCATATTGGCATGAGTCACGACGGATAGCGCCAGAGAAGGAACGAAGATGGCCGTGGCCAGCCACCCTCCGCGCATCGCCAAGAACAGGATGCTAGCCAAGACGCGCAAGACAATGCTGTAACGACGCTCGAGATACTCGTAGATGGTGAAGATCTTGAGGCGGTAGAAGACCGACACGACGATGGGCACTGTGATCAGGACCGCGACGGGTACGGTCAGGATGACAAGCATGTAGCGGAGGTCCTTCTGAAACGCCAGCGCAGGAGAGCCCATGTACGTGATGGCACTGAGATCGGTCGCGATGACCGACAGCGCGATAGGCAGCCAATGGAAGGTGCGCCCCCCGAGGAAGTAGTCGCCTACATCCTTTTGACCTCGTCCCAGCACGCTGCCCAAAACGGCGATTCCGACGAGATAGGCCGCGAGTACGGTGGTGTCGATCCAGGTGAATCCCTGCATGCGTGTGCGACCTCCGGTGAGCTGTTCACGGATCGGGAACGCCTGCGGCGTGCAAGACCAACGGTGAGGCCGAGACCGTGCTGAGCCTCGGCACGAGGGCCAATCACCTCGTTCGTCCCGGCCGCGTTTTCGGCGTCACTCTAGCGCATGCCCGGTGTCAGGCGCACGTCGCGAGCGTGAGTGCTGGAGGAGACGCCGCAAGGACTCCATATATGTGTAGAAGACGGGCGTGATGAAGAGGGTCAATAGCTGCGAGACCAGTAGTCCACCCACGACAGCCATGCCCAAGGGACGGCGCGCTTCGGAACCGGCTCCTAGGCTCAGCGCGATGGGCAGGGTACCCATCAGGGCGGCCATCGTGGTCATCATAATGGGGCGAAACCGGATGAGGCAGGCTTCGTGGATGGCCTGAGCGGGCGTAACCCGCTCGTCGCGCTGGCGCTCGATGGCGAAGTCGACCATCATGATCGAGTTCTTCTTGACGATCCCCATGAGCATGATGATGCCGACCAGGGAGTAGATGTTGAGGTCCATGCCGAAGATTTGCAGGGTGAGGAGCGCGCCTATGCCGGCGGCGGGCAGGCCGGTGAGGATTGTGATGGGATGAAGGAAGCTCTCGTAGAGGATGCCCAAGACGATGTAGATCACAATGATGGCCGCCAACAGCAAGACGCCCATGCCTTTCATGGAGGCTTCGAAGGCCTGGGCGGTGCCCTGGAAGCTGGGCGTGATGGTGGCGGGCAGTGTCTCGGCCGCGACCTTATTCACTTGGGCTACGGCATCGCCGAGGGCGACGCCAGGGCGCAGATTGAACGAAATGGTTACGGAAGGAAGCTGGCCGAGGTGCGTAACCGTCATTGGACCAACACTTCTCTTGAGGACGGCCACGGTATCGAGGGGCACCAGCTGTCCGTGTGCCGAACGAACGTAGAGCAGTGAAAGCGCGTTGGGATCCATCTGGTGTTCCGGGAGGAGTTCGAGGATTACGCGGTATTGATCGTTGGGGGCGAATATGGTCGAGATCTGGCGAGAGCCGTAGGCCGTGTAGAGCGCGTCCTCGATCTGGCGAACGGAGAGGCCGAGCGAGGAGGCTTTGTCGCGGTCAATCTCGACATCGACTTCCGGGTTGGTGACCAGCAGGTCGCTGGTGACGTCCTCGAATCCATCCAATCCCGCCAGTTGCTGCTCGAGGATCGGCGCGTAGTGGTAAAGCTCTTTGGTGTCGGTTCCCTGCAATGTGAATTGGTAGAGGCTTTTCGTCATCTGTCCGCCCACGTTGATGCTGGGGCGGTTCTGAAGGAAGACGCGGATGCCGGGTATTCTGGCCGCGACGGGGCGCATTTGCTGGATGAACTCGTCAACGCTGACGCGTTCCTTGCGGGGCTTCATGTGAATCAGGAGACGGCCAGTGTTGACGGTTCCTGAACCGCCGGAGCCGACGGAGGACATGAATCCGTCGACGTAGGGACTCTCGCCGATGACGCGGGCCACTTCCTGTTGGTGGCGCACCATGTCCTCAAACGAGATGCCCTGAGGGCCTTCCGTAGAACCTGTCACCTGACCGATGTCCTCGCTTGGGAGGAACCCTTTTGGCGTGTGAATGAAGAGATAACCGGTCAGAATCACGGAACCGACGAGCAGGACCATCGTGGCCAGGCGGTGCCGCATCACGTGGCCGAGCGACCAGCGGTACACGGCCAACATGCCGTCGAAGCCTTTCTCGAGGAGGTTGTAGAGGGTGCCGTGGCGCTGGTTGCCGGAGTGTCTCAGGAAACGGCTGCACAACATGGGGGTCTGCGTGAGCGATACGAAACCGGAGATCAGGATGGCCATGCTGATGGTGACGGCAAACTCGCGGAGCAGGCGGCCCATGATACCGCCCATGAAGAGAACCGGGATGAACACGGCGGTCAGGGAGAGCGTCATCGACACGATGGTGAATCCGATCTCGCTCGATCCCTTGAACGATGCCGCCATGGGCGGTTCGCCGTTCTCCATGTGGCGCACGATGTTCTCGATCATGACGATGGCGTCGTCGACGACGAAGCCCACGGATAGGGTGAGCGCCATGAGGGAGAGGTTGTCGAGGCTGAAGCCGAAGAGGTACATGATGGCAAATGTACCGACGACGGAGAGGATAAGGGCCAGTGTTGGGATGACCGTGGCGGTGACATTGCGCAAGAAGAGGAAGATCACGAATACGACGAGGCCGATGGTGAGAACCAGGGTGAACTTGACCTCGTGTACGGAGGCCTGAATCGACTCGGTGCGGTCGAAGAGGATGTCCATGTTGACCGATCGGGGCATCTGTTCGCGGAAGGAGGGCAGAAGACGTTTGACGGCGTTGACGACCTCGATAGTATTAACGCCGGGTTGGCGCTGAACGGCCAGCACGATGGCTCGGGTGTGGTTGAACCAGCTCGCCGCCTGGTCGTTCTCGACGCTGTCCAGTACGCGGCCGATGTCTTGCAGGCGGACGGGCGAGCCGTTCCTCCACGCGACGACGAGAGGGCCGTAGTCCTCCGCACGATAGAGCTCGCCGGCCGCTTGCAGCGTGTAGGCCTTTACTCTACCCTGGAGGTCGCCCGAGGGCATGTTGACATTTCCGGCCTGGATGGCGTTTGAGACTTCGTCGATGCCGATCCCTCGGCTGACCAGTGCCCGAGGATCGACCTGGGCGCGGACGGCGTACTTCTGAGAGCCGTAGACCTGTACTTGGGCGACGCCGCTGACCATAGAGACGCGCTGCGCGATCATGGTCTCGGCGTACTCATTGACCTCGTGTAAGGGCAACACGGGAGAACTCAGGGCCAGATAGAGGATGGGCTGGTCGGCGGGATTGACCTTGCGGTAGTAGGGGGGCGACGGCATGTCGTCCGGCAGATCGCGTCCGGCGAGGGTGATGGCGGCCTGAACGTCCTGGGCGGCGGCGTCGATGTCGCGATCGAGGTCGAACTGGAGAGTCACCTGGGTCCGCCCGAAGACGCTGGTCGAGTTCATGGACTGGATTCCAGCGATGGTCGAGAACTGCCGTTCGAGCGGCGTGGCCACGGAAGACGCCATCGTCTCTGGGCTCGCGCCGGGCAAACTGGCCGTAACATTGAGTGTGGGGAAGTCGACGTTCGGCAGGTCGCTCACGGGCAAGCCTCGGTAGCCCTGAATCCCCACGAGCAGGATGCCCAAGACGACCAGGGTGGTCATCACGGGCCGGCGGATGAACAGCGAGGAGATGTTCATCCGCCGGAAGCCCCTTCCTCGGACGTATCGGCAATGACTTCGACCCGTGTCCCGTCGATCAGTCGCAGGTGGCCGTCTGTCACGACCTGTTCACCCGGTTCAAGACCCGCGCTGATAACGGTGAGATCCTCTGCGGAAATCCCCGTCGTTACCTTGCGCAGCGCGGCCTTCATGTCCTGGGCTACCACATAGGTGTACGTGCCTTCTTGCCCCGTTTGGATGGCTGCGTGCGGAACAACGATGGCGTTGGACTGAACGGTCAATTCCACGACAGCCTCGACAAACTGGCCGGGCCAGAGACGGCTGTCCTGGTTGTCGAAGGTTGCTTTCAGTGCGATCGAGCCGGTGTCGGCATTCACGGTGTTGTCTATGAAGGTCAGAAGGCCTGCCACGGGTTCGCCCGCGCCGGATAGCTTGGCCTTGACGGGAATGGGGCCCTGCGCCCAGTAGCGCTGGATATCGGGCAAGTGCTTCTCCGGCACGGAGAAACTCACGTAGATGGGGCTGGTCTGGTTGATGACCACCATGGCTGTCGAATCGTTGGCCTTAACGAGATTGCCTTTCTTGAGGAGAACCGCACCGGTCTTGCCGGTGAGCGGGGCCCGGATCTCACAGTATTCCAGTTGGAGCTTCGCGTCGTCGATGGCAGCCTCGGCCCCCGCGATGCTCTCGGTAGCGCTCTTGACGGCGGCTTCGTCGGCGGCCACGGAAGACTGGAGCGCTTCGGCATCTGTGCGCGACTTGTCGAACTCCTCCGGCGATACCATGCCTTTCGCTAGGAGATCGCGGTCTCGAGTGAGGACAGACTCCGCGTTTGTGGCCTGGACCCTGTCTCGGTTGCGAGTGGCCTGGGTCTGCTCGAACTGAGCCCGTGTCTTGGCCAGATTGGCCTCGGCTTGTCGCAACGCTACCTCGAAGGGGCGCTTGTCGATGACGAATAACACCTGGCCCTCTTCGACGGTATCGCCTTCCTCGAACAGAACATCGGTGATTGGTCCCGAGACTTGAGCCTTGACTGCGACACTGTGAATGGGCTCGACGCTCCCCACGGCGGTAATCCGGACAGGTATGTCCTGCTGCATCACGGTCGCGATTCGCACAGGTGCCGCGCTCCGCGGACCCTTCCCCGGAGCTGGCGCACCTGGTCCTTCCGCTGGCCTACAGGACGCCGAGAGCAGCAGTATCAACAGCGTCGACACCCACGCCACAGCCGGGCGTTGGCAGGCGCCGCGCAAGGAGGCTGTGTATTCCACGCACTGATCTCCCCGTTGACGCGCGTCTCTCGGAGACGCGCGGGGCGTACGAAACTGAGCGTGCACCTAACCCGCAGACCGCCGACACGGCAGCAATCTGTTTGAGCCTGGATCGCGACGGACCATGTTGGATGCAAGCCCCAATGGGTCCGCTGGGAACAACCATGAGTTCGTCCGCGCACGCGTCTAGCCCTGGCCAAACGGGATGTGCCGGTTGGCGGCCTTTTCGCTCGGGGGTGGCGCCCTCCAAGCTCATCTTGTCCAACGGCTTCGAGCGTTGGGGCCGCTTGCCCCGACGCCAAGGCCGCGACAATCCGATGGCCTCGATGCGGTCTCTGGAACTCCTGGCATGAATTTCCCGGCGGCTACTATACCAACGCGCCACGGGAACCACAAGTCATGGAGTGGAGGTGCCGCGCGGCGGGATGGGGCGTTCCGCGTGTGGCTGTTTATGAGCGGCCGTCATTACCGAAACTCATCCCATTGGCGTTCGTTCTCGAAGATCCAGCGGTAGTAGTCGGTGTGCTGGAGCATCGAGGCGGCGCCCTCATCGACGATGACCGTGCAATGGGGGTGCAGTTGGAGGGCGGTGGCGGAAATCATGGCGGTGATGGGACCTTCGACCGCCTTGGCGATGATGGCCGCTTTCTCGGCTCCAAGGGCCAAGAGGATGCAGCGTCGGCACTCGAGGATAGTCCCGACGCCCATCGTAATGGCCCATCGGGGCATGCGTTCCGGACCGCCGAACAACGGCGCGTTCTGTTCAATAGTCTCGGGGCTCAGGGCCTTCTCGCGGGTGCGGGAGCGCAAGGCCGATAGCGGTTCATTGAACCCGATGTGGCCCGACCGGCCGATACCGACGAGTTGAACGTCGATACCGCCGCAGTTCCGGATCTTGTCCTCATATTGCCGGCACTCCGTCTCGATATCCTGGGCGTAGCCCTTGGGCAGGAAGGTTCGACGCGGATTGAGGTTCACGTGGCGAAACAGATGGTCCTCCATGTAGCGCCGATAGGATCCCGGGTGGTCGGAGGGGATACCCACGTATTCGTCGAGGTTGAAAGTCGTTGCCTGGGAGAAGTCCAGGCCATCGTCTTGATGCATGCGCACCAGGAGCTGATACACCGCTTCCATCGTGCGGCCGGTGGCCAGACCCAGCACGAGGTGGGGGTTGGCGCGCAATTCCTTTGCGATGAGCGACGCGGTCAGGTGGGTTGCCGCCTCGCGCGTATCACGGATGATCACTTCCACAGTGCGTTCCTTCTCCAGTATTTCCTCTGTCGGGAGCGCGTCCTCGTCCGCCGGTGAGAGGCTGCGGTGCCTTCACCGTGTGGCCGCACGCGTCGCCATTCCCGCTCTGCGCGTGAACGCTGCTCGACAGGATACTTCTCTACGTTGGCCTTGATTCTAGCCCCAACCGCGTCTGAGAGGTCAATGCCGACGATGCTGCGGGTCTGTGGCGATGGGAGTCTGCGCGAGACGTAATGAGCCGGGAGGTGAAAACGGAACTCGATTGCCTGATTGCGGAGGGAGAAAGGTGGCGACCCCAACGGGATTTGAACCCGTGTCGCCAGCGTGAAAGGCTGGTGTCCTAGGCCAGACTAGACGATAGGGTCGCTGAAATAGGTTGTCTTGCTGGGGACCGACGCGCACTGGGCATGCATCTGTCCTTGCCCCCACAGCATCTCGGTGGGGACGAGATCATACCAGCGGCGCGGCGCGCATGTCAAACATGCGAAGTGCACCGTTTGCGATGATGCCTTGGCATGCCTACAATGCGCGAGAGCGGTAACGTGCGGAATCCCACTCGTGTGAGGAGGAGTTTACCATGAGGCACCGTTTGTGTTGCGGTCCGGTCGTTGTGCTGGTCGCGTGCGTTGTGAGTTGTTCCGGCGGGCTGCGCGCGGAGACGCAAGCCGCGCAGCCCGTGTTCATGCGTGTGTTCGGCGAGGCGGTCCAACTGGACCCGACGGTGGGCGAGGCGGTGAAGGCCGGGGCGCCCGGTGAACGGCACTACGTCGACAGGAATGGGGACGGCCGGCCTGATGAGGTGTGGTTCATCGACACGGCGCCGCGGCATCTCGACTCGATGCGGCCTTTGCTGGTGCGGGTTATCGATGAGGATGAGGATCTCGAGACCGGTCATGAACCGGATATGGACAGTGATCTATACGTCGCGGACTGGAAGGCGGACGGAACCGTGGATGTGGTATGCGACTACACGGACGCGGACGGTGACGATGACGTGGACGAGATGGCGTTGTACTTCCCGGGCCGGCGCGGCCTGACAGCGTGGTGGGGCCGTGATGATGGCGATGACAACTTGCTCTGGTACGATGTGGGGTACACGTACAGCCAGAGTCTGTGCCAGGTGCGCTCTCACTTCGGCGGTAACGAGAGCTTCTGCGCGTTCACCATCGGCGAGAATGATGCCGAGTGGTCCGCCCGATTCGAGAATCCCTTTGTGTTCTATGACCATGACGGCGACGGCATCACGGAGGAGGTTGTGCGTATCTCCGGACAGGATCAGGCCGTTCACAATCTGCGGCACAGCTTCGATGTCGACAATGACGCGAGGGCGGATGATCCGCGAGACTTTGATGCCTCGATCAGCGCGCACGCGCGCGACGGACTGGTGTTCGCGCCGGCGGAGGGCGAGGCGATTTCCTTGCGTGGTATCCCGGCGCACGCCTTCTTGAGTTACGCGGTCACGCCGGACTTCGCGCGACGGACGGTGTGGGGTCCGACGATGTTGACTTGGGTCGAGAATGATCACAATGTCAACGAGGATAGCTACGCCGAGCCGGAAGAACGCTGGGAGGGTGTGATCTGTCCAGGCACCGAGGGTTTCGCTCAGATTGGGGGACCGCATTGCGGAAGGTTCAACAAGCGGTTCGAGTTGGCCCTGGATCCCGAGGCGCCGTTCAAGGTCTACTACGCGGCCACGGATCAGCGGATCCATCTCATCGGAGCGGATCGGCGCTGGATGGATGTGGATGCCGATCGCGATCGCAGGGCCGAGATGCGGTACGAGTACCTCGACACCGATGGCAACGGTCACGTGGACACGTGGCGCGTGGATATCGGCGCGGATGGCGTTGTGGATGACGAGTGGCGGGCGGTGGACACGGCGGCGAAAGAACTGGGGTGGACGTGGCCCGAGGTGAACGGGATCATGGGGCCGCTGCTGAGCGAAGCGCCGGCGAGACTGTTCGCGTTGGACCTGCGCCTCATGGAAGCCCTGGTCAAGAAGGGCGTGGCACAACCGGACATGGTCTGGCAGCTCCTCGATTCGGGATTTGACCTCGAAGGTATTCCCACGGCCTTGCGGACGAAGTTCCTCGGGAGCAATGAGTGCCTGCGGTTCTATCTCGACGTGCTCAAGGATCGGCTCGTTGTCGCGCTGCGGCATTCTCACGAGGACGCGGGCTTCTGGACGACCTTCGATGGGTTGCGCGGGGCGGGCGATCTGGACGCGCTACGGGGCGCGGTGGAAGGCGCGTTTGGGCTGAGCGGTCCGTTGGCGGCGTTCGACGCGTGGCGCGTCGAGAAGCTGGCGAAGTACGCGCGGCCGCGCGTGGCGTGGGCGCAGGATTGGGTTGAGCCGAACATCGGCTGGGAGTCGGAGCGCATGGCGTACCGTGCGTATTGGGGCCAGTTCGATTTCTTCGGCAAGAAACAGCCGTGCCTTGTGACATCGACCTTCGGGAGTGGGCCGAGCTATCATCAGGAGCTTGACTGGGGTATGGACGCGCTGCATGTGGGCTCGACGGGGGGGTGTGGCGGCGTCACGCTCTACGTGGACGGCGTGCCATATCCCGTGAGAAGTCCTGAGGGTAAAGGGCCAATCACCTGGGAGAAGCGGCTTGTCTCCGAGTCTTCGGACGAGGTGGTCGTCGAGTTGCTGGCTCGGAACGTCGGTCCCAAGGACATCCCATGGACGCTGCGGTATGAATGCAGGGCGTTGGCAGATCGGCCGGACTCGCCGGTTACCGTGACGATTGAGGGCGATGCCGGCGGCAAGTCGCTTGAACTCGGTATTGGGCTCACCATACTGCCGCAGGAGGTCTTCCTATTCGATGCCGAGGCCGGCGTCATGGGGTCTTGGGGCGTGCAGGAGCCCGCTATCGGCACCGTGGGCCTCGGTGTGGTCTTCTCGAGACAGGCGTTTGTGCGCTGCATCGATCAGCCCGAGGAGCACCAGGTCGTTGTGGCCGTGGAGCCGAATCATCCGGTTACCTACCATATCCACTGTGATTGGCTGCGCGGGCGGCGCTTCCCGTGTTGTCCGGCGGCGTCGAACTGGCTCGACACGCTTCGCGAGACGGCGCGTCGGGCGGCGCTGTAGGGTGGGCGTCCTTCATCGGGTCGGATCGATTCGCACGTGGGCCCAGACGGTCCGCTGTTCGCGCTGGTCGGCTGCTTGGGCTACGGCGAAATCGTTATACCCTTCCGCCATGGCCTCCAACGGGCAACGGAACTGAACAGCGCGCGTGACGCCTGGAAACGCGCTGACATCCGCGGCGTCTTCGATCGCCGTGCAGGCCTTGCCGTTGAGCATCGCGGAGAACGTGGCGTCCGCCACGCCTTCGCCATCGGCCAGGCCGACGAGGAACACCACGGACGCCTTCTCGGGCGTCGGCCCGGTGTAGATGTGGAAGGTCGGATTCTGGTGCATTGCCGCTGGCAATTGCGTGTTGTTGGAGACGCCCGCCGGTACCGTGTCGCGGTAGGTGACGACATGGCGCCTGGGCCGCGCGGTCACGACGTTAAGGGCGAGGCCTTCCTCGATGAGTTGGCGGTAGGTCTCCGGACCGCCCTGCATCGGCGCCGGATCCATGTAGTTGAACAAGTAGATCTGGTCCGCGCCTCGATGCAGCGAGGCGGCGGCGAACCCCCGCACGGATTCGAGGTCGTTGGGGACGGCCTCGGCGCCGGGGTATGCGCGGAGCAGCACTTCATGCCCGGCGGCGAGGACGATGGTGCTCGCGGCGTCGCCGAGCCGCTCTCGCCACAGCTCGATGGGAATGTCGAAATCGCCGGTTGCCCAGAAGGGCGTAGGCACAAGCATGTCGATGAGCCCCTCGCGAACCCACCGCACGCCATCCATTCCGAGGCCGGTAGCCGCGTCAGGATGGGTTGGCACGCGGGCGCCGAGTTTTACCGCATGACCGCGCGTTTCCGACCATTGGCGGGTGAGGGCGCGGACTTCGCGCATGAACTGCGTCAGGATCTCGCACCCGGCGGCCTCCTCGCCCGGCTTGAAGTGGTAGCCGAAACGCATCCAGTCGAGTTCGAGTCCATCGGCGTCATAGCGCTCGAGCAACTCGCGGATGAGCTTCATATGGTGGTCGCGGACTTCGGGAATCGCGAAGTTGTAGGCCTTGTCCTGCCAGCTCGTCGGCCTTTCCGGCACGCGGCGGTACTCGGGGTGCTGGAGCCAGAAGGTGTTGTGCATGAAGTTGGTCTCGTCGTCAACGTCGTGGATGTCGTTCATCCGCATGGAGAGCCAAGGCGACACGCGCTGCTCCCGGCAACGGGCGATCCACACCGCATAGGGATCGAGACCGCGCTCGGCCAACAACTCGGCGTTCCGACGCCAAATGGCGCCGTGGGTGCCCTCCGCCGGGGCCTTCTGGTTTCCCAGTTCCCAAATGGCGTCCCACACGGCGCTGTCGTAGCTGGCGCGCATGGCGTTCGGGCAGAGGAACAAGTGGGAGACCTTGGTGCCGGCATATTGGTCGACGAAGGCATACAGGCCCGGGAGGGTCATATCGTCGGCGGTTCGGCTTCCGAAAAAGTGGCTGTTGTCCTCGTTGATCGCCAACGCGAGTGGGTCGGAGAATGACATCGGCGACAAGGCCAGCAGCATGGTCAGCAAGTAGGTTTCACGCACCTGATTCCCCTCCGTAGTTTTGCCCAATGGCGGCGTTGGTTCCTCCAGGAGGCACGAACCGTAGCCGCGGCTTCCAGAAATAGAGAACGGCGCCGATCCCTCGATCGACGCCGTTCGGACATGCTAGGTCACGCCAGTCGACTACTTGCCCGCATTCGTGATGGTGAAGAACCCATCGCTAAAGTCGCGCATCGTCGGATACAGGTAGGACTGCACGCGCACGCGATAGCGGCTGTCGTTCGGCGCGTACTCCGGAATAGTCAATGTGAACGCGCCATCGTTTTCCGTCATCTCGGCGACCCATCCCAGGAAGTCCTTGCCAATGTGGAAGCCGATACGCACATAGGGGCCCACCTCGAGATCGTAGGTATCGTCCCACTCGACCGTTATGGACTGTCCGGCAGCATACACTTCGCCACCGTTCGGCGAGTACACCTCGATGGGCGGCTGCGCGGCGATCGAGAACGCGGCGTCACTCACGTCGCGATAATCCGGATTGTCGCAGGACTGGATCCGGATCTTGTAGGCGTCGTTCATCGGCGGCAGGTCAAAGGGGATCTTCACCGTGTGCGCGCCATCGTTCTCAGTCTGCCTGACGAGCCAGTCCAGCCACATCCAGCCTCCACCGAAATTGGCATAGAAGCCGATGCGGACGTAGGGGCCGACTCCGCTGTGAGTGGAATCCCACAGGATGGTCGCGAACGCGTTGGCGGTCAGGGTCTCGCCGCCGTTCGGCGAGACTACGACCAGCGGCTGCGGAATGATCCTGAGATTGCGGTCGCCGAAATCGCTGATCATCGGATCGGTGTAGGACTGCACGCGGATGTTGTAGTCCGAACCGAAAGGCAGTGACTCGGGGACGATCCACGTGTAGGCGCCGTCGTTGTCGGTCATCCGGTTAATCCAGCTATGGAAGCTGCCGCCCTTGTGGAGCGCCAACCGCACATAGGCGCCTGCCGCCGGCGCAGTCCATGTGATGTCGTAGGCTTGGCCGCGGATCCACTCGCCGCCGTTCGGAGCGGTCAAGAGGATGTTGGGCTGGACGATGGTGAACGTGGGGCCAAAGTCGCGGTTCATGGGATCCGTGTAGGACTGAACGCGCAGGCTATAGCCGGCGCCCGGGGCCACGTCAAACGGGACCTTCCAGGCGAACAGCCCGTCGTTTGCGGTCTTGCGCATTACCCACTGAACAAAGGTGTCCTCGCCACGATGCAGCGCAATCTTGACATCCGACCCGGAACTATCACCGTTCTTCTGCCACTGGATATTCACGAACGATCCCATGAGCAACTGAGCGTCCGAGGCGGGGGCCGTCACCAAGATCGGCTTCGCGCCGGCTGCGTCCAGCGTCAGGCCGCGCGTCGTGTTCTTCCACACGGCATCGGTCACTACAGCTACGTACCGATGCTCGTGTTGTGCCGGCGGTTGCTGATCGTCGCCCGGTACAAAGGACTCGATGGTGTAACAGTGGTCGTAGGCGGCCGTCGTAGCGGATGTGTAGAAGATGATCGGGGCTGATTGATCGGGTCCGAGATCGTCAAAAGTGCCCCAGTTGAATCTGCGCGTTGCGCCTTGGCCGGCGGTTGCCGCGACACACATCGTGTAGGAATCGCCCGTATAGATATCCAGCTCGGTGCGGCCATCGTCGGGGCCGGGCTGATCCGTGATCCGCAGCGGCGGAACGATGTGGCAGCCCGTCAACCAAGTCTCCCGCGTGGCGCTCGCGGCATACTCGACGCCGTTCAGGCCACCCGAGTCGTCCACGTTGCCGTAGGCGCTGAGATCCTGTCTCGGCTGCAAGGTGTTGTTGTTGCCCCACGACTTGTACGCGGCGGCGTTAAGGTCAATCCAGTCCTTCAGCACGTCCACGATGTCCGGAGGAACCCCGGGAATCTGGGCGCCGTAGGTGTCGATCATGGTGTCGATCAGCGTGTTGAGCCAGGGATACGTGGTGGTTTCGGAAACGGTTCCGATGGCACCCAGCACGTCCAGGGCCATGTCGGCCAGCGCGTCACCATAGTTGGCACGGACGTAATCGATCAGATAGTAGCTGCCACCCAACAGGTCCTTGACCGTATCCTTAAACAATGTCCACAGGAGGCCGCTGCCTTCGATCTTGACATCCTCGTACGCCGCGTTCCGGTTGTACGAGAAGTCGGCCTTGATCAGGTTGGCCATGCCCGGTTTGAGTGCCTCGAGGCTGTTCAGTCCGGTGTAGCCGGCCGCGCCATACATCAGGATAGGCCGAAGCAACGCCAGATGGTCCACCTCGGTGATGCCGTTAGCGTCGTTGTCGCCTTCGCCGAACGAGAGACCGATTTCGGCGCCGAACTCGTCGATGCTCTCGAACAGGAAATCGAAGTCGAGGTCGAGGCCCTGCGCGCCGGCGCTCATCGGTAACGCGAGGAGAAGACCCAGCGCCAATACCACTGATAAGAGTTTCTTGTTCTTCACTTTACTCACCTCTCCGTTTTCCCACCGGATTACCGGCGGCCCTTCGTATCCGCTCCCAACTCGATTATAACACGTGCTCTCCCGGGCGAGCCAACTCCCCCGGGAGTTCTTCCCGGTCCACATGTCCGGCTTCCCGTCATCCACGCTATTCAATTAACACGCGCGCTCTCACGCATAGACCACCCCCCCTGGGGAGGGCGCTGGGTATACAAGCAGCTTCCTTGCCCCTGTCGAGGGCACCAAGCCAGCTCATTTCTTTCCACGAAAAACTATACCTCAAGGGATAGGACTTGTCAAGGCCCTTTTCCTCAATTTTTCATTATTATGCTCGCGGTGGCTCGGTTCCCTGTCTGGGCATGTCCCAGGGAAGACGGGGCAATGAACGTTGGGAACTCTTCCGCAGCGCTGCATTCCTGCCTACCGCGCGATTGGAGGCGAGCAAGAGGCCACTATCGGACACGCGAAGCGCCATGTACCCCCTCTGGTTTTGGAGGAAAGTGCGAGGGCGGCGCTGGCCCGGACTGGGTAGTTTGGAACCATGGCATGGATGCTCCCGATGACTTCTAAAAGTATGTATAATTTCACCATATAATAACTTATTGACTATATAATGCAGTCATAGAATGACACTTGTGTCTTGATGGTCATCGGCCGGTGCCATCGTGTCTTACAGGGGCTTAGGACATCTCGTGGTTGCCACCCGGCACCACGGAGGCGCTCCTGCACGGTCGGGGTGATTGCCTAGAGGGGGGCGGCGCCGCCGATACGGCCTGGATCGTCGGCGGTTGTGGGGCCGCTGGGCCTCGGCGCGCCCTTGCGTCGAAGCTGTCGGATTAGGGAAGAGGGGAATACGAGGACCTCGCGGACGCCGGCGACGGTGGACACCTGCCGGATGGCGCGGCCCATTTCGACAAGGACAGCTTGACGGACGATGGTTTCGTCCACGTCGCCCTTCTCGCGAACGGACAGGAGGCGGTGGAGCGAGTAGAGTCCAAGGACAAAGGCGATGAGGAAAACGAAGTCGAGGCCCTGGAAATCGATGGTGGGCACAAGGTACTCGCGATGGCGGCCGACGGAGGACACAAGGCGGAGGGTGAGGGTGAGTTCTTCGGAGGCGAACCAGTCGGCGGCGAATCCACCGATGATGGGGGAGATGCTTGCGGCGAGGCCCGAGATGAGCGCGTTGACGGCGAGGTAGGACGCGCCTTTGCCGTAGGGGGCGGACTTGAGGGCGAGGTTCCATGAGCACAGGGTGATTCCCGCCGTCGAGATGCCTGCGAGGACATGGATCAGCAGGAGAATCGGAATCGTCATCACGTAGGGATCCGGGAGCGTGGTGAGGGGCCAGAGGAGCAGCGTCATGATGAACATGGGGCCGCACACCGTGAGGACGGACTTGTTGCTGAAGCGGTCGGCGAGGCGTGCCCAGAAGTTGAAGCAGGAAACGTTGACGAGTTGGCTGAGAACGGTGAGGGCGAGGACCCACGCCATACTGAGTCCGAGGCGCTCCAGCAGATAGACGGCGAAGAAGGGAGCGGCGAGGTTGATGGCAAAGCTCCACCACCCCAGAAAGACCAAGAGATGGCGGTAGTTGCGATTGCGCAGCGGCTCGCGGATGATCCCCGCGAACGTCATTCCCTCGCCGGGGGGCATCTGCGGTTCGGGAGTATGAGCCAGCAAGACGGAACTGGCCACGCCGAAGAGGGCCGCGAGGGCGAACAAGACGCTGTAGGCGCCGCCGCCGCTGCCGAACCACTCCCGCCACACGTCCACGCCGTATCCGCCGGCGAGGCTGAAAAGGGCGCCGGCGCCGATCGCGAGTGCAAACCGCCGCGCGAAGAAAGTGGCCGTCGAGGTTTCCGGAATCAGGTCGCGTAGCCACGAGTTGAATGCGCATCCGCCGATGGCGCCGAGGCCCCAATGGACGGCCAGGGCCGCCAGCAAGCAGGGGATGATGAGACTGCGCGGCGCAAAGAAGGGGATTACGGCCACCACCATCCACACGATTCGACTGACGGCGGAGGTACTCACCAGCAGCGCCTTGCGATGTCGAGTCTTCTCGACCAAGTAGACAGCGGGAACCTGCAACGTCTGCGAGAGCGGGCCAATGGCGGACAGGATGCCGATGACCTTGTTCGAAGCCCCCCACAGCAAGGCGAATCCCACGAGGAACGCCCCCGTGGTCAACGCGTACATCGTCTGGACGAACACGCCTTCGAGAAAGAGGACTCGCATGCCGTGACGGACATCGGCCTCTTCGACTGTTGGTTGCGGCCGCAACCGCCTAAACATATCTCAATACCTTATCATTTCACGTGGCGAGCGTGGATGTGACGTTGCGTCCAAGACCCCTCGACGTCGCCGCTCCTCGGATCTCTCCCTGCGAAATGGTCTTTAGGTTACGCCAGGACATACGACCACATCAAGGGCGTTGCGGGACACACCTCAGAATGGCTCGCCGCAAAGGCAGGCGGTATGGTGGGCGGTGCAGGATTCGAACCTGCGACCCCCTGCGTGTAAAGCAGGTGCTCTAACCAGCTGAGCTAACCGCCCCACCGAACGGAGGGATCGTAGCATCCGCGGGGCCGTGGCTTCAACCGGATGGGCTCTGGCGGCTCCTCCGGGCAGGTTTGGCGGTGAGGGCTTGTATCGCCCGTCTTGACAACGGATTGCGCTCCGGGCTATCGTTTGCGCCGCCATGCCTGAGCTGTCTCCCCACAATCCTTGCGAACGCTTGGCGGCTTTGGCTGCCCAAGCGGATCTGCATTTTGCTCATGCCCCTCGTCGTTACGATCCGGGTCACGTGCTCGACGTGGAGATCATGGGGGTGTGTCCGGCCTCAAGAGGGCACGCGCGGCTGAGACTCGAGCGGTATGTCGGCAGTGGTTTCGCGGGGCAGGTGTATCAGGCGCGCCTGATCGACGTCGCGTGGGAAGGCGAACCCGTGGCGGATCTCGATCCGGATGGTCTCTATGCCGTGAAGATCTGCGTGCCGCGTTCGGGATTCTCGCGGCGGTTCCGCGACCTCATCTACTGGCTGGGCTACCAGAGCGCGTTTCCGTATCAGGTGAATCCGGCGGCGGCGCGGGCGGGCGTGCTGTGGCAGAAGCTGGTACGTCGCGCTGCGGCCATTCGCCTCGGCGACGACCGGTGCGTGGCGGATACGTACGCGACGTTTTTCGACGGTTCCCTGGGCAGCCACGGCGAGATCAACGAGTGGGTGGACGGGCGGAACTGGCGGTTCGAGATTGATGACCGGGTCTTTGATCGCGGGCGTTTGAAGGCCGAAAACGCCGAGGCGTCTCGTGAGTACCTTGCCAAGAAGGCGTTCATGGCAGAGTTGGTGCGACTGCTCCACGAGATGGGGGCGCCGGAGTTCGCCCGCCAATACGAGTGGTGGACGGCGAAGAGCCAACCCAACGTGGTCAAGCGTCTGGACGCGGGCGATGGGCCTGCCGAGGGGTTGACGGCTCTGGATTTTCGAGCGGGGCTGGCGTTGTTGCCATACTTGCCGATGAGTCCTGCGGATTTCGTGCTGATTGTCAAAGGGATGAAGCGCGGCGATCTGGTTCAGTTTGATCGGGGCGACCTGGCGAAGCTCGAGGTCTTCTGTGATGCGTACGAGGCGGAGTTTGCCGATCTGCGGCCGGCCCTCGACGAACTGAAGACCGCTGATCCGACGTATCGAGCCCAACAGCCGGACCTCACGCACCACGGGATTCGCCTATTCTCGGATCGCGAACTCCGGCACACGGTGAAGACAGGGCTTGTTCATGGATGGCATGTCAAGGGGCTGGTGGATGAGGAGCACGCGTGGCGTCTCACCGAGTCGGTGGTGCCGTTCTGGCTCTTCTACTGCGTAGGGTGTCTCCCGCTTTTCGGTAAGCGGATCAGACGGTATTGGGGCCACGCGGGGTATCGGCGCCATATCCGGGCGTTGTTTTCGAGCCGGGACTACCTGCGCCGCACGTTTCGCGCCCTCATGTGCGAGACGCTTGCGGATTGGTATCGCGATGACCGCGTGGATATGGCCGGCATCGAGCGTTACGTGTCGAGTCCGTTCTTGTTCTTCCGTATCAGTACCATCATGCGGGTTCTCCCCTTTCTTGGGAGGTGGCAACGCTTCTTGACGGACTGGGGCTTCGCGCGCCGCGTTGTGGCCGAGGCCTTCCTGTATCCGATTCGGTTCTACCGCGACGCGGATTTCCGGGTGGCCTGGCTCACGGGCGAGATCGAAGCAGGGGCGGCCGAAGGCATGCTCACGTCGGCCGAGAAGGAGGCGATTCTCGCGCGGGTACCGGATCCCTTCATTCAGAAATACTTGAAATGCGTGGCGGTGCATGTCTGTACGCTTCCGGTGACGCAGGTGGTCTCGGTGATCATTGCGATCTGGGGCTTCTTCTACCTGGGCAAGTCGTGGCAGGAAGGGCTGCTGTGGGCGGGGGCGATTCTGGCGGCCTTCCAGGGCACGCCGATTTCGCCCGGCTCGATCACGCGCGGCACCTACGTGGTGTATCTCATGATTAGAGAGCGGAACGTGCGCAACTACTGGCTGGCGGTGCTCGTTTCGTACTGGCACTATATCGGCTATCTTGGGTTCCCGCTGCAGATGGTGAAGGAGTTTCCGTCGCTGGCCCGATTTATGGGGGGGCGCTGGGCCACGAAGATGGTCGGGTTCATTCCGGTGTTCGGCGAGCGCGGGGCGCTGCTCGAGCACTGGGTGTTTGACACGTTTTTCAACGTCCCGCTCACGGTGAAACGTAGATTCACTCGGACGTCGAGTGGCGGCGACTGACAGGCAGATGGTGCGTTTGGCCTCGCCACGAGGAAGATCGTGCATGACGGGGCTCGCATCGTCTATACTCGCGCCGTTTTTTGTCCCTGGAAGCGACGAATCCTCGTTTTGGGAGGGCGAGCCCGGCGGTGGAAAGACAGACGATACGACAACGGATTTCGCACCGGTCTGTGAGTCTTTGGGGAGTGCGAGGGGGCGGCCTCCAGCGGATGGCCATTTCGGTGGGTGTGATCGCGCTCGCGCTGGCGGGCTGTGGCAAGGGCGCCGAGCGTCGCTTTGCCGGCGTCGGCGCCGGCAAATACGCGCCGATTCAGGAGGAACTGGCCAAGAGCGCCGAGGCCTACCTCGCCAAGCGTCCGAAGTCGAGCATGAGCATTGCGCTGGTGGATGCCGGGGAGATTGTGTGGGCACAGAGCTTTGGCTTTGCCGATGCGGAGTCCAATACGCCGGCGACCACGGAGACGTTCTATCGGGCGGCGGGGCTCTCCAAGCCGCTGACCGCCCTTGCGCTGGTGCAGTTGGCGGAGCGACACAAGATTGATCTCGATGCGCCGTTGACGAAGTACCTCCCTGATTTCTCCATCATCAACCGGTTCGAGGGCGCGCGGCCGTTCACGATCCGCGATATGATGTGCCACCATTCGGGCCTGCCGTCGGATTATCTCCGGGGCTATTTTCGGCTTCAGCCCATGCCGCTGGCCGACCTCGCTGCTGCGATGAAGGACGAGTACCTTGCCGCGCCGCCCGGTACGGTGTACAGCTATTCCAACGCGGCCTACGGTCTGCTCGGATACCTGATCGAACGGGTTACGGGCAAACCGTATGACGACTACATGCGCCAGGCGGTGTTCGATCCGGCCGGCATCGAAACCGCGTCGTATGCGCTGGATGCCAAGGTGGTCAAGAAGCTGGCAAAGATTTACGGATCGAAGGGCGAGGTCATGCGGCTTCCGTCGCGGTCGATTGCGTCGGAAGGGCTTTATGCGTCGGTGCTCGACTTGGCCCGGTTCGTTCGACTGATCCTGTGCGATGGCAAGGTGGGGGGACGTCCGATTGTCTCGGCCGCCGGCGTTGAGCAGATGTTGACGCCGCAGAACGCGGACTGCCCGGGCGATAACGGCTATCTGATTGGGCTCGATTGGGTATTGACGTGGCCTGACCTCGAGTACATGGGTCGGATCGCTTGGCATGACGGCCCCATGTTCGACTCCTCGAACGGCTTTATCCTGCTCTCGCTCGATTACAAGCTCGGGGTGGTTGTGCTGACCTCAGGAGGCACGGAGAATACGGTTCGGCGCGTGGCGCACAAGGCGATGGAGATGGCGGTCGAGATCAAGGCCGGGATTGCGCCGCCGAACGGCGGGATTGAGATTGAGGAACCGGTCTTGCCGCAGAGCCCTCAGGATGTGGCCGCGATCGGTGCCGCGTCTACGGCGGAGCCCGAGCTGAAATACGAACTCGATCCACGGTTGCTCGAAACGTTGCCGGGGTACTACGGGACCTACGTCGGCTTGATCGAGGTGCGCCGAGCCGGCAACAACCTGCAGGGCACGGCATATGGATACTTGGGCGATCTGCTGCCGGGACCGGCGGGCCGGTTCTCGTTCCGATATCGTCTTGGCGGGCTCATTCCCATCCCGCTGCCGTTCCTCAAGGACTACGGCCTCACGTTCTACGAGGGGAACGGTCGGCAGTTCCTGATGGCCCACGAGGGGCCCAAGGTGACCATCGGCGCCCGGGTCGAGCCGGTCCCGATTCCGGATGCCTGGCTCAAGCGCCTCGGCACGTACAAGGTCGTCAATCGCGGCGATGATTACCACTGCATCCAATCGCTCCATCTTGCGAAGATGGACCAGTTCCTTGTGATGGACATCATGCTGTCCTTCGTGTCCGAGATGGCCGCGGAGACCTTGCTGGTGCCGCTGTCGGACACGGACGCGGTGACGGGGGGCATGGGACGGCGGCAGGGCGATCGGGTCAATGCCATCGAGGTGGACGGCGAGGAACGCGTCCGCTACAGCGGCTACGAATTCGCCCACGATCCCGAAGGGGACAGGAAAGGGTGGCGTCGCCGATAGCGAAACGCCCGCCTTGCTCGGGTTACACGCCTAATGACCAGCCTTCCCGATACGGGGGATTGATGTAGGCGTTCGCCTCGGGCACGTTCGTTACCGTCATATTCGGTCCATCCCACAGCAACTTCTTGCGCGTGCGCAGGGCGATGTTGCCGAGTTGGACGACCTCGGTGAGCGGCCCGGCGAAGTCGAAGTTCGATCCGGCCGGTTCGCCGCCTTTGCAGGCGTTGATCCACTCCTGGTAATGGCCGGGCGATCGCGGGATGACCTCGGGCGGTTTGCCGTGTTCCTGCATCCGCGTCTCCGGTATGAGCCGATGATTCAACATCTTCCCCTTATCGCCGATGTAGAGCATGCCATCGCCGCCGCCCATCTCGCGATCCGCCTCGAGCTCGTCGGGCCGCCAGGGCAGCAGGCCGCCGTCGTACCACGTCAGTGAGACCGCGGGGCGATCGCCTACGGCCGGGAACTCATAACGCACTACCGAGGCTATCGGCGCGCTCTCGGCATTGACCTCGGGCGTGCACTGAGCACCCGTCGACGTGGCCTCGGCGCTTGTCGGGTGGCCGAGCTTGAGCGCCTTGAAGATGGCGGCGAAATTGTGGCAGCCGATGTCGCCGAGCACGCCCGACCCGAAGTCCCACCAGCCGCGCCAAACGAAGGGCAAGTATGCGCCTTCCACGTACGGCCGGAACGGCGCCGGGCCCAGCCAGAGGTCCCAATCGAGCGTCTCCGGCACCGGCGATTCGCCTTCGGGCCGGCCCATACCGCGCGGCGAGATGCGCGGATAGCGATTCGACCAGCCATGGATCTCGCGCACCGTGCCGATGGCGCCATCCCAGATGAGCTCGCAAACAAGGCGCGCTTCCTCCGAAGCTTGGCCCTGATTGCCCATCTGCGTGGCGACCTTGGCGTTGCGCGCGGCCTCGGCCAAGGCGCGCGCCTCATACACTGAGTGCGTCAGCGGCTTCTCGCAGTAGACGTGCTTGCCGAGCTGGATCGCCGCCATCGACACGACGGCGTGCAGATGATCCGGCGTACCAACGACCACCGCGTCGATATCCTTCTCCTTCTCGAGCATCACGCGGAAATCGCGGTATTTCTTGGCGTTCGGATAGCGGTTGTATGTGGCCGCGGCGTACGCGTCATCCACGTCGCACAGCGCCACAATGTTCTCGCTGCTCACGTTGTCGATATCGTTTCCGCCCTTGCCGCCAACGCCGACACCGGCGATATTGAGTTTTTCGTTCGGCGACACCGTACGTCTGGCCGGAGCCTGCGCCACAGCGAGTCCACCGACGGTAGCTGCGGTACCCATCAGGAAATAGCGTCTCGAGATTTCCGGAGTATGCATAGCCTGCCCTTTCATGGTTTGGGCGCATTGTAGACCTAGCCTCCGGCGACTTCAACAGGCAGGCGGCGCTGGCCAAACCGATGATCGGACCGATCGGACCGATCCGTCCGATCCGTCCGATCTTCGGCCGCGCTGGCCGTGGAAGTCTCTGACCGCCGTGCAGTACCATGGCCGCTCAGCGGTTGGCGCAGGGCGTCAGGAGGGTCAGCCTATCATGGTGCATCGTGTGGCGTGGGTTGGCGTGGGTGTGGTGTTGGGCGTCTGGATTGCCGGCATGGCCGGCGCGGAGCCGGCTATGAGCGAGCGAGCCCCCGAGCAGGTGTATGAAACGGATCTGGTGCGGTATCCGGGACCGTGGAGTTTCCAACTGGGCAGCGCGCACATCATCCTTGTTAGTGATGAGGAGCTCGATGCGCTGTCGGATCCGGACAAGAAGCTCAACCTCTCGCTCGGCTTCCAGCCGGACGAGAAGAGTCTGCGGCAGGTGTGCGAGGAGGCGCAGGCGCGTGGCGCACGGACGCTGAAGGTGGCCTTCGACCATTTCTTCAGTCAGTACCGGCCCGGCCAGGACAAGCCGCGCACGCTCACGCCGGATATGGACGAGTACGTCGCACGGATCGCGCGGATCGGCGCCTTCGCGGCGGAGTATGGCCTCGGCCTCGAGCTGAGCCTCCTGAGCCCCCTCGAGATCGGCCCGGCGTATCGCGCGCGGACGGGCGAGTGCGGCGTGTGGCTCCATTACCGCAAGGGATTGCGCGATCCGGAAACCGGGGCGTTCAGCGTGCAGTTGTGGCGGCAGAATCGGTGGGCCAACAACAAGGGCGTCATCGAGATCGAAGATGCCGGCGTGCGCGTGTTCGCCTTCGCCGAGCGCAATGTGGGCGGCACGCCGTACCGCGTGGTCGATCCGGTGTCGATCGTCGAGATCACCGACGCGGCGGAGGTCGAGCGGTGGGATGGTCTGAAGGCGTCGGTATCGAGCCGTATCCGCGTGCATGGCGCAGGCCACACGGACATTGGCCCGCTCAACCGCGTGCTGGTCGTGCAGCAGTACCGGACGCCGGAGATGGACTACTTCAGCGATAACGCCTTGCCGTTCCTGAAGGGCCTGGTCGACCAGTACGCCGATGCCGGCGTCCAGTTGAACGGGCTGTACGCCGACGAGATGCACATTCAGCAGGACTGGGGCTACTTCAATCATCACGATCACGGCGAGTTCGCGTTGCGCTACGTCAGTCCGGGCCTGGCCAAGCGCTATGCGGAAGCGTACGGCGCCGAGTACGCCGATTTCGCGAAGTACATAGTCTATTTCACCCACGGTCAGGAGGATTTTGCCCACGATCTCACCGCGAAGGAGAACGGCATGGCCGTGTTCGGCGACACGCCGCAGGCCATCCGCGCCACGGCCTTGTTCCGCTCTAGGTACTATCGCTTGCTGCAAGACGGCGTCGTCGACCTGTTCACCGCCGCGAAGCATCACGCCGAACGGCGCATGGGGCATCGGCTCGAGGCGCGCGCCCACGCGACATGGGCCGAGAGTCCGACCATTGACCGGTGGAACACGGATCGCGAGGGCCACGCGCGCAACCAGTACGAGTACACGTCCAACTTCGTCTGGTCGTGCACGGTTCACCAGGCGGCGTCGGCGTGTCACGATTACTTCAAGTGGGGCGATTTCCTCACGGGCAACGGCAACGACCACGCCGAGGGCGGCTGGATCGACCGCGACTATTTCGCCCTGGCCTTGGCCTGCTCGACGGGTATCCTGAACGAGGTTCCGTATTCGTATGCCGCGCACTGGGGCATGCCGGGCGAGATCTCGCAACGGCGGATGTCGCTGGTCAACGCCTACGGCGCGGCCGGGTCGCCGCTGTTCGGCATCGTTGAGGACATGCAGCACCGCGACACCGATGTGCTCATACTATATCCGCTCGACCTGGTGGCCGTCGAAGAGCGGTTCGGCAGTTGGATGACGCAATACGGCTACGCGAACTACGTGACGCAGGGGAAACTCCTCGAGCGCGGCCGCGTCGTGGACGGCGCCATCGAGATGGCCGGTAGGCGATTCACCACCGTAGCGATGTTGTTCGAGCCGTTTCCTTCGACGCGATTGCTTGCGATGCTGGGCGAATGGGCCGCCAGCGGAGGCCGCGTCGTCTGGTCAGGCCCGCCGCCGGTGTTAACAGCGGAAGGCGAGGATGCCCTCGCGCCGTGGCAGAATCTCTTCGGTGTCGAGTACGCACCAGGGCCGAACGAAGGCATCCGTGCGCCGGGCCGGCAGGTCGTGTTCGAGGGCGCGTTGGCTGCCGTCGAGCCGCAGGTTATCCTGACGGATCTCCTCGTGGATCGCATCTATCCGGTTACGGCAGGGCCGAGTGCCGCCGTCGTCGCGCGTGCACAGGACCGGATTGTCGGAACACACCGCGCCTTCGATGGTGGCGGCTCGGCCACATTCCTCGGTTTTCGGCCGCGGGATGATCAATCCAAGAGCTTGGGCTACGAGACGCGGACGTGGTTTGAGGTCCTCGACGCGCTTGGTGCCTATCCGGCGACGGGCCGTTTTGATGGCGTGAACGACAACACGGAACATCTCTCGCGGACGACGCCTTTCCTGGCGTGTCGCTTTCCAAACGGTGCCGTGGCGGTCGCGCCGCACTTCCGCGAACTCGAGGAAGACTGGCCGGGCGGATTCGCGCGCGACGCCGAACAGGACAAGGCCTACATCGAGCAGAATCCGCCGCCGTCCGAGGCGCTTGTCCTTGATGGCCTCAAGGTGAACGGCCACACCGTTACGTACGACGGCTCTCAGGCCGTGGCCTTCCGCGTAGACGACGCCGGAAACCTGGTCGCCTTCGCCGGCAGTGGCGCGACACGCATTGTCGTCAACGGCAGCGAGTTCGTGTTTGCGGACGTGCCGATGGGCCAGTTGGCGTGGGCGCCGGTGCCTGAAGAGCGCCGTGTGACCAACGGCGCGGTGTTGCAGGCCATGGTGTACGGGCAAGGCACGGTGCGGATTCCTGCGGCGACACTGCCCGCCTCGATTCGCCTCGTGGCGGAAGGCGCGTTGCCGGGCAGCCGGGGCGCCGACGTCGCCAGCCGCGTCGAGAATGGCGCGCTGGTGTTCGAGGTCACGCCTGAGGTATCCGGCCGGTGGCTGTATGGCGTTCCCTGATCGACGTTAGCTCTCGATAGGCTCGAACCGGGCGATCTCGAGGATATTGTCCTTGCGTTCTTCGGAGAATACGGCGCGCACGCGCATGCCGACGCGCGCGTTGGCGAGATCGCCACAGTCGAGCAGGTGGGCGATGGGCGTGTCAGCGCCGTCGAGTTTGATGAGCGCGAGCACGTAGGGCGGGGTGACGGGCTGGTACGGCTCGGCGTATCGAATGACGGTGAAGCCGGTGACTTCGCCGGTAGGTTCGAGTTCGATCCAGGCGTCGGTGAGGTCCGAGAAGCAGCGCTCGCAGGTTTGTCGCGGCGGCACGAAGGTCTTGCCGCACTTCTCGCAGCGCACGCCGAGGATCTTCTTCTCATCGCGGAGGGCCACGATGAACTTGCTGCCGGTGGCTCCGGCGAAGTACTGATAGGGGAGGGCCATTTTGCCTTCAATAACGAAGGCGTTTTCCGCTTCTTGGCTCATGTTGATGCTCCTGTCCCGCGCGTCCGCTCGGATGCTATTCGATGATCTCGAAGTGTTTGATGTCGCCCGTGGTCCCTTCGCGCTCGTCGGCGAATACGACGCGGACGCGCGCACCGCGCCGGACTCTGCCAAGGTCTGCCGGATCGAGCAAGTGCCAGAGGGGCGCGTCGCCCTGCGTGCCGTCGAGGTCGGCCCAGCACAACACGTAGGGCGTCTCGCGGGTTTCACCGGTGAGGGGGTCCGGACTCGCGTAGTAGACGACGTCGAAGTCGCGAAGGGTGCCTTCCGGACCGAGCGCATCCCATTCGGTAGCCTCTACGTGGCATACGGCACACACCTCGCGCGGCGGTAGTTGATGACGGCCGCACTTGGGGCAGCGGTTGGCCATGATCCGCCGATTGTCGCGCAACTCGCGAAGGAAGCGGCCCATCACCGGTCCCGTGGAGAATCGCTGAGGAATCGACAGAACCTGCCGCGACACGATCAGTTCCTGGTCGGATTTTGCGTCACCCATGACGGAGGTCTCCTATGCCCTGTGGCGCACGGAACGCGGAGACAGACAGCCCTCCTCGAAGATGTCAGTCCCCGTTTTCCGCATACGCTTCATTTCCTACACCTTGGCCTCGAGCGCCGGTTTCTCTTTCGATAGCAGCATCAACACCGTCCAGAGCGTGCCGCCGAATCCGGAGGCGAGGGCGCGTCGGACAGGCTTCGGGACCTGATGCTCGCCAGCGGTGCCTCGCACCTGCATGGCCGCCTCGGCGACGCGGACGAGCGCGGTGGCGCCAATGGGATTGCTGCCTTGGACGCCGCCGGAGGGATTGAGGGGGATCTCGCCGTCCATGCCGATCACGTCGTTCTCGACCATCTTCAGATGCTCATCACCCTCGCACAACATGAACTCGCCGAGCCAATCCAGGCCCCACCACGCCGAGGGGTCGTACATCTCGAACACGTCGATGTCGTGCACCGGGTCGGTGATGCCGTTGCGCGCGAAGAGGCGCTCGGCAGCCACGCGATGGGTGCTCTTCCCGGAATCGAGGATCAGGGTCTCCTCACGGTGGACCGTCTCGTGGTCGACGATCCAGGCGGCGTTGGCGCCAAGCTCGGCGACCTTGTCTTCCGAGGCGAAGATGACGGCGCAGGCGCCATCGCTCTGCGAGCACATGTGAATCATCCGTAGTTCGCCGACGAGGGGGGGCGAGTTCTCGGCGGCCTCCTTGATGTACTTGCGGTCGAGCCGCAGGCGGCGGTGGGCCTTCCTGTTGCGCATGGCGTTCTCGTCCATGATGGTCCGGAGCTTCATGGCGGCGTAGCGGGCGCGGTCCCCGCCGAACCGGTCGATGAGTTGTTGCGCCGTAGTTCCCGTGAGTGCGCCGGTTTGGAGGCTTCGTCCCCAGAGCGGATCGGCCATATTGGTGATGCCGCCGGTGGTGTGGCCCTCCTGGAGCTTCTCGAAGCCAATGGCGAGGACAACGTCGTGCAGTCCAGCCGCGATGAGGTTGTCCGCGGCGCAGGCGAGTGTGGCGCCCGTAGTGCCGCCGGTGGTTAGGCGGACGCCGGACTTGCCCCAAGCGCCGGAGCCCAGAACGTGCCACATGTCGGGCTGATGCACCATCTCGAAAAGCTCCATGTTCCCGTGGAGCACGCAGTCGATGTCGTCGATGGTCAAGTGGGCATCGTCGAGGGCCTCGACGACGGCCTCGTGAATCATCTCCGGCTGGTTCACTTCTTCTCGATGACTCGAGAACTTGGACATGCCGCTGCCGATGATAGCCACATTTCGGTGCTTACATCTCATGGGGATGGACCTTTCTCAACACCGTGATGCCCTGTGCTCTCGTGGGCGCTTCATTCCCGTGTCTCCAGTACGACCACCGTTTGGAGTTGTCCGGCGGGGCCCGTGGCGCCATGGGCCAGGGCCCGTTTCGCGTCGGACACTTGCCGATGGCCGGCCTCGCCTCGGAGCTGAACGACGGCTTCGGCCACGCGGGCCATGCCGCCGAGCATGAGTGGATTCCCGGCCAGCATGCCCCCCGAACGGTTCACGCACTGCCGGTCAGGGCCACCTTCGGCCAGCCATTTGCCGCCCTGTCCCGGCGCGCACAGGCCGAGGCCTTCGGCATACTGCGGCAGTTGGTGAGCGTACGCATCGGCGATCTCAACCACATCGAAGGCTTCTCTCGGATCGTCGATGCCGGCCATGGCATACGCGCGGGCGGCAGCGCGTTCCAGGGCGAAGTTGCCGGCGAGGTCGCGCTCGCCGAGGAAGAAGCTGTCGTGACAGTTGCCCAGTCCGGTCACCCACACGGGCCGGTCGGTGATAGCATGCGCGCGTTCCTCGCTGGCGAGGATCATGGCGATGGCGCCGTCCGACACCGGATACATGAAGGCCTCCCGGATGGGGTCCGCGAGCATCGCCGACGCGAGAACCTGGTCGCGACCCATCGTGGCGTTTTCCTGAGCGACGGGATTCTGGCGCGCCCACTGACGCGCCCGCACGACAAGGCCGGCCAACTGGTTTTCGGTGACGCCGGAACGCGCCAGGTACGCCTGGGCCTGGAGGGCCGCCGCGGCCAGGTAATCGAGACCGATGGGACGCGTGTAGAAGGGATCGAAGGCGAGATGGGTGACCATGTTGCGGCTTGCGGCTTGGCTCTCCTTGCAGTGGCCGGCGAGCAACACGACGTCGTGATGGCCTGAGACGATGACGGATGTGGCGTAGTAGACGCCTTGTGCGCCGTCGGCGGCGACCTTCTCCTCGCTCCCGTAGTGGGCGCCGACCACGTCGGTAACGGCCCCGTCGGATATGGTGCGCGCGTCGAACACATCGTCCGAGACGGTGACGGCCGACTCAATGCCGCCTTTTCCGAAATCGAGGCCGGTCTGGCGACGCACGGCGTCGATGACCTCCCATAGCATCCCTTGGATGCGAACGTTCGGTTTCGCGGCCTCGAACTTGGTTTGGGCGACCGCGCAAATGGCCACGCGCGGTCTTGAAGAAACACCATTAGCCACCGATGACACCTCCGTTGTTCGCCCATGCCGATTGATGCGCCGTCCACTTGTAGCAAACGCGGGCGCTACCGCTCTTGATGGCTTGAATGATAGCGTCCCGATCTCGATGGCACCCCACCTCGATCCAGGCGCGGCCGCAGCCGCCGCGCGTGTGGGCGTCATCGGACGCGACCTTGGGAAAGGGGATCGCGTCGCAGTCGTACTCCGGTGTGTAATAGCCTTTGGCCGTGACCTCGATCGCGTCGATGGGCATCGTGCGCCGGATCTCGTCGATGCGTTCGACAACCTGTCCGACGCTCAGGTCGTATTCGCCCGGATGAGCGAAGACGCGGAGCGTTTCGAGGTCGCCGCGGATCACGATGACGTGGACGTAGCCACGCGCAAACACCGTCTTCTCGACACCTCTCAAGACCAGCATCCCCTCGAATTCGTCCGGCACGTCATCATAGGCGTTCGGCCGGATGAGGAAGTCGTGGTCCGTGAGGGCGACGAAGTCGAAGTCGAGATCCCGGTAGACGCGCAGGAGATCCATCGGCGCGAGATCACCATCGGAACAGGACGTGTGCGTGTGCAACGCGCCCTTCAGGGCCGGTGTGCGAGACTGCGAATCCGTCATGAACTACTCCGCCGCGGCCGCGCCCACGCGCCGCATCATGTACATTACCTTCCATTGGCCTTCTTGGCAGATGTCGCCGCGCTGGTTGACCACCTTCGCGTCATAGGTGATCACACCCAGGCCGGGCTTCGACGTCTCGCGTTTCGCGGCGACCGTCTGAACCACGTGGATGGTGTCGCCGATGAACACCGGCTGGCGGAAGTCCCACGTCATGCCGAGGAAGGCCACCAAGCGGTGTCGTTCGGCGCCCGGATTGCGCGCCACCAGGCCGGACGCGATGGACAAGCCAAGCATGCCGTGGGCGATGCGTTGGCCGAAGGGGGTCTTCTTGGTCAGCTCGGCGTCGGTGTGGAGCACGTTGAAGTCGCCGGAGACGCCCGCGAAATGGATGATATCCGTCTCGGTGACCGTCCGCCCCGGAGACACGTCTTCGTGACCTACTTCGAGGTCCTCATAGTAGATGTCGTCCTTTGGTATCACGTGGCTCGTCCTTTCACTCGTTGCCGCCCTGCATCGAACGCTTGACGACTTCGCGCGCGATGATCAACCGCTGGATCTCCGAGGCCCCGCCGCCGATGGTCCCGAGCCGGGCGTCGCGCAGCATGCGCTCGACTTCGTACTCCTCGGTGTAGCCGTAGCCGCCGAGAATCTGCACGGCCTCGGAGGCCGCGCGCAGGCACATCTCCGACGCAAACAGCTTGGCGTAGGACGCCTCGGCGGAACAGCGGATGCCTTCGTCGCACAAGGTGGCGGCCTTGTAGGTCAGTAGGCGGGCCGCTTCGATGTCAACGCTCATATTGGCGATCTTCTCGGCCACCATCTCGAACATGATGAGCGGTTGGCCGAATTGCTGACGTTCTTTGGCATAGGCGAGGGCACGGTCGAAGACCGCTCTGGCGAGGCCCACGCCCATCGACCCGCCCACGGTGCGCTCGACATCCAGGCCGCCCATGAGGATTCCAAGGGCCTTGTTCTCGCCTTTCACAAGGTTCTCGGCGGGAACGCGGCAGTCCTGAAAGAAGAGCTCTGCCGTGGGCGAACCGCGCATGCCCATCTTATGGAAAGGCTGGCCCACGGAGCATCCAGGGAAATCCTTCTCAACGATGAACTGGCTGATGCCGCGCGGCCCGGCCTTCTTGTCGGTGCGCACGTAGACCAGGAACGTGTCGGCCACGGGCGCGTTGGTGATGAAGGTCTTGCTGCCGTTCACGAGGTACTCGTCGCCGTGTCGCTCGCCGAAGGTCTCGAGGGCGAGAACGTCCGAGCCGGCGCTCGGCTCTGTCATGGCGAGGGCGCCGAGCTTGGCGCCGGAGGCCAGGTCCGGCAAGTACTTCCGTTTCTGCTCGTCCGAGCCGTTGCAGGAGAGATTGTGGCAACACAACACCGCGTGGGCCAGGTAGGACAACGCGGTGGAGCCGCAGGCATAGGCAATCTCCTCTCCCACGACGCAGCACGTGAGGACCGACTGACCGGAGCCGCCGTACTCCTCGGGAACGAGGAGGCCCAGGAGGCCAAGGTCGCCCATCTGCTTGAAGGTCTCAATGGGAAACCGTTCAGCGCGGTCAATTCCGGCAGCGCGCGGCGCAATCTCGTTCCGGGCGAACTTCCGCGCCATCTGCTGGATGTCGCGCTGTTCTTCGGTGAGCCGGAAATCCATGAGGCTTCTCCCCAACGTGTCCCTACTAAGAAAACAGATCGAAACTCCCATTCAGCGAAAAGTACTCTAACATGCGTCTGCGGCCGTATCAAGGTGAGCCGGACGCCCGAGGGTTGACTTCACGTGGTCGCCTCGCGAGAATACGAAGAGAAACTCGCACAAGGAGACTCGCTATGCAGCTTTCACGACGACAGTTCATCGGGCTCGTTGCCGCATTTGGCGCCGGTGCACGGGCGCGCGCGGTGGACTTGCCTTTCGGTCTGGGCAGAAAGGACGGGTTCACCTTTGCGGCCATCAATGACCTACACGTGCTGGATGCCCCCAGCACCGCCATTGTCAACCGGGCGGTGGCGAGCATCAATGGGAACCCCGAGATTGCCTTTACGGTTGTCTTGGGCGACTTGGCGACGGCCGGGAAACTGGTGGAACTGGGTCTCGCCCGAAAATCGCTTGACAGGCTCGACCGTCCTTGTTTCGTTGTGCCCGGCAACCACGATGTGGAAACGAGGAGCAAGGATATCCTCGGCAGCTACGAGAAGAGCTTCGGAGACGGTTGCTGGTCGCAGAAAGATCGGGGATGGGTTTTCTTGGGCCTAGACTCGTGTGAAGGGGCCGCCAGCGACGTGTCCGTACAGCCCAAACGGATGGACTGGCTCAAGAAGCAGGTCAAGCGCATTGACCGTGATCGGCCCATCGCCCTGTTCGCTCACCACCCGTTCAATCCGCACTCCAAGGCCTACCGCGTGAAGAACGCGGACGAAGTCCTGGGCCTCTTCAAGGACCACTGTCTGAGGCTGGTAGCCACTGGCCACTGGCACGGTAACCAGGTCGAGGAGCAGAACGGTGTCTTGTTCACAACGACGGCATGTTGTTCGTCGACGCGGGACAACTTCGACAAGACGCCGGAGAAGGGTTATCGGTTGTTCAGGGTGGCGGAGGGCACGGTGACGACGGAGTTTGTGGTTGTTGTCTAAATCTGGTCTAATTAAGAAATGATGGATGCCCGGTTTTTGGCAGCTTTGGTAATTTGACTGGAATTGGGCTCCCGCTTGTGGTAGATTATCGGGCACGGCGCGTCGGCGTCCGGGACGCGGGCGGCGTCGGGGTCGGGCTTGTTCTTCGGGGAATGCGGCTTGGGCTCGCTCCCACGGAGTTCGGAGGCGCAGTGACGCAGGTGTAGGTTGGCGTGTGCTGCGTTGGCATCAGTGGTTGGTTGTTTCAGCGGGATCCTCGCAGAGGGTCGCAGGAACCAAGTCTAGGGAGGATGGAGAGACCATGGCAGATTCAGTCAAGACGTTCTTCAGTGAGCTTGCGGGCAACGTCGATGCGTCGAAGACCGCCGGGATGAACGCCACGTTCCAGTTCGTGGTGACCGGTGACGACGGCGGCGAGTGGTACGCGAAGATTGCGGACGGCGGGGTGGACATCGGCGCGGGCAAGGCGGACAACCCGACGATCACGCTGACGTCTTCGGCGGCGGACTTCCTGGATCTCGTGAACGGGAAGATCAACGGCCAGACGGCGTTTCTGACCGGCAAGCTGAAGATCCAGGGCGACATGACGCTCGCCATGAAACTCGAGAGCGTTTTTGCGCTCGGTTAGGCCTTATGGGTGTGTCGGAGGGGCGGCGCCGCCCCTCCGACTCCTCGAACGCAATGGGTAAGGTATACCATGAGTGGGTGCTCGCGCTGGTGGCGTTAGCCGCCGTTGCGGGCGGATGTGGCCATCCGACGAGCGGTTCGCCGGCCACGACAAGAACGGTTCACTTCGTCAGTGCGGATGGCGTGGAGTTGACCGCGTCGCTGTATGCAGCGGCGGGCGAAAGGCCGCCCGGACTGGTTCTGGTTCCGATGCTGGGGGCGGATCGCGGTGTGTGGGAGGCCTTCGCCGCCCGGGCTCAGCGCGCCGGCTACACGTGCCTGGCCGTCGACCTGCGGGGGCATGGCGACAGCACGAGACAAAGGGATGGTCGTCTCGATTATCGGAAGTTCTCGGACGAAGACTGGCGGGCGGCGACTCAGGATATCGACGCGGCGAAGGGCGCGCTCATGGACGCGGGGGCCGATCCGGAGAATTGGGCGCTGGTGGGGGCCAGTATCGGGGCAAACCTGTGCCTGCATTGCGCGCTTGCGCATGAGGATGTGCCGGCCGTCGTCTTGATCTCGCCCGGACTCGAGTATCACGGCGTGACGACCGAGAACGAGATCGCGGAGTTGGGCAAACGCCCGGTATTACTGATGACGTCGCAGGGGGACGCCTACTCGGCGTCGTCGTGCGCTACGCTCAAGAAGGCCGCGTCAGGGCTGTGCGAATTGCGTGAGTACAAGGGATCGGCCCACGGCACGGACATCTTCGCGGATTCCACGGCGGCCATGGAGCAGATCCTCGTGTGGCTCCGTCCTATCCTAGGTCCGGCCAACGAGTCGTGCTTGCCTGGCGCACGTGATGCCGCTATACTCTGCCGCAACGCGGAGTAGGGTTGTGCGTGTTGGCCCGGCCTTGCCGGGGAAAGGACGGGGAACGTTGAGTGCGGCATCGGAGGGACCCTTCCAGATCGGCCGAGAATGCCACTTGCGCGTGAAGTCGGGTGTGTTCCGCGAGCGTGTGCTGGGTGTCGCGAAAGACACGATCTGGGTGAGCCTGAGCACTGACATCGACATGCCCGACGGCACGCCGGTGGAACTGGAATTCCACGAGCCGGAGGGGCATCTGAACTATCACACGCGGGTGGTGATTCCGCCGGGACACGGGCGAGAGGGCATGGTGTTGCAGCGTTCGGCGGGCAGTAACCAGGTGAGACACCGGCAAAGCTGGCGGGTTCCTGCGAATTTCGCGGGGATGGTTCGCCCGCTGGATGAGGAACGGGCCCACGAGGCCCGCGTGATCGACTTGAGCGCGGAGGGTGCGCTGATCGAGACGCCGGCGGAGCTTCCCATCGCAAGCCGAATCGCCTTCACGTTTGCCCTGCCGGAAGGACCGCCGCACACGGTGACGGCGCATGTGATCCATGATGATGTGCGCGAGGGCGGTGTGGCGTTTCGGTTTGGCCTGAGGTTCGCCGAGCTTCCCGCCGAGGTGCGCCGTTCACTGACGACGTTTCTCTGGGGGCGTATCAAGGACTTGTATCCGGAAGAGCTTCGCGCGGCTTACGCGATGACGCGCCGCCGCAGGCCCCAACCGGTCGTGCCAAGCAACTAGGGTGGTGATCCCCTCCTTGATAAACACGGAAGCCGCCTCGACATCGCTCGACTCTGGTCAGGCAAGAATCTTTGCCCTTGTGCGTTCCGTGTCTGGACGCAGCCCCGAGCGAATCTCGTCAGGCGGCTCCCAATTCCAAAAACACTGTACCACAGGATCTTGAAACGCGCAAGTGCGTTCTTCGGGCGTGTTCTTCGGGGTGCGGCGCCTAGGTTTCCGGAAATTTGGAACGTGGCGCGTTTGGGTGCTACCATTACTCCCCAATTCCGAGTGCCGTGATTCGCGCGGCGCCGCCAAACTCGCAGGAAGAACATCTCTCGAAGGAATCCATCGTGGCAGTACACACGAAACCCTCCGCTCGGCGCATCCAGGATGCGTCATCCGTTGATGAGACCCTTGCGCTGATGAAAGCCAGGCTGTCCGGCGTGGTTGCCGAAGCGGACATGCCCCGCAAGGCGGAGATGGCCTTCGCGATCAACCGGCTCAAGCACGAGCGGAACGCCATCGTCCTGGGCCACAACTACATGGAACCGGCGCTGTATCACTCGGTGCCCGACCATGTGGGCGACTCGCTCCAGCTCTCGCGCCAGTGCGTCGGCACGAAGGCGGACATCATCGTGTTCTGCGGCGTGCGCTTCATGGCGGAAACCGCCAAGGTGCTCAACCCGGACAAGACCGTGCTCATTCCGTCGCTCGAGGCCGGCTGTTCGCTGGCGGAAGGAATCTCGGCCCAACAGGTGCGTGAGCTCAAGCGCGTGTATCCGGGGGCGCCGGTCATCACCTATGTCAACACGTACGCCGACGTCAAGGCCGAATCGGACTGTTCCTGCACGTCCGGCAACGCGACGGCGGTGCTGCGGCACTATGTTGAGGAAGGCCACGAACGGATTCTATTTCTGCCGGACGAGTTCTTGGCCCACAACACGGCGAACGCGTTGGGCCTGGCGTTTGTGGTCGCGCCAGAATCGCTCGAGGATGTGCCCGAGAACCTCGGCGTCGTTCCGGGCAAGCCGACGGTCATCGGGTGCCGGGTACACTGCGAGGTTCATGAGCAGTTCACGCCTGAGCACGTTCGCGCGGTGCGTGCGGCACTGCCGGACGCGGTCATTCTGGCGCATCCGGAGTGCGCGCCGGAGGTAATGGCGTTGGTGGACGTGGCGGGTAGCACGAAGAAGATGGTGGAGTACCTGCGCGATGTTGACGCGGCACACTACGTGCTCCTCACCGACGCGTCGATGGCGGAGAACCTGGCGGCGGAGTATCCGCACCGCGACGTGGTTCGGCCTCAGGAGTACCGTTGTCGTCACATGCAAATCATTACGCTCGAGCAGACACTGGCGGCCCTGGAAAACAGGCAGTATCAGATAGCGCTGGCCCCGGATGTCATTGCGCGGGCCACGGCGCCGATCCGCAAGATGCTCGAGATCCTCTGAGCTCCGCACAGGGGGAGGCTGCGGTTGTCTCCGACGCGTACTTCGAGTAGGATGCGCTCCATGTCGGAGGACCTATTCGAGAGGGCGGCTGCCGAGCGCCTGCGCAAGGAGGCGCCGCTGGCGCGCCGCGTCGCCCCGAGAACGCTGGATGAGATCGTTGGGCAACAGGCGCTGTTGGGCGCGGGCAAGGTGCTTCGTCGGGCCATCGAGGCGGATCGGGTTACTTCGCTGATACTCTACGGACCGCCGGGAAGCGGCAAGACGGCGCTCGCGCGTATCATCGCCATGCGAACCAAGTCCGTGTTCGAGCCGCTCAACGCCGTGACGTCGGGCGTGGGGGATGTGCGGCGGCTCATCCAGGCGGCGCATGAGCGGCGTGTCCACGAGAGTCGGCGCACCATCGTTTTCATCGACGAGATTCACCGCTTCAACCGTGCGCAACAGGACGCCTTGTTACCGGCCGTCGAGAACGGTGATATCGTGCTCATCGGGGCTACCACCGAGAATCCATTCTTCAGCGTTGTCTCGCCGCTCCTCTCGCGTTCGCAAGTGTTCGAGTTCGAGCGCTTGTCCGAGAATGTCATCGTCGCGCTGCTCCAGCGCGCCCTCGCCCATCCGGATCGCGGCCTCGGCGAGTTCGACGTTGCGGTGGACGACGAGGCACTCCGCCACATGGCGGCGTATGCGGAGGGCGATGCGCGCCGGGCCTTGAACGCCCTCGAGATCGCGATGTTGACGACGCCGGCGGACGGCCGACGCGTGCACATCACGGCGGAGGCGGCGCAGGAAAGCATTCAGCGGAAGATCCTTCATTACGACGGTACGGGGGATGAGCACTACGACGCCGCCTCGGCTTTCATCAAGAGCATGCGCGGCACCGATCCGGACAGCGCGCTCTACTGGATGGCCTGCATGCTCGAGGCGGGGGAGACGCCGCGTTTCGTGGCCCGGCGGATCTGCATTTGTGCGTCGGAGGATGTCGGCAATGCCGATCCGATGGCGCTGGTGGTGGCGACGGCAGCATGGCAAGCCTGCGAGTTCGTCGGCATGCCGGAAGCCCGAATCATCTTGGCCCATGCGGCCACGTACGTTGCCTGCGCGCCGAAAAGCAACGCGGCGTATCTTGGCATTGAAGCGGCACTCAAGGACGTCCGCGAGCGGAAGACCGTTCCGGTTCCCAAGCATCTCCAAGACACGCACTATCCCGGCGCGGAGCGGCTCGGACGTGGCGTCGGCTATAGGTACGCCCACGACTATAACGACGGCTTTGTGCCTCAGGACTATGGCGTTCCGAGAGGTCGATACTACCATCCGACGGATCGCGGCAAGGAGGCCGAGTTCAAGGCGCGTCTCGAGGAGTTCGGCCGGAGGGCTGTCGAAGAGGGAGGGGAGCAGTAACCTTGAAAAGGGCCATTCCCGCGTTGATGTATTCCATCATGGTCGTGTCGCTGCTCTTGCTGACGGGCTGTCACGTGCGCGACAGGAACGGACTGAAAGTGACCGGCCAGATCGAGGCGACTACCGTCGACGTCGGCTCGCGCGTTGGCGGGCGTGTGGCGGAGGTCCTCGTTGCCGAGGGCGACAGCGTGCTTTCGGGCGACGTCCTGATCCGGCTCGAAGACGATGAGGTGCAAGCCGCCGTTGATGTCGCTCGGGCGCAGCTGGCCCAGGCGACGGCGACCCTGGCGAAGCTCGAGGCGGGTGCGCGCCCGGAGCAGATCCGTCAGGCCGAGGCCGCGGCGAAGCAGGCTGAGGAGCAGTATCGTGCTGCCCAGCGCGGTTCGCGATCGCAGGAAGTACTCGCCTCAGCGGCCGCCGCCGACGCTGCTAAGGCGGCGCGGGATGAGGCGCGGACGGAGTTCACTCGGGCCGAGCGCCTACTGGCTTCGAACGCCGTAGCCCAGCAGGCCTATGACCGGGCGAAACACGCCCTGGATGCGGCCCAGGCCCAGTTCGATGCGGCACAACAGAAGCTGGACTTGGTGACGGAGGGGCTTCGTTCCGAGGAGATCGCCATGGCCAAGGCCGGCTACGATCGCGCGGCCGCCATGCTCGACGAGATACGCAACGGCGCGCGTATCGAGGATCTCGATGCCGCCCGGGCCGCGCGCGATGCCGCGGCGGCGAACCTGGCCCGGGCCGAAGTGGCCGCACGCGAGATGGTCGTGACGGCGCCGCGCGACGGCGTGGTCGAGTCGCTGGACCTCCATCCCGGCGATCTGGTGAAGCCGGGTGCGTGTGCCACGCTTGTCGATCCGGAAGATCTCAAGCTCGTGGTCTATGTGAGTTCGACGGTGCTAGGGCGTCTTCAGATAGGCGAGAAGGTCGGGCTCACGACGGATTCGCACGGTGCCGAGACCTTCGATGGCGTCATTACCTGGATCGGCTCGAAGGGTGAGTTCACGCCGCGCAATCTCCAGACGACGGAGGAGCGCGCCCAGCAGGTCTTCGGCATCAAGATCGCAACCGATTCGGCGGGCGGCCGACTCCGGGCCGGCATGGCGGCTACGGCACACCTGACGGCTGAGGGGCATGGCCGATGACGCCGGTCATCGAAGTGGACGGACTGAGCCGGCGTTTTGGCGCCTTTGTGGCGGTCGACGATGTTAGTTTCGAGGTCGAGCAGGGCGACATCTTCGGGTTCCTGGGCCCGAACGGCTCCGGCAAGACGACGTTGATCCGGATGCTGTGCGGCCTGTTGCGGCCCTCGGGGGGCCGCGCGGCCGTGCTGGGCTTCGACACGGTTCGCCAGACCGAGCAGATCAAGCACAGCATCGGCTACATGTCGCAGCAGTTCAGCCTCTACCGCGACCTTACGGTGCTTCAGAACCTCAAATTCTACGCGCGGCTGTACGGTATCCCTCGGGCCGACCGGATGGCGCGCATCGAGGAGGCGGTGGGCATCGTGGGCATCGGCCGGTATATCCGGCAGCAGGCCGGCCAGCTCTCGGGCGGATGGAAGCAGCGCCTGGCCTTGGCGTGCGCCCTCGTGCATCGCCCGCAATTGCTCTTTCTCGACGAACCGACCGCCGGCATCGACCCGGTTGCGCGGCGGGCTTTGTGGAATCTCTTGTTCGACCTCTCAGGACAAGGCGTGACGTTCTTTGTAACGACGCACTACATGGACGAAGCCGAGCGATGCAACCACGTCGGCTACATCTACTTCTCGAAGCTGATCATCTGCGGCACGCCGAACGCACTGAAGGCGCTTCCGGAGGTGACCCCTGCAGGGACGGTGCGCATCGAGGTGAACTGCCCGCGCACGGCGGCGGCCATGCGGCAACTCAACACGTTTGCGTATGTTCAGGATGCGACGATATTCGGGGATTCGCTGCACGTGCTTGTCGAGGCCGGCGCGGAAGCGCGGGTGGCCGACGACCTGGCGGCTCAAGGATTTGCCGGCGCACGCGTGCGCCCCATCGCGCCGACGCTCGAGGATGTCTTCGTGACGCTCACGCGGGCGAAAGATGAGGAACGCCATGTTTAGAGGACTGACCTCCATCGTTTACAAGGAAACCATCCACATCCTGCGCGATCCCAAGACCCTTTTCCTCATGATGCTGATTCCTGGGATCCAGCTGGTGATCTTCGGCTATGCGATCGATCTCGATGTCCGCAATGTGACCACCGTGGTGTACAACCTGGACGGGCGCCAGGCCAGCCGCGACCTGCTCGACAGTTTCCGGAACACGGGCACGTTCAATCTTGCCCTCGACGCCGGTTCCGATACCGAACTCGAGGCCGCTATTGTGCGCGGCGATGCTCAGGTGGGCATCAAGATTCCGCCGGACTACACGGATCGACTCCTGCTCGGTGAGCCGGTGGCGGTTCAGGTGCTCATCGACGGCAGCAACTCGACGGTGGCCATGCAAGCGCTCAACGTGAGCAACGCGATTGCGTTGACGGAATCGCTGGATATCCTGCCGAGAATCGTCGGGCAGATGACGGGGCCGCCCATCGAGGTGCGTCCGCGCGTCTTGTTCAATCCGGACATGCGGACGGCCAACTTCATGGTGCCGGGCCTCGTCGCGGTGATCCTACAAGTGGTGATCATGCTGTTGACAGTGGTCGCCATTGTCCGCGAGAAGGAAGAAGGCACCCTCGAACAGCTCATGGTGACGCCGGTTTCGCGGTTTGGCCTGATGCTGGGCAAGCTGATCCCCTTTGGTGTGATCGGCCTGATCGAGATCGGGAGTGTGTTGGCCTTGATGCGCTTCCTATTTGGTGTGCCCATTGCCGGCAGCCTGCTGCTTCTGGCCGGCTTCACGTTCATCTACCTTTTCACGGTGCTTTCGACCGGCCTGCTCATCTCGACTTTCGCCACGAATCAGTTGCAGGCGCTCCAACTGGCTTTCCTGATCGTCATGCCGTCGATCCTGCTCTCCGGGTTTATCTTTCCGCAGGAGTCCATGCCACCGGCGATCTATGCCATCGGCCAGGTAGTCCCGGCCACCTACTTCATCCGGATCATGCGCGGCATCATCCTCCGCGACGCCGGCTTCTACGACCTGTTCGGTTCGGCCGGCATCCTGGGCCTCATCGGCATCGTCGTCTTTGTGGTCAGCGCGCTGCGTTTCAGGAAGACGCTGGCGTAGCCGGCTTCCGGCGCATGGCGGGAAACACGAGCCGCAGGAAAGTGTCGATCGGCACCGGGGCGAAACTCAGCGGCAAGACGATGGCCCAGCCTTTGAGGCTTAACGGCGCGGTGTGCAGCACGTGCGAGAAGGCCGGCACGTACACCGAGGCCAGGAGAATCGTCGTGCACAGGAGGAAAGCGGCCCAGACGTAACCATTGCGCGTGATGGCGTTGTTGATGATCGAGGCGCCGTGTTCGCGGATGCTGAAGACGTGGAACAACTGGCTGAACGCCAGCGTGAGGAAGCACACGGTTACCGATTCGACGGGCTGGGCTGGATCGGCGTCGATCTTGAGGACGTAATGCGCGAGTGCGAAGGAGGCCAGCGTACACGTGCCCAGGATCGTGCCGGCCATGGAGATCCAGGCCCAATGGCGGCGGCTAAGCATCGGATCGCTCTTGGGGCGTAGCGGGTGTTTCATGACACGCGCGCTCCCTTCGCCGACGCCGAGGGCCAGGGCCGGAAACACGTCGGTGACGAGGTTCAGCAAGAGGATCTGGAGCGGCAGAACGGGGAGCGGCGTGTTGAGCAGGGCCGCGAGGAAGATCACGAGGACCTCGGCGATGTTGCAGCTCAGGAGATAGAGCACGAAGTTGCGGATGTTGCCGAAGATGACGCGGCCTTCCTGAACGGCGTGCACGATGGTAGCGAAGGAGTCGTTCTTGAGCACGACGTGGGCGGCTTGACAGGCGACCTGCGTGCCGCGCAGGCCCATCGCGATACCGATATCGGCCTTCTTGAGCGCGGGCGCATCATTCACGCCATCACCGGTCATGGCGACGACGGCGCCGCGCTCCTGGTGCAACGTAATGAGATCGAGTTTCTGGTGAGGGGTCACGCGCGCGAAGACATTCGTGGCGTGGACACGGTCCTTCTCCTCGCTCGACATCTCGGCAAAGGGCTTGAGGTCCCGTCCGTGGATAACCGGTGCCTCGGTGCTGTCCAGGATTCCCACGTCGGTACCGATGTGAAGGGCCGTGGGTGCTTGGTCGCCCGTGATCATGACAACGCGGATACCGGCCTCGCGACACCGGGCAATGGCGTCGCGGATGTCACCTCGCGGCGGATCGATCATGCCGAGGAGACCGACGAAGACGAGGTTCTCGTACGGATCATCATCGAGACTGGCCACGCGATTGCGCGCGACGGCCAACAGGCGAAACCCTCGGCGGCCGACGCGTTCGTTGGTTTGCTCCCACTGCGCGCGGAGTGCGTCGGTGAACGGCTGCTCGCCCTCGGCCGTGAGTACGCGCGCGCAGGTGGCCCAGATCGCCTCGGGCGCACCTTTGGCGGCCACATAGTAGCCGTTGCCGATCCGGTGATACGTGGCCATGCGCTTCGTTTCGGAGTCGAAAGCGTCCTCATTCAGCTCGGGCATCTCGGTGACGAGCGTCAAGCGGTCGATGCCCATTTCGAGGCCGGCCTCGAGTAGGGCGATTTCCATTGGATCGCCGGTGGCCACGGTGGTTCCATCGGCCTGGCGCCGGATGCTCGCGTTGTTGCAGAGGACGGCGATTCGAATGGCCTCGAGGGCCGTCTCGCCTGCCTGGGCGGGCCAAGCGCCATCCTTGCGTTCGACGACGCCGTCGGCCAGGTCGAGGCGCGTCACCGTCATCTTGTTCTCGGTGAGGGTTCCTGTCTTGTCGGTGCAGATGACGTTCGTGCTTCCGAGCGTCTCTACGGAGGCGAGGCGGCGCACGAGCGCTTGACGTTGGGCCATACGCATCATGCCGCGCGAAAGCGCGATGGTCGCCACCACCGGGAGACCTTCCGGAATCGACGCGACGGCCAGGGCGATGGCCGTCTCGAGCATGGTGAAGATCGCTTTCCCGCGTGCGACACCCAGGATCCAGACGGCGAGCGTGATGAAGAAAACGACCTTGGCCAGATTGCGGCCGAGGGCGTCGAGGTTCTCCTCGAGTGGCGTGGTTTCTTCCTCGGCCCCTTCGACGAGCGCGGAGATTCGGCCGAGTTCCGTGTCCATCGCGGTGCTCACAACCACGGCGACGCCCGAACCGCGTGTGAGCGAGGTGCCTTTGTAGAGCATGTTACGGCGATCCGCCAGCGGTTGGTCTGCATCGAGAGGCTCGGTGTGTTTTGACACCGGCGCGGACTCGCCCGTGAGGGCCGACTCGTCGCATTCGAGCTTGGACGCCTCGACAATCCGGAGGTCGGCGGTGATGATGTCGCCGCCCTCGAGCACCACGATGTCGCCCGGCACGAGTTCCGTTGCGGGAATCTCGACGACACCCCCCTCGCGGCGGACGCGCGTGGTCATGCTGCCCATCTTGTACAAGGCGGCCATGGAGCGCGTGGCCTTGATCTCGGTGAAGAATCCAATGCCGGCATTGATGAGGATGACGCCGATGACGGCGAAGCCCTCGGTAAAATCGCCCAAGATGAATGAGAGTAGCGCTGCACCCACGAGTAGTAACACGACAAGGCTCTTGAACTGGCTGATGAAGATCGCCCAAGGACTTCTTGTTGCCTGTTGCCGGAGCTCGTTCGGGCCCTGCTGTTCGAGGCGAACGCGGGCCTCGGAGTGCGAGAGGCCAACGCCGGCATCCACGCTCAAGGCGTCTGTTACGGCTTGCCACGACTGACTGTGCGGAGGTCTCGCAGTGTCCATGCAATGGACCTTAGCGCATTTGTGGGCCAAGATGCACGCGAGCGTTTATCGCCGGTGCTTCAGCCAGAGATCGATGGGCCGAGCGACGTCAGTCGGGCGGAACGGGAGGGGGACCTTGGCGCCGGTTCCCGCGGACTGATAGCCGGCGTAGAGGATCTCCTGGACGAGGCGGCCATCAAGGCCGGTGACAATGGGCGTTTCGAGGCCGCGTGCACACCGAGTAAAATGGCGCATCTCCTGGGGGAACCCGTAGTTCCAGAGCTCTTCGTAAACAGGATAGGACCAGCCCTGCGTGCCGGGGGCCTTTTCCACCGCGTAGCCGTAGCCGTACTCGCTGTACGTCGGGAGTGCGTTGCCCATGTGGAGATCGGCGTAGGTCAGTCCGCCTTCGCCGTAGATCTCCGCGCGGTCGTGCATACCGCCGCGCCGCGCCCAACTATCCTCGACGACGCCGACGACGCCGCCCTCGAACTCGAGGATACAGATCGAGTCGTCCTCGCCTTCCGTCTTGTCGCCATGGACGTGCGTGGCCATTTGGCAGTATACGCTCTTGACGGCCGGCCGGCCGAGAAACCAGTAGCAGAAGAGGACTCCGTGGCACCCCATGTCCATGAACACGCCGCCGCCCGAGCGGCTCACATCCCAGAACCACTCGGCGTGCGGGCCGAAGTGCTTCTCGCACTGCTTAACCATGTAGACTTTGCCGAACGCGCCCTGGTCGGCCATTTCCTTCGCCTTGACGTACTTGGGCGTGAAGAGGAGTTCCTCGGCGTACATGAGTAAGACGCCTTGCTGCTGGCAGACGTCGACCATCTCATCGGCCTCTTCGAGGGTCATGCAGAGGGGCTTCTCGCAGAGGACGTGCTTGCCGGCCAGGGCGGCGTCGATGGTCATCTGCGCGTGGAGGTAGTTGGGCGCCGCGATGGCGACCATGTCGATGTCGCCTTCGCGGAGCAGGTCTCGGTAATCCTGGAACGCGCGCGGAATGCCGTGCTTGGCAGCGAAGGCCTTGGCCTTGCCCGGCGTGGGTGACGCGACGGCGACGATCTCTGCATCGTCGCGAACCATGCGCAAGGACTCGGCGTGGATATCCGCCTCGAATCCGGAGCCGATGATGCCGACTCGTGTTCTGCGTGCTCCAGACATATCGTTCCTCCTCGTGCCGACGCCGTTCTCGTGCCCCACACGAGGATGGCACGTCCGGGCGCTGGATCTCCAGTCAAGCCCTTTCCACCGGCAGACGCGCACCTCTCCGCGTTGAGTTGAGTCGGGAGTGCCCATCCGCAACCGCAGGGAAAGGTGCAGTTCAATGCCGATTTGGGTCATAATAGCGATGGGGGATTCCGAATCGCTGCAGGCGGAATGGTCGAGGATGGGCCTCGGACCTGCGGCGGGCTTGCCATGGAATGCGTTGGGTGTTGAGGTACGTCCTATGGTGCGTCTGGTGCCGGTTGCGATGCTGGTTCTGTCGAATCTGTTCATGACCTATGCGTGGTATGGCCACCTCAAGGACATGCGGTCCAGGCCGATCTATGTTGCGATTCTCGTGAGCTGGAGCGTAGCGTTCTTCGAGTACTGCCTCCAGGTGCCGGCCAATCGGCTGGGGAGCAACTACTTCAGCTTGAGTCAGTTGAAGATCATCCAGGAGGTGGTGACCATGATCGTGTTCGCGGGCTTCTGCGCCCTTTACATGAAGCAGCGCCTCACGTGGGACTACCTCTGGGCCGGCCTCTGCTTGTGTGGAGCGGCCTTCTTCCTCTTCCGGCAATTGCCTGCGAAATGAAACCGCCGTTCCGGCCTCCTCTTGCGTATGGTAGGTTTTGCGTTTTGTGCCGGACGTGATACCATGGTTAGAGCTACGACATGAGGATGGGTCAAGGTTTGAGGGGCCACCCGTGAGCGCTAGGGCCACGGAGGCAAGAGAGGGAGGCACTCCTATGGCACGCAATCGCTCGTTCTTTCTCGTTCTTCTGGCCGGGGGCGTGGGGATGGCGCTCGCACTGTGCGCATCGGCGTCCATCCCGTTGATGATTAACCACCAGGGCGCGGTGCAAGTCGCAGGCACGAGTTACACGGGAACGGGCTTCTTCCGATTCGCATTCATTGAGGCATCGAGTGGGAATAATCTTTGGACCAATGATGGATCGAATCTCGGCGCTGCAGGGATGCCCACAAGCCCCGTGTCCCTTGTGGTCGACGAAGGCCTGTACAGCGTCCAGTTGGGAGACGTCGGTATCCCGGGCATGGCGTTGCTGTCGAGCGCAGTCTTCAACTCCGACGACGTACGGTTGCGCATCTGGTTCGATGACGGAACGCACGGCGCGCAGCAGTTGGTGCCCGATCAGCCTGTCACCAGCGTTGCCTACGCCTACAGGTCGCTGTTCGCGGACCAAGCGAGCAATGCCGACCTCATCGATGGTCGGGACTCCACCGCGTTTGCCGAGGCGACGCATGACCATCCGCTGTACAGTCTCTCCGGTACGCTCAACGACGCCCAGATACCGGACGATATCACGGTCAACTATGCCGCCGCTGCCGGCAACGCGGATACACTCGATGGGATGCATGCCGCGGCGTTCATGCCCGCCACGACGGACCTTTGGGTCGATACGGCGGGCGATACCATGACAGGGAGTCTTACCGTTGAGGAAACGGTTACGGCTCCCGCCTACGCGTTCCCCAGCGAACAGACCCAGTTCTTCAGTATTCCATCAGCCGCATTTGTCCGCGCCTCGAACAGTGTGAACTGCTACATCGATAATGGATCGGTCTCGGGGTCCGTCAGTGGCACGGCGGTGCAGGTGCTTGCGCCCTTCAACTTGCCCAACGGCGCGCGGCTTGTCGGGTACAAGGTGAACTGCCGAGCCCTGGACGCGAGCTTTCAACTCCAGGTGAAGCTACTGCGGCAGCCCGATTCGGGATCCATGCTCATCACGAACTCGACGCTCACCGTTGCGGGAACGGGCGGAAATACCACTCTGTTCAGCCCAGCGCTGGACGTGACAATCGACAATGAGGATTACGCCTATCTTGTCCAAGCAGATTGGGTTACCCCTCCAACAGCTACGGACACAAAGCTCTACAACGTCCACATCCAATACTCGGTGACTGGCCTGCGCCCGTGACCCCGCCGTCCGCCGAGAGGGACAAGGCGCCCTGTGGACTGCGCAAGCTGGCTTGCGCTCTGGCTCGAGCAGAGCTTGCTCCGCTGCCAACGACCCTGCTTCCGGCATAGGAGGCCCAGCAAACGGGCGCAAATACCCCCTCGTTTCCTGGCAGGAGACAGGAAACTCACGAGCAAGTGCCCTATGCGCCTGGAATGGGCTCTCCGCCGCTATCCTTCGACGGTCAAGGCCGGATTTGCCGGGCCGAAGTGCTTGAGCATGACGATGGGGTCCGCCTTGCTCGGATTGACGATGGTCACGCCTTCTTTCGCCGCAGCCTCCGACACGAAGAACTCGTCCTGCGTGAGCTGGCCGAATCGGATGAGGGCCGGCGACTCGATGTCCCACGCGCCCATGGTCCCGTGGCCTTGGAGCACGATGAGGCCGTAGGCGGCGCTGTCCTTGATCGTAACCGTGTGTCCCGGCAGAACCGTGAGTTCCTTGGCGCTGAAGGCCATCGACTTGTAGCAAATCCAGTTCTCGACGTAGCCCTCGGCCTTCATTTCCTTGACGGGCCGCACCGGTTGGGGCCGCATGAAATGCTTCTTGGCGAAGTCCGGATCGACGTTGAGCTCCCAGTCGATGACATCGACCAGGTAGTCGAAGTCGCCTTTGCGATCCTCGGGCGTGTCCTTCCAGAGGAGTTCCTCCGGCACGATCTGATCGCCCGTGAGCGACTGGTACATGGCGAATACATCCGAGGCCTTCTGCGGCTCGTACGTGCAGAGGCTGCCAGGAGCGTGGAGGACGCCCGGCGGCACGTCCCACCCGGTGCCCGGCTCGAGGCGGTACGCGGCGGACAGGTTCGTGAGCTTGTTATCGCCCTTGACGTAGTCCTTCAACGCCTGCCGTACTTCGTCCTTGCTGACACCCGGCTGGAGTCCGAAGAAGGTGTACGGGAAGTCGCCGCCATGGTTGTTGAGCTGCGTCGGGAAGAAATACGCCTCGGGCTTGCCCAACTGATTGACCTTGGCTGCGTGCTCGTCGTCGTGATGGATGTGGTGGGGCAGGGCGCCCTTGTTGTCGAAGAACTTCGAGTACATGGGCCAGCGACCGTACTCGTTCCAGATGCGGTCGCCGATGAGCGCGCCTTTGAGCTCGCTGACAGCGTCGCGCAGAAGGAAACACTCCGTCTTGCCGCCCTCCTCGACAGCGACGTGGCTGAGTCCTTCATCCTTGCTCGTCAGCGGCCCGTTGTCCGCCGGCGTCGTCGACGAGAACCAACGCTCGTCGATGCCGCCCCGGACACCGCCCAGCGCGTAGTAATCATCGGGATGCAGCTTGATCCGGCGCCCGGGCACGCAGAACGATCGCGGCACCCACGTCGGCGTGAGTCGCAGAATTCCCTTGCCTTGCTCGAAGGCCCGTTCGGCAGTAGCTTTTGTACTCATTCCTCATAGCCTTTCCTGTATTGCACGCTGCTGGTCTCCCGAATGACCAACCTTGGACTCTCTCAAGGGGAAACGCAACTCGCGGCCGGCCTTGTCAGCCAATCCTGGTTGATATCCACGATGCTGTGATTCTTCAACTGATACGCAATGACCATACTTGACACACCCAAGTCCTCGGCGAGATCCTCGATTTCCTCGAGTGTTACCGTGTCGCCGGCTATGTGTTCGCGAAGAGTCTCGGCGGGAGCAAGCAGTTCAGCGGCAAATGCCCGGCTTCCTTTCTGCGTATAGGTCTCAGCTCGTGTCACCAGGCGAGGGAACGTCTCCGCCCTTGCCGTGACATATTCGAAGAGCGTGCGCGCAAAAACGAAGCGTTGGGAGTGGATATGGCGGCCCGATGTGACGAAGCGTCCCACCCTTGTATCCGGATCCATAGAAGCAATGGCCTCGAACACCTTGGACTGGGTATTGATCCTGGGCGTGCTCTCCCACCCGAGCGTATTGAACTCCTCGTCGCGAAGTCGCCCCACGGTGTTCCCCAGCTCACTTCGGACCTCGCGAGCGCAACGGTAACCGACCTCCCAGGGAGCGGTTGGTACAACATCCGCCAGATAAGGCTGGATGCGTTCACGGAAAGGATGCAAGGCAACGCCGTTCCCGGAGCTGGGAACGAGGTCGAGAGCCTCCTTCACCCAGGCCACATTCTCATCGATCTGATGCCACAGCGCTGACGCGAAGAACTCTTCCCGTAGCGAGTCGGGCAGTGTTTCTGCCGCGGACACTATCCCAGTATCTTGTTCAGGTCCTGTCGAGAATGGGTCGAGTCCCAACGCCCCGGCTGCCTCGCAGAAAGCACGCTCCTCGGCGTCGAGGGCGCTGAAGCTCTCCCATTCTTCCTCGAGCAATGTGCGTTGGCCATTCGGGGCGTCTCTGAGCCGGAGCACGGTGGCGCGTATGAAGGCCAAGAGGCTGTCGGAAACGCTCTCCCGACGTAGTCTTGCCTCCCCTGATGCGAGGAACCGGAGGTCGGTGTAAGGAACCGCCTGGCCTTGCCACGAGAAGTGAACCCAATCCCCCTCCGGGACGATGGACAAACGTGGCAGTGCGAAGCCTTCGGCGCCACAGGAAAGCAAATGGCGTTGGGCCGAGAACTCGCGGTTAGCCCCCTTGCTCTCGTACATCAGGGCAAACCAATTCGTCATGGCCCATTCCGCGATGCTGTAGAGGGGGACATACACACCGTCACGAAGTGCTCTCGTCACACCGTCGGAGACTTCGGTGACCGCGGCGCCATTGATTCGGATGACGAGGCGCGCCATCGTTTGCCGGAGCTCGGGTGCGGTGATGCCTTCGCCCGGCATCCATTCGTATTCAAGCTCTAGGCCCGACATGCTAGATTCCTTCAGGATACTCGTCCTCTTCGAGAGGATAGCCCTTGTATTCTCCGGTATCTCGATTGACAAGTCGGGCCTCAAACACGACATCGTCAACGCGGTGCCACGCATATCGCGGAAACTCACCCTCCCACGGCGCACCAATCCAGCCATTCCCTATTGCGCGGCGGAGCCAACCGGCGATGTCGTCCTCTCGGCCTACCAGAGCCTTGTCGCACTTGGATGCATCGGAACGGAGATTAGGATTACTCCCCGCCAAGGGATAGGTCTTGTGTTCCGGACTTCCGATATAGCTCACACGGCGGGCCAGCTCGCTAAGATCGACGCCTGGCGGGATCGCTGCCTGTGTACGGGCCAAAGGGCGCTTTCTCTTTGGGCTTTTCATAGGCCGTTCTCGCGGGACATCCTACCTTCTCTAGGATACCATTTCCCAGGACTCGGTCTTGGCCGACTTAAGGACGGCGTCGCACACACATTGCGTTTCGAGGGCGTCGCGGAAACCGGGCCGCACGGGCTTGCCGGACTCGAGGCCTTCGAGGAAATCGGCCACTGCATGGATGAAGGTGTGCTCGTAGCCAACAACGCAGCCGGGCACCCACCAGTGCTTCATGTAAGGATGGTCCGAATCCGTTACGAGGATCGTCCGCCAACCGTGGACGCGCGAGTCTTCGCGATGATCGAAGTACTGGAGCTGGTGCGCGTCCTCGAGATCGAAGTAGATCGAGCCGTGCTCGCCGTTGACCTCGAAGGTGTTCTGATTCTTGCGGCCTCGGGCGTAGCGCGTCGACTCGAAGGTGGCCAGAGCGCCGTTCTTGAACCGCGCCAGGAACGCGCAGGCATCGTCGATGCCCACCGGCTTGACCTTGCCCGGCTCATCCTGGAGTGGGCGTTCCTTGATGAAGGTTTCGGTCATCGCAGACACCTTGTCCACGCCCCCGATGAGCCAGATGGCGGTGTCGATCGAGTGGGCCAACAGGTCGCCCGTCACGCCGCTGCCGGCCACGTCGATGTCGAGCCGCCACAGCGTCGCGCCGCCCTGCGGCACGTCGGCGCTGATTGTCCAGTCTTGGAGATATTTGGCGCGATAGTGAAAGATGCGGCCAAGGCGGCCTTCTTCGATGAGCTGCTTGGCCAAGGTGATCGCCGGGACGCGGCGGTAGTTGAACCATACCATGTTCGCGACGCCGGCCTTCTCGATGGCCTCCGTCATCTCCTTACCTTCTTGGGCGTTCATGGCCAGGGGCTTCTCGCACAAGACCATCTTGCCAGCCTTAGCCGCGGCGATGGCGATGTCGCGGTGGGTGTTGTTCGGGCTCACGATGTCGATGACGTCGATGTCATCGCGAGCAACAAGGGCGCGCCAGTCCGTCTCGATACTCTGCCAGCCCCAGTTCTCGGCAAAGGCGCGCACCTTGTCCTCTTTGCGGGCGCACGCCGCCTTGAGCACGGGCTCATACCCGAGGCTGAAGAACTGGTTCACTTTCCGGTAGGCGTTCGAGTGCGCCCGGCCCATGAATCCGTAGCCAATGATCCCGATGTTAAGTTTCTTCTTGGCCATGTGCATCTCCCCAGGCCTTGCGCGCCGTTCGTGCAGCGCAGGCAATCCAAATACCCTTGGTTCGAGGTGCTTTCCGACGAACAAGCCGCCGCGTTGGCCGACATCGCTCCGGTCATTCAGCCCATCCGGCTTGTCGTGTCGCGTGACTGGGCGATCATACCCTACCGTCGCCCCGCCTGCAAGCCTGCCCTAGTGCGTACCTGTGAGGCGCCGTTTCCTCGACAAGCCTCCGGGTCCTGCTCGCGTCGATGGACCGTCTTGAAAACCGCCGGGAACGGCAGTAGCATGACACCTCTGCAAAAGGAGGCGTTGCCGTGAAACGAAATCAGTGGTCGCATCTTGCGTGTCTGATTGGTGCTCTGGCCTTGTTGCGGCTCGCCGCCGGCGCGGAATCTCCATCGCCTCCCAATCCACATGCCGTTCCCAATCCTCCGCTCATGAAACTGCCGTTTGCATTTCCCGGACCGCGCATGGAGAACACCCCCGTCGTCTTCCAGGACCGGCCATTGCTGGTGCAGAATGTGCGTCCGCTGAACACGAAAGCGCAGGGATTCTATCTCTTCGTGCAGGACATGCGCACGGGGGATGAGGTAACGCGGTTCGGCGAAACTTGCTCCTTCGTGAGCGCCTTCGTCCAAGGCAAGACGCTCAGTGTCTTTGCCACCGAGAACACGGACGATGATTGGACCCATGACGTGTATCGGTTCTGGTCGGACGACCTAAGGCAATGGAACAAGGAACTCGCCATCGCGCGAAAGCCCGGAGAGCATCTGTTCAATACGAGCGTCTGCCAGGATGACCAGGGCTACGTCATGGCGTTCGAGTCCAACATGCCCGTCCAGTGGTCGTTCCGCTTTGCGAGATCGAAGGACTTGTCCTCGTGGCAGGAAGTGGAAGGCGTCGGTTTCGCCGACACTACGGAACAAACCGCGTGCGCCAACCCCGCCCTCCGCTACTTCGCGCCATACTACTATGTTATATATGGAGGTTGGCGCAGTCAAGGCCCAGGAACGTGGTATCAGTACCGCCTCGCGGAAACCATGTACGTAACCTTCGTGGCGCGATCACAGGACCTGGCGACCTGGGAGCTGAGCCCGACGATCTACCCCATGCTCGATCCCGTGCCGGGCGAGGGCATTAACAACACCGATGCCGACCTCTTCGAGTTTGAGGGGAATACCTACGTGTTTTACGCCACGGGCGACCAGCAGACGTGGGGAACGATTCGTATCGCCATGTACGCAGGCTCCATGAAGCACTGCCTTGAAAGCTACTTCCCAGATAACGTTCCCAAGATCGTGTTCGATGCGCGCCAAGGGAAATACAGGTATCCGGACAAGTAAAGGACCCGCCCATGAAATGCCACGATGCGAGCGGATGTCTGGCGCTCGTGTGCCTGGCGGCGGCCGCCGTGGCGCCGTCTTGGGCTGAGTCGAGCGACACGGATTCAGCGAGGTTGCAGCGGGTGGCCTGGTTCGCCGAAGCCCGGTTTGGTATGTTCATCCATTGGGGGCCGTTCTCCGTTCAGGGCAATGATCCGCAGGCCAAGTACGACTACTTCGCCATGAAGGACGATGCCGAAGCCCGCCGCGACTTCGAGCGATATGCCGAGGCCTTCCGCCCGGGGAGATTCGATGCCGCCCAGTGGATGGAAACCGCGCGAGACGCCGGTGCGAGGTATGTCGTCTTCACGTCCAAGCACCACGACGGCTATTGCATGTTCGACAGCGCGCTCTCCGACTTCACGACGATGAAAGGCGCACCCAAGCGAGACTACGTCCGTGACCTCATTGCGGCCGCGCGCGTCTCGGGACTCAAGATCGGCTTCTACTACTCGATGCTGGACTGGAAACATCCCGATTACACGGGCGATCTCGCGAGATTCGTCGAGGAGTATCTCTTTGGCCAAGTACGTGAGTTGTGCACGAACTACGGGCCCATCGATTGTTTCTGGTTCGACGGTGAGTGGGATCATCCCCTTGCTGCGTGGCGCTCTCCCGAGCTCGTGAACATGATCCGGGCCCTGCAGCCGAATGCGCTCATCAACGACCGCCTGGGCAAGGGCGAACGCGGAGTTACCCCTCTGTGCGATTTCTACACCCGCGAACAGTCATCCGAAGTGAATGTCCCAATGGCGTTCGAACACGAAGAGCCCCGGCCGTGGGAAGCATGCATGACTATCGGTGATTTCTGGCAGTTCTCGCTGAACGACACGCGATTCAAGAGCGTCGATGAACTCGTGGGCGTCCTGGTGGATGTGGCAAGCCGCGGCGGGAACCTCTTGCTCAACGTCGGCCCGGATCCCGACGGGCAGATCCCTCGGCCGTTGGTGGAGCGTCTACGAGGTGTCGGCGCATGGCTGGCCGTCAATGGAGAATCCGTTTACGGGACAACGCGATCTCCTTTTGGCCCGCTGCCCGTGGGGAAGTGCACGGCAAAGGCCAATAGACTGTACCTCCACGTCGACTCGAGTGCCGGCTCTCCCGTTCAGTTCCCAAGGCTTCAGAACACCATCCGGAAGGCCTTCCTTCTCAGTTCGAACGCGGCATTGCCTTTCGACAACGGTGCCAAGACCGTCACGTTGCCGAAGGACTTCTCCCAGGGCTCCTGGAGGGTGGCTGTAATCGAACTGGACACTCCGCCCGTTGTACACTGAACGAAAAGGCGTTGCACGAAAGTCGGGAGACTGCTCGAGTCATGGCGGGCGTCTGATGGAGGATGTTGGGCGACTCCAGCGGCGGCGGCAGAGCCGGAGAGGAGAGAGGCTATGGGCAACGAGATGGATCGGCGCGGCTTCTTGAAGGGTTCGGTGGCGGCCTCGGCCGGTATGGCGTTTGGCGTCTCGCGCGAAGAGGAGATCCTATTGAGGCAACTCGCGCAGAACACGAATTCGCCAGCGCCAACAGGCGGTCCTGCGTTGAAGGCGGCCTTGCCGAAGGGCCGGATCAGAGACCTCGAAGTTAGCCGGCTCATCTGTGGCGGTAACCTCATCGGCGGCTGGGCGCACAGTCGCGACTTGATCTACGTGTCGCGCCTGTTCAAGGCGTACAACACCGACGAGAAGATCATGGACACGCTCGAGCTGTGCGAGCAGAACGGCATCAACGCGATCATCACCAATCCGGTGTCGGGCGATGTGATCAACCGTTACAAACGCGAGCGCGGCGGCACGATTCAGTGGATCGTCGAGGGCCATCCCACCGAGAAAGACATGACGACAGATATCCAGAAGTCCATCGATAACGGCGCCGCAGCCGTGTACATCCAGGGCGCTATTGGCGATCGCTGGATTCGACAAGGGCGGATGGATCTCGTTCAGCAGACCGTGTCGTTTGTCAAAGAGAACGGTCTTCCGGCGGGTGTTGGTGCGCACCAACTTGCCGTGCCGGTGGCCTGTGAGAAGGACGGCGTCGATCCGGACTTCTATGTCAAGACGCTCCATCGCGGGGACTACTGGTCGGCGCAGCGGCCGGATCAGAACAAGGATGTCGTCGACAACTTCGCGGACAACTACTGGTCGATGACGCCTGAGGAGACCATCGCGTTCATGGCGACGGTCGAGAAGCCATGGATCGCGTTCAAGGTGCTCGCGGCCGGTGCGATTCCGCCTCGCAGAGGCTTCGAGTATGCCTTCAAGGGCGGCGCCGATTTCATCTGTGTCGGCATGTTCGACTTCCACGTGGCCGAGGATGCGGCCATCGCTAACGAGATCCTGGCCAGCCTCGAGCGCGAACGACCCTGGCGCGCGTAGGCGAAAGCCCCCGCCGATGCGCGCTGGCGAAAGGACCTCAGGGCCCCAGGAGCCCAAAAGATGACCGCCCGTTATGCCGGGCGGCGGGAAAACAACATCGGTGGCCCCAGGCTTGGAGTTTGAGCCAGTCACCCACTCGCTGAGATCGTTTAGGTCGTCTGGGGCCTTTGCGTCCTTGGCCCCGCCGCAGGGTACTGCGTGAAGGAAAGCCTCAGTTCTCTCCAGGCGTCTCCGCCGGCTTCAGCTCAAGTACGTAGCGCTCGCGTTTGTCGAAGGGCATACACACCACAAGTTTGGCCGCCGACAACTCGGAACTACCATCCTTCTTGTACGGATTGTGCTGCCGGGCGGGCCAGCGGAGCGAGGCACCGTCGGGCACGGTGACTTCGAGGCCGCCATACGTGAAGCGGCCCCCGAACTGCGCGGACGGCCACACGACATCCTCTTCGCCAAGGGGGATGTTCTGGTGATTGGCGGATTCGAAACTCAATGCGCGGTTCAGCAAAGGCAAGTGAGCCTCGACACGGGCGCCCTTGGGCGCGGCGTAGGTGAGGGCGAGCGCGCCATCCGCGACACACGCCTCGACGCGGCACGAAACGTTGCCATAACGGATGTCCATGCGCGTGCCGGCCTCGTCGTTGGCGATGGCGGCCTCGTCGGGCGTCCAGAGAAGGTCCAGCTGGGGCGTGAAATCGGGCGACTCGTCGCCGGGCGTGTGTTTGAGCAGTGCCGGATCGCCGACGGTGAAGGTCGACCAATAGGGCTGGACCTTGGTGTTGCCGCCCCCCGCCACGAGTCCAAGGGCGTCATGATACACATCCACCAGGTTCTGCCTATCTTGGATCCAGCGGCTGTCGAAAGGCTTGCATGCGTATCCGGAGAAGGCCCATTGCCACGGCTTGCTCCGACGAATGACCGCCTCGTTACTGCCCAGGGTGACGAGTCCCTTGTCGGCATCCGCGGCCGGGGCGATGCCGTCGCCCACGCCACCGTACAAGAGCATCTCCGCGGCATAGTCCGCGCTGACATTCCGGGCGCCGCCATCCGTGGCCGCCGCGACCTGCTTCAGGAGGAAGCCGCGCCCCTCGGGCGTACAACTGAATCCGACGTTTCCGGTTTCGATGCCCTTGTGGTAGATCTGACGCTCGTCGATGGCGGCTACCGAGGATCCGTCCGGCCAGAGGACGCTGGCGTGGAATTTGGCCGAGCGCTGGAGTGCTTCGAGGGCGACTGGATCCTTCGAAAAGTGGTAGTAGATGCCGAGGGCGTCGACGTATACCTCGTTGTATCCGACCACGGGGCCGTAGTGCTCCGACCAATAGCCGACGGGATCCTGTTCGCCGACCGACTTGGCCATGAACGCCGCCGCCGCCTGTTTCCACTCGTTACGGTCGAAACACACGCCGGCGATATAGAGGCCCATGGCGTGGTGCGTCGGGATATTGTGCACGCCTCCGTCCATGTAGGCGCGTATACCGCCGAAACCGAGGAGAAGTCCTTCCTGCCATCGCTTGCGCGAGGCCTCCGGCAGCGCGTCGCCCACGAGATGGTACGCGCGAATCCATCGGCTGTAAGTCCACGGCATGTGGATGGGCCCCCAAGTCGAGTTGTCTTTTTTGCGGAACATCCACATACCTTTGTCGTCCATATCGTCGACGAGGGCTTCGCCGCCCTTGGCGATGATGTTCAGCACCTCGGCGCTATGGTAGTAAGGGTTCTGAGAATCCTCGATGGCCCAGGCCGCAGCGAGGGGGAATAGGACGTTCTGATCCTGGCAGATCCAGGGCTCGGAGCCGAAGCGGCCGGTGTCGGGGTGAAAGGATTCGAGGTAGCCGGGCACCGCGTCGACCAGGCTACGGATCAGGAACGCTCTCGGCGCCCAAGCGTTCCACGGTTCTTCGGCCGCGGCTTCGGAAGCAGCCAAGGTGAACAGGGCCATACCGCACGTCGCCACCAGCATCATGATCTTCCCTTCCGTTGTCGTCCGGCCCGCCGCGGCCGAGATTGCCCTTGCATCCTTGTTGCATGCGATGAACACGGCAAGCGTATCAGATGGCCGAGCGCCGGCGCGAACGCGGAGCCCTCACGGGATGGTTTGGTTCAGTTCCACCGTCACGAATTGGTTTTGCCGATGTCCTTGGATAACCTTCCCCATCATGACCTTCCCAACGAGCAGGGGGATTCGTGCGCCCATGTTCCTGGTTCCTACCCCTTTTCCCAGAGCGGTATACCCAGGTGCCATCGGGTGAGTCTCGGATCTTCCGGGATCCAGGCATTCATCAGGATGGGGAAGTCCAGCTTGTTTTGCACTTGGTAGAGGGCCTTGATCCGGGCGTTCGGACTCACCGAGATCCCAATGAACTCGGATCGGGGTGAGCTTCCCTCGTATATGTCGTGCACGGGGAAGAAGTACCGCACCGTAACGGGTGCCGAACCGGAGGGCAGTCGATACCAGTCATTGCCGCTGAATTCCGGCCGGCCGTCATAGAAGAGGTCCAGCCTCACGATCTCTCCTTCGGCGATCTCGATCTCGGCCATGAGGTACTCGGACGTTGTCTTGGTAGCCCGAAGCGGCAGTGGACGCCATTGAGCGATGGCGTCCGATAGGCGCCTGAGTATCGGGTATCCGAAGCCGCGTATGTGCAGAGGGCACGTGAGTGGCCGACCCTCGTGCTCCCGCTGCGTGGTTGCGAGGGGTACGAGTTCCGCGTTGCTGTACTTCGATGCGAACGGTCGTAGTTGGTGGTGCTGGAAGGCTCGGGCGGAGCCGAGGGGCAGGAGTAGCGCGCCGGCGCACAGAAACACAAATGCGCCGATGCGCAGCAGGCTCGGACGCCACAGGGCAACGATCCGCGTTAGGATCTGCCTCGGGTGGGCCTTTGAGCGGATGAGTGATTGTAGGCCGGCTGTCGCAATACCCAGGAGGCAGGCAGGAAACCAGTACGTGGCGAAGATGAAGTGGAACGCGTGCCGGGACTCGAACTGCAGGCTGGTGTATCCGCAGAAGTAGACGAGAAGGCATACGGCGATGAGTGCGTCTCTCGGGCGCGCCGCGCTTATGACAATGAGTGTGACCAGCGCATACCAGATCCCGAACGCAGCGAAATGCGCATCAATGGGCTCGTTGAACCGCGTGAAGAAATCGAGGAAGCGTTCGTCTCCCGCTGAGCCTACAGGCAGTTTTCTCAAGACACGGAGCACGGCGCCGTAAGCCCGAGCCACCACATCCCCCGTGAACATGGTGTACAAGTACCGTACCATCCGGCGCGTGATGATTTCGGCCTCCTTGCTCCACATGGGGATCTCGTTGCCCGCGAGTCCCTGCTCTGCCGTCAGGGCGAGGGCGGGCAGGCTGCCGGTGAGATGAATCTGGGCGTCCGTGAGTGCCTGGGCGGCCAAGACTGCTGCGGAGGCTGATGTCCCGTTGGCCCGCCTGGGGTTGGTGGCTTTGTCGTAATGGATGACGGCGGCGTGGACGATGGGATCGCCTCGCGTGTACAGCGGGCAGAAGGCCCCGCGTTCCAGCCCCGCTTCTCTGTATGCGCAGAGCGCGAATCCCTGGGTGAGGTAGAAGGCGTTGTTCCCCCCGGTTTCTCCGGTCATGTGTAGCGTGGGCCAGGCCGGAACGATGAAGCCGGCAAGCAACACGGCGATGGCCAGACCTCGCCGCTGAAAGGTCGGTGGTTTCCTGAGACCCGTGCCCAGCGCAAACGCGAGCAGAGCCGGGGGCAAGCCCATGATGATGTCTTGCCGAAATCCTAGGCCGAATCCGAGGACCAATCCCTGCACGAGGGCTAACGCGAGAAAGGTGCGAGGACGTGTCTCGCGTTTGAGAACGTATGCGACGGTGAGAAGCGTGCCGAGCAGGAATGGCGCCTTTGAGATGCTCCGCATGTAGGGCAGTTGCGAGAGCACTGCGGGCGAGAGCAGGCATAGCGCGGTGCCTACGACGCTAATCGGCCGGTTGGTGCCCAGCCGGAAGATCCCGTAGAGGATAGCCGCCATCGCAGCAAACACGATGGCCACGTAAAGCCTCACGCCGGCCCAGGAGATGCCCAGGACGCGCCAGATCAGGGCAATGGCCCACAGCATGTAGTGGCGATCCTGGACGAACTTTCCTTGGGCAGGGGCGATGCCAACGTCAACCGGCACTTCCGCGGGATCCAGGGCCGCCCTTTTCTGTTCCAGGAATTCCATAACCGGTGGGGGCAGTGCGGCCGAGGAGAAACCGTGACCCGTTGCCCAGAGCAGGGAGGGCACCAGCATCTCGCCTGAGGCATCAACGTCCGGCCGGATGAACATGCCGTCTTGCGAAAGGTACGCCCAACCGCCCCAAAGTGCTCCCGCGGCCACCAGAAAAGCGACCAGGATGTCAGGCCAGAGGCTGTGCGATTCTCGAGTCATACCGGGCGTATGGTAGTCAACGCGGGGTACCGGTTCAATCCATGCGCGGGCGCTATTCCATGATGTCCTCGGAGACCACTTGGCCGGGGCGCGTCGACGTGTACGGCCACAACTTGCGGCCGGGATAGATCGAGGTGTTGATGCCGGTGTGAACGTGGTCGGCGATGATCGCGCCGAACTTCCGCCGCCCGCTGTCGACCAGTTCTCCTTTGATGGCCGATCGCACGTTCGCGTTGTCGTGGCGTAGGTTCGCCGTGATAGTCCCGCAGCCGATATTGGCGCCTTCACCGACGACCGTGTCGCCCAGGTATGCGAGGTGCGCCGCTGTTACGCGATCAAACAACACGGAGCCCTTGATCTCGACGGACTGGCCGATGCGGCAGCCGTCGCCGATGGCGGTATGGGGCCGGAGATAGCAGTTCGGGCCGATGGTGCAGTCCCGGCCGATGCTGACGGGTCCTTCGATTACGGCGCCCGGGCGCACGACGGTGCCGGGGCCGATCGCTACGGGCCCCGAGAGGTGAGCGGTAGGGCTGACTTCCCCCTGGATGTCGGTCTCGAATCCGTGGGTGAGAAAAAAGGTACTGGCATCGAGAAGATGCCAGGCGTACCCGATGGGCAGCCAGTAACCGTTGGACTCGACGACACGGAAATCGCCCTCGTCGGCCAAATGCTGTACGGCGGAGGTGATCTCGATTTCGCCACGGCTTGACGGCTCGACTCGCTGGAGAACGTCGAACACGGTCGGCGTGAACTTGTACGCGCCGATGTTGGCGACGTGGGAGAAGACCTCGGTCGGTTTCTCGACGAGGCGCACGACGCGGTTGCCGTCGGTGAGTTCGTAGATACCGAAGAGTCGTGGGTCCTCGATGGTCTTGACTAGGGCGGCCTGCTCGGCCTGGGCCAGAGCGGTCAAGTCCTCGGGAGCGTAGAGGTCATCACCGTTCATGGCAAGAAAGGGCTCGGCGATGATCTCGGCGCACTGAAGGATGGCGTGTCCGGTGCCGCGTTGTTCCGTTTGCTCGATGTACTGGATAGCCAGTCCGTTGTGTGCGTTGCCGAAGGCCTCTTGGATCATTTCCTTCTTATAGCCCACGACCAGAACGACGCCGTCCACGATCGGTGTGAGCGCCTCGATCTGGCGCGCAAGGATGGTCCGGTTAGCGGCCTTGAGCAGGGGCTTGGGCCGCGTGAGGGTGAGCGGATAGGTGCGCGTGGATTGCCCCGCGGCCATGATGACGGCTTTCATGTACGGTACCTCCTTCGCGGCGATTCCCTTGCGACCAGGCCCGATTCGGCTAACCGGCGATCTGCCGCCGCGTGCCTTCGAGGCCGAAGTACTCGCGGATCAAGGAGACCGTTCGCGCGTAGCATGCCGCCTGCGCGCCGCCGACGTCATCGGTTTCGCGGAGCGCCACCTCGTAGGCCTGTCGGATCTCGGTGCCGACGTTGACCTTGGCGATGCCGTTCCGCGCGGCCTCGAGCATGTACTCTCGGCGAACGCCGGAACCGCCGTGAAGAACAAGGGGGACTCCCGTGGCATCCCGCAACTTCTTGAGGTGATCGATGTCGAGGCGGGCGGCCGGTTTCTTCTGGTCGCGGTAGGCCTCGGACACGGCACCGTGAATGTTGCCGATCGCCACGGAGAGCCAGTCGCAGCCCGATTCCTTGACGAAGCGCGCGGCCTCATCCACCTTGGTAAAACCCCGGCCTGATGCAAACAGCTCCTCGTAAGGTGGCGGCGGGCCGGATTCGTGGCCCAGCACGGCGCCCAGCTCCGCTTCGCAGGGGACTCCGGACGCGTGGGCCAGTGCCACGGCCTGGGCGGTGGCGTCGATGTTGCCGGCGAGATCCAGCCGCGAGCCGTCGACCATCACGGAGTGGTACCCGAGCGCGATCGCGTTGCCGATGTCACCCAGGAAGTCAATCCGCTGGTCGTCTTCGTCGATAACGGGGACGTGGTCGAGGTGGAGACGGACATACTCCGGACGTTCGAAAGTTTTGTAGGTGTCGAAGACCGGCTTGAGCCCTTTCCCCTCGAATTTGAACCATTCGAGGCGGGCGCTCGCGATGAAAGCGAAGCTGTCCGTCTCGGCCACGGCGTTCACCACGGACTCGACCATGGGTAAGTACGGGACATTGAACGCGGGGACGACAAGCCCGGCGTTGAGCGCATTCCGGACGACATCGGCGCTGCCAATCATGGTGGTCCTCCTGGTCAGTGGTATGTGGACTGCCGGCGGCGCCTATTGTAGCGTCTTGTCAGGGCGTTAGGGTAATCGCTACGCGGTCGATGGCCGTGGCGGTGATACGACCGGTCAGGCCGGGATCGAGATCGCCCGCGCGTTCCCGGTATACCGAGACGGTGGCCGTGCAGGTGTCGGGGGCTTCGGGATCCTCCGGAGCCACTAGTTTCTCCGGCTCGATCCAGTACTCGGTGCCCTCGATGAGACCCTGGTAGTAGCCCACGACGCACGCGCCCTGGACCGTAACGGCCTCTTGGTCAGACGCGGTGTCGGCCTCATCCCACTGAACGAGGATCCCGCCCGCGCGGGAAACGACATCGCCCTCGGCGGGGGCCGTAATGGCCACACTCGGCACGGTGGCCGCGCTTACGTACTCGCCTTCACCCTCGCGCGTGAACACGAACTCGTAGGTATCGCCTTTAGCGATGACGGTCTCGTAATACGTGTAGACGTCCTCCTGGTGCAACATTGGAGCGCCGTTCACGCGGATCTCGTCGCCGCAGTCGCCCAGGTAGAGACAGGTGCCTAGCGGCTTGTCACCGACCCAGAATGTGGCGCGCACGGTGGCCTGATCGCCTTCCTCGAGCACGACAAAATCGCAATAGATTCCGTTCGTTCCTATGAGGCACGAGTCCTCGACGCTGCACCCCGTGAGCACAACACCCGTGAGTGCGAGCGCCACCAGAGCCTTTCCGCTCATGGCTACGCCTCCCTCTCGCGATGCGCCCGAGCCGCGTGTGCGCATGTCAACGCATGAACGGGCCGCTGTCCATCACCTATTGCGGCAAGACGGCCACGCCGGAGTATCCCAACGGGATGTAGGCGCAGTCCGTGCCAAACCGGATCCCTGTCGGATAGCCCATGACCTCGACGAGGTCCGCCAAGGGCTGTTGTTCGCCGAAATCATAGCGCGCGATGGCGTTGCCGATGCCCACATAGGCATTGTCGCCACGGGCGCCCAGAAGGGATGCGTAGGCTTCCGTGACCAACACGGCCTGGCCGAGGGCCAGGGGCGCTACGGTGACCGGATACAGGTGGACGCCATCGTCGTAGGCGGTGAAGTAGACTTTGGCGCCGGCGCCGATGATCTCACCGGTACCGTCGGGCAGTTCCAGCATCTGGCCTTCGTCAAGATGCTGGCCCGACCACGTCATGGTTCTCACAAACGTCCGGATCTCGTCGTCGTTCCACTGGTAATCCTTGAGTGTTAGGAGATCGGATTCAGGATCATACTGCACCCATTCGCCGGGCACGTTCACGGTGGGGCCTTCGCTGAGATCCTCGAGGTCGAGCGCGCACAGGTAGTACGCACACAGGGGCCGCTGCCACCACGTCAGCAAGTCCTCGCTGCCCGTCGTCTCGCACGTGCCCAAGTAGAGCTTCCCGGCGACCTCGTGGAGCGATGACACGCGCTCATAGCCCAAGCCGACGCTCGTGTAAGGGAACCCGGCCTCGGCGAGACGGATCACGGCGAGTCCCTCTGAAGCATCGTTTTCCGAGCCGAAGTAGGCGTCGAATTCGGTTCCGGTGCAACGAAGCACCAACCGGTCGCCCACCAGGAAGGCGATCTCCTCGGGCGCATACCACCACGGCATCCAATACGAATCGAAGCTCTGCTTCTCGGCCTTGTCGAACATGGCCACCGTTTCCAGGCCGCCGCGGTAGATGTATCCCCAATAGGGTTCAACGTCGATCTTGGCGACGGCCCCGGCCACCGGCGCGGTCGGATTCGAGCAGTCGACATAGGCCACGAGATAGAAAGACTCGTAGCCGCCGTAGTCGCCCTCGGGCATAGTCCAATCCTTGCCCACGAGCACCACGCCTTGTCCGTAGGCATGGGCGGCCACGAACTCTCCGACAGCGGCGGCGACCTCCCCCAATTCGGTCTTGCCGAGACCGACCGTGCGGAGCAGGACGTCGCCCGTGTCGCTTCGCGCAATCACTTCCGCCGCCAGGGTGGGGGAGATCTCGAGAAAGTCGACCACGTTCTCGGCCAAGGTCAGCGTGTTCACGACCTGCGGGGCGCTGAGGTTGCTGGCGTCGATGGTGGCCAGTTGTTCGGTGGTTACACCGTAGTACTGACCGTCGTAGGCGAGCGAGCGAAGGATACTCCCGTTCAGGTCGACCGAACCGCGAGCATCGAGATCGTCTCGTGTGTACGACACGAACTGAAGCCGTTCATAGCCGCCGAACGATTCGGCCCAACCGCTGAACGGCACGACGATTACGTCATCGAGGACGGTGAGCGCCTTCACGTCATCGTAGGCCGATGACCAAGACCATCCTTCCCCAAAGGTGACCCGGTCGATCAAACCGTCGAAGCTCGGATCGGAAAGCCTTGCCGGATCGGACACGTCGAACAGGCTCACACACACCCGCCGTCCCCCAAGCGTATCGTCCACGCCGAGAGCCAAGAGCCGATCGCCCTTGGGCTCGATATGCGTCGAGTATCCCGGCACCTCGAGCGCGCCGACGACCGCCGGGTGCACCGGATCCGACAGGTCCACGACAAACAGCGGATCCACGACGAAATACGTGACGATGTAGGCGCGGTCGCCGTCGAACCGCGTGGCGAAAAGCTGTTCGCCGAGGGCGTCCTCGAGTTCGTACTCGCCCAGGATCTCGAGCGTGGCCAAGTCGACGGTGGTTACGAACACCGCCCTGTCATTCCACGAGCCGCCCGAGACGACGCGCAACACGCCGTTGTACTCGTCCATCTTGAAGCGATCCGCCACGTAGCCGTCCACGGTGACGACCCCATGCACGGTGATCTGTCCCGCTGGATTGGAGATATCCACATGGGTGATCTGGGTCTTGTCGGAGGACCAGTCCGGGGCGGCAACGAAGATCGAGTTGGGAGAAGCCTGAATCACATCTCCGTAGCCGTCGAAGGAGAGTTCCTGCACCTTGTGAATGTGGGCGGGATCGGCCACGTTGACGCTGGTGACCCATGATCCGGATTGGGCGGTCTTCACAACCTCTTGCGACACGGCCACGCCGCCGTCCTCAGAATAGACCGTCCACTGGTATTCGGCGCATACGGCGTAGAGCACGTCGCCGACCATGCGACTGTCGACGAGGTCGCCCGCCAGGTCAAAGGTGCCGATGACCTCGGCGTCGCCCGGCGCCGAGATGTCGACGATGTACAGCCTCGCCGTGACATCGAAGTGAACCGTGCTCCCTTCGACGGCGTAGGTGCCGGCGCTGCCGACAAGGACAAGGGCGCGGTTGCCGGCAATGTAGAGGTCGCGCGGATAACCGTATGTTGGCGCTTGGGCGAGGATGGTCTCCGAGTCGAGGTCGACGACCGTGAGGCCGCGGTACTGGTTAAGGATATAGAGCCGATTACCGTCTTGGCGAATGACATCGGGCTCCACGACCTCGCGGACCTCCGTCTCGCCCTCGGCGCCGGTGTCCTCCTGGGCGGCCATCCCGAACAGGCCTCCTAGGACGTTTCGGTACTGGCGGCTGTAATCCGCGCTGGTATACTTGGCATTCGAGAACCAACGGGGACAACCACAACAGGTCCCCGAGACCAGTGCCAAGACCAGGATGAGCTTCTTGGTTGTCATGTCCTATTCTCCTCAGAACCCCTTGGCCCACATCCACATTACCGGAGCCGCCCCAGAAACGTTACGGTTCGTCTCGCGGAGGCTACGGTGGTCCAAGCCGACCGGAGTCGCTCTGCAGGGCGGAAATGAACCCGGGGTCGAACGCAACGCCATGACGGCGTGCTCGGGCCACGGCCTGCCACGCGTGATCGTAGTCTTTGAGGCGCCAGTAGGCCACGGCCACTCCCTCGAGGGCCTTGGTGTGTTTCGGGTCCTGGGTGAGGGCGGCGAGCCAACTCTCGAGGGCGTCGGGCCAATGCTCCTGTGCATAATGGCAGAGCCCGAGGTTGTACCAGTCGCCCGCAACGCCGGGATCGAGGCGTATGACCCGCGTGTAGGCCGTCGCCGCCTCATCGTATCGGCCGAGTTCGTACAGCAGATGGGCGAGGTCGGACTGACTTTGCAGGTTGTCCGGTCTCAGTTTGGCCAGTTGCTCGAGGACGGCCACCGCCCCGGCGGCGTCGCCGCACGCCTCGAGCGCGTAGGCCAGGTTGCCGAGCGTGACCGGGTCATCCGGCTCGATCTCGAGCGCGCGGCGGTACGACGCGACCGCTTCGTCCATGCGGTCGAGCATCCGTAGACAGAGGCCGCGGTTGGTGTGGGCGCGGCTGTGGTTGGGATCGAGCAGCAGTGCCCCATCATAAGCGTCGATGGCCGTGGCGTACTGGCCGGAATCAAGAAGCGCATTGCCCCGCCGGTAGGCCGATTCGGCCGAGGTCCCCGACGCAGATGGGTCGGACGCAATCGAGGCGGGGACCGCGTCGTTCCGGGCGGTGGAGGCACACCCGAGCAAGACGAGCGCCAGAATCGCTGATAGCCATATCCTGAGCGCGTTCACGTGGTCTGCTTTCCCTGGCACTTTTCCATGCCGCGCCTTCCCTGAACCTCGCTTCCGGTGTTGGCCATTGTATCAGAAGTGGCTGCGCGGGAGAACTGCCTACGAACTTCGCCCATTGCGTTTTCGAGAAGCGCATGCTATCCTCCTAAAAAGATGGGTTGTCTGTGCGTTGAATCTCAGGGTGGTCGCGTTGAGAGGCATCAAGATGGGGCCTCGGTGCCTGCGGAGACGTCCATCGCGAGCGTGAAACGAGAAGAAAGGGGTGGGTGTCCCTGCATGTAGGTGGGCCGTTACCTGGAGGGCTGGATCATGGGGTGGTCTTGCAGGTTGTGGGTGAGGGGTGTTTGTGTTCTCCTCTTTGGGATGGGCATGACCAGTTGGGCTCAGGAGAATGGGCACGAACAGGTCGTAATGACCGAGTGGGTGAGCGTCGATGGCCGCCCGTGGCAACCGCACGAGGTGCCGCCGCAGGATGTGCCCTTCGAGGCAGCGCGGGGCGCCGTGGTGGAGTCGCCGGCCAAAGATGGTGGAACGGGGCGAGTCCTCCTGGTGGTTGAGCATAACTTGTACACCCAGATCGGCACGAGCGTGGCCGATCTCCAAACGCAACTGGCCGCTGAGGGATACACCACCACCATCCTAGACTTCACGGGGGGCACGGCGGAAGCGCTGCGAGACTCCTTCATCGCGACCTATAACGAGCCGGCCTCGCTGGTGGGGGCGATCCTCATCGGGAACATTCCCTACGTCCTCTTTGAGATGATGGAGTGGAACAACGACGGCGACATTGTATACGAGGATTTCGCGTGCGACTTGTTCCTTATGGACATGGACGGATCCTGGGCGGATTCGCTGACGGACCAAACAGTCCAGCCGAACAATGGCAAGTACGACACGTGGACCGGCAATCGCGAGGTCGAGATCTGGCTGGGCCGCTTGCCGGTTCACAACCTGTCGTCGCTGGGAACGGCGGCGGATCTGGCGGAGGCGTATATCGCGAGGGATATCGATTACCGTACCGCGGTTCCGGCCTCGTCCGATGCGTTGTGTTTTGTGGAAGAGGACTGGGAACACGATGCGGCCTCCGACGAGGCTCTGCTCGCAGACGTGTACGGGGAAGGAATGGTCACGGGCTACAGCGACACGGAGGAGACGACGCTCGCCAACTACAAGATGGAACTGGCCAACTCGTATCAGTTCGTGAAGGTGCGTTGTCACGGTTGTCCTTCGGGCCACCATTTCGGCGGTACGGGCGAAGGTTGGATGCTTACATCGGACTACGTGACCATCGCTCCGGATACGCGTTTCTACTCGCTTTTCGTTTGCTCGGGAAATGACTTCACGTACGCCAATTATCTAGGCGGTAGTGTCGCGCTGGATCCGGATAGTGGCGGACTTGTTTCTTGGGGCAGCACCAAGACCGGCGGCATGCTCGAGGACGGGTTCTTCTACGAACCGTTGAGCGAAGGCGCGTGCTTCGGTGATGCCTTTGTGGCGTGGTACAACGCCGTGTGTGAAGACGCGCGCTACGATCCTCATTGGCGCTACGGCATGGTGATCGCCGGCGATCCTACGCTCAAACCGGACACGCGCAGCAGCGACCTGTTTGCCAATCGCCGTCAAGTGTCCGGAGCGACCGGCTCCGATTCCGGCAAGAACACGTTTGCAACACTCGAGGCGGGTGAGCCGGCCCACGCGATCGCGGCTCACGGCAAGTCACTATGGTGGGCCTGGACACCCTACACCAGTGGACGCGTCTACATCGACACGTTCGGCAGCGATTTCGACACCGTGTTGGCCGTCTATACGGGCATGTCCGTGGATGCGCTCTCCCTCGTCGCTCGGGCGGACAACAGCGCTGGGACTACGCAGAGCCAGGTGACCTTTGTCGCCTCGGCCGGTACGACGTACAAGATCGCCGTGGCCGGCAAGGACACGGGCGGTGGCCCGGAGTCCGGGGTGATCCGCCTCAACTGGGAGATGCCGGCTGCACCGGCCAATGACCCGTTCTCGGGCGCTATCCCGATGAATGGCCCGAGTGGCACGGAGACCGGCAATAACCGTGGGGCGACGAAGCAGACCGGCGAACCCACGCACGGCGGCGTCGGCGTCGGCAAGTCCGTGTGGTGGGTGTATCAATGGAATCAGTCCGGCAATGCGGTGGTCACGCTCGACACGATCGGCAGCGATTTCGACACGGTACTGGCCGTGTACACGGGTTCGTCTGTGGGCGGCCTGACCCTCGTTGGGGCCAACGACAACATCGACGGCGAGACGCTCACGAGCCGGGTCACCTTCCTGGCCCAGGCGGGCGTAAACTACCGCATTGCTGTGGACGGTGCGGAAGAGCCCAATGCCGGCGATGTGACCTTGCACTGGGATGCCGTGCCTACGAAGGCCACGGACAACTTCGCCAGCCGGCTAATCGTCGGTAGTTTGAGTGGCCGGAGTACCGGGAACACGACGACGGCTACCAAAGAAACCGGCGAGCCGAACCATGCCGGAAACGCCGGTGGGAAATCCGTGTGGTGGGAGTTCGCATGCCCCCATGAACTTCTGGGCGGAGTCGGAGACAAGGTCACGATCTCGACGCGGGGCAGCGATTTCGACACGACGCTGGCCGTCTACCGGGGCACAAGCCTCGGGACGCTTCAGTTGGTGGCCTCGAACAACGACGCGAACGGCACGCCGCAGAGCGAAGTGTCGTTTGACATGGACGAGCAGTACTACGCCATTGCCGTGGATGGCTACAACTCCGGGAGTGGCGCGGCCAGCGGAAACGTGCTGCTTTCCTGGAATGTGAATGACACCTTTGCCGACCGAATGACGCTCGGGCCGGCCAGCAGCGGTCTCCGGGATGGCGCGAACGGCGGGGCCTGGCCCGAGGCGAACGAGCCGGATCACGGCGGGCAGCCAGCCGTCCATTCCGTGTGGTTCACGTGGACGGCGCCGTCCTCGGCCTCGGTCTTGTTCTCGTTTCAGGGCTTCTCGGGGCCGCGGTTGGCTGCCTACACCGGCAGCACGCTGGCCTCTCTCGAGGAAGTGGATTACACGACCCACGGCGGAGCCCAGATGCGGTTCTGTGCGGAAAGCGGAACGCAGTACCAGATTGCCGTGGATGGCACGAACACCGGTTCGTTCCAGATACAGTGGGCGGTCGACACCGCGCCGCGTCACCTATCCGTGGATATCAAGACCGGATACGGGCAGCTCAGGGTCAATGGCGCGAACTCGGGTTCTTCCTATGAGGGGGATTTCGCCGCCTGCGAGGTGGTGGAATTGAGTGCCTTGCCGACTTCGCCGGCGTGGTCCTTCTTGGCATGGACGGGCGACGTGGATTCGACGGAATCGACGATCCATGTGCCGATGGAACAGGATCTGGAGATAGCCGCGGTATACAAGCGCGACAAGTACTTGCTGTCGGTTGATTGTAGGGCGCCGGGCGATCTCTACATTGATGGCGCGTGGGTTGGCTCGCACTTCTCGAACTACTATAGCCTGGGGACCTCGGTCGAGCTTCAGGCTGTTGCCGCCCCCGGCTACGCATTCACCCGATGGTACAACGGCATCGAGTTATCCCAGAACCCGGTTGTCGTCACGGTGGACCGGACGATGTATGTCAAGGCGGACTTCATCGAGATCCACAGCCCGACACTGACGCCAACCAAGGACGTTACGTTGTACGAGGACGCCGAGGGCGACGTGGCCAACGGATCGGGCCAGTGGCTCCTCGCCGGAGGAGCCTCCGGATCGCAGAAGAGAGCATTGCTTCACTTCGACGTCGCCTCCGCTCTGCCGGAGAACGGCACCGTGCTCGCGGCCGAGCTTCGGATGTATTCCAGCGCAGCTTTCGGCGTGCCTCTGCCGGTGCGATTGGTCAAGGCGGCCACGTGGTGGACCGAGGGCCCGTCGGACCCCTCCGGCGATGAATTGACCGGCGCGGCCGCCCAAGCCCACGACTCCACCTGGCTCCACCGGGACTACAATAGGGTGTTCTGGACGGCTGCGGGCGGTGATACCGATGGCGATCCTTCCGCCTCGATTTCGGTGGGAACCGCGGCGGATTGGTATACGTGGGATCGGGTGGCTCCGGGATCGTCGGATGCCTTGATCGTTGCTGATGTGGAGGCGTGGCGGAGTGATCCGGCCAGCAACTACGGCTGGTTCGTGCTGGCGGATCCGACGGTTCATGGCAACACGAGACGTTTCGCCTCGAGGCAGAATGGTGATCCCAGCCTGGCGCCGCAGCTCGTGATCACGTATGGAACGGAGTACGACGAGGACTGGGAGGAGTGCCCCATTCTAGAGTACTGCCCTGATGCCCCTGTAACGATCCCGACGGGCTCGGGGACGGCCGTGATCCAGATCCCGAATTCCGGCATTGTCAAGGATATTAACGTCGAGGTCATGCTCGACTGCGACTACGTCGACGGAATCTCCATGTATCTCTGGTCGCCCACGGGCACCGAGGTCGCGCTGGTGGAGAATATCGCTGCCGTGGGTAGTGGATTCGACCTCACGACGTTCACCGACGAGGCCATTGAGCAGATCTATGCCGCTGATCCACCGTTCACGGGCCGTTTTCGTCCCGCTGCGCCGCTTTCCGCAGTGGATGGCGAAAGCGTTCAGGGAGATTGGACACTGGGCGTCTACAACCTGAATGGTGAGCCCGCTCACGTTACCCAACTCGGCCTGTGCATCACGCCGGAAGGCGGCGAAGGTGAAGGCGAAGGCGAGGGCGAAGGCGAAGGCGAAGGTGAAGGTGAAGGTGAAGGTGAAGGTGAAGGTGAAGGTGAAGGTGAAGGTGAACTCCTGCTCACGTCGCCCAACGGTGGCGAGCAATGGGGGAGCGGTACGACGCAGACGATCGCGTGGTTGAATGCCTCGGGCGATGCCGGCCCCACGGTCCGGCTGGGCCTCGAGAAGGGCGGCGAGTTCGTGGACTGGATTGTCCGGCAGACAGACAACGACGGCCTGTACAACTGGATTGTCTGGACGGACCTGGTGCCGGCAGATGATTACGCCGTCCGCGTCCAGTCGTATACGAACAACACCTACCGCGACCTGAGCAACGCGCCGTTCTCGATTCTCCCGATCACGGTGCGCGTGCCCAACGGCGGCGAGACCTGGACCATGGGCAACGTGTACGTCGTCGACTGGGTGGGCAACCCGACCGCCATCGGCGCCGACGTCCGCGTTGGCCTGCACTTCGGCACGGACTTCTTGTACTGGATCAACCGGCAGACGGCCAACGACGGCCAGTACTTCTGGAAAGCGCCGACGGACCTCGCGGCGGGCTATGGCTACCGTATTCGCGTGCAGTCCTACGGCGACGCGACCATCAAGGACCTGAGCGACGCGCCGTTCACGCTCGAGTTGCCGACGCTACTGTGGACGTCGCCGGATTTCCATGACGAACTGACCGCGGGCCAGACCTACGCGGTGACGTGGGTGTGCAACGACATGGACGCGGTCGGTAGCGACGTGCGGATCGCCCTGCACAAGGGTGGCGCGTTCATCGACTGGATGATGCGCAAGACCGAGAACGATGGCGCGTGGGACTGGACGGTTCCGTTGGGCCTGAGCCCAGCGCCGAGCTACCGGCTCCGGCTCCAGTCCTACACCGACAAGAACCTTCGCGCCATGAGCCCGGCATTCACGATCAGCGCGCCGTGATTGGGTTGCTAGCCGAGGCGTTTGGCATGGACAAGGGTTGTGTGCGGCGCGCGTCGGACGGGAGCGTGGGGACGTGGACTGCAGGGCCAAAAGGGAGAAGCATGTGTTACGCGTCGCGAAGGAGTGTAAGCGTCACTGGGTGTCATGAGGGGTATCCACGGCTCTCGATCCGTTGCGCGCGGGTGTGACCAACGGCCGGAACGGAGAGGATGGCGTCGCGGCGCTTGGGGGACGGTGTCGGTCGTGCCGTTGCTTGGGTTGCTGGCGCACTCCTCCGCGGCGATGGCATTCCCGGGGATCCTGCGGCGGCGGACGCGGCGTTCGGCTTGGGTGGTGGCGCACTGGCCGGCGTCGAACAGGGCGTTGCCGTTCCGGTAGGCCGCGTCGGCTGAAGCCGCTGGCCTCCCAGAGGCCAGCGCATCACCTTCGGTGTCCTTCGTGGATGCGGTGGCGCAGCCGAACAGAATGGGTATCAGGCGTGCCCCGATCCATGCCGCGCGCGCGTTGACGTAATCCTTTCTCCCGCAGTGCGTGCCGTGAGCATCATTATCCTGGTGTGCCAATCGAAACCCCCATCAATTGTAGGAGAAAGGATCGTGTGGCGGAACCAACATGGTGAATGGCCGAAGGCTTGGATTTTCTTAGAGTTATCACATTGCTTTTTGTGGATCCATCTGTTAAGTTACATATGGCTGGAGTCCCTTAAGCAGTAAATGCCGCGAATCATCAGGACATGACGAAGTGGAAATCGGTGTGTCCATCCGCCTGCCTTTGGGAAGTTCAGATCAAGAGTGATGTGTTGTAAGTTGTTTTTCTGCAGTCTCTTGGAGGTTGGCGACATGGGGCGCATTCGAAGTCTGTCGGTGGTTGTGGTGTGTCTTTTGGCGGTTGGCGTAGGGCGGAACGGTCGGGCTCAGGAAAATGAGCACGAACAGGTCGTAATGACCGAGTGGGTGAGCGTCGATGGTCGCCCGTGGCAACCGCACGAGGTACCGCCGCAGGATGTGCCCTTCGAGGCGGCGCGGGGCGCCGTAATGGAGCCGCCGACCAAAGATGGTGGAACGGGGCGAGTCCTCCTGGTGGTTGAGCATAACTTGTACACCCAGATCGGCACGAGCGTGGCCGATCTCCAAACGCAACTGGCCGCTGAGGGATACACCACCACCATCCTAGACTTCACGGGGGGCACGGCGGAAGCGCTGCGAGACTCCTTCATCGCGACCTATAACGAGCCGGCCTCGCTGGTGGGGGCGATCCTCATCGGGAACATTCCCTACGTCCTCTTTGAGATGATGGAGTGGAACAACGACGGCGACATTGTATACGAGGATTTCGCGTGCGACTTGTTCCTTATGGACATGGACGGATCCTGGGCGGATTCGCTGACGGACCAAACAGTCCAGCCGAACAATGGCAAGTACGACACGTGGACCGGCAACCGCGAGGTCGAGATCTGGCTGGGCCGCTTGCCGGTTCACAAGCTGTCCTCGCTCGGAACGGCTGCGGACTTGGCGGAGGCGTATATTGCGAGGGATATCGATTACCGGACCGCGGTTCCGGCTTCGTCCGACGCATTGTCCTTCGTGGAGGAGGACTGGCGGGGCAGGGCGGCCTCGGACGAGGCCCTGCTCGCAGACGTATACGGGGAATGGGCGGTCACGGGCTACAGCGACACGGAGGAGACCACCCTCGCCAACTACAAGATGGAACTGGCCAACTCGTATCAGTTTGTGAAGGTGCGTTGTCACGGTTGTCCTTCGGGCCACCATTTCGGCGGTACGGGCGAAGGTTGGATGCTTACATCGGACTACGTGACCATCGCTCCGGATACGCGTTTCTACTCGCTTTTCGTTTGCTCGGGAAATGACTTCACGTACGCCAATTATCTAGGCGGTAGTGTCGCGCTGGATCCGGATAGTGGCGGACTTGTTTCTTGGGGCAGCACCAAGACCGGCGGCATGCTCGAGGACGGGTTCTTCTACGAACCGTTGAGCGAAGGCGCGTGCTTCGGTGATGCCTTTGTGGCGTGGTACAACGCCGTGTGTGAAGACGCGCGCTACGATCCTCATTGGCGCTACGGCATGGTGATCGCCGGCGATCCTACGCTCAAACCGGACACGCGCAGCAGCGACCTGTTTGCCAATCGCCGTCAAGTGTCCGGATCGACCGGCTCCGATTCCGGCAAGAACACGCAGGCGACACTCGAGGCGGGCGAGCCGGCCCACGCGATCGCGGCTCACGGCAAGTCAATATGGTGGGCCTGGACGCCCTACACCAGTGGACGCGTTTACATCGACACGTTCGGCAGCAGTTTCGACACCGTGTTGGCCGTCTACACGGGCATGTCCGTGGATGCGCTTTCCCTTGTCGCTCGGGCGGACAACAGCGCTGGGACTACGCAGAGCCAGGTGACCTTCGTCGCCTCGGCCGGCACGACGTACAAGATTGCCGTGGCCGGCAAGGATACGGGCAGTGGCCCCGAATCCGGCGTGATCCGCCTCAACTGGGAAATGCCGGACGCGCCGGCCAATGACCCGTTCTCGGGCGCTGTCCCGGTGACCGGCCTGAGTGGCACGGAGACAGGGAATAACCGTGGGGCGACGAAGCAGACCGGCGAACCGACGCACGGTGGCATCGGCGCCGGCAAGTCCGTGTGGTGGGCGTATCAGTGGAATCAGTCCGGCAATGTGGTGGTGACACTCGACACGATCGGCAGCGATTTCGACACGGTACTGGCCGTATACACCGGATCCTCCGTGGGTGGCCTAACGCTCGTTGCGGCCAACGACAACATCGACGGCGAGACGCTCACGAGCCGGGTCACCTTCCTGGCCCAGGCGGGCGTAAACTACCGCATTGCTGTGGACGGTGCGGAAGAGCCCAATGCCGGCGATGTGACCTTGCACTGGGATGCCGTGCCTACGAAGGCCACGGACAACTTCGCCAGCCGGCTAATCGTCGGTAGTTTGAGTGGCCGGAGTACCGGGAACACGACGACGGCTACCAAAGAAACCGGCGAGCCGAACCATGCCGGAAACGCCGGTGGGAAATCCGTGTGGTGGGAGTTCGCATGCCCCCATGAACTTCTGGGCGGAGTCGGAGACAAGGTCACGATCTCGACGCGGGGCAGCGATTTCGACACGACGCTGGCCGTCTACCGGGGCACAAGCCTCGGGACGCTTCAGTTGGTGGCCTCGAACAACGACGCGAACGGCACGCCGCAGAGCGAAGTGTCGTTTGACATGGACGAGCAGTACTACGCCATTGCCGTGGATGGCTACAACTCCGGGAGTGGCGCGGCCAGCGGAAACGTGCTGCTTTCCTGGAATGTGAATGACACCTTTGCCGACCGAATGACGCTCGGGCCGGCCAGCAGCGGTCTCCGGGATGGCGCGAACGGCGGGGCCTGGCCCGAGGCGAACGAGCCGGATCACGGCGGGCAGCCAGCCGTCCATTCCGTGTGGTTCACGTGGACGGCGCCGTCCTCGGCCTCGGTCTTGTTCTCGTTTCAGGGCTTCTCGGGGCCGCGGTTGGCTGCCTACACCGGCAGCACGCTGGCCTCTCTCGAGGAAGTGGATTACACGACCCACGGCGGAGCCCAGATGCGGTTCTGTGCGGAAAGCGGAACGCAGTACCAGATTGCCGTGGATGGCACGAACACCGGTTCATTCCAGATACAGTGGGCGGTCGACACCGCGCCGCGTCACCTATCCGTGGATATCGAGACCGGATCTGGGCAGCTCAGGGTCAATGGCGCGAACTCGGGTTCTTCCTATGAGGGCGATTTCGACGCCTGCGAGGTGGTGGAACTGAGTGCCTTGTCGACTTCGCCGGCCTGGTCTTTCATGGCGTGGACGGGCGATGCCGATTCGACGGAGTCGACGATCCACGTGCCCATGGGACGGGACCTCAACATATCCGCTGTCTACAAGCGCGACAAGTACTTGCTGTTGGTTGATTGTAGGGCGCCGGGCGATCTCTACGTTGACGGCGTATGGGTCGGCTCGCGCCATTCGGAGTACTACAGTCTGGGCGCCACGGTCGAGCTTGAGGCTGTTGCCGCGCCCGGCTACGTGTTCACCCGATGGTACAACGGTGTCGACTCATCCGAAAATCCGATCGTTGTCACTGTGGACCGGACGTTGCATATCAAGGCAGAGTTTGTCGAGCTTCACAGTGTGACGCTGACACCGACTAAGGACGTTACATTGTACGAGGACGCCGAGGGCGACGTGGCCAACGGATCGGGTCAGTGGCTGTTCGCCGGAGGAGCCTCCGGATCGCAGAAACGGGGTCTGCTTCACTTCGACGTCGCCTCCGCTCTGCCTGAGTACTGCACCGTGCTCGCGGCCGAGCTTCGGATGTATGCCAGCGCAAGCATCGGCGTACCCCTTCCGGTGCGATTGGTCAAGGCGGCCACGTGGTGGACCGAGGGCCTATCGGATCCCTCTGGCGATGAATGGGTCGGCGCGGCCGCCCAAGCCCACGACTCCACCTGGCTCCACCGTGATTACAACAAGGCGTTCTGGACGGTTCCGGGCGGCGATACCGACGGCGATCCTTGCGCCTCGATCTCCGTGGGAACGGCGGCCGGCTGGTATACGTGGGATCGGGTTGCGCCGGACTCCTCCGACGCACTGATCGTCGCTGATGTGGAAGCGTGGCGGAGCGATCCGGCCAGCAACTACGGTTGGTTCGTCCTGGCGGATCCGACGGTTCACGGCGACACGAGGCGTTTCGCCTCGAGGCAGAATGGTGATCCCAGCCTGGCGCCGCAGCTCGTGATCACGTATGGAACGGTGTACGATGAGGGCTGGGAGGAGTGCCCCATTAAGGAGTACTGCCCTGATATCCCCGTAACGATGCCGACAGGCTGGGGTGAGGCCACGGTCTACATTCCGGATTCCGGGATTGTTAAAGATCTCAATGTCGAGGTCATACTTGACTGCGACTACGTCGACGGAATCTCCATGTATCTCTGGTCGCCCACGGGTACGGAAGTCGTGCTTGTGGAGAATGTCCCTGCCTCGGGTAGCGGATTCGACCTGACAACGTTCACCGATGAGGCCATTGAACAGATCTATGCCGGTGATCCACCGTTCACGGGCCGTTTTCGTCCCGCTGCGCCGCTTTCCGCAGTGGATGGCGAAAGCGTTCAGGGAGATTGGACACTGGGCGTCTACAACCTGAATGGTGAGCCCGCTCACGTTACCCAACTCGGCCTGTGCATCACGCCGGAAGGCGGCGAAGGTGAAGGCGAAGGCGAGGGCGAAGGCGAAGGCGAAGGTGAAGGTGAAGGTGAAGGTGAAGGTGAAGGTGAAG